>Ga0126311_10000001_pt1 | contig 390865 bp, 326 predicted proteins | sample Plot61_FD_92539 | JGI IMG/M metagenome (GOLD analysis project Ga0126311, IMG submission 92539) | Serpentine soil microbial communities from UC McLaughlin Reserve, CA, USA - Plot61 | ecosystem: Environmental > Terrestrial > Soil > Grasslands | place: USA: UC McLaughlin Reserve, Lake County... | reverse complement strand
GTTGACAAGCGGAGCCTCGATACGTAAATTCAAATTCCTCTTGCTGGGAGGTCGTCCAATGGTAGGACTCCAGACTCTGGATCTGGCTATCGGGGTTCGAGTCCCTGCCTCCCAGCCAAATAGATTCAAACACTTACGGGCGGCTCAAAATCTGAGTCGCCCGTTTTGCGTGCGTACAGTGTGCCTGCGAATGTTTGGTCCTTATTGTGTGCCAACTTTCGTGAATAGCATCTGCTTCAATATGAAGCGGGCGCTACTTGCCGGGAGAATAAATTAGTAACCGCCAAGGCGAGGCCTGTGCGCCGCAATTTATTGCCAGCCCACCATTCGCAGGATTTGCTTAATCCCATTAAGTAAAGACATCGTTGTTTCCTGAGGAGGAGCGGGTTGGCTCTCAACCGGAAACGGCAGCAGGCCGTATCTCTCCTTAAACATTTCAAACAAGATCCTTGTTAGATGTGGCCTAAACACATCTGGAAATGAAGCGGCGTTCGGGTATTCCCAGACGAGTCCTTTAGTTGCAAGCTGCTCTTTGAATGCCAACACCTTAGCTGCTTGTTCTATTTCGCTAATTGAGTTCGGTTTGTACTTTGCTTGGGAGAAATAGAAAAGCACGGGAAAGTTGTTATCGAGTTGCCAATGCTCATACGCCAGGTTGAATTCTTCCAGAGTACCTGACTCTGCTATCCCGGTGGGAGTACCAAAGCGCTTCCACATGATTCCAACAAAAATATCGTAGGCGCCTATTTGAGCATTGATTACACCTTGCGGGCGACCCATTGCTGGGTGACAGTGAGTCTCCCACATTACACGGTCGATAATGACATTGAGAAATCGACAAATTGAGTTATTAAGTTCGGTCACTACCGCAAGTGTTGAATCGCGTTCTTTTTTTACGTCACTCGGAGATGCCACAAAGAGTGCGACTCTTGTAACTGGTGCTGGCATCAGATGGTAAACCTCTACCTTCGGCAAGGATGAGAGAACGAGCTCCTGGATATCTAATCCACGCGCCGGGGTATGTCAACTCAGTGAAATTCCGGGTAGTGTCTCAGTTTGAAATTCGTGACGTTCCCCGAGCACGATTTACCTTCGATCCTGACCCCTGGTGGGTACCAAAAACTTTGCTCATTTCAGTAAGATATTCTAAGATTCACGACTAGTTACCACTCCGCTCCCAGACCCAGAAGCCTTTAGCTCTAACGGCAAAGCTGTCTACCTCACTGCTCAATCCACGAACGGAGGAACAATGGAATGCTAAGAATGTTTGTGCTGAGTCTTATCGTTTTCGCTTCTCTCTTAATCGGTGTACCCGCAAAACCAAAACCAGTCGCTGCGTTTGCCGGAATCTCAGTTTACGGCGCCTGGCATTGTGGTAATGATTTTTGCACGTGGTCCAGCGTGCGCAATATGACTGATTTCGACACCCGCAATCGCTGGCTGATCAATCGCGGTGACGGCTCGCCGTCTGTGAATCTCGTCGTGCTGAGTTTCGTACACCCGCTGCGACTGCTTAACAAGACCAACGATGCGGGAACGTCGTTGGGTATTCCGATCGGAATGAATCAGGCAGTGGTTGATTACTTCAAGACGCGCGGCGTGCGCGTGCAGTTGTCGATGGGAGGGATCACTTACACCGACGCGTGGAACGAGGCGCTCGCGACTAATCCCGTGCAACTCGGGTTGAATGCAGCCGAGGCAGCGCAACGTCTCGGCGTCGGCTTCGAGATCGATTACGAAGAAAATACGGATCCGAATCTCACCGGTTTGCAGGCGTTCATCAATGCTTATCGATCGGTTCACCCGTACGACGCCTCGGGAAACAATCACGCGGCGCGCTTGACGATCGATCTTGCAGCAGGCGACCGCTGGTTAATCGCTTTGACGCGCAAAGCTACGGCTGACTGGCTGAACACGTCTGCGCCCGTGCTCGATTACGCGAATGCGATGGTTCCCGCGCGCCAGCCGAATTCTGCGGCGACGGCGACGGCCGACTGGCAGGAGCACGTTGACGGCAAATCGCAGTTTGCTCCTCCGATCCTGCCTCTCGCGCCTGCGAAGTTTACGGGCGCACTGTACATCGTCACCGGTTCCAAGCCTGCGCCGGAGTGCGTCAACTTCACGAGCTCGTTGATCAACTCCACCGGTGCATATGTGCAGACAGTCGCACCAAACGGCGCTGGGACCACGACCGGAATGCTTGGCTACATGTTCTGGGCCGCGGAATGTCCGGCGACGCGGCGCGTTTGTACGGTGCCACCGAATTCGTGTGAAGGTGGCGTCGGTATTGGCGCAGACACGTACAACGTTCCGATCCCCATGCCGCCGCTAAGGCAGAATTAATTTTTAGCCGCAAAGAGGCCCAAAATCTTTTTATGAATTTTGTGCCTCTTTGTGGGCTAATTCCTGTCGCCCTTGAACCGGAACGTATTTCAACTTTTAGCCTGCATTCTTCTCTGCGCAACCTCTACGCAGAGAAGAATCAAACTCCTATGGTTTCTTGTTTTCGCTGATGTACTGCTCCAGCTTTTTCCGATCCGGATAGTCAGGCTTCTTCCTGAGAAGTTCTTCGTATTCGACAACGGCCTTGTCTTTCAGTCCGGCCGCGTTGTAAAGCCAGCCCAGATCGAGATGGGCCTGGATGTTTCCGAGCTTCCCGGCCTCGTTCAAATACGGAATCGCATTCGATCCTTTCTTCAAACGAAGATAGGCTTCACCCAAAAACAAATTTGCGTCAGGCGACTGCGGTTGCAGCTCAACGGCACGTGTTAGTTTATCGACCGCGTCATCAAATCTCTTTTGCATTAGCAGCAGCTTGCCGAGATTGATTAACGGTAGAGCGTAGGTGGGTTTGGTCTCGATAGCCTTCGAATAGGCCTTTTCAGCTTCCTCTCGCTTCTCCTGAGCGAGATAAAGAGTTCCTAAAAGAGTCCACGCCTGAAAATCAGCCGCGTCGTTTTCGACAATCTGATTTAGCAGCTTGACTCCGTTTGCATAGTCTTTCTTCTCAACCGCCGTATGCGCTTTTTCGAACAGCGCTTTGTTGGCCGCTGAACGCTCATAAAGATCTGCGGCTGAAACTACGCCGGTGGTATTTGGCTTTCCGCCGGATCTATCTTTCCATTCGAATTCAAAATCCTGACGAACATCTGTGCTCGTGCTTCCGGCGAGATTCAGACGCACGCGCGTGATCTCGTTTCCATCGGCTTCAATGACAAGGTCGTATTCTTCACCACGCAAATTCGCGAACCGGTAACGTCCGCGGTTGCCGAGGGTTTGACGGCCAACCATTTTGGTAGATCGATCATACAAGACGATCGTTACGCTCGAAGGTCCCGGCGTTGCCGTCTTACTGTCGTCTATCTTGACGTCGCCCCACAACACGTAACCGCTTTGACTCATTGCCGGCAGCGACGTCACAAACGCTATCAGCACCAGCAACACTAGTTGAGCAACTTGTCTTTGGAGTTTCATGCGCCGATCATTTTCACTCAGGAAGGAGTTGCAGTCCACAAAAACAAAAAGGGGCTCCCAGGTTTCGGGAGCCCCATAAATTCAGTGAGAGTCAAAGTTGAACTAGAACTCCCACCTAAATCCAAACTGCATTACACGCGCGGTGCTCTGCACGCCAGTGATTTGACCGAGGCTCTGCGAGCCGATGTCGATCACTGCCGGTGGTGCAAAGACGTTGTGGTTAAACAGATTGTACGACTCCCAGCGGATCTGTATGCGCTGTGTCTCAGACCACGGCAATCTGAAGTTCTTCAGCAGAGCTGAATCAACACTCCAGAACGGCTGTGATCGAAGAAGATTTCGACTGCCAGCCTGACCATGGCGAGGATACTGCGCCACGCCGGTACCCGTGTTCGGGTTGTGGACCGCATTGGGATCCGCAAAGAACTGGATTCCATTCGGCGTGTCGTGAATCGAAGCCCTCAGAACACTCAAGTCTCCGGACAACACTGCGGGAACACCGTTGTTGCCGTCGAAGATGAAGGTTCGTGGCCACGAAGACGTCGCCAAACTGAATGGCAGTCCGCTACGGGCGTTGAAAATACCGGTGATTTCCCAACCACCGATGATGGCATTCACCCAGCCCGGCGCATCACCGCCGAACATGCGTCCGCGACCGAAGGGCAATTCCCAGATTCCGTTTACGTTGAACAGATGACGGATATCGAAATCTGAAGGTCCACGGCAGACGCGAAGGTCGGTGGCGTCGCAGATCAGACCGCCCGACGTCACAGTGTTTGCGACCGTCGATTGGTTATCGAGCGAGTGTGACCACGTATAGTTAGCGTCGAACTGGAAACCCTTCGAGAAGCGTTTACGCAAACTCAACAACATGCCGTCGTAACTTGACGAGCCCTTGTTGGTCACGAAAGCGTTCGTAGCGAACTGCGAGCTGAGACCAACGTTCGGTCGCAGCGCTCCCAGTGCTCGGAGTCCCTGAATCGTGTCGGCGGTATCACCGATCGATATCTCGAACCCGAAGTTGTTCACTGCAAACGCGGTACAGTTTGCTGCGCCACCGAGATTCGCAGGAGTGCAATTAGCCGCTCCTCCGAGAACTGCTCCAATCTGATTTTCGAACCAGGGCTGAGACGTAGTCGCCACTCCTGCTTCGAGCTGATTTTGCAGAACATTCAACGCGCCAATCATCGTCTGACCAGACGCAGGATCTCTGAAATCGATGATCTGAGCTGCATCCGCGAGAGTGAAGAGTTGCCGGGCCTGACGTCCCACATACGAGGCTTCGAAAATGAAGTTGCCAGGCAATTCACGCTGGAAGCCGAAGGTGTATTGCATCGAGTATGGGATCCTGAAGTTAGGATCGACCGCGTAGTTTGTGTTTTGAGTGGCGCTTCCCGTTCCGACACCCGCTGCGTTTACTCTCGGAGTGAACGGTAGGGTTACCGGTGGGGCGACGTTAGTGATCGGCACGCCGTTGATGCTCGTGAAGCGCGGGAAGTTCTGTAGCGCAAGAGCACCATTGGCAGCCGCGAAGTTTGTAGTTACAACTGTGTCGAAGATGTAAGTGTTTTGATCCTGAAGGAAGGTAATACCGCCGCCGGGACGATCATAAGTAACAGTCCCGCCGCCGCGAATTACAGTCTTGCGATCGCCGAACAGTTTGCCTAACGGACCACCTCTGAACGACGGATTCCACGCAAAAGCCAGGCGTGGTCCGAAGTTGTTGAGCTCAGTGTCATAGAACGGTCTCGCGTTGTTTGCCTTGCCGCCCAGGTTGTAAACGAGGAACGGTTCAGCCGTTGCACCTGCGATTCCCGCCGCGCCATTTTGAAGACGCGTATTGAACAGAGTCTCGAAATCGAGATTCTGAATCGACTGGGCTCCGTTTGTTTCATACGGCGCTGGATAGATGTGCCAGCGGACTCCGTAGGTAAGCGTGAGATCGTGACGCGCCTTCCAGGTATCTCCGGCGTAAAGTTCATATTCAACGTAACGCCAGTCACGATTTCTTCCGGTAGTTAGCGGAAGAGCGGACTGCGAGGCGTCGTAATTGAATCTCGTGGCCACCCCGGGAATGGTGCCAAGGAGAAACGTCAACGCGGAGTCATAAGCATTTCGCGTGGCGGCAACATTCAGGAGGTTTCCCGGACGGAGCGCTGTAGCAGCGGTTGACGTTCCCAGACTGGAACTGAAATTACCGCCGAGTCCCACTGTCGCGAAATTGAAGTCGCTCGTCAGGTTTGTCTTCTGATTGATGGTTTTGAGTGAAGCACCAAAGGCTAATCCATGCGAGCCCTTCGTCCAGTTCACGTCATCGCGATAAGTCCAGACTGGAACTTCTCGCGCCTGAGTGGCGAAGGCGGCAAACGGCGCCGTCAGTGGTGTGAACGTGTACGACTGTGGCGAAGACGGATGGAATAGATTTGGGAATCCGAGAACGGATTTCGTGACACCGACTGTGGCGGAGTTCACGAAGTTACTGGAAGCGGTCCAGTTGTGACCGACCGCGAAAGCCCAGTCGCCGGTCGTAATCTGAGCCGTTTCCGGATCGCCCGGGAACTGCGCGGCAACTGAGTTAACAGTATCTGTCTGGCCGGCGCTGACCTTGTTTGCACGAACAAACAGTCGTTGCGCGTTGGAGATATTCATGTCAACACGACCAGTGTACGTGTTATCAGCACGTAGTGAAGGTGCGTTGAAACGGAAGACTCCTGTGTTGACGCCATTGCCACCGGTGAGATCGTTCGGAAGCGGATACCGCTGCTGAACGAAGCTCAGTAGGTTTTGGTTTACACCAGTGTGCAGTGGATCAAAGCCCGCCACTTGTGCCGGGGTCAAAATCACAATGCACTCGGGGTTGACGTTAAGCCGTGAATTGGCGGGACAACCCTGCCTTACATACGCGAGGCCGCCTTCGCGGAAGTGCGGAAGCGGGACCGTGCGAGTGTAAGAGATGCCTTGCGCGTCACGTCGCCCTTCATAATCGAAGAAGAAGAACACCTTGTCCTTACCGTTCCAGATAGACGGGCCGCCTTCTCCAAAGTTGGGCAGGTACAGTGGACCGCCGATGCTGCCGCCAAACTGGTTGCGCGTAAGCTGCGGTCTTTCGACTCCGCTGCGGTTGTTGAAAAAGCTGTTCGCCGTCGTCGCCGCGGTGCGGTTGTACTCGCGGAGCGAACCATGCCAATTATTTGTACCGCTCTTGGTGATGAGCTCGATCTGACCGCCGCTGCTGCGACCTTCAGACGCTGCTGGATTCGCGGTGACCGTGCGGAACTCCTGAATCGCATCGATGGGCGCATTGCCGGACGTGGCAAACGCCTGCCCTGTGGCCTGATCGTTCGCATCGATTCCGTCAACAGTGATGTTGCCCTGGTCTGCACGCGCACCAGTTACAGAGCCGACGCGGTTGATGGCGCCAGTGCCGACGTTGTTACCGACAACACCGGGCTGTAAGCCGATCAGTGAGGCTGGCGAGCTACGAATCTGGATGGGAAGCTCCTTCAATCGACGCTCTTCAATAACATTGCCGATGCTGGCATCGGTGGTATTCAGTGTCGCGCCGGCTTCAGCCGTGACCACAACACTCGTAGACACCTGGCCAACTGTCAGTTGCGCGTTGTGAGTTTCGGTGTTTCCGACACCCAGCGCGATTCCCGACAGCTCCAGAGTCTCAAAGCCAGTGGCAGAGAATTTAAGCGAGAATCCCTGTCCTGGTGGAACTTGGGCAAACAAATAAACGCCCCGATCGTTAGTGGTCGTCGTTCTCTCCTGCGAAGTCTTGGAATCGACTAATGTCACAGTCGCGCCTGCCACCACTGCACCCGTGGGATCTGTTACGGTTCCAGTGACGGCTGAGGTCGATGACGTCGTCTGTGCGAAACATACGACTGGCAAGAGAAGTAAGAGTAGACTCACGATCAGTGACGATTTTAGTTTCGTCATAATTTCTGAATCTCCTAATCTGTTTTCATTCTGGGCACGACGCCTGAACCATGTTCTTTCTCGGTCATTAGCGAGGTGCGTTTGGAAGCCAGCGTCAGAAAGACAGTCGTATCCTTCGAGTGAGGACGAGCGCCCTACTATGATCTATTTTTTTGGATTATCCCGCTGGCTTCTTCTTACACGTGCTCAGTAAAGTCTGATCACGCACAAGGGAGGAGTGCAAAGTTCGTGCCCATACGAAAATGCGGCCCGCGTTCTGGAATTTTTGCGTGAGTGAAGAGCGAGTCGTTGGGAAATTCGGATCGTTTACGAGTAGCTGAATTTTTTAGCAAGCTACACTGCTAAAGCGTTGCCGATCGATGTGAACATGAATGCGTTAACCTGTACGAAAGAATGAATGGTTGTTAAGAAAGTCTTCGGAAATCGTTGCAGAAATTTGAATAACATCACGGATAAAACGGATGGGTTATGTCTGAATTAGATGACGCGAAAAAGAAAGCAGCCAGCACCTACAACACAGCTTCGGACTTCTACGATCATCCAGCCAACACTTTCTGGAGTCGTTATGGACGGCAGACTGTAGAGCGACTTCGATTTGTTGCGGGAGAACGCGTGCTCGATGTTTGTTGTGGCAGTGGTGCGTCGGCAATTCCTGCGGCAGAGAGTGTTGGGCCAGGTGGATCAGTGATTGGTGTGGATCTCGCTGAGAGACTGAGCGCGAACGCGTCCGCCTCGCGAACCTCAACTTCATCAGTCGCACCTCCCTCCGCTCGCTTGAATCCAACGTCGTCTACGCCACCGCGACGAAAAAGTAGTCCACAAAAAGGCACAAAAGGGACAAAATAATTGATCAATAAATATTTTGTGCTTTTTGTGCCTTTTTGTGGCTTAATCAGATTTCTTCCACGCGCTCTCCCGCTTGCAAAAGCATTCGAGTCTTGCTAAACCTCGTCAACGGAATGCCCCCAATATGGGAGAAGTATCATGAAGAAAACATTTCGACTTCTGCTCTCCGCTTTGCTGCTGGTTTCAATCTCAACCCCACTCATCGCTGACACCATTCGTCTTAAAGACGGCAGTGTCATTCGCGGCCAGGTGATCGGTTTTAAGGACCAGCAATTCACTATCCTGATCGGTGGAAACGCAAAAGGTAGACGCGGGCAAACCACCGTTTATGTAGAAGACGTCGAATCGATCGAGTTCGACTCAAGCAGCGGCAACACCAGCAACTCGAGCACGATGGACGACAGCACCGCGCGCAACAATCCACCGCCCATGTCGCGACCGTCCGGTCCAGTCAATCAACCCGATAACAATCGGACGAACGACACGTCACCTGTTTCCTCTTCCGCACCCCCGACTTTCTTTACGATCAAAGTCGGCGTCAGAGCGGATAACGCAAACAACGGTTGGACGAACAGCGGTCTCGTCGTGCGCAAGGGACAGCGACTGCGGATCAGTGCTTCAGGTCGCGTTTCACTCGGTCGCGGACGTTTTTCAATGCCGGGCGGATTGAACAACATTCCGGATGCGGACAAACTGATGCGCAACGAAGCAACCGGCACGCTCATCGCCGTCATTGGCGACGACAACGACGACTTCATCGTCATCGGCCCGCGACGAGAATTCGTGGCGCAACGAGACGGGGTGCTGTTTCTGGGTGTCAATGAGGGCGATTTGTCGGATAATACGGGCAGCTACGATATCGTAATCGAAGCAGAAGCGAGCGGCCGCTAACAGAAAATAATCGCGGTAAACGCACGTAGAGGCGACCGCATCAGACAAAACTAGCCTCGGAGACGGATAGCTAACTGGAAGCCTGCGCGGCAGGCGCCGACCCGCCTCGGTTTCTTCGGGAGTAAAGATTATGAGATTTAAACGTTCTTATCGATTTTTTGGTATTGCGCTCTCGTTATTGCTGCTCGGCGCCAATATCAGCCCCGGGTGGTCGCAGTCCAGACGTCAGCCACCCACCTCTAACGAGAAGAAAAACAAACGTCCCGGTGAAACCACAAAGCCGGGCGAACAGGGTCAGGAGCCTCTTCCGAAAGACCTTGAGCCCCCGACAAGCAAACAGGACATCGAGAAGGTCAGTATCTCGACTCAGATCGTCAACGTCGACGCGGTTGTCTATCACAAGAAGAGCGGCCAGATCGTAACGGATCTAAAGAAGGGCAATTTCGCTCTCTTTGCTGACGGCACGCAGCAAACAATCACAAACTTCTCTACGCCCGAAGCGCCGATCACGGTGGCGATGGTGGTTGAGTACAGCAAATGGTCCGAGATGTTTGGTCTCTACGGCAACAGAGGTTACGAGCCGGGTACGTACGAAGTGATTCGTCCGACCGCGATGTTCCTTTCGCAGTTCATCAAGCCACCTGACGATTACGTTTCGGTGGTCGCGTTCGATATTCGTCCGACTCCGTTGACAGACTTCACGAACGATCCGGGTCGACTGCAACAAGTGGTTACGTTGTTGTTGAGAAACAACCCGGCGTTTCGCGAGACGAATTTGTTTGACGCGTTGAAGTTCGTGCTTGTTGGCGGTCGTGGTGATTCAGTCGTGCTCGAAGATTCGAAGTCTGAGAAGTCAGACTATGCTGGTCTCGCGTCGGTCCAGGGCAGGCGTCGTGCGGTGTTGCTCGTCGCTTCCGGTATCGACACGTTCAGCAAGATCAACTACGGCGACGCGCGCAAGGTGCTTCAGAACTCAGGCGTTCCGGTCTACATTATCGGCACCGCGAATTTGTTCAAGAAGATCTACGGCGATTCACTGCCTGCAACCGACAGTTTGACGGGAATGCCGGGCCGGATGAGCTTTCTGCAAGCCGATAACACGTTGCAGACCTTCGCAAAGGAAACTGGTGGCGCGTATTTTCCGGTGACGTTCGAAGGAGAGTTGCCGAAGGTGCTCAACAACATAAACTCTCTGCTGCGTAGTCAGTACAGTCTCGCGTTCAATCCTGGTGACGTGCGTGATGGGAAACAGCACAAGCTCAAAGTGAGTGTGGACGTTGATGGGGACGGCACGTATGACGATAAGGAATTCGTTGTGCAGGCTCGCCAGTTCTATAACTCGCCCAAGCCCGACGCCGCGTCCAAGAAATAATATTTAGCCGCGGATTATCCGCGTTCATCTGCGCAAATCCGCGGCTAAAAACTTCCGTACATCTTCAACCGGAACTCATCATTGAACGAAACGATCTCCGCTTTCCTTCCCGAAAACCGTTTCGACTCACGCAGTAACGCCGGCAATCCCTGAAGCGTTAATTTCAATCCATACGCAGGACTAGTCAGCACCGCCGCGAGACGCGGATTCAAACGTTCCGGCATTCCATAACGGATCGCCTTCTGCGCAACCGGTGAGAACCCGGCACTGCGTCGCGAGTTCACAAACTCCATTGAGTGATCAAACACGTGCAAACGGCTCGGCAGATCTCTCAAAGCGAGATCGCGGTGTGCGAGCATGTTTGCGATCACCTCAGTCACGACACCGCTGTGATAACTCGAACGCGCCGGCACGGGCGACTCATCTGTTAATGTCGAGCTCTTCGGACGCACTTCAGACAGATCGCAATAGCGACGCACGAATCGCATGAGCCCTTCGTAAACCGAAACCATATTTCCCGCGAATTTGACTCGTTCAACAACCGGCGACTGCAACGAATCACCCGAGAACCGCGTCGCCGTCACAGACGCTCGCGGCAACAATTCCGCCACTCGCTCATCACGTCCGAACAATAACAACCCGGCGACAGTTGGCACGATCTCATTACCATCATTCGTCGCGAGCAACAGATCTCGTTCGAGCACATCGGCAGTCGGATAGCCAACGACCGTCGCCTCTTCAAAAGCTCCACCTTCAAACTCGCGCAGGTAGCTCCACAAATGAGCCTCGTCTATGTCGTCCATAGTTGCGCCAAGCGCAGGCACGTCTTCGTAGCGAAGCGGTCGCGACTCTTCAAGTAGTGACGAGATCTCTTCGCGCGACGCTTCACGCTTCTCTGCTCCGATGCGCAGGTAGAAACGGCCATCACGAGTTCGATACGGGCGTCGCTTGCTCGCGATATCGAGTGCGACGATGCGTCGACCGTTGTCGAGTGCGATGCGATCGATAAACGGGACGAGCGGCGGTTGAACCTCTTCACGACAGATCCGCACGAGGTCTTCCTGAACTCGCTCCGGATCGTCAACACCTTCAACTCGCAGTTGATCGTTTACGCCAAAGACGATCACGCCGCCGCCGGTATTCGCGAGCGCGACGATCTCCTGCGCGATCTTTTCTGTGTTTGAGAGTTTGACCTTGAGCTCGAGAAACGTGTCTTCACCGCCGCGGATCAATCGCAACAGCTCGGTGCGAGATGTTTGTGGTGCGGGAGTGGAAAGGATGTATTCCTGAAAGGAACGCTCCGTGGTGGGTTCGTGCCGCTGGTTGCTGCGAAATCTTCTGCGAGCCATTTGTGTATTGACGGGGCTCTAAACCCGCCCGGATGCCGCAGCATCACTGGAATTAGATTCAAAGTACCGGGCACGTAGTGTAACAAAGATCCGCAGAGTCGCACAGAACCGAGCGCGGTAGCGCCGGGTCAACTTCCAGGTCACGCTTGTTGATGAGATTGACCCCGCGCTACCGCGCTCGGCTCTGTGCCGTGCGGCTAGTTACTCGTCCGCCGGCTCGCGTACTGCTTCGAGAATATCAATCTCGCGCTTTGCAAGCGATCTTCCCTGAAAATTGAGCATCAGGAGATACAGACCAATCGACAAAACTGCAAACACTAACAGCGCTGCATACTCATACAAAAGACTGCTCATGAACAAACCAACCAGCGTAGCCAGCACTGGCGGCGCGCTGAGCACGATCACCATCGGAATCAACAACAGCCCCGCCACACCCGACACATTCAACCGTTTTCCAAACCTCATGCGCTTCGGAAAACGAATCGAGAGCCAGTTGCCCATCATCGCGCTGAGCGCCGCAAAGATCACAAAACTCAAACTGATGAACAACAGTTTCGACGCGTCGAGATCGCGAAACACGATCGTGTTGAGCGTCAGCAGGATCGTTGTGAAGATGAACGCGAGTAGCGTGATCGCGATGTTCTTCCCGAGTAATACCTTGCGACGATCGATCGGCGACAGGATCAGCGTGCGCATGCCACCTTCTTCAAACGCGAAGTGATTACACGATATACCGGCAAGGATGAGAAACACGTAGAGCACACCACCTGTCGCAAGCAAACCCGAACCGTAAGTGAGGAAACTGCCCGACGGTGTGGCAGTTCCCCACCACTTTGTTGTGTTCACGACGCGAAGGAAGATCAGTATCAGAGGCATCAGCGCCATCATTCGCACCTGCGCATTGCGCATCGCGTAGCGCACTTCCTTCTCGACAACCGCCGAAAGCTCAGTCGACACAAGCGGCAGTTGCCAGCCTGAATAACCGGTCGCTGGTTCAGCAACGACGGCTGTCTTTTGCCGTCGCCGTCCTTCCATTCCGAGTGCAGCGCGACGCGCGATCCAGTAAGTCGCAATCACCAATGCCACGCCATACGCGCTCAGCGTGACGAAAGCGAGCACATATCCGGCGGTGTCGTCTGGAGGACCGACTAACAAGAACGCAGCGGCTCCGGGCGGCGTCCATCGCAACGATCGAAACGACTCGGCGTGTTTGAATAGTATCGGTGCGATCTGGCCAGCCACCGCGGCGCTCAAACCGGCAACCGCGCCGATCAGCGCCACCATCGTTTCACCGCGCCCGCGTTTACGACGCAGCAGTGATCCGATCGTTGTTGAGAGCCATTTCGATAAAGCGACACCGAAAAGTATCGCTGGAAAGGCCGCCAGGAGGGCCGCCATCGTGTGGCCTGTGCCGACTGCGACACCGGCGCAGATCGTGATCACGGCAGGTATCGCGAACACTGAGTGCAACGTAGTCAGCTCGCTGAGGAAGTCCACCGCGAAGAGTTTGCGCAGCGTAATCGGATACATCAGCAGCTTGCCCGCGTCAAATTGCTTGCTGCCGCCAATACTCAAAGGCACAGTGGCCCACATCAGGTAAATGAGTCCGAAAATCGAAAAGAATATGAACTCCGCTGAGGCAGACGCAGAGACCTCGCGTGTGGCCGTTCGTCTGAATGCGTTACCGAGCGCGTCCGGCTGGCTGAGTGCGTAAGCCGCAAAGCCCAGTATGGCGGCCACGATGAGTGCCAAGAACAGCGCGATCAGCATGCCGAGAATCGAAGCCACGCGGTTGACAACGGCCTTCGACGAGCGCAGCGAGTTGCGCAACAATCGCCATTTGAGCCAGATTAAGGTCAGGAGTTGGGACATCGCTTAATGATCCAAAACGCTTACGTCAGCCTCGGGTCCAATCTCGGCGATCGCGCCGGCTACCTGTTGCTCGGTGTGCGGGGAATGCTCGACGCCGGTTTGGATGTTATTCGACTCTCGAACATTTATGAAACCGAGGCAGTCGAGTATGAAGAGCAGCCGGCGTTTCTGAACATGGTGGCGGAGCTGCGCGGCGCGACGCTTCCCTTACCGGAACAAATGCTCGCGCGGTTGTTACGCATTGAGTACGCGCTGGGACGAACACGAGAGGTGCGGATGGGTCCGCGCACAATCGATCTCGATCTGTTGATATTCAAAGATGCGCTATCAGATACAGAGTTTTTGAAACTCCCACACCCGCGCATCGCAGCGCGAAGATTTGTCCTCGTGCCACTGGCGGAACTCGTTCCGAATCTCGTACATCCTGTCATCGGAAAGGCGATCAGTGAGTTGCTTGCGCAAACGAAAGACTCGTCTAGCGTGATTCGGTGGAAAGCTTAGACAGCGCGCTTTCCCCCTTCCGCGGTTTCCCGTTATAATGCCCGCCTTGTTATCACGCCCGCGACAACTGCAAGTCTCCTGTTTTACTGGCAATCCAATTGTCCACAAATCGTGGTGTAAAGAGAGCTGAAACATGCCCTATCTGAAGCCTGAAAGACCGGAAAAGGTTAGTGCACCGTCTTTGCGCTTAAGTAAACAACGTGGCGAACGTCTCGTTTGTCTGACAGCGTACGATTACCCGACCGCTCGCATTGTTGATGAAGCCGGAATCGATGTCATCCTCGTGGGCGACAGCCTCGGCAACGTCGTTCTCGGATACGGCAACACCGTGCCCGTGACGCTCGAGGAGATTCTCATCCACTTGAAAGCCGTGCGCCGCGCCGTCCAGCGAGCATTGCTCGTCGCGGACATGCCCTACGGAACTTTCCACACGGGTGATGACGACGCTGTGAGAAACGCCCTGCGACTCGTTAAGGAAGGCGGCGCGGAAGCAATCAAGCTTGAAGGCGGACACAAGCGCGTACACCTCGTGAAGCGCCTCGTGGACGAGGAGATCAGCGTGATGGGCCATATCGGCCTGACGCCACAGTCAATCAATCAACTCGGCGCATATCGCGTGCAAGGCAAGACTGCGAGCGCGGCGCAGCAGTTGATCGACGATGCCAAAGCAATGGAAGACGCAGGCGCGTTTGCAGTTGTGCTTGAAGTCGTACCGCGCGAGATAGCCAAAATGATCACCGAGAGCATCAGCATTCCGACGATCGGAATCGGCGCCGGTGTTCACTGCGATATTCAGGTGCTCGTCATACACGACATGCTCGGCCTGTCGTTTGGAAAACAAGCTCGCTTCGTGCGGCCTTACGCAAACTTGCGCGAGGTGATGACCGACGCGGTTACACGATATGCTGAAGACGTGAGAAACGGCACTTACCCGTCGGAAGCAGAATCGTACGCGCTGCCCGCGCAAACTGCGGCGGAGATGGATATCGAGGTCCCATCGAGAGATTCAAAGGCCGAGAAGTCCTAATCCAACCTCAACTATGGAGATCATCAATCGCCGTCAGCGCATGAGTTCCGTCGCGCGCAAAATTCGCCGTGAACAGGATAAAACTGTGGGACTGGTTCCCACCATGGGCGCGCTGCACGAAGGACACCTGAGCCTCGTGCGCGAAGCGCGGCGGATGTGCGACGTCGTTGTAGTCTCTGTTTTTGTGAATCCGACGCAGTTTGGACCAGGCGAAGATTTCGAGCACTACCCGCGCGACCTGACCAAAGACACCGCGCTGCTGACTGATTACAACGTCGATTACATCTTCGCGCCGACTGTCGAAGAGATCTATCCGAGGGGTTTTGCAACTTACGTGAATGTTGAAGGGCTTTCGGAACAGCTCGAAGGACATTCACGACCGGGACACTTTCGCGGTGTCGCGACAGTCGTCACGATCCTGCTCAACACCGTGCGACCTGATTTCGCTTTCTTTGGTCAAAAGGATGCGCAACAGGCGCTCGTAATCAAGCGTCTCGTGAAAGATCTCGCGTTTGATACTGAGATCGTCGTGTTGCCGATCGTACGAGAGGATTCAGGACTGGCGATCTCGTCGCGCAACCTTTACCTGACTTCCGACGAACAGAAGTCAGCGACGATCCTTCATAAAGCTTTGAAACAGGCGAAGACGGCTTTCAAAGACGGTGAGCGCAACGCGGGCCGGCTCGCTGATATAATTCGTTCGACCGTCGAGACGGAACCGCGCGCACGTTTAGACTACGTTACAGTCGCTGATGCGGAGACGTTGGAGAAACTCGATCGGCTCGACGATCGACCGATCCTGATCGCGCTCGCGGCGTACGTCGGCAAGACGCGCCTCATCGATAATGTGATTTTGAATAAGGTGAAGAAGAAAGACGTTGCCGCTCCACAGTAAGAAGCACATCCATTTCACACTCAACGGCGAACACACCGAGGTCGCCTTCGCACCGCACAAGACGTTGCTCGAAGTTTTGCGTGAAGATCTGAATCTCACCGGGACAAAGCACGGCTGCGAGCTGGGTGAGTGTGGCACGTGCGCGGTGCTCGTCGACGGGCGTTCGATCCTGTCGTGTCTGATGCTGGGTCTTGATGCTGAAGGTCGTGAGGTGAAGTCGATCGAAGGCATGGCTGAAGGCGCAGAGCTACACCCGCTGCAACAAACGTTCGCGGATCTCGGCGCCGCTCAGTGTGGCTACTGCTCGCCTGGCTTTTTACTGGTTGCCGAAGAGTTGCTAAACAAATCACCCAACCCGTCGCGCGCTGAGATTCAGGAAGCGTTATCGGGTAATCTGTGTCGCTGTACCGGATATATTAAAATCTACGAAGCTGTCGAGCTCGCCGCTGCGCGCATGCGTGGTGAAGAGATGGAATTACCCAGGGAAAGTGTTTACGGACTAGATTAAATCCGTGCTTTTTATCCGTTAAATCTGTGGCTAAAAACTTCAAGACCATAGGCAAGCCTTTTCGGAAAGTTGACGCGCGGGCGAAGTGTGTTGGCCAGACGAAGTTCGCAGACGACATCGTGCTGCCGCGTATGTTGTTCTGTAAGCTCCTGCGCTCGCATCTGCCGCACGCGTTGATCAAGAGTATCGACGTCTCGAAAGCGCTGGCATTGCCCGGCGTTTTTGCTGTTGTCACCGGGAAAGACTTCCCGATTCCGTACGGCATCCTGCCTGTCAGCCAGGATGAGCATGCACTCTGCGTCGACAAGGTGCGCTTCATCGGCGATCCGGTCGCCGCCGTCGCTGCGATCGATGAAGACGTCGCGTTCGATGCGATGAACCTGATCGAAGTCGAATACGAGCCGCTCAACACGATCTCGACGATTGAGGAAGCAGTGCTCATCGACGAGCCACGAATTCACGATTACGGCGACATCGGTAACGTTCATAAAAAAGTGTCACTCGAGTTCGGCAACCTTGAAGAAGGATTTGCGGAAGCCGACCTCGTTCGTGAAGACACGTTCTTCTACGAAGGCAACACGCACCTCCCGATGGAGCAGCACGCCGCAGTTGCGCACTTCGATTCAGACGGAAAGATCACACTCTGGAGCTCGACGCAAACGCCGCATTACGTCCATCGAGCGCTCACGAAAGTGCTCGGCTTGCCTGCCAGCCATATTCGTGTAATTGCGACGCCGAACGGTGGCGGGTTTGGCGGCAAGAGTGATCCGTTTAATCATGAAGTCGTTGTTTGCAAGCTCTCGATGATTACCGGGCGTCCGGTGAAGGTGACGTTGACGCGTGAAGAGGTCTTCTATTGCCATCGTGGGCGCCATCCGGTGTTGATGCACGTCAAGACTGGTGTGAAGAACGACGGCGCGATCACGGCCATGCACTTTCAGTCTTATCTGGATGGCGGCGCGTACGGCAGTTATGGCGTTGCGAGCACGTTCTACACCGGCGCACTGCAAACAGTTACTTACAACGTGCCACGTTACAAGTTCCAGGGAATACGAACGTTTACAAACAAGCCGCCGTGTGGTCCAAAGCGCGGGCACGGCACGCCGCAGCCGCGTTATGCGCTGGAAGTTCAGCTCGACAAGATCGCCGAGCAATTGCAGCTCGATCCGGTTGAGATTCGTCGCCAGCATCTCGTTGCGCCGAATACGGTGACGGCGAATTACCTGCGCATCGGCAGCATGGGTTTAGGCGCGTGTATCGACAAGGTTGTTGCAGGATCGCGTTGGAAAGAACGCTTTTCGTGGGACCAGAACAATCGCAAGCTGCCATTCGGCAAAGGTATCGGTGTGGCTTGCAGCTCGTACATCTGCGGCGCGGGTTTGCCAATTTACTGGAACAACATGCCGCAATCGGGTGTGCAGCTTCGTCTCGACAGACAGGGCGGCGTTTGCGTCATGTGTGGCTCGACCGATATCGGGCAGGGATCGGATTCGATACTCGCCTACATCGTCGCTGAAGTTCTCGGAATCGATCCGTTTGATATTCGTGTTGTGACTGCTGACACCGATCTGACCCCGGTTGACCTCGGTAGTTATTCGAGTCGTGTCACCTTGATGACGGGTAATGCTGCGATTCAGGCAGCCGAGCGAGCGCGTGAGTTGCTGGTGATGGCTGTGGCTGAAAAGCTTGGTGTTCCGATCGAGAATCTCTCGCTTGCTGAGCGACGCGTGTTTGATGTCGAGAATCCGGAAGCCGGAGTTTCGTTCGCGGAAGCGATCGTGCTGGCTGAGTCGAAGTTTGGGACGATCGGGACAGTCGGCTCGTACACGCCGCCGCGATCGCCGGGCAAGTTCAAAGGTTCCGGTGTTGGACCATCACCGGCGTACAGTTACTCCGCTGCGGTTGCTGAAGTTGATGTGGATCCTGATACGGGAATCGTCGTGGTTGAGCGGGTGTGGATCGCGCACGACATCGGGCGCTCGATCAATCCGATGCTTGTGGTTGGGCAGGTCGAAGGCAGTGTCTACATGGGTCTCGGTGAGATCCTGATGGAAGAGATGGTCTACCGCGAGAACCGTAACGTCGTACACAAGTTTCCGTCGCTGCTGGAGTACAAGAGCCCGACGACGATGGAGATGTGCGACGTTAAGACATACCTGATCGAAGATCCCGATCCGAATGGTCCATACGGCGCGAAGGAAGTCGGACAAGGCCCGTTGTTGCCGGTCCCGCCGGCAGTCGCGAATGCGGTCTACAATGCAGTCGGCGTGCGTATCGACGAAGTCCCAATTACTCCCGAAAAAGTTCTCCGCGCGCTAAAAGACAAATCTCGCGGCCGCGCCGGACGCTACGGCCCGGACAGCGTCCCGCCCGTCGCCTGGCCCGAGCCGTTGAGAGTGTTGACGCCTGCGGAAGGCGGAGACGGCAGCGAAATGCCGCGAGTCGCGGTGCATTCGTGACAAAGAATGAAACAAAAATTTCTGGAGTTCGAGTGGGATTCCAATAAAGCTCTAAGAAATTTTCGTAAACACGAAGTTTCTTTTAGAGAAGCTACAATGGTCTTTAACGATGTTCTTGCGATTACTTACTACGATAATGTGCATTCGTACCATGAGCAAAGGTTCGCTACTATAGGAATGTCTGATCAGGGGAGAGTGTTAGTCATATCGCATACTGTGGTCGGCGAGAACATTAGATTAATTAGCGCTCGAAAAGCTACCCCACGCGAAAGAAAAATTTATGAAAAAGAAAGTAAATAAATCAGACCTGGACGATGACATGCCGGCGGAGTATGACTTCACGAAGATGAAGATGGTGGGACGTGGCATTTACGCCGAGCGGTTTCGGGCTGGAACTAACGTGGTTTTGTTAGATCATGATGTACGTCAAGCTTTTCCTGACGATCGGGATGTTAACGAGGTCTTGCGAGTTATTGCGAAAGCAGCCAAACAACAGGCCGCGCGCGCGCAAAAGGTTTCGGCCCGTTCTCGAAAGTCATCGCCGAGGGCTCGACGCAAGGCGATATAGAACCTCGTCATGATGCGACTGCCCAAATTTGAATATCACGTTCCGCAGACGATCGCGGAGGCGGTGAGGATTAGGGGCGAGGCGGGGCCTGTGGGTCAGTTCGTCGCTGGTGGTACTGATCTGTACCCGAATATGAAGCGCCGGCAACAGACGCCCCTGTCCGTCATCTCTGTGATGCGTCTGCCGGAGCTCAACCAGATCACGGGCGACGGAAATAGCGGCTTGCGCATCGGCGCGTCAGTAACGCTGACAGATATCTGCGAACATCCGATCATCAATCGTGACTATCCAGTCGTCGTCAAAGCAGCGCGCACGATCTCCACACCGATACTCCGCAACATGGGAACCGTCGGCGGTAACCTGCTGCTCGACACACGCTGCAACTACTACGACCAGAATTACGAGTGGCGCAAAGGCATCAACTTCTGTCTCAAGAAAGATGGCGACATCTGCTGGGTCGCGCCCGGAAGCTCGAAGTGCTGGGCGGTTCAATCGTCCGATCTCGTTCCGGTCATGGTCGCGATCGGCGCGAAGCTCCGGTTCGCTTCGACACTTGGTGAGCGCGTGATTGACGCTGCCGGCTTGTATAACGACGACGGCATCGATTACCTGCACAAACGTCCTGACGAGCTTCTCGTCGATATTCAACTACCGCCTACCAACGGTTGGCGCGCTTCGTATCAGAAACTGCGCCGTCGTGGTGCTTTTGATTTTCCCGTACTCGGGGTCGCGTCATGGATCAAAAGTGACAACACTACGGTTATTGACGCTCGCATCATCCTCGGCGGTATCGCACCTTCTCCAGTCGAGATCAAAGAAGCCGCGACGGCTCTGATCGGAAAGCAACTCACAGACGATCAAATCCATGCTGCGGCTGAAGCGGCTTACATCAAAGCTCGACCGCTCGACAACACTGACTTCGTCTACCAGTGGCGCAAGCAGATGGCGCGGCAGTACACGCTGCGCGCCCTGCGCGACCTTCAGAGTTGAGAGAACCAGTCACAGCAATTCTTCTCGCGGCCGGCCGCTCCAGCCGCATGGGCGCGTTCAAGCCGCTACTCCCCTTCGGAAACAAAACCGTCATCGAGTGTTGCATTGACTACCTGCGCGACGGCGGCGTTGCAGAGATCATTGTGGTGTTGGGTCATCGCGCCGACGATATTCGCCAGCAAGTCTCCGGCGTTAAGTTCGCACTGAATCCTGATCCTGACACTCCGATGGGCGCCTCGATCGCGGCAGGCATAGGCGCCCTTCCCGAGACCGCTCAGGCAACCTTGATCGCGCTCGTAGATCACCCGGCAGTCCCGCCCACAGTCGTCTCCACACTCCTCGTATCATGGAAAAAAGGCGCTCGTCTCGTCATTCCAACCTGGCAAGGCCGCGGTGGTCACCCGGTGCTCGTCGATCTCAGTTTCAAGGCTGAATTACTCAACCTGCCGGAGAGCGGCGGGTTGAGAGCGCTTTTTGACGCCCATCGCAACGAGGTCATACGCGTCCCGGTTGCCTCGCCGTTCATTGCTCGCGACATGGATACGTGGGATGATTACACGTCCCTGCACATGGAAGTTACGGGCCGTCCGGCGCCTAGACCAACGTAACTCTGGCAGCATTCATCTAACGCACTTAGTCGAGCGTCTTAGAACGGTTCGGCGAAGGAGAAAGATGGTTCGAAAAAGTCGAAAACGAGTCCTGGCGGGGTTCATGACTCTGCTGGCAACCAGCGTTGCTCTCGCACAGAATCCGGCGCGCTCGGACTTCTCGCTGCGGTCAATCGATGGTCAAACAGTCACGTCTGACAGTCTTCGCGGCGAAGTCGTAGTGCTTGCGTTTGGGGCGTCGTGGTTGCCGCTGTCGAAGACGCAACTTCAGGGTGTGAGAAAGCTGGCTGACGAATACAGCAATCGAGGTGTTGTCGTTTACTGGGTCAGCACCGAGTCAGACGATTCGAAGTCGAAGAACTTTGCGAGTGATGAGCAACTGCGCTCGTTCGCGAACAAGTATGGTTTGAAAGTTACCGTATTGCGCGATTCCGACGGCGCGGTTTCGAAGAAGTTTGGCGTGGACCAATTGCCGTCAATCGTGATTCTCGACAAACAGGGCAACATGGTTGATGGACCAATCGGCGGGCTCGATCCCAACGGCAATCTCACCACACAACTGGCATCTCGACTCGATAAGCTGCTGTAAAAATTTAGCCGCGGATGTACGCGGATAAACGCAGATCTGCTAACCTGTCCTCACGATGTCTTTCAAGTTAATTAATCCCGAGGCGCTCGGTGCGCCCAGTGGTTACTCGAACGGCCTGCTCGCAGAAGGCGGCGGGAAACTGCTGTTTATCGCGGGGCAGATCGCCTGGGATAACAATCAAAAGATCGTCAGCGACGATTTTGCCGAGCAGTTCGACAAAGCACTCGCAAACGTGGTTACGGTGCTGCGTGCTGCCGGAGGTGAGGCGGAAAACATCGCGCGGCTCGTGATATACGTCACGAACAAGATCGAGTATCGCGAGCACACGAAAGAAGTGGGCGACTGTTATCGCAAACACATGGGCAAACACTTTCCGGCGATGGTCCTAGTCCAGGTCGCGGGTCTTTTAGATGATCGGGCTAAAGTCGAGATCGAAGGCATGGCGGTAATACCGGCATGATACAGCCAACAACTTTTCTCTACGAACAGGACGACTCAGGCATCGCAACGATCACGCTCAATCGTCCCGAGCGTCTCAACGCCCTGACGTTCGAAGTCTATCGCGAGCTGACAGACACGTTTGCCGCGCTGCGTGACGAGCGTGCGGTGCGCGTCGTGGTGATCACGGGCGCGGGAAGAGCATTCTGTTCCGGTGGTGACGTGCACGACATCATTGGCGAGCTCTTCAGTCGGAACATGGAAGGCCTGCTCGAGTTCACGCGCATGACGTGCGAGCTTATTCAGAACATGCGCGCGCTGCCGAAGCCTGTGATTGCGAGTCTGAATGGCACGACTGCGGGCGCCGGCGCCTGTATCGCACTCGCTGCGGACATTCGTATCGCCAGTGAAGAAGCGAAGATCGCATTCCTGTTTGTGAAGGTTGGTCTCGCGGGTACCGACATGGCAGCGTCTTATTTACTGCCGCGTGTAGTCGGACTCGCGAAAGCGACCGAGATGCTTTATACGGGAGACTTCGTGAGCGCCGCTGAGGCCGAACGCATTGGACTTTACAATCGCGTCGTGACTGCAAGCGAATTATCAGCAGCCACGCGGAGCTTTGCTGAGAAACTGGCGCGTGGACCAGCCTTCGCCCTCGGGAAAACGAAAGAGATGCTCAATCGCGAGCTCGACATGAACTTTCAGACTGCTCTCGAAAGCGAAGCGCAGGCCCAGGCGATCTGCATGCAGCATCCCGATTATCGCGAAGCATACGAAGCGTTTGTCGCAAAGCGCGAGGCAAAATTTCAATAATGGATCGCCTGATTTCTCAACTTCCCTTCTTCACTCCGGAGCATCGCGATCTCGCGCAAAGTGTCGCTCAGTTTGTTGCACAGGAGATCGAGCCGCGCGCTGCCGCCGAAGAGAATGTCGAAGAGAGTGCGAGAGAGTTCGTACACCTGCTTGCGGGCGCTGGTCTTTTGAAGTACGCGGTCGCCGAGTCGAAGCTCGATGTGCGTTCTCTATGTTTGATTCGCGAAGAGCTTGCTTATTCTTCTGCACTTGCCGACATGGCTTTCGTCATGCAAGGTTTAGGAACGTACGCGATTGCCCGCGCGGCGCCTGATCACGTTCGCGACTTCTGGCTTACACGTGCCGCAAACGGCAAAGCGATCGCCGCGTTCGCGCTGACAGAGCCAAACGCCGGATCGGACGTCGCCGCGATCGAGACAACGGCGCGCCGCGACGGCGAAACGTACGTCATCGATGGCAGAAAACGCTTCATTTCCAATGCAGGTATTGCCGATTTCTACATCGTGTTCGCCAAAACAGGAATGCGTGAAGACGGGCGGCCTGTGCTTTCCGCGTTTGTTGTCGGCTCGAAGATGCCGGGCTTTCGCGTCGTCGAGCGCACTTCGCTGATTGCGCAACATCCGATCGGGGAGATTGCATTCAGTGAGTGTCGCGTGCCGTTGGAAGACATGGTCGGAGAAGAAGGAGACGGTTTTAAGCTGGCCATGGAAACGATGGACACGTTTCGTGCGAGTGTCGGGGCGGCGGCCTGCGGCATGGCGCGACGCGCACTGGACCAGGCAGTTCGTTACGCATCCGCACGCAAACAATTTGGTCGCCTGTTGTCTGAGCATCAACTGGTCCAGGCAAAAGTGGCCGACATGATCACGGAGCTCGACGCCGCCCGGCTGCTCGTTTACCGTGCCGCTTACGCGCGAGACACAGAAACCGGCCGAGTGACACGCGAGGCGAGTGAAGCAAAGTTGTTCGCGACCGAAGCGGCCGGACGCATCATCGACAGCGCCGTCCAAATTCACGGCGGCGCCGGCCTGGTCAGCGGAACGATCGTCGAGCGCATGTATCGCGACGTCCGCGCGCTGCGCATCTACGAAGGCACCTCCGAAATCCAAAAGCTCGTCATCGCCGGCCAGCTCTTAAAGGAGAACTTATAGCCACAAAAAAGCACAAAATGCACAAAATGAGTTTTATTTTCAGTTGTGCTTTTGTGCCTTTTTGTGGCGCGAAGCTATGAAGATTAACGTCATTGGTGGTGGGCCGGCGGGGCTTTATTTTGCGATCTTGATGAAGAAGGCCGATAAGGCGCACCGGATCAAAATTTGGGAGCGCAATGGGCGGGATGATACGTTTGGGTGGGGTGTTGTTTTTTCAGGGAAGACGCTCGCTAACTTACGCGCGGCTGATGACGTTTCGCATGCTGAGATCACTAAACAGTTCGAGGCGTGGGACAATGTTGATGTTGTGCACCGCGACGCGAAGATTTCGATTCATGGTAATAGCTTTTCGGGAATCGCGCGGCTTCAGTTACTCAAAATTCTACAACGGCGGGCGGAGCAGCTAGGCGTTGAGATAGATTTTCACAGTGAGATTCACGATGTTGAGGCGTTGCGAAGAGATTGCGATCTGTTGCTTGCCGCCGACGGAGTGAACAGCACGGTGCGGCTGCGCTACCAGGAGCAGTTTCAGCCTGAGCTCGACTCGCGCGCGAATCGTTACATCTGGTACGGAACTCACCAGCTATTCCACGGCCTAACTTTGACGTTCCGTGATAATAGCGCCGGCGTTTTTGCGGCTCACTCCTACAAATTCAGTCCAACCACCAGTACGTTTATTGTCGAATGCGATCCACAGACGTGGACCAGGGCCGGCTTCGAACAGATGAGTAGCGACGAGACGCTGGACTACGTTGGTGATGTCTTCGCTCAGGATCTCAAGGGGCATAAACTGCTCTCGAATAATTCGAAGTGGATCAATTTTCTGCTGGTGAAGAACCGCAAATGGTTTTTCGAGAATGTCGTGTTGATTGGCGACGCTTTGCACACGGCGCACTTTTCGATCGGGTCAGGGACGAAGCTCGCGATTGAGGATGCGATTGCGCTGGCGGAGTCGTTTCGGCAAAACACGGATGTGCGCGAGGCGCTGGTGTATTTCGAAAAGACGCGACGACCGGTAATCGAGGATTACCAGGCGGCGGCGTTTGAAAGCATGCGTTGGTTTGAAAATGCCGCCAAGTACATGCACCTGAGCCCGGTCGAGCTGGCGTATGTATTAATGACGAGAAGTGGACGTGTTAGTTATGAGGATCTTAAGCGACGCGATCCGGCCTTCATCAGACAGTATGAATTAAGCCACGGATGACCACGGCGGCGGCTCTAAAACGCGCCGGCCTTTATCCCATAACTTACACGTTACGGGTTTATGCGCCTGGTCCAGGGCTTCGCAGTAGTTTGTATAGGTACAGCGACGCACTTCATCACCACGACCGAGTCGCACCTTCACAAACCAATCCGGATCGGCGAGAGCCTGGCGCGCCATGCCAACGATGTCAGCCTGGCCCAATCTAAGAAGCTCTTCCGCCTGCTCAAATGTCGATATGCCGCCCGTCGCCACAATCGGCGTCTCAAACCCACTCTCGTTCACGGCTTTCTTGATAGCGGCGACAAGCGGTACGCTGCGCCCGAATGGACCAAGCTCATCCGATAGAACTGTAGGCATGCACTCGTATCCGCTCTGGCCCGTGTACGGATAAACAGCCTGGCCCACTTTCGGCTGCTGCGCGTCTTCAAACTTTCCACCTTTGGAAAGCGACAGGAAATCAAACCCCGCGCGTGCAAACTCCTTCGCATAAAAGATCGCGTCTTCGACACGACTACCACCTGCGATCACTTCATCAGCCAAAAAACGCACTCCAACAACGTACTCGCTGCCCACACGATTGCGCACCTCGCGATAGACCTCGAGCGGTAAACGCACTCGATTCTCCCGCGCTCCACCATATCCATCGGCGCGATCGTTCTGCGCACTCAAGAAACCCGCCATCGTGTAAGCATGCGCGTAGTGCAGCTCGACGCCGTCAAATCCAGCTTCACGCGCGCGTTCCGCGGCTGTGGCAAATATCGGTGGCAACTCCTGTGGCAGATCGCGAATGTGTTTCAGGTGTGTATCCGTAACACGCTCGCGATACCCAAAGCGCAATGCTTCCAACTCACGTGGACGCAACACCAGATCGACAATTTCATCATCGGCATTCTGCAAAAACTCACGCACGTGATCGTCTGGAGCTACCAGCCACGCCGACTGCGAAGTAAGCTCCATCAGAGCACGACGATGATGATCGTCAATCGTGAGAAACCGCTGAAAATATTTCTCCTTCTCGGGTCGTCGCTTCACTGCGAGAAAGTCGATGATCTGAATAAACAGACGGGTCTCACCGCCGCTGGCTTCGCGCACAACATCAACAAGCTTGCGCAAACCGGGAATGAACCGATCGTCACCAATCCGAAGCAAAGGACCACTCGGGATGTCGCGCACGCCCGTCGCCTCAACCACAAGCACTCCCGGACGCCCTTCAGCAAACCGTCGATACCAGTCGAGATTCTGCTCGGTGACAAACCCATCCTCAGTCGCGCGCCACGGCACCATCGCCGGGATCCACGTCCGGCTGCGCGCTTCGAGCCCACCGATCGCAATCGGGCTGAACAGTCTGGATCGGGCGGCTTCTTCGGCCGTGGGCCAGCGCGTCTCGAGTATCTTGTGACGAATCGGATTAGCGAATTTCCACATGTTTCGTTACACAGATTACACGGATTACAGAGATTCGCGTAATCTGTTAAATTAGCCAGCAGGAGGATGCTTATTTGTCTGACGATTTACTGAAGTGGCGTAGCGAGTTTCCGATTCTTGATAAGACTGTTTACCTGATCTCGCACAGTCTCGGCGCGATGCCCAGAGGCACATACGACCGGCTCCAGGATTACGCTGAAACGTGGGCGAGCCGCGGCGTGCGCGCGTGGGCGGAAGGCTGGTGGGACATGCCCGTCACCGTCGGCGATGAGGTCGCGCAGATCATCGGCGCCGAGCCCGGCACCATCGCGATGCATCAGAACGTCTCGATCTGCCAATCGCTCATTCTCTCCTGTCTGAAACCGACGCCGCAACGGAATAAGATCGTCTATTCGGAGCTGAACTTCCCGTCGGTGATGTACGTCTACGAGGCTCACGCACGTGACGGCAGCATCCGCATCGAGACGGTGAAATCAGACGACGGCATGACCGTGTCGCTCGAAAGAATGCTCGCTGCGATCGATGAAACTACGCTGCTCGTTCCCTTCTCGCACGTTCTTTTCAAGAGTGCGTTCCTGCAGGACGCGAAGGCCATCATCGATCGCGCGCATGACGTGGGCGCGATGGTGGTGCTCGACACTTATCAATCGGCAGGTACTGTGCCGTTCAGTGTGAAAGATTTGAACGCTGATTTTGCGACTGGTGGATCGGTGAAATGGCTCTGTGGTGGACCAGGCGCGGGCTACCTCTACGTCAGACCGGATCTACAAGACAAACTCGAACCAAAGACGACGGGCTGGATGGCCCATGAGTCACCATTTGCTTTCGACACGTCGCTGCGCTACGCGCCTAACATCACACGATTCCTGCACGGCTCGCCCGCGATTCCCGCGCTCTACGCAGCGCAGTCGGGCTACCAGATCATCAACAAGATCGGCGTCGACAAGATCCGCGAGAAGAACATGCGACAAACGGAGTACCTGATCAGTCTGGCTGAAGAAGCCGGGTTCAGGGTCACGAGCCCGAAGGACGTAAAGCAGCGAGGTGGCACGATCACAGTGGCCCACGAATACGCAGCGGCGATCACGAAGGAATTGATTCATCGCGAATTTATCGTCGACTTCAGGCCGGGCGCCGGAATTCGCATCTCGCCACACTTCTACACCACTGACGACGAGCTGGAGCTCGTGATCAAAGAGATGAAGAAGATTGGCGAGTCGGAAAGTTATCGAGCACATGAAGCGGCGGGGGCTGCGTTCTAAATGCCCAACAACTACGGCGACAATCCCCCACTTTCATACAACAAGTATCTTCGCGTTCAGGACCTAATCAATCTCCAGGATTGCCTGTCGGCTCCTGCACACCACGACGAGTTGCTGTTCATCACCGTCCACCAGGCTTACGAGCTTTGGTTCAAACAGATCCTGCACGAACTCGATGCGGCGATTCAGTTTATGGAAGAAGATCGTGTGCCCGCGGCGACGCGCGCGATAAAACGCGTGGTTGAGATCGAAAAGCTGCTCGTGAATCAGATTCACATTCTCGAAACCATGACGCCGATCAGTTTTCTCGCTTTTCGCGATCAACTGAATCCGGCGAGCGGCTTTCAGTCGATGCAGTTTCGCGAGATCGAGTTCTCTTCTGGCTTGAAAGACAAAAACATCCTGCGTGAATTTTCCAGTGACGAGTTTGCGTACGAGCGATTGCAAGCGCGAATGTCGCGGCCATCCCTCGCCGAATGCTTTTATCGTGTGTTGCAACGTCGCGGTCTCGATGCGAGGGATTATGAAGAACGCACGCGGGCCGCGCTCGAAGTTCTCACGCATTTCGAAGATCGTTACGAAGAGTTTCAGCTCGCAGAAAGCTTGCTCGACCACGATGAGTACTTCTCGCTCTGGCGCTCGCATCACATAAAAATGGTGGAGCGCATGGTGGGCGCGAAGCGCGGCACCGGCGGCTCGGAAGGCATCGGATATTTGAAAACCACGCTCGACAAAAAATTCTTTCCCGAGCTTTGGGAAGCGCGCACTCATCTCGACCTCGCGCACGGTGAGCGTGGCTGCCCGTTTGCACACTGATGGAGAAGGACCGAAGATCTGCGCCGCGCGCGAGGGTTAAATTATCGGCCCGCTGGGAAGGTGTGCTCTCGCGCGAAAACGCGACCGTCACGGATCTCAGTCGCAGCGGCTGCTTCGTGCTCACCGGCGGCAACGTTGAAGTAAAAGAGCTCGTCTGGCTTGAGATTCAACTCACAGATCAGCAGAAAGTAAACTTCTGGGCCGAAGTCGTTAATCAAGCCCCGGAGATCGGTTTCGCGTTGAAGTTCAATTCGAGCAGTCCGGAAGACGAAGCCACGTTAGCAGCGTTTTTAGAAAAGATTTTCCAGGGTCAAAACAAGTAAACCTAATTTTGAGTTTCTTCTCTGTGTAGCGCAGAGAAATTAATTACGTGTATCCATCGTTTCCAGAGCGGTTCAACATGGCCGACTACTTCCTCTACCACAACCTTGAGGAGGGTCGGGAGAATAAGGTTTGTCTTTATTATGAAGATAGACAGTGGACGTACGGGGAAGTAGCACGACTCTCGAATCGAACCGGGAATGCGCTCCGTGAGCTTGGAGTAAACATTGAAGATCGTGTGCTGATGGTGTTGCCTGACTGTCCGGAGTTTGTTTGGACGTGGTTTGGCGCGGCGCGCATCGGCGCGGTGATCACGATGGTGAATCCGCTGCTGCCGGTTGCGGATTACGAGTATTACCTCGACTACACACGCGCGAAAGTCGCAGTTGTTCACCAGTCACTGCTAAACACATTCGCCGAAGCCGCAGCAACCTCACGGTATCTACGCGGCGTTTTGGTTGTAGGAACGACTGAAAATACAAACTGGGTTGAATTCAACGAAGTGGTGAACGCCTCCTCGGAAGAATGTTCACCCGCCGACACGCGTCGTGATGACATCGCGATCTGGCTCTTCACGTCCGGCTCGACGGGACACCCGAAAGGTGCGGTCCATCTGCAACACGATCTGCCTTTCAACACGGAAGTCTTCGCAAAAGCAACGATGGGCGTCTGCGCTGACGACCTGACCGTCTCAGTGCCCAAGCTCTTCTTCGGCTACGCAACCGGAACCAACCTGCTTTTTCCGTTCGCCGTCGGTGGGGCTACGGCACTCTTCTCCGAGCGTTCAACCGCGGAGAAGATGTTCGAAGTTATCAAGCGCTACCGCCCGACGATCCTGACGACCGTTCCCACGATGATCAATTCGATGCTGAATGTGCCAGGCGCCACGCGCGAAGATGTTTCGAGCCTGCGATTCTGTTATTCAGCCGGTGAGGCGCTGCCGAAAGAACTTTACGAACGCTGGATGAACGCGTTTGGCATCGACATCTGCGACGGCATCGGATCTGCTGAGATGTTTCACATCTACATCACCAATCGCCCCGGCGACGTTAAGCCCGGCAGTCTCGGTCGTATCGTCGAGGGTTACGAAGCGACGATCGTCGATGCTGAAGGTGATGAAGTCGCGACAGGTAAGATGGGAACGCTGAAGATCAAGGGCGACTCAGCCGCGCTTTGTTACTGGAACGCGCACGAGAAGTCGAAGGAGACTTTCGCCGGTGATTGGTGTACCACTGGCGACCAGTTTCATGTTGATGAGGATGGTTATTACTGGTATCACGGTCGCACGGACGACATGTTGAAAGTCTCGGGCGTGTTTGTTGCGCCGGCGGAGATTGAAAATTGTTTACTGCAGCACGAGGCGGTGTTGGAGTGCGCAGTGGTGGGCCACGAGTCGGAGGGACTCGTGAAGCCGAAGGCGTTCGTCGTCGTGCGAGAAGGATTTACGGCGGCAGATCAGTTAGCGGAAGAGATCAAGCAGTTTGTGAAGGATCACATTGCGATTTACAAGTATCCGCGCTGGGTGGAGTTTGTTGATTCGCTGCCGAAGAATGATCGCGGAAAGATCGATCGAAAAAAACTGAAACACGGATGAGCGCGGATTGAAAACGCGGATCAGTTGTAGATCTTTTGCTCGATTGAAGCTACTGTGCGGCCGATCTCACCGGTGACGAGGGGGTCACGATTCTCCAGGACAGCGCGCGCGAAGTCCTCGATCAGAGGTTGATGAATGTTGGGGTAATTCGGATATGTTTCCGCGCGCTCGCCGTCACGCGTTAACACTCGCATCGTCCCCTCGTTCAGCACGGGGATGTGAATTGAGCCGTTTGTGAAGAACAGGTCGAGTGTGTCTTGCGGTTCGCGTGCGGCGTGAGTCACGGTCAACGTTCCGCACGTTCCTCTCTCAAACTGAAACATCGCGGTGGCTGTGTCTTCCACTTCGCGATCGAAGAATGCGTTGGCGAGCGTAGATTTAACGTCGCTCATGTTGCCGAGCAGATCGAGTAGCACCTCGATGCGATGACAACCGAAATCAAACATCGGCCCGCCACCGGAAAGATCTTTCCGAAGTAGCCATGAACGCGCCGCGGACGGTTCCGGATTGAACCACTCGAATGCGTTCACCTGAACGACAACGGGCACGCCGAGATCACCCGAGTCGATCAACTCTTTCACCCGTCGCACGACCGGATAAAAGTGTCGATAGTAAGCGACGCCGAGTTTGACGTCATTGGACCGACACGCATCGATCATCCGATCGCACTCAGCCAGGTTGAGCGCCATCGGCTTTTCACACAACACGTGTTTCCCTCTTTCTGCCGCGGCGATTGCCTGTTCGGCGTGCAAATGAACCGGAGTGGCAACGTAGATGGCATCGATTTCATAGTCCATCAGGAAATCGTGCCAGTCTGCACACCACCGCCGCGCACCGAATTCCTTCGCGCACGCTTCCGCGAGCTCGGCCTTTGCCCTACTCACTGCAACCAGCTCGCACAGCGGCGAATCACGCAAAGCAGGCGCTACACGCCTCCGCGAGATGTCGCCACATCCGATCAGGCCCCATCTAATCCGCATTTTATCCGTGTAATCTGTGGCTACCGTCTTCGCTCGAGATCGTAATCACGCAAGCGACGATAGAGTGTGGATGGAGAGATGCCCAGTATCTCGGCAGTCTTGCCGCGGTGCCAGCCCGTCTGCTCAAGCGCCGCGAGAATCTGTTGCCGCTCAACTTCTCTTAACGACCCAGTCGCCGATGGAGTTGCCGCAGCCGGAACCGTCGCCACATCGCCACCCATTACCGCAGGCACGACACTCGTTAACGCCGGCGCCGGCACAGGCGGTCGCGTCACTTCAGGCGGAAGCTCCGAAAGCGTGATCCGGCCGTTGTTCGACAAAATCACTGCGCGCTCCAGACAGTTCTTCAACTGCCGCACATTTCCAGGCCAGTGATACAAACGCAATGCCGTGAATGCCTCTTCAGTAAGCTCAGGCGGCTGAGTTCCCGCAATCTGTTTGAGCAGGTAACGCGCCAGGGGGTCGATGTCTTCAGGTCGCTCACGCAACGGCGGCAGACTGATTTGAAAACCATTGATGCGATAAAGCAGGTCGGATCTGAATATGCCATCATTGACGACCGTGTCGAGATTTCGATTCGTCGCTGCGACAATACGAACGTTGACCTCAACCTTGCGCACACCACCAACACGGAAGAACGTGCGCGTCTCAATCGCTCGTAAAAGTTTTGCCTGTAACTGCGCCGGCAGCTCTGTCACTTCATCAAGAAACAACGTACCACCGTCAGCCAGCTCAATCAGCCCGAGCTTCCGACCTTTCGCGCCCGAGAACGCGCCCGCCTCGTAACCAAACAATTCCGACTCAAGCAGCGACTCCTGAAACGCAGCACAGTTCAAATCCACAAACGATGCATCAGCACGATTCGACAACCTGTGAATCGCATGGGCCACAAGCTCTTTTCCGGTTCCCGACTCACCCGTAATCAACACCGATGCTTCCGACGGCGCAACACGCTCGATCAAGCGGATCGCTTCCTTCATCAATTCCGACACGGAAACGATCTCGGGCAACGCAGACTGTCGCGCCAGTTGCTCGCGCAGCCGCACATTATCGACGCGCAATCGTCGCTTATCGGCGGCCTGCTTCACGCGAACGTCGAGCTCAGTGATGCTGTAAGGCTTCGTGAGGTAATCGTAAGCGCCGAGCTTCATCGCCTCGACGGCCGTCTCGACCGTGGCCTGGCCCGTCAACATAATCACTTCCGGCGGATTGGGCCGTTGATAAACACGCCGCAGCAACTCCATGCCATCCATGCGCGGCATGTTGATATCACACAGCAGCACGTCGACATTGCTCTCTTCGAGTTTGCGCAGAGCGGCCTCACCATCAGGCGCGGCCTGCACTCGATAGCCCAGCCTTTCCAATTCCTTCTGCAAAACGAGACGAAGGTTGGCCTCGTCTTCTGCGATCAGAATTCGTGCCTGCGGTTGCTGCTCGCTCAAACTGTCTGTTCCTCGCTTATCTTGACTGCGGTAAGACTGATCGTGAAAGTCGTGCCCGATCCCACGGTTGACTGCACGTCAAGAGTGCCGCCATGCTCCGTTAAGATACCATAACATACCGCCAGCCCGAGACCGGTTCCACGACCTATTTCTTTCGTTGTGAAGAACGGCTCGAAGATCTTTGGCAGGTTCTCCGGCAGAATGCCGACACCCGTGTCGCGCACTTCCACTACGACTTTGTCGCCTTCGTTGCGACTGACGATCGTCAACGTGCCGCTGTCGCTCATCGCGTCGAGAGCATTTGCCGCCAGCGCGATAATTGCCTGCTGTAACTGTCCCGGATCGCCGGAAACAAACTGCAAATCGCCGGCAATCTCGGTTTTGAACTCGACAAATGGACTGCGTTTCTGGTGAGACAGCAGGCGCACTGCTGATTGAATTACGTCCGCGAGATTGATGGTTACATGGTCCGAATTACGTGTGCGACTGAAGTCGAGCAAGCCCATGGTGATGCTCTTGCAACGAAACGCTTCGCTTCGGATCAACCCGAGATACTCGCGCAGATCTTCAAGCGCCGCTGAGCCTGCAAACGCGCCTTCGTTAACACGTGCTTCGAGCGACTCGGCACAGGCGGAGATCGTTGCCAGCGGATTATTGATCTCATGGACCACGCCCGCGGCGAGCCGGCCGACGGCCGCAAGCTTCTCGGCGCGTGCAATCGCGCGATTCGCTTCCACTCGATCAGTAACTTCCTCTCCAACAGTGATCACGTGGCTGACTTCGCCGGTGTTGTCGGCCCACATCGGGATCTTGCTGATGACCCAGTGGCGGATGTCGCCCTTTGGCGATGGAGTCTCCTGGTCGATGCGCTCGATCTCACCACTCTCAAACACGCGCGCAAACTCTTCCGCCAGCATGTCGCGCGGTTGTCGCGTGAGCACGTCAAACACGTTCTTGCCCAGCACTGAGCCGCGCGGAATACCGAGCTCGCCAAGCTCACGATTGCGGTTCCACGCAACCACGCGATACTCGCGATCGATCGCGTAAAGCGAGAGCGGCAGACTGTCAACGATCGCTTCGATGAGCCTCTTCTGCGCTTCACTCTCCGCGGTTTGACGTTCAACTTCTCGCGCCAGGCTTACCGACGTATCACGCGCTGACTGGTAAAGCGAGCAGATGTGCGCTGCGAGAGATGTCTGTTGCGCCGCCGCCTCGATCAAGCGTCTCTCCGTCTCGCCGCATTCTTCACGACGATCGAACGCTACGATCAATGCGCCCTTAGTGCGCCCGGCGAACCGTAACGGCGAGACGTACTCAGCAGCGTGAACATTGTCGCGCAGCAAAAACGAATTCTTTTCAGTGACCAGTAACGAGTTTGCAGACTCTGCCGAGCGCAGCCATTGTTGTAACGCTTCGCTATCCAACAGTGTCGGATCGTCAGCGGCGCCTTCTCGATCGAATACGCACATCGCATCTTTGTTTTTGCCGACAGTGACGTACGCGGCGCAGAGCGAGCTGTCGATCGCTTCGTAAGTCGCACCCGCGACACGACGGACTAGCTGCTCGGGTTCGAGCGCACGCAACAGTCCGCGACCGATATCTGACAGAAACCTGAGCTCGCGATTGCTGCCGAGCAGGGCCCACTCGCGCTGCGACGTGCGCACGTGCAAGCTGACGCGCGACAACAGCTCGCCGGGCGTTGACGGTTTCGTGATGTAGTCATCGGCGCCGGCGGTGAATGCCTGGACCTTGCGCGCTTCATCGTCGCTTTCCGAAAGCGCGATGATGGGCAGCTTGCTCGTTGCCGGCTGCGCGCGCAGGAGTTTGCAGAGGGCGAGACCATCGACGCCCGGCATCTCGAGATCGAGTGCGACGAGGTCGCAACGCACGCCCTTGAGGACGCGCAACGCCGACGCCGCTTCGGTGGCGGTCACGACACGGTACTGCGCCGCCTCGAAGATTTCGCGGAGCCGGTCGCGTGCGGCCGCGTCGTCGTCAACAATTAAGAGTGTGGCGCTTTGATTTTCGGCGGGAGCTACCATGCTTTCAGCAGAGACAGATCGTGAAACACGCCTCAGAGCGATTGAAAGCGATGAGTGAGGGCTATGTCAAGATTTTGATTTGCCAGACCTGGGTTATTGAGCGCCTTTACTGAGGAACAAGTCAGGAAGAGGGGCTTGTTTATCTCAAAGAAGCTAAATTGTTCATTGCAAAGACGTGACTTGGGTAGGCTCTGCGGAATCGACATCAGCAGTAGTGCGGCCTACGCGGTGGCTTGATTTCATGCGGTACATCTCGTTGTCGGCGGCAACCACGAGCTGGTCCAGGGTGTCGCCGTCGACGCCGAATGTCGCCGTCCCGACACTGATTCCAACACGCGCAGAACGATTTCTTCCAAGTGGCAGCGAGAACTTCGACACCGCACTCTCGATGCGCATACACAAGTCTTCAACCTGCGAGCCGACAACCTCCTGCACGAGCGCGACAAACTCATCGCCACCTGAACGCGCGAGAAAGTCATATTCACGCAACTGGCCGGCGATCAGATGCGCCACCTCTCGTAGCATCTTGTCGCCTGCTTTGTGACCGTAAGTATCGTTGACGTTCTTAAACTCATCGAGATCGAGCATCACGACCTGGAACGTGCGGTCAGTGCGACGCGCGCGTGCGGCCTCCTCTTCAAAACGCAATGACAGGTAACGACCATTCGGCAATCCTGTGAGCGGATCGGTCAACGCATTCGACTCCGCTTCAGCATGCTGCATCGCATTTCCCAACGCATCTGAAGCAAGCCGCGTCACCGTCTCCAGCAGCCGCATGTGATCGTCAGTGTATTGCTCGAGCTCTGCCGAGTAGACCGAGAGCGCGCCAAGCAACACGTCGTCCTTGAACAACGGCAACGACGCCATCGATCGATACCTGATCGCCGCGTCGGGATTTATGTCAGCGAAATCAAGACTCGGATGTAACTGGTTAACAGCGCTTCGATTCGCGAGGGCAAAGCCCGTAACGCCTTCGCCGAAAGCGATGCAACGTCCAGCGAGTTTCTGTGCATGCTTGCCGGCGACGTGTCGTGCGGTAGCGTAGCCCTTCTGGTCGTCGTAAAAGTAAACGATGCACGTGTCGAATGGGACCACATGGCCCACCTTGTCAACGAGAATCTCGAGCGTGTGCTCGACGTTCAGCGACGTGCCAAACGTGCGAGCAATCTCATACAACGCATAGACTTCGCGGTGCGCTTTTTTAATCTGATCGTAAGCGATGTAAGAGCCGCGCTCGCGCGTCTGACTCATGTCGACTTCGCTCAGTTGAATTGGCGGGTCGGTTGAATAATTTGCCGGTTGGTGTTGCAGACCGAGGCGTGCGATCTCGGCGTCCAAACGCGGCAAGTGTTTGATGAACTGCTCGACCACGACGGGATCGAAATGAATTCCGGAGCCGCGCAGCAGCAACGCAGTCGCTTCGTCGAGTGTCATGCCACGGCGGAACGGTCGATCTTCGCGAATCGAGTCGAAGCAATCGACCACAGAGATAATGCGCGCGGTGATGGGGATCTGTTCACCGCGCAGACGGTCAGGATAACCACGGCCGTCCCACTGTTCGTGGTGATGCCTGACGATGGGAATCACTGGATACGGGAAATCCACCCGACCGAGGATCTGCGCGCCGACGACCGTATGGATCTTCATCTTCTCAAACTCAGCGTGAGTCAAAGGTCCGGGTTTATTCAAAATGTGCGGCGGAACAGCGAGCTTGCCGATGTCGTGTAGCAACGCTCCGGCTTTGAGTGCGGCGATCTCCTCATGCGATAGACCAAACACTTCGCCCATGCCCGCGGCGTAAATCTGCACGCGACGTACGTGACAATGTGTTGTTTGATCCTTGGCGTCGATCGCCGTCGCGAGTGCTTCTGCAGTTGCGAGATGAAGTTGACTAAGCGCTTCGATCTCGCTGGTCTTCGATTGCAGACGAGAACGCGCGCTGCGATAGATCAAATAAGTTGCAAGTATTGAGATTGGGGTCAGGATGAGATAGGGCAAGAGAAACGTGCCGTAGATCAATTCGAGCACGAGCGGCACGACGAGCAATGTCCACGCAATCCACAACTGGTTTGTGTGCCACCAGTGACCCAGCGCTGTGCGCACCGACGCGACCGGAGACAGAGCTGGGAGCAACTCAGCTCTCTCTCCAGTGAATTGGGCAAGTGGCAACCCGATACGATCGGGTTGCCGTGCTGGGTGAGATGTTTGACGGCTCGTTATTGTCATAGAACTCTGCGGCTACGGGCCCCGTGCGGAGGGCCCGCGAAGCCAGTGGCTTCTGCGCCGCGGCGTCCCATAGTTCAACTGTCGTGCCGTTGAAATTGCCGCGAATTTGCGATTGTTGGTTATGAGTCATCCCATTCTGACAGGTCAGATTGAGAAGTTCAGTCAAGCTGCTAAACTTAGCCGCGGATGAACGCAAATGAACGCGGATAAAGAAAAACTGCCGACACACGTCGGGTACATCGATCTGCTCCGGAGGAACCGCAGCTTCAGACAACTGTGGCTCGGGCAGGTTGTCAGCCAGATGGGCGACTGGTTCGACACCATCGCGCTCTACACGATCATTCTCAAACTCACGGGCTCGGGTCGTGACGTCGGTCTGCTTCTCGTCGCGCGCTTCGTTCCCAGCTTTTTCTTCGGACCGATCTCGGGCGTGATTGCTGACCGGTTCAGCAGGCAGCGAATCATGATCGTGTCAGACCTCCTGCGCGCGTTTGTGGTGCTTGGATTTTTGTTTGTGCGTCGTCCGGATCAGTTGTGGCTCATCTACGTGCTGACGGTTTTTCAACTCGGACTCTCGACGTTCTTCGAGCCCGCAAAGACAGCGGCGATACCATCGATTGTCGAGGATCGTGAGCTTGTTGCCGCGAACGCGATCTCATCGGTTACGTGGTCAGCGATGCTTACTCTCGGCGCCGCGATCGGCGGGTTCATTACCAGCGCGTTTGGAACCGACGTCGCATTCATTCTCGACGCTGCGACCTATCTGCTGTCGGCGGCGTTGATTGCAAGTATTCGCCTTCCCAAACGAAAGAAACGCGAACGACAAAAAGTGTCGCTGAGCCGGCTTTTGGGGATCAGGGAGACGATTGAAGGTATCAAGTACGTTAAGGACCGCCCGCGTGTCCTGGCTGCGTTGCTCGTAAAACCAGCCTGGGGACTCGGTGGTGGCATACTGACCTTGCTGGCGGTGTTCGGCGAACGCATCTTCCCGGTTGGCAAGGACGCTGCAGGTGGAATCGGCGTTTTGTTCGCAGCAAGAGGCATTGGAACCGCAGTGGGTCCGATCGTGGCGCGGCGGCTTGCGGGCGAAGGAGATCGGCGCATGCAGGTGTCGATCGGGATCGCGTTCCTGATTGGCGGTGTTTTTTACATACTGTTTGGCAGTGCGACGAGTTTCATTTTCGCGCTCGTCGTGCTGGGAATCGCGCACTGTGGCGGCAGCATTCTTTGGGTCTTTTCCACTGTGATACTGCAACGGTCGGTGGTCGATAACTTTCGTGGGCGCGTTTTTGCCGCGGAGTTGGCGCTAGTGACTTTGACTATGGCAGCATCTAACTACGTCACGGGCGAGCTGTTGGACCGGTTTAAGATCTCGCCGCGGATTGTGACGGTTGGAGTGGGGGCGTTTTTTATGCTGCCGGGCTTTGTGTGGTTCATCACGCAACGTTGGTGGGATCGTGAAGAACGTGTGGCGCGGATAAGAGTTGACGAGAAGCAGGTTGTTCACCAGTCGATAGAATAACTATGAAGATTAAAGTTGGAGTGATGGGTTCGGCCGCTGCTGAGAGCGCGCGGCTCGAGACCGGCAACACGCTTGTCGACAAGGCCGAGCGGCTCGCGCACGTGATTGCGGGTAAGGATGTGATACTGCTTACGGGCGGAACGACGGGCCTCGTTTACGTTGTCGGCAAGACGGCGCACGAGGCGGGGAGTTTTCACATCGGCGTCTCGCCCGCGAGCAATGAACGCGAGCACAGCGAGTTGTACAAGTTGCCCGTGGATGCGTGCGATGCATTGATCTATACGGGGTTTGGGTTGAAAGGACGGAATGTTGTGCTCGTGAGGTCGAGCGATATTGTGCTGTTCATTTCGGGAGCGATGGGATCGTTGAACGAGTTCACGATTGCGTATGACGAGGGGAAGATTATCGGGTGTTTGGCCGGAACCGGCGGTGTTGCTGACGAGTCGGAGTACTTGATGCAGAAGTTTGGGAAGAGGACGAGCACGGCGCGTGTGTTTACGAATGAAGATCCGGTGAAATTAATAGATGACTGTATGAACGCGTTGAAATCGAGATGATTTTACAGGATGACAGGATTTACAAGATTAACAAGATGGATCCTGCCAATCCTGTAAATCCTGTAATCTTGTAAAACAGACTTTCGATATGACTGATCCGACAGTAATCGCGCTACACGTCAACCAACCCCTCTGCCCCTCTGACTTCACTAATCCAATCTGGCAACACTGTCAGCCCGTACAGATCGAACATTACTGGTCCGGTGAGCCGGCGATGCCAACGCGCCACGCTGAAGCGCGCGTCTGCTGGTCCGATGAAGCGCTGCACGTGCGTTTTGCCGGCAAACAGCACGAGCCGTTGATCGTCTCTGACAATCCAATCACAAACACAAAGACACTCGGCCTGTGGGATCGCGACGTCTGCGAGATCTTTCTCGCGCCCGATCCCATGCAGCCGTGGCGCTATTTCGAGTTTGAAGCAGCGCCGACAGGCGAGTGGATCGATCTCGGGATCGTAGTGAAACCGGAAGGCAGAGAAACTGATTGGAATTTCGCGTCAGGCTTCACGACCGCTGCGAAACTCGAAGGCGAACGATTACTCGTCGGAATGAGAATCCCCTGGAGCGCGGCGCTTCCCAAGCCACAGCCGGCAGTTGTGTGGCGTGTCAATCTGTTTCGGTGTGTTGGTCCAGAAGCACCGGACCGATACCTGGCGTGGCAGCCAACCGGAGCTCCAGAGCCGAATTTTCACGTGCCGGAAGTGTTTGGAGTACTGCGGTTCGAGTAGAAGAACAAGTTCTATTCTTCAGATGTGCTCGTGGCTCACCACCTTCGCCACGTATTTCTCGAAACTCGCCCGATCCGCGTCGCTGATCTCCAGAATCCGAGCCCCAATCAGGTATCCACTCCCGTCTTCCAGATCCTCATACCTGACCGTCACCACCTTCATCTCGACTGGTCCACTCGGTAGCTCGAGCTTGACGTGTAGCTTCCGATCAGCTCCGGCAAGATAGTGTTCACCAATTCGGATCGCTGGAACAATCAACGCCAAACCCGTGACACTGACGTCCAACGTGTACCCGTTAAGCGTGGGCAATCGCCGGGAACCATTCGTCCTCACGCGCGGATCCGACAAACTCAAGGTGAACGTCAGGCGCGTTCCCACACGTTTAGAATGACGCCGGTTGCCGATAAAACGGCGCAATTGCGACACGATTCTGCGGGGCAGCTCCGACATTCTTCGAGACCACTATAATTTCGGACCAATTGAGGTAGGGCACGGGAAAGCCGCGTCGGGCAATACAAGGGCCATTCTAAAGAACCTGCTCGCGATGACGCAACAGTTTAATTCTTTGCTAATTCTTTATTACCAGCGGTTTGCCACCTGCGTCTCCGCTGCGGACTCCCGAAGCGTCGAGATAGAACGAAAGACGGCCCGAGCGGCCGTACTGGGCGGGTTCGGCGGTCGCATACCACGACTTTCCGTCCGTGGCGCGGAACACTTGGAAGCGGTAGCCCGTAGTTTCGGGGCCTTCGATGTCTTTCGGGATCAGGCCGCCGGCGATCAGCTCAGCCATGTTGCCAAACAGGCCGTTGTGGCCCTGCGCGTAGACCACCTGCGCGAGTGAGATACGCGTCAACATTTCCTGAACGTCGCCGTGGTGCGCGTTGATGCGGGCCTCGAAGAAAAACTTTTTGCCTTCCTTGCGGACCAGCTCGAGGTTCTCGCGATCGCCTACGATCCACGCATTGTCGATCTTGATCAGTGATGCGGGCTCGATTTTTTCCTTGCCGTCGGCGTCGACCACTTTCACGAAGACGGTTGCAGCGTCGCCGCTGATCTGTTCCCCCGTGATGTCGACCTTCTCGGGAATCTTCTCGCTGACCGCGATGGCCATCTTGTCGAAATCAGGTTTTAGATCGTCAAACTCCTGCGTCGAGAGCCCTACGATCGCCTGGCGATAGATGGAGATACCGAACGCTTCGCGAAACTTCCTCTCGCGCATCATGCGGTAAAACTCGCGCATCGTTTCAGTGGGCGTGCGTGGAGTTTGTGCGAATGAGGTGGAGCCAAGCAAAAGAACAGTTGCCATTAAACATGTAATGATTCGCATGGTTTCAGTAGTTTAGCAAAAACTGCAAGGCGACTCCTTGGAAGGAACAAGTCAGGAAGAGGGGCTTGCCCCCGCTTTTCCCAACAGCGGGGGCAAGCCCCTCTTCCTGACTTGTTCCTCAATAGAAGCGCCCCTACATTACGTTTTCATTCCTCGCGGCGAACAATAGGGGTCGGTTTGAGTACCAACTCCCGCCCGACAAGATACAGCAGAACCGTGAGTATCAGGAACGGAATCATTCCCAGCACGTCTGAATTCGGACCTTCGAAGAACGGATTGTGATGCGTCGCCCACTCCTCAAAAACCTTCAGTTGCGCGACGATGCCCTCCCTCAAATTCAGAAACGCGAAGATCACGCCCGCGAGCGTCGCACCGGCAATATAACCCGACGCGAGCAGCACACCGGGACTCTTGTCAGTCTCAGCCGCCATCTGCTCTTCGCTCAGATTCAAATTCTCCGGCTTCTTCCGCAGGTACTTATCAACCAGCCAACGCACCACGCCGCCGACAAAGATCGGCGCCGACGTTGAAATCGGCAGGTAAACACCGACCGCGAAAGCGAGCGACGGCACGCCGCTCAACTCGAGCACAATCGTGATCATCACTCCGAGCAACACAAGGCCCCACGGAAGCTCACGACTCAGAATTCCCTTGATGATGTAGGACATCAACGTCGCCTTCGGCGCGGTGAACTTCGCGACTGTATTGTTGGTACCCGGCACCTTGTCGTAGATACCGTTAATTCCGGGATCCGCGAGATAAACCGGCACGCCCTGATCGTTCACGTAGTAACGTCCGGCCGGGCCGTAATCAGTGGTCGTCTTATGCACCACGTTGTATTCACTCGTATCAGCGCTCGCCTGTCCGCCTTGCAGCCGCTCTTTCTTCGGCTGGTCGCCGCTCATGACGTACTGATCGGGAGTGAACTTGAAGTCAGCCGGGAAACTGAAGTCCTTGTTCTGAGCCACAGGCACGTAAACACTGCCCGACTGGTTCATCGCCAGCAGGATTGGCCCGAGTGCGAGTGCAGAAACAAGAGCGCCAACGAGAATCGCAATCTGCTGGTATTTCGGCGTCGCACCAACGAGAAACCCGGTCTTGAGATCCTGCGACGTCGTGCCGCCATTTGAAGCCGCGATACACACGATGCCGCCGATCGAGAGCGCGGTTACGAAGTACGGTGGCGCGGTCCAACCGATAACCAGAAACACAAGACACGTCAGCAGCAGCGTCGCGACGGTCATTCCCGAGATCGGGTTTGACGACGATCCGACTTCACCAGTTAGTCGCGACGAGACTGTTACAAAAAGGAATCCAAACGCGATGATCAGGATTGCGCCGAGAATGTTGAAGCGCAGATTGAGCTGCGGGACGATCATGATGACGGCCATCAACGCGATTATTCCGGCCAGCACAAACTTCATCGAAAGGTCCTGATCCGTGCGCGGCGCATTATCGTTGGAACCCGCACCGGACCTGCGCAAGTCAGCGAGGCCGCCCTTCAAACCGCTCCAGATCACGGGCAGCGATCGAAACAGACTGATGATTCCACCCGCTGCGACTGCGCCCGCGCCGATGTAAAGGATGTAGCCTTTTTGGATCTGGCTGACGCTCATGTCTTTGATCAGGTGTGTAGTTTCCGGAGCGAGCGGCGTCATCCAGCCGCCGCCGAAATACTTGATCGCCGGAATCAAAACCAGGTATGCAAGCACGCCGCCCGCGACCATGATCGACGCGATGCGTGGTCCGATGATGTAACCGACACCGAGCAGCGCGGGATTGTTTTCGATCGAGACTGAGCCACCTTCGAACGGCCTGCCGAAGACTTTGCTCGGATACTCTTTCCACGTCTTAAAGATCTGTTCGATACCGTAATAAAGAAAACCGATACCGAAGCCACTGATGATCGTCTTGCCTCCGGAGGCGGCTTGATCGACGACCGCAGTGTTTTCTCTCGATCCTTCCATGGCCGCCGCGCGAGATTCGTCAGAAGCGCCGGCCTTGAGCACCTCGGCGCAGGCAGTGCCTTCGGGATATTTGAGAAATCCGTGTTGAGCGACGATGAGCGCGCGTCGTAGCGGAATCATCATCAGGATGCCGAGCAAGCCGCCGAGCACCGCAACGAGCATCACGCGTGATAATTCGATATCAAATCCAAGAATTAAAATCGCCGGCATCGTGACGCCGAGCCCAAAGGCGATCGACTCTCCGGCTGAACCCGCCGTCTGAACGATGTTGTTTTCGAGGATGGTGGCGTCACGCAAACCGAATTTTGATAACACGCGGAAAAGCGTGATGGAGATCACCGCAACCGGAATCGACGCACTGACCGTTAGACCAACCTTGAGCACGAGATAAAGCGAGGACGCACCGAAGACGATGCCGAGTACCGTTCCCACGATCAGCGGCAATATCGTCAGCTCACGCAGCCTGACTCCCGCCGGAATGTAAGGTCGAAAAGTCGTCAGATAAGGATTATCTGGCTTGAAACCGACCCGGTCCGGGTACTCGTTTGCAGGGATGCTTTCACTGGACATCCAATTTGACCTCCAACAAGTTTTGAAAAACGGGGAGTGCGCAGGGGTTAGAAAACGCGTAATGCCTCAGTCTGAAATTTTGATGAATACGCCGCAGGCGTTCGCTAATTTCAGCCCAGCGGTTGGAGCGCCAGCGACAACCCTGGGTTTGTAACGTAATGTTGATTAAACCCTGTAAGGGTTTGCCAACCACGGAACCCTTTCAGGGTTGGCGTGTATTAAATTAATGATCCCAGGGTTCTCACTTCGCTCGAACCCTGGGCTGAAATTAGCGAACGCCTCCGGCGTATTGCGGTCAATTTCAAACTGATGCACTACTGGAAAACGCCGTTACTTTACACGTGCCGCACGCGCTCGGCAAGGCCCATGAATACAGTGTTTTTGAACCGGATTATGCAGTCCAAGGTTGCCTAATTGGATTTTCGCTAAACTGCCGAAACTCATGCAAACACGAATAATCACACTGCTGCTGCTCTTTCTCGTAACAGGAGTTGCCACGGCGCAGAAAAAGATCCCGGCGCCCGCTGAAGTTCTCGGGTTTGTGCCCGGTGAGGATCGCAAACTCGCTTCCTGGGACCAGATCGTCGACTATTTCCGGCAACTCGACGCCGCCAGCGATCGAGTCGTTTTCGAAACACTTGGCAACACGACGATGGGCAAGCCGTTCGTGATGGCGACCATCAGCTCACCCGCGAATCTCGCGCGTCTTGAAGAATTCAAGAAGATCCAGGACCAGCTCGCCGATCCGCGCACGCTCGGACCACTCGCCACACGCGATCGCAAAGCAGCAGAGTTGATTCGCCAGGGCAAGACCATCGTCCTGATCACTTGCGGAATACACTCGACTGAAGTCGGCTCGTATCTTTCGAGCACGTTGATCGCACACCAGCTCGCTTCGTCAACCGAGGCGAACGTTCAAAAAATTCTCGACAACACGATCGTCCTGCTCGTGCCGTCGCTCAATCCGGACGGCGTAGACATCGTCAAAAACTGGTACGACAAAACACTCGGCACTCCGTTCGAAGGCACCGATCCGCCCGAGCTCTATCACAAGTACACAGGCCACGATAACAACCGCGACTGGTATGCCTTCACGCAGATCGAGACGCAGCTTACTGTCGATAAGATTCACAACGTCTGGCATCCGCAGATTGTCCACGACATCCACCAGCAAGGTGCTATGGGTTCCCGTCTGTTCCTGCCGCCTTACATGGCGCCGGTCGAGCCAAACGTGCCCAAGCCGATCGTGCAAGGCTACACGGAGCTCGGAAACTGGGTGGCGGCCGAGATGCGCGCCAAAGGCTTCGAAGGGATCACTACAAATTCAACCTACGACGCATGGACTCCCGCGCGCGCGTATTCGCACTATCACGCCGGTGTACGCATGCTGTCTGAAACCGCGTCTGCGCGAATCGCATCGCCGCTGACGTTGAAGTTTGAGGAGCTTCGTTCGCGTGAAGGCTACGATCCGCAGAAGGAGTCGCCAAAGTTTGGACCACTGTGGCGCGGTGGCGAGTGGCGCCTGAGCGACATCACGAAATACATGACAACCGCGGCGTTTCTGTTGTTGGACCACGCGGCAACCAATCGCGAGCAGTGGTTGCGACGTTTCTATGCGATCGGGAAGGACGCGGTGCGACCACGCCGGGCCGATGAGATCTTCGCGTTTCTGGTCGAGCCATCCTCAACATCCGAGGCGCTCTTGAACATTTTGAAAAGAGGTGGTGTTGAAGTTTCGTCCGCAAAAGAAGGAACGGTTTTTAAAGTCGGCAAGCACACTCTTCCCAGCGACACACAATTGGTCAGAATGGATCAACCATATGGCGCTTTCGCGAAGACGTTGCTCGAAGTTCAGCGTTATCCAAATCTCCGAGACGCTGATGGGCATCCGATTGCGCCGTACGACGTGACCGCACACACATTACCGTTGTTGATGAACGTGCCGGTGCGGGCTGTTAAGACGCCATTTCGTGCGGTGCGAAGCACGGAACCCGTTTCGGATGTTCTGACTGAAACACCGAAGACACCACGTATCGATCAGTTCGCGATCTACCACTCGTCTGTTCCCAGTCAGGATGAAGGTTGGACCAGATGGATGCTCGAGTCGAAGAACATCTCTTACGGCGTGCTTACAGACAAAGAGTTGCGCGCCGGCATTACAGTTTATAAGCCGTCGGCAGGAGTCACAGTAAAGTACTACACGCTGCTCATTCCGGATCAGCCGGCGCGCACACTGCTTGAGGGTTATCGTACCGGCGCTATGCCGCCTGAATTAACCGGTGGCCTCGGAGCTGAAGGCGTGAAGACGCTGCGAGACTTTGTCGAGACTGGCGGCACTTTGATCTTTCTGAACCGCGCGGCGAACTTCGCGATCGACCAGTTTAAGTTACCTTTACGCAACGTTGTGGCCGGACTGCCGCGCACGGATTTCTACGTGCCGGGATCCATACTGCGCATTGAGCTCGACATTGAGCTCGACACTATGCATCCGCTCGCGGCTGGAATGCCGAAACAAACCATCGCTTGGGCTGAAGACTCACCAGTGTTTGAAGTTACGAACGATCCCAGTGCCACCGTGCCGGCCGCGAATGTTCACGTGATCGCATCGTACCCGGCGGCTAAAGATCCGCTGCTCTCCGGCTGGCTGTTGGGTGGTGAGTTGATCAAGGGCAAGGCCGCACTCGTGGAGGTCACAATGGGCAAAGGACGCGTGATCCTGTTTGGCTTCCGGCCTCAATACCGGGCGCAGTCGTTGGCTACATACCCACTGCTCTTTAATAGTTTAGGTGCTCGATGAGTTTTTTTCACGCAAAGGCGCAAAGGCGGGTCAAGTGCTTCGGGCGCGTCCGAGGCTTCCTTTGCGCCTTTGCGTGAAAATACCTCGGACGGGCCCGGATTCTTGAACTTTCCATGCCAACAGGCGTATAAATACTCTGGCCGCGATGGTCCCTCTTCTTTTTACTTCGGTTCTGGTTTTAGGCTTACTCGCTATCGCCATTTACTTCTGGCAGAAACCCGCGAACACGTCGCAAACTACTAATCTGCATCTGCCACCAGAAGAACCGCGGGGACTGTTCTCCGACTTCCGCCTTAATCAACTTAGATCCCCGACTGATGATCAACTATCGGAAAGAGTCTCCAAAGTAGACGCAGAGACTTTTCAACAGGCCATTGCAGCCATTAAAGCGTTCCAGGAATCGCCCAATAGAACTTCCACAGCAGACCTGCTGCATGCCGCGGCACTTTCTGACAATGCCAAGAACTACGGCAGGGCAATCGAGCTCGTGCTGCTCTCCTGGCGAGACGGTAGCCTGCCAGATTTGTCGGCGCGAGAGCTTCAGGCGTTATTCAACAGCGAGTACTGGGTGCTGTCGTCCCACACCCGCACTTCAGGCGCGGGCTTTGTCCTGAAAGAGACGCTGTCCCGTGCGAATCGTGAGCTTGAGTCCACTAACAACCCAATCTAACCATCAACTGCCTCCAGTTGAATTTGAAAGAGAAAGACCATGCCAAATCTTGAAATCACAACTGTGATCCCCTTGCTTTTCGTAGCATTCGTTCTTCTGATCATCTTCCTCGTGATCATGAACAAGATCTTCGTGAACGTCGGCGCGCAGGAAATCGCGATTAAAGAACGACGGTACTTCGGCGCAAAAATGCCGCCGGGAAGAGTGGTAGCCACGGAAGGCGAAGTCGGTATCCAGGCCGACGTGCTGAAACCCGGCTTGCACCTCATCAAGTTTCCTTTTGAAAAAGTGGTGCGCAAAGTCCCTTTGATCGAGATCGGCGCCGATGAGATGGGCATAATCGAAGCGGTTGACGGTGAGCCGATGCCTCCCGGTCGCATCTTTGCACCAGACCGCGCGCAGAATGCTCACAACAACTTCCAGGATCCGATCGCGTTTATCAAACAGGGTGGTGTGAAAGGTATTCAGCTACGTACACTGCCGCCGGGTCTCTGGCCCATACACCCTTACCTGTTCAGAGTCTCAATTGCAAAAGCGACGCTCGTGCCGCAGGGCAAGGTTGGCGTAATAACTGCTGCTGACGGTGATCCACTCGATCCCGGTCGCCTGCTTGGGAAAGCAATTTTAGACCACCGCCAATTCCAGGACGCTGAACAGTTCATCGCATCGGGCGGCCAAAAAGGACCGCAGGTCGACATCTTGACCCCCGGTGTCTATCGCATCCTGACTCAATCCGGATCTATCGAGGGATCGAGCGAAGCCAAGCCGGGACTCTTTAATGTTCGCCTGTTCGATGCGACTGTGATCAACGAGAATAGCATTGGTCTCGTCGAAGCGCTGGACGGCGCGCCGCTCAACCCGCGCGACTACGTCGCGGAATCCTTCGCCGGCCACGACAATTTCCAGGACGGACACGAATTCATCGGCAAGAGCGGCCAGCGTGGTCCACAAAAAGATATCCTGCTGCCCGGCACCTACTACATCAATCCGCTGCTGTTCAAAGTCATTCCTGAAACAGCCAAGGAGATTAAACCCGGTGAGGTTGCCGTAGTTGTATCGAACGTCGGCAAAGATCCTTCAGAAGAAGTCAGGCGTGAGATGGCCGCAAAGGTGCGGCAACGAATGGAACGTGAAGAGAAAGAGCAGGTTGAAGATTCTGTAACTCGTCTCGACGTGATGGACGATAAGCGCACCGCCGAACAGATCAAGGCTGATCTGATGACGGGCGATCCGGCCGATCGTCGACTCGACGAGGGCGCGCACGAAGCTTACGTCGTTCCCGAAGGTTATCGTGGTATTCAGGAAGCGGTGGTTGGACCGGGACGCTACTACGTGAACACGCTCGCTATCAGCCCGATAGTTATTCCAACAACAAACCAGACGGTGGAATGGACTGCGGGCGAAGTTGCCAACACATTCAACCCGTTCGAGGTGATCTCGAAAGACGGTTTCACGATGCAGTTGGAAGTGCGCGTTGTCTTTCGTGTGAAGCCTGAAGACGCACCGTTCATGGTGGCGAAGATTGGCGGCATCGAACGCTTGATTCAAAACGTGATGCATCCGCTGATTGACTCGATCTTCCGTAACCAGGCGTCTGAGTCGTCTGCGATGGCGTACCTGCAAAACCGGCACGAAGAACAGGAACGGGCCGAGGCTCGCGTGCGCGCGCACCTGCTCAAGTATCACGTTGATGTAGTGAACGTACTCATCTGCCACATTCATCTGCCGGAAGAGTTGATGAAGACGCAGACCGAGAAGATCCTCGCCGAGCAGCGGCAGAACATGTACAACGCTCAACGCGAGGCCGAAGAGAAACGCATTCAACTCGAGAAAACCAAGTCACAGGCGGACAACCAGAAAGATCTGATGGCGGCGACCGTCGGCGTCGAGATTGCAAGCAAACGCGCCGAGCAGCGTAAAGCTGAAGGCGAAGGCGAGGCCCACTACATCCAGCAGACGGGCCGTGCCGAAGCCGAGAAGGTTCGTCTGATGGGCGAGGCGCAGGGCGTCGCTTATCGCGAGCAGGTCAACGCGCTTGGCGCGCAGGGTGTTGCGCTTGTCGAGACGTTGAAAGTCATCGGCGAGAAAGGGGTTCGCATCACGCCGGACGTCATGGCGACTGGTAGCGGAGCTGATGGCGGCAGCGGAATCGGCACGTTGCTGCTGATGAACCTTTTCCGCGATCGGCTCAACATCCCTGGCCCGAACGGGGAAAAAGCCCCGACCAGGTAACACGCTGTCTTAACGGACGGGCGGCCCTCCGTGGCCGCCCGTTCCATCAACACACAAAAGTTACAGAATCTCCACGCCTTCTTGGCCTAACTCACGTAATTTCTCCGCGCTCGATCTCGCAATTCTTCAATCAACGCCAAACAAGGAGGGGTGGAATGAGACAATCACTGGGTTTGATTGCTTTGATTCTCTTCGTGGCGGGTCTCAGCTTCGTATTGTCAGCGCAGGATCAGCAGGGGGGGAGGCCAATGACCATCACGTTGACGGGCGCAGCCGAAGTTCCCGGTCCAGGCGATCTGGACGGAACAGGCACGGCCAGAATCACTCTTAATCCGGGAAAAAACCAGGTCTGTTATGAGTTGAAGGTCGCCAAGATCGCGGCTGCCAACGGCGCTCACATTCACGCCGGCGAGGTGGGTAAAGCCGGGCCGCCAATCGTTACGCTCACGCCTCCGGCAAACGGCTCGTCAAAGGAATGCGCGCCGCTCGAACAGGAAAAGATCATGGACATCATCAAAAACCCCGGCAACTACTACGTGAATGTCCACAACGCGGAATTCCCCAACGGCGCCCTACGCGGTCAGCTCAGCAAATAAGCGCTAAATTTTCCGATCGAGATACATCTGCGCCGCCATCTTCGTGAGCTTCCAGACTCTCGACCACGCGATGTGGCTGTCGCCGTTCTCGCGGCCCGTGAGTTTGTCGAAGATCATCTTGCGGAAGGCGCGTCCCTCACGTCGCAACATAAACTCCTTCGCAAACGGCTTCGCCGTCTCAAAGAAACTGAAACCGGGATCGGTCACAACGCCGATGCCTTCGAGCGTCATCAACGCGCGCATGATGTAGGTGAAGTTTGACGGCAGACGGAATGGATACTCGTAAATCACTTCAGCGAGATCGTACGTCAACTCCTTGAAATTCACATCGCCAAGCTTCAGATTGAGATAGTGTGTGAAGAGACTCTCCACCACCGGCCGCACCGTCTCCGGATCGACGCCGGGCTTCAGGAAATTCAGATTGATGATGTCCTGGCCCAGACCCTTCACATCACGACCAACGACATGAAAGAAGGCATCGATCATCTGCGCCTGTAACTGGGGACTGATGCGCCCAACCATGCCAAAATCGAAGAACGCCAGATGTCCGCTGTCCATCACCAGCAGGTTTCCCGGATGTGGATCCGCGTGGAAGAAGCCATCTTCGAGTAACTGCTTGAGATACGCGCGAATCAGCATCCGGTTGACCTTAACCGGCGAAATGCGATTCGCTTTCAGGCCTTCGAGATCGACCACCTTCGTACCGCGAATAAAGTCGAGCGTAAGCACTCGCGTGTTCGTGTGCGACCAGTAGATCTTCGGCACTCGAATCGCGCGCCACGTGCGGAAGTTGTAACGGAACCGGTCCGCGTTACGCCCTTCTCTCACGTAATCCATCTCTTCGAAAATCGTCGAGTGAAACTCGCGCAGCATTCCTTCCCAATCGGCGTTCTCATTCGCCTTCGGGAAGAATCGATTCGTCAGCTTCACGAGTCGAAACAGAATTGCCACGTCGAACGAGATGATCGACTGTAGATTGGGACGCTGAACCTTGACTGCAACTTCCTCCCCTGTATGCAAGCGTGCGCGATAAACCTGTCCGAGCGACGCCGCAGCGATCGGCTCAGCATCGATTTCCTTGTACGACTCGTGCAGACTGCGACCCAGCTCTGCCTCGATAGTCGCGAAAGCTTCTGAGGTCGGAAACGCCGGCACCTGGTCCTGCAACGTCGCGAGCTGTTTCACGTACTGGAGCGGCAACAGATCGGCACGCGTGCCGAGCGCCTGTCCGATTTTGATGAACGTTGGGCCAAGATCGATCAACGACTCGCGCAGCCACACAGCCTGCTTCTCGAGTCGTGCCTGTTTCTTCGCCGAACCTTCAGCGCCGCGAAATACGAAGTAGCGCAACGCGCGAACCAGCCGATCAAACGCAAGGTAGAGTTGTGCGGTAGCCCACGCTTTTAATCTCGCTTTACGTCCGAGATCACGCGCGAGCTCCAGTTGCCTCTTGACACTGCGATTGTTGAAGTCTGCCCGGATGTCGTAAGTGTCGAGAAAGAGGTAGAGCGAGAACAGTCCGAGCACGCGCGCGACTCGCGCCGCACGAAGCCACCCGTGCAAGTCACGACCCGCAAGGATCTCGTCCACGAGCGCTTCAGTTAACGGTGGAACCTGCGTCGCCGGCTTCGGCGCCGGCTGCGCGCTCACAGCCAGAGCGTTTCCGTTCAAATGATTTGTTTTAACCAGTGCCTGATTTGTATTCATTACGATTACGTCTAGCGCCTCACAGCGCACGGAACCGAGCGCGGTAGCGCCGGGTCAAATTCTATATTAACGAACGCTTATGTGTTTGACCCGGCGCTACCGCGCTCGGTTCTGTGCGCTGCAACGCGCCGCCCACATTATATAACTGCCAGCATGTGCTTCGTGCCGGCTCTCTCAAAATAACTGTTCGCACGATCGACATCTATCATAATTTGCGTTTTCAACTGCTCGATTGAGCTAAACTTTCGCTCATCGCGCAGGCGATATAAAAACCGAACACGCACAACATCGCCGTAAAGGTCGCCGTCCCAGTTCATTACGTAGGTCTCGACCGAAGGTTCCGTGGCGTCCGCAAACGTCGGTCTCAGGCCCACATTCGTCACGCTACGGCGCCATTGTCCATCAATCAACGTGCCCGTGACGTACACTCCATTCCGGGGTATGACGCGGTTATGTGGGTGGAGGTTGGCCGTCGGAAACCCCAGCTTGTGCCCGCGTTCTGCGCCTCTTTCGACGCGTCCTTCAACGCCATAAGGTCGGCCCAACATGCGTCGCGCCAGATTCACGTGGCCGGCAGCAAGTAGCTGGCGAATCTTGCTCGAGCTGACGCGACAGCCACGCAGCCTCACCTCCGGCACCTCGCCCGCAACAAAACCGAGCTCCTCTCCCATGCGTTTCAGCAATTCGATATTCCCCTCACGATTGTGCCCAAACGCGAAGCCCTTACCAAGATAGACCTCTTTCGCATGTAACCGATCGACAACCACGTCGCGGAGAAACTCCTCGGCCCGGATCGCTGAAAACTCTTCCGTGAAGCGCACCACGATCGTCTGTTCGATCCCGAGAACACCCAGCGCTTCGACCTTCTGATCGAACGTTTGCAGCAACGGCGGCGCTGACTCGGGATGCAACACGGCGCGCGGGTGTGGATCGAAGGTGATCACTGTCGGCACTGCGCCCGCTGCACGCGCACGCTCGACAACGGTACGCATGATCAACTGGTGACCGAGATGCAGCCCGTCAAACACGCCGAGCGTGAGCACGGTGGGTCGTTGAATCTCGGCGTTGTCAGTTCCGTGAAAGAGACGCATAGGTAAGATCGTAGTCACTCGACTACCAATCCATCGTAAGCAAACTCGACACCCGCGGGCAGACGTGCTGAATCTCGTCCATGCTTGATGTCGTGAGCGATATGAGTAAAGAAAGCTCGGCGCGGCTTTAACTGGTCCACATACGCTAAAGCTTTATCGACCCACAGATGTGTCGGGTGTTCTGTGAACCGCAAACAATCAAGCACAAGCACGTCGAGACCTTGCAGCGCGTCGATGGTCTCGCGCGGGATCTCACTGAGATCAGTCAGGTACGCAAAATCGTTGAAGCGATAAGCCATCACCGGCAAGCGGCCATGGATCACTTCAAGCGGCGTGATCAAAAGCTCTTCGCCGATGCAGAAACTCCCGCCCGGCGTCACGATGTTGGGAATAACTTCCGGTAGACCACCACCGAAGTGTGAAGGCTCGAAGATATACTTAAAGATGCGTTTGATATCCACCCACGCACGTTCATTCGCAAAAACGCTCAGCGCGCCAAAGCGAAAGTTGAGCGGGCGAATATCATCAAGTCCGAAAACGTGATCGGCGTGACAGTGAGTGATCAGCACCGCATCGAGATGCTTCAGCCCAAAGCGCAGCGCCTGTTGTCGAAAGTCGGCAGACGTATCGACCAGCACGGTGCGCCCGGCATGTTCGATGATGATTGAAACTCTCAGACGCTTGTCGCGAGGATCGTCTGAGATGCAGGTCTCACATTCACAACCGATTGACGGCACGCCGGTGGAGGTTCCCGTACCTAAAAAGGTAAGCTTCATCTCCCCCCAGTGATATCGCTACCGCTAAATCTTCCCCCCTGCTGCGGCGAGTTGACGAGCGAAACGTACTGCATCCGCAAGTCTGCGAGCAATCCTTCGAGCATTCGCTGCTCCTGCGGCGTTAGGTTTCCCTCCGTCTTCCTCTGCAACATGCCCAGGATGTCGATCCAGTGTTTGCCCGAGTCGATATCGACGTCACGCTGGTGCGTTACCGGGTGCTCCACCATGCCGAGCGCAGAAGCGGCATTCTGAGCAAGCAACATCAGAAAGTTCAAAAAACTCGCCGGATCGCGCGCGTCAGCGAGATCTTCTTCCGTGAACTCATCTTCTGCGGGCGCTGATTCCTCTGCGGTGTTTGCTGAAACTTCCTGTTCCGGTGTTGCTTGTGCTTCCGGGACCTCGGTATTTTGCGCGGCTGCCGGCGCTTCGGGCACCGCGGCGACCGCCGGTTCCGGCTTCTCTTCGGGAGGCAGATCGCGTGGGCTGCCGTCCGCATTAAACAGTCTTCTGTCCGTAACTTTGAAAGTGGGTTGCTCTTCTTGCATGCCGTTATTAAACCATAAAGGCGCTAGCCACGCATGCGGTGTTAGACTAGCGACATGCCTGCAACATTTAACGATTTAGTCGCACTTATGTCTCGTTTGCGCTCGCCAAACGGCTGCCCTTGGGACCGCGAGCAAACGTACGCCACGCTCGCGCCGATGCTGCTCGAAGAAGCGTACGAGGCGTTTGAAGCGGTCGAGGACGCGCGGGAGGGAAGGCCGCGCGAGCTGTGTGACGAGCTTGGCGATTTGTTGTTCCAGATCGTCTTCTATGCACAGGTCGCGAAGGAGCGTGAGGAGTTCACGATCGACGACGTCACCACTGCCATTCACGACAAGATGGTGCGCCGCCACCCACACGTGTTCGGTGACGTTGAAGCCAACGATGCAGCGACCGTGTTGCTCAACTGGGAAACCATGAAAGCCGAAGAGCGACGCGCGTCAGGGAAAACTGAGAACATCAACACATCGTTACTGACCGGCGTATCTTCGAAAGCGCCGGCATTGATGGAAGCGCATCAGTTATCGACGAAAGCAGCTCGCGTCGGTTTCGACTGGAAGTCTGTCGACGACATCTTCGATAAGTTACAGGAAGAGATCGATGAGCTACGTGCGGCGATCACAGATCACCTCGAGTTGAAAGACGAAGCGAATCACGCGCGCGTGCGAGAAGAGATGGGCGATCTGTTGTTTGCAGCGACGAACATCGCGCGACACATGCAGGTCGAACCCGAAGCCGCGCTGAAGTTAACGAATCGAAAGTTCAGGCAGCGATTCGAATACATCGAGAACGCACTGCACGAACGTGGGCAGGCGTTTGATCAAACGTCGATCGATGAGCTGGAAGAGTTGTGGCAGGAAGCGAAGAAGAGATAAGCCGCGGATTACGCGGATAAACGCAGAGCTGCGTTCATCTACGTGAATCCGCGGCTAAATAATTAGTCGTTGATTCGAATCGACTGCAGCACCTGATTGAACGCACTCTCAAACCCGCGTTCGTTCTGCGGCGCAACGGCAACCATGTAGAACACCTGCCCGTTACGCAATTGCGTCGTGATCAACCTGATGTTCTCAGGACGCCCGGTTGCTTCGTTGACGTTCGTCAGCGTCGTAAACAGCGCCGTGCGACCGGCAAGATTGGTTCGTTGATAACCACCGCTCGTGCGCAGGTTGTTATTTCCCTGCGCGAAGTTGTTAATCAACTCCTGAGTCGCACCCTGCAAATTGCGGCTATTCGTTTGCCCGACACCAAAGCTGACGCCGTGCGTGTAAACCGCCTGGCCGTTGTACTGACCGTAAGCGCCCTCGGGCACAAACCAAACAGAATTGCCTTCACTGACCTGCCGCCAGTTGCTCGGCACGCTCACATTCACACCGCCGTTGAAGATCGAAACGCTCTCATAGCGCGACGACGGATATGACACGCGTCCAGTCGGCGCATTGTCCGGATAGTTGCCGGTCGGATAGTTGCCGGTTTGCTCACCCGTCGGATTACGCTGTCCGCTGCGCTGTATCTCAGCCATCGTTGGCGCGGTTCCATAACGACGCAGTCTATTCTGAATACTCGCAAACTCGCGCGACTCCCGGCCGGAGGCGTTAACGCGCAGGGACTGAGCTTCGCGGTTGATGCGTGCATAACGATCACTTGCGCTCGGGTGGTCGCTCAAGAAGCCACCGCCGCCGCCGCCCTGACGCTCGATGGTTTGGAACATGTTGGCGAGATCGCGCGGATCGTAGCCAGCCTGGGCCATGATCCGCGCACCCAGAATGTCAGCCTCAGTTTCGTATTCGCGACTAAACTTCAGCAGGTAGACACCAAACGGCGCCTGGGCCAACTGGCCTACGCCTGGTCCACCGAGAATCGTTCCAGCGATTCCGGCGATGCCGCCGAGTATGCTGTACTTCTGAGCCTTACTCGCCTGCGCCGTACCGTGTCGCAACGCAACGTGACTGATCTCGTGCGCCATCACGCCCGCCATCTCGCCTTCCGTACGCGCCGCTTCGATCATTCCGCGGTTCACGTACATTGGACCACCGGGAAGCGCGAACGCGTTAATGTCTCTCGCGTTTACAACTTTGAAGTAATACTGAAACTCGGGATGTTGAAATTGCGACGGAATACTCGAGACGAGCCGGCGTCCCACATTCTCCACATAGCTCTGCACTTCCTGATCGCGCAGTAACGGAAACTGGCTCTCAGCTTCCTGCGCCGCCTGGCGACCGAGTTTGATGTCGTCCTGAACACTGTACTTGTTGCTGTGATACTTGATTTGCGTCTGAGCGAGCGCCGTGAACGGCATCACGCTGATAGCCACGAGCGTTAGCCACGCGATTAAGGTTTGTCTCTTAAACATCGATTTGTTACCTCCATTGCCGATTACGATTGCCCAGTGGAAACCGGCAATTCGTCCTTTTTCGGGGAGTGATGCACCAAAACGAAACGCAGATATAGCTGCGAAGATCGGTTTCACTTCGTAAATATCGCATATTTCGCGACTAACCGATCCGGGCAGTTAACAATGCAATGAAAATGCCAGATGGGAGCTCAGCCCCGGTTGCGAGGCTCGATATGCTGGTTAAACCATTGCGCCGGTTCGGCAAGCGGGGTTATTTGATGCGGCTCGCCTTTCCAGACACGAATCATCGAGATAATCAGAAAAATAAAGGCGCCTAATTTGAACAGCGTTCCGCCGAGCGTGCTGCCGGTCAGCGTGCTGATCACACTGAAGATCGTTTGCACTAGCAGAAATGCGATGTGGAGAGCGACGCCTTGTGACGCATGGAAACGAACCTTTCCTTCACTGCGCGGCACGAGGAACAACTCGAGTAGTCCGACCACGAGCCCGATATAGCCGGGCATGTAGGCCAGCATCGTCGCCCACTTCTCGGGGATGCCGATGCCGAGTACTGGTCGTGACGATGACGCGGCGCTGACAGGCGGCTGGTAAATATCCTGTCGTGATTGATATTGCGCGGGCGGCGGTGCGTAAGTGGGTGGAATGAAGATTGACGGGTATGGAGCTTCGAGTGGGGGATTGTCGTAACGACGAGTCGGCGCCTCGGAGTAAACGTTCTTACGCGCGTCTTCAACGTTCTGAGGCCGGGGCGGTTCGTTGGGAGTATCGCCGACTTCACGTGTCGTGCCGCCCACTTGCTGAGTGACGCCGCCAAGATCACCCCAGACGTCCTCTGCTTTCCGTTCAACGTCCGGATCGAGAGGATTAGTGTCGTATTTGCTTTTCTTCGTCTCCATCGTTAGCCACAAAAAAGCACATAATGGGCCTTTTGTGCCTCTTCGTGGCTAATCTTACTAGTCTGTGATCTCATACTCAACCTGTTGCCAGCGATGCTCCCGCTCCGAGATTGAGAATGCCTTGATGACGGCTTCGATACCGGCGAGGCCGACGATCAGGTATTTCGCCGTGGGATAGTAGGCGAGGCGGACGTCGGTTTCAGACGGGCTCGGATCCGATGCGCGCGGGTGTGAATGATAGATCGCCAGCAAGTCCTCGCCGCGCTCGCGCATCTGACGTTGCGCGGCAAAGAGATCTTCAGGTGCGGCTTCGTAAGCTGATTCGGGATGCGGGGTAACGTTGCGAAGGCGATAAAGTGTGACTGCGCGCGTTTCTGAGATTCCGCCAATTAATCCACAACACTCCTCCGGCGCCGTTTCGCGAGCATGGGCGATCATCGCGTCCACATGTTCACGACGGAGTTGAAGCAGCGGCATGGTCAGTCTTCGACGACTCGCAGGTGCAACTCTTCCAGCAGTTTCGGATCGACTTCACCGGGCGCATCGATCATCAGATCGGCGGCCGACGCTGTCTTTGGAAAGGCGATCACGTCGCGAATGTTGTCAGTACCGGCCAGGACCATCATCAATCGGTCGATTCCCGGAGCGATGCCGCCGTGTGGCGGCGTGCCGTATTCGAGCGCGTCGAGGAAGAAACCGAACCGCTCGCGCGCTTCTTCGGTACTCATTCCGAGTGCTTTGAAGACGAGACGCTGCACGTCGCGTCGATGAATACGAATCGAGCCACTCGCCATCTCAACGCCATTGATCACGGGATCGTAAGCCTTGGTTCGAATCTGGCTGAGCAGATTCGCTTCACCACCTTCAACCGCTCGTTGCAGCAAGTCGAGATCTTCATCGACCGGCGACGTGAACGGATGGTGCATTGAATAGTAGCGACCATCCTCTTCGTGAAACTCGAACATCGGAAAGTCAGTCACCCAGAGAGGCGCATAGACGTTCGCGGGAATCAGGTTTTCACCTTTCGCGATCTCGTTTCGTAACGCGCCCAAACTCGCGGCGACGATCTTCGGCTTGCCGGAAACGATCAGAACGGCGTCGCCTTTCTTCGCACCGGCAATCTCCGCCATTCGCGCAACCACATCAGCACCCAGAGCCTTCAACAGCGATGAGGTAGTTTCATCGCCTGATTTGATCCAGGCGAGGGCACCTGCGCCGTAACGCTTCGCAAACTCCTGTAAATCATCGAGCACCTTGCGCGAGAGGTTTGCGCCACCCGGAACAACGATTCCTTTAACTTGTCCACCGGACGACAGCGCCGACGCGAACGGCGGAAAGTCGGTTCCCTCGACGGCCTGGGCGAGATCCTGCAATTCCAGTCCCTGAATGCGCAGGTCTGGTTTGTCTGATCCGAACCGTCGCATCACTTCAGCAAACGTGAAGCGCGGAAACGGCACAGGCAGCTCGACATTGATGAGTTTGAAAACCGAAGCAAACAGCCCTTCGATCAACTTGTAAACCTGGTCAAGTGTGGCAAAGCTCATCTCGACGTCGAGCTGTGTAAACTCCGGTTGTCGATCGGCGCGCAGATCTTCGTCACGAAAACAGTGCGCGATCTGGAAGTACTTATCGAGGCCGCCGATCATGCACAACTGTTTGAAGAGTTGCGGCGACTGCGGTAGTGCGAAGAACTTACCCGGGAAAATACGCGAGGGCACGATGTAATCACGTGCGCCTTCGGGCGTCGATTTGATCATGATCGGCGTTTCGATCTCAGTGAAACCCTGCGCCGACATGTACCGCCGGATCTCATTCGTCACGCGATGACGAAGAATCAGGTTCGACTGCAACTGCGAACGGCGCAGATCGAGATAGCGATACTTCAAACGCAGGTCTTCACTCGCGAGCGCATTAGTCGCGACGTCCAGTTGAAACGGCGGCGTGCGCGCGTCGTTAAGTGTCAACAACTCTCGCGCATGGACTTCGAGGTCGCCAGTCGCGAGCTTCGGGTTGCGCGTGTTCTCGGCACGCGCCACCACTTCGCCTCTGACTGCAATCACATACTCGCCACGCAGATCCTTGGCTTTCGTATGCGCTTCGGGGCCGTCTTCCGCATTGAAAACGACTTGAGTAATACCGTCGCGATCGCGAAGATCGACGAAAGTGAGCTCGCCAAAGTCACGACGTTTTGCGACCCAGCCCATCAGCACGACTTGCCTGCCGATGTCGTGGGCGCGTAACTGCCCACAGGAGTGAGTGCGTTCTAAGTTTCCTAAGTTATCGAGCATAAATCTGTGGGTTAAGTAGCCTGAGCGATCTCTAAACGATTCCCACCCGGATCGCGAACATAAAAGCGCGACCAGCCGGGCGTGGGCAAATCGTCAGGCACAATCTCGACGCCTGCGCTCCGAAATCGTTCCTCAGCTTCAGCGAGGTTGCTCACGGTGTAACAAACGTGTCGCTTGCTGATGCAATTCTCGCCCAAAGGACTTTCAATAGACAGATGGAGTTGCACCTGACCGAGTTGATACCACGCGCCGCCCCGGCCGCGCGAGCCTTCCGGCTTCGGCACTTCTTCGAGGCCCATCACGACACCATAAAAATGCTTCGCCGCATCTTCAAGGGGCCTGGGAACGGTAACGTTGACGTGGTGTATGTGCGCGTTCATTTCATTAGAGACGCATTGAATTCCGCCGATCGATTTCGCGGAATGCTCAACGAGCTCCACTCCGCTGCACGAAAGTGCTTGGCGAGAAAAACGATCTGGCCGATGTGATAAGCGTAGTGCATCAGTTGGCGATTGATGGCCTGCACGATCGTGTGCTTCTCACCGCGAATCCACACTGTCTTTTCGAAGTCTTCCAGGGTCAACGGCTCGATTGCATCGATGACGCATTTCCAGCCGCGCTCCCAGTACGCGAGCACGTCGTCCTTGGTGGTCGTCGTCGCGTCGATGACAAACTCCATGTCGCGATTGCGATCGGGCTTCTCTCCGTCGGAAGTGAGAAAGTCAGTCCAACGCGAAATCATGTTCCCCGCCATGTGCTTCATGACCACAGCGACGCTGTTTGCTTCCTCGTCGAGAGTTACAAAAAACTCTTCGTCTTTCAACTGCGCAATCGCCTTCTCCGCGAGCTTCTTGTAGGCCCGCATCGCTGACACCGCATCCTTGTGATAATTCTGGACTATATCTTCACTGGACATAATGACCTTCTCGGGTTCAAAAGAGTGTTTCACGCAAAGGCGCAAAAGGCGGGTCAATTTCTTCAGTCGCGTCCGAGGCTTTGACCCGCCTTTGCGTCTTTGCGCTCTTTGCGTCTTTGCGTGAGAAATCTCTTCAGCAGATCTACCGCCTCTTCGCGTCGCACGGCTTGTTGCTCGCCGCTTCCCATATCCTTGATCGCTACCAACCCTTTCGCCTGCTCCTCTTCGCCAATCACAGCAACGAACGGCACCTCAACCGACGAGGCATATTTGAACTGTTTTCCGAGCTTATCAGCCTCAGGATACAAATTAACCGACAGACCTCCAGCTCTCAATTCCCTCGCCAACTTAATTGACTCCGCCACACTATCTTTATTCCAAATCGCCACCATAACATCCGCCGGCGACGAACCCAGCCCAGCCGGAAACATGTTTCGCTCGTTCATCACGACGAGTATTCTTTCGAGTCCGAGCGAGAACCCACACGCCGGAATGTCCTGCCCGAGAAACATCCCGACGAGGTTGTCATAGCGCCCACCGCCACCAAGACTACCCGCGAGATCCTTCACATTGATCTCCATGATCGCGCCCGTGTAGTAAGAAAGTCCACGCGCAAGAGTCGGATCGATCTTCACGCGATGCCCGATGCCGATCGCGTCAGCAAAATCCAGGATCGACTGCAAATCACTGACGCCCTGCGCGCCCATCTCATTGTCTTCCACAAACTCGACAATGCGGCCCAGCACAGCTTTATTAAATGCCTGCTGCGCGTTATCTTCAGTCGCAATCTCCGCGGCGTGTTCGAGCTCAGATAATGCCGAGAAGAACGATAACAGTCGATCACCAGCAATCCCTGCAACACCGCGCGCCTCAAACTCTTTCTTAACTCCCTCGCTGCCGATCTTATCCAGCTTATCCAACGCTATGAGCGCAGCTTCGTGCTTGTCCAGCGAGACACCAGCGATGCCGAGAATTCCTGTTAAGACTTTCCGGTGATTGAGTCGGAGACAGAAATCCTTGAATCCCAGCTTCGATAAAACATCACTCGCCGCCGCACAAATCTCCGCTTCGACAATCATCGAGCGCGAACCAAGTACATCAACGTCACACTGGTAAAACTCTCGAAAGCGCCCGCGCGCAGGCCGGTCTGCCCGCCACACAGGTTGAATCTGGTAACGCTTAAAAAACTTGGGCAGCTTGTCGCGATACTCCGCAACCACGCGCGCGAGTGGAACAGTCAAATCGTAACGCAGCGCGAGATCGGCTTCGCCGCTGGACTCATGCACACCTCTCTTGAGTATTTTGAAGATGAGCTGGTTCCCTTCTTCGCCATACTTGCCCATCAACGTCTCGATATTTTCCACCGCAGGCGTCTCAAGCGGCTCGAAACCGTAACTCTCATAAACTTCCTTGACCCGATCGATGACGTATTCGCGTTTGCGAACGTCTGCGGGCAGGAAATCGCGCATGCCGCGCGCTGGTTGCGTCTTTGCTGAAGGCATTACTTGAAAACCGAGAAACCGGCGTAAATCACAAACTGATTCAAGCCGCGGTTCGAACCCGATGTATCTCCATTCGAAATGTGGTGAAACCTGACACCAATATTTACCGCACGGCGCTCGGAAGTAAAGATGCGTACGCCGCCGCCCGCTTCACCAACAAAAGCAAATCGTCCCGAATCCTCGATCGGCACATCTTTGTTGAAATAAAGTAAGCCGCCGTTGAGGTGAACGAATGGATGAACTTTCCTGCCGTTGGCGAAATCGAGTTGTAAACCCAGGGGCGTAAATCCCGCGCCGAAAGCTGTCTCGCGTCGAAACGTTTCGACTCCACTCGGGCTCGTGGTGCGAGAGACGATCACGCCTGTCGCCACTGCGACTGGAACAACGTCGAGCGTATATTGCAACGCGAGCGAATCGTTAGCAGCAAGCGTGCGGCCGTAGCGAAGCGCGGCGACGAAGAATTTGCGATCGTCAGCTTCGTCCTCACGAAGACCTTCGAAAATCGTAGTTGCTTTCGGAGAAAAGCCGGCCCAGAAACCCCACTCGTTGTCGCCTCGTTTGAGGAGAAACGGGTTGTCGTCAGTTTGTGCAAAGACGGGCGCACTCGCGCAAATCAAGACAGCTAACGTGAAAATCAATTTTGAGAAACGGGTCATTTAAAGTCCTTCAGGCCAAAATTTTTCTTACAACATCATCTCTTTCCTGTACTCCTGCGTGTACTCCACATAGTTCTTCCAAAACACTTCGAGGCTGGCGACCTCTTCATCCGTTAGCGGACGCTTCACCTTCGCCGGAAATCCCATTACCAGCGATCTCGGCGGGATGATCGTGCCCGGACTCACAAGCGATCCGGCCGCAACCAGCGACAGCTCGCCAATGCGCACGTCGTCCAGCAGGATCGCGCCGATTCCGATCAAACATCCGCGCTCGACGTAGCATCCGTGCAGAGTAACGCTATGGCCCACGGTCACTTCGTTTTCGAGTATCGTGGGGTCCGTGCCATTCCGCACGTGAATCACGGAATTGTCCTGCACGTTGGCGCGGTCGCCGATGCGAATGTAATGAATATCGCCGCGAACGGTGCAGTTGCACCAGATTGAAGCCTCGTCTCCAAGGTGTACGTCGCCTATCACTTGGGCGCTGGGGTCGACATACGCGGTCGGGTGAATCTGCGGGTGAACCCCACGGAACGGTCTAATCATGGTTTCGGCAGATAGTAACATAGTGATAAATTGAGGCCATGACCCGACTCGCACTTTTCCTGCTCCTGCTCGCTACTCTCGCTTCGGCGTCGTGTACCGCCGCCTCGCTCTATAAGGTGAAGCCGGTTACTGAGCTGCCGCCGATGTCTACCAACACGCGCAGCGCGGACGCGGGCGGCGTGACGATTCGCGTCGCGCCGTTGTTGACAGACGAAGAGAGCCAGGAGCTTTTCGAAGCGAACCTGCCTCTCAGCGGTGTTTTGGCGTTGCGCGTCGAGCTGGCGTTTCAGAGCGGCGTGCCGGTGGAGATCAAACGCGCGCGATTTCGTCTGCTTGATGGTGAAAATAAAGAGTGGAAACTACTGTCACCGAAGAGTGCGGTGTCGAGAATCATGAAGGCGAACGGGGTTTACGCTTACAATCCGAATTCCCGCAAGCAGTTTGAAAACGAGTTTGGGGCTTATGCGATTGATGTGAAGACGCCGCTGTCGTCCGGCGATTCGCGTCGCCACGGCTTTCTCTTCTTCCAGACTCCGGACAAACGCCCGGTGCGCTCCGGCCAGCAGTTAACGTTGACTGTAGAGCGCCTTCCCCAACCAGCATCAATCACTATTAATTAGCCACAAAAAGGCACAAAAAGCACAAAGGTCAAAGAAAACCTTTTGTGCTTTTTGTGCCTTTTTGTGGCTGACTTTCTTATGTGCCTTTTGTGGCTACCCTCGTGGACCAGTGGCCCTGATGGTCAGCTCAGTTCCGGCACTCAAATCAAGCTCGTTTCGACCTTGAACGTATACCGATCCGGCGCCGGCGCCGGCGCCAATCACCGCACCGATCGCCGCACCTTTACCACCGCCCGCAATCGCACCAATGATGGCGCCAACCGCAGTACCGATGGCCGTGCGCGTGACCGTCTTGTTGGTCTGGTCGCTGTCGCGAACCGCGCCTTCATTATCAACACGGACCACATCACCATTCGTCGCTCGCACCGATTCTAGAATACCGGCAAAGCGATAGCTCCGGCCGTCTCGCAAACGAATCGTGTCGAAGTCGAGTGTCATCTCCGAACGTCCGGAAATGCGGCCGCCACGATTAATGCTCACCACTGAACCCTCAAGCGTCGCACCGTCATACTGGCCCGGCGATCGAACCGTCATCGTGAAGCGGTCGCCTTCGCGAACGTTCTGCGTTGACAGATCGTTGTTCAGCACCGCGACGATCTCTGTTCCATTCGGAATCGTGTAGCTGCCCGTCGCCACATCACTAACACCGCCCGTGCCTTCGCGATTGGTGTCATAAATGTTCAACTGCGCAACGTCAGAAGTCCTGTCGTAGTAAGTCCTGACTGTCACCGGCTGTGTTACGCGATCGCTGTAGAGCGTCCGCGTGACCAGCAGCTCACGACCATCACTTGACGGATCGAACGTAACGGTAAAATCGTTGGAACGCTCGCCCGTTCTCGTGATCGATAGTGCATCGCCCGTAAAATTCGCCCGAACACGAACACTTCGTCCCTGCGGCGTAGTCTCAACCTGTTCGCGGCCATCCGCGACGAAGCTGATCTGCGGCGCGCGAGTCGAAGCGATCGTCACCGAGGTTCCACGACGATCAATCGCGATCATCTGCGGCGGATCGAAGCGTCTGAGCAGCGAGTCGTACACACGCTGACGCTCAGCCAACGACAGGTTGCGCGTCGCATTATCAACAGCCGTGCGCACATCGTCGCCGCGACTCGTATTCAGCCGGAAAGTGCCGGTCAAATCCCTGCGTGAGCCGCCACTGTAGTCACTGCCCGGCACGTTCGACCAGTTCCACGCGATGCTGTACGCGCCTGCTAACTGATCGAGATCTGTTCGCAGCGAGTTCCAGTTGTTTTCCGTCTGGTACGAAAGCTGGTTATCGGCGATGAAGGTGTTAAGGAACGCTGCACGATCCAAAAGGTTACGCGCGTCAGACGAGCTCGACTGACGGCTGTTCACACGATTTCGCAATTGGACCAGCGCCGTCTCGAAATCACTTAGCTGGCGACGAACTTCGTCGAGCGAATAACGATTGTTGTTGCTCGAACGCGTTAGATCCTGGCGCAGGTTGCGACTAAACGTTGCTGAGCGAACGTTAAGACGATCGACCAACTGTCGCATCTGGAAATCGCTCAGGTTGTAGTTGTTATTACCCGTGTCGCCCGAGCCCCCGGAGCCAACGCGGCCGCCTGAGCTCCAACTCGTGTTCAGGTTGTAATAGTTCGCGAGCTGATCGAGATCCGCGCGAATCGCCTGCCACTCGCGGCGCGAGCCTCCTCCGAGTCGATTGTTCGCGAAGAAAGTATCGATCTGCGCACCGCGATCGAGAAGCATTTGCGCATCTGCGGTGCCTGTCCGGCGCGTTCCCAGTCGCCGGCCGAGTTGGTTGGCTGCGTTTTCGAAATCGACGATTAAACGGTTGACATCGTCTACGCGATAGTTGTTTCGATCCGCAGCATTCTGCATTGCGCGCTGTAGAGAGTCGGTGCGAGTTTGAATACGCTGCACGACCTCGCGAATGGCCGCGTCGTTGCCATACTGAGCCATGCCAGTGGTGGCCACGCCGGCGGTCACCAGCGCCAATACAAACGTCATGAAAATCGTTTTTCTAATGGGTCTCATCTCTTCTCCTCCTTCAGACCTGGGGCCTGCTTTTCAAACTTTATGCCAAGCGAGTAGTCGTTCAGGGGAAAGGCTGAAAATGATACGTACCGCTGAATCACCTTCAAACAATGCTTAGCAAAATCGCACTGTTTGAGGGCCTTGGTACGCTACCATGCAAACGCTGTGGCAGTTGTGGAGGATTCTACGTTTTGGGGTGCGTGAGGCCATTTCTCACGCAAAGGCGCAAAGGCGCAAAGGCGGGTCAAATCCTTCCGGCGCGTCTTTGCGTCTTCTTTGCGTCTTTGCGTGAACCTGCTTTTACGGCTCGGGTGGGGCAGGCTTGTCAGTCCCGCGCTCGCGATTGAAAATTGAGGATGACACCCACGCCGGCATCGCCTCGTCATTCGCTGCGCGTAAACCCATCAACAGCATCACACTCGCAACAGTACGTGGGCCAGTCCAGTCCCAATCGGGACGCACGATGTCCGTCGGCTGGTGATAGTCTGTCTTCTCCCACTTCTTCAAGCGGTCAGTCCAGCTTTCGACCGTGCCCTCAGGAGCTCCGAGGATCATAATCCCCGGAACACCTTTCTTCACGAAGAAGTAATGATCGGAACGATAGAACGACTTCTCTTCAGGCATCGGATCGGGAATCACTTTCAGGCCACTCGCCGCCGCAACTTCGTTCAACAGACTCCCGAGCGACGAATGCTCAGCGCCGTAGCCGACCAGCACCTTGACTGGTCCATAAACCTCCGTGCCCATGCCGTCCAGATTTAAATCAGCAGCGACTTGCTTGATCTTCCACGTCGGATTCTTCACCCAGTAATCCGAACCGTAGCCGCCATACTCTTCTCCCGTCACCGCGAGAAAAATCATCGAGCGACGCGGCCTGGTTTCCGTTTTCGAAAATGCCTCCGCGATTGCCAGCATCTCTGCGACTCCGAGGGCGTTGTCGGCAGCACCGTGATAAATGCGGTTATCGGCTGAGACCATACGCGTCGTAGTGAGCTGAGAAAACAATCGCTTCCGACTTCAACTTCGGATCGGAGCCTTCGAGCAGTCCCACGACATTACTGCTGGCGCCTTTCGCTTTCTTGAGCTTCACCGTGACGCTGCCGTTTTGCATGAGATCGATCGGTCGGAAGTCGGAGCTCTGGGACTTCGTGAAGGCATCAGCTCTCGTAACTCCAGACGCCGCAAACAACTTATCCGCAGCCGATTCGCTGAGGCTGATGAACGGCGGCAAGAAGTCAGGCATCTCCTGCTCGCCATCGGGCTCGACTTGTCGTCGCGTTAAATAATCGGCAAGCTCTGGGAATGTGAGAGTTTCTGTATCCTGGCCGATGGTCACGATTGCCGTGACGCCGCGCTGGATCAGCGTACGCCAGACGTTGAGTGTTGCGTGTGCTTTCTTCCACTGATCCTTCCCGATCTCAGGTGGTGGACCGTCACGCAGCACGGCGATCTTCCCGCGCAGGTCGACGTCGCCGAGATCGTTGCGCTTGAGAAAAGGAACCGAGAGGCCATAACCGACGAAGAACATCTTTGCACTGATGTTTTTGTCACCACTCAGTGGCGGTGACACGAAGTAATCCGTTCCGAACTTGAGAGTTTGATCGCCGACGGTGAATGCCGTCTGGGGTAAAAACTGCGTTTCTTTAAACCTGATTGATTGCAGGTAAGTGTTCTTGTCACCGAGTGGCTTGAGACCGAGTTTTGCAAAACGATCGGCGAGGTAGGCGGCGGCCTTGTCACCGCCCGGTTGCGCCGTTCCGCGTCCCTGCATGTCGTCGGCGGCGAGCGCGTTTACAGTTTCCTTGAGACTCGCGACGGTGATGTTGTCGACGAGTTTCTGCTCGGCCGCCGTAAGTGCGCGCGTCGTTGCCGGCGCGGCGCTCTGCGTCCAACCGAGCGCGGTTGAGGTGACGAGCAGAAGGGAGAGTAATAGCGCGAGGGGTTTATGTTGATTCTTCAATTTAAATTTATTCCTTCGTAGCAAACTCTTTAACAAAAATGGGCGGCCACGGAGTGCCGCCCTACACTTATTTATTATCAGACTTTAACTCAACCTGTCGATCCAAATCCGCCGCCGCCGCGCGCGGTCTCATCAAGATCCGTCGCCCACGCAGCTTCCGGGGTGATGATCTGTTCGATAATCAACTGGCAAATCTTACTTCCGGCCGGCAGTTTGATGGTCTCGTCGCCCGTATTGTAGAGCACACAAACAATCTCACCTCGATAATCCGAATCAATCACCCCCGCGAGCACGTCGAGTCCATTCTTCGCCGCCAACCCCGATCGCGGCGCCACTCTTCCATAAAACCCCGGCGGAATCGCCACCGCCAACCCGGTCCTCGCCATAACACGCTGCCTCGGCCCAATCTCAACATCCTCAATCCCACAAACATCCAACCCCGCCGCCAACGCACTCCCACGTTTCGGCAACACCGCGCAATCGTCGAGTTGTTTAAAGCGAAGCGTGTGTATCATCGAGACCCAGTTGATAAACTAGGCTGCGTCTATGACCAGTAGTGCCATCTTTGCAAATGTCGTCGGAGGTTAAGGTTCCGGTCGTTCAAGACAATTAGAGATACAGATTCTTAACCTTTCTCTGAGGCGAAGCACGCGAACCCGCAACGTTGCCATTGTATATCCAAATTCTGACGCAAGCTGGCGGCGCTGGTCGATGCGAGATTTGCTACCTTTATAGTACATCAGTATCAGTTCCCGCTCTTCTGCAGGAAGTTGCTGCAAACATTTCTGCAAACAGACATCAAGCCTTTCTTTATCAATTTGCTCATAATCGTCGTGCGCTAATAGACTTTCAGAATGTATCTGCGCTCTTCGGCTTTGCTGTTTCCAGTTTTCCTTTACTACTCTCCTCGCAACACCTAGGCAATAAGCTGGCAATCCGTGAATAACTTCGCCATTCTCTATGCGATCAGAGACATAATCAAAGGTCTGATCTGCCAAATCTTCTGGAAACTCACAACCCCTCACCCTAAAGTAGGCAACGAGCTTGACACGTAATCGTTCATACTCTACACCCGCCAATTCTCGATCCGGTCCCAATAAATTAAGGAGTTTTTCGAACGGAGCAAAATCAGCTTGTAGTAACTTTTCCACCCACTCGGCAGTGAATACCCTACTGTAGATCGGATTGCGAACGATCAGGTATCCCAGGTTGTTACTCTTAACTATACCAGCTAGTTTAAGCGCCAGATGTGCAGCCGTAGCGTGGTCCCGAACTCTCTTGCCTTTGCGGATATCCTGATAAAGAGCAAGCGCTGCCGTTCTATCTTCTATTCGCTCCCCTAAGAATCTTAGAACCTGCTGAAAGTGAACGTCCGAATGTAGGTGATCCAGACTGGCAAACTCCTTATTAATTAACCGATCTAGTTGATGCTCGGTGGTGAACTTCGATGCAATCAACCTATCGCATAGTCGGACCGTAAGGTAAGGGTGCCCTCCAGTCCATTTGAGAACAGATTGAAGGACAGCGTTGCCGGTTGAGGCGTCATAACCCAGCGCATCCAATAACGGGCTCAAGTTGTCACGTTCTAGATCAAAGTCCTGTAGTTCGATTGTTCGTCCAATATTGTATGGTGTTGTTCGGCGATCTTTTATTAACTCATTCGGCGAAGCAACTCCCACCAAGCAAAAAGTAATACGCTCAAACCGCTCGTCAGATGCTCGGTCGTTATACATCGCTCGGATAGCTACAAAAAAATCGTCAGTATATGGCAGTTTAAACGTGCTATCGATTTCGTCGAGAAATATCACAACCCGCTTTGAGCATCGGTCGATAATCTCACGGAAGAATTGAATCAACCGTTGGTTAGGCGTAAACCCGCGAATCGATCCCCACGATGCCTTTACTTCTAAAGTGATGCCTAGCTGACGCACAATTTCATCCAATAATCCTTGATACCACTCATCAGCATCATTTGGTGAACCAAGATATCCAGCAACATCGATAGCAGCGACGGCATACCCGTTTTCTTCGAGACGGGATTTTGTACGCATAAGCAAACTGCTCTTGCCCATTTGCCGTGAACATAAGACGTTCGCGTACTCAGCGCGTTCAAGGAGTAGTAAAAGTTCATCATCGCTCGGCCGAACCACATAAACCCCAGTGCGCGGGTTCACCGTCCCACCCACTTGCAGCCTTAAATGATGCCCATTAGTTCCCATCACAAATCCCGGAAAAAATCTGCATAGAGTTGGTTTGTAGGAATGATACGGTCTCCGTCTTTACGCACCAGGCCGGCGCTATGAAGCCGGTAAAAGTTCTTTCTGTCGAAGACCGAACCTTGATTGACTATATGCTTCATAACTGCAAGTACTTCCGTGCCAGTTTCATCAGTAACCCGATATTCGAGAGCGCGCAGATGTGCACCGAATGGGCCATCTCTGTTCACGGCCCTATGTAGTAGAGTGGGAAAGTCTAGTGCATGCGGACCCGTTAAAGCATGGAAAGCCAAATGTGTCAGGTGCGGATGACCATTCAATAAATTCATCAATTCCCGAAATTGCTCTTCACTCAAGTTAACTTGGTATAGACGGCTCAGACGTTGACACTCAAGGTGATTAAACAATCGAAGATCGAGATTCAGACCCACGTTGAATGGCGAGCGAAGGATGTCTTCAATAAAAAGATAAGGCTCCGTTGAGATCGCTATAGCAAGTCCCAATTTATGCCAATTAGTTGATGTATCAGCGCGTTGATTGTGCCAGGAACGGAGCATTGAGAAAAAGTCTTCCTGGTAAGTGCGGCCAAGAACACGATCCATTTCATCAAACGCCATTAATACTGCACCGTCAATATGGGCTAAAAGTGTCCGTTCAATGTATCTCGAGAATTCAGCTTGTCGGTTTATAGACGGTGGTCCTGTACCTGACTGTCCAAGTTGCTCCCAAATCTCTTGAGCAAGGATCGTTAAGAAAAGTGAGTAATTTGAAATTTCTTCGCTGCTGAAAAGCGATGCAAGATCAAGGAGGACGGTTTTCTTCTCCAATGCTCGACAAGCAGCCATATAGCTAATCAACAAACTGCTCTTACCCATCTGACGTGGGGCTTTGACGATTACCGTTTCAGATGGTTGATGCGCCGCAGCAATCACGTACGCATCAGCCTCTCTCTTGATATAAAATGGACTCTCAGAGCTTAATGCTCCTGTTGGGGGAGTTATTAGAAGACTTCTAGATCGTTTTCTCGACTTCTTATTGGGCGGGAGGCAAATTTGACAAAGTTTTTCTAGTGCTTTTGGGTCATTAGTTCGCCAATCTATATGAGCTAGACGCCGTAGTACCACTGGTAGGTCACAATCCTCTAACAGTAACGGAACAAACCGACGTTCTTTGTTCTCTGGGTCACGGAAAATAGTGGTGTTTCGTTCCAGCTTTACCCAGTCAGAATTTAGCGCAGCCTGCGAAAGACAAAGAATCAACGTGCGTGTGTATTCTATCCCGTGTTCAATTACCGCATAAATATCATCGCCTGGCTGAATGACCCATTCATCAAACCAGACGCGCAGTTGTGCATCGCGCAGTTGCTCTGCGAGTTGGCGAACTCGTGATTTATCATGAGCACTATGGCTTAAGAAAACATCCCAAAGAAAATGAGTAGACATCGTTCATAACGGTCAACACTCCGTTGAAGTGCTCTGAGGAATAGACAAACCGGTTGAAGTTAGTACTTGCCTGCACTGCTTAGCCTAAAAGATATTCCATAAAATCGAGTAATCTCAACTCTGGCTGAGGATTCGGGAATAAGTAACCTCACTATCTAATTACATCTTCGGCAGGGTGACGCCGCGTTGGCCCTGGTATTTGCCGCCGCGATCTTTGTAGGAGGTTTCGCAGATTTCGTCGGATTCGAAGAAGACCACCTGGGCGACGCCTTCGTTGGCGTAGATCTTTGCGGGTAAGGGCGTCGTGTTCGAAAACTCCAGCGTTACGTAGCCTTCCCATTCCGGTTCGAATGGCGTGACGTTTACCAGAATTCCACAACGCGCGTAGGTGCTTTTGCCGAGACAGATCGTGAGGACGTTGCGAGGGATGCGGAAGTATTCGACCGTGCGCGCGAGAGCGAAACTGTTCGGTGGAATGATTACCGACTCACCTTTGAAGTCGATGAAGTTGTTCTCATCAAACTCTTTCGGATCGACGATCGTGCTGTTGATGTTTGTGAAGAGTTTGAACTCGTCAGCACAGCGGATGTCGTAGCCATAACTCGACGTGCCGTAAGAAACGATTCGCTTGCCGTCGACAACTTTGACTTGGCCGGGCTCGTACGGCTCGATCATGCGGTACTCTTCGGCCATTTTGCGGATCCATTTATCTGATTTGATGCTCATCTCGTGTAGGAAAACGCATTTTACAGGATTTCAGGATGTAACAGGATTTACAGGATGTTTTATTGCGCGACGCGACGGATGTTCACCGTTCCATCACCAACCGTGAACTTGAAATACGCGCCGCCCGCACCAGCGCGTGCGCGGACGGTGCGCTCCGTAATGCCCGGTTTCTCGCGTGAGGCGAGTCCTTCGTAGGTGTTGACGATTTTGCCTGTGCGCAGGACTTCCGCATCGATATCGCCGCTGAATCCGGGCTGCAGATCGACATTGATCGTTCCCGACGCGATGCGAATGTCTGCACCAGCGCCACGCCAGCTCCTTGCTGGAATATTCAAAGTGATGGAGCCCGCAGAAACAGTGGTGGTAACAGTGCCGCCAGTAAGCGATAGAGACGTATCGCCTTCAGTAGCACTCAGACGCAGAGCTCCTTCGACGCCTGAAAGCTTCAGCGTCCCGTGTCCAGCATTCACTTCAAGATCCGTATTGACCGGAACGCGCAATCGATAATCAATCTTCCAGGGCATGTTAAGCAGCTTCTTTGGAAAATTCTTCGCTGTTTTTTTCATGTAGGCGCGATCGTGCGTGCCGGTGGTGAGCACGCTTAAGTGGTTCAGGTCTTCGTCAAACACGAAACTGTTCACTGTCGCAAGCTGGTCCAGGTCAGCTTCTGTTGGACCTTTCAATTCGATGTCGGCAGTCAGCTCGACTTCATTACGCGACCAGGCTTCAACAGTCACGTTACCTCTTGGTGCTGCGATCAACGTGATCGTCCCGCCGTAAGAGAAACGCCGCGTCTCCTGTCGTCGCGACGTGCGCGTCAAAAGTTGTATCTCAGGGACAACGGGTTTTTGAGAGAAGACTGGACCAGCAAGACTTAAGAGGATTGAGATGAATAGAATCACTTTCGTTTTTGCCATCGCCAAGCATAGTAGCGTCGTTTGCGGCATTCGAAAACAAAAAAAGGACGTAGTGGTTCAATTGAAATACGCCGAAGGCGTTAGCTAATTCAGCCCAGGGTTCGAGTTTGCGAGAACACTGGGATCCGTCACCAAAGATATTTGAACCCTGAAAAGGGTTCGCCAATCGCCTAACCCTTTCAGGGTTAGCGTGTATTTTTAAATTTGTTACCCAGGGTTGTCGCTGGCGCTCCAACTCTGGGCTGAAATTAGCCAACGCCTTCGGCGTATTTTCAAAACTAGACCGATAAAAAAAGGACGTTGCTTAATTGCAACGTCCGTAATCCGAGGCTTGCCATTAGAGCTGCGAAGTTTATCTTCGCAAGAAAGTGATCTGACCACTGAAATTGATAATCGACACGGACGAGCGACCGTCCCCGACATCACCGACGATCTTTCTTCCGTCCTGCGACTTGAAGTTCTTGTTCCAGAAGTCGTTCAAGGCAATCTTACGCGCGGGTGACGCCGCTTCTAAACGAAAGTCGGAATTACCCGGAATGCGAATCGTGATGTCGCCCTTGTTTGACTTGAACTCGTAAGTGCCGAAGCGCTGAAACTCACCGTCATAAAATATGTTGCCGATAACGTTCTGCGCGACCACATGCGAAGCAGTGATATTGGTCAGCTCAATATCGCCTTCCGAAGAAACGTGCGCGCGCACCAGACCACCGCGAATGTTCGCAACGCTGATATTTCCGCGACGCGTTTCCAAATCGACAGACGAATTAACCGGAACTTGTAGCTTGAAGTTGATGTCGCCGACGTCGCCTTTGCCGCGATTCTCGCTCATCACATCAACGACGAGACTGTCGTTGATCTGTTTCGGCGTAACATGAGTGCCTTTCGATTCGATCGTCGCTGAAAGACGGATCTCATCTTTATTCCACGATTCGACGACGATCGTGCCGGAGATATTTCGCAGCTCGATGCGAACATTTTTTCCGGCCGCGTAACGCTTCGATAATTTTTCCTGCGCGTAGCCGTTAGAGGACAGTGCGAGAACAGCACCAATCGCGAGAACACCGGCGCGAACAGACGGGCGCGAAGTTAAGAATCTAAGTTTCATTACCGTGGGGCTATTAATCAAAACAATCTATTACAGATCGGAAAACTCTTTCAGCAACGCCAGCTTGTCATTCAATGATTCGTTGAGCATCTGTTCGGAAACCTCATCATGGGGATTCCGTTTCAATTCATTCATTGAATCGGAGACGGCCTGGTCGATCACTTTCAGGTTGCGCTCGAACGTCTCGCGCATCTCTGGACTCCAGCGAGCTTTGTTCAGCTCGACGCGCTGGTTCCAGTAGTCAATTACCTGGCGGCGCTGAAAGAAACGATCGCTTAAATCCGTAGCTTCAGCCTGAGTCCCCGCCACTATGGTCGGCGTTCCATAACCACCCCATCGACGCAACCCGACTACGGTCGCGAGCGACACCAGCAATACGATCGCGACAGCCGATGCGGCTAGTTGTGGTAGCGAAAGTTCCCAACTACGACCCAGCCAGCGGCTGAGGAATGAAGGGCGTTCTGTATTCGTGTTGAAGCGACTCGGGAGTTCTGCCTCGATCGTGTTGCGAATGCGGAGCCACAGCGCCTGCTCGTTTGGCGGCGCCTCGTATACACCGCGCTGCGTGCGGGAGAAGTCGACAATCAACGCCAGATCCTGGCGTACGCTCTCGCAATTCAAACACTCTCGGAGGTGCGTATTGAGAGTGAACTCATCCCTTTGGGTAATCGATCCGTCAATTAGATCGTGGATGAGATCCTGACAAGTATCGCAGTTCATTGCTTACCACCTTCGTTCTGTCTCATAAACACACACAAATGGATCAAAACTGTCGCTGACAGAACCTAATCCTGGTTGTCATCAATCAAGGGAAGACTGCGTTTGAAGCCGAGCCATTTTGGCAAACTAATTCGCTGGCTCATAGCTTCGAGGCTATTCCTCGGATTTCTGTTGCCTCAAAAGCCTGCGCAATTTCATCCTGGCTTTATGTAGCTGCGACTTCGACGTTCCTACCGAACACCCAAGCATTCTGGCAATTTCCTCATGTTCATGCCCTTCGATGTCGTGAAGCGTGAATACCGTCCGGTAACCGGGCGGCAGTTGAGCAATAGCCTTATCGAGCGCTATCCGGTCAACTACGGGCATGGAATTGGGGTTTTCCGTGCCTTTTACTATCTGAGTCGGGGTTTCGCCGTCTTCAGTCGTCTGCTCCATACGCACCCCACGTTTGCGGAAGTGCATGAGCACCTGATTCACAGTCAGACGGTGCAGCCAGGTAGTAAAGGCGGATTCACCACGGAAACTACCAATTTTTCTAAAGAGCTGAATGAAGACCTCTTGTGCGAGATCTTCAGCCTCCGAGACATTGCCGGTCATTCTCAAACAGAGCGAGTAGACGCGGCGATTATGACGCTGGTAAAGCTCCTCGAAAGCTGCCATGTCGCCATTAGCGGCTTTCTGCGCCAGCGCATAATCTGTAGTTTGCGGTGTCTCGGTTTCGGCTGCGGTCACGTGCTCGTCCAGTCGGGCAAGCTCGGAAGAAATCTCACAACTTCCGGCTTGTTGTGGCACGAATCTCACGCTTCCGCGAGTTTCAACGGAGCAGCACTGGTTCCTTTGGATGCCCGCGTGGGGAAGCGATGCGGAAGTCAGTACCCTCAAACGCGGCTGTGATGCTGCGCTTCACGCACGTCGTTGCCTTACCCGACCCTAAAATAGCGATTTTCCCAGCCGAATCAATACTTTCGTACGGCTGGGTTGCAGCATAGGTGATACGCGGGCGTGGTGACAAGCGCGGAACAACCATGGAATGATGGGCCATACGTGTCTGGCGCCGCGGTTCCATGTTGACAATGCTGGTCTGTAATTAACAACGGCATGTTGTTGGACACTCTAACGCCTGTCATAACACATGGAGTATCGTTGGCGTCAACAGCCATCACATCGTAATCCGCTGGAACCAGCACTTGATCCACAGCCATTCCAGGTCTTAAAGGACCCTGGAGCAGATTGGGTCCCCAGGCGCGGTCGCGATTCCACGATATGTGCAAGCGGTAGAAGTCTCGACTCGAGCCGTTCTTGATATTTACCGTGCATCTCCTGCCCTGCTGAACGTTCCCTGTCGAGTAACCGGCACTAACCGCGAATATCAAAAGAACCAGACTCGACGCAAGTATGACAGTCTTCCACATCAGTTTGCCCTTTCAAAAATACGCCTCAAGGTTTCTCTTCCGGCAGATATTCGCGCAACTCCGCAGGAGTTAATGGTCGCGGATGACTCTCAATCGCCATTTTTTTGATCTGATCGAACGGCCGGCATAATTCACACTCGATCACGTGTACCTTGCCAAGCGCATCCCCGATCAGAAGTGAACTAAGACGGCGGTCAAAAGCGAGGCTGGTCAAAGGAAAATCGAACCGGTCAGTTTCAGTTACGGGCTCTCCGGTCTCCGTTTTCCAAACTTGAATCCTGGAATCGAGGCCGGCCGTGAGTAACAACGCACTGTCCGGACTGAACGCAACCTTCAACGCATCACTCGCTTTCACGGTGGATTTTCTAATTCCGTCCATGTCCCAAACACCTACCATGTCGTCAGAAACAGCAGCGGCAACCCGATTTGCCTGAAGGTTGAATACAGCTCGACTTAAACTCCGCGCCACTTTAATAAATTTGGTCTCAACTTTTTTCAGGTTCGTTGTTGATAACCTGCCATCAGACTGGATCATGAAAAGAACCTGTTCGTCCGGACTGAATGCGGCATCAACGAGAGAGGAATCGATCTCGAATGGTATCGACTTCCAGGTCGACGTGTCCCAGAGTTGCAGTTGCTTCTTGCTCAGGGTAGCAACGTACGCGCCTGACGAGCTGAATAATACTTGCGTCACTGGTTCTTTGTGGCCCGTGAGCTCACGATCGAATTTTTGAGACTTCACGTTCCAAACGTGGGCGTTCTTATCTGCGTCCTCATCGTTTGGTCGATAACGCGTCCTAACGGGTATAACACTCGCGGTCACCACCACATCACCCTTAGGACTGAGAGCCAGGTCACGAACCCTGGGGGGAGGAGCGTCCTCTTTGGGTGATTTGTTGAGTGACGCCAGGTCAACTTCTGCCCCTCCGCGCACACGGTCCACCTTCAGATCGTTGTTGATGGTCCACTGGCGCAAGCTTCCGTTAAGACCTGCGGTAACAATAGAGCCATCGTCGTTAACTGTTGTCCGTATAACTTGCCTATCGTGAGCAGCAAACTCTCCCCAACCGTCGTGTTTCCAGCGCCATGTTTGCGCCGTCTTATCCTCACTGGCAGTCAAGACTGAGGAAATGTTGGGACTGAAGACAGCAGTATTCACAGGGCCATTGTGACCTTGCAGTTTATTTACGACGGTCCCGCTATCGGTACTCCAGACAAGGACCAGTCCGTCTTCTCCGGCCGTTAAGACTAAGTTGCCATCAGAACTAAACACGGCCGAATTCACGTCACCCGTGTGGCCCTTAAGAATGTCGATTAGCCGGCCGGTACGAGCGTCCCATAAGCGGGCGCTGGTGTCAGGCGTACCGACTCGTGTCCTGAGCTCTTCCGGTAGTGGAACTTGTTGAGGGACCATTTTGACTCTGTCACTGACCTCTCTTCCGGCAGTCAGAATTAGCTTGTCGTCAGGACTGAAAACGGCCGAGTTCACAACCCCAGTATGCCCGCGCAGGACTGCTTGTTCTTTTCCGGTTGACACATTCCAAACGCGTGCGGTGCCGTCGAAACTACTGGTCACCACCAGCTCGCCCGAGCTATCGAACTCAATCGAGGTTAGCGGCGCCGTGTGACCCTGGAGAACTGTGAGCGAGCGCCCGCTCTCTGCATCCCAGAGCCGAGCAGTGCCATCCCAGCTTGCCGTTGCTATCTGCGAACCCGACGGACTAAAAGCGATAGAGCAAACCGCATCACTATGACCTTTCAAAGTATGTAGACGCTGGCCGGTGCTTACTTCCCAAATCCGAGGGGACGAGCCAGGTTTTTCCTCTTTGTCATTAGCTTCAGTTACGAGAAGCTTGCCGTTCGGGCTCAGCGCCAGCGCCGCCACTGGACCACTGAGACCGCCCACTTCTTTCGAAGTACCATCGCGCAGATTCCAGATTCTTCCAACTTCATTCAGTTCTTCGGTTGCCAGCCAATTTCCGTCCAGACTAATCGCAAAAGCGTGAACAGGGTTTGGTCCAGGCAACATCTTCACGTTTTCGCTCTTCTCCGGATTCCATATTCCCACCGTGCCGTCCTCACTCATGGTGAAGATTTGACCGTTTGGGCCATAAATCGCGCTCCAGACTTTGTCCGTGTGGCCTCGAAGTATTCCCCGATCCTTTCGCTTCAGGAACGCGCGCCCTACAACATCTTTTGCTTGTTCAGTTTCTGCTTTGTCGACTGCAAGGAGTGCCAACGTCAAACTCTTTTCCGGATCATCGTTAATAACGGAATTTGCATCCGCCGCCAGTTTGAGAGACCAGGCATTGTTTCTCGATCTCGCCAGCACCCTTGAAAGCCAGTCTAGTTGCTCGACAACGGTCTCACTCTTCGCTCGCGCGGCATCAGCTTCCCGTTTTTTTAGATCAGCGAAGTTTTTGGCTACTTCAGCCCTCTTTCTGGCTGCTTGTGCCTCCTTTTTTTCTTTTTCTACTTTCTCTTTTTCCAGCGCGAGGTTATTTGCTGCGGTTTCCGCGTTTTGTCTTTCCTGCTTTTCTTTTACTTGTGCAGTCGTCGCTTCAGCCAACGCAGTCCTGGCCCTCGCTTCGGACCTGTATGCTGAAAACCAGGACACAACAGCCAACGCCAGTAGCACTGACGCCATCACGAATCCCATCTTCAGCTGCCGCGTGCGCTGTCGCTCGGCAATCATGCGACGTTCCCGAGCCTCTGCTAACAGTTGTTGCTGCTTGTTGTCCTCGTGTTCGATCGCTGCTTCACTTGCCTGGATCAGTGAAAAAAGAGTTTCGCTGTGACCGATAGCAGCAGCTTCAGTGCTCATCCAGTTTTGCGCATCAGCCAGCTCGCCTCGATTCAATAACAGCTTTTCACTTCTACGCGATTGCAACCATTCGCCGGCCCGGGCCTCGAGCTCTTCAGCTTTTCGCTTGGCTAAAGGTTGTTGCAGCAGGAAGCGTCGATTCGATTCTCTAATCGGCGGGATGAAACGATCATGACTCAACTCGTACCACGGTTCGCCTCCCCGCATCTCGACCCGTATAACGTGTTGATTCTCGAGCTCATCAACCACGACGTTACTGAGACCAGCCGCGGCATCGCGCTCGCGAAGAATCATATTTCGCTTACCTTCTCGCGTGATGAGCTTTTGCTCAAACCACCCACGTACCAGCCCTTCAGTAATCATCGCCGAGGCGTCCTGGTTGTTCGCAGCTTGAATCACACTGACGGCAGCGACCGCCTTGCGAACACAATTCTGGTAAAAGTCCAACAGCGCTTCGTCCACGTTCGCGTACTTGTCGATATCCTGCTTCGTGATAATGACCTTTTCCGGAGGCAGCTTCTCCCAGAGAGTTTGACAAACCACTTGCAGTTGCACCGGATCGACGAATTCTCCCGGCACCTCAATCTTCTCGCCCGAGCCAGTCTTCACCTTGATCAGCATCAATCTCTTAACCAGTAACTCGGCCGCGCCGTCGTCAAAATGGCGGTGCGTTTTTACGCGCTCGGTTTTCAGCGGCTCTTCTACTGCACTGAGAGCGTTGGCCTTGCGCAGGCGTTCGAGGCGATATTTGGAACGCAGGCCTTGTGGCAACACTCCGCTGTAAGGCTCCAGCTCGGCGATATAGTCTTCACGCATGGAGAAGACAACACGCAGAAACGGATCTGCTTTGAGCGCATCTGCTACTTGCGAGAAAAAGTTTTGTCGATCTTTGTATCGCTCCGGATAAAGGGTGAAGATCTCCTCGAATTGATCGAAAACGATTACGCGCGCCAGGCGTCTCTCCGGCTGCTCGTCAGCGCTGTCGAGATCCTCCTGTTCCAGCAATGGCCACGGCCGGCGTTCCAGGTACTCTGCTAACGTCAACTGCGCCCGTTCGATAAGGCTCAACTGATCGTCAGACAAATCCTTCAACGCATTGAACATGTAGATGTTGCTGATCTTGGCTTCGGGAATGGTGGCTGATTCCTGGCTACGCACTCGCGCTGCCTTCAATACATCAAACTCCTCTTCGTGATACAGAATGGGCAGCACCTGGGCGTACAGTAGCGACGTCTTACCAGCTCCCGACGGAGCAAACAGGAGTGTTTCCGAATGCGCTTTCACGAGTGAGGTCAACTCAATGGCTTCCTGTTTTCGTCCGAAGAAAATGTCTCGATCCGCTAACGTGAAGGGTCGTGGTCCAACGTAAGGGACATTCTCTTCACTAACAGATTGCTTAATGGGATTGCTTCCACTACTACTGTTTGGCATAACCTGATGCCTCCCATCTTTCTCTTAACTCCTGAACGAATTCGTGGCAGGACCCCCAATAAACACGCGTGTTGTAAAGCTCCTTTTCAAAATAGGAGTTCAGGTATTTGGTAGCTTTTCGCAACTGTTCCTCGGTGGAGGGTTTTACCAACGGAACTATCTGGACCGAAACATGCGCTCGCGTTAAGGCGCGCGGCAGATAGGTATGGAGCGTGTGGAATAGTATGCGGAAGTCCCACTCATCAAGTTGGTAACCGAGGAACAGCAGTGACCCGCCTGTCATCGCTCCCTGAATCAACGGTGGTATGAGCATGTGATCGTGTGAAACGTTGACCAGAAACTGGAGGTAGTCGTTTACCGTGAGCACAAGCGACTCCTCGCGATCGATTTGTCCGTAGAGGTGGAATACGACCGGATTCGGAGGATTGGGTTGATACCCGTTGTTAAATACAGTTGAGGTTGTATCCATACCGTCTCGCCAGCGACAGTATTCGCGCTTCGCGTCACGCATTACGTTTTTGCGCAGAGCGCTGAACATGAAATCGTCGTAGTTGGTGGTGATATAGACCGGTAACGGAAGACTGGCCAGAACAGTATGAAACTCGTCCGGGTCCGTGTAATCGGGAGTTTGGATGTTCTCGAACTCTTCGGTTAATCGTTCAATCGGTCTGGCCGGATAATCTCGAACGGCGAGAAACTCAGCCAGGCGCGCTAATTCATTGCAGTTATCGAGCGGATAGTCTTCGTCCTCTGCCCATTTAAGCGCCCGGTCGCCTTTTAACGGATACAGTCCGTTGCAGGCTTGCTGCCCAATGATCGGCGTACATTTGCCTTTTTTGATTTGCTTTAACAGTGCGTCCCAGTCTCTGTCTTCCAATCGCTGGGAGCGCTCTGATTTGTTCGTTTCCATTATCGCCACCATGAGTTACTTCTCTCCTTGTGAGACACGCGCGTTATGACTTGCTGCTGGCGGATTTTGAAGCGGTGGTCCAGCGCCGGGCGAGTTCGGTGCAGAAGTCGCGTGCTGTTCCCCAAAACACTCGCACGTCGATGTTTTCGTAGTAATTGGATAAATACGCCTGAGCCTTCTTTTGTTGTGCTTCGGAATTTGAAATGTTCGGCGGGACCATCACCGCTATATGTGTGCGACCTAATCCTCTTTCCATATAACGGGACAAGCCTTGCAACAGGACGCGGAAATTCCAGTCCGCCAAACCGTAACCAATGAACAGGACCGAAGTTTCAGTTAACGCTTTTTGTACCGCCGGCGGAATTAGTGTTTCGTCACGCGAAACATTGACCAGGAAATCGAAATAATCATCTTCGGTAAGCACAATCGATGACGACTTTTCTGCGTGACCATGAAGATGAAAGACCAGCGGATTTGCCGGATTCGGCTGGTAACCATCATCGAAAAGAGAGCGCTCTTTGCGCACCACTGCATTCCAGCGACAGATCTCACGTTTCGGCTCGCGAAAACGATTGCGCCGCAGCGCTCGCGTCATAAAATCATCGTAATTCGTGGTCAGATAAACTGGCAGCGGTAGATCCGCCAACACGCGATGGGGTTCATTCTCTTCTGAGAAATCAGGCGACGCGTTCAATTCCTCGAACAGGCGAACGACCTCGTCTTTCGGAAACATCGGATAGAATTCCACCGCCATGAACTGCGCCACCTTGATCAGGTTTGAGGAGTCTTCGAAAGGATAATCGTGCGCGCCAGCCCACTGCCGTGCTATGTCGCCACCTAAAGGAAGCACTCCATGGCAAGCCCCGGCTCCGAGAAACGGAGTACACCGCTGCGCCTTGATGGCGCGGATCAGGAGATCCCAATCCTTCTCCCTGAGGTCCAATGATTGTTCTTTCTCCACTTGAAGACCTCTGTCATTGAATTCGATCGTTTTCCTACTGGTTTGAAATAACGCCGAAGGCGTTCGCCAATTTCAGCCCAGGGGTTCGAGCTTGCGAGAACCCTGGGAACCAACACATCAAACGCGTTCTAAACCCTGAAAAGGGTTCGCCAATCGTCGAACCCTTTTCAGGGTTCCATCGCTAATGTAATTCGTAACCCAGGGTTCTCGCTTCGCTTCGAACCTTGGGCTGAAATTAGCGAACGCCTTATTTTCAAACTGAACCAGTACGATCGTTTTACCGGCAAAATCCTGCTAGACAGTGGCAGTTGGCGCACTTCAGTCAGCAGGCGATAATCCCTATTAGTAATGCAGGTTTTTGGTGAAACGTTCGGTCAGCGGCTGGAAAAATCTGCAATCTGATGACGGGCTCGTCGCGACGACGCCGGTTCAAGTCCAGTAAGTGCGATCGAGTGAGCGATAGCCAACGGCTTCCGAGACGTGATTGGCATTGATCGCATCGGCGCCCTCGAGATCCGCTATCGTGCGGCTCACTTTGAGAATGCGATCGTAGGCGCGCGCCGATAAGCCGAGCCGGCGCATGGCATTTTCAAGCGTCTTCTCGCTGTGCGAATCAATCCGGCAGTGTGCCCGGATCATGCGCGGTGTCATGGCGGCGTTCGAAAAGATCTTCTCGCCGGCGAAGCGACGATGTTGTCGCTCGCGTGCCGCGATCACGCGTTGTCGAATCACTCCGGAGCTATCTGTTTCGGGAGCAATATCGCCGCGGAGCTCACGAAACTTCACAGCCGGGACGTCGATGTGAATGTCGATACGGTCCAATAGTGGTCCGGAGATGCGATTAACGTAGCGCTGGATCTGAGTTAACGAGCAGCGGCACTCACGCGTGGGATCATTCCAGAAGCCACAAGGACACGGATTCATCGCCGCGGCTAACACGAATGAAGCGGGGAAAGTTAACGACATCGCCGCCCGACTGATCGTCACTTGCTGGTCTTCAAGCGGCTGGCGCAACACTTCCAAAACGCTGCGGTCAAACTCGGGCAGCTCGTCGAGAAACAGCACGCCGTGATGCGCGAGTGAAACTTCGCCTGGTCGCGGTAGCGTTCCACCACCAATTAAACCGGCATCACTGATCGTGTGATGAGGTGAACGAAAGGGCCGCTCCGTGACGAGTCCGGCACGTCCCGTCAAACCCGCGACAGAATGAATCTTCGTCAACTCCAGCGCAGCCTCGAACTCAAGTGGCGGCATGATCGTCGGCAGACGTTTCGCGAGCATCGTCTTGCCTGAACCCGGTGGGCCAATCAGCAGGATGTTATGTGCGCCGGCGATCGCGATCTCCAACGCTCTCTTCGCAGACATCTGGCCGCGCACTTCTTTGAAGTCGACATTGTATTGACCTGTGCGCCGGAGTATCGCTTCAACATCAATCTGCATCGGCTTGGGCGGCGTTTCAGTTCGCAACTGCTGGACCAGACCCACTGCGCTGCGTAGATCCGCGACCGGATAAACATTCACGCCTGACACCACCGCAGCTTCGGTCGCATTCTCTTCCGGCAGGATCAAATGACATATCGAGCTCTCACGCGCCAGCACAGCGATCGGCAGGGCGCCTTTGATCGCTCGCACGCGGCCATCGAGCGAGAGCTCGCCGACACAGAGAACGTGAATCAGGCTCTCCCGTTCTGCGAGCTGGCCGTTAGCGCCGAGTATTCCCAACGCGATCGGCAGATCGAAACTCGCTCCTTCTTTGCGAACATCTGCGGGAGCGAGATTGATCGTGGTCTTTTTGAATGGAAAGAGGTGACCGCAGTTTTGAATGGCCGCACGAATGCGCTCACGCGACTCGCGAACGGCGGGATCAGGAAGACCGACAATCGTGACTGGCGGCTCCTTGTCGTTTTCACTACGAACCGGAGTTAAGTTGACTTCAATATCGACGAGATCAGCGTCGATGCCGTAGACGGCGGCGGAGAGTGTTCTGAAGAGCATGTGAGGCGCTCCTAACTGTCAGATGAGGTTTAAGTTTCTTCATCCACAGATTACACAGATGCCATAAAACAATCTGTGTAATCTGTGGACTAATCTTTCGCAAATTAGCGACGCCGAGAGGGTGCAGTCGCTGTCGATGGGATTTTAATTTCCTGCCCGGCTTTCAATTCAGAGTTCACCGGGATTCCGTTCAACCGGGCCACGTCGTTGGCATCGAGGTTACGCGCAGCCGCGATACCCGCAATCGTCTCGCCCTTCCGAGCACGAACCTTATTGATGCCCATTGTTGGCATCTCGCCCGCGTTCGTTGCAGCCGCAGTCGATCTCACCCACTTGGTAAGTTTGACGCTGGTGCTCGGAGCGACGATCTTGGTTGCGCTTTTCAGCTCAACACCGCTATTCCATGACTGAAGCTGAGCCACGTTGAAACCGGTTCGGTTCGAAACAGTCTGCCAGTCTTCACCGGGCGCCACTGAAATCAATCGCGCCGTCTCACGCTTGTCTGGCGGGATTCTCTGAATCAAAGAGGCAAACTGTTTCGCACGTCCGGCCGGGATGCGTACGTTGTACGTATCACCACGCGGCGTGATGTCGCGCTTCAACTCCGGATTCAGGCTGCGAATGAAATCAACGTTGGAGTCGGAAGCGTCCGCAACTAGCTGCAAGCTGGTCGCTGTCGGAACCTGTACCACGTCGTACGACATCGGCGCCTCGGCCTTAATGCCCTTGAATCCATACTTCTCGGGATTCTTGGCGATCAGGATCACCGCGAGGATATTAGGAACGTAGTTGCGTGTTTCCTGCGCGATGTACGGATAGATCATCCAGAAGTTGGCAGTGCCGGCGCGAGAGATGGCGCGATCGATATTTCCCGCGCCAGTGTTGTACGCGGCCATCGCCAGTTCCCAGTTACCGTTGTAGCGACGGGCGAGATCTTTCAAGTGACGAGCCGAGGCGCGAGTCGCCTGTTCGTAACTGTTTCGCTCGTCAATGTATGCGTTCTGGCGCAAGCCGTACATGCGACCAGTGCTCGGAATGAACTGCCACAATCCCGAAGCTGCCGCCCACGAAACTGCCTTCGGTTTCCATGCGCTTTCAACCTGACCCAGCCAGGTTACGTCCAGCGGCACACCTTCCTCAGCGAAAATCTTTCGCGCGAGCCTCATGTACTGGCCTGAGCGGCGCAGTCCACCTTCCATCGTGGAGCGGCCACGCGACTGGTAATAATTGATGTATTGCTGAATTAACGGATTAAGAGTGAAGGTGAAATTGACGTTCTTCTGAGCTTGCTCCAACGCGAGAATGTCTTCGCTCGAGACTTGCTTCTCGGTCTCCGTAAGAACCAGTTTGCTTAACTCGTCGAGCGGCGAAGGCTCAAACTTCTGATCGCGAAATCCGATCTGCGGAGCAGGCGCAGGCTTTTGATCCTGCTGGGTGTTTTGAGCAACCAGTTGCGCGTTTACCGCGGCATTTAGCTGCTGAGTTGGAACTTCCTCGCGATAGATTCGCTCGACGAGCTCGAGATAGTACGTCTGCAGCTTTTGACTCGCCCGCACATCGAAGCCGGACTCGAGGATCGAATCGATTGCTTTATCAAACTCTTCGCGAGCCTGTTCGCGCTTGTTGTCTTCGAGGTTGAGCTTGCCTCTGCGGAAATGATCTTCCGCACGCGTCACGATCTGTGAAATGCGACCTTCGGACTGCTCAACTTCTGTAGGGATTGTTCGTGCCGATGAAGCGACGGGAATCTGAGCGACAGTGGTTGCCGCCGAAGCGGCGAGCGCCATTAGTAAAGCCACACAGGCTTTCAGACGAGGAAAGCTCGTTGAAATCAAATTTTACTCCTCAGTTTGTGAGGTATCTAATGGCTCCTATGACTTGCATCGCTGGACTCGCTGAAAAAGGAGCCAAGTTCACATCGGAGGTTACCACACGGTTTTTTAGGGTGTCAAACAAACACCACAGTTGCAACACACTCTCAAACAGTAATTTTTTCCACGCTTTAGACCTGCTTTGGTTGCAAAAGACTTGACCACGGATGCCACAGGAGCGAGGACGGATTTAAATAAAATCCGGTAACGATCCGTAATCTCTGGGTTAAATCCATACACAGCACGATTTGAATCTGTTTTGCAACAGAATAGCTAAACCTTTAACAGAGCAACTTTTACCTCACTAATGACCTCGTAATCCCGGATGGAACGATGCTTGCCACTTGCCCGACAAGGGCATGTTCTCCCTGTGTCAGAATTAAAAATTGAAAAAACTGTTATCAGAAGAAGCCTATGTCTACAGTCGTCAAAACCAAAGTTCATGAGTTCCCCAGGCCCGCCGAGATCGGCGCGGTGCCCTCGCGCTCACAGTTCTTTTTCAACCGCGAGCTGAGCCTTTTGGAGTTTCACGCGCGAGTGCTGGAAGAGGCGCTCGACAACAGCAACCCGCTCCTCGAGCGGCTGAAATTTTTGTCCATCTTTTCCTCGAACCTCGACGAGTTCTTCCAGATTCGCGTGTCGGGTCTGAAAGAGGAGCTGGAAGACACAAACGTCGTTTCACCGGACGGGCTGACGCCGGCGGAACAGTTGAGAAAAACGCGCGAGCGCATTCTCGTGCTGATCGACCAGCAGGCTCGTTGTTTACGCGAAGAGATACTGCCGCAACTCAAAGCAGCGGGCATTTCTCTGATTCGCTACGAAACGCTGTCGCGCCATGAAAAAGAGAGTCTTAAAGACTACTTCATGGAAAAGATCTATCCGATCCTGACGCCGCTGGCAGTAGATCCCAGTCACCCGTTTCCTTACATCTCGCCGCTGAGTGTGAATATCGGACTGATGGTCCATGCGCCGGAAGAAGAAAAACTCATCGGACGCAAGAAACGAGAAGCGTCGCGGTTTGTCCGGATCAAGGTTCCATCACTCGTGCCCCGCTTAGTGCCCGTCGGTGCTTCCGGAACTCGTTTCGTGTTACTCGAAGAGATCATCGAGGCAAACATCCAGGTGCTGTTTCCGGGCATGAATCCTGGTCCATGCCATCGTTTCCGCGTCACACGCGATGCTGATATCGAGATCCGCGAAGAAGAAGCTGAAGACTTACTAAGTCAAATTCAGGAAGAATTACGCCGCCGACGGTTTGGGGCGCCGGTGCGACTCGAAGTGTCGCCGGATATGCCGGCAGACATGATCGAGTATCTGACCGAGTCTCTCGACCTCGCGCACGACGACGTTTACGTGTTTGATGGTCCACTGCACATCCAGGACTTGATGGAGCTCTTCGACGTCGATCTTCCTGACTTGAAAGATGAGCCATTCACGGCGACGGTTCCCTCGTGGTACACCGAGTACGACAACATCTTCGATCCTATTCGTGAACGCGATCGACTGTTGCATCACCCCTACGATACGTATGACTGCGTCACCGGATTTATCAATCAGGCTGTTGAAGATCCTGACGTAATGGCGATCAAGATCTGTCTCTATCGCACTGGTCCGGATTCACCGATCCCGCCGGCACTGATTCGCGCGAGCGAACAGGGCAAACAAGTGACGGCGCTGATCGAGCTGAAAGCACGGTTCGACGAGGAACACAACATCGAATGGGCTCAAAAGCTCGACCATGCAGGCGTTCACGTCGTCTACGGCATAATGGGTCTCAAAACACACGGCAAACTGACACTCGTAGTCAGACGCGAAGGCGAGACTCTGCGTCGTTACGTTCACGTCGCTTCCGGTAACTACAACCCGACGACTTCGTGCACGTACACCGATCTGGGTATGTTCACTGTCGATGACACGATCGGCCGTGACGCAACTGAGCTCTTCAACTATCTCACCGGCTTCTCGCAACAGACAGACTATCGCACGCTGATGGTCGCGCCGATCGATCTACGCGATAAGCTGAACGCGCTGTTCGATCGCGAGATCGAGCATCAGCGCGCGGGCAGACCGGCACACATCATCGCGAAGTTCAATCGTCTTGCAGATCTTCAGGTCATCGATAAGCTTTACGAAGCTTCGCGATCCGGAGTGAAGATCGATCTGATCGTGCGCGGCATCTGCATGTTGCGTCCGGGAATTCCCGGCTTGTCAGAGAACATCACTGTGAGAGGAGTCGTTGGTCGTTTCCTCGAGCACAGCCGCGTCTTCTGGTTCCAAAATGGTGGTGACGATGAGCTCTACATCGGCAGCGCTGACTGGATGGCCCGAAACCTGAAACACCGCATTGAGGTAGTTGCCCCTGTAACTGATCCCCAATCGAAACGCTATTTGCGCGACGTGTTGCTTGACGCATACCTGCGTGACAACACGAAAGCGCGTGAATTGCAGCCTGACGGCAGATACCTTCCCGTCGCTCGCGGCGGGGAGCCGTTCAATAGCCAGGAATACTTTATTGGCCGGCCGACGAGTGAATGATCTGCTTGCAGATTGCAGTTTCAGGACGGAGACACAATGAATCACAAGAGGAAGCTCGTAACGCTAATTATTTTAGCGCTGCTGTTAAGTGTCACTTCAATAGAAACTGGTTTTGCTAAGAAAAAGAAAGAAGCTCTCACGGGAACGCCGATCCTGTGGCAGCGTCCGAATGATATTGCTTCACGGGATCTTTTCCTTGGACCAGGTGGCGCAGCGATGCGTCCGGATCTGCGGCGCATCACGTTCATCAAAGAAGAGAAGGGTGGCTACTCGAAGAAGTATCGAGTGCGCGATGGCGCCGGTCGTGAGTGGGTTGTGAAGATCGGCAACGAAGCACAATCGGAGACTTCCGCCGTCAGGCTGCTCTACGGTGTCGGTTATTTAACTGAGGTCAACTATCTGGTTCCGCGCGTCACGATTCCGGGTAAAGGAACGTTCAGCAACGTCAGGTTCGAAGCACGGCCGGAAGACCTGAAACGCGCGGGCGAGTGGAAGTGGAAGAAGAATCCGTTTGTCGGCACACCCGAGTTGCAGGGTCTCAAGATCATGATGGCGCTGATTAACAACTGGGACTTGAAAGACTCGAACAACGTCATTCTCAAGGACGGAGATGAGCTCCACTACGCGATCAGCGATCTCGGTGCGACGTTTGGACACGCGAGCACGACGCCGCTCTTCTGGCGCTTTACGAGAAGCCGAAACAATCCGGCGAATTACGCGAAGTCAAACTTCTTCGAGAAAGTGAAAGGCAATCGCGTGGTGCTGCACTTCGGTGGGAAGAACAGCGGGCTGATGAAGGATATCTCGACCGGGGATGCGCAGTGGATCGCGAGTCTGCTTTCGCAGCTCAGCGACGCGCAGATTCGGGATGCGTTCCGCGCGGCAAACTACACGCCGGGCCAGATCAATTTACTGGCACGCGAAGTGCGCGAGCGCACGAACGAGCTCATGAGCCTGCGTCCGGCTGTCCAGATCGGCAGGAACTAACAGAACCGAGCGCGGTAGCGCCGGTAAATCTTCCCACCGGCCGTGAATGGAGGATTTACCCGGCGCTACCGCGCTCGGTTCTGTGCGCTGTATATGGCTAATAAGAGGCGAAAGCAGGAGATATTAACGCTTGTAGTCGTGTTCACGGGCGTGCTTCTGGTGAGCGCGCTCGCAGTCTACTTTCTTGGTGGCGGCAGGCGCGTAACGCCGGAAACAATTCGGCAGAGCCCGACGCCCGATGCAGTGTTCGGAGTACCCGAGGCGCGTCCGTCACCCACACCTCAAACGCAATCCGGGAATAATGTCATCGATCAACTATTCGGCACACACAATTCAGAAACGTATGCGAACGGCACTACGTGGGCGGAAACGTTAGGGCGACTCTCGCTCCGGCTTCTTCTCGCCACCCTTCTCGGTGCGGCACTCGCATATCGACCGCGCAAACGCATACTCGTACTCAAACGCAATCCTTACGTTTCGCAAACGCAGATCCTGCTCGCGATTGTCGCGGCTGCGTTGATGATCATCGTGGGCGATAACGCCGCGCGCGCGTTTGGTATCTTCGCCGCCGTCTCGCTCGTGCGATTTCGGACTAACATTCGCGATCCGAAAGAGATCACTGTGCTTTTGATCAGCATGGCGCTGGGGCTCGCGTGCGGTGTTGGTCGCTGGGACCTCGCGCTGGTTCTGGCATTCTTCTCGTTGATTGTTCTTTGGATACTGGAGTGGCGCGAGCCGGAGCAGGTGTTTCGCTCGATGGAGTTGAAAGTGACGACGGTGAATGTTGTCTCGACGCAAAGAGCGCTGCGACAAGTATTCAAGCAGCATGGTTTCGATAAAGAGCTGCGCGCGATCGACCGTGAGGCGACTGAGGATTCACCGGGAAGTATTGTTTACGCGGTTGATGTGAGCCCGATGATAAGTACTGACGAGATCAGTGCGGATATTCTGGCGATTGATGGACCGAACGTTCGCGGGATCGAGTGGGATCAGAAGAAGAGCTACTCGTACCTGTATCAATAACCACAAAGCCATCCACAGATTACACAGAAAAAATCGTCTGTGTAATCTGTGGATGGCTTCCTGACTTGTTCTTTGTTAGCTCCTACTTGTGATTGGCGATCGAGGTAGTGACGGTGGCGCTCGCCGCCTGCCTGGTCAGCCAGCTCGCAGCGTAGTCCTGCACAAACTTCTTCATGTCGCCGTGTCCCCAGCGCGTGTAGAAGTCGAACTTCTTCATCTCCGCATAAACCTGATCGTAGTTCCAGTTGTAGAGATTGAAGCGGTAGACGGCGCCCATCACGCCTGTGCGATGGCGTCCGCCGGCGCAGTGTACGTAAAACTTGCCCGTCGCCGGATCGTGAACGAGCTTCAAAAACTCATCAATCTTCGCAGTCTCCGGATAATCCTTGTCGCTCATTGGAATGTTCACATATCGCATTCCCAGCGCTTCGACTTGCCGCTTTTCATAATCCTTGGTGTCGATCTGCAAATCGATCACGGTCTTGATCCCGATCGCGGCTAACTGACTGTAGTCATTTTCCTTTGGCTGAGCGCCACGGAAAAAGCGGTCATCCATCTGCCCAAAGTTTTTGATGTTTACGGTACTGGTTTCGGCTTTTTCGACTTCCTGGCTGAAGGCTGAGATTTGGGAAGCTAAAACTAACGCGATGGCGCTGAAAAAGACAGATAGATAGCTGCGCTTGGAAGAAATCACTGGAACACTCCTTGAAATGGGTATTGCGACTTGCGGAGCCGCGGAACCGTCTAACCGCGGACTGAGATTCACCGCACTACTCGTTGGTTGTTTTCGCTGTTCTACTAACATGACTGCATTAAATTCGCGCATTTGCGGCCTGCGGAATCCTCTGTGGCCTCGGGGCCGGACTGGCCGGAGGCAACACCCTCTCGCCCAGTGCCTCACGAAACACCTGGCGCATGTTGTCAACAAACACGAAACGAATGTCTTTGAATGGCTCTTTCGGAACTTCGTCGAGATCGCGACGGTTCTGCTGCGGAAGGATAATCGTTGTCACCCGCGCGCGTCTAGCGGCAAGTACTTTTTCCTTCACCCCGCCAATCGGCAGCACGTTCCCGCGCAAAGTGATCTCGCCCGTCATTGCCACGTCCTTCCGAACCGGCCGGCTCGACAATGCTGAGACCATCGCAGTGGCGAGTGTTATCCCCGCTGACGGACCGTCTTTGGGGATCGCTCCTTCGGGAATGTGAATGTGCAGGTCGTAATTGCTGAAGTCTTCCTCGGCGATGTCCAGGTCTTTTGCGCGCGACTTCGCGTAGGAATAAGCGGCCTGCGCCGACTCGCGCATCACGTCGCCGAGCTGACCAGTCAGAACAAGGTTTCCCTTGCCCTTCATTCGCAGCGCTTCGATGAATAGCACATCGCCGCCGACTGCGGTCCACGCCAAACCAGTTGCCACTCCGACCTGATCCTTCTTCAATACTTCTTCAGGAATGACCTTCGGCGGGCCGAGAAACTCGTGCACGCTCTTTAACGAAACTCTGATACCGCCTTTATGACCTTCAGCGATCTTGCGGGCGATCTTGCGACAGATCTTGCCGATCTCGCGTTCGAGCTGTCGCAGGCCGGCTTCTTGTGTGTATTGCTGGATAATCGTCGTGAGCGCTGATTTGGAAACGTGCAAATCTTTAACGGTGATGCCGTTCTCTTCCATCTGCTTCGGCATCAGGTGGCGAATGGCTATCTCGCGCTTTTCTTCTTCCGTGTATCCGGCAAGACGGATCACTTCCATGCGATCGCGCAATGCAGGCTGGATCGTGTCGAGCACGTTCGCGGTCGTCATGAAGATCACGTTTGAAAGATCGAAAGTGACGCCGAGATAGTTATCGCGGAACGAATTGTTCTGCTCAGGGTCGAGCACTTCGAGCAGTGCTGACGACGGATCGCCACGGAAATCTGCGCCGACTTTATCGATCTCGTCGAGCATGATGAGCGGGTTGTTTGTGCCCGCCTGCTGTACCGCCTGGATGATCCGGCCCGGCATCGCGCCGACGTAAGTTCTGCGGTGACCACGAATCTCAGCTTCATCGTGAACACCGCCGAGCGAGAGACGCACAAACTTCCGATCGAGAGCACGCGCGATTGAGCGTCCGAGGGAAGTCTTACCGACGCCCGGTGGTCCAACGAGGCAAAGGATCGGACCTTTCGGCTTTTCCTTCAGTTTGCGCACGGCGAGCGCTTCAATGATTCGATCTTTAACCTTCTCGAGACCGTAGTGGTCTTCGTTGAGTACAGTTTCCGCTTTTTTCAGATCGAGATTGTCGACTGAAGATCTGGACCACGGCAGATCCGTCATGATCTCCATCCAGTTTCTGAGCGTCGCTGTTTCGGCAGCGTCAGGATGCATGCGCTCGAGTTTTTTGAGCTGGCGCAGTGCCTCCTCTTCGGCCGGCTTCGGCATCTTCGCGGCTTCGATCTTTTCGCGGAACTGCGCGGTTTCTTCCGCGAGCTCATTTCCCTCACCAAGCTCGCTCTGAATCGCTTTCAGTTGCTGGCGCAGGTAAAACTCTCTCTGCGAGCGATCGATGTCGGCGCGTGCCTGCGTGTTGATCTCCTGTTGGACCGTGAGAACTTCGATCTCCTTGTTTAAAAGATCGTTGACGCGACGCAGTCGTGCAGTCGTATCGGCGATGTCGAGCACTGACTGTGCGTCTTCAACTTTTAATTCGAGGTTTGAAGCTGATAAGTCTGCGAGTCGGCCTGCGTCATCGAGGTTCGCGATGATGGCCATCACTTCCGGAGAAATATTCTTTCCGAGATTGATCGCTTTCTCCATCGACGCCCGAACGTTGCGCACGAGTGCTTCAACTTCCAGCGAGCGTTCCGGCGGCAGCACTTCCTGCATCACGGTCACTTTCGAGCGCAGGTATTCGCCTGCGGTATCAACCGATTCGATGTGGGCGCGTGCGAGTCCCTGGACCAGAATGCGAATGCGACCGTCCGGCAGCTTCAGCATGCGCATGATCACCGCGGCCGTTCCGACGGCGTAGAGATCGTCTGCCCCCGGCTCCTCTTTATCGAGATCCTTCTGCGACGCGAGCAGAATCATGCGGTTCTCGGCGAGCGCTTCGTCTACTGCCCTGATCGACTTCTCACGCGAGACAAAGAGCGGGACGATCATAAACGGATAGATCACGATGTCGCGCAGAGGCAGCACGGGCAGCTCATTCGGGATTTGTAGCTGCGAATCGGTATCAGCCGTTTCCAATGCTTCGGTAAACTCTGGTTCTTTCACAATTGCCATAATGTGATTCTCAACCGCCACGTTTGAGTTTACTTCTCTGCGCAATCTCTTTGTCCTCTGTGTCTGTGTGGTCTATTCGGTTGAAACATCACCCACAGAGAACACAGAGATTGCTCAGAGACTATTTACTCACTCGTAGCGTCCTTAACTTCCACTATTACTTCCTCTCCCCTTCGATCTTCGATTTTAGGGAGTTGAATGTGCAGCACGCCGCTTTTCAGCTCGGCGGTTGCGTTTCTAATACAAACTGTCCAGCGCAGCGGCACGATCCGGCCAAACTTTCCGAAACTGCGTTCCGAGCAATGGTAAGAAATGATGCGTCGCCGGCTGGGTCTTCGTTTCTTCTCACCCCAGATGCGGAGTTTGGTGTTGGTCAGTCCGATCTTGATCTGGTCGGCAGTCACGCCCGGCAGCTCGACCCGGATCGAAATCATCGTTTCGGTTTCACAGAGGTCGACGGGTGGCGCGAACGTACCGGAAGCGAGTGGGTTCTCCGCTTCAGTCGCTTCCTGCAAAGCCGCATAGAGACGTCCCACGCGATCACGCAGTCGCTGAACTTCAAGCCGTTCTAATCCGGTCGCGCGAATGGGTTTGATCATTGCTAATTCCCTGGTTCGAAATACTACTTTTTAGCTGCCTGCCCTGCTTGCCGTGTACGCACGAGATGCTTCAGCTCGGTCATAAACTCCGAGACGTCTTCAAACTCGAGATACACAGAAGCAAAACGAACATATGCGACTTTGTCCAGTTCTTTCAAGCGTCGCATGATCATCTCGCCGATCTTGCTGGTCGGGCGTTCGCGTTCGGGGGATTCCTGCACGTACTTCTCGATGGCGTTGACGATACTATCAAGTTTGGCCGAAGGCACAGGTCGTTTTTCGCAGGCGCGCAACAGGCCGGCCATGACTTTGTTGCGATCGAACGTTTCGCGACGCCCGTCTTTCTTGACGACCATGTAGGGTATCTCGTCGATGCGCTCGTAGGACGTGAATCGTCGCTCGCACCTGAGACATTCGCGCCGCCGGCGAATCGCATCGCCTTCGCGCGACTCACGCGAGTCGACAACCTTGTCTTCGAGATACGCGCAGAATGGACATTTCATGTAAGTTGAACCCCTTTCCGGGAACTCGTGAGGCGACAGCGGCGTCGCCCTACGATGGTTCGGGTGAAATCATCGTGCGTAGTTTCGATATGCTCAAATCCCCCCGGATCAAATAAAAAACTCCAAATAAAAGTGCGGGACCAAAATCTACAAGGTGCATAACAATCGATAACGCCGCCGCAGTTTCCTTCTGAACTCCAAGAAACAAAAGACCCGCCGCAGTTGCAGCATGAAAGGCGCCGGCCGCACCGCCCGGTGTCGGCACAAGAGATCCGACTAGCGACCAACCGAGCACGAAGATCGTTTCGCCAGGGCCCACCTGCAAATGAAAAGCACGCATTACCAGAAAATTCGCTCCGGCGATTGCAAACCAGGTTAAGGCTGTCCAGCCAATCGTCTCCAACAGCTCGGTCAGGTTAACGAGCACTCGCAGGGCCTGCACCAGTTGTTCAAATAAACCCAAAAGAAGTTTGGCTAGCCTGCGCGGAATGAAGCGCCAGCTCGAAAAAAGTCGCTCGAAGAATCCGATCACGAGTGACGAATACGCCCTGAACCAGATGAGAAACGCGATGCCGAGTATCGTCGCGCCGAGTAGCGCCCAGCCGGCCGTGCGAACTCTTTCAAAAGAGACATCGACTGCTGAAGGTGGCTTGAACCAGATCAGGTTGATGGCGAACATGAGGGCAACGGCGCTCATGTCGTAAATCCGTTCAACGACGATCGTTACCAGCGAAGCACTCGGCCGGATCCGCGGATCTCGCATCGAGAGCACGACCGGCCGGACGAACTCCCCCGCTCTGCCAATGAGAAAGACGCCGCTAAACCCGATCGTTGTGGCTGCAAATAAGTCGGAGAAGCGTGCGGCGCTCAGTGGTTTTAATAGCGCACCCCAGCGAAAAGCGCGGAAAAGATACACCGAGCAGATGAGCACGATCGCGGCAATTAGAAGGCGCGGATCAGAATTACGAAGCGCGTGGCCGACCTCCGCCCAGTCGAGGTTACGGCCGAACCACCACAGAAGTGCCGAGGCGAGTAGACAGAGAACAGCGAATTCAATGTATTTGCGATAGCTCTGGGCGCTCGACATCAGAGTCAGGTCAGGTCAAACCACAACATATTGGGCCGGCCGCACAGCCTACTACATGACTGACCTCAGGAGCAACGCCGAATAGAACAAGTCAGGAAGAGGGGCTTGCCCGCGCCCGTCCAATCCAAGCAACAGCGGGGGCAAGCCCCCTCTTCCTGACTTGGTTCTATTCTTGTGCCCTTTGTGCCTCTTTGTAGCAAACTTAACCTGAACTTTAATTTGGCACCTGTCGTAAACGATTCGACCTACAGGTACCTGGAGAGGATACAGTGGGAGCTGTTAAGGCGTTGGCCGTTAGTGAAGGAGCCGAACTGGTTCGCAGGTGTCGCGCAGGCGACGGCGCGGCGTGGGAAGAGATTGTGCAAAGCTATTCCCGCCGCATTTACAACCTCGCTTACCGCTTCACCTCCCGTTCCGATACGGCAGAAGATCTGACTCAGGAAGTTTTCGTTAGGGTTTATCGCTCTTTGGATCAATACGACTCCAAGCAGGGTGATTTACAGAACTGGCTGATGCGCCTTGCGCGTAACCTGATCATCGATGATTACCGCAAGCGCCAGCGCACACCGCACGATAACCTCGCTGACGATCTCGCCGATCACACTTATCACCTCCACACGCGGACAAACTCGGTTCAGAAGGAAATGGAGCGCCGCGAGTTGGGCGCCCAGGTGCAGGCGGGTATCGACAAACTGTCACCCGATCTCAGGACGTGTGTGATCCTTAGAGATATCGAAGAGCTCAGTTACCAGGAGATCGTCGATCTACTAAAGATTCCTGAGGGAACGGTCAAATCGCGAATCAATCGCGGGCGTATCGAGCTGGCGAAGATTCTGCGAAGGATGAAAGTGGTTGCGATGGGTGAGGCATAGAAACAAAAGGGCGGGAAGTGAAAAACGATGCTTTGTGTGGATTTCGAAAATCTTTTGACCGACTACATTGAGGGCGTAGTAGGTCCTGAAACGAATCGGCTAATGGGCGAGCACGCGATGAAGTGCCCCGTGTGCCATGAAACTCTGTTGGCGGTACGCAGCACCATCGAGACTTGCCGAACGGCAGCCGTGCCTCCGCCCTCAAGAGAACTGGAAGCACGCATTCTGCAAAAGACAGTGCCGGAAACAGCGATGGGTTGTGAAGAGTTTGAAGAGTGTCTGACTGATTATCTCGACGGCTTCCTCCCTGCGCATCTCTATCACCGCTGGGAACGCCACGCAGCATTGTGCGATCGCTGCACGGAGCTTCCCGGCGAAGTTGTTAGATCAATCGGTGCTTGCTACACGTACATTTCCGAAGAGCGACCGCTGCCGGAAGGTCTGAACGAAAGAATCCTCCAGGCAACACTTGGAACCGCAACCGCACAGGAGATCAAAGCTCCGTGGACGGCACGCGCCGCTTCACGCTTCCGGTTGTGGCTGGACCCGCTCATCTCCCCGCAACTCGTCACAGTCGCCACGATGCTACTCGTGGCGATTCTCGTGTTAACCAGTACAGTTTCCGCTGACGGCTCGATCGGCGGTATTTACGATGCAGGCCTGCAGCTCGCAGAGCGAACAGGCGCACAATCAGTGAGGAGATAAGTTTTACCCAAATGATGTACTGTGGCTACCATGCTAAGAATCCGGCGGTGGTTCAGTGCAATCAGTGTGCACGCTGGTTGTGTCCTGCCTGCGATCATCGCGTGCGTGGATTTCCTTTCTGCCAGGACTGTATCGTGCAGGGAGTTGAGCTGCTGCGGCACCATTCAAGCTCGCATCCAACCAATATCCTGAAACGAAAGAGCTCGCCGTTTGTCGCCACGCTGCTTTCGTTTGTTCCAGGCTTAGGCGCCGCTTATAACGGGCAAACTTCGAAAGCAATTGTTCACTTCGCGATCTTCGCCAGCTTCTTTCAAATGGCTGTCGTGACGCAGGGACTGCACTTCTTTATCCTTGGCGTTATCGGCACGTGGTTGTTTGCGGCCGTCGATGCGTGCCGGACAGCGCAGTTGCTGCGGGCGGGGCTGAGTCCTGATTCTGAAGACGATGTGATTGCTCGCCGGCTTTACGGGAATCCTTTCGCGTGGGGAACGACGCTGATCATCATCGGCACGCTCTTCCTGCTGCATACGTTGTTGGGAGTCACACTTCCGATCAAGGAGTTGCTGCCGGTGGCGCTCGTCGCGCTTGGTGCTTACATGTTGTTTGATTACATTCGTCGCGGCAAAGGTTCAGATCGGATTGTCCGATTTGATTCGCGACGTCCACCACCGTCGGTGGTTCCGAATTCTCGTCCGACAGACGCCACCAACTTTCGGACCGGTGAAACTACGCAGTTCGCGCGGCGAGACGTAACTCCGTTTCCCTTTGAACGCCGATCCTGATTTATACTCGCTACGAGGTTAAAAATATGTGTTGTGGTCTTCTTAAAGGTTTTGGCGGACTCGGAGCGATCGTGGCTTTGATCCTCGTGGTGGTCGCTCTTCTGAAACAACTCATTCTGCTCGTTGGATTCCTGCTTACGGCGCTGAAGATCGCTATCGTTGTCGTGTTCGTCGCACTGCTGGTAATGATCGCACTCGCGATCTGGCGTGAGCGCTGCAGGAGACGCACCGAGGGAGTTTAGCTCCACAGAATTAAACAGAACCGAGCGCGGTAGCGCTGGGGTAATCCACCCAACGTGCGTGATTGGAAGATTTACCCGGCGCTACCGCGCTCGGTTCTCTTTTCGCGATACCTTCCTTACATTTCCCCTACAAAGTTGCAACAATTTACTGGCCTGTGATAGTGTCAGGGCCTTGCAGGACCGGCCGGATGGATTTCACCTCGGAGGGACCTTGAGGTTTTCAATCCACCCGCTGCAAATCTTCAAGCAGGTTTCATAAAAGACAACTTTCCCCGTAATCGCGCAAATCGCTTCTGGCGAGTTTGTGCCTTAGTTGTTGCGTCCCGGTTTTATTGCGCGGCAACAGGAGTTCACAGAATGGCCAAAGAAGACCGATTTTATGCCTTTATTATCGCTCACACGTCCCGTTCCCGAGCCCGAGTCCAACGAATCCGCGTCGAAAAAAGATTAGTCACTATCCTCTGCGCAGTCCTTTTGCTGCTCGGCGTCGGACTCTTTTACGGGCTTTACGGCCTGACCCAGCACGCGGCTCATATTCGTATCGAATTCGAAAATAGAAGCCTGCGCGCCGAAAACGAGCGCCAGCGGCACGAACTGGAAAAATTAAACAACCGCGTCGAGAAGGTTGAAGACACCTCGCGCAAGCTCGCCGAGAAGTCCGGCGTCGTCGAGCAGCCAAACCCGCCCGGAACCGGCGGGCCGGCGCTGCCCCTGGACGAGATGGGCCTCGCCACGCTCATGGCCAAGATGGGCAGGCTTGAGGAAGATCTCCGCGCTTACGAGGCGATTCTGCGCCAACACGGCTACACTCCGACTGTGTGGCCGGTCGAGGGAACACTGGAAGGTGGCTTCGGCGGACGCCGGAACCCATTCGGCGGCTCAGGGTATGAGTTTCACACCGGCCAGGACATCGAGGCGCCGTGGGGCGCATCCGTGTTTGCGGGCGCCAGCGGTAAAGTCTCTTTTGTCGGCTGGCAGAATGGCTACGGGCAGCTCGTGGTCGTCGATCACGGCGGTGGTCTAACTACTCGCTACGGCCACTTGTCGCACATCGACGTCGAGCTCGATCAGACCGTCTCAAGGGCCCAATTACTGGGGAAAGTTGGGTCAACCGGGCGTTCCACCGGCCCACACCTTCACTACGAAGTGCGCATAAACGACCAGGCTGTTGATCCACTGCCTTATCTGCTGTTGAGCACGAAATCAGCCGTGAATTAAGTTAAAATCAAACAGCTTTGACAGGCTAACCTGAGGTAAGGCCTTAACTTAGGCGATATACAAAAAACTTTTCTTGCTTGACAGGTTTGTGAACTTCGCCTAATATGCGCCGTCGTTCAATGCAGGGACGGCAATTCCGAGCCCAGCATCCCGATCCACAAGCATTAAGAAATGAGTTTCGTTAGTTCTGCCCCTGTAGTCTGTGCATGCTGAAATGGCGCTCCCCGCGCTTTTCATCATGCATTTTTTGTTGGTTGTGTGTTTCCGTCTAGCGCCATTTCAAGGTGCGACCGGCTCACAAGCATTAACCTTGATGCGATGCTCCCATGGCTTCGTGTCCGTTTTACCGAATCGTTAGGAGGATTCGTTGTTATGTCTAGAATAACCGGTAAGGTCAAGTGGTTTAACAATTCGAAGGGTTATGGTTTTATTGAGCAACCAGGCTCTTCGGACATCTTCGTTCATTATAGCGCCATCCAGGGCGACGGCTTCAAGACTCTCGAAGAGGGCCAGGAAGTCGAGTTTGAGGTTACGCAAGGGCCAAAAGGACCTCAGGCTGAAAAGGTCACGAAGGTGTAGTGTCTCCCCGGCTTGCCTTAGCAAAGCCACTGACTTGCTTCCGGTCACGGGTCCGGTAAGCTCACAAGAAAGAAAAGGCGACCAGTGCGGGTCGCCTTTTTCTATTCATCGGGTGGTCGTTCTTCACTCGGCTCGCGCTTTGAAACTCACGTGCCCATCCTCAACCGCAACTGAAAATCGCACGCGCTCACAACCTCTTTGCTGCTTGATTCCATCCGCCTTCGACGCAATCAATCGATGAAACTTCGGAAACGAAAGAACTTCCGTCGGCTCGCCACAGTGTCGTTTTGCTTCGATTAGCGAGTTGTAGAGATTCTTCACGAGTTCTACTTCGTGATGTGCGTCGAGACAGACAACCGACACGGGCTCGACTTTATGGTCTATGACTTCCCTCTTCACACTGGCCCGAGCCGCGGAAACCGCGTCGCGACCTTCTTCACGTCCCTGCATCGTGCGGCGCCAGAGATCTCGAAACGCGTTATAACGTGCGGCCAGCGAGTTATAGCGATAACGCTGTGCAAAATTTATTGTGCGGTCGTCCGCGAGTCGTTTGAGCAGGGTCTCGACGCGCCCTTTAGTGTCGTAGGGTGGCCGCTTTGAACCGCCATTGAAGAAGATGTCAAACTCGACTCGTAAACGACGGATGTCGTCTTCCAGGCGCGTCAATTCCTGGTCTGTGTTCGGCTGGTTTTCGCCGGCGCCGAACTTATTCTTGGCCTGTACCTGCAGTTTTGATCTGAGCAGTTTATTATCGCGTAGTCCCAAAAGATAAACCTCCTTTAACAGTCTAGCTTTTTATAGACAGGATTTACAGGATTTTTCAGGATTGGCATGTAAATCCTGTAGAATCGCGGAAATCCGTCTACAAGTTCTATGTCTAATCTGAACGACAACCTGCGTCACGTACCATCAGTGGACCAGCTTTTACGCACTGACGCGGCGCGTGAGCTGCGCGATCGAGTAGGGACGAGAAGAGCGACGAACATCGCCCGCTCAGTAATTGCCGAGATCCGTGCGTTGGTGCGTGATGGCGCAGCAGAAGCGACGAGCAATGGTCTTCTTACTGCGGCAGTCCGGCGAATGGAAGCGACGGCGGAGCGCGAGAGTCAGTCAGGGATCAAAGCCGTTATCAATGCGACCGGCGTCCTGCTTCACACGAACCTGGGTCGCGCGCCGTTGTCGCAGGCAGCACGTGACGCGATCGACGAGGCCGCGCGCTACTGTTCACTCGAATATGACCTCGAGAGTGGCGCGCGTGGCGGGCGAGGGACGCGGGTCGAATCACTCTTAAAAGATCTCACCGGCGCCGAAGACGCTCTGGTCGTGAATAACTGCGCCGCCGCAGCGTTGCTGATCCTAAAAGTGCTGGCAGGCGATGGGGAGACGATCGTCTCGCGCGGAGAGCTCGTCGAGATCGGCGGCGACTTTCGTGTACCCGACGTGATGGCCAGCTCAGGCACGCGCATGGTTGAAGTGGGGACGACAAATCGAACTCACTTGCACGACTACCAGCGCGCCATCAACGCGAATACACGGCTGATCATGCGTGTACACCCGTCGAACTATCGCATCGTGGGTTTCGCGAGCTCGCCTGAACGCGCTGAGCTCGCGAGGCTGGCGCACGAGGCAGGATTGCCGCTGTACGAAGACGGTGGCTCGGGCCAGCTCGCGGATTTGCGGAAGTACGGCGTTGTTGACGAGCCTGTAGCGCGCGAGATCGTGGAGAGCGGCGTTGACGTGGTGTCGTTTAGTGGCGACAAGCTACTCGGCTCCGCGCAGGCAGGATTGATCGTGGGGAAACTGGCAATCATTTCCCGTCTTCGAAAGCATCCACTGTATCGCGCACTACGCAGCGACAAACTGAGACTTGCGGCACTGGAAGCCACGCTCGTTTCACATCAACGAGGGGCTGAAGACATGCCGGTAAATCAGATGTTGTCCGCGACTGCTGAGGAACTCGAACGGCGCGCGCGAAATGTGGCTGAAGGTCTCAAGGTCGAGTTGTTAGCAGGCGAGTCAGCGCTGGGCGGCGGCGCCGGGCCAACCTCGACGTTCCCCACCACACTCATCGCCGTCACTCATCCGGAAAAGTCCGCCCAGGAGATCGAGCACGAGCTTCGTAACTACTCACCGCCCATCATCGCCCGCATCTCCGAAGGGAAAGTCCTTCTGGACTTACGCACCGTCTTCGACGACCAACTCCCCGCAATCCGCGCCGCCTTAGCTACGATCTGTAAATAATCCGTGTAATCGACGGTTAAACAAAGTATAATCCGCACTGGCGTTTTGAATACCTTCCTGCGCCGCACTCACGCCCTTGATTAGAACAAAAACGCAAACGTATATATTCGCGTCCGCCACCGGCATCCTCGCCGGGATGACTGGCTATGCTCTCCTCGATCTCGATGCTCTCACCATCACCTGGTTAACCGTCCTGAGCGGCATTCTCTGTTTACTCCTCATCCACGTAAATCAGCTCTGGTCTATCGATCGCAAGTTAGTGCGGTCACTCTTCAAGTTTTCAACAGCGCGCAGTGACTCAATCGTTGACGCGAACGGACGGCTGGCGAGTGGTCTCAAGCTGCTAAACACGGTTCTGCCGCTAAAAGAGGCAGTAGTCTTTCGTTGCGATGACTCAGAAGGTCTCGACGCCGTCGTTCGTTACAAAAGCCCTGCGCCCAATCCACACGATCCGCGCCGCAATGCCGTCTGGCGCGAAGGCATCAAACTCTGCCAGGGCGCCGCAAAAACCGGCAAGATCGTCAGTCAAACAACGTCCGTCGCTGTTCCCCTGCTTCACGAAAGCGAAACCGCAGGCGTGTTGCTGATTCGACTTGCTTCCGATTTCTCCGTTGACGACACAGCTTTGCTACTAGCTGTCGGTTCGCAGTTCGCTCGCAATCTCGAACGTGAAAGCTTCACTAATAACACCGTGCGAAACGAGACGCTCAGCTTCTTTTCACAAAGCGGCAGCAAGCGGAAGATTGATGCACTTAACGTGTTGAAAGCCGTGACTGTCGAGCAGCGATGTGAAGCGAGTACTCTGGCCCACATCGACGACGGCGTCGCGATCGCATATCTCGACGGCACGCTCGCACTCGCCAATCCCACTCTTATTACTTTCGCTGGGCTCACCCCCGAACAAGTCTCAAAAATGGATCTGTTCGACTTACTCAATAAGTTCCGTACAGATGTTTTCGACGAACCGGAGATCGCTGTGCGACGTGTGTTGCAAAGCGGCGACGAGTACGAAGGCGAGCTCGACTTTGAAGCGAAGAGCCAGATTCTGAACCTTCGCATCTCATTGCTTCGTGAGCGTCATGGCAAGAATGCGGATGAACCGATCGGCATTGCTTTGTATGTCAAAGATCTGACGGCCACGAAAGAATATGAAAAGCTCAAGAGCGACATGATCTCGCTGATGTCGCACGAGTTGCGCACGCCGCTCACGAGTATCAACGGTTTCGCTGAGTTGTTGACTGCCGACGAGCACATTCCCGCGCAGGCGCGTGAGTTTGTCTCGATCATCGCGAACGAGTCGCAGCGAATGTCGCGCATGATCAATACATTTCTTTCTGTGACTCAGTTGCAGCGCAAGGACAAACAGGAAGTCTTGAAGATTCCGCTCCGCCTCGACGAAGTGGTGCGCGAAACGATCAATTCGCTACAGCCGGTAGCGAAGAAGAAACGCATTCGTCTGATCGAGCAACCGGCGCATCGCATCCCACCAGTCGCGGCAGACAAAAGCCTGATCACACAGGCGGTAAAGAACCTTTTGAACAACGCGATCAAATACAGTCCCGAGCGAACGACAGTCACCGTTTCAACAGCGCTTGAAGCTGAAAGCGTGCGTGTGTGTGTTGAAGATCGTGGCTTCGGAATTCCCGCCGAGGCGAAGGAGCGCGTGTGGGACAAGTTCTATCGCGTGGTTCGTGAGGGACTGGAAAAGGACGAAGAGTCGACAGGTTTGGGTCTGTCGTTTGTGCGCGAAGTGGTCGAGCAACACGGCGGGCGAGTCGATCTCGATTCGGAAGAAGGGCGTGGATCGAAGTTCAGTTTCACACTGCCGAGACTGTGATTACTTGTTAATCGTGCCGCGACACGTGCTCACGCCGCAGATACAACGCTTATCGTCGGAATGTAATGTCGATTCGTAGTCGATCGTGATCTCTTCACCTGGCTCGATGTCGCGCAAGGCGATGAAGAGAATGTGATCGTACAAAATCTGCATGAAGGCGTTCGGCGCGCACGAGTGATTTATGTAGTGAGTGCCATTGCCGCCACGGCTTCCGTCCAGGCTCCAGCGACTATTCACCTGACAGATCCGCAGCATTTTGCGGTGCGCACGGCGGCGAGCTTCAGCGTTTGAGATCTTCTCGCCGGTGTAAGCCGCGATCTTGTGTCGTCGCTTGAAAGGTATTGTGGCGAAGCAGCCTCTGCCGTGGATCGCAGAAGGCTTGACAGCTAGTCCGTGGGCCAGCTTCATTTGAGCTTGAAAGTGCGGGCGATCAAATCCGTTTGATTACGTATGCGACTTATCTTATCGCGCAGACCGGTAAAACGCAGCGAATAGATGGTGCGATTATCAGCGCGGAGGTAGTACGTGCGGCCCAGCATCGGCTTGCCTGTTTTTACAAACTCATATGAGACCGTGATGCCGTCGAGCCGGCCATTAAATGTTTCCTGTTTTCCTTCGACGAAGCCGGGTAGGAATCTTAGTTTGACCTGATCGCGCTCTGCGACTTCCTCAATTGTTGTGTTGGCCTCAACCACTTCCTTGCGAATGGTCAGGTAGCCGTCGAGTCGATCACCGTAGACGAATTCGGGGTGAGCGGCATCCGGCTCGTTGATGGTGCGCCAGGTGGCCGAGGGAATCTCGAAGCTGTAATCAACTTTCTCGTTTGTGTATACCTGTTGAGCGAGCGCGACCGGCGCCGTCAAGGCGAACAGAGTCAGAACAAAAGCTAAAACTCGTCGCATTTTTCCTCCGCCTGTTTAGAGTTCAAGCTTTAGCTTGCGGGCCGTATTGCCGACGCGAGCAACCTAAAGGTTGAACTCTGAACTATTAAAAGCTATCAGATGCCACGGGCTAATATCGTCGTTGCTCAATCCATCTTCGCGATCACGGCCTTCTGCAGCGCGATCAGTGATTCGATTCCACGGACTCCGAGCGCCACCATCTCGTCCATTTGCGCGCGGCTGAAGGGCTCGCGCTCGGCCGTTCCCTGAAGCTCGATAAACCTGCCATCGTCGGTACACACGATGTTCATATCAACTTCGGCGCGCGAGTCTTCGTCGTACTTGAGATCGAGAAGCGGCGTGTTGCCGACGATGCCGACGCTGACTGCTGCAACGTGATTGGTCATTAACGAGCGCGTGATTTTACCTATCTTGAGCAGATGACGACTGGCGAGCGCGAACGCTACGTAAGCCCCCGTGATCGCGGCCGTGCGCGTACCGCCATCAGCCTGTAAAACGTCGCAGTCGATCGTGAGCGTGCGTTCGCTGAGCGCCTTCATGTCTGCAATTGCACGCAAACTTCGTCCAATCAATCGCTGTATCTCGTGGGTGCGACCGGATGGTCCACCACGACCAATTTCTCGCCCGGTGCGCGTTTGTGTCGCGCGCGGCAACATCGCGTACTCGGCGGTTAACCATCCCTGGCCCGTGTTTCTCAGAAACGGAGGGACGCGGTCTTCAAGAGACGCGGAGCAAACCACGCGTGTGTTTCCCATCTCGATCAGCACGGAACCTTCCGCGTACGGCAGAAAGCCCGGCGTGATCCGTGCCGGACGCAGCTCGTCGGGAGCGCGTCCGTCAGTGCGTTCGAAGCTCATCGTGTCCCCAAATCTCTACCGCTTCAAGAACGGAAGGAGCAGATCCTAAGAATCTCTCGGCTACTTTAGCAAATCTTTCGGCTGCATCGGTCACATAAAAGTGGTCTAAATCATCACAGAGTTGGCGTTCCTGGTAAAGACCGGGCGCATCTTCGTGCGTCAGGTCTGAGCTTTCGAGCAGAGATTCGACGTCACGAGCAGTCGCGGCGCCGGAATCGATGAGTTTGACTTCCCTGCCCACAGTGTCGTTGATCACGTCGCGGAGTATGGGGTAGTGAGTACACCCGAGGACCAGTGCGACGGGCGGTGCTTCGGTGAAGTCTTGCAAGTAATCTCGAGCGACCGCGCGAGCGACATCACTGTCGGCCCAACCCTCTTCCGCTAACGGAACAAAGAGAGGGCAGGCACGTTCGACGACCTCGCCTTTGGCGCCCATCGCCGCGATCGCTTTCGCGTAAGCGTGACTCTGCACCGTGGCTTCTGTCGCGATGACGCCGATTTTTTTGTCTTGTGCGATTTCAACAGCGGCGCGCGAGCCGGGCTCGATGACGCCGATGACTGGAACTTTGATGGCCGTGCGCATTGCGGGAAGAGCGAGTGCTGAAGCAGTGTTACAGGCGACGACGAGTAACTTGATTCCGTGTGCTTCGAGGAATTTTGAATTCTCGACTGCGTAACGTTCGACAGTGGCAAGTGATTTTGTGCCGTAAGGAACGCGCGCGGTGTCGCCGAGGTAGACGAAGCGTTCGTTAGGCAGGCGTTCGTGCAGGGCTTTGTAGACTGTGAGTCCGCCAACGCCGCTGTCAAAGATGCCGATGGGAGAGTTGTGGTCCAAGTAAGCCGGCCTATGCGAAGATCTCTGAGACTTTTACGCGAAAGCCGGGGACCGTGTCGTCGATTAGTTCGTCGGTCTCGTGGAAAAGCCGCTTCTCGCTATCAGCCCGCCATACCTCGACCGTTCGTTGTCGAGGATTTACGACCCAAACAGACCGTGCACCCAACTCCAACCAGAGTGCGGCCTTACGTGCGGCTTTTGGTCGTGAATCCCATTGTGACATCACCTCGACTGCGAGGTCTGGTGCACCATTGCGGTAGCCCGATACGCGAGGACCTACTCGGTCTCGAGTGATAAAAGCTATATCCGCAGCCAATACCGTATCGGGATTGCTTTCGAGTTTGAATCCAGTTTCGGCGGCTCGCAGCACGCCAAGGTTGTTTGCTTTTACATGATTCGCAAGAGGTATTGTGAGGTTCATTATTACAGCGCCGTGTTCATCGCCTGGAGGAGGCATCGTGAGGAGTTCTCCTTTAATAAGTTCATGACACATCGAATCATCTGGTAACCGCTCCAGTTCTTCCGCAGTCATCAAGTGAGTTTGAGTTGTTGTGCTCATAATCTTGTCTCTGGGCCGTTCGATGGGAGTGAGGGCTCCCGCAATATAATTTGGTGGAGGCGCCGAGAATTGAACTCGGATCCAAAAACCAACGACGAAGGAATCTACATGCTTAGTCGCTTCTCTTTCTCGTCAGGCAAGCCTGACGAAATTCGCTCAATGTCGAGTCAGTGAAGCGACAAGACCTCGACGAGAGCTAGTCCGGCTTTAATCTCGCCCACACTCACGGACCGAAAGTGCGGGCCAGCTCATTTGAGTGACATCTCCCTCCGCGCGCATGAGCAACTTGCGGCGAGACGCTCGGTGCTTAATTAGGCAGCGAGAGCCAATTCATTATTGGCAGTTGTGTTTCCCTACGCTTTTTAACGAGCTGCATAAGGTAGCCCGGCATGCATCGCGACGAACGTTCAGGTTCCTGTCGAAGCCTGTCGCCCCCATTTGCGAGCTCGGCCATTATAACCGGGCTGTATCAAAGCTCAAAAAGCCCAACAGAATAACTCGACAGAATAGAACAAGTCAGGAAGAGGGGCTTGCCCCCGCTCGTCCAATCCAAGCAAACGGCGGGGGCAAGCCCCTCTTCCTGACTTGTTCTATCTCATCTGACTTGTTCTATCTCATCTGACTTGTTCTATTCAGATGACTTGTTCTATCTAAAGACGCACTTGTGCCTTTTCTGCGTTTTTGCGGCATAATTCACACTTCTGTGGCTAGCCACGTTGCCCGCGCTCCCCGCATCAGGGCAAGTTGTTCTGGGAGAAATGAACTCATGGCTATAAATCATAAAAAATACTCGCCAACAGCAATCATTAATACGCCTCCTGAACAACGCAGGCACCTGCTCGCAAGACTCTGGCTGCCCACCGTCCTCCTCCTGGCGCTGGCCGCAGGCGGACTGACCGGCATCATCGCCGCTTACGAGCTAAACTACTCGCGCGCCGCAAACGAAGTCGCAGCCCTCGCGACCTATCGCCCCAGCGTCGTCACACGCGTTTACGCTGACGACGGCCAGACAGTCATCGGCGAGTTTGCACTCGAGAAAAGAATCCCACTCAAGTACGAAGAGATTCCGCCGGTACTGAAAAACGCGATACTCGCGGTCGAAGACGTTCGCTTCTACGATCACATCGGCATCGACCCAATCCGCATCATGGGCGCCGCCTGGAAGAACCTCACCACTGACAGGATCGAAGGCGGCTCGACCTTAACGCAACAGCTCACAAAGAATCTTTTTCTCTCCAAAGAACAAACGTACACGCGCAAAGTTAACGAGTGGATCCTCGCGCTCCAGATCGAACGGTACTACACGAAAAACCAGATCCTGGAGCTCTACACGAATCACATGTTTCTCGGCGCGAACGCTTACGGTATGGAGGCCGGAGCCGAAACCTACTTCGGTAAACAGGCAAAAGATCTAACACTTAGCGAAGCGGCTCTGCTCGCCGGGATCCCCAAAGCTCCGAGCGACTATTCGCCTACATCAAATCCAGCGAAAGCAAAAGAGCGACGCGATCTCGTGCTCGATCTGATGGCCAAGAACGGATTCGCCAGCCAGTCGGAAGTCGATGCAGCGAAGGCAAAACCGATTCAACTCGCCGATACTGCTTACTACCAGTCACAGCGCAAGTCGTCTCCATTCGATTACCCGGTTGAGTACATCCGCCAGGAGCTTGAAGACAAGTACACTACTCGCGTCGCCCAGGGTGGTCTCGCGGTCTACACCAGCATCAACGTCGAAGCCCAAAAGAAAGCTTACGAAACACTGCGCGCCGGCTTGCGCAGCTACGACCGCAGTCACACGTCGTGGCGCTCGAATTACACGATGATCCCGACGACGGTCAACAACGGTGAAGGACCAGCAACCGCACAGGAGCTCAGCAACTACAAACATCCAGACTGGTACGGCAACGACTACGAACCAGGTCGCCACCTGATGGGCCTGATCATGAAAGTCGATCGCGCCCGCAATGAAGCATCCGTGCGTTTCGGCAACTTCACCGCCACGCTGAGCGCAGCCGAGATGGGTTGGGGTAAACGTCAACCAAGCAGCGAGTTCAAGAACGGTCACCTCGCGGAGTTTGAGATCAAGGAAGTTGATGAAAAGGACCGGCGTTTGCAAGTTGAGCTGTCGCAGATTCCTGCCGTGCAGGGCGCGATGATGACGCTCAACGCGAAGACCGGCGAGATTGTCACGATGATTGGTGGTTACGATTTCTACACCAACAAATTTAACAACGCCACGCAGGCGTATCGACAAACTGGTTCGTGCTTCAAACCATTCATCTACACGGCCGCCGTCGAATGGGGCATGACTCCTGAGACGACGGTCAGCGGCGCGCCGATAAGCATCGGCGACTGGCAGCCACACAACTACGATGGGTCGCTTGGTAGCGGCGACCTGCCGTTGAAGACTGCCCTCGCCAAGTCGATGAACATTCCCGCAGTACACCTGCTGCAAACAGTTGGTATTCAAACCGGCGCGCAGATGGTTCGTCGTTTCGGCATTAAAGTTCCGATGTCGCCGTATCTTCCGTCAGCACTCGGCGCCACTGAAGTCCCGCTCGATCAAATGGTCTCCGCGTATTCGGCGTTCCCGAACAAAGGAATACGTGTTGAGCCGCACCTGATTCGCAAAGTTCTCGATCGCGATGGCGCGACTCTCGAGGAGTGGGAACGCACCACTTACAAAGTGATGAATCAGTACGTCGCGTTGACCATGGTCTCGATGATGCGCGGTGTCGTCACCGGCGGAACCGCCACCCTTGCGAGCACTCTGCCGCACCCGGTCGCGGGCAAAACCGGCACCGTCAACGATCATACGGACGTCTGGTTCATCGGCTACACACCGACTTACGTGACCGGCGTTTGGATGGGTTATCCCGGCAAGAAGAAACCACTCGGCAATGACATGACCGGCGGTAAGGGCGCGCTGCCGATGTTTGTCGATTTCATGAAGCCGTTTTTAAAAGACAAAGAGAAGGAAGAGTTTCCGAAGGCTCCGGAGATGCCGGAAGACATGCGCGAGCTTTTCCGGCAGCGCCAGCGCGAGCTTGCGGCGGAACGGGCAGAGTTCGCTGCCGCAGCCAAAGCTGATGAAGACACGGAATTGCCTGCCGGCGCCACGGAGCCAAAACTGGAACAGGTGACACTGCCACCACCGCCCAAGGCCGACACCGACGATCAACCAAAGACGCCAGCGAAGCCAGACGCTGCAACGCCCAAGATCGAAGCGCCTCCGCCCGCTACAACTCGACCACGAGAAGCCGAGCCCGCGAAGAAAAAAGGTAAGAAGGGCGACGGCGAACCCTAATACCACTTCTCATCCACAGATTCCACAGATTCTATAAATCAATCTGTGTAATCTGTGGATAACATCTGTCTTTGCGCGTTTGCGCCCTGCGTGAGAAAATCAGCGTTCTGCGTATCTCTCCCAAATTTATTCAGATTGGAAATGCCAAGTTATGCGCGACTTGATTCTGGGAAGTATCGTGCTGCTCCTTGCTGTCACTATGCTTGTTAACACCAACACATCACATGCAGTGACTGAAGACAATCCACTGCTCGCAAAATGGGAAGGCCCGTACGGCGGTATTCCACCGTTTGACCGCGTGCAGATCCCGCTTTTCAAACCGGCGCTCGAAGCCGGCATGGCCGAAGAGCTCGCGGAGACTGACCGCATTGCCAAAGATCCCGCGCCGCCAGACTTCGAAAACACGATCGTCGCTCTGGAACGTACCGGCAAGTCACTTACCCGCGTCGGCACGCTCTACGGAGTTTGGGGCGCGACCATGAGTACCCCGGATTACCAGGCGGTGCAACGCGAGATGGCGCCACGACTTGCCGCCTTCAGCGATCAGATCACACAGAACGAAGCACTCTTCAAACGAATCGAAGCGGTTTACAACTCACCCGCGAAAGCGAAGCTAACGCCGGAACAGCAGCGCCTCACCTGGCTCTACTACACAAACTTCGTTCGCGCCGGCGCGCGTCTCAGCCCGGAAGCAAAGAAACGTCTTTCGGAGATCAACCAGCAGCTCGCGGGGCTCTACACAAAGTTCAGCCAGAACGTGCTTGCAGAAGAGACCGATCAGTTCATCGTTCTGAAGAGTGAAGACGAGCTTGCCGGACTGCCGCAGTCGCTGCGCGATGCTGCCGCCGCTGCTGCTGAATCAAAGAAACAACAACCCGGCACATGGGTGATCATAAACACACGCTCGTCGATCGATCCGTTTTTGACTTACTCGGATCGTCGCGACCTGCGCGAAAAAGCGTGGCGCATGTTCGTCAACCGCGGCGACAACGGCGACGAGCATGACAACAACGCGATCATCACCGAGATTCTCCAGTTACGCGCCGAGCGCGCCAAACTGCTCGGCTTTCCGACACACGCACACTGGCGTCTCGAAAATTCAATGGCGAAGACGCCCGAAAGAGCGATGGAGTTGATGGAAGCCGTTTGGAAGCCCGCGGTCGCACGCGTCCATGAAGAAGTTGCGGACATGCAGGCGCTCGCCGACAAAGAAGGCGCGAAGATCAAGATCGAGCCGTGGGACTATCGCTACTACATGGAGAAGGTCCGTAAGGCAAAATTTGATCTGGACCAGAACGAAATCAAGCCTTATCTCCAACTCGAAAAGCTGCGCGAAGGTATCTTCTGGGTCGCAGGCGAGCTATTCAATTTCAACTTCACGCCGGTGACAAACGTTCCCGTGGCGCATCCTGACATTCGCGTCTGGGAAGTCACTGACAAGACCACGAAGAAGCATATCGGGCTCTGGTATTTCGATCCGTACGCGCGCGCTGGAAAGCGCTCGGGCGCGTGGATGAATGCGTATCGCACGCAGGAACGAGTCAACGGCGAGATTACTACCATCGTCTCGAACAACTCCAATTTTGTTAAAGGAAAACCAGGCGAGCCGGTGCTCATCTCGTGGGACGATGCGACGACGATGTTTCATGAGTTTGGACACGCATTGCACGGTCTGAACTCAAACGTCACGTATCCGTCGTTGTCCGGTACTGCCGTTCCGCGCGACTATGTCGAGTTTCCATCGCAACTTCTGGAGCACTGGCTTTCGACTCCGGAAGTGCTGCAGAAGTTCGCGCTTCACTACCAGACTGGCAAACCGATTCCGCAGGAGCTTGTCGACAAGATCAAGAAGTCGGCGACGTTCAATCAGGGTTTTGCGACAGTGGAATACTTATCTGCGGCGCTGATCGATATGAAGCTGCACCTCGCCGGTGATAAGAAGATCGATCCTGATGCATTCGAGCGCGAGACTCTCGCACAGCTCGGCATGCCCAAGGAGATCGTGATGCGCCATCGCACGCCACAGTTCCTGCACGTCTTCTCGAGTGACGGTTATTCGGCTGGTTACTACAGCTATCTCTGGTCTGACGTGATCACAGCAGACGCTTTCGGCGCGTTTGTGGAAGGCAAAGGACCGTACGATCGTGCAGTAGCGGAGCGGCTACGCAAGTATGTCTTCTCGGTCGGCAATACTGTCGATCCCGCTGAAGCGTATCGCGCTTTTCGCGGCCGCGATCCGAAGGTCAATGCGTTGATGAAGAAGCGTGGATTTGCAACGAAGAGTTAGAAATAGCCACGGATTTACACGGATGAACACGGTAAATTCATATCCGTGTGATCCGTGTAATCCGTGGCTGAATGGTTAGTTTCGGCGACCACCCATTAACCGAAGAATGAAGAAGAAGAGGTTGATGAAGTCGAGGTAGAGCGAGAGCGCGCCGACAACCGCATAAGCTCCGACACGCCCGTCCGGAAGCGCGACAGCCATGTGTTTCAGACGCTGCGCGTCCCACGCCGTAAGCCCGGTGAACACCAGCACGCCCACCACTGAAATCACAAAGCTGAGCATGTTGCTAAACAAAAAGATGTTCACGACCGAGGCGATGATCAAGCCAATCAGTCCCATGAACATGAACTGACCGACGCCGGCCAAACTACGCTTCGTCAAGCTACCAAACACGGCCATCGCGCCAAACATTCCGCCTGCAACCACAAACGCTGACATAATCGAAGCGCCCGTGTAGACCAGAAAGATGGTTGACGTCGTGACGCCTACCAGGGCCGAGTAAAGCAAAAACAATATCGCGGCTGTGGCCGGCGCCATTTTTTCCACTCGCACCGACAGGTACAACACCAGTCCAAGCTGCGCCAAAATCATGATCCAGAACAGACCTCGATTGAGAATCAGTGTCTCTATCAACGTCGGCGAGGATGCGACAGCGATCGCAGTCCCAGCCGTCAGCAGCAACCCCAGAAACATCCACCCATAAACTCTGCTCAAAAACGCGGTGACTCGCGCATCGCGAACATCCGCCGAAACATACGAAGATTGATTCCAACTCATTTTCTATCTCCTTGCCGACCTTTGCCGGCTGCGTCAAACGGCTCAGTATAACAAAACCGCATGCATTAGATGCGCGCGGCAATGGTATGATTCCTAAACCTTGTACGTTTTTGCCACTAAGAATCGGAGGAAATCGATGATCACTAGAAGCCTTTTGATCGTGGTTGCAGTGTTGTTACTTGCCGGTCCGGCGTTCAGCCAGTTCGGACCGCAGAACCGGGTAAACGAGCTCGCCGACCGGTTGTCGCGTGACGCGCAAGATTTTGCAGACTCCAGCTACAGCAATTTCACCAACAACCAGCGTGCGTTCCGCAACGACATTGAAGCCGTGATGCTGGCGCACCAGTTTGCGGGCGCCTCACGGATCTTCTATCGCATGGTGGTTGACCGTCGCCGCGTCCAGGATCTGCGCGATGCGTTTGACGTGCTTCAGAACCTCGCGCGTTCCGTTGAGACCCGTAATCCCCAGCGAACTAACTGGAACAACATTCAACGCCTGCTAAGCGACGTCTCGCGCGAGCTCAATTCCGGCGGTGGTGGCGGTGGCGGCGGCGATTATCCAGACACTGGCCGCAGCGGACGCATGACGTGGCGTGGCCGCGTTGACGATGATGTGCGAATCAGAATTCGCGGCGGCTCGGCTGATGTCGAAACGATCGGCGGCACTCCTTACACCGATAGCCAACCTAACTTCCTAAACTCGCTCCCCAATCGGCGCGTCACGGTGAGGCTGACTGAAAAGCGAGGTCGCGGCGAGATCTTTATCGAGCAACAGCCCTCTCGTGAGAATGACTTCACTGTAGTCGTGCGGATCAGAGATACGAAGGGCGGTGCTTCGGAGTACGCGTTCACGCTCGAGTGGTAATTTTATCCGCGTTTATCCGCGGCTTATAAAAATCTCGTCAACAAACACCCATCCCTCTGCACGAAGGTTCACAGCGCGAATCCTCACATAGCGCGCCTTTTGCGGTGGGATGGATTTGACGAAATCGCGAATCACGACGCCTTCCTGTTTCTCGGAAATTTCATTCGCGATCGTGAGGGCAGGCCCGAAGCTCTTGCCGTCAATCGAAAGCTCGAAGTCCACCCGCGCAGGCATCCAGATCCACGAACCCATATCCTGCAAAAAGCCCGCACCAATGCTGGCAACTTCCTGGACGCTTCCCAGGTCCAGCACAGCTACGAAATCTTTTCCCTGATAACCCTGCCAGCCGCCACCGCTCCAATTCCTGGTACCGCGAATGCCATCGATCAGAGCGAAGTCGCCGCCGCCCGTATATTGCGAGCTGTAGCGTGACTCTAAGGTAATTTTCCAGTCGTGCGGTATGCGGTGAAAACTTGCGGTCGCAACTAGGCTACGCCGGCCGTCAGCCGCAATCGCGAAGGCTTTCACAGTTGCGTCAGCTTCGATGAAGAATGGTTTCGTAAATCGCTGTGGCTCTGATCCGTCAGTTGTGTAATAAAGATCCCCGATTCCAGATATCTCAATTTCCAATCGTCCTCGAAACGTCTGTCCTGCAGCTTTGATCACCGGTACCGGAACGATCTCAGCACCATCGATCCGCGAGACCGGCTCGTTCCCTTTCCCGGTTCCCCACTTCATATTCGGTTGCGGACCCATCGTAAAAACAAGCTCGCCACCGTTCATCAGATCCTGATGCAACAGGAACGACTTGTTGTAAGCCTTGCCATTCAATGTCGCTGATTGAATGTAGACATTTCGCTCCGAACCGTTAACAGTGCGGACTACAAACGACTTTCCATTCTCCAAATTGAACCGCACTTCCGGAAACAACGGCGATCCGATCGCATAAATATTCGAACCCGGCGTCACCGGATAAAACCCTGCGGCGCTCAACACATACCACGCCGACATCTGCCCACAGTCTTCGTTCCCGATCAAACCGTCAGGCTCAGGTTTGTAAAACTGGTCCATGATCTGGCGCACGCGCGACTGCGTCTTCCACGGCTGGCCCACGTAATTGTAAAGATAGGCCATGTGGTGACTCGGCTCGTTGCCATGCGCGTACTGCCCGATCAGACCCGTGATGTCTACCTGTTCGCGACCAGTCGTCCTGCTATCCGCACTGAACAATTGATCCAGCTTGCGCGCAAACTGCGGCGCGCCACCCATCAACGCCAGCAGCCCGCTGATATCGTGCGGAGCGAAGAACGTGTACTGCCATGAGTTCGCCTCAGTAAACGCAAACGTCACCTCACGCGGATCGAACGGCTCAACCCAGGCAGCGTTATTGCGCGGGCGCATAAAGCCGGTCGAGCTATCAAAAACATTCTTGTACGACTGCGCACGTCTGCTGTAACGCTCGTAGTCTTCTTTTTTACCCAGCATCCGCGCGACTTGCGCGATACACCAATCGTCGTACGCATACTCCAGCACTTTCGAGACTGACTCGCGCTCGTCTTCCATCGAGATAAAACCGTGATCGATGTACGCGCCCAACCCGCGTTGCTCCTTCAATTCCGCGCTGTGCTTCATCGCTGCAAAAGCTTTATTCAGATCGAAACCGTCAACGCCTTTCACCGCTGCATCGGCGATCACAGAGACAGCGTGATAACCGATCATAGTGTCAGTCTCGTTCGCGGCAAGCTCCCACACGGGCAGGCGCCCGCCCTGCTCGTACTGCGCGAGAAAGGTCTTGATGAAGTCGCGGGTGCGTTTACGATCGATGATGGTGTAAAGCGGGTGGGCGGCGCGAAACGTGTCCCAGAGCGAGAAGACCGTGTAATTCGAAAAACCGTCAGCGACATGCAGTTTGAAATCTCGACCGCGATAGCGTCCGTCAACATCCATGAAAAGATTCGGCGCGGTCATCACGTGATAGAGCGACGTGTAGAAGCTCGTTAATTGTGAATTTGTGCCGCCCGTTACTGCGATCTTGTTGAGCTCCTTATTCCAGGCGGCTTTCGCATCGGACCTCACCTTATCGAAATCCCAGTGACTGATCTCGGCGTGCAGATTTTTCAATGCTCCGTCGATGTCGACCGCAGAGATGCCGACCTTGACGAGAACAGGCACGCCGGCGGGTGTGTTGAAGCGGAAATAGGTCTTTCGATCCGTGTCAGAAGAGCCGTGCGCGGTAAAGGGCTGCGAAAACTCCAGGGCGAAGTAGACAATTTGATCCTTGGCCCAGGCTTTTGAGCGTCTCCAGCCGGTAACTGTTGTTTCGCTCGTGATCCGAAGACCTGAATCGAGCACTTTGTCGCGATGCGCCAGGTCGATAGTGATGTTTGCGTCGTCAGTTGCCGGGAAAGTGTAGCGATGCATTCCGATGCGCGCAGTGGTGGTGAGCTCGACGAAAATATTTTCGTCGTCGAGCTTCACTGAATAGTAACCGGGCGAAGCTGTTTCGTTTCGATGTTGAAAACGTCCGGAGTAATTGCGTCCAACCGACGGGATCAACAGGATGTCGCCGTAATCGGAGATGCCCGTGCCGCTGAGATGTGTGTGACTGAAGCCGTAGATCTTCGAATCTGAATAGTGATAACCGGAGCAGCCATCCCAGCCTGTCAGCCGCGTGTCGGGGCTGAGTTGGACCATGCCGTACGGCACGATCGCGCCCGGGAACGTGTGCCCATGCCCGCCCGTGCCGATGAATGGATTCACGTAGCAGGTGAGATCGCGTTGTGCGGCGACGGGCAGAGAGAACAGAAACAGCAGGAGAACAAGATTTACAAGATATTTCATGGCGCGATCGCGATCGCGTAGACGAGTCGCTCTAACGCTTGCAGGTCTCTGAGATCGAGCACTTCGACCGGCGAGTGACTGTAGCGTCCCGGCCACGACAAACTCACGTGCAACACACCGTAGCGCACGAAGTCTGAACCATCAGTGCCGCCATTCGTCGCCCCAACCTGAATCGGTATCGATTGCATCCGCGCGATGTTGAGAATTCGATCGAGCTCAGCGGGCGGTGCGACGGCGGAGTTGTCGAGACCGCGAATGACTGCCCCGTAACCCAGCGGCGCGTGCGCAAATCGTGTTGTCTCAGCCGGCGAGTCAGACGAGACGAACGTATCAACACTGTAGACTCTCTTCACTTTCGAAGCATATTGTCTCGCGAGCTCCATTGCTCCTTCGAGTCCGGTCTCCTCGCGCACGGACCAGGCGAAGATCACTTTGCGTTTGAGAGTTGCCGGTTGGATTCTTCGTGCGGCGAGTATGAGCGCTGTCGATCCAGCGCGGTCATCGAGGGCGCGCGCAGTGAAGCGAGTGTTTCCGAGACGCGTCGCATGTTTATCGGCGGTGACAGAAAGACCTGTGGTAACGCCGAGCTTTTTCAAACTGTTGCCGTCGACGCCAAACCATGCGGTCAATGCTTCGGGTTGTTTGTTAGTCGCTGTTTCTCTTGGCACAAACACACCACGAAGCGGCAGGGCGCCGGCGCGATCGAAATGGAGCAATGCCGTTTGACCTTCCCACAACGACGCGAAGAGTCCGCCGCGCGTGCGCAGCGAAACGGTGCCGTCATCAGCAATGTTCGTCACCTCGAAGCCGACTTCATCCTGATGCGCGATGAACATCAGCGGATCGCGATCTGGTCCAACTTCGAGGATGAGGTTGCCTTCGTTGTCTGTGCGGGTTAGCGGACGCGCCCACGCGGGAAGCGCGGCGATGATAGCTTCGCGAACCGGGCGCTCGTGACCCGAAACAGCGGGAAGATCAGCCAGCGTTTTAAGCACGGAAACAATTGTAGGGGGTGGCCCTCTGTGGCAGTCCGTCGTGTTGGTTATCAAACGGGCGGCCACGGAGGGCCGCCCCTACAGGTGCCCACGAAGGATTTGAAACATTGGCGGCTGTTGCTACGGCGGTTAATAACTTTGAAGCGTCGGAAACGTTAACGCTTTCTACAAGCGATCCGGCAAAGCGAACACGCGGTGACAATACGGTAATAGATGTGAGACCGGTCGATTCCGGCAGGTACGCCGGCTTCTCAACCTTCCTCTCAGTTTCCTCACCCGCATCAACAAGCGTCACGCCATCAACACGCCCCAACGCTCTCAGCGCCGCTTCAAATCCATCGTGACCAAAACTACGCAACGTCGTGATCAGAAAAATCGTCTCGCCATTTCTCACTTCTCCCTGTGCCGCACTCGCCACCGCCGCACAACCAACACGCAAACCCGCCATCGGACCCGCCACAAACTCACCGTACGACCACCCGGCAACATCACGCACCACGGGATTCAACATCTCGATCCCGAGTCGCTGCACTTCTGCTTTCGAAGCAGCTCCAACATCAACCCAGAGATCGTTGAGCGTCGCAACCGGTGCATTCGCAACCCGCCCACCTTGCAAGTGTGTGCTCTTAACGATGACAACACCCGGAACCGCGCCCGCACGCGTCAAAACTCGAATCCGCTGTCCTTCATGAAACTGGACCCAAAGCGGATGCTGTCGTCCTGCGCCAGCCTCCCGTAGCCGCAGGTAACCGTCGTCAGTGATTTCAGTAACGGCAAACCCGGGACGGTCCAAGCCACACGCGACCACACGTCTCGGACTGCCACTACCCTTCCGCAACACAAGATTACCGAGCACGTCGCGTTTCCACCCGGGCATCGCGCGCATGATCGAGTCGGTGGCGACGTGCTCCCAACCCGGCGGCGCATCGAGTGCGATCCAGTCGCGCAGAACATCCGTGTTATGAACGCCATTTTGAGCGACAAGGTCGAACGAACAGACCAACAACAATGTGGTCGCCAACAACAAATTTGATTTTTTGAAAGGATTTGCAGGATTCACGGGATGGACAAGATATACGCTTTGAAATACTTGCGCTACGAAAAAATTGATGCCATACTGCGCGCCTCCCGTCCCAGACACACGTCCCATTACAGGTAGTTAGTTAATACACTCCAGGTTTTCCTCCCAGGTGCGCTTATCTATGCGTGTCGGAATTTATTCAATTGCCGATGTTGTCCATTCCGCTCGTTGTCGCGTCGTTGCGGGCGGCGCAAACACCCCCACCAAACCTTACTTCTATCTGGAGGAAAAAAGCATGAAGAAAGTTCTCGCGTTAGTTGTATTTACCGGCCTTTGCATCGCTGCGTTGATTTCGTCACCACCAGCCGGCAAGGCCAAGAATGATAAGCTTCGCAAAAACTCAAACAAGATTGAGAACAATTATATCGTCGTGCTCGACGACTCAGTCGTAGGCGAAAAGGGAAGGTTTTCAATCACGCCGTACATTGCCGATGAGTTGAGTGCGACGCACAGAGGGAAACTCAAACATATCTACCAGAACGCCCTCAACGGCTTTGCGGTAGAAATGTCACCCGAAGATGCGGAAGCGTTGAGCATGGACTTCAGAGTCGCCTATGTTGAAGAAGACGGCATCGTGACGGCCGATGCAACACAAAGCAATCCACCCTGGGGCCTGGATCGCATTGACCAACGCAGCCGTCCACTGAATGCAATCTACACCTTCAACCATACCGGTGCAGGCGTCTTCGCGTATGTCATTGATACCGGCATTCGCACCACCCACACGCAGTTCGGCGGACGTGCGGCGAATGTGTTTGATGCCTTCGGTGGCAACGGCCAGGATTGTAACGGTCACGGCACTCACGTCTCAGGCACGATCGGCGGATCGACCTACGGCGTGGCCAAAAGCGTTAACCTTCGTGGCGTCCGCGTCCTTAATTGCAGTGGTTCCGGCACAAATTCAGGGGTGATCGCGGGTGTCGATTTTGTGAGAACAAATCACTCTAACCCGGCTGTCGCCAATATGAGTCTCGGCGGCGGCGCGTCGAGCGCCCTCGATACCGCTGTGAACAACCTTTCAAACTCGGGAGTGGCGATTGCAGTTGCAGCGGGTAACAGCAACGCGAACGCCTGCAATTCATCGCCGGCTCGCGCAGCGAATGCGATCACCGTCGGCTCAACAACGACGACGGACGCACGCTCTTCATTCTCAAACTTCGGCACGTGTCTGGATCTCTTCGCGCCGGGCTCGGGAATCCTGTCAGCGTATTCTACCTCTGACACGGCCACGGCAACGTTGAGTGGAACCTCAATGGCTTCACCACACGTCGCCGGCGTGGCAGCGCTTTACAAGCAGGTTAACCCGTCAGCTTCGTCAACAACTGTTCGTAACGCGATCGTCAACGGCGCGACGACGAATGTTGTGACAAACGCTGGCACTGGCTCACCAAACCGGCTGTTGTACTCACTGTTCTTCTAAAGTCGTTTACGACGTATTGACGCGGGTGACACGGATCTGCTCTGATCTGCGTCACCCGCGTTTTGTTTTATTCCCACAACCTATGAGGTGCCCCATGAAGCTTCAACGAACTGTCGCTTTAATTTGCACGATTGCGTTGCTCGGGACGATGGCGCTGGCGCAACAGACCACCGCTCCCGCAGCTAAACGCCCGCTCACACATCAGGATTACGATTCATGGCGATCGATCCTCGCGCAACAGGTTTCGCGCGACGGGAAGTTTGTGGCGTATGCGTACGTGCCGCAGGACGGCGATGGCGAGATCGTCGCGCGCAACGTCGCAACTGGAGTTGATTGGCGCGCGCCGAGAGGTTATCGTCCGCCCGTGCCACCACCGGACGATCCGGGCACAAACCTGGCCGAGTTTCAGGCCGAGCAGGCGCGTTTGCTGCGGCCTGTCTTCACGGCAGACTCTCGTTTTCTGGTGTTCATCACCGAGCCCACCAAAGCCGAAGTAAACAAAGCAAAGAAAGAAAAGAAGAAGCCCGAGGACATGCCGAAGAACGGTCTCGCGATCATGGACCTCTCAAACGGCGCCGTGACACGAATCGAGCGTGTGAAAACCTTCCGTGTCCCTGAAGACGGCCCCGGTTTCATCGCTTACTCGCTTGAAGCCACACCGCCCGCTCGCCCCGAATCGAGCCCCTCGCTACCGAGTAGCTCACCGGAGCCTGGCCCTCCGACTCGCTCAGAACCGAGCGCGGTAGCGCCGGGTAACACAGAGCCGAGCGCGACAACTCCCACTCCAGACCCAGGCGCACCCGCACGCCCATCCTCCAGTCGCTCCCGAAACAAAAAAGAATACGGCACCGATCTCATTCTCCGTAACACCACCACCGCCACCGATCGAAAGTTCAGCGACGCTCTCGACTTCACGATCAGCAAAGACGCAAAAACGCTCGTCTACACCGTCTCATCACGCAAGGAAGACACAAACGGTGTCTACGCCGTCGCAACCGACAGCGACGCCGCACCTGTCACACTTCTCAGCGGCAAAGGCAAATACCAACGCCTGACATGGGACGAAGACAACACGCAGCTCGCATTCACGAGCGATAAAGAAGACGCCGACGCGAAGCCGTCGAAGTTTCGTGTCTACCACTGGAACCGCAAAGATCCGCAAGCAACCGAGATCGTCTCCCCCACTTCGCCCGGCTTCCGCAAAGAGCTCGTCGTAAGCGAGCGCGCGAACCTCAGCTTCTCGCTCGACGGCAGTCACCTGTTCCTCGGCGCCGCGCCTCCGCCCGAGCCCGAAAAGAACGCGGACGACGAAATACCTGCTGATGAAAAGGTGCTCGTCGATCTGTGGCACTGGAAAGACGATTACGTGCAACCGATTCAGAAGGTACGCGCCGAGCAGGATCGCAATCGCTCGTATCGCGCCGTTTACGATCTAAACGAGAAGAAATTCGTCCAGCTCGCCGACGATTCGATGGAAAACATCTCACCCTCGAACGACGGCAGGTACGCCATCGGATCCGACAATCGCAAATATCGAGTCAGTAACGACTACGATCCAGGCTTTACTGATTACTATCTCGTCAACACTTCCGACGGCTCACGCAAGCCGATGTTAACCAAACAGCGCGGCAACGTTTCGCTTTCTCCCAACGCCAAATACGCGATCTACTTCGACGGCAAAGACTGGTACTCGTACGCAGTCAACGGCGGCTCGACAGTAAACCTTACGAAAGACATCAAAGTTAACTTCTACAACGAAGAGAACGACACACCATCAACGCCGGGCTCGTACGGCATCGCCGGTTGGACCAAAGACGATGCTGACGTATTGATCTACGATCGTTACGACATCTGGCGCGTCTCCCCGGACGGCAGCGCCGCCACAAACCTCACCGACGGCATCGGCCGTAAAGAATCGACCACACTTCGTTACGTTCGACTCGATCCGCGCGAACGCTGGATCGATCCGGACAAGCCGATGCTACTCTCGGCTGAGAACCAGGAAACACGCGACTCCGGCTTCTATCGCGACAAAGTCAGCGGCACTGCGCTCCCGCAAAAACTCCTGATGACCGCGAAGGATTTCAACACTCCCGCGAAAGCCAAAGACGCCGATGTGCTGATCCTGACCGCCTCTCGTTTCGATCAGTTTCCGGATGTCTGGGTGACAAACAGCTCGTTCCGCGAGTTGAAGCGCGTCAGCAACGGCGACGCGCAACGCGCCGCGTACACGTGGGGCACAGCCGAGCTCGTGAGTTTCAAAAACACTGACGGCGTGCCTTTGAAGGGCCTGCTTCTGAAACCGGAAAATTTCGATCCGAAGAAGAAGTACCCGATGATGGTCTACATCTACGAGAAGCTCTCGCAGGGTTTGCACCAGTTCCGCAATCCCGGGCCGGGCACGTCAATCAATGCGACTTACTACGTCAGCAACGGTTATCTCGTCTACATGCCTGACATCGTTTACACGATCGGGTATCCGGGACCGAGCGCGTTGAAGTGTGTGCTGCCGGGAATTCAGGCGGTCGTCGACAAGGGTTACGTGAACGAGAACGCGATCGGCATCCAGGGACACAGTTGGGGCGGTTATCAAATCGCGTACATGGTCACGCAGACGAATCGCTTCAAAGCGGCGGCGCCCGGCGCCCTCGTGGCAAACATGACGAGCGCTTACAGCGGCATTCGCTGGGGCACGGGACTGCCGAGACAGTTTCAGTATGAGCGCTCGCAGTCGCGCATCGGTGGCAGTCTTTGGGATTATCCGCTGCGCTATCTCGACAACTCGCCCATCTTCCGTGCGGATCGAGTGGAGACGCCGCTGCTGATGATTCACAACGACGAGGACGATGCGGTGCCGTGGTACCAGGGGATCGAGTACTTCCTCGCGCTACGCCGTCTCGGCAAAGAAGCCTACATGTTCACTTACAACGGTGAGAAGCATGGACTACGGAAGCGCATCAATCAGAAGGACTACACGCGACGCTTACAGGAATTCTTCGATCACTTCCTGAAGGGCGCCCCCGCCCCGGAGTGGATGGAAAAAGGAATCCCTTATCTCCAACGTGAGAAGGAGAAGGAAAAATATAGGACCTCAGAAGACAAACAATAATTTAGCCACAGATTTCACGGATGAACACTGTTAGAAAAAGCAGTGTAAATCCGTGTTATCCGTGGCTAATTCTTAATCTGGCCTCGAGCTGTTCTCGCCGGGTCCGGCTAAGTCTTAGCTGCCTTCCATCTTCAAGCACTACGACGTAATCGCCATTGAAGTGCGGATGCATCTCCTTGATCCGTTCGAGGTTCACGATGATCGATCTATGAATCCGCACAAACTTCGCCGGATCGAGCCGTCCCTCGAGATCATTCATCTTCTCGCGCAGCAGATGTGTCTTGCGCCCCGCGTGCAGCTTCGCGTAATTCCCATCGGCTTCGATAAAGTCGATCTCATCAACCTTCAAAAGCATCATCCGACTTGACGCCTTGATCATCAACCTCGTCAGATAACGCGCGTCGCGGTTCGATCCTTTGCGCTCCGTCTCGCGCTCTTCGAGCAACGCCAGCAGCCGCTCGCTCAACTGGTTGATCTCGCGCGCCGCGATCTGCGACTTGGCGCGTTCCAGGGCGCGCGCGAAGCGCTCGTCGTCAAAAGGCTTCAACAGGTAATCAAGCGCATGAACGTCAAATGCCTTTAGCGCATACTGATCGAACGCAGTCACAAAGATGATCGCCTGGATATGCTCTGGTCCAACACGAGCCAGCACGTCGAAGCCGTCCATCTCAGGCATCTGGATGTCGAGAAAAATCAGATCAGGTGAAAGCGTGTTGATAGTTTTGACGGCCTCTCGCCCGTTACGACACTCATCGACAATCTCGATCTGCGGATCTCTTTCGAGCAGCACACGCAGGTTGCGACGCGCGAGTGGCTCGTCGTCGACGATGATTGTCTTGATCTTCCCGGCCATTTACGACGCAGTCCTCAAAGGCATCACGATCACGACTTCAACGCCTCCGCCCTCTCGATTACGAATATCAAACTCGTGATCGTCCTCGTAGAGTTGTTGCAGCCGTGCGATAGTGTTTGCTAAGCCGATTCCGGCGCTGCCCTTCAGTTGCCAATCTTCCGGCAAGCCGGCGCCCTCGTCGTAAACAGTCAAACGCAGGTAACCATCCTGAGCAGCAGCTTTGATCCCAACCAGGCCGGATTCAGCGGTGCGCCCAATGCCGTGACGCAGGGCGTTTTCCGTCAGTGGCTGCAGGATCAAATTGGGAACGAGGGCCTTCATCGTACTCGGATCGATATCGAGCTCGATCCGGAGCCGGTCGGAAAACCTCATCTCCTGAATGCCCAAATACAGCTTAATGAAGTTGATCTCTTCTCTCAATTCGACTTCGTGGCGCGCAGAGTGTTCGAGTGTGTGACGAAGGAGATCGCTCAGCCCGACGAGCATGTTCACGGCTGCAGTGTTCTTGTTATCGCGAACCAGGCCGGCGATGCTGTTCAGTGTGTTGAAGAGAAAGTGTGGGTGCAGCTGCATTCGCAGTGAGTCGAGCTGCGCCGTTGCGAGCTGTGCTTCGAGACGCGACGCCATAAACTCGCGCTCGCGATATTTGCGGTAGTAGTCGATCGCGTAAAAGACACCGATCACAGCGCCGTATACCAGCAGATCAGATCGAAACGATTCCTGTATTCGTGAAAGGAAGCGAGGCCAAAACGCTTTGGGGCTGTCTCCCATGTTGTCGAACGGCTGCACCCATAACGTGACCCCAGTGGCGGCGGCGCTGTGAAGAAGAGACACGAACAAGAGCGCGGGCAGGTGAACAATGAGATTGCGCTTCCATGCTTCGCCGACGAGCGACCACTTCTGTGCGACCCAGACCATCACAGGCGTGAGCGGCGCCCACGCGACCCACGTGAGAATGCCCCACGCAAAGATGCGCCACGCCATATGCCCATGCTGTTCCGCGCGGACCTCGAGATAAATCGGCCCCGCATAGATGACACCCAGCATTGCCCAGACGGCAACGACGGCCAGCCACTTCATTCTCATAATTTACTAGCCACAAAGAGGCACAAATCTGACTTTGTCGCAGGTTGGGGTAAGAAAGACGTAAACCGCCCTTCAGGTGGGACGAACTGCATCCACAGATTACACAGATTGGTTCTGTGTAATCTGTGGATTAATACTTCGCTACCCGCGGATCGACGTCGTCTGACCACGCCGAGATCCCGCCCTTGAGATTGATCAATCGTCCCTGGTATCCGGCACGCTTCAACGCCTCGATCGCCTTCGCGCTGCGCACACCGCCTTTGCAGTGAACGATCGTCTCAACATCCTGATCGATCTCATTCATCCGGGTCACGACATGACCCAGCGGGATCAACTGCGTCCCCGGAATGCGCGCGATTTCAAACTCATGCGGCTCGCGCACGTCGATGATCTGAATCTTGTCGCCACGCAAGCGACGCGCGTTCAATTCAGTCGCGGAGATCTCTTCGAGCTTCGATTCAGGCTGCGGTAACTGGTGCGCCGCCATGCCGCAAAACTCTTCGTAGTCGATCAGCTCCTTGATCGCCGGCTGCTCCCCGCAAACAGGACACTTCGGATCCTTCCGCAGTTTGAATTCGCGGAACTTCATGGGCCAGGCATCAAACAACAGCAGACGATTGATCAGCAGACCCTCCGCGCCGAGAATGATCTTGATCGTTTCGTTTGCCTGGATCGCACCCACGATACCCGGCAACACGCCGAGCACACCACCTTCCGCACACGACGGCACGAGTCCCGGCGGCGGCGGCTCCGGATACAAACAGCGATAGCACGCGCCCTTCTCGGCCCAGAAGACGCTCGCCTGTCCTTCAAAACGGAAGATCGAGCCGTACACGTTCGGCTTGCCACTCAACACACACGCATCGTTCACGAGATAGCGCGTCGGAAAGTTGTCAGTGCCGTCGACGATGATGTCGTAGTTGCGGAAGAGTCGCATCGCGTTGTGACTCGTGAGGCGCGACTCGTGTGTCTCGATCTCGATGTGCGGATTGATGTCGCGCAAACGGTCGCGCGCGGATTCGATCTTTCGACGGCCGAGATCTTTCGTGCCGTGGATGATCTGTCGTTGCAGGTTCGACTCTTCAACCACGTCGAAATCAACGATACCGATACGACCAACACCCGCCGCGGCGAGGTACATGCCGACCGGCGCACCGAGACCGCCCGTGCCGATCATCAACACGCTCGCTGCTTTCAGTTTTCGCTGGCCCTGCATGCCGACTTCCGGCATGATCAAGTGGCGGCTGTAGCGCAGGATCTCCTCGTTTGAAAGCTCCGGTAACGATTGGGCCACCTCCGACTCGATCACCGCGCCACCGGCGATTGAGGGAACGATCATGATCGTGTCGCCGTCTTTAACGGGTGTGTCAGGGCCGGACGCGTGGCGGATGTCTTCGTCGTTGAGATAGACGTTGACGAAGTTGCGCAGCACGTTCTGATCGTTGAAGAGATGCCGGCGCAGGCCCGTGTGTGTTGCGGTGAGCAGATCGAGCGCTTCACCGGCAGTTTTTGCGTCGACCGTGATCTGCGACTGTCCACTGGCGAACTGCCGTAGCGGCGCCGGGATGGTGATTGTGATTGGCATGTTGACTCTCTGATTATTTAACCGCGGATGACGCGGATTTCTTCCGGATTGAATTTCGAGCGATCCGGTTCCTGTTCCCACGAAAAGAGATCGGTTGCCTCGTCAGCGCGCGTCGAGACGATGATGTACGAGTAAGTGGGCCACGCGTGCTCGAGATCGTATTGCGACGGCACGGCCGGCGAATCCGGATGCGAATGGTAAAACCCAACTACCTCGAGATCGTGATCGCGCGCGTAGCGCTCACCACGCATCAACTCCACCGGCTCGATCAAAAACCGGTTGCGCTTCGCACTCTCCTCACGCGCATTCGAGATCGGATAAGTCTCTGTAACGACCTTGTCGTCCGCACCGTAACGACCCAGCAATAAACCGCAACACTCGTACGGATAATCCTTCACGCCGTGTGTGCGGACTTCATGAAGTAAGCTTTCGGAAATCGTAATCATCCGCGTAACGCCTGTTCGATATCGGCCATGATGTCGTCGAGCTTTTCGATTCCAACAGAGATGCGGACCAGGCCATCGACAATGCCCCACTCCACACGCTTGGCAGGCAGGAGATCACGATGCGAAGCGGTCGCGGGATGCAGCACACTCGTGAATACGTCTCCAAGGCTCGTCGAGCGAAGAACCAGCTTCAACGCGTCCATAAAGCGAAACGCCGCTTCTTTTGAGTTGTCGCGCAGCTCGATCGAGACAAGCGCGCCGAGACCGGGATAATGAACCCGACCGATACGCTGATGTTCCTTTAAATATGCCGCGAGCGCGCGTGCATTATCACACTGCCGGTCCATCCGCACCGCAAGCGTCTTCAACCCTCTCAGGATCTCGTGTGCGTCCCAAACACCGAGCACGCCGCCAACCAGCTTCATCACGCTGATGAGCGCAATGCTGTCCATCTCGTCGCGCGATACGACGATGCCGCCCATCGTGTCTGCGTGGCCGCCCAGGTATTTCGTCGCGCTGTGAACAACGATGTCCGCGCCGAGTTTAAGAGGCTGGCGCAGGTAAGGCGTGGCGAAGGTGTTGTCGATGATCAAACGAGAACCGCTTTCGTGTGCGATTTCAGCGCACGCCTCGATGTCGCAGACTTTCAACAATGGGTTCGAGATTGTTTCGGCGATCAGAACTTGTGGTTTGAGCTCGCGTGCTTTTTCCCGCACAGCGTCGAGGTCGCTGAAATCAACTTGAACTGTTTTTACGCTGAAGTTAGCGAGTACGTTGTTAAGTAATCCCGTGGTTGCGCCGTAAACATCTCGCGAAGCAAGAACTGTCGACCCGGCCTTCAAATCACACGCGATGAGTGCCGCATGAACTGCCGCCATCCCTGTCGCGTAAGCGCAGGCAAAAGCTCCCTCCTCGATTTCGCGAACTGCCTCTTCCAGTGCGGCGGTCGTCGGGTTGCCGTAACGTGTGTAAATGAATCCCTGCTTCTCACCACTGAAGACCTGATCGATCTCCTCCATCGTGTCGTACGTGAAGGTTGCGGAAGCGTAGATCGGCGTTGAAACAGGCAGCGCGTCCGGCAACGGGCGTCGTTCGCCAGCATGCACTAGTTTCGTGGTGATATCGCGTTTAGTCATTTAAGTATCGTTCGCCGCCGTCGCACAACACCGTCACGATAACTGCCGGTTCACGCAACGCAGCCGCCACGCGCCACGCCGCAAACACGTTGGCTCCGGAGCTTGGCCCCACCAGTAATCCTTCCTGACGTGCTAATTTACTCGTCATTAATAACGCATCTTCGGTAGCAACTTCCAGCGTCTCCGTGACCAGCTTCTCGTCAAAGATCCCCGGCGTGAGCGCTGTGGCCATGTGTTTCAGACCTTCCAACCCGTGCAAAGGCGACTCAGGCTGGACTGCAATCGCTCTCAATCGCGGGTTCAATTCTCGCAAACGCCTCGTCACGCCGACAAAAGTACCCGACGTTCCGAGTCCGGTTACGAAATGCGTGACGCGCCCCTCGGTCTGTTCCCAGATCTCGCTCGCAGTCGTTTCGTAATGCGCCAGCCAGTTCGCGTCGTTGTTGTACTGATCGGGATAGAAATACTTAGCGGGATCCTCTTCGAAGATCTCCCGCGCAATAAGCTGCGCGCCGTCGGTCGAAAGCATCGGATCGGTCTCGACGATCTCGACGCCATAATTTTTCAGAATTCGTTTGCGCGCGGGGCTCGCATTCTTCGGTAAACAAACCTTCACCGCGTAACCGCGCGACGCGCCAATCATCGCGTAAGCGATCCCCGTGTTGCCGCTGGTTGCGTCGAGGATCGTCATTCCGGATTTGAGTCTCCCACTGCGCTCGCCTTCGAGAATCATCGAAAGAGCGGCGCGATCCTTCACCGAGCCACCCGGATTCAGATGTTCGGCCTTCGCAAAAACCTGAACGCCCGGGCTCAGTTCTTTGTCGAGCAAGCGCAGTCGTAAGAGCGGCGTGTGACCGATGTGTGCTTCGACCCGGCCGGGCTCGATATTGGCAATGGGGGTTTCGAGAACGTCTACATGCATAACTCATCCAAAAGGAAAACGGTCGCAACTTCTGAGAAGTGCGACCGTTTCGCCGTCAAAATTGCTGGTGGTTAGCTTATCTGCTACTCCAACCTGCTGCGCGGCCGCTCGGTCGCGGTGCAGTAGCACCACTGACAATAGCGACAACATGCGCAGGCCTTCATCATGATGCGGAGACTATAGGTCCGCGCTAAGGCAGTGTCAAGCCACGGATTCTTTTGCTGATCCGTGTTTTCCGCGTTAATCTGTGGCACATGTCTGACTGGCCATCATTACCGCTCGAAGAATGGAAAGATACGTGTGCGACCCTCCACATGTGGTCGCAGATCGTCGGCAAAATTCGGCTCGCGCAAACGCCGCTCGTCAACCACTGGTGGAACGTGCCGCTTTACGTTTCAGCACGTGGACTGACGACCACCGCGATGCCTTACGAGGGACGTTTTTTCGAGATGGAGTTTGACTTCATCGATCACAACCTCGTGACGAGGTGCAGCGACGGTACGACGGCGCTCGTGCCGCTGGAGCCGAAGTCTGTCGCTACGTTCTATCACGAAGCGATGGGCGCGCTGAAGAAGCTCGGAATCGAAGTGAAGATCTGGAAAATGCCGGTCGAGATCGCCGATCCGATTCCGTTCGATCAGGACGAGCAGCATAAGTCATACGATCGCGAATACGTCGAAAGGTTCTGGCGTCTACTGCGTGTGTCTGAGCGAGCAATGCAGGAGTTTCGATCGAGATTTATCGGCAAGTCCAGTCCGGTGCATTTCTTCTGGGGCAGCTTCGATCTCGCGGTGACGCGCTTCTCGGGCAGGCCCGCGCCGGTGAAACCCGATGCCGATGTGATCACGCGCGAAGCGTATTCGCACGAGGTGATCAGTCATGGCTGGTGGCCCGGGCAGGGACCACTTGGGCAGGCGGCTTACTATTCCTACACCGCGCCCGCGCCTGAAGGTCTCAGCGAAGCGAAGGTGCGGCCGGAGCAGGCGTTCTACAGCAAGGATCTGGGCGAGTTCTTATTGATGTACGACGATGTGCGAACGGCGGCGCAGCCTGAAACGGCGTTGATGGATTTTATGCAGAGTACGTATGAAGCGGGTGCTGATTTAACGAAATGGGATCGCGCCTCGCTGGAAAGATCTTAATCCATCCACAGATTACACAGACCTGTAATCTGTGGATGGGTTTCTAAGTTTTAAGTGGGCGCCAAAGTGCCGCGAGACGCTTACCACTCGCGGTTTGCAGCAAGCTCATCAACCCCATATATCCAAACCCGAAAAAGAACAGCAGCAGAAATGGTATCGTTCCCCACATGTGCAGTCGCGCGGAATACATGATGGCGAGAAGAAAGTAAACCGCAAAACTCAACTCCAGCAGCGGCAGCAGACCGCGTTTGCGTTTGTACTTCTTTCGCTTCCAGGTGGCGTCCGACATCTCTTCAACACGATACTTCGGTGTCCGCACGAATTCCGACTTCACACCAAGCAGCGCTTCCAACACCGCGCGCGCATTCGAAAACGCGAGACCAATGCCTAGCCCCATCACGAGCGGCAGGTGCAACAGTCGCGGCGTGCGCTTCTGGTCGAGATACCAAATCGCCGAGCCATAAAACAACACCACCGAGATCGACGAGAAGAACAACAACGGCAGGTCGAGCACCATCAAGTGATAAAACGGCTGGTTGTAACGCACCAGTAGGAGAGGAAACTGTAAAAAGCTCGCGACGATCATCAACGGGTAACTGATGTTGCCCGTCAAACGAAAGAACATTTCCAGCTTCACTCGAAACGGCAGCGGCGCCAACCAGATGCGCGGGTAAAGCTTGATGCCGACCTGCATCACGCCCTTGGCCCAACGTCGCTGCTGCGCCTTGAACGCATTGATCTCGACCGGAATTTCCGCCGGCGCTTCTTCGTCAAGCAGGTAAACGAATTTCCAACCCATTAGCTGCGCGCGAAAACTCAGATCGGTATCTTCAGTCAGCGTGTCGTGCTGCCAGCCGCCGCTCAACTCGATCGCCTTTCGACGCCAGATGCCGGCCGTGCCGTTAAAATTGAAGAAGCCGCCGGTGCGATTGCGCGTGGTCTGTTCGACGACGAAGTGACCGTCGAGCATGATCGTCTGCAAGCGCGTCAAAAGGTTGTAGTCGCCGTTGATGTGCGACCAGCGCATCTGCGCGCAGCCGACCATCGGATCAGTAAAGAAGTCAACCAGCTTGCGCAGACAGTCGGGCTTCGGAACGAAGTCGGCGTCGAAGATCGCGAGCAGCTCGCCCTTGGCAAACTTGTTGCCGTTCTCGAGGGCGCCCGCTTTAAAGCCTGTGCGATCCGCGCGATGGATGTAGTGAATATCGAAGCCCTGCGCGGCATATTTCTCGACGGCGGCTTCAGCAACGCGCGTTGTTTCGTCAGTCGAATCGTCGAGCACCTGGATCTCGAGCTTCTCGCGCGGGTAGTCGATCGCGGTGACGGCATTGAGCAGTCGATCGACGACGTAAAGCTCGTTGAAAAGCGGAAGCTGGACGGTGATCGTCGGCAGTTCAGCTTCGGCATAACGCCCGCTCGGCGTGGGTACAAAATTTTTGTATCGCCAGAAGTCGATGACCTGCTTGATGCGGTACGCGCCGTAGACCGCTAGTGTGCCGAGAATTGCGAAATAAAGGAGCAGGATGAACCAGTCGAAGGTGTCGAGCTGGTAAAGCGGGCTGATATTTCCCCAGGTTTTGTTGACGAGATCGTGGAAGTACTGCTCGAAAAGAACTTGTGGCGTTGGGCCCTTAGGACTGGGCCATGGTGTCGGTGCTGGGGACTGAAAAATCATGAATTACGATACGTCCAAAGGCGCAAGATTCTAACCTAACAATCCCACGGCTTCAAATTCGGCGGTGTGGGGCGCTGTAATCGCTGGGGGCAGCCGCGATGCGCGCCGGAGAGGCGACGGTGAACGTCACCGGCCGTGGCTCCTGTGTTCGCTTTGTTAGTGAACGGAGGCTCAAGTCCGCTATTCCCGGCATGACGTAGAACACAGCCACACTTCCGAGCAGCGCTCCCGTAAGCAAACGCGACGTGTGCGTGTTTTCCCAGATGCCGAAAAACGTGAGGCTGAAGTCTATTGCGAGGGGTAAAACCGAGAGGATCAAGACGCTCCGCGGTGGCGCCGCGGTGTTTCTGAGTGAACGGACCAGCGGGTAAAGCAACAACGTAAACGCGAACCCGAAATAGATTCCCGTACAACGCGAGCAAACTGCGAACTTGTGCCCGTCGATGAAATAGGAGCGCTCCGGAATCTGGTGACAGAGCGTGCCGAACGCCCGGTAGATCGCGAAAGCCAGGCCATTATGTCCACCCGCCGCCGCTACCGGCGCCATGAGTATCAGCGCCACCAGCCCCAACACCGTCGCCGCACTCACGAGCCAAAAAACCAGCGGCCTTCGCGTCGGCACCACCTGCGGCACGTATTGGCTCATCTATTCTTCCCCAGGATAAAAAACCGCGAAATAGAACAAGTCAGGAAGAGGGGCTTGCCCCCGCTCGTCCAACCCAAGCTACGGCGGGGGCAAGCCCCTCTTCCTGACTTGTTCATTTCAACTGCCTCAAATCTTGGTGTGGCTAAAAGCGGATAACTGTATCCGGTCCACCTTCGATGTGTAACGTGTCAACAAACCGAATGTGGCGCGACTCGGTGGTCATCACGACTGAATGCGTCCGCTTGCCCGATCCGAAAAAGCGCACACCCTTCAACAACGCACCATCAGTCACACCAGTCGCAGCAAAGATGATCTTCTTCCCCGGCGCGAGATCATCCGTGTCGTAAACCTTGTTCGGATCCTTTATGCCCATCGTCGCCAGCCGGTCGAGTACCTCCTGGCGCGACGGCACCTTGTTTTTGTCTACACCCAAACGATCCGGATCGAACACGAGCCGCGCCTGGATCTCACCGTTCAAACACTTCATCGCCGCGGCAGTGATAACGCCTTCGGGCGCGCCGCCGATTCCCATCAACGCATGGATATTTGTTCCAGCAACTGCCGCCGAAATACCCGCCGAGAGGTCGCCATCAGAGATCAAACGAATGCGAGCGCCGGCCGCTCTCACGTCGTTAATGAGTTTTTTGTGTCGTGAACGATCGAGCACGATCACCGTGAGGTCTTCGATGTCGCGTCCGAGGCGGCGGGCGATATTTTTCAGGTTGTCTTTCACCGGCGCGTCGATATCCACGACGCCGCGTGACGATGGTCCAACCACGATCTTGTCCATGTAAATGTCAGGCGCGTTGAGCAAGCCGCCACGCTCTGCTGCCGCGAGCACGGCAATCGCGTTGTTCGCACCGAGCGCGCAAAGATTTGTGCCTTCGAGTGGGTCGACAGCGATATCAACTTCAGGGCACGATTCGGCAATCTCCTCGCCGACGCCAAAGCCGCCTCCGACCTCTTCACCGATGTAGAGCATCGGCGCTTCATCGCGTTCGCCTTCGCCAATCACGACGCGCCCGCGCATCGGCACAGTATCCATCACCTCTCGCATCGCCTCGACGGCGACGTGGTCTGAGAATTTTCGATCGCCCTGACCCATCGTTTTGGCTGAGGCGATTGCAGCGGCTTCGGTCACGCGCAAGAAATCCAACGACAGCTCGCGCTCTGTCCTGAGGTCGTCACCCATCTGTGTCTCCTGGTTAAGGAATCAGCTCAAAATGCTCAGTCATACTAGCATACTAGACAAACGCAACTCTAAACGGTACTCTCACGCGCGCTCTTCGTTTCTGGGCCTCATCACTATGGATCGAAGAATAGAGCTCATCATTTCCAAGCTCAAAAAAGATCCGACGGCGTCGTGGGATATTTCTGCGCTCGCCGTGCTCGTGAATCTCTCGCCGTCGCGCTTTCGACATCTATTTAAACAGGAGACAGGGACGAGTCCGGCGCAGTATCTCAAAGACCTCAGGCTGAGCAGGGCTGAAAAGATGTTGCGCACGACGTTTCTCAGCATCAAGCAAGTCCTGAAGCAGGTCGGGATCGCGTCGAACGCTCATTTCGTGCGTGATTTCCGTCGTAAGTACGGCACAACTCCGACCGCTTACCGCCGCACGATCAGACGTAAACAGAGACGAGGGCGATAGCCACTTTCGCCAAAATTTAGCCATTTTCGACAACAAATAGCCGTTGACTATACTCACCGCTGCGACTAAATTGCCGTCACTCACCAAAACTCAGAAATGGAGTAATGCAAATGTTTGTCTATTCCTCACGCTCGATTATCTGGTCCACTTGCTTGATCCTCGTGTTGGCGGCGGTGGCTGCGGCGCAAACGCCGGAGACGGTGGTTGCAACTGTCAACAACATTGAGATCACGCAGAAGCAAGTGGATGATTCGGTAGCGGCGCAGATCTACCCGCTACAACAGCAGCTCTACGCGATTCGTAAAGTCGCGCTGGAGAACCTCGTCACCACAAAGATTCTCGAAAAAGAGGCGACCGCAAGGCGCGTTTCGATCGACGATCTGCGAAAGCAACTGACAGTCGGGGAGGTGAACGTCACGCGCGCGCAGGTCGAAGAGGCTTACAAACAAAACGCATCGTTCTTCGCAACGATGAGTCCCGACGAGGCGCGCGAGCGTTTGCGTCTCGATCTGGAGAACCAGGCACGAATGAAACACTACCGCACGGGCCTGGATGCGTTGCGCAGGAAATGGACCATCACGTTGAACCTGCCGCCGCCGGTGTTTGTCTCAGAGCTCGATGACGGTGTCTCGCCTGTTAAAGGTGCGACAAATCCAGTCGTGACGATCGTCGAGTTTTCGGATTTCGAGTGCCCGTTCTGCAAACAGGTGCAGAGTGTGCTCAAGCAGATCGTCGAGAACTATGGCCGGACGGTACGGCTCGTGTTCAAGCACTTGCCGTTGGAAGGCCATCGCAATTCGTTGCCGGCAGCACGAGCAGCTTACTGCGCCGCGGAGCAGGACCGGTTCTGGCAATATCACGATGCGCTCTTCACGGCAGACAACTTGTCGCCACCGCTCATCGAGGAGATTGCTTCGGAGCTGGGGCTCGGTTTGCCTAGATTCCAGGAGTGTGTTGCGTCGGAGCGGTCGCGTTCCGCGGTTGTCAAAGACATGGAAGCTGCCCGGCTGTTGCGAATCGAGAGCACACCGAGTTTTGTAGTAAATGGAAAAGTAATCAAAGGCGCGCTCAGCTTTGCCGATTTTCAAAAAATCATCGAGCAGGAGCTAAACCAGCGCGCTACATCCTCAACTAATTAGGAGATCCTCACAATGAAACATGCTGTATGTCTGGTCTTTACACTACTTCTTTCTTTTGCCGGTCCAGTGCTCGCGCAGGAACGCTCCAGCGCTGCACCGGAAAAGATCATTCGCGAAACTTATCACAAGCTGGAGCTCTACAACGCCGCTGCTCAGGTGCTGGAAAATGAGCTCACGCACCGACCGTTTCGCCCGGAAAATATCGCAGCGAGCGTGAAATTCGAGCTCAGTGATTTTCGTTCCGGGAGTGTTCGGGAAATCCTGAACAAGCCGTACGCGGAGCTGGTGACGCTGCCTACGGGCGACGTCATTTCGCTGACACGTGGGGGTCACTCGCAGGATGGTGGGCCACAGGAAGCCACATTTGGCGCGGCGTGGGAGCGTGGGCAATACGCTTCTGTATTCGACCCCGCCTGGACCGTGAGTGACGTGTTTCAATTCGAAGCTGCCCGTTATTACGACATCACTGCGTATGTTTCTTATCGCGTCACTGTCAGCCTTGATGGCAGAGCGAGAAACTATCGAGCCCTCGCGCTCTTTCGGGATGCGCCCGACGGACGTCCGGAATTTTGGGATGCAATCGTTAACGGAGTAGCGAGTGTCTGGGAAGAGAAACGTCCACCGTACAAAGCCAAGAATGGAATTCTCGTTGAGTCGAGTGCTTCGCTCGCTATGATTGATGTCGGTGATGGCGGGGACACCGGTGATAGCGGCGACCCGATAACCTCGGACGATGGCAGTACAGACACGATGTTTTCATCAACTCCTCTGCCCTTCTGGATCAGTGGCGATCTGACGGAGCATGCGTCCGGCTGGCATGGTGGTACTGCCAAGTTTACCGGCGAGTGTTTTGTGGTTCCGAACAATCAGCAACGCTGCTCGGTGGCAGTGAAGGAATTTGCGGCTTTTGAGACTGGCACGCTCAGTAACTTCACACCGTTCTTCTGGCATGTCGGGTCGAAAGATCAGAAGACTGAGAATCGCACCGGACCGCGCGGTACCAGCCTTTCGTGTGCGTCAGCGACGGGAGTGGCGTTTTCATCGTGTTTGTTCGGGACGAGCTGTGGCGGGACAGCGAGCGTTTCGCTGAGTGTGCTCGTTGCCTCCGCTACGGCGACGGTATCCGGCGGCAACCTCTGGCACGACGTGAATGCTGAACACTTTAGTTGTGCTCTCGCGAGTGTAGCCGGCGGCACTTGTACGACGCCTGCTTTCGATGGCACGTGTCCGATCGGGACCACTCCGAATGGCTCGGGTTTGTGTTGTTTCAGTAGTAGTGGCACAACCGAATGCAATACGACCTTCGCGAGCCGTTGCATGAGGTTTGGGGGCGAATATGAATTCCTGACGTGTACCTGTTTGGGTTGCGATACGTGCGGTGGCTCACCGATCGTCATCGATATCGCGGGTGATGGTATCGCGCTGACGAACCCGGCTGATGGAGTCGATTTCGATCTGAACGGCAATGGCACCAGAGATCGTCTCGGTTGGACACGGCCCGGCTCTGACGACGCCTGGCTCGCCCTCGATCGCGACGGCAATGGAAACATCGATCGAGGCGCTGAGCTCTTCGGAGACTTCACACCGCAGCCCGCTGCGAACAATAAAAACGGGTTTCTGGCTCTCGCTGAGTTTGATAAGCCGGCAAACGGCGGCAACGCTGACGGTGTGATCGATAGTCGCGACTCGGTCTTCGAGAGACTTCGTTTATGGCAGGATAGAAATCACAACGGCATTTCTGAGCTGGATGAGCTGCACACGCTCGCAGAGTTGAACGTCAAGTCACTCGAGCTGGACTTCAAAGAATCGAAGCACGTCGATGAATTCGGGAACGAGTTCAAATACCGTGCGAAAGTAAAAGACGCCACCAACGCCAACGTCGGACGCTGGGCCTGGGACGTCTTCCTATCACACTGAATCCGTCTTTATCCGTGTAATCCGCGTTTGATTTTCCGACGGATTACACGGATTTTTTCGAAGGTGGTAAGGTGCGGCGCGCGGGCTTCTCTTTCTTTAATCCTAACGCCCAGTCGGCCTGCATGAGGGTGTGAATGTCGCGCGTGCCCTCGTAGATGATTGCCGCTTTGCAGTTTCGGAGATAGCGCTCGACGGGATAATCGTTTGCATAGCCGTTCGCGCCGTGGACCTCGATGGCCATCGATGCTGCTTTCTCACTGCGCGTTGTGGCTTGCCACTTGGCCAGGCTCGTCGCCTTCGCGTTGGGCTGCCCTTCGTTCTTCAACCAACCGGCGTGCAGCCAAAGCAAGTGGCTCATCTGGTAATCGGCTTCCATCTCGGCAATCTTCTGCTTCACGAGCTGGTGGTTCCCAATCTTCGTGCCGAAAGTCTCGCGCGTGTTCGCATAAGCGATGGAAGCGTCACGCGAGGCGCGAATTACTCCGGTGGCTCCGGACGCAACGGTGTAACGGCCCTGCTCGAGTGCGAACATCGCGATCTTGAAACCCTCTCCCTCTTCACCAATCATGTTCTCCTGCGGCACTCGCACGTCCTGCAATGAGAAGTAACCCGTGTTGCCGGCGCGAATGCCGAGTTTGCCGTGGATCGTGCCTGATGAAAAACCTTTCATAGTCCGCTCGACGATAAAACACGACATGCCGGTGTGATCGCGCTTGCGTCTTTTCTCTTCATCAGTCCAGCAGAAGAAAAGGAAGTTGTCAGCCACGTCTGCCAAACTGATCCACATCTTCTCGCCGTTCAGTACCCATTCGTTCCCTTCGCGACGCGCCGTCGAGCGCGCTCCAACGACGTCGGAACCCGCTCCCGGCTCAGTCAAACCATAGGTCGAGATCTTTTCGCCTTTTGCCTGCGGCACGAGATATTTCTGCTTCTGCTCTTCAGTGCCCCACGTGTAAAGCGTCAACGAGTTCAATCCGGTGTGGACCGACATCACCACGCGCAAAAAGGTGTCAACGGCTTCGAGCTCTTCGCACACGAGTCCGAGCGAGATGTAATCGAAACCGGCGCCGCCGTACTCCTCAGGAATGCAGACTCCCAAAAGATTCAGCGCGCCCATCTTCTTCAGTATCGCAGGGTTAAATTCCTGCTTCTCATCCCATTCCTTGATGTGCGGCGCAACTTCCTTCTGCGCAAATTCGCGCACTGTTTGCACGAGGGCCTTGTGATCTTCGGTCAGTTCGAAATCGATCATTTCATTACTCTTTCCAGTAGCGTGCTAAAAATGACCGGACATCTTACCTAAGTGGAAACTCCAATGTCCAAACCGCACTATCCACAGATTACGCAGATCTCTGTGTAATCTGTGGAAAAGGCTTTGCTATACTTCGCGGCATGCCGAAGAAAAATCGAGCCACCGACGTAACCACTGTCGGTTTAGTGCAGATGAGTTGCGGTCCCGATCCGGCAGCGAACCTCAAGAAGGCGATCGCCGGAATTAAAGACGCCGCCAAGCGCGGCGCGCAAATCGTTTGTTTGCAGGAGCTCTTTCGCTCGCAGTACTTTTGCCAAACAGAAGACATCCAGCTCTTCAAACTGGCCGAAACGATTCCCGGTCCATCGACGGAAGCGCTCAGCAAAGTGGCGCGTCAAAAGAAGGTCGTCATCATCGCCTCTCTTTTTGAAAAGCGTGCCGCCGGTGTGTATCACAACACGGCCGTGATGATCGACGCGTCCGGCCAGATCGCAGGCAAGTATCGCAAGATGCACATCCCTGACGATCCGCTTTACTACGAGAAGTTCTATTTCACGCCGGGAGATCTGGGTTTTCAATCTCACGACACCACCTACGGCAAAATCGGCACGCTCGTCTGTTGGGACCAGTGGTTTCCGGAAGCGGCGCGGCTGACGGCACTCGGCGGCGCACAGTTTCTGTTCTACCCGACAGCCATCGGCTGGCTCCCTGACGAAGAGCAGGAGATGAACGAGGCGCAGCACTCGGCGTGGGAAACGATTCAACGTGGACACGCGATTGCAAACGGAGTTTACGTCGTGGTCGTGAACCGCGTGGGCCGCGAAGGCAAACTGACGTTTTGGGGCCAGTCGTTTGTAGTGGATCCGTTTGGTCGCATCATCGCCAAAGCCTCTGCGGATAAGGAAGAAGTGCTGGTCGTCGAATGTGATCTCTCCAAGATCGAAGAGACTCGACAAAACTGGCCCTTCCTGCGCGACCGTCGTATCGATGCGTATGAGGGATTGCGTTTCCGGTTCGGTGGCTCGGTATGAAATACGGCGTACTGGATCTGATCGGCAACGTCGGCGTCGTGGTGCTGATGATTACCTACCTGATGTTGCAGTTGAACAAGCTTCGCAGCGACGGGCTCGCTTACTCCCTTTTGAATGCAGCAGGCGCGAGCCTGATTGTCCTTTCACTTCTCGTAAACTTCAACCTGTCTGCTTTTCTGATGGAAGTCTTCTGGGTCTTGATTAGCTGCGTCGGGATCTACAGGTACTTTCGCTTCAAATCGCTGCGCTCACAAACTCTCGATGGCTAAACATGGATCGCAAACGCCTTCAGAGCTTGGCTTCCGCATGCCCGCGGAATGGCATCCTCATCATTCGACGTGGCTGACGTGGCCCAAGGATCCCGAAACCTGGCCCGATCGCGTGACACAGGTCGAGCAGATCTACCTTGAGATGATCTCGGCGCTCACTCCACACGAGATCGTCAATCTCCTCGTTGACGATGATGAAACAGAACAAGTCGTGCGCGGCCGGTGTAGCGCGGCGGTAGCTTCGCGGATCCGTTTCCATCACATCCAGACAGTCGACTCATGGATTCGCGATTATGGTCCAAGCTTCCTGATTGGCCCAAACGGTGAGGGCGCCTTTAACGATTGGATCTTCAACGCGTGGGGAAACAAGTATGAAGTGCTCAAGCAGGACGATACCGTCCCGCAGCGGTTGGAACCGTTTCTGAAGATGAAAAGATTCTCACCCGGAATCGTGATGGAAGGCGGATCGATTGAAGTGAACGGCGCCGGGTGTGTGCTGACGACTGAGCAATGTTTGTTGAATCCAAATCGCAATCCCGATCTGTCGCGTGAAGAGATCGAGCAGTATTTAAAAAACTATCTCAATGTGACGAAAGTCTTATGGCTCGGAGAAGGCATCGTCGGCGACGACACTGACGGTCATATCGACGACATCGCTCGTTTCGTCGCTTCCGATGTGATCGTCTGCGCTGTTGAAGACGATCTCGCCGACGCGAATTACGAGCTTCTGCAAGACAATCTGAAGCGCCTCAGATCGATGAGTGACGCGAAGGGAAAGCCTTTCGAGATCGTCACTTTACCGATGCCTGGAACTGTCGGCGGCAGCAGCACCACGAGCCGCGATCTCGAACGTCTACCTGCCACCTACGCAAACTTTTACATCGCCAACAACGTCGTGCTCGCGCCGGTGTTTGGTCACGCAAACGATGAACGTGCAGTCGACACACTGCAGCGACTCTTCCCTACTCGTCAGATAGTGCCGATTAACTGTGAGCCACTGGTTTGGGGTATGGGCACGATCCACTGCGTCACGCAACAGCAGCCGCAAATTTAAGCCACGGATTTCACGGATGAACACGGATTTTCTTTCAGTGTAAATCCGTGCTATCCGTGGCTAATTATCTTCCTTGCTTCCTCGATCGCCTCGTCTAAAGTGCGTACGCGCCCATCCAATTGCAGCTCGTAAACCGCGCGTGTGATCTCGCCCATCTGCGGGCCGGGCGCGACGCCCAGCTCCAACAAGTGTCGCCCCAGCAGTAACGGATCGGGCGGGCGCTGCTCCACCTGCAACTCTCGCGAACGTTGGATGAACCACTCCTGCGCCTCTGATCCGTACCACTTCTCGCGCGGCACCCATTCCGCATTGCGTCCGAGTGAGTCGGACTTCGCCACGCGATACAACAGATCGGGCTCGCAGCGACGCGCCAGGCGACGAAACGCGCCTTCACCAACCTCATCGCGCTTCTTGTAAAACTCACCCGGCTTCAAATGCTCACGCACCAGCGAGATCACCTGCGCGCGTACGTCGTAACCATCAATCGTGTGTACTTTAATGCGATCGAGAAAACTCTCAGCCGGCGGTACGCCCGCTTCCTCGTGTCCACGCGAACGCCACCTGCCCTCGAGGAACTCAGTCGTAGCCGGCTTGCCAAAATCATGCGCGAGCGCCGCAAGCATCACCGTGACTTGTCGCGGGTACGGAAGATCATCAATCAACTTGCGCGCACCATCGATAACGAGCTGCGTGTGTACAAACACGTCGCCTTCAGGATGCCACTCGGGATCCTGCGGCACTCCGATCAAACTCTGAATTTCCGGAAACAGTTTCTCGATCGCGCCTAACCGTCGCAGCCACTCGAGCCCGATCGACGGCCGCGCCGCTCGCAACAGAAGCTTCTCGATCTCACCCCAGATCCTCTCGGCAGGCAGATCGCTGAGATCGATCGTGCGGCAAAGCTCGACCGTTTCCGACTCTATCTCGAAGTCAAAACGAGCAGCAAACTGCGCCGCACGCAGCACGCGCAAACTATCTTCCGCAAACATGTCTTTCGATACTGCACGCAGGATGCGGTGCTCAATGTCGAGAAGACCATTAAACGGATCGATCAACTCACCGGTGAGTGGATCCTGCAGGATAGCGTTAATGGTGAAGTCGCGACGGCGTGTCGCTTCGGCAACGCTCATCGAGGGATCGCCTTCGATCACGAAAGCTTTGTGACCGCGTCCTGACTTACGTTCGCGCCGCGGGATCGAGACGTCGAAATGGTGACCGAGCTTGTAGACGGTGAAGGCTTCGCCGACGACGTTTACTGGTCCAAACTGGTCGAGGATTTCTCGCAGGCGTGCGGCGTCCAAATTGTAGACTTCGAGGTCCCAGTCCTTTGGTTGCGCGCCCATCAGCGAATCGCGCACACACCCACCGACGAGCAGCGCACGGCCACCCGCCTCCTGGATCGTGAGAGAGAGTGCGATAACTTTTTCCGGTAACTCGGCCATAACAGAACCGAGCGCGGTAGCGCCGGGTCAACTTTATTAGCGGACGTGTTTGGAAGATTGACCCGGCGCTACCGCGCTCGGTTCTGTTAATCTTCAGGCGACTCCACGACAACCTGCACGCCGCGTGTGGACGGGAGACAACTGATCACCTGCGCGCGATCGATCTTTGTCAGCTCGCTGCCGGCTGCGTGCCACAGCTTCACCCAGAAAGTTCGTGTTGGCCCGTGAACCGCGAAGGTCGATCCATCGATCATCACCGGCACCGGCTCTGCAATGGTTCCGGCTCGCAACGTCTCCAGCAGCTCCGGAATATACGGCTTGAACTTTTCAAACTGGACCAGCACTGCACCGTCTTCGATCTCCGCAGGCGGCAGCTCAACCGGATCTTCTGACTCGAGCAAAAGCCGCGTCTCAGTTTGCTGGTTCCGTTTCTTAACTACAGGCATAAACTCTAGATCGACTCCGGTACCGGATACGGCTTCAAACGCTTCTGCAAATGCTCCGCGAGATCGGCTACTTTGATCCGCTCCTGCTCCCACGTGTCGCGATCGCGCACCGTCACTGCTTCATCCTCGAGCGACTGGTGATCGACGGTGATGCAAAACGGAGTCCCGATCTCATCCTGGCGCGCGTAGAGTTTTCCGATGCCGCCGGTGTCGTCGTAAACCGCGCGCAGCACCGGTTGCAAGGATCGCTTGATCGCCTTCGCCATCCCGACAATCTCCGGTTTGTTCTTCGCGAGAGGCAGGATCGCAGCTTTGATCGGTGCGAGCTGCGGGCTCAGTTTCAGAATAACTCTCGTCTCGCCCTTATCATTCGTCTTTTCAGAGTAAGCATCCATCAACACCGCCAGCACCGTTCTGTTGACACCCGCCGCCGGTTCAATGACGTGCGGATAGAAACGCTGCTTCGCCGCCTCGTCGAAGTACGACAGATCCTCAGTCGAATCAGGATTGATGCGCTTTCCTTCAGCGTCGAGTTTATTCTTCGAGTGGGTGCCTAAATCAAAATCAGTCCGCCACGCAATTCCCATCAATTCTTCCCACGGCTTTTCGCGTTCGGGGAAATACCTGTACATGATGTCGACCGTGCGTTTGGAGTAATGGGCCAACTCCTCGCTCGGAACTTCATACAAAAAGAGATTCTCGCGATTGAGACCCAGCGAGCTAAACCACTCGAGGTATTGTTCGACCCAGTAGTCCACGAGCCTGGTGTGTTCGGCAGTTGGTGAGACGAAATACTCCATCTCCATCTGCTCGAACTCACGCGTTCTCAAAATGAAATTTCCCGGAGTAACTTCGTTGCGAAAAGACTTACCGACTTGCGCGATACCAAAAGGCAATTTGCGCCGCATCGTCGTCTGCACATTCAAAAAGTTAATGAATATGCCCTGAGCGGTCTCAGGTCTCAGGTAAGCCAGCGCAGTCGGATCATCGTCTGCAACAGCGCCCAGTTTGGTTTGCAGCATGGTGTTGAACGGCCGCGCTTCGGTCCAGTCGCTCGCACCACACGAAGGACATTTGTTGTCGACGATCTTGTCGGCGCGAAAACGGCCCTTGCACTTGCGGCAATCGATCAGCCAATCATTAAACGTCGCCTCGTGGCCCGAGTACTTCCAAACGAGACGATTGAGGATGATCGACGAGTCAATGCCCTCGATGTCGTCACGTTCGTAGACGAGCCAGCGCCACCAGGCTTGCTTGACGTTATTGCAGAGCTCGACGCCGAGTGGGCCATAATCCCAGGCGCTGCCGAGGCCGCCATAAACTTCGGAAGAAGGGAAAACAAAACCTCGCCGCTTGGCGAGCGAAACGATGGTGTCGATGTTTGGTGCAGGCACGAATACAGGATTATCAAAATTCCGGGGATTAGTAAAACAAGCCGCGGATTTACCCGGATAAACGCGGATCAGAATAAGAAATATTTTTCAGATCTGCGTTCATCCGTAAATCCGCGGCTTGTTTTCTATTATTTGCTTGGTGTGGAAATGTTGACGTCGATCTTCTGCGATCCTCCGCCTCCAAATATTCGGTTTCTAAACATGAACAACCCAACCAATACGATGAGCACAAAAATCACCACAATAGCGACAACGCCGACACTGCCGGCACCACCACCTTCTTCGGCCATGAAGGCTCCTCCTTGTATATGAACGAGATTACCCGGGGGGCTAAAATGGAGGGGACGGCGTAACTGTAAACCAGAAAGAAAATTTTAGCCACAGATTTACACGGATTTGACCCAGATCTGATCCGTGTAGTCTGTGGCTAAATAATCTTAACGCTTGCGGCGTTTGACTTCGCCTGCTTGAACGGTCGGCGTGGCTTGCGGAACAGCGGCGCCACTCGGAACTATCCACAGCTCAACACTGTCTTCTTCGCGGTAGCCACCGTTCACGACCGAGAGCCGTGAAGCATCGATGCCGCGCTGCGTAACCATATACTCGCGCGCACGATTCATCAGCTTTTCGACCTGGCCCACCGGGCTCATCCGTCCGCCGTAGGCGATGATGTAAGCGCGGGTGGTTGGGTCGTTCTGCAATTCGACTGCAAGGTTGTCGAGACGCGCCTTCTGATCGTCGAAGGTGCAGTTATTACACTCGTCAAACTCTCGCGCAACAATCACGACTTTCTTGATTGGCGCGATCATCGAAACTGCCTGCGCGCTTTGCGCACATGCCGGATCTGACGATCCATCATCAGCAGTCAACGTTGCGGTGATGCGTTGTCCACCGAGTCCGGTAGAGTCGACATTCAACGTCGCGGTTCCCAGGCCGCTGATGACGTGAGCACTCGACGGCGTAACTTTCCACGTGTACTTCAGTGCTGCGTTGCCGCTGTAAGAAACGTCGGCAGTGTAAGTGATGATCTCGCCTTCGGTGACCTGACTCGGGCCGGAAATGTTGACCGGGAACGGGCACGGTGACTTCGGCAATGGTGGCAACGGACGATAATTCACGACCACGCATTTCACGCGTCCCGCGGGCAGCTCGACTTCACGTGTCCAGAACTGTCCGTTGGGCAATCTGACCTGCACGGTGTGCAATCCCGCGTCGAGATCGACGGCGCGATAATCCGTAGTGGTTTCGCCATGCGGTTTACCGTCAATCATCAGCAGGAGACCGGCCGGATTGGTAAGAATCTTGATAGTTGCGTATTTTGCTTTCTTCGGTTTGGCAGACGCTGTCGTCGCCGGAGCCGCAAAGAAGACGAGCGCAAACAAAGCTATGAAAGCAAACTTGAGATTACGGAGGCTGCGTGGCGACATTATTGGTCCTCCTTAATCTTCGACTTCGCATAGCGCTTTCTCAAACCCGTACCGGCAGCGAGCAAGCCCGTTCCAAACAGGAACAACGACGCTGGCTCGGGAGTGGGCGTTGGGGTTGTCGGTGTCGGCGTTGGGCTACTGCCCGGCGGCGGTGTAGGCGTTGGTTGCTCGTTGTTATCACAACAGTCGATGAAAGCAATGGGCACGGCCGCGAGGAGCAGGAATGGCCACTTCGGGAAAGAACCGCCCGCTATAAAGATCTCGCCGCAGTCGCAGATCGTGCCTTCAACTTCGCCCTCTTCGATTTCCTCGACCCCGATCGTCTTTCCGTCACCAGTAACTACAACACTGGAGAGAACCGATTCGGTTTTGCCGTCAGTTTTCGCTGGACCCTTGGCGACCGACTCGCCGTTTGGTCCAGTCTTTTTCGGATCTTGCGTCAGCGTATTGATCCGCAGATCGAGAACGCCTTGAGTGCTGGTAACGGTTTGGACCACCTGGTTGAATCTTACCGGCTCAGCCAGCGCGGGCACCGCAGTTAAAATAAGAACGAACAGCGTCGCCGGGAGCAAGCGACTGGTTCGCCCACGTTTCGGGAGTTTTTCACTAGAGTACAGGGCAGAAGTTGAATTCATACGTTTAGAGCGATTTTGACGCAACCGCCTTGATCTCATCGAGATGTCTATATCCAGTACAGGGACAGTGCTAATAACTAAAAAACTCCAGCCGCACCCAAGGTTTTCTGTATTGCCTGCAGTTTGCTGGGTGAGGGGGCGCCCCAGACAATAGTCAATCAACACATAAAAGTGTGGAAAACTACGAGCAATTCGAGGGCCGCTGGAAATATTGAAGAAAACCGCGAGATCTGACGATCAAGATAGCAGATCTGTCTGGGACTTGGACGGACCGTCTGGAAACTGGACCATCACTGGACCAAACGGAACCGAGCGCGGTAGCGCCGGGTCAAATCCCACCGTCACGATTCGTGACGTGTTTGACCCGGCGCTACCGCGCTCGGTTCTGTGCGTGGTCCTGCTATTTACTCCCCGCCGCCGTCGCTCGGGCTGGCGGCTTCGGCTTTGCGATTCTCTTCGCGCAACACCGCCTTACGCGAGAGCTTGATCTTGTTGCCTTCGCGGCCGATGCACTTCACGAGGATCTGCTGCCCTTCCTTCAATTCGTCACGAACGTCCTTAACACGACGATCCGCGATCTCCGAGATGTGCAGCAATCCATCGGTACCCGGAAAGATCTCCACGAACGCACCGAAATCAACGATCCGGTTAACCGTGCCGAGATACGTCTGGCCCACTTCGGCTTCCGCGGTTAGACCACGAATACGATTCACAGCCGCCTCCGCAGCGTCACCACTCGCCGTGGCAATCGAGATCGTGCCATCGTCCGAGACGTCAATCTTCGCGCCCGTCTCTTCAACGAGCGATCGGATCACTTTGCCGCCTGGTCCAATGACGTCGCGAATCTTGTCCGGATTGATTTTGATTTGAATGATGCGCGGAGCGTGTGCCGAGATCTGCTCGCGCGGCTCAGCCAGAGTCTTCTCCATCGCGCCGAGAATGTAGAGCCGGCCCTTCTTTGCCTGTTCGAGCGCCTCGGCCATGATCTGCGCGTTGATGCCCGCGATCTTGATGTCCATCTGCAACGCCGTGATGCCGTTGCGCGTGCCGGCCACCTTGAAATCCATGTCGCCGTAGTGATCTTCGGCGCCCGCGATGTCGGTCAGGATCGCGTACTTGTTTCCCTCCATCACGAGACCCATCGCCACGCCCGCAACCGGAGCTTTCAAAGGCACACCCGCGTCCATCAACGAAAGCGTGCCGCCGCAAACAGTCGCCATCGAAGACGAGCCATTCGATTCGGTGATATCTGAAACTATGCGGAGGGTGTAGGGAAAATCTGCATCATCAGGCAGGACTGTCTCGAGTGCGCGCCGCGCGAGTGCGCCGTGTCCGATCTCGCGCCGGCTCGACGAACCGAAGCGTCCGACTTCACCGACCGAGTACTGCGGGAAATTGTAGTGCAGCAGGAAGCGGCGTTTGACTTCGCCCTTTTCGAGATCGTCGATGAACTGCTCGTCTTCCTTGGTGCCGAGAGTCGTTGAAACGAGCGCCTGCGTTTCGCCACGTGTGAAAAGCGCCGAGCCGTGGACGCGTGGCAGCCAGCCGACTTCTGAAGTGATCGGACGAATCTCGGAAAACCGCCGTCCATCCGGTCGCCGCCGTTTGTTGAGAATATCGTCGCGGAAGACCGTCTCTTTGAGTTGGTCGAAGATCAGTTTCGCCATCGCGCGTTTTTCAGGCTGATCTTCCGGATACGACTCAATAACTTCTTTCTTCAACGTATCAACCGCAGCATAGCTGGCGCGTTTTTCCTGCCCGGTTGTGTCGAGCGCTGCGCGTAACGGTTCCGCATGTCGCTCGGTGATTTCGCGCGCCATATCCGGGTCAAGCTCGACGATCGTCACATCGCGCTTCTGGATCTCGAGCGCTTTGTAGAGCTCTCTCTGCCAGCGACAGAGGCGATTGATTTCCTTGTGCGCGAGCATCAGGGCCTCAACCATGATCTCTTCCGAAACTTCATTCGCACCCGCCTCGACCATCACGATCGCTTCTTCAGTTCCGGCGACAATCAAGTTCAAACGCGACTCACGCACTTCATCGTAAGTCGGGTTAACAATGTAACGTCCCTCGATCAACCCGATACGCACGCCCGCAATGGGATTCAGAAATGGTATGTCTGATAGATAAAGCGCGCACGACGCGCCCGTGATGGCAATAACGTCGGGATTGTTGTCGGGGTCCGCTGAGATAACGCTGGCAATAACCTGAGTTTCGTTTCGATAACCTTCGGCAAACAGTGGGCGACAGGGACGATCGATCAAGCGGCTGGTCAGGACTTCCTTTTCATTGGGACGGCCTTCACGCCGGAAATAATTACCGGGGATGCGCCCGGCCGCATAATTTGATTCACGATACTCGACCGTGAGGGGAAAGAAATCAATTCCTTCGCGGGCGGTTAGAGCACCAACGGCGGCGACCAGCAACATCGTGTCGCCATAACGTATAACGACAGAGCCGTCCGCCTGCTTTGCAAGGCGGCCGGATTCAACGGTCAACTCCTTATCGCCAAGCTTGATTGATTCTTTGAGGTATTTCCTATGTGACATTTCTATTCTCCTTAGCACGATACACCTGAACACTAGTCAGGCCGCGGGTACCCAACACTTACGGGGCGTCTCGCTGTTTTGGCAAGCTAACTTGCTCTTAAAGTTTTTCTGGGCCGCCAACGTGAAGCGGTGAAGGCGAAAAGCAGCAACTAAAAAAGGCGGCACGAGCCTCTTGAACCGTGAAGCTCATGCCGCCTAATTGCTTGAAGCTTTGGGCCGTACACGTCCGCTTGTTCGCAGTCAATCGCCGTCACGTTCGGCACTGCCACAAGCTCTTCGATAGACGCGGGCTTTAACTGAACAGAGATTCGAAGCTCTCTCTCAACGTTTGAATCTAACGACGCAGACCCAGACGATTAACTACCTCATGGTAGCGTTCGATATCAGTGCGCTTTAAGTAATCCAACATACTGCGACGCTGCGAGACCATTTTCAGCAGGCCGCGCCGCGAGTGATTGTCTTTCTTGTGGGTCTTAAAATGCTCCGTGAGGTCGTTGATTCTCTTGCTCAAAAGCGCCACCTGGACTTGTGGTGACCCTGTGTCTGACTCATGCGTTCGGAAGTCAGTAACTATCTGTTCCTTGGTTTGTTTTGCTAACGCCACTTGCTTGAATGGTCCTCCTCGACCGCAGTAGACTCCGCCTAAAAGCGGCAACCGCTAAACTTAAAAAGCAGCGTCACTGTAACATGAGCCGCCCAAAACGCACAAATGGAGAGGTTTTTCGCCGCAAAAGGCACAAAATGCACAAAAGTTAGAACGGGCAGAAAAGAACAAGTCAGGAAGAGGGGCTTGTTCTTTTTTGTGCTTTTTGTGCCTCTTTGCCGCTAAATTCGGTGTACTATCGCGGCCAATGTCAAAAGCAAAAATCGTGATTCTCGGAGGGGGCTTCGGGGGTGTTTTTACGGCTCTGGAATTAGCCGGAGCCGCGGATGTGACCCTCGTCAGCGACGCCGACCACTTCTTGTTCACGCCCATGCTCTACGAGTATCTGAGCGGAGAAGTGGAAGAATGGCACATCGCGCCGAGGTACGATGAGCTCCTCGACGACAACGTGCATTCTGTTCAAAGCGCGGTCACTGGAATCGACCTCAAGTCGCAGACCGTTTCACTCGCCAACCAGCAAACGCTGAACTACGACGTGCTCGTGCTCGCCCTCGGTGGCATCACGAACTACGTCGGCGTTGAAGGCGCGGAAGAGTTTTCAAAACCATTTCGAAAAATCAAACACGCGGACGATCTGCGTGCCCTGATGGTCGCGGCGCTCGATCGCATTCCGCCTGACATGCCTTCACTCGACGTGCGGTCCGAGCTGACATTTGCGGTGGTTGGCGCGGGCGCGAGTGGCTGTGAGCTGTCGACCAAGATGGCTGACCTGCTGAACGATGCGGTCAAGCGTCGGGGATTGCCCGGCGAGCCGCGCGTACTCGTGATCGAGATGGGCAACCGCATTGTTCCCGGCATGGGCGATCAGATACGAGTGTTCGTTGAAGATGCGCTGCGCCAGTCAAAGGTTGAAGTTCACACAGAGACGCGCGTGGTGAAGGTGACTCAAGACGGAATCACGTTTGAGCACGAAGGAAATCAGGAGAGTTTGAAGACGGTGGCAGTCGTGTGGACGGGCGGCGTGAAGATGAATCCCGTCATCGAGCATCTCGACGTTGAGAAAAACAACCGTGGACTGCTGATGGTGAAGCCGACATTGCAGTTGTCCCAGTACGTGAATGTCTTCGCGTTGGGTGATATCGCGTTTTATCCGGATGCCTCGCCGACGCTCGCGGGCACAGCGCAGCTTGCGTTTCAGCAAGCGAGTCTCGCTGGAGATAACATCAAGCTTTATCTCGAAGGAAAAGACATGAAGGCCAAACACTTCGAGGAGCTTGGCGAGGCAATCAGTCTCGGGACGGAACGCGCTGCGGTTTTGACTGGCGGGAAGGCGTTTGGTGGAGCGCTCGCGCGGCAGGCGCGATTCGCGCTGTACACGTCGCGACTACCGACGTGGCATCATCGATTGCGTGTTGGGGCGAGCTGGTTTTTTGAGGGAACGACGCCACAGCCACTGCTGCCTCTCGGGTTAGAACGGTAAAACCATCCACAGATTACACAGATATATTCTTCTGTGTAATCTGTGGATGGTTTGGAATGGTAGTTGTTTGTAAGCCGGTCTCATGGGGCCGGCAAAGCTTCGAATCGTGTTATGTGTTGTTTTTCTGGTGATCGTGTCGCTGGTGTGGCTGGCGATTACTTACCGGACGAAGCCGCTGCTTCCGGCAATCGCGCTTCCACCAACTAGTCCCGTCGCTGTCGGCACGCCACTGCCACCCGAACCAGCTCCAACACCCGAGCCTGCAAACACCGCAAACTTCGTCGGACAGGTAAACTTAATCATCCCAGTCGCGGGCGTGCGTCCGGATCAGCTCATCGACACCTTCGACGACGCGCGCTCGGAAGGCCGCGTACACGACGCGCTCGATATACCCGCTGCGGCTGAAACACCGGTACTTGCTGCCGCCAGTGGCAAGATTCTCAAACTCTTTCAGAGCGAGCGCGGCGGCACTACGATCTATCAACTAAACACAAACGGGGATCTCGTTTTCTACTACGCTCACCTCGCGCGATACGCTGACGGCCTCGCCGAAGGAAACGTCGTGAATCAAGGTCAAGTGATCGCCTACGTCGGCGACACTGGCAATGCAGGTCCCGGAAACTATCACCTGCATTTCTCTATCGCTACCGTTTCCGACCCGAAACGCTACTGGGAAGGCACAAATATCAACCCGTACCCACTGCTACACGACCGAACGCGCTAACGCCTTCATCGTTCGCAAATCGTCCAGAAAATCCATCTAAATTCGTGCCTCCTCGCTGGAACGCCCATTGCTCAGACACCCACGGAACACACCCAAAATCGAGGAGTTCAAAATGACCGTTATTCGTCGACTTTTTATTCTTTCGTGGTTTTTGATCTTGCTGGCTGGCTGCGCGCCTGCGCCGAGTAATTCAAACTCTACGGTTTCGACTCAGCCGAGCCCGTCTCCGAGCGCGTCGCCGTCGCCCACAACCACCGACACCGCGTCGGTTGAAGTAACACTGCCGTTGCTCGACGCGCTGTTGACCGACGATAAGTTTGTCGCACGAATAAAGAAGGACGCAAAAGTTTCCGACGAGCAAATTGAATCGATTAAGCGCGCTTCGACTGCCGCTATTGCGCAGCTTCGTGAAACCAACGCCGAAGAAAGCGATGACACCAACGGCAATCCTCGTGAACGCGCGGCAGAGGAGTTGCGCTCCATTCTGGGCGAAGAAAAAGCGCGAGACGTCGCCAGAGTCGCAAACGAATACTGGTCCAAGGGCGAGGTCTCTGAAGCTTCTGCCGACAATGTGCAGATGCTGAAAGGACCAAATGCCGTGCCGACTGACACGCGCGTCGTCGTCAACATTCCGGCGTTTCGCATGGATCTCTTCCAGGATGGATCGCTCGTGAAGTCGTACAAAGTCGGGATCGGTTATCCGCAATTTCCTTTGCCGCAGGGATTAAGACGCGCGCAGCAGATAATCTTCAATCCAACCTGGACGCCGCCGGATTCGCCCTGGGTCGCGAAGATGAAGAACGTCGCGCCAGGTGAGACCGTTGAGGCCGGCGACAAAGACAACCCGCTTGGTCCAATCAAGATACCGATCGGTTTGCCGTCGCTGATTCACGGTGGCAAGTCGGCCGCGAAGATCGGGAAGTTTGCTTCGCACGGGTGTGTGGGACTCACGAATGCGCAGATCAAAGACTTCGCAACACTACTCGCACAAGCGTCAACCACGCAGAATGTGTCCAGCAAGATCGATTCGTATTTAGAGGACAAGGAAAAAACGCAGACGGTAAAACTCAACCAGACCGTGCCGGTCGAGCTGCGCTACGAAACGATCGTGATCGAGGATGGAAAGCTACACATTTACAGGGACGTTTACGCGCAGGACACGAACACGGAAGAGAACCTGCGAGCCGTGCTGGAAGCGCATGGCATGAAGCTGGAAGATCTTTCGGAGCAGCAGCGAACGCAGATTCTCAATGCGCTGAATTCGAAGCCGAAGAAAGAGGTCGTGATCGATCTGGGCACAGTGGCGCAGAAAGGTTATCCGGCGCCGGTTGATCTCGATACGGGGTCAGGAAAAAGGAACGCGGATAAACGCGGAAAAAACACGGATTAGGACGTGAAGGCAGCACAATCCGTGATTTCATCCGCGTTAATCTGTGGCCCGGCTTCACCGTAGTATGGCCGGCCGGATTCGATTGCTTCGAAATACTCCTCGATGCGGTCCAATACCTCTTCGACTGTGTGTGAGTGATAAATCGAGGTGCGAAACAACGCGCCGCCCTGCAAGCCGCGCGTGAATTGGCCCGCAAGCTGTTTCATGCGATTGATCGCGGGGGTCTCAGGCATGTCTTCGCGCAACATGTCGAAATACTCGTGCAGGATCGCGCGCTTGTCGGCTAATGTCGGCTCGAAGATCGGACGACCTCGCATCGCATCTTCGATCTGGCGGAAGATCCATGGATTCGCCATCGCTCCGCGGCCAATCAACACGCCGTCACAACCAGTCTCACGAAACTTTGCAAACGCGCCTTCGATCGTCGTGACGTCACCGCTGCCCGAGACCGGCACACTCACCGCTTCTTTCACTTGCCTGACGAGATCCCAGTTTGCAAGACCACGATAACCCTGCTCTTTCGTGCGACCGTGAAGCGCAATGTGCTCGACGCCACAATCTTCGACGAGTTTCGCAGTCTCCACGGCGTTGATCGTATGGTCGTAAAAGCCCGCACGAATCTTCACCGTCAGCGGAATCGTGATCGTTTTTTTAATTTCTTTGAGAATGTCTGCGAGCCGGCAGTGATCCTTGAGCAGTCCGGATCCGCCGCCGTGCTTCACGACTTTGGGCGCGGGGCAGCCGCAGTTCACGTCGAGAATGTCGGCGCCGACTTCCTGCGCCATTTCCGCCGCCATGCACATGCGCTCAACCTGTCCACCAAAGATCTGCACCGCAAACGGCCGTTCATCTTCGTAGAAACGCATCTGCCGCTTTGATTTCGGATTGTTTCTCGTCAAACCCTCAACTGAAATGAACTCGGAAACAGATAGACCAACACCGCCACGCCGTTTCAGCAGACGACGAAAAGAAACATCCGTCACACCCGCCATCGGCGAAAGCACGAGGGGCGGGTTGATCTCGACGTCTCGAATTTTGAAAGGCTTGATTTCCGTCATCACGGCTTAATCGTTACGGGTGTTCCGACTGAAACAGCGTCGAACAACTCCTTCATCTGCTCATTTTCCAACGCGACGCAGCCCCATGTCCAATCGCTCTTGGCGCCGTTCCCGTGAATGTAGATCAGGCCGCCCAGTTTTGTGTACTGCGGCGGCGCGGTCTTCTTCCGGTGCGCTTCGACGATCGCATTGTACTGCGCTCTGTTTATTAGCCCGTCACGCAAGCCGCGCTCTGCGTCGTCGACGTTCGGATAACTGACGCCGAGCGACAGGTAGTAAGCGCTCTTGTTGTTCTTTACGAATACGTAGAAGTCGCCTTCAGGAGTCGCGCCGTCGCCTTCGCGCACCTTGTCGGCAACGGGATTAAACCCGAGCCCGACGCGATACGTGCGAATTAAAGTTTTGTTTGAGTAAAGCTCGAGCTTACGATCGGCTTTGTAAATGACGATGCGAGGCTTTTCGATAGGCTGACTTTGCCACGGATAAACACAGTTCAGAAATGTGATGAATAGAAGTAGCAAATAAGATTTGACGTCCTTCAATAGAACAAGTCAGGAAGAGGGGCTTGCCCCCGCCGCCCCTTGGATTCGACGAGCGGGGGCAAGCCCCTCTTCCTGACTTGTTCATTCCTCTGACTTGTTCATCCTGAATTGTTCATTACCTTACGGTTTCTTTGACTTCTTCTCGTCCTTCTTTTCTTTGTCGTCGCCCTTCGCGGCCACTGGCTGCTGGATCTTCAGTAGCGGATCGACGCCGGCACGATACGAGTCAGTGACTTTGATAAACGCTTCGTTTCGCAAGCTCTGAAGATAGAGCTCGCGCTCTTTCGGCTGTCGCTCTATCAACATCGCTTCGCGAACGCGATTGTCGTTGAACGTGGGCGTCGCTCCGCCAGGCGTGCGGGCATCGACACGCAGGATCTGATAACCCTCACTAGTTTTGATCGGCTCAGTAACGCCGCCGGGCTTTACGTCCTTCAACAGAGCCGCCAGATCCTCTCGCAGGCTCGGAAAATCAAACTCACCGACATAACCTTTATCCGCCGGCGCGGTGCGCTTCCCTTCCTTCTCACGCTCCGAATTGGCTGCAGCAAGTGCGCCGAAGTCAGAACCAGCGCGTGCCTGTGCGATCAGCTCAAGGACGCGAGCCTTAACCGCCGCATCGTCTTTGCCAGTCGTCACGAGATAAATCTCGGAAAGCTTGAGACTCTCAGGCTTCCGAAACTTGTCAGGGTGCGCGTCAAAATATTTCTTCACTTCGTCGCCTGAGAAGCCGAGGTAAACTTTCCGATCGACTTCCTGTTGCAGCACGGCTGACTTCATCATTTCCGTGCGCATCGTGCGCCTAATATCTTCCGGAACGAGTCCGCTTCCACGCATCGCTTCGTAGAGCTTCTCGATCGAGTTGATGCCCTGCTGCTGCGCGATTTCCAGCATGCGACGGTTGACTTCGGCCTCGACGTCGTTGGCGAGCTCGAGCTCCTTGCCTCTTTGCAGCAACAGCTTCTCATTGATCAGCGTCGCGATCAGCTCGTTCTGGCGCTTCGCGACTTCGTCCGTCGCCTGCTGCTCGGTCATGCCGCTCTGTTTCAGCGCTTCGATACGTTCCTTGGTCTCCTTCTTCAACATCGAGAGCGTGATGACGTCGTCGTTGACCTGGGCGATCACTTCGTCGACGACCTGCATCTCGCCTTCCTGTGCGAAGACGCTCGTGGCGCTGAAAGTCAGGATCAGCAGGGCAGCAAAGGCTGCGACATATTTAACTTTCACAATTAAAAACTCCTATGGAACTGTTTATCCGCCGATTACACAGATTACACAGACTAAAATCTGTGTAATCTGTGGATAAGGTTCGGATTCTAATCGCTAGCACGAATCTGGAGCAACACGGCGCGGGCTACTTCGAGCACATTGTCCTGCTCGTCTTCAGTCAAAACCAGCCGCAAAACACCGTTGGGCGTAAAGACTGCTCCCTTGTTATTTGTCACGAAATCTCCAAGTTTTTCGGGTGAAATCCTCGCCTTTTCACTAAATTTGACCGCCACTCCGTCCGGCGTCTTATCAATCGAAACTATCGCCAGCTCCTCCGACAAACGACGCAAACGCGCATACGCAAACAGCCTGTCGACGGGCACCGGAATACGCCCGTAGCGGTCCTCCGTCTCCTCTCGAATAGCCGTGAGCGTCGCTTCGTCACGTGCCGAAGAAACTCGTTTATACGTTCGCAGCCGCTGTCCCATATCGGAGATGTAATCATCCGGAATGGCAACATCCACGCCGAGATTGAGCGTGACGCTCGTCTCATCTTCGACTTCCTCACCCTGAAGCTCAGCGACAGTTCGCTCAAGCATTTGGGTGTAGAGATCGAAGCCGAGAGCCTCCATGTGCCCCGACTGCTCGCCGCCGAGCAGGTTGCCCGCGCCGCGTAGCTCAAGGTCGAGGGCCGCAATACGAAATCCGGCTCCCAGATCAGAAAACTCGCGAATGGCTGCTAAACGTCGACGAGCAATGGGCGAAAGCTCCTGTTCACTCGGTATCAGCAGGTAAGCGTAAGCCCTGCGGCTGGAGCGCCCCACACGCCCGCGTAATTGATAAAGCTGAGAAAGACCGTAGTGATCGGCGCGATTTATGATGATGGTGTTTGCGCGCGGGATGTCTATGCCGTTTTCGATGATGGTGGTTGCAACCAGAACGTCATATTTGTAGTCGATGAAGTCGAGCATCACTCGCTCCATGTCCTTTTCGTTCATCTGCCCGTGGCCCACGACGAGGCGCGCGTTCGGCACGAGGCGCTTCACGAGGGCCGCGACCGTCTCGATCGTCTCCACGCGATTGTGAATGAAAAAGACCTGTCCGCCGCGCGAGAGCTCAAGGTCGATGGCCGACTTGATAACACTCTCCGAGAACTGCACCACCTGCGTCTGGATCGCGAGTCGATCGCGTGGCGGCGTTTCGATGAGCGACATGTCGCGCATGCCGCTGAGAGACATGTTGAGCGTGCGTGGAATCGGCGTTGCCGAAAGCGTCAACACGTCGACTTTCTTCTTGAGATGTTTCAGTCGCTCTTTGTGTGCGACGCCGAAACGCTGCTCTTCGTCAACCACCACGAGGCCGAGATCTTTGAACTGAACGTCTTTCGAGAGAATGCGATGCGTGCCGATGATCACATCCACTTCACCGGTCTCCATCCGCTTCACGACTTCCTTCTGTTCCTTCGACGATCGAAAGCGCGATAACAACTCGACCTTCACGGGAAACGGCGCGAAGCGGTTGCGAAACGTGTCGTAGTGTTGATAAGCGAGCACTGTCGTGGGTGTGAGAATCGCCGCCTGCTTGCCCTCCATCACTGACTTGAACGCCGCGCGCATCGCCACTTCAGTCTTGCCGTAGCCCACGTCGCCGCACAGCAAACGGTCCATCGGCACCGGCTCTTCCATGTCTTTCTTCACGTCTTCGATCGCTGTCTCCTGGTCAGGCGTGAGGACGAATGGGAAGCCGTCTTCAAACTCCTGCTGCCACGGCGTGTCGGCGGCGAAGGCATAACCGCCGACGAGTTTTCGTTCCGCGTAAAGACGCAAAAGCTCGTCGGCCATATCGCGCATCGCGCGCTTGGCTTTGGCCTTCGTCTTTTGCCAGCCGAGACCGCCGAGTCGATCGAGTTGTGGCTGGTGTCCTTCGGCGCTCGAATAACGCTGCACGAGGTCGAGACGCTCGACGGGAACGTAGAGCTTCGCTTCGTCGGCGTAGTAGAGCAGCATGAACTCGCCGGTGCGTGGGCCAAGATCGAGCGTCTGCAAACCGCCGAAGCGCGCGACGCCGTGATCGATGTGGACCACGTAATCGTTGGGCTTGAGATCGCGAAAATCGGAAAGGAAGGCAGCCGCTTTCGATCTGCGTTTTCGTCTCTCGGTCTTCTGTGTTTGAGTCCTTTCGGCGGCGACCGGACGTCGCTCAGCGGATCTGGCGGTTTCGTCGAAAACGTCTGACTCAACGTGTACGATCAGGCGGGCCTGAGGCAGCTCGAAGCCGCCGCTCAGATCGCCCACCGTCACGATCACGGGTCGCCAGCTGGTTGGATCCGAAGCTTCTGTGGTGTAGGTCAGGCGAGTTTCGATCTTATACTCGTTGAGGATTTCGACGATTCTCTCAGCCACGCCAATACTCGGCATCACGAACAGTGTCGTGCGTGCTTCTTCAACGGCGCGATTCACTTCGGCAGCGAGATCCGCTATGCGGCCGTGATAACGAAGCGTCGATTGCGACGTCCACTCGACTTCAACTGCGCTCTCGACTGCCGGAAACAGAAACACCGGCTGCCGCATGCCGCGCGCACGCCCGAGTTGAACGGCAGGGGCTTCGGCTTCGAGCGCAAGGTTCATGTCGATTTCTGAAGCTGCGCGGCCGAGTGTGCGCAGCTCGACACGCTGGCGCGTTGCCATCAACTCTCTTAACTCGTCGGCGGTAAGGAAGAGCTCTTCGGGTGTCAGCGCGATGTCGTCCGCTTCGTCGATTTCGCGATAGCGATCTGAGAGTCGCTCGTAAAACTCACTCAGATACGCTTCAATCCCGCTCGGCTCATCGATCACGAGGACGACATCCCCGAGATGATCGAACACACTTGAGCAGCAGTCCATCGTGATCGGAACCAGCCATTCCCATCCTGCGAAGGCTTCGCCTTCGTCAGCGAAAGCAGTTCGATCACGGAGCGAGCGAGCGTAACGCTCGTCACCCCAGCGCTCGCGCGCCGCCTCGCTCCAGAGTTGAAAATCGAGTGCGTTCACGCTGAATTCGCGCATCGGCGGTACTTCAACTTCTTTCAACTGCGCCGTCGAGAGCTGGTTTTCCGGATCGAACTCGCGGACTGAGTCGACCGTGTCGCCGAAAAATTCGAGTCGCACCGGTGCTTCTCTGCCGGGCGGCCAAACATCGACGATGCCGCCGCGCATCGAGAACTCGCCGACACCACCAACCGGATCTTCACGCATGTAACCGGTTGCGACCAGTTGCTCGACGAGTACTTCGGGCGAGAAGTCTTCATCGCGTCTTAGTATCACTCCTATCTTTGCAATCGCGGCGGGACTGACAGTCTTGCGTGCGAGAGCGCGGGCGGTAAGTAAAACGAACTTCGACGAGCGTTGCTGGAGGCGCCAGAGTGCGAGCGCGCGCCGTTCGAGTGTTTGCGCGTGCGGCGAGATGCCGGCGTATGGATCCGTCTCCGACGCGGGCAGAACAAGGATATCTTTATAGTCAGGCTCTCTTGCGCTCAGGGCAGAAAACCAGAACTCCAGATCGCGCTCCCACGACTCCAAGTCGCGCGTCGTATGCGACACAACAGCAAACGTCTTCCCCGTCTCGCGCTGCAACGCAGCCACCGCCAGCGCCCTTGCCGACCCCGCCACCAACCCACTGATCGAGATCACACGTGCATTGGCCCGCAACTCTGCAAGCAGCCTCTTGTACTCCCTTGTCTCAGTTATCTGGTCGATCATCTATTGCCAAATTGGATTGAGAACTTTCGATTAGAACGAGATGAATTGAGAACCTTGAATTAGAACAAGTCAGGAAGAGGGGCTTGCCCCCGCTTGTCCAATCCAAGCAGCAGCGGGGGCAAGCCCCTCTTCCTGACTTGTTCCATTCTTGCTTGTTCCATTCTTTCGACCTTTATTTTCTCATTCGCTCGATTAACGTCGTCGTCGAAGCACCTTCGACAAAGGGTAACGAAATAACGTTGCCTCCCGCGGCTTCAACTTCTTCACGCCCGTGAATCTGATCGAGATTGTAGTCGCCGCCCTTCACCAGCACATCCGGCAGCAGCTCGGCGATCAAGCTGCGCGGCGACACCTCGTCAAACACGACTACGTAATCAACCACCCGCAAAGCAGCGAGTATCTCAGCACGCTCCGCCTGGTTAAAGATGGGCCGGTTCGATCCCTTCAACTCGCGGACTGTTCCATCACTGTTTATAGCGACCAACAGCGCATCGCCGAGCGCGCGCGCCTGTGCCAGGTAGCGCACGTGCCCGACGTGCAAAAGGTCAAATACACCGTTTGTGAAAACGAGCCGTTTGCCACCGGCGCGCAGACGCCCGCGCTCGGCAAGCATCGCCGCCCGGGTCAGAATCTTTTCGATCATTAAACACAAGATTACAGGATTTGCAGGATGTCTGTATAATCGGGGTTTTTTGGAGAACGTGACACTTGTCTATCCCGTTTATCGAAGAGAATGACCAAACGCTCGCGCGGCGCGAGCACCTCGAAGCTTTGCAGCAGCTCGTCGGCAACGCTTACCCGAACAAGTACGAGCGCAGCCGTGTTGTCGACGGGGAAAAAGACGACACGATCACTGCGGTGGTCGAGAAGTTTACCGGCTTCCAACCTGCAGAAGACCTGAACAAGTTTGTCGTGCGGGTCGCCGGACGCATCGCGACGCCACCGCGCCAGATGGGCAAGGTTGCGTTCGTTCATCTTTCGGATGGCGTGTCGCGCCTGCAAATCTACATTCGCAAGAATGACGTCGTGGGCGTTTATAACAGCGCTGACGGTGGCGACGTTGACGGTTGGGAATTGTTTCTACTGTTGGACCACGGCGACTTCATCGGTGTCGAAGGTTTCCTCTTCGTGACTCGCACGGGCGAGCTCTCGGTCCACGTGCAGAAGATTCAGTTTCTATCGAAAGCACTCCTGCCGCTGCCGGACAAGATGCACGGCATCCAGGATCCGGAGATTCGACAGCGCCAACGCTATGCGGATCTGATTGCCGGAAGTCTCAAGGTCGAGCAGGACGAGGAGTTGACGGCGCGAGCAGTATTCGAGCGTCGCGCTGCGGTGGTGCGTGAGCTGCGGCACATTTTGGAAGACCACGACTACATCGAGGTTGAGACACCGATGTTGACGCCGCTGCCGACTGGCGCCGCCGCGCGTCCATTCAAGACTCATCACAACGCGCTCGATATCGATCTGTACGCGCGCATCGCGCCGGAGTTGTATTTGAAGCGCCTGCTCGTCGGCGGCTTCGAAAAGGTCTACGAGCTCAATCGCAACTTCCGCAACGAAGGCATCTCAACGCGCCACAATCCCGAGTTCACGATGCTCGAGTTTTACTGGGCCTACGCCGACGTGAACGCCATGATGGATTTCTGCGAGCACATGTTGCGCACCGTCGTGTTCACGGTGTTGGGCCACACGCACGTGAAGTTTGGCGAGCACGAGCTCGACTTCGGGTCGTTGTTCTCACGGGTGGGGATGAAGGAGAGTTTGACGGGACGAGTGCCGGCCGATCAGATAGCAGACGACAGGGTGCTTGAGCTCTTCGAAGCGCACGTCGAGCATGAGCTGGTGCAGCCGACTTTCATCACTGACTTTCCGAAACCGATCTCGCCATTATCGAAGGCGTCGCCCGCGAACCCGAGTGTGGCTGAGCGTTTCGAGTTGTATATCGCGAACATGGAGATCGCAAACGGGTTTTCTGAGTTGAACGATCCGGAAGAGCAGTTCGAGCGCTTCCGCGATCAGGTGAAGCAGCGTGAGCGTGGTGACGAAGAGGCGATGCTGATGGATGAAGACTACATCCGCGCCTTGTCTTACGGGATGCCGCCCGCAGCCGGCATCGGCATCGGCATCGATCGACTCGTGATGCTGCTCACGAGCCGCACGTCAATACGCGACGTAATCCTCTTCCCGCACATGCGCCCCAAAGTAGATTAGCCACAAAAAGGCACAAAAAGCACAAAATGATTTCTGTTCAAGAGGGCTTGAATAAATTCGAGCGCGCCTACCTCGTTCATTTCTTTTTGTGCTTTTTGTGCCTTTTGTGGCTACTTTTATTTTGCCGTGGTTTCCTGATGGGAAGCCGCGTACCAACGTCCGCCTCTCAGCACGTAAACACTACTGGACCAAACCGTGGGTGGGACCGCCTCACCACCACACGTCGCATCCTGTGTCGATTTGTAAGTCAGAATCGCGGTGCTGTTGTTGAGAAACGTGACTTTGAGATCCATCAGCTCGTAAGACTTGACTTCGCAAGTCATGCTTTCCATCGCTGATAGAGACGTTTTCTTGTCAGCCACACCACTATCGCCGATCATGACGGCGTCAGCCGCCAGATTGGCATGGAATGGCTTCATGTCTTTGTTCTTCCAGGCTTCCCAGAGTTTCTTCTCTGTCTCGATGATCGTCCGCTGGCTTTGCGCGCGGGTCTGGGCATGCGCGAAAGATGCGACGACGAGTGTCAAAACGATGACCAAAGGGAGTCGTGTAGTCATGGTCGTAACTCCTGTAGGGGATTGTTGAAGCGAGACTAATTTAGCCACAAAGGCACAGAAACACAAAAAGAAATGAACGAGATAGGCGCGCTCGAATTTATTCAAGCCCTCTTAAATAGAAATCATTTCGTGTTTTTGTGCCTTTTTGTGGCTAGTCTTGCTTTGCGGCTTTGGTGCGGAGATCCGCGAGGCGTTGTTCGGACCAGTCGGGTCGTTGGCCCTGGTCCTGCATCAGTTTCACGTAACGCTCCATCGCTTCAAGCGAGCCTTTGTAGTCGCCGAGCTTCTCGCGCACGCGGCTCAGGTCCAGCAGAAACTGGGTGTTGGTTGGAGCGACCTGTGCAAACGCGGCTTCGGCCAGTTTCAAGTCACCGTTGCGCTCGTATAAACGTGCGAGATGAAAGTAACTAATCGGATATCGCGGGCCGTCACGCTTTGAAACCTCCAGCAGGTTCGCCTGCGCTTCATCGTATCGCTTCAGACTCAGCAACGCGTAACTCAATTCGAGATTCGCGGGCGGAAAGTAACCACCCTGGCGACGCAACAGACGCTGGAAATCCGCAACCGCCTCAGTTGTCTTCCCGCGTTCGACTGAGCTACGTGCTCGTTGCAGAAGATCGTAACTCGCCTGGTCGATTTGTAGCGTCTTCGGAGGAGCTAGCGGCGACCTGTTTACCGTGGATACCGGCGTCAACGGCTTCACGGGCTGCGACGCGGCGACGACGATTCGTTCGTCATTGCCACCACTCGCGAGTGCCTGCTTTGCCGCATCGTGTTTCGGATCGATCGCGAGAACACGACGCCATTCACGAGCAGCGAGATCGTTCTGGCCACGCGCAGCGTAGACACGCCCGAGGTTGTAGCTCGCTTCGGCGTAGCGAAAGTTTTCGAGGCGCAGAGCAGATACTAAAGCTTCCTGCGCTTCATCCCAGCGGCCGGTGCGAAGCAACACGACGCCGAGGTTGTTCAGGGCGCGCGAGTAATAACCGTTGCGTTGCGTGATGGCCTTGCGATAGGCGGCGATAGCGGCTTCGTTGTTGTCCAGACGCGCAAAAGCGTTGCCGAGGTTGTAAAAGCCGATCGGGTCGAACGCATTCGAGTTTGCGATCGAGTTTAGCTCGGCTACTGCTTCGGTTTTGTGACCCGTTGAGAGGAGCAAATCGGCGAGTTTGAGCTGCAGCCGAATGCGATCGGAATCACTGGTCGCACTCTCGATCTGGGTTCTTAAAGTCTCCACCGTGTCCTGGGCCAAGGCCGGTGCAGTAAACGTAAAAATGATTAGTGAGAGAATTATGGTTCGCATATCTTTTAGCGGAGATACGAAACGACGGTGCCGCCAAACCCGACCGCCCAACCGTGATTTCTGTCTGCGAAGAACACCCGCTCTAACGGGTGTTCCGTGCCACTGCGTTCCGTGGTCCAATGCTCGCCGGCGTCTACGGTGTGAATGATGGTTCCTTCCGCTCCCACGGCCCAGCCTTCACGCGCGTCAACAAACTTCACATCAAACAAATCAACAGCAACGGTCGACTGCTGTGGCTCCCAGGAGCGACCGCCATTTACGGTGCTGTAAACGCTGCCGCCACTGCCAACCGCCCATCCTTTCCGATTGTCGATAAACGACGTCGCAGTGAAACGAACCGTTTTTTCAACCTGCGGCAGGGTCGCCTGGTACCACGTCTCACCGCCGTCTGACGTTTGAATGATCGTCGCGCCGGCTCCGACGATCCAGCCACGCTGGTCGTCGACGAAGATCCCGCCAAGCAATAATCGTCGTGTCGGTGACTGCAACTTCACCCACGTATCGCCGGCGTCGCGTGTGGCCCAGATCGATCCGGCTTCGCCAAACGTCCAGCCACGCCCGTTGCGACTGAACACCGCGCGCACGAGAATCGCATCGATGTCGAAACCCTTGATTTCAATCCGCGTCCAGTGCTCGCCGCCGTCAGTCGTTTTCATGAGATAGGCACGCGGCTCTTCTTTGGTTCTGAGCTCGTAAACATTTACCTCGAGGACTATCCAGCCATTGCGCTCATCGATGAAGAAGATGTCGCGAACGATGTCGTTACTCGGCGCGCCGCGCAACTTCCAGGTGTTGCCGCCATCTGACGTGTGCAACAGTGTGCCTCTGCTTCCGGCGGCCCAACCACGATTTTGATCGAGAAAGAAAATGGAGTGCAGCCATGCTAGCGAGCCCGTGCGCTGCCGCGCCCACGTGCCGGCCTGGCCGAATGCCGGCGACGCGAGCAGTAGCAAGACTGATGTAAGCGCAACTCTTGAGATCATTTAAAACGGTTGGTAAGAACAAGTCAGGAAGAGGGGCTTGCCCCCGCCGTTACTTGGATTGGATGAGCGGGGGCAAGCCCCTCTTCCTGACTTGTTCTCATCTATACGCGTCCACTCTATGGCATGGGGACGCCGAAGATGCGTGCGAAGCCCAGCACTGAAGTGAAGCCGAGCCACTCCCTGACTTTCTTCATCTTGTTACCGGGCACGACGATTTGATCGCCAGGCACGAGATAGGTTGAGTCAGGAGCTTTGCCTTTATAGATTGCGGAAACGTTGACGATGATCGGAGCCACGAAGCCGGTCGGTTGGCGGCGCAGCACGTAAACCTTGCTCCGGTCGCCCGTGCTCAGCACGCCGCCCGCTTCGGCAATCGCCTCGGTAACAGTCATGCGGTGATTCATCAGACGAATACCGGGCTGGCCTACGTCGCCAATAATGCTGTAGCGATACGACGATGCCTTGTCGAGCGAAACTGTCACCTGCGGATCGATGATGTACTCGTCGTATTTCTTCTTGATCATCTCGGCCACTTCATCGACCGTTTTGCCGTTCACGAAAATCCCGCCGGGTATCAGAGAGAGTGAAATGCGGCCACTCGGGGGAATCGTAATTCCTTTACGCGAGTAGCGATCCTGGTTGAACACCTCAACCGAGATGATGTCTTCAGGACCGAGCTTATAGGTATTGAAGAAGTTGTTGTAGTAAGGCGTGAATGCCACTTCTTCCGAGACCTGCTCCTGACGGTTTGCCTGCATGTCGGGAGGAACATCAGCAGGTGTACGCGAAGGATCGTCCGGCTCCAGCCGGTCGCCCGTAGGCTTCGCGTCTTTCTGGGGATCCTTCTTCTCCTGGCTGCTCGTGGTAGTCCGCGGTCGCGCTTTTTGTGTATCGCCCTGCGCCGGCGTGTCTGTCTGAGCGGCGATGCCGGTAGTCAATGCGATCAGGATAGCGATCGCGAGCGCCATTCGTTTGTACATAGTCATCTCAACCTCCAACCGACTTATTGGGCTCCCCGCCCAAACAGAATTATCTTAATCGTCTCAAACACGATGACCGCGTCAAGCAGCAGGCTATGGTTCTTGATGTAGAACAGGTCGTACTGAAGTTTCTGTCGTGCATCTTCGATTGACGCGCCGTAGGGATACTTGATTTGCGCCCAGCCAGTAAGTCCCGGTGCGATTAGATGCCGCTGCTCGTAAAAAGGAATCTCTTCGGCCAGTTGGGCCACGAAATGCGGGCGCTCGGGTCGTGGGCCAACGAAGCTCATCTCGCCTTTCAGGATGTTCCAGAACTGCGGAATCTCATCGACGCGAATCTTCCGAATAACGCGTCCGACACGCGTGGTGCGCGAGTCGCCTTTGCTGGCCCAGACCGGGCCGTCCTGTTCGGCGTCGACTCTCATCGAGCGAAACTTTGCTAACACAAACGTGCGCCCGTTTTTGCCGACTCGTTCCTGCCTGTAAAAGACCGGGCCGCGGGATTCGAGCTTGATCAGTATCGCGGTGACGATCACGATGGGAAGGGAAAGAATCGCGCCCACCAGGGCCACGACCCGGTGCACCGCGCTGCGTGCAACTCCGGCCATTTTTTTCTGCCGTCCACGACTGGTAAAGATCAGCCACGAAGGACGAAGCATGTTCAACGAGACGCGATTAGTAATGCGCTCGTAAAATGAAGCGCCCTCTTCAATATTCACTTCACCCGTAAGACTCAGTTGCAAAAGCTTGTTCGTGGGCAGTTGTCCACGTCGCTCGCCCATCGCGACTACGATGCGGTCGATGTTCTCGCGCTTAACGATCTCGTCGAGTTGCTCGGTCAAGCCGATGACGCGCGGATTGATCAGGCTCTTGCCCAGCAGCTCCGCGTCATTGCCGACGAATCCCACAATGCGATAGCCGGCGTCGGGACGATTCAACACTTCACGCGCAACCTCGACGGCGAGGTCGCCGGAGCCGACGATTAGAATGCGCTCGCCAAAATCGGGATGGCCCAGAAACCAGTGAATCGAGACTCGCCAGCTCACCATCAACCCGAGCGCGAGTGGCAACGCGATCAACGAGATGCCGCGACCGAGCCTCAAGCTCGGAAACGTGTAGAACGAGAACGCGAGCGCGATCCACGCCAAACCCAGCGCCTGGACCAGTCGCAGCACAAGCTGGCGCCGGTCGTGCATCGCGAGAAAGTCGTACAGGTCGAAAAGGTAGAAAGCGGCGAGACAGAAGAAACCTGCAACGGCTGCTTTCCAGTAACCATTCTTTTCAATGAGCTCAAACTGCGCGCCTTCCATGCCGACGCGCAGGTATACGGCGGCAATGATCGCGCCGTAGACGAGTACCGCCTCGGCAATGATCAGTAAGATCGTTCGTCCATTGAGACGGTACGCTCTCAATTGACCGTTGCTACCTCCTCTTCAACTCTGTCAGCCGGAACCGGTTGCATTTCAGTCACTCTTCTATCGCGGTTGTAGTAGCGGTGCGCGTAGTAATAAGAAGACGCTTCGGGCTGTTCCTCAGTACGATTCAACACCACACCCAACAGTTTCTCTTTCGGCATGTGGTCCAAAAGCTTGTCGACTGTCGAGTAACGAGTCTTGCCGGCCCGGACGACCAAAATTCCACCATCAGCGCGTTGCATCAACACGCTTGCGTCCGTGAAGATGCCGAGCGGCGGCGCGTCGATGATGATGTAGTCGAACATGCGACGCACTTCACTGAGTATGCGCCCGTAGCTTGGACCGGAAAGCAATTCGGCGACGTCGTCGCGCGGGCGGCCACCAGGCAAAAGGTGCAGACCCGCAGGTTCGAGACGAACGATCGCATCTTCGAGACTTAGCTCACCGCCGAGCACTTCCGACAGTCCGCCCTGTGCATCGATGCCGAGATAATCAGTGGCGCAGGGGCGGCGCAGATCGCTGTCGATAATGAGAGCGCGGACGCCTTCAGTTTGGGCCAGCAACCAGGCGAGATTGAGTGCGGTGAGGGTTTTGCCTTCAGCAATGCCTGCGCTGGTGACGACGATAGCGCGCATCTGGGTGCGCTCACTAGCCTGGAGCAGCTTGGTGCGCAGCTCGCGATATTTCTCGGTGTAAGCCGAGCGTGGCTGGCTGACAGCAATCAAGTGAGGCTCGACGCGCGAAGGAGAAACGTCAAAGGTGACGAATCCTCCGGCGCGCGTCGCCTCGGCAGCGTCCAAAGTTGCCCCAGCATCACGCGAAGCAATTCCGCCGGGGAGTGCCGACCCGCCGGGTACATCCGCAGTGTGCGCAGTGGACGCTGAACTTCGCACCGGCTTAGTGGTGGCAGACATGATTGTGGAACCGCTCAACAACTGTTCCTCAACCTGTTCCGCCGAAGGCAGCCCGGTAACGCGCGGGCTTTCCTTGCGGTGCTCTGGTTTTGCTGTTGGTTTAGCAGCGTTACCGTTGTTATCGGTCGCGCTGTGTCGTCTCATGGCGTCAAAAACTCTTCCCATCGATTCACCTCAATGTGGTGGGCTATTTCTTTATCCACAGACTACACGGATTGTTTATGACATCTGTGTAATCTGTGGATGGACTTAGTCCGTGTCTCCCGTGATCTTTCCCGCGTTCCACAGCTCGGCGCGGCCGGCGTTGGAAAAGATTCGTGCGGGAGCTTCGCGTTCCTCTCCGGTTTGTCCTCGACCTCGATCCGAGCGTGGCAACATGTCAAACGTTTCGGCCACGTCTTCGATAATCGACCTTCCGATCGTCGTGTCACCGGCCGCATAGCCTGCGAGAAGCGCGTTGTCGCAAAGATTGTTGATGTTGCGCGGAATACCGTCGGAGCACCGGAAAATGTAATCGACAGCTTCAGGTGAGAAGATGTCGGTGCGCTCGGCGCCCGCGACTAATAAACGCGAAGTGATGTAACGATCCGTCTCTTCAACGTTCGGCAAAGGCTTGATCACGCAACGCAATGCGATGCGTTGTTTCAACTGTCGCAGGTCCGGATTGTTCAGCACATCTCGCAACTCCGGCTGCCCGGTCAAAACGATCTGTAACTGCTTCGCCGTGTTCGATTCGAAATTCGAAAGCAAACGGATCTCTTCGAGTACGTGCGGAGACAAGCCCTGCGCCTCGTCGACAATCAACACGGTTCGCAAACCGCGTGAATGGCGCGATTCGAGCGCTCGGCCCAGCTCAAGTAACAAATCCGACTTTGTTTCCCACTTCTGCACGTCGAGCAACGTCGCGACGTGCTGGTAAAACTCAGGCACTGACAAACGTGGATTGAAGACGTAAGCGACGAGCACTGTGCGATCGAGACGCTCCATCATCCAGCGCAGGATCGTCGTCTTTCCAGTACCCACCTCGCCGGTTACCACTACGAGCCCCTTGCCTGCTTCAATGCCATAGTGCAGATTGGCCATCACTTCCGTGTGTGACGGAGTGAAGTAGATGAAGCGCGGATCTGGAGTGAGCGCGAAGGGCAACTCTTTTAGACCGTAAAATTCTGCGTACACTCTATTGAACCTCCAGTTCTTACCCGCATTTATCCCCGGCCCGAGTTCTGCATCAGGAATTCGAAAACGTGCGTGAGCTTGAGCGCCAGCGCCAACACTGGAATGCTCACAATCATCGCGATAACTCCGGCCGCGAGTAACAGCTTGCGGCGACGCGGGATCGCGCGCGCCTCGTTCGGAGTCAGCAGCTCGGGGACAGCGAGCAGCACCGGGAGACCCGTGTAGTGTCGAGCGTCTTCTGAGTTTTGAATCGTTAGCAGGCGTGGTCCTTCGAAGATACCGACTATCAACAAGCCCAGACCGATTCCAACGGCGATTCCGAGACTGCTCAACATGATGCGCTTCGGAGCCACCGGCTTTGACGGCAGGTTAGCAGCGTCAACCACTTCAATTCCTTCACCCTGCTGCTGGCTGGCAGCTTCGGCGTTGAGGGCGATCCTTTGTTGCTGCACGAGCAGATCGTCCAACGCTGCTTTCTTCACCTGGTAATCACGCTCGATCGCGCTGAGTGCGACTTCAACGCCGGGCACTTTGTTGACTCGTTCAATAATCGAAGCGATCTGGTTTTCGTTCTGCGCCAGTAGAGCCTGCTGGCGCTTGATCTCGCCTTCCGTCAACTTGATTTCCTGTTCGGCCGCAGAATAAGCAACGTCAGGATTCTTCTTGAGTCTTTCTTCTTTCTCTTTGATCTTCTCTTTCCACTCCCCGATCATCGCATCCATTTGCTCCTGTACCTGTTCGATCTCTTTCTGCTTTGCGATCACGTCCGGATGCTTCTCTCGCAATTCCTGCTTCATCCTCGTCAAATCACCTTGCAATGCCGCTTTACGCGTTACGAGTGATGAATAGGCAAGAGTGGTCTTTGGATCCGTTAAATTCGAAGCCACGTCCTCGATGTACTGTGTCCTCGCTGCCCTAATCGTGCTCAACTGCGTAGTGGCTGCGGCGCGGCGGTCTTGCAGCCGTCCGACTTCAGAAATCAACGCTTTCTGTTCTTCACGCAAACCACCCAATTGATTGAATAGAGCCTCTACTTCAGACGGTAATTCGCCGATGTGCGACGACTTGAAGTCGAGAAGCTGCTTGTCTACATCGTTGAGAGTAGCGCGTGCCTGGTTCACCTGATTGTCCATAAACGTGCGAGCGGCAGTGGTGGAGGTCACTTTGTCATTCGTTTGCGCGTTGATGTACTTGGCGGCCAGCTCTGCGGCGATAGCCTGAGTGGTCCGTGGGTCCCGGTACCTGTAGCTGATGTTGAAGCCGTTGGTTATGTCATTGCGGCTCGTGTTGGGCGTCACCTTGATGTCCGCACGCATCATGTCGATAACGCCTTCCATCGCCTCGCCACGCATTCGTTCCGCCTTGTAGAGGTCGTATTTCTGCACGAGTGGCTCAAGCGAGCTGCGGCTGGTGACCACCTGGGTGATGCTCGTCAACTGGCGCGTTAAGTCGTCAGTACCAGTCGGCACTACCGAGGTCGGCAGCGTCGACGGTTTGACAACAATCAGCGTGGACGACTCGTAGACGTCGGGGAGTTTGTAGACCACCCAGGCAACAGCGGCCGTGATAGCTATGGTCGGAAGAATGATGAACCACTTGCGCCGCCGCAAAATCTTCAAGTATTCACTAGGTTTTCGTTGTCTAAACTCAACGCTCATAACGCACTCCTATCTTTTCGTTCAAATCACAACTCTGCCAGTGCCTTCTTCGCATCTTCTACATCCGCAAAAGGCGCTTTCTCGGCGAGACGAATCGCGGTCTGCAACTCACGACGCGACTCTTCTCTGTCGCCTTTGCTTTTCAAAGCCATTCCCAGGTGATAGTGATAAGCCGCACTCGGCGCGCCATTCGCCGCGCGAGCGTCAGCTTCGTTAAGCGAGATTGCTTTGCGCAACTGATCGACTGCCGCTGTATGAAGGTTCTTCTTGTAGTAGACCCAGCCCAACGTATCGACGAAACCCGCCACGTTCGGATGCTTCTGCACCGCTCCCTGGGCCAGGCGCACCGCCTCGTCGAGATTGCCTTTGCCGGTCGACGCATAAAGCCACGCCAGGTTGTTCGCGGCGATCACCGAATTCGGATCCTTCTCCAGCGCTTTGCGGTAATTGTCAGCCGCAGCGTCGTAGTTTTTACGCTGGTCTTCAAGCATTCCGATCAAGACGTAAGGTAAGGAGTTTTCCGGTCGCAAATTAATGATCTTCTGATACTGCGCGATGGCGCGGTCCTGCTGATTCGACTGGATGTAGAGCGCGGCGAGGGCCGAGTAAGCCGGCAGGTAGTTTTGATCGAGCTCCAACGCTTTGTTCAGCTCCGCTTCCATCATCTCGCCGTTCTGCTGGTAACCAAACACCTGCGCTTTCAGGTAGTGCAACGAAGCCATGTTCGGATACGCGCTGAGCGCCTGATCGATTCGCGCATGGGCCTTATCGACCTCCTTATTCCTCGCGTAGAGCCGGACGAGGCCGTTAAGCGCGTCGAAATTGGTGCCGTCGACATTGAGCGCGGCCTCAAACGAGCTGATTGCATCCTGCAGCTTGTTTTCAGCGAGCGCGACGAGTGCGAGACTGTTGTAGACAACCGGATCTTTCGAAGCGATATTTTTCGCTGCCTCATAGTCCTGTCTTGCAGCCGGCAGATTCCTTAACTGAAGCTGCGCAGTGCCGCGTGCCAGCAGCGCTTTCTCACGAATTTCCTCGAGCACCTGCGGCGAGCTCTCACGATCCGGAGCAGTTTTATCCACACGCGCGAGCAGGTCGGTAGCAAGCGGGATCGTTGCCTGGTAGTCAGTGACCTTGTTGCCGGCCATTGTTAGCTGTAATTGCATCAACTTCGCCGGCAGGTATTCGGGATAATTCTTCTCGAGATCGGAAGCGAACGCGCGCGACTGATCGAACAAGCCGAGGTTGTAATTCGCCTGGGCCATGAGATACAGACCCATTTTTGAGTTGGGCTCCTGCCTGAGAACGTCTTTGAGATCTTCGATGGCGCTCTTCAGATCGTCGGCCTGGCCACGCTGGGCCTTCATGCGCGCCCGAAGCAGCAGTGCCTGGCGATCGTGCTGGTCCTTCTTAAACGCCGCGTCGAGTTGCGCGGTCGCAGCCTGCGTATCGCCCTTGGTCAACAAAATTTCGGCGAGTCGATAACGTCCCTGAAGATAATCCGGCGACTTGGAAAGGATGTCCTGGTAGATCTTGACTGCATCGTCATTACGCCCGATTGCGGAATAAAAATCGGCGAGCATGGCCTGGCCTTCAGGCTTGTCCGGCTGCAACGCAGCGAGAGCTTTGTACGCTTCTTCAGCCTTATCGAGCTGCTTCTTTACGTAGTAATAACTCGCGAGGGTGAATCTTGCGTTGCGATCGTTTGGTCCAACTTCCACGGCTTTGCGCAATTCAGCCTCGGCTTCAGGCTGCCGGTTCTGTTGCGCCAGAAACTTGCCGTACTCGGTATGGACCAGCGGTGCATTTGCATTGACGCTAAGCGCGCGCCTGAAAAGCTCTTCGGCTTTCTCCGGTTCTTTAGCGGCCACGTGAAACTTGGCCAGACTCAGATACGACTCAACTCTGTTTGGATCCAATTGGACTGCTTTATTCAACTCCTCGAAAGCCTTGTCCTTGTGATTCTGGGAGAAAAGCACGCTGCCCATCAGAATGTGGCCTTCGATGTTCTTCGGATCCTTATCGAGGACTTCCTTGGCCAGTCGTTCTGCTTCCCCGACGATATCTGCGCGATTGCGACTGCCGGCGAGATAATAGTTGCCGAGCCGGATGCGGGCGTCGAGATTTTCTTTGTCAAGAGCTACGGTCTTGCGTAATTCATCGAGCATTTCCGGAAAGCGCTCAAGCCCTTCATACGCGCGCGCTAAACCCCAGTGAGCCGGGGCGAGTTTGTCGTCGATCTGTATCGCATTGCGAAACTCGAGCGATGCTTCCTGAAACTTCGACTGGCTCAGGTACTTTTCGCCGTTCGCGACGTAATCAGCTTTAGCTTTTGCGGGATTTGCGCAGCCGGAAAGGGAACTTGCAACTGCTAGAAGAAGACAGAGAACTATTATGTGAAAGGTATACGCGCGGCACTCGCTTTTCATTTGTTTACTCCGTTATCGCCGCCCGTTAATTTGATCCAGGCAGCCTTTATAATCTTGTTTCAGATTCCTCGCAGATTTCGGCGGGCAATGCCGTCATCTCTTCAAAATCTGAGACAACTCTCAAAAAAGATTAATTCATAGTGATTTCCTGAACTATAGATCCTTTCTGCCACTATCCCCGTACGTTAGGGTACAAATTCAGGTAAAACACTCGAAGCCGTAGAAGCAAACTCGATGGCTGTTTTCTCAGCCGCTGCTTCCGAATTGCCAACGGGCACGGTGACACGGACCATCGCTCCATCTGACCGGCGCAGGCGAACACTGTCAAAAACAGTGTAGACCTTGCCCCAGTATTCGCTGGAGACATTCCGACCGCGTCCCTGGTACCAGTAAATCATCATGCTCCTATACTCGCCGTTCTGGATTACATACTTGTTAGCAATGAATCCTGAACCGTCAGGCAGCGTAACCGTCGCCTTGCCTGGCTCACTCAGCATCCACCCCGAACCGGGAAGACAGTTCAACGGACTGTGATAGGTGGCGCCTGAACGCTGACTCGCGTAGTAACCGACGTAAAGGTTGGCAACCTGACCATCAGATTTGCGGAAGTCGCGCAGCAAGTAATCGCTGGCCCGCAGGACTTTGAGCGTTTCATCATCAAGAATTTGATCGTTTCCGGTCTTTTGCCATGCGTCGATACTTTGTGGAAAGTCCTTCAGCTCTTTGCGCTCAACATGTGCTTCGCCGAGATAGGACCACGCGTTAACAAAGACCCCTGCCAACAGGATCAGGACCAGCAACACGGCAAAGCGTAACGAGGGTTTCATAGCTCCGAGCCCTCGGCCGAGACCACTGGACTGATGGAAACAGCAGTGTCAGGCTCAGGCGCTTTACTTTCCGACTGCTTGTCTTCGGCCTGAGCCGGTCGAAAGCGATCAAGAATCATGCCAAGACCGAACAAGAGTATGAAAGCGGCGATATACACGGCCCAACCCGAAAAAGAATGGAAAAACCCGTCGGCGACTTGCGTTCCGTAATAGTGCGCCAGGACGCCCGTGCCGCTCACTCTGAATGCATTCGTCAAAATGGCAATCGGAATTGCCGAGGCGATAAGGATGACGGCGCGCCAGAACCCGTAGCTTTTCAGCCAGCCAGAACGTTTGCCTGAAGGCGGCTCATCAGAGGGCGTATGCGTGAAATAGGCAAAGACGACTGCCAGCGTTACGAGTGTCATGAGCGAACGGATGCCGCTGCATGCTTCAACTACTTCGAGTTTCTTGGTGTCAATAGAATTCAGCGGCTTTAGCTCGATAATGTTTCCCTGCCGCAAAACGGGAATGCCGAGCAGGCTCATGGACCACACGGCACAGCGCGAAGCGAATAACTGTAGTGGAAAAGCGATCTTGTTAAAGATAATGGCCGGAATCGGCATCGCCAGAAACAACAGGCCGAACGGAACCAGCAGGAGTTTCAAAAGGCCGGCTCCCCAAAAGTAGACGACCATGCCGGCGAGCAGCAGGATGAGCGAGAGACGCTGTGTGTAAAGTTCAGCGCCGGCAACACCCGCCCAAAGGCCAAACAATCCCAATACGACTGCCGCGCCACCCAGGACTTCCGAGGGTTTGGTCCGCAGGTGGGCGAACTTGTCCCGTTGCAGCCAAAGGATATAGCCGATAATTAAGGGAATTAAGAGACCGTGCGAATAGTTTTCGTCGTACCACCAGTCGTGGACGAGCTTCGCCAGGACAGTAGCGTAGGTAAAGATGATGGCGAAACTGAGGGCAATACTCTGCCACAGTTTCTTTGTGGCGGCGACACTCATTCCGATTCCTTGATGGGTTTCGCTCGAAAAGGGCAAGTTTTCCAGGAAACCGTCAGGTGATCCAAATCCTTCACCCGGGTTAAACGCGGGAAGCTTAACGCATAATGGCGTTCGTGACAATCGCGCCGCGCCAGCTTGATTCAGCCAGACCTAATAAACGATTAAAGACCCAACCATTCCGGACTCGCCTCCGTAAAAACCGCAGCTAAATTTCGTCACATCCGTATGGTATTGTCGCGCGAATTAATGAAAGACACGCACGATCCCATCACTCCCGCTCCCAATCAAACAACCAGCGACCAACAATTAAGGCGGCTGGAAGTCGGGTTTTGGGTGCTGGCGATCTTATTGGGATTCCTTCACGCCTGGGCCGACCACCATTACCTCGTCAATGCCGATGCTATGTCGTACCTCGATATCGCTGAAGCTTACCTGCGACGCGACTGGGACACGGCCATCAATGCCTACTGGAGCCCACTCTATTCGTGGCTCATCGCCTTTGCGCTGCTGGTCGCTAAGCCCTCTCCGTACTGGAAATTCGCCGTACTCCATCTCGTGAACTTCGGGATGTACCTGTTTGCTTTCGGCTGTTTTAGTTTTCTGATACGCGAGATCGTTCGCGCTCACCGGGAACAACGCAGCGAGCCGGGACTCGTGACAGTGCCGGACTGGGCGCTACTGGCGCTCGGCTACTCACTGGTCATTTTTTCGAACCTGTTTCTGGTGACTGTTCCACTCGAATCTCCCGATATGCTGGTCGCAGCGTTCGTATACCTCGCGACTGGAATTCTGGTCCGCATACGACGGCATCCTTCCGGTTGGCTCGCGTTTGTCGGGCTCGGCATCGTTCTCGGATTAGGCTTTCTGGCGAAGTCGGTGATGTTGCCGCTGACGGCTATCTTCCTGCTCGGTTGCGTGTTTGCGATCGGCAATTTGCGCCGCGCGTTGCCACGCGTTGTTCTTGTGGCTGCGTTGTTTCTGCTGGTAATTGGCCCATTCGTTTACGCGATGTCGCGCGCGAAGGGTTATGTGACAACCGGCAGAACCGGCAGGCTGAATTATCTCTGGGCAATCGACGAGGTAATCAGCGCTCACTGGCAAGGCGAAGAGCCGGGCAGTGGCGCGCCCGCACACCCAACCAGAAAGATCTTCGACGACCCGCCCGCCTTTGAATTTGCCGAACCCGTGGGCGGAACGTATCCCGTCTGGTACGACCCGACTTACTGGTACGAAGGAAGCGTTAGCCACTTCGACTTAAGAGGGCAACTCAAGGTCGTGGGAAAAGCTGCCACCTCTTATTACGAGATCTTTCAGGAGTGGGGACTGCAGTATGGCCTTGCGGTCGCGATTGTTTCTCTTTTCTTACTGAGCGGGAGGCGACGGCTTTTGATCTATGATTTAAAAGATCAATGGACGTTGCTGCTTCCGGCAATCGGTGGACTCGGATTGTATGCCCTCGTGAATGTTCAGGGCCGGTATGTCGCGTCGTTCATCATGTTGTTCTGGCTGGCTGTGTTTGCAGCGGTTCGCCTACCTCGCACGCCCGACTCCGAAAGATTTTTGAAAGTGATCATGCTGGTCCTTGTCGGATCGATAATCCTGACGATCGTGGCTTCGTCAACTCGCGAAACTGCCCTCACTCTCCGGCAAGTCATTCGCGGTGAAGATCCCGTTGCACATGAGCAATGGCGGGTGGCCGAGGGTTTGCGCGAGATGGGATTAGCTGCGAGCGACAGGGTGGTGTTCATTGGCAATTCTCATCGCGGCTTCTGGGCCAATCTCCTCCAGCTACACATCGTTGCCGAAATTCGACGAGACAGAATTAATGATTTCTGGGAAGCGGATGCGAATCGAAAGAACCGGTTGATTCAGGCGTTTGCTGGTACGGGAGCCAAAGCAGTTGTAGCGGAAAGACCACCCGCCGGCACCGACGTCACGAACTGGCGCCGTATTAGTCAGACCGATTACTACGTCTACATGTTTTAGCGACAAAAAGTCACAAAGCACTCAGAAAGAGTTTTGTGCTTTTTGCGCCTTTTTGTAGCCGAAGTGGTGCTTCAACCAGCAGAGCACAAAGGTGACTGAGCTGTAGAAGTAGTAGAACAGGTGCAGCGGAAAGGCAAGGATCGCGAAAAGCAGTCCCTTGCGACGGATGAAATACCGGTAGAGCTTGTGATTCAGAATCGGGATCACCGCCAGCAGCACTGCGATCAACAACAACAACCGCGGCATCAGAATCGAAACCGGCAAAAGCAGCAACGACAAACCCACCAACGCCGCACTGATCCGATCCGTTGTCTGAAGATTCAGATCGTTCAACACGTCTTTATTCTCAAACATCAACATGGACCACGGGATCGCCCGGCAAAAGATGTCGGCGTGCAGCATCGACTTAAACGTCCAGTGTTTCAGATGTTTGGCTTGTAGCTGCTTATCAAGCAGGATGCGATGGCCCCTCGCGCGGATTCGATACCCCAGCTCGATGTCCTCGATCGCAGGTCGTGGATAGCGTTCGGCGTCAAAGCCGTTAACTGACAGGAACACATCACGTCGCATTGCGCCACACCCGGCCCAAAACGTCTCAGCCTCAACCCGCCCTTGCTGGTGTACGAAACGATGAAACAAATTTTTGTATTGTGAGATGAAATTCTTCTCCGCCGGCTCGTCGTCATAAGATCCAAACGTCGCCGCCACGTCCGGATAATCCACAAAGGTCTTCGCCACTCGATCGAGCGTGTCGTGTTTCACCACGCAATCTGCGTCAACGAAAAAGAGTACTTCACCGCGCGCCTGCTGAGCGCCAAGATTGCGCGCGCCGCCCGGCCCTGTTTGCCGCGGCATCTTCATGACCATGGCGCCCTTCTCACGACTGATCTCGGGACTGCGATCAGTCGAGCAGTCGTCAACGACGATCAGCTCGTAATGCTCGTAAGAATTGCCCCGCAAAGCATCGAGGCAAACAGGCAGAAATTTCTCGCCGTTATAGACGGGAATGATTACGGAAATGAAAGGTTGGTTATTCACGATGTAATTCTGATTTTCTCAAGCCAGCCGGCAACGACGCGCGCCATCGCATCGTGCGCTCCGACATCAAGGTGCTCGTCGTTTGGTATATACAGATTGCGATTGCCATTTGCGGCCGCTTGTCGCAAAGCATCAACGCTGTCGATGAAATTACAGCCGACGCGGCCACAAAACTCCTGCATCGTCTGGCTAAAGTCTTTCACGCCTGGTACGCGCTGCGGCAGGTATTGCTCATGGTCTTCCGCGCGATCGAAGGAGATGTTCGCCGCCATTGTGCGCACCATCGTCGGGATAAAAACTACGAGCAATTGAATCCCGTTCGCTTCGCAGAGGTGATGACCTTCTTCAATAGCCGCCATCGTCTCAGTCATACCCAACTGCCGCGCAGCAGGCTGATCCGGCTCATAACGGTAGCGGACGGCAACCCTTCGCACATACCCGCCCTGGTAACGTAACGTCGCCATTGTCCCAACCGGCGGCTCCGAGCGAGTGTTGGTGAGCCATTCCTTCAACAGAGAATTGTTGAGGTAGCGTTCTTTTAACGACGTGTTGGATCGTTGAGGGTTCTGCTTCCACTCCGCAAACTGCTGCGCGTCAAATAGATCGTTTCCCTCAAACAACTGCCACACCACCACGCGCGGTTTGTAAGCGAGGCCGTAGCGCTTGAGGACGATCAACTCTTGTTGTGGACCATATGCACCGCGTCCAAGATTGACAACGCTTAGCCCGGTGGCCTGCCCGACACGTTGCACAAACGTGTCCTGCTCGGCGACCGTTGCGGCTTCGGTAAACGAATCACCGATGAACACGATGTCAGCCTGTTTCTGCCCGGGCGGATTACGAAACCCATTCTCATCCGTTCGATACTCGACGATCCTGTCTACATCGGGAACGTAGCCCTTCCACGACACGAAAGGTCTTCTAACAAAACCCAGCTCCGGATCGGCGGCAGAATACCGGCGGGGAATGTGGCCCTGGTCAAGCCAGTAATCCGCATGCGCAACACCCATCACGCCGAACGCGTAACCGGCGTCGCAAATTGCAAACACGGCCAGCAAAGCGATCGCAACCGTGACGAGTCGCAGCGCCAGCGATCTTTTAAAACGTGACGGCACAGCCAGAATGAGAATGACGCAAAGTGTGATTAAGGCGATGGGAATTCCCAGGTAAATGTCCTTGAGACGATAGTGACCCCACAGAAACTCACCGCGAGGACGAAACAACGGCAGGATCCAGACATAGAGGAACGCGCCAGCGAGCAAAACACCTGCCAGTGAGGATCGCCACGATCTGATGTGGGAGCGACCAGAATCGTTCACAACTAAAACAACGTGTAAATAAAAGGCGCAGCGCCGGTGCTACCGAGAGCGATAAGGACGCCCAATGCCAAAATAGACACGACAATCGGAATCAGATACCACTTTTTGTTATGTCGTATGAACTCCAAAAGCTCCCGAAAGAAACCCGGGTTCTTCCTGAATTCGTCGGGTGACTTCATATTCCCTCCTTGCACTTGTCAGAACTGCCGGTAATAACTGTCTTCGTTCTTGATTTCCTTAACCGGCGTCCACTGAGTTTCCCGTTTCTGCCGCCGTTGCTGCAAAAGGTCTTTGCCCGTCAGCTTGAGAATGAAACCGAGCGGCGTAATTACCAGGAAAAACATTAACGCGAGCATCACGTTGCTGACAACGTATCCGATGATGCTTGTAGGTAAATAAACCGCCAAATACGCGATTCTTCCGAGCTTTGGGACGAAAGCGGCCACTGCGAGCGTCACACCGATGCTCCACAAAACAATCGAGCCCGTGCCAATCCCCCGCGCACGCCACGCTGACAGCGCTCCCAACACGAAAAATCCGATCAGCATCGCGATCGCAAACCGTCGCAGCTCGCGGGCATCCGGGCGCCACTTAACGTGCTGGAAAAACGGAAGTGCTTGTACCTTCACGTTGCCTCTCGTCCCTCATCGCGCACAGAACCGAGCGCGGTAGCGCCGGGTAAATCTCATCATCGCGCCAGACTTTGAAACTTGACCCGGCGCTACCGCGCTCGGTTCTGTGCGCGTTGATGTTGTTAATCCAAAGCAAACTGCGCGAGATGCTCACTGGCGCCGCGCAGCGGTGGTTGCGTTTCTTTGAGCAACAGATGATTGCCCATCACGAGGGCATCAATGTGCGTAAACATAAAACAGCGATAGGCATCATCCGGCGAGCACACAATCGGTTCGCCGCGAACGTTGAAACTGGTATTGACGATGACGGGGCAGCCCGTACCCCGGTAAAACTGGTCCATCATCGTGTAGAACAGTCCATGACGCTCAGCATCAACAGTCTGAATTCGCGCACTGTAATCCACATGCGTAACCGCGGGGATCACGCTGCGCTGAACATTCAATCGATTGATCCCCCACAACGATTTGTTGTCAGGCGGAACCGGCAGGCGTTTATTCTCCTTAACCGTGGCCACGAGCTGCATGTATGGACTCTCGCCGCTCAGATTGAACCATTCCGAAACATGCTCGCGAAGCACACACGGCGCAAACGGTCGAAAGCTTTCGCGAAACTTGATCTTGAGGTTCATCTGCGACTGCATCTGCGGATTACGCGCGTCTCCGATGATGCTGCGCGCGCCCAAAGCGCGTGGTCCAAACTCCATCCGGCCACGAAACCAACCAATCACTTTCCCGGCTGCGAGCAGCGCCGCCACTTTTCGCGCGAGCGCAAGATCGGGCAGTCGCTCCGAGACGCCCGCCACACTCTCGATATAGGAGCCGATCTCAGCGTCAGTGTATTCAGGCCCGAGGAGGGCTCCACGCATCGTGTCGCGGCCGTGATTGTCGCGCGGACGTCCCATCATCTGGTGCCAGACGGCCAGCGCGGCGCCGAGCGCTCCACCGGCATCTCCCGCCGCCGGCTGTATCCAGACCCCCTTGAACGGACCTTCGCGCAGGATGCGACCGTTCGCAACGCAGTTGAGCGCGACACCTCCGGCCAGGCAAAGATTTGTCTTGCCGGTTTCTTCATGTGCGCGCCGCGCCATTCGCAACATCGCTTCTTCAGTCACGACCTGAATGCTGGCCGCGAGATCCATGTCTTTCTGCGTGAGCTGAGTCTCGGGCTTGCGCGGTGGTCCACCGAAGAGCTTGTGGAAACGCTCGCTCGTCATCGTCAGACCCGCGCAGTAGTTGAAATATTCCGGGTTCAGCCAGAAAGATCCGTCTTCACCGAGATCGAGTAAGTTGTCGTAGATCAGGTTGACGTATTTGGGATCGCCATAAGGCGCGAGACCCATTACTTTGTATTCGCCGGAGTTGACTCTGAAACCAGTGTAGTAAGTAAACGCGCTGTAGAGCATACCCAGCGAGTGTGGAAAACGAATCTCGTGCAGCAGTTGAATGCGATTGTTCTCGCCTACGCCGATCGTGGTTGTAGCCCACTCTCCAACACCGTCCGCGGTCAGGATCGCGGCCTCATTGAATGGTGAAGGAAAGAACGCGCTGGCAGCGTGCGATTCATGGTGCTCGGTGAAAAGCACAGGTCCTTCATATTCCTTACCAATCTGGCGACGAATTAGAGACGGGACGTTGCTCTTCTCGCGCAGCCAGGTGGGAATAGCCATCGCAAAGGAGCGCAGCCCGCTGGGCGCCACGCCAAGATATGTTTCAATTAACCGGTCAGCCTTGACTAGAGGTTTTTCATAGAAGACGACGGCGCTCAACTGCGCCGGGGTTATGCCTGCCTCTCGCAAACAATACGCGACGGCGTTTGAGGGAAACGCAGCATCGTGCTTCCGTCGCGTAAACCGCTCTTCCTGTGCCGCTGCGACAATGACGCCGTCCTGCACCAGTGCGGCGGCGCTGTCGTGGTAAAAAGCCGATATTCCCAGAACATTCATAAAACAACCCTTGTTCTTTTAAGGATCAACCGGGGGGAGACTAACAGGCGCGAAGTATTCGTGAACCTTTGTGGGTCCCCTACCTGCGAAGGTGCTGATTATACCGTCTGGCGAGATGATACGCAGTCGCGCATTGTCGCGGGCGCTGATCAGGATCGAGCCGTCGCGGCGCACCCAGATATTTTCCGGGTCGGCAATTTGCGCCTGTGACGCCGGACCGCCGTCGCCGGAAAAACCCGGCCCCTTGCTGCCGACAAGCGTGCGAATGGCGCCGTCAGGTTCGAGGATGCGGATCGCATTGTTGTGTTCGTCGCCGATGTAGATACGTCCCTGCCTATCGCCGCCGAGTGATTGCGGTGAATTCAACTTTGCTGCCGTTGCTGGTCCACCATCGCCGTCGTAGCCTTCGATGCCAGTGCCTGCGACGGTACGAATAATTCCGTCGCTCGTCACTTTTCTAACTCGGTTGTTAGTGCTGTCGGCGATAAGGAGATTGTCATCTTTATCGAGAAAGATCCCGTATGGCATGCCGAGCTGAGCGTTGATGGCTGGACCACCATCGCCGCTGTAACCCGCGACGCCTGTACCAGCCACAGTCGTAATCAGCCCGTTGGGTGTGATCTTGCGGATACGATGGTTCCTGAGGTCCGCGACAAAGACGTTGCCTTTGGAATCAAGACGCACGTCAACTGGAAAACTCAGCGCCGAATCAGTGGCGGCAACTCCTTCTGCGCCGCGACCAACTACGCCTGTGCCGGCAAAACGCATTGCCGTGCCGGCACGATCGATTCTGAGAATAACGTGGTTGTAAGAGTCTGCAAGTAAGAGGTTGTCATCCTGATCGACGACGATACCTTCCGGCATTGCGAGATCGAGATCTTGCGCAGGCGCGCTTCCCGGCGGAAGTCCACCTGGTCCGGTGGCTTTCCCTGTTCCGGCGATCACGATTGCTCGTCCTGATTTCTGAAACTCCCAAACGAGTTTACCTTCGCGGTCTGATACGAAGATGTTGCCCGCCCGATCCTCTGCGATGCCCATCGGGCCTTCAATAATAATTTGCGTGGCGTTTTTACCGGAACCGACGTCGTCTGGACTGCGCCACTTGTAACGCCATTTGGAATATTTCAGATAAGGCTCTTTGAGTGGCCAGTGAGTGATCAACGCATGCCTGACTCGCCCCGAAAGAATTACAGGCGCAAACAAAACCGCCACGACGGCAACAGTTAAAAATTTATTTCTTGAGAGCAGGGGCATTTTGTTGATGAAACGTGTGCAGCCGAGCTTCGCATGAAAATCCAAATCCCACCCACGGCAGCGGGTGGATACTTCAAATCCGGTAGATATAATCTGAACAATCGACCAACTACCGTTGGTGGGATTCGCAAGCTGCATTTAGGTTCGCACGTAGAAAGCATCTGAATGAACCACCCACTGCCGTGGGTGGGATTTCGGCTTTGAAAAGCTGTGCCGGAATCAGAGCAAGTCGTCTACGGTTTTGGCCGGACCATTCGAGACGTCCCCGTCGAGAAAGGTTCGCGCCCACAACTCGCACAGGATCATCGACCAGACGCGATAGGACCAAACCTTCTGGGCCATCGGCGTAGCGAAGCGTCCCGGTCGCCTGTAGCGAAGCGTGTTGACGAGTTCCGGATCAAAAAAGCCGCGGGCTTTAACAGCCTCCGCGTTGAGAAGTTTGTCGCACAGGTAGTTAAGCGTGTCCACAAGCCCGAGATTGAGTCGCATCTGGAAACCACGTTTGCGACGCCAACTGATCGAGCGCGGTAAAAGCGGTTCGAGCGCGCGACGCAGAATATATTTCTCCATTCCACGTCGCATCATCAACGATGCTGGAATGCGTGCGGCGAGCTCCACGATCTTGCGATCGAGAAACGGTACCCGCAACTCAACCGAATGAGCCATGCCAACGGCATCGGCGCGCTTGAGCGAGAGATGATGCAGATAAGTGCTCTGATCGTGTATCAGGGCCTGCTCCAGGATATGCTTTCCGTTGACTCCGGCAAACGGTAACGGTGCCAGAGGTTTCGGATCCGGCAACGGAGAGCCGGGCAGATGCCCCCACAGCGTGCGCGCCACCGCGCGAGCCGGAAATGTATTCGGAGCCTGATCGGCGTACATGTAAACCCGCTCGTACAAATCCTTCCGAACTTTGTTTGGCAACGGAATACTGCTATGCAAAAGCTTGTAACGAGCGTATCCGGCAAAACATTCGTCCGCACCTTCACCGATCAAAAGCACCTTAACGAACTTCGCTGCCTCTCGATAATTGATGTACATCTGCAGCGATTCCATCTGCCCCAAAGGCTCTTCAAGGTGCCAGATGACGGCCGGTAACAGATCGAGTACGTTCTCTGCAGAGATCAAAATTTCATGATGATTCGTGCGGCAGTGGTCGGCAACGAGCCGGGCTTTGATCAGATCGGGATCATCCGTCCCGTGACCGACAGTGAACGTGTCAACACTGGCGTTATGACCTTGCGACATAAGCGCAACGATGCCACTCGAATCAAGCCCACCACTGAGTGCAGCGCCCAACGGCGCATCACTGATCATGTGACTCTGCACAACGTCCGTGAGAGTTTGTCGCAATTCATTTGCGAGTGTCTGTTCGTCCCACTGTTCGGGCGCCGCGACAGGATGATTCCAGTAACTACCTTTTGTGCAAACGCCGTCGCGCCAGATCATCCAGTGTGCAGGCGGTAACTTGAACACCGACGCCATCATCGACTCGTCTTCGATGTTGCTCGCGTAACGAATTGCCGAGCGCAGCGCGCGACGATTGACGCGGCGCTCAAAACCGGGAACAAGCAGAATCGGTTTTAACTCGGAAGCAAAGGCGAGCCCGTCACCCTGGTGGTAATAGAAGAGTGGCTTGATGCCGGTCCGATCGCGGGCGAGCAGAAGTTGCCGGCGTTTGCGATCCCACAAAGCGAAAGCAAACATGCCTTCGAGGTGAGTCAGGAAGTCGATGCCAAACTCACGATAAGCATTGAGCATCACTTCCGTATCGGTTTCGGTGTGAAACTGATGCCCCTTCTTTTGGAGCTCCTCGCGCAAGGTGAGGAAGTTATAAATCTCGCCGTTAAATGTGATCGCGAGCTCGCCGTCGTCTGACAGCATTGGCTGATGCCCGGCTGGGGAAAGATCGAGGATACTCAGACGGCGGTGGCCGAGTCGTACGTCGCCGTCCTCATAAAGCCCTACGTCGTCCGGCCCGCGGTAGGAGATCAGATTCGTCATCCGCTCGACGAGAGCTAAATCTCCAATCCGGACTGTTCCTGCAATACCACACATAAAACCTCTATCCACAGATTACACCGATTGTTCCAGTGAGTCTGCGTAATCTGTGGATGAAACCTCATTTTTAAAAAGCTTAATAATCGGGCGTTTCCCTGATTTTTCGGGCGGGATTTCAGAAACGGTCTGAATCTCGACCTTCATCTCATCACCCAGCAGAACGTTGAGATCCGATTGCAAGCGACGACGCCTGTCCTCATCCCAGCCGGAGCCCGGAACTATCAAAAACCTTACTCGATCAGCACTTTCCTGCACCAGTTGATAGTGTCGCACTGCATCGACATGATCGTGGTAAACAAAGAGAAAATGTCCGAGGACTGTCGGGCCAATCTCTTTGCCTGAAGGTGTTCGCAGGCACTCTAACGACCTTCCCTCGATTGCGCCCAGAAGCGGAAACCCACGTCCACAAGCACACTTGCCTGCGCCGGCCACTGCCAGATCGCCAGTGTCGTAACGAATGAACGGCCGTGCAAAGTTGTGTAAATCAGTTAGCACGACGCGTCCTTTCTCACCCGGCGCGCATGGCGTTCCGTCCGGCCGCAAAATCTCACAAACAACCAGTTCCGTATTGATGTGAAATTGATCCGGCGACTTGCGACAGCTTTGCGCGCTCCACGAGCCAAACTCACGCAGCCCGTAGCGATTAATGATCGGCGCCTGAAAGTATTCTTCGATCAGTCTTTTTCGATTTGGTGTCAATGTTTCTGCGATTGTGATAACACCACGCACCGGACGGCTCAAACGAAGATTATTTTGCAGCAAAGCGTCTGCGAGGGTCGCGAGCGATGAGGTGTATCCCATCACGAATTTCGGTCGAAACCTTTCGAGACGGCGCCAAACACTCGCAGCACCTTGCGAGTCGATCTCCCAGATAAAGATCTTCTCCTGAGTATACTTCTCATAAAGTCGCTGCATGCGACTCGTGACCGTAGCTTTCAGTCGTAATTTCGCAGGCGCAGTCGACGGCAATTGAATTGGAGAAGGCACTGGCGAAACGATCCGCACATATGGATCGAAAGGTTCCAATCCGTGCCATGAGTCGTAGAAAAGATGACTGGCAAAGATGATGGGCAAGGCGCGGCGATCGAGTGAGAATTGAAACGGCTGCCCGGTTGACCCGGAAGTCTTGCGATCGATTCGCAAGGCAGCGGCGACATTAGCGGCGCAAAAATTTTCGTGCTCGTGTTGCCGGTAGTCAGCTTTAGCCAGAATCGGAAACGCGTGAAAGTCGTCGCCTTTGAGATGTTGATAAAACGGCACATTCTCGGCTGCGTGTTTCAGTAACGACCTCAACCGCCCGTCACTGCGTGCCTGAAGCTCCTCGGTACTCGACCACTGGACCCGTTGCATCTCGTTGAGAGCATCAACGAAGCGCAATCCGAGCGGGACGGCCGCAATATTTAACACCAATCTGATCAGTGAGCCTTTAATCTTCGTCTACTGCTCCGTACAGCCAAATATCCCCTAAGTCTATGACAAATCTTCTACATAGAAGCTGCAAGGTAATCGTCATGTTACTGCAACGGAAAACATTGGTGAAGAAATTGACAAGAATTCTACGAGTAGTTATAGTTTTCCGCGGTTCTTGGCAAGAGTGATCCCGCCGTCAAGGACTGTAATACCTCAAATAAAGTCGATTAGTCAGCCTCGGCGAGTCGTCGTGTGCATTGAGTTTGCCTCGTTGAGGCTCAGGCATTACCACAAGTGTGCCTCAGCAGAGGTGTGGGCAAAAGTGTGCGGCATTATGCCTAGCCAAACAAGTAGAGAATGATGTTTCAAGAAAAAATTTTACTAATAAAAACCCGCCTGAGTGCGCGAACAATCAAGCAAACCAAAAAGCTTTCACCAAGGATTCTCGCAACTATATTAATAGTGACACTTCTGTCGCTGGCCGGACTTATCGGTTCTCCAGCAGGAGCTAAAACGTCACCACAACCGCCGCCGATTCTTACGCCGCAAATAACCGCGTCCAACTTTCCTGGATCGAGCTGGCAAACTGCCACTCCACAGGAAGTCGGTATGGACCCGACGAAGTTTGCGGCGGCTATGAATCTTCTGCCGTCACCTTCAATAGTGATCAGAAACGGTCGTATCGTCGGCCAGAAGGGCGACATCGCGCGCACGGGTTACGTGTGGTCGGCAAGCAAATCGATGGTGGCGCTCATCTTTGCGAGACTGCTACAGCAAGGAAGAATCTCCGGTTACGACGTCGTTGTTCCTGGTAGCAATAATCCCAGTGATCCGGCTGCTACATTTCGACAATTCCTGTCAATGACGAGTGATTACCATCTCTCGCCGCACAGTCCGGGCAATCACTACGCCTATAACAACGGCGCAGTCCACTTCTACGGTAAATATTTACAAAATACGTTTTATCCAGGCAGGTCCGAAGTGCAGATGCTTCAGGACGCCTTTGTCTCAAATCTTGGGTTCCAGGATTCGCTTGGCTACAACACAAGCGGTTACTTATCAGGTTGGGATGGTGGCTGGAGCATGTCGACGCGAGACATGGCTCGCATCGCTTATCTCGTCTTGCGCGACGGAAACTGGAACGGCCAACAGCTTGTCCCCAGCTCATTCATAAACGAGCTTTATCGAAATCAGATCCCGTCAGGCGCCACGCAGGCGACCTCAACGGAAGCCTTTTACAACGAGTTTCCGCCGACAACTGAATTGCCCGGCTCCTATTCCTTCGGTTTTTGGGTGCATCCGGCGCGCGTGGTAAGTCGAACTGAAGCAACAACCATGTTGGGTGCGTTTGGCACCACTGTTCATATCTCGCGCAGCAAGGACTTAATGATTGTTGCGGTGAACACCAGCTCAGATCATGCCGGCGGCAGAATCTCTGCCTCGGTTATTGATGCTTTCGCTGATTCGATCGGGACTACTACCACTCCAACACCAACTCCGACTCCAACTGAGACGCCAGACCAAAACGGCACAACCGGCCGTATCGCAATTAGCTCAGACGGTAACGATCATGATTGCGACGACATCACGGCCACGGCAATGAGCATCGCACTGCTGGCGAGGACCGGTAACGCATCAAGGCTCGTGTACTACGGCTATGCGGATCACATTTGGTCAACCGGCCTGGACGGCGCCTGCGCCGGCGGTAATCGTGAAGAGGAGATGAGGCTTAGCGCGCAGGAAACGGCGCGGCTTTATGGTGGCTTCAATCTCAATGCATTCATCAACGCGAAGGCACAGACGGCTACTGCTGTGTCGGCGCTGACTGCTCAAATCAACGCTTCTTCAGCTTCAAATCCACTCTGGATCATCGGCGCCGGGCCGATGGAAGTAATCGGCCGCGCTTTACAGACATCCGATCCGACGAAACGGCAATTCGTATTTGTCATTTCACATTCGGGTTGGAACGATTATCACGCTGAAGAGCCGGGCCATGGCACATGGAATTTCTTTGAGCTGGGTTCGGTGTTGGGAGCGAATCTCATTCACATCATCGATCAAAATGGCGGGTTGCGAGTTGACGAGAGCAATTACCGTTGGCTGCAACAGTCGTCAGATACAAAGTTGACCTGGCTGTGGCAACGTCACCTGGTATCAGGACTCGGACCGATCTTCGATCCGTCAGATTCGGGAATGATCTATTACCTGCTCACGGGTGCGAATCGTGGCGGCGATCAGGGCGCCACACCCGCTAAGATAAGAACGATGCTCGGAGGGAGCTCAGCCACGCCGACGCCAACACCGACGCCGGCGCAGGGCTCCATCAGCGTGTCTGCTGCGTTAGTCGCGGCTCCGTCAGGCGCCGTTCTCCAGGGCATCACTAACGGTACGACCATAAACCTGGCGACGCTGTCTACTCGGTCTCTCAGTATTGCTCTGGTTCCGAGTGCACCGGTTGGAAGTTTGAAGATTCAACACAATGGCCAGACGCAGATAGAAAACGTTGCACCGTATTCGGTGGCGGGAGATACGAATGGGGCATTCAATCCGGCGACGTTGCCGCTCGGTACGAACACCATAATCGCCACTCCGTACTCCGCAGCGAATGCTACCGGCACGGCTAGCCCGGCAACGACTATTTCATTCACGGTCGTTAACAATGCGACTGCTACGCCGACGCCGACGCCTACGCCAACGCCGACTCCGACGCCGACACCAACTCCGGTAGCAACACCGACACCCACACCGACGCCAACTCCGGTAGCAACACCGACACCCACACCGACGCCAACGGCAACACCCACACCGACGCCAACGCCGACACCATCCACCGGATTATTCGCGTGGCTGGTCACGGCTCCGGAAGGTAGAGTGTTGCAAGGCTTAATCAACGGCACGTCGATCAACCTTGCCACACTGTCTACACGTTCTCTGAGTATCAGCGTAACTTCGAGCACGCCGGTCGGAAGTCTCAAACTTCAATACGACGGCCAAGTTCGAACGGAAAACGTCGCTCCTTACTCAGTATCGGGAGACACGAATGGCGCTTTCACTTCGTTGACTATCACGACCGGGTTCCACAATCTGGTTGCGATTCCGTATTCCCAACCGGATCTGGGTGGCACGGCGGGAGCACCACTGAACATTTCGTTCAGAGTCACCGATACCATTTCGGTGACACCGTTCCTCCTGACTCAGGAGAATTCGGATCACGCGATTGCATTCAATGTGGCGACGTTTGTTCGCGAGCCTTTCCCGGTCTTTACGGAACAGAATTTCAGCTCCGATAAGCGGACGAGGATCATGCTCTTTGTGACTGACCTCGACTTCAGCAGTGAGGATCCGATTTCCCAGTTGCAAGTCACTGCTGAGAACGCGTCAATCGGAACTGTTTTACTTCCGGTCGAGCACATGAGGAAGGTTCCGTTCCTTGACTGGCTCACGCAGCTCCAGGTCATCCTTCCGGAGAACCTGGCCCATGCAGGCGACGTCATGCTTCGAGTGACCTGGAAAGGAGTGACGAGTAATCGGGCACGCATCAGTATTGAGCCACCGGGCGTCGCGAGACTGTTGTCACTTCCGGAGCTGCCTGACAATTCGGCGCTCGCCGCTAACCTTCGGATTTGGCAGCAGATCGGAACGAGACGGCGACGAGATAACTAAGCACGACGAGTCCGAGCGCGAATCCAATTAGCTGGGCGATCGCGGCGCCTCTTGCTCCCATCGTCGGAGCGAGCATGAGTCCCGCGATCGCAACCAGTGCGGCGCGTGTTAACCAGCCAAACGATATCAATTGCGGCTTCAGGAGGTAGTGACAAGCTGCCTCCAATGGAGCCTGAATGATCAATGACACCATCGCCGCCGCCAGGTAAACGAACACTGCCTCAAACCCCTGCCAATCAAGACCAAGAAATCTCGGCAACAACCTCGCGAGCACAAACACCACCGGCAGGCATGCCACCATCAATAACAACGCTGACAGCAGTGTGCGCGTAAGAAAACTCGGAAGTCCGTCGATCTGCTCAACTGACCTCACGCGCGCCAACAGGTATTCGAAGTAAGCGTTGTATATCGCAAAAAATCCGAGACTGACTGTAAGCGCTAATCCGAAGATGCCGGTGGCAGCCTGCTGGTCCAACACGACCAGGAGGAACGTGCCCTGGTAGAGACTGAAGATAACGATGACGTTGGCTTTTCCCTGCCAGAAGGAATAACGCAGCAGTCGTTGGATCAAAGATCTTTCAGGACGATTCCAACTTCTGCTCGCGATGAGGAGAGTTTGAAGCAGCCCCGAACACAAACTCGCACCGTGGTAAGCGAAGAACACAACTACCGAATACGGCGTCGCCAGGGCTGCGACGGTGGTCACGGCTAAACGCCAGAGAGCTGTTCCGCCCTGCGCCAGAGAGGCCAACGGATACTCCTGCCGTGCTAAACGAAAGCTGTAACCGTAATCGACGAGGGCTGTGCCAATCGATCCAACAACGATGCACGCGATAATCGGAGCAGGGACGCCGAACCGCGGCAGTACCGGCAGCGACAGGAGTGCGAGCACGATCAGGATGCCACTCGCAGATGCGATCGTGACGAATCCTGCAGTGACGACTTCAGCGTTACGTGATTGCAGCTCCGGCGTCGTGGTCAGCCGCACCATTCCCGCATCAACACCCATCATTAGCAAACGACTGATCAGAAGTTGTGCGCTGATCGTGAGCACGAGCAGGCCATACGTTTTGAGGTCGAGGCGCCTGGCGAGAAACAGCATCACGACCGCATTGGAACCCATCAACGCAAACTTCCCGGCGAGCACCCAGAACAATTCGCGGCTGCCTTTGGTTAACGCGGCCCGGAAATCAATTGGGCCGCCAATGGCAGCCCACAGTTTCTGTTTCGCTTTGATGGAGGTTTGCACAAAAGTCGATATGGCTTCTCATGCGGTTGTGACGTAGGTATGGATCGGTAATGGACTCCCATCCATGTCTTCCGGTATTGGGACGTTTGCGGCCTGAAGCACTGTCGGCGCAATGTCGTAGATGGAGCTGCGTGGTAACTCAACACCTGCCGGAATATCCGCACCCGTCATCAAGACAAAACCGTGAGAAGAATGTCCTCCGGTTCGTGCGTCCTGCTGTTTTATCTGTAACGTGCCGAAACGCGGTGAATAAACGGTGTCCCACGCAAACGATTGATCCCACAGCACTGTCAGATCCGGAAGCTGCTCGAGAAACGGACCATGAAAAGTCTCATGCGTCAACGTAACCTTCTTGACCAGTTGGCGGCCGCCTTCTTTGTCTCTCAACTCGTAAAGCGCGTCAGCAATGCCACGACAAACTCGCTGATAGTCGTCCGGATCAACAACACCACCGCGATCACGCCCCTTCACACTCACGCGGATCGCTCCGACTGAATCATTGTTTGGAATCGCAAACGCGCGACAGCCTTTCCAGTTCTTACCGCCGCGATACCACAGAAATAGAAGCTGGTCCTGCGCAAACTGCGGCAACCGGTTCTTGATCGCATACTGCACTGGACCAGGCACGATCATCTTGAGGATTCGCCACGGGTTTACCTTTGCTTTATTTGGTTTATCCGCGGCCGCGACTCGACTCGCGGGCTTTGTGCCATAGCCCCAGAGATCAAGCATCTCAGGGAGGTTCCACGACGCATGGAAGATTGGTCCCATGCCGTGTCCGGAAACAACCATCACGCGCGTGTCCGGGTCGACGAGCGCAAGCATCTCACCGATTTCTCGATCGATTGCACCGTAGACCTGTTCCATGGTCTCAGCGAAACCGTCTCTAATACTCTCCTCATGTCGCGGATGCGATGGGTCAACTCCGTGCCAGAAATGATGGCCGATACAATGCGCGGCCGAAAAACCCGCGAAGAAAAGATCCCATTGCTGCTCGCGCATGAGCCAGCGAAAGACTTCTCCGTGTGCGCGCACACCGTCCACGACGCGCCGGCGCAGCTCGCGTAGAGACTCCGGCTTTGCATCAAACTTGTCGCAATCACCAACCGGATGTTTTCCGAAACGCGCATCCACTTGCTGTATCAATGTAGCTGGAAAAGAGGTGCGCGCAGTCTTCGTCGCATGCGCTCCCCAGTTAGTAAACTGGAATCCGTTTATCGATTTGCTGAGCGGAAACTTTGCGACGTCTGCGATACCGACTCGCAGACCCGCGGCGCTCATGTAATCCCAGAACGGCGTGCGACGAATCTCATCATCAGGCACATTACGCAACCCCATCTTGCGCGCGTCGTACTGCACGTAGAAAAACTTCTCGAATTTTCCGGGATTGGTACCTGTATAGATGCAGGCCCAGACGGTGTCAGGCAACTGGGCCGCAGTGGTAGTCAATTCAGCGCGAGCGCCTTGTTCAATCAACCTGCGAAAGGTCGGCAGCTTGCCCTCGTTCGCCCACTTCTCCACGAGGGACCATTCCATCGCATCAATGCCAACCACCAGTTGGCGTGAACCTTTACCCGCACCCTTTGTTTGCATTACTTTACTTACTCTTCAGCTTTACTACTAAGTTATATAGGGACCCGACAATGAGCCCGGCCAAATAACCGGATACGAGGCCCCAGAAAAAACCCACGATACTGCCTAGAAAAGTAACTGAATAGTAGGGAAAGAAATTTCTGAGCAGAGCGAGGTGTGGACCAACTACCGCGCCGCCCTTGAGGATCAGGAAGTTGGTAGTGACGAATATGATCAGTCCGGCGATTATTCCGAGGACGAGGCCCAGAATGTTGGCGTTCAGCCGTAGCACGGCGCGCTCCAGCATAAGCTCGCTTTGATCCACAGTCGCCACCGAGGGCTGAAAGTGTCGCTTACGGGAATCGTGCAAGGTCACCGCAGTTTTTTTCATGGTTATGCAATTTCACGGCGCCGCGGAACTCGAGGTTGCATGGCAGCTAGCATAGCAAACTCGTCCGCTTCAGTCTTATCGCGGTCCGTGACTTCTTCATGGTATTCCTGTTCGGCGTTTACCTGCCAGAGATCATAGTGTGCTCCGAGGATATTTTTAACTGCCAGCATCGCCGTCAGCATTGAATGATCCTGATTGTTGTACTTGTGCATGCCGTTGCGCCCAACGAGTTGCAGGTTCGGAACGCTGTCGAGAAACTCACGCACCACTCGCAGTGCTTCGGCGTACCCTCCGTCATACACGGGATACGCTTTCGGCATTCTTACAACTGCGCCATCGATCACGTCCGAGGGCGTTGCCAGACGAAGCAATCCTATCTCTTTTTTGCCGAGCTCGATCAGATCTGCATCAGGCATGGTCCAAAGCCCGTCTCCTTCAAAGCAGAAGTACTCCAAACCGAGACAGGTTTTTTCCGGATCCGGAACCATCGCCGGGCTCCAGTTTTTGAAATTCTGAATTCGTCCGACTTTCACGTCGGCGTCGTGAATGTAGATCCAGTTATCAGGAAACAGCTCCGGCTGGTTGATGACGAGCGCAACGGTCAGGAAGTCTCGATAGTTAAGTGCTTCGGCGGCCTTGAGAACGTTTTCCGGAACGGGCGGATCAAACTTCTGAATCAGTTCCCGGATGGGCATCGTGCTGATGAAGTGTGTTCCTTTAATCCTCTTCGGCTTTCCGTCGATCGTTGCCTGCAGTGCATCGACTCGGCCTCTAGTCCAGAAGATCTTGTCTACACCGGCGTTTAGTTGCAGCTCACTTCCATCTCGCTCGACGATCTCCTTAACGGTCTCCCACATCATGCCCGGGCCAAGCTCAGGATAATCGAACGCATCGATCAAGGTTTTGATTACGTCGCCTTTGCTTTGCGATTTTTGAATCAGCGCACTCTTGACTGCGGCGAGCAACGAAAGTCCTTTGATTCTTTGCGCCGCCCACTCCGCCATGATCTCGTTGCACGGTATGCCCCAGACTTTTTCCGTGTAGGTTTTGAAGAATATTCTGTACAGGCGTTTGCCAAACCGGTTGGAGATCCACTGCTCGAATGTCACTTCCGGTTTCTCGGGAAACATTTGGGCGCGCAGGTAGCTTAGAAAGATCAGCCCACTGTTCCATATACCGAGACCAAGCAAGGCATTGGACGCGCGCAATGGGTAATAAAAGAACTTCTTGTTGTAGTAGATGCGTGAGAGTCGATTACGTCTGAGAAACTTTCCTTCAGCGAGAACTTCGCGCCACATCGCATCAACGGCCTTGACCTTCGTGAAGAAACGGTGACCACCGATATCGAAGTGATAGCCTTTGTAGTTTACTGTCCTCGCGATACCGCCAACTACGCGATCCTTCTCGAGTATCAGCGAACGAATTCCTGCCTTGCAAAGCTGGTAAGCAGCCGTGAGACCTGCTGGTCCAGCTCCAATAATGACGACTTTGGTGAATGGATTTCGCATGGGACAAATGGGGAACCAATCGACACTACGTTTTTGTATTTCAGCTTTTTTAAATTAATCGATAGAGTCGAGTGAGGAGGTTAGGTTTGCCCTCGTCTTTAAGCCGAGGAGATAAGCAGACACTAGTGAGTTTCGAAGTAGCCCGATCAGCCACCCAAGCACAAACCCCGTCACAAACCCGTAGACTAAACCGATAAAAGCGCCACTGATTGTTACGGTGTATCCGTAAAAGAATTGGCTGAGAAGCGAGAGGTTCGGACCTACTACTTCTCCGCCTCTGAGGACAAGGAAAATCGTGGCCAAAAAAACAGACAAACCGCACAGAGTCCCAACCGCGAACCCTAAAGCAGTCCGATCAAGCCTCGCAAAAGCCTCGATAATTACCTTATCGGCCGGTGCCGGCTCGGCAATTTCTGTCATTTACTACTACCCCCTTGATTACCTAAAAACCTATTGGCTCGCGAATTCCTCGATTGGTGGTGAAATCTCGCTAAGGTTAACACCAGCGACCAGCAGTCACAAAGCAAAAAGGGTGCCGCCGAAAAGCCACCCCAAACAACGGATTATTCAGAATATAAACCCAAATTTATCCAGAAACGGGATAACTTATCCAGGAATAGAACAAGTCCCTAATTTTGAACTGCTTCTCTGTGCAGGGCAGTTACGACACGGTATCCAAGAATAGAACAAGCAAGTTATCCAGAATAGCCTTGCACAAAAAGCCTAAATCCCACCCACGGCAGTGGGTGATACTTCAAATCCTCTATAGAAGGGATTTGAACAATCCACCAACTAACCGTTGGTGGGATTTATTTGGTGGTGTTGAGGTGAGGGTAGAAAGGATCTGAAGCGAACCACCCACTGCCGTGGGTGGGATTTATTTGGTGACGTGGAGGTGTGGGTAGGAAGAATTGAACCACCCACTGCCATGGGTGGGATTTAGGACTTTTTGTGCAAAGCCAGCCAGAATAGAACAAGTCAGGAAGAGGGGCTTGCCCCCGCCGCTCGTCCAATCCAGACAACGGCGGGGGCAAGCCCCTCTTCCTGACTTGTTCTATTCTGGCTGTTCTACTCTATTTACTGGACAACAAAGTTAACTGGATTGCTGCGCATCGTACCTACAACTACTGTCAACTGAATGGTACCGGCGCCCGCGATCTGCGGCGGCAACATCACCGTTATCTGATCCAACCCGGTCAACGCGCCCTGCGGACCCGCATATTCGACCGGCAAATCGATTGTTGTACCTCCGCTGGTACGTGCTTCAACCTTCACCGACTCTGCAATGTTCGGAAGCGTCTGGCCGTTACTCAGCAAGACATCGTTGCCTAAATTTGTGTTGACGAGAGCCGCCGAGGTGATCCCGGTTGCGAAAAACGATAGACGCGTGCGCATATCGAATCCAATGAACTGCTCAGTCACCGTCGAGAAAGTTCCGGACTGAATGTTACGCCCGTCGAATAAGGCGGTGCCGGAGTTTTCCGAATTCAAAAAGATGGTCGGATTCAACCCGAAGACGTTCGCCGTGCTAAACGAGACGAAACCGCTACGCGAAGTGACGATGACGTCTGCCAGGCCACCTGTTAAGTCATTAGGAACCTTGAAGGTGATATTGCTCGGCGACACAGAGAGCACCTGGGCCGCCTGTCCTTTGATCATGACGCTGACGTTTCCGAGCTCATATGAACGTCCGTTGTTTGGCGCATTCATTGTCGATGTCGTGAAAGGAGTCGAAGCTGAACCGAGGATCATCCCGACGCCGTCCTGCATCAACAGCTCGCCTGTCGGCGCCATCGTACCTGGCTGAGTGAGCGTCACGTCGACTTTTGCTTTGACCTGATTCGCCCCACTAAGGCTCGCTTGCGAGATTGCCCCGCTCGACATGAGGTCGTCGCAGAAGCTGAGATACGCATCGAGCTTGTCCATACGGTCGCTTATCGCGTCGTTCTGTAAAGGCAGTTTAGACAAACTTGCACTCGAGCGAGCCAGGAACAGCGCCGCAAAGAGATAATCGTCTACTCGTTTCAGCGAGTTGAACATTGCTCGTTCGGAAGTGAAGTCACGATAAGCCTGCTCAAGATTGCTGACGAGGCTATCGAAGTCACTGCCGGCTGCGACAGAGTTATCTCCAGACGACGATCCGCCGGAGGCAGTGAGCGAGCTTTCAAGAGTCGTCGCATTCTTTCTTGAAGTGCGAACAGACTTCAGCGCCTTGCTTATTTTGACTTGTACAGGACTCGAAGTGACCGTAACGCCTTGACTGTCTGTGGCAACGGCAGTCACCTGATAAATGCCGCCGGGCATGTTGCTCCACGCCACGGTGTAGGGAGCTGCGGTGTCTGTGCCGATCGTCGTTGAATTAGCTTTGAAGGTGACACTCGCTATGGTGCCGCCGGTTTTCTGTGTCGCGGTGGCGTTGATTGTGACAGTCGCGTCGACACCGAAGGTTGAATTGTTCGTCGGGCTCGTCACACTGACTGCAATTGGCGTCGGTGTGGGGGTCGGAGTTGGTGTTGGCGTAGGTGTCGGAGTTGGTGTTGGGGTAGCAGTCGGAGTCGGCGTTGGTGTCGCTGTCGGCGTCGGCGTAGGCGTCGGGGTTGGTGTGCTACTGCTTCCCGTCCGCACACCCACCAGTAGATTGTCTGTGCCTAGAAGACCGGTCGCTTCAGCTAAAGTCGCAGGAAAATAGTTTCCGGGATACTTCGATTGCAGATCGCCGGGGGTGGCGATTATTGCATTCTTATCCATTTGCCAGCTTGACGCGCGTAATGCCATTGCATCTTTACCGAGCGCACCTCCGTCAGAAAACACACCATAAGAACCGTGCGGTACTAAGTTATTCGTGAATTTTAGCCTCACATGACTAAAGCCCGGGGCGGAGTCCATGACTAAAGAATGAGTGGAATTCGTTACTGTGTTGTGGTTAATTTCGACGTCTTCTGATCCGCCCAGCAGTTGAAACGGCTTCGCTTCAAAACCGTAGGCACCCAATCCCTCAAGCCGGTTGTCAGCTATTGTGATTCGTCGCATCCGCAAAGCCGTGTCGCCGGTATCTAAACCTCGCAGGTTGATACCGTTGGTTGAGTTACGAATTGTGTTGCGAACAAACTGAATGTCCTCGATTACTTCCCATCCACCATCGTGGAAGGTGTTGAAGATGACCGCCCAACCTACCTGAGCATCAGGCCAGTTGTTCTCAAGTAAATTGTCAGATATGACCATACGGCGGGCGTTCTTCAACTCCAGCAGGTTTACGGTGGTCCATACACCCTTCCAGGCAAGCGGCTTGTGCAGGTGGTTGTTTCTAATCGTAATGTCCGACGGCACCAGATTCGGTATCGCCGGGGTGGCACCGCCGAAGATAATGTTCAAACCAGCCGCTTCCAAGTAATTGTTTTCGATTACGAACGGTCCCGGCCCGTTAAAAGATCCGACCGCATAACTCTGAACGCCGGTCCAGTGGATCTCTGAGACATAGGAATTTACGATATTGGTGTTTGCACTGTTGAGGGTAATTCCGGCCTGCACGTTCAGGGTGGTTTGCCCATGGATGTAACAACGATCCAGCGTGAGATGATGAGGCACCTGATCCAGCGAATTCTGCTCGGGAGCACCTAATCTAATAATGCTATAAGCGTTGTTTGCTGTGGACGTGAATTCGATACCGATGAACTTGAAGTGCTGGGCTCCGATAAGCGTACTAAGAGCTGGATCTACATTGGGTGATTGAATCTTGGCCATCAATGCTACCTGAGCGGGCGAAACGCGCACCCCTTCGGGCAGCTCATCAGCGCGTGAGCTTTTTATTGTTATATCAAGAGAGCTGCCTTTGTTTGCTAAAATGACGGGCGCATAAGTCGCTCCCGCTTGCAATACGATCGTATCGCCCGGCTGTGCTGCATTCACCGCCGACTGAAGAGAACCGCCAGCGGGAACAACCAGAACAGACGCTTGTAGGGTGGCAGCCGAAATGAATAATAGTGTGGTGAAAACTATCGACTTGAAAAGGCGATTAGCTTGACAATGATGCCGCAAATTGTTCGCGGCGCGCGTCGTTGAACGAAACATTTTTATCCCTCACTTCGGTAATCGGACGATCTCGCTGTTCCTCTCAACAGAGAGATTCCTGACTTTGCGGACCTGCATCACTGCAGGGGTGCGTTTGTCGGTGATTGCTAGCAGTAGGGCGACTGGCTAGATAAAGGCATTACAAGACACGTGAGCATAATTCGACTTTGCCGCTCTTACGACAGAGCAACCAAGTGGTAAATCTCTTTGTGTTTCTTTACGTGACTTTGCTCAGCAGTAAGGAATCCTAGTACTCTCAAAAGCCGCGTACTTCGGATTGCTGAAGTGATGCCTTTTCTTTGCAATCGTAAATTGAAAAGAGCTTTGTTCGGTTCAGATTGACCGACATGAAGCATAATGATTAAACACGTAACACGAAACTTTGTCAACGTGTAATATTTCATTTCAAAGACATTTGTGAGACTCTTAACCTATTGTGTAAAAGGACGTTAAACGCTGTCTGATGCCATTTTCAGTCAACCTGACAGAACGATTTCGCTGTCGGATGCAACAGCTTCTGACCAAGATTGGAGCGCTTCTCAACCCCGCGCATATCCAAAAACTCAACTCAACCGTTAACTATCTCGAGATAGGACGGTGGCTCAACGCAAACGGGTTTTCTACATCTCCGCGATATACAGACAGATGGAAGATGTATGAATCCCTCGCAGAAAAAATGAAAGATGAGAAGGTTGTGTATCTGGAATTCGGTGTGTACGAAGGGTATACCTTGCGACGGTGGGCCAGGTTGCTTAAAAACGAGTCGACCAGACTATTTGGTTTCGATAGCTTTGAGGGTTTACCAGAACATTGGGACGCGCTGCGCCCACAGGGTACATTCCACGTACACGGAATCATTCCTACCTATGACGATGCAAGAGTTTGTTTATGCCCAGGCTGGTTCAGTGATACGTTGCCTGATTTTATTTTGCCGGAACATGAACGATTAGTAATCCACCTGGATGCGGACTTATACTCATCAACCAAATTTGTTCTCAATACTCTCTCCCCTAGAATTTCAGCGGGCACCGTTATCATCTTCGACCAACTATGTGATCGAATGCATGAGTTACGTGCGTGGGATGAGTTTATACAGAAGACAAAAAGAAGGTTCCGATTTGCTGCAGCGACTATAAACCTCGAACAAGTCGCTTTCGAATGCGTGGAGTAGACAAGGAACGCAGGCACGTCACGTCAGATAGTTGTCATTCTATTTTCAAGACAGCGAACTGCCCCCTCATTTGATCGTAAAGAACAGAATCAAATTTAATTGTTTTTGCCCAAAGCGCCATCGTTCGCGCTTCTTCATCGCGATGCGCATCATCGAAAAGGATTATCGTGCCGCGGGATAGATAAGATTTAAGGACTGGTACCAAACCCACCCGTCCACCCTTAGTTGTACCTGGTGGTCCATCGCAAACAACTAATGCGAACTCTTTCGGCAGTTGTTCCAGCGGAGGCTCATACCAACAGAAGTCACCGTAATCTTTAAGCGGCGCAAGAACGTTATTGACGTGTGGCAGATCATATCGCGCGAGCGTGTTGGCTACACGGGCGTGCCAGTCTGGAAAATGTTCGAGGGTCCATACGTCAACGCCACGCCTTCCAGCCAGTAAGGCAAGAATTAACGTCGTTAGACCACTGCCACATTCAAGAATTGGTCCAGGTGTAGTCAGGGCATGTTGTGCAACCTCTTCCAGAAAGCGTAATTGCGCTGCCATTCCCTCATTGCTCCATCCGCTTTCGAGCCGTTCCAGCAGGGCAGCGGACGGCGACGCACCGGCGGGAAGATGCCGTATGTCCTGTATGGCGCTGCTCAATCGACGCTCTTGCAGCCGGCGCTTTATACCCTCTTTGATTTCTCGCGGAACGAGTCGTTTCAGGGCAGCAAACGAATTTAGATCAGACTGTTTTTCCATAAATGTTGAGCGAGTTGACAGCGCGCCGCATTACGGGCGACTATGCGAAAAGCCCACAGTCGCCTAGGGCTCAGCCTTACCCAGTGCATAAGGGCATAAGGCCCTCGTTCGAAACACCGGTACCTCCCATGAGAATCCTACTAATCGGACATTACTCTCCGCCGCGCGGTGGCGTACAGACGCACATTGTAACACTGCACGAGTACCTCAAAGCGCATGAAGTCTCCTGCGAAGTTATTGACATGGGTCCTCAGCGTAAGACAAATGGTATGGGAATTTACGGGCCCAGAACCGCGCTCGACGTGGTCCGCCTGCTGTTGAAGCTGCGCTACGACGTGGTCCACTTACACGTCGGCGGTAATCTTACTGACCGTTTGACTCTGCTGGCCTTGCTTTGCGCGACGATACCGCCGCGTAAAGCGATGCTCACCTTTCACTCGGGCGGCTATCCGTCCTCTCCCGCGGGACGTGCTGCGCGGCCGCGTTCGCTGCGCGGCTTAGCGCTGCGGAAACTAAGCTACGTCATCGCAGTCAACGAGGAAATTAGAAACTGGTTCGGACAAGTGGGCGTCGATCCAGGGCGGATTCGGCTTATCCCACCGCACGCGCTTCCCGCTTCACCCCCCGCAGTAAAACTACCGGAACGCTTGCAGTCTTTCTTCGCTGCACACGAGCCTGTGCTCGTCTCGGTGGGCGGACTCGAACCACAGTACGACGTGCCGCTGCAGATAGAAGCACTTCACGCGATCCGCGAGAAGTTCCCCAGGGCGGGACTGGTAATAGTTGGCGCAGGCAGTCTTCAAAAAGAACTGGAGCAACGAATTGCGGGAGAACCACTGGGCAAGCATGTGCTCCTATCCGGTGACCTGGCCCGCGAGGTGACGCTGCGGGTAATCGCTGATAGCGACGTGATGCTTCGTACGACACTTTATGATGGCGATGCGATTTCAGTGCGTGAAGCCGTCCAGTTCGGAGTGCCGGTCGTTGCTTCTGATCGCGCGCCCCGGCCCGAGGGTGTGAGAGTCGTGCCAGCTCAGAACCTTTCACATCTCAAAGAAGAAATCGAACAGTGCTTATTGGAGGGAGCACGTGGTCCAGTCGTGGGCGAGGCAAGTGAAGAAAACCTTGACGCAATCATGGCGCTTTATGAAAAAGTGGTGAACGAATCCGCGCCCCCAAAGACCAAGCGCGCTGAAAGTTAGGAGCCCTGTGTGGAGAGCGTAACATGAGGTGGACGCGTCGCCGGGTGCGAGGGGCCGTTGTGTTGGGCGCCATTCTGCTGGTGTGGCCCGTTGTAGCGTGGCTGGCAGCGCTAGGTCTAATAACAAGCGCCAGTCTCGAACATGCTGACGCAATCGTGGTCCTGAGCGGGTCAGCCGTCTACATTGAGCGTGCCCGTTATGCCGGTAAGCTTTATCATGAAGGCCGGGCTCCGCGGGTAATCCTCACGAACGACAACATGCGTGGCGGCTGGTCCCAGGAGAGACAAACAAACCCGTTCTTCATCGAGAGAGCGCGCGACGAGCTCCTGGCCGCAGGCGTCCCGAAAGAAAGGGTGCAGGCACTTCCGGGAACGGTCGAGAGCACCTTCGACGAGGCGCTCGCTGCGCGTTCATACGCCGCTCAGAACCACCTGCGATCGCTGCTTTTCGTAACGTCGGCCTACCATACCCGGCGCACCGTTTGGACGCTGAACAAAGTGTTTCATGACAGTGGCATAGTGGCCGGCGTTGAGAGCGTCCAGCCCGGTGATCAGACCCCGGCGCCGGGTACGTGGTGGCTGCACCTCCGCGGCTGGAACTCAGTTGCGTTGGAGTACCCTAAACTCATTTACTATTATTGGGAATACCGTTAGGTGATGTCACAAAACATACAAGATATAAAGGTGAGCCAACACGCGAATGAGGTCAACCGGGGCGAGCGATTCCGCTTTGGTGAGAACTGGAGCCGCTTTCTCGCGGCGCTCGACGACGAGCGAATCCGCGAAGCCGAAGACTCGTTGCGCCGTATGCTCGAGACTGAATCACTCGCAGGACAAAGTTTTCTCGACATAGGCTCAGGCAGTGGCCTCTTCAGCCTGGCTGCTCGCCGCCTCGGCGCTCGCGTCCATTCGCTCGACTACGATCCCCAGTCGGTCGCCTGCACGGCCGAGCTGCGCCGGCGTTACTTTCCCGAAGACGCCGCCTGGGCGGTCGAAGAGGGTTCGGCACTCGACACTGAATATATGAAGTCGCTTGGCTCCTTCGATGTCGTCTACTCCTGGGGCGTGCTCCATCACACCGGTGAAATGTGGCGCGCGCTGGACAACGCTCAACACCCCGTCAAGCCAGGAGGCCGTCTCTTCATTGCCATCTACAATGATACCGGTACACAGGCAGAGCGCTGGAAATGGATAAAAAAAACCTACAACCGCCTTCCTTCGCTTTTGCGCCCGCCTTTCGCAGTGCTTGCCGTCGCGCCTGACGAGATCAAGCCGGCTTTGCGGTCAGTGATTACTCTGCGGCCCCAGGAATACGTTCGACGCTGGACGCGCTACAACAAAAACCGTGGAATGTCGCGCTGGCGCGATATCCTTGACTGGGTTGGCGGGTACCCGTACGAAGTGGCCACCCCCGATGAAATCTTCGATTTTTATCGCGCCCGGGGTTTCACGCTCACTAAACTTAAATGCGGCGGCGTCGGGCTCGGCTGTAACGAGTTCGTATTTCTCCGCAACCAATCCACTGAAAATGGAAGAGTTTTGTGACTTTCTTAAGTTTACATGGCTGTACTGTGACCCGCGTGAGGCGGTTCACTCTACAACTCGATGAATAGGCGGCACGAAAGGGATTCTTTGTAAATGGTGGCTCAACTGAAGAAGGTAGCACGCAAATCCAAGACTTTTATTATTGCTTCGAATATCTATCACAACTGGCGCACCGAGCGGCGTTTCAAATCGGGCAACATTGAATACACGGGCGGCTCTACGCATTCCGTGGTTTGCCAATTCTCCCTGCCACAAAGTCTCGGATACATTAACGATGTATTTGAAGACTTCCTCCGCTATTCCGGATTTACACCCGAAATGCTCCGGGGAAAGAAGGTGCTGGAGGTCGGGCACGGCGACAGCGTGGGCGTGGCGCTGCGATTCATCGCTGCCGGTGCGGAGAGAGTTGTCTGTATTGACAAGTTTTACTCCAAGCAGAACCCGTCACAGCAGCACAACATTTACACGGCCCTGCGCGAGCAAATGAACGAAGACGAGCGTCGCCGCTTCGACGAGGCCATTGATCTCACGAATGGCACAAAACTCAATGAAGAGAAGTTAAAAGCTATGTACGGTACGGGCATCGAGGACGCCGGCCAGGCGTTCGAGCCCGGATATTTTGACATCATCATCTCCAGGGGAGCGTTACAAAGCGTTTTCGAGATTGACTCGGCCTTTTCGGTTATGGACCGTCTGCTCCGCTCCGGTGGTGAGATGTGGCACAAAATCGACCTTAGCGACCTCGGCATGTTTCGCGATTGTGGTATGAACCCGTTGACCTTCCTCACTGTGCCGGAATCGATCTACCGGCTCATGATCAAGGACACAGGCAAAGCGAACCGTCGACTCATCGACTACTACCGCGACAAAATGAACGAACTGGGATACCAAGCGAAGTACTTCGTCACCGCCATTTTCGGTCGCAAGGATTTAGTAGTTCCTCATAAAGAAGAGATCGTTCCGGGTGTAGACTACACTGAACAAACGGAGTTGCTGATCAATCAGGTGCGGCCGCAACTCGACTCCAAGTTTCGCGACATGTCAGATAAAGATTTGGCGGTGGCCGGCCTGTTCTTAATCGCTCGAAAAAAGTAAGTTCCTTCGAGTGAGCTTGCGACGTAAGTGTTCGTTGTATGAAGACCGAGAACCCAGCCGTCAGCATTATTATCCCGGCCTATAACGTAGTTCGATTCATCTCGGAAACGTTGGATTCTGTATTTGCACAGACTTTCGAAAATTATGAGGTAATCGTAATCAACGATGGCTCACGCGACTCAATTGAGCTCGAGCGAATTCTAAATCCATATCTGGAGAGGATTTGTTATCTAAAACAGGAAAACCATGGAGCTGGTGCTGCTCGAAACACTGGCTTGCGAGCGGCGCGAGGAAAATACATCGCGTTTCTTGATGCCGACGACGTTTGGTTGCCGGACTACCTGGAGAAACAAGTAAGCTTCATCGAGTCTGACGGTGGTTATGACCTGGTGTATTGCGATGCTCTTTTGATTGGCGACTCTCCCTGGGCCGGCAAGGCCTACATGGAAAGGGATCCCTCGAACGGGCCCGTTACTTTGGAAGCTCTGCTCGGTGAGCGATGTATGGTCATAACATCCGGAGCACTGGCGAGGCGCGACGCGATCATGGAAGTCGGACTCTTTGACGAGAGTCTCAGGAATTCGCAGGATTTTGATCTCTGGGTGCGATTGGCGAGGCGAGAGAACGCGCGGATGAATTTTCAACGGCGAGTGTTGTTAAGACATCGGGCGCATCAAGGTAGTCTGGCTTCAGATGCGATCAGGTCAGTGGAGGGAGAGCTTAAGGTCTTGCGTCGTGTGCGCGAGTGGCCGGATCTGACTGAGGCTGAACGACGCGCGATGGAAAGCACGATCGCTCTTCGTGAAGCCAGTATCGAAGTCGATAAAGGTAAACGCTCACTTGTGCACGGCGATTATGACGCCGCTACGAAATCTTTTCGCTTTGCAAATGAATATTACCGGAGCTGGAAACTCGCAATCGTGTTGGCCGGTATGCGAGTAGCGCCCGCGCTGGTCAGCGGTTTGTACAAACGGCGGCGGGCTTAGCGTCGCGTATCGCGCCTTGGTTGAAGTCGAAGAAACAACAGGGTTGGATGGAAGCAAAAGATTCAGCAAATTCATCTCCGGGAGATTCTTTTTTTTCCAGAGATCATCTTCAGACTGACCTGGGAGGTCGCACGCTGCGAGGCGGGACGATTGCCGTCACGACCCAGGGTATAAAGTTTTGTATCACCATTGTCGCGACTTCTATTTTAGCCCGCCTGCTAACGCCTGAAGACTACGGGCTCATTGGGATGGTGGCATTTGTAATTGCCTTCCTCTCAACCTACAAGGACCTTGGACTCGCCGCCGCAACTATCCAGATACCGTCTCTGAACTCAGATCAAGTGAGCACGCTCTTCTGGATCAACGTCTCTGTCAGTGCGAGTATTTCGTTATTAATACTAGCGATTTCTCCTCTCATCTCGCGCTTCTATGGCGAGTCGCGCTTGACCAGCATTTCCGCCGTAACCGCCATCGGTTTTTTGATTAGTGGGTTCGCCGTACAACACGAAGCGTTGTTACGCAGGCAAATGCGGTATTCAGCACTCGCCGCCTCCGGCCTGGTTTCGATGATTGTGGGATATGTGGTCGCCATCTTTATGGCCTGGCAGCGGTTCGGTTACTGGGCTCTGGTGGGAAGTCAGTTAGCCGTTGTCTCTGCCAATACGTTGCTGATGTTTTTACTCTGTCGCTGGTTTCCCGGTTGGCCCAAAAGGAATTCGGGAGTGAAATCGATGATCAGGTTTGGCGGACATGTAACCGGCTTCGCCACGATCAATTTTTTTTCACGCAACCTTGACAATCTGTTGGTTGGCCGTGTGTGGGGCGCACAGCAATTGGGCGTGTATAGCCGGGCTTACCAGTTGATGATGTTGCCCATAGACCAGATCAATGAGCCTCTTACATCAGTTGCTGTTCCTACGCTGAGCACTTTGGCCGATTCGCCGGAGCGTTATCGAAAAGCATATTTGCGGATTATTGAAAAGATTGCACTTATAACAATGCCGGGAGTTGCTTTAATGATCGCAACTGCGGATTGGATTGTGCAGATAGTGCTGGGGAGTAAATGGAGCGCTACGGCGGGTATCCTGATGTGTCTTGGTTTTACCGGAATGTTTCAGCCAATCGCAAATACAACCGGCTGGCTGCTTCTCAGTCAGGGTAGATCGGGTGACATGCTCCGCTGGGGTTTTATTAGTGGTCCGCTGATTATGCTTTCCATATTCGCCGGTTTGCCCTGGGGAGCATTCGGCGTGGCGTTATCCTATAGTGCGGTCAGGGTGTTTATAAACGATCCGTTGTTATATTGGTTTGTGGGCCGAAAGGGCCCGGTGCGCACAAGGGATTTCTACGTAACGATGGCTCCCTTTGCCATCTCCGCGTTGCTGGCTCTGCTCGCCTCGATAGGTTTACGGTATTGGCTGCACGTGGAAGCTCCCCTCGTTGGAATTGTTGCGTGTCTGGTGTTGACAGTGGTGGTCACTTTCACGGTTTTGATTTGCATACCGGCTGGGAGAAAAGCTCTAAATGATGTAAAGAACTCTACCTTCCATCTGTTTAATGCAAAAACAATGGACGCTTGATCATGGCCTGCGTGGGCCATGGGTTTTCGGGTGAATGGTTAATGAATTCTATAACACGACCGTTGGGACGAACTGATGGAAGCTGGCACTCCTGATGTGTTGGCCAAGCTTCGCTGGTCCCTGCCCTGGTTGTCGCGCTATCCATTATGGCGCCTCAACGAGTGGACGCGGCGGGCAACTGAGCCTGGCGGTCCAATCGACCTGATCGTAATCGTCGCGAACCACTTCGAGCCCGCCTGGAGCGAGCGTGGTGGCTACCTGCCGTTAGACGAACAGCGCCGGCGTCTCGATGAATGGTGCGAAATGGCCCGCACCACCGGACAAACCATACGCGGCGTCGATGGCATGCCTTTCCGTCACACTAACTTCTATCCCGCGGAGCAATACCACAAACCGCTGCTCGACACGATGGCAACGTTGCAAAACGACGGGTATGGCGAGGTCGAGATTCACCTTCATCACGGCGTCGAGAAACCTGATACCGAAGCAAATCTACGCCGCTCGCTGGTCGAGTTTCGGGACATACTCGCAGAGGAGCACAAATGTCTTTCACGAGAAGCGGAAGACGATCTGCCCAAATACGCCTTCGTTCACGGCAACCTCGCGCTCGCTAATTCGGCGGGTGGCCACTTTTGCGGTGTAGACTCGGAGATGCAAGTGTTGGCAGAAACTGGGTGCTACGCTGACATGACCTTGCCGGCCGCACCGCTGCAACCGCAGGTACCGCGTATCAACGCCATCTACGAATGCGGCCGCAGTCTGGAGCAGCCGATCCCACATTACACCGGCCCTGCTTTACGAGTCGGCAAGCAGCCGCAGTTGCCGGTGATCATCCCGGGACCGCTAGTCTTTAACTGGTCACGCCGGGTAAAGGGCCTGCCTGTGCCACGCCTCGACGACGGCGTTCTGGCTGGAAATTATGTTTCCGACTTTGCGCGCCTGGAACGCTGGGCGAAAACGCGGATATCGGTGCGCGGTCGTCCCAACTGGGTTTTTGTAAAGCTTTACTGCCACGGCTTTTTCGACAGGGACCAGGACGCGTGTATCGGGGAGGGCGCGCGCCGCTTCTGGTCTGAGGCGCTTGAAGAGTCGGCCCGCACCGGGCGCTACCGGATCTATTTCGCCAGTGCTCGCGAGGCTTTTAACATCGCGTCCGCCGCCGTGGACGGCTGTACTGGCGATCCAAGTCAATATCGTAATTACAGGCTTCGCTCTATCATGGAAGGGAAAGACGTGCAATCAGGCGAGAGCATAATAAATCCCGACACAGAGGTAGAGCATGCGGCGTCCTGATTCCACACCTCATCTTAATGACATTGGACCACACGCACCGCCATACAATCTCCTCGCTGTCTCTTTCGCTTACCCTCCGAGTGCGCTCCCACGCGCCGTGCAGGTCTCGCGCTTACTCAAAAACCTTCGGACTCGAACAACGCTCGTCTGTGCCCATCATGATGAGAAGGGCGTACGCAAAGACCAGACGCTCGTGGAGGAATCAGAAGCTTTCCTCGCACACTGCATCCGGGTGCCATTCGAGCACCGCGGTGTGAACAGCCTGATGAGCCGCGTTGCGTACCGGCTCCACCTGCCAGTTATTGACAAAGTCCCGGACCACTTCCGCTCCTGGAAGCCCGCAGTCATGCATGCAGTAGATTCATTCTGTCGTGCTCGAAACTACGTTCCTGATGTGATCGCAACTTTTGGTTTTCCGATGACGGATCACCTGATTGGTCTCGAGCTCAAACGCCGCTTAGATGTGCCCTGGGTGGCCCACTTTAGCGACCCGTGGGTCGACAATCCTTTCCGGCGCGAAGATTCTTTAACCCGATGGCTAAACCTCTCCCTGGAAAATCGGGTGCTCGAAGTGGCTGACCGCGTGATCTTCACGTCTGAAGAGACGCTCGAACTGGTCATGTCGAAGTACGACAGTTCGCTCAGGAGAAAGGCGCGAGTCCTCGCACACTCTTATGACGCCGACCAGTTTCCGCCGCGGCTAAATGGAAAAGACGGCCAGCTGATCATTCGTTATCTGGGCGACCTGTACCCTCCACGCTCTCCGGAACCCCTGTTCAGGGCGGTCGCCAACATGTGCAATGAACCGCCCTTGTCTGACTGTAACGTACGCTTTGAGATCATCGGCCAAACGTACGACTTTAACCTCGACGCGATGGGACTACGGGCGCTCCCGGAGGGAATTATCTCGTTGAAGCCCTCAGTAAAGTATTTAGACAGTCTCGCCCTGATGGCAAATTCCGACGGCCTGCTTGTGATCGATGCCCCCGCCGATATCAGCGTCTTCCTGCCCTCCAAACTAATCGACTACGTTGGCGCAGGACGCCCGATACTGGGCATCACACCACCCGGGACGGCTGCTGATCTCATAGGGCGTCTGGGCGGCTGGGTGGCCGATCCAAAAGACGTGCCGGGCATCGCTGACGCACTGAAAACTTTTATCGCTTTCCTGCATGAGAGGCGGGACACTACCGCTGCCTGGGGTGACGCCGACGTGCGCCGGGGGTTCGCGGCTGCCACGGTTTCTCAGGAGTTCGAGTGTATACTCGACGAATTGATTGAGGAACAGGGCAAGGGGGCGCAAACAAGTGCGAGATCGTAAGACAGTAGCGGCCGCGTCAGTGGGTTTGCTGGCAGGTTGGGTGCTGGTGTGTTCCGCCTGCGCTTTTCAGCAGAGCGAAGCGACGCGAGCACGACGCGCCACTTCTGGTAACGCGAGAATCATTGAGGTCAAAGATGGCAGGCAGCTGCAGCGGGCCCTGAACGACGCGGCTGCGGGCGATGAATTAGTTTTGGACGCCGGCGTGACTTACAACGGGAATTTCAAGCTCCCGGTCAAATCAGGCGATGCTTTCATCACCATCCGGTCGTCGCGTTGCACCGAGTTGCCGAACGGCGTGCGCGTGACCCCGGCACAAGCGCCTCTCATGGCTCGACTTGCTACGCCGAATGTATCGCCTGTTCTCCTCGCGCCGCCACGCTCACATCATTGGCGGTTTCAGTGTTTGGAGTTCACGCAAGGATCTGCTGTCGGCGAGTCAGGTTACAACTTGATTCAACTCGGTGAAGGTGACGCAGCCGCAGGGCAGAAAACTCTGGATGATGTTCCACACCATTTGGAGTTCGATCGTGTCATTGTTCGTGCGCGCGACGATAAGACAGCCGTGCAGCGCGGCATCACGCTCAACAGCGGGTACACTTCGGTCACGAACTCTCACATTTCAGGGATCAAGTGGGCCGGAGTGGAAACGCAGGCAGTGGGTGGCTGGAATGGCCCGGGGCCTTTTGAAATCGTTAACAACTATTTGGAAGCCGCCGGAGTGAATGTGCTCTTTGGCGGGGCCAGGCCATCGATACCGGATCTCGTGCCCTCGGACATCACGATCAAAAACAATGATGTGGTCAAACTGCTCTCGTGGCGACAGGGAGATCCTTCATTTGCAGGAACAGCCTGGACCGTGAAGAACTTGCTGGAGCTGAAGAACGCGCGACGGGTAACCATTTCGGATAATCGAATGAAGAATAACTGGCCCCACGCTCAGGTAGGTTGGGCCGTGATCTTCAACGCCTTCCACGATGGCGGGTGGGAAGTAGTTGACGACGTTCAGTTTCTCCGCAACACAATTCGTAACTCGACGAACGGTATCAACCTGCGAGGCCTGGATACCGGAGACAAAGCTTTGCGGATGCACCGGATCAAGATCGTTGATAATCACTTTGAGGGGTTGGGCGCTTACGGTCAGGAAGCAAAGCCGTTTCAATTACTGGGCGGCTCGGAAGACGTAGAGATTGACCACAACACAGTATCGAATTCCACGCATTCTCTAATCATGGATTCCGCTCCGGGCTTTAGTCACGTGCGGCTAAAGTTTATTAATAACACAGTGCCTCATGGTTCTTACGGTGTGTTTTCGGATGGTGGCGCGCTTGGTAAAGACGCAATGAACTTGCGCGCCTCCAACTGGCTGATGGAAAAGAATGCCTTAATCGCTACGCCTCCCGATCTTAGATCGAAGTATCCGAAAAACTATTTCCCCGAAACTCCAGACGCTGCGGCGCGACTGTTAGGCACGGACAACGTGGCTGTCGGCGCGAGAATACCCGCGGCTACGGATCAGAAACCATAGCGAATAACGATAACTCGGATGAGGATATTGTTTGATTATGGCAATTGACCTCACTACAACTACAACTCCGGGTGAGAGCGGCACTCTGCCTGATATCAGGAAGACTTACATCGCGCTTATTTCAGCCGGCGCGGTTCTTCGCATCATTTCCTATTTTCTTTCGCAGAATGCAGGCGGCGACGCGCTCGCGCGGGCACGGATAACCGCTAACTGGCTACAAAACTTCCATCTGGAGTTTCATTTTGACGTTTGGCTGCCACTTCATTTCTGGATGATGGCGGCACTTTCAACCGTTCTTGGAAATGTCGAACTAAGTTGCCGCCTGCTGAGTCTGGTGCTTGGCATTGCGTCGATACCATTCGTGTGGGCGCTGACGCGCGAGGTCGGCGGGCATGGGCCTGCGATCTTTTCCACTATCTTGTTTGTGTTCTACAGCGTTCACATCTCGTACAGCGTCACCTCCTCATGTGACGTGCCCTACTTATTTTTCGTGGTGGCAGGAATGGCGTTGTTTTTTACGGCAAGACGAACAGACAACGTGTTGCTTCTTGTCCTTGGCGGTTTGTCCCTCACGCTTGGAGCCGGAATTCGATATGAAGCCTGGATCATCATCGCCGCACTCAACGTGATTTTGCTCTATCGCAGGGAGGTCAAGCGATTTGCAATCTTTGCAGTTGCATCGAGTCTCTTTCCTGTGTTTTGGATGATTTATGAGTGGCTCACTCTGGGGAATCCACTCTTCGCGCCGACACTAAACTATTCGTGGGTCGCGAAAGATCTGGCTTTTTACGGGACGCCTTTGCTCTACCGCGTGATGCTGCCGCCCGGAGTAACGCTCATTGCTCTTACGCCGCTGGCGATTCTCGGCTTAATCCTCTCAGCGCGGCAGATTTGGAAACAAAGAGGACCGCTCGCAGAGTTCGCGTTTGTTGTGCTCTTCTTCGCGGCGATGCAGTTTTACCAGATCATAGCGGGAGGAACGATGTCGTATGCCCGTTACACGCTCACGCTGGGAACCATGACCGCTGTTTTAGGAGGGATCGGGCTCTACTACAGTTTTCGCTATCCAACGATACTCGCAGGCGTAATGGTCGCAAACCTCGCTTTGCTTTTTGTTCTGAGTACGGTGAGAAATCCATTCATCAATAAAGTCCGGTCAATGGGGCCGGTATTGCACTTCACCACCTATCTTGAAGACACGGGCATGTTTTTGAAGAACAATCTGGGGCCGAACGATGCAGTTGTAATTGACGATTATAATTACGAGACGGGAGCCATCGCGTATGTGGCCGGTCTCGGACTGCTCCAAAATGAGCGCGCCTTCCTTATCCCGGACCGCGTTTATCCGGAGCGACAACAGAAGAAATTTGCCGAGCTGATGCCATTCATCCGCTCGCGTCGCCCGACTTACCTTGTGTATGCAAACGAGGGTGAGCTAAAGCAGTTCTTGCCGTTTCCTTCTGACTGTTCGTCTAAGCAGATCGAGGACATGCAATTCGCCTGTGTTTACCAGAATGCTCACTACCAGATCTACAAGATAGACTACGCGCCAGTCGTAGCCGCAAGGAACTAACCGTCGCAGGAGCAACTGTAGGGGCGGCCACAGAGGGCCGTCCCTACAGTTGTTCTTTCTCGCCCGGCTAACTTACGCGTGCCAGGTGTGATCGTATTTCATCTAAACGCGCTTCCCAACTTTCGCCACGCACCTGATCGCTTCGAGCAATACTTGGACCTGGATCGAGCAAAGCTTCACCGATTTCTTTGATCGTCGCCGGCGCACCTTCGGCAATGCGACACAAGCCCAAAACTTCCACCTCGGGAATCGGCGTTGAAACGACCGGCAAGCCAGCAGCCAAATACTCTCTCACCTTCAGCGGATTGGCATTGAGTGTCAGCTCATTAATTCGAAAAGGCATTAGCGCCACGTCGAACGCTTTGCAGTAACCGGGAAGGTCGTCATATGACCGGCGGCCAAGCATGTGAACGTTACTCAGCGACTCTAGAATAGAAACATCAGTCGTCGCCTTGCCCAACAAGACAACTGAGCCGGTTGCGAAGTGTTTCGCTACTTCTGCAATTAGATCGACGTCGACCCAATCCGCTATTAATCCGAAGAAGCCGATAATCGGTCGTGGCAGATCTCTGACCTCTGCAGGAACTAAAGTCTCCTCATCGAGTGCTTTGCGAAAATGCGAAAAATCCACTCCATGACGGACCAGAACAGCGTCCGGATTGATCTTGCTGCGCGACTGTAGCAACCGCTCAGAAGTAACAATTGAGAGATTGGCTTTTCTCAAAAGTTGATTTTCGAAGTCAGCCATTACCTGGCCCGACACGCCGGTGAATTCCTTGTATTCGTCTACGCAGTAATAAATGAGCTTATCTTCGCCGAGCGTTCCCGCAACAACCGCGGCCGGCGGATTGAAAACCCAGTTTATTGGTTTGCTGAATCCCAGACTGCGCATCGCGCGCTTTACCTGATAACGCAACAGGTGGCGATTCATCGCCCTGATGGATGCTTTCCCGTAGGCCGGAATCGCGAGCGGGCTGAGTACGAAAATATTCGGCTCAACTTGACGAATTCGATCTGTTACTGCGAGCAGTTTCTTCAATGCTCGTCGAGCGTCAGCTTTTGAGACTGTGGGCGTCCGGTAGCCAATTGAGTTGACCCAAAGCACGCGATTATCTCGAGAGAGAAGTCGCATCAGATGCGTCTTCGATAGAGGATCACCACTCCAGTCGTGACTGAAACAAATAATGTCTCGTCCACGCAGTACATCTGTTTGTAAGGGTTGATTGCGGTCCGCAGTGATGCTGGTAGGTTGCTGGTTCAAAGTTGTTTCCAAGTTAGTTTCGAGAAAGAGCCGAGCTCTGCTTTTTCGTTCCGTCGCTGCTCAGGAGTCCTGCTCGGATTCGATCGTACGTCGAATCACCGAGAATGTCTTTGGCTTTATCCAAAACTGCGCTCTGCAAGCGTCGCATGATCAGGCCTTCGCCACGGCACATTGCCGCAAAAGAGCTAATTGACGTCGAGCGAAACACTGCAATGCGCGTGAGGCGGTAAGGATCCGACGTGGCGGAGTTGACACCGATCTCACTGGTTGCAACTGACAAATAACCCGCTTGCCGTGCTAAGTCGGAAACGCGTGACTCCCAGCGGCCGCCGGGACAGGAAAAGTGGTCGACACGAGCCCCAATTAACTGCTCAAGACGATCTTTAGAGTCAAAGATCTCAGCTCGCAGTTGCGCACTATTCAAACTCTTCAGGTAGCTGTGTGTCATCGAATGGCTACCTATTTCAAATCCCGCTTCATGTAAAGCGCGGAGTTGCGAACTCGAGAGATAACCCGCTTGACCAACGAAGCCGGCGACTATGTAGAACGTCGCCCCGAAGGAATGCTCCTTCAGTATGGGGGCAGCAATCAGCAGATCAGTCTCGCAGCCGTCGTCAAAAGTGATCGCAATAACTTTCTCGCTTGCTTTTGTGCCGAGTGCACCGGTCACGTTCCGTCCCACAAAACCTGAGTCAGCCATCAGCTTCATCTGATCGCGAAAAGAGCTTTCTGTTAAAACATAGTGCACGTAGCCTTTGGCATCTTGATTTAAGCGCCGGTTGGGCACCTCAATCTCGTGGTACATGAGATATGGATTACCGTTTCGCGCCACTAAAAGATTCTCCTCAGTTGGCCCTTGATGGGCGCCGGTATAGTCGCGCCAAAGCGATCGGCAAACTTCTTCATTCTTTTCGTGAAGCGACGGACCTTCATGGATCGATAATGACGCGCACTCAGTTGCGCCAGCAGCTCTGGATCAACTCGACCATCGGACGGCAGTGTCAGACTATCCTTCAACCCGCTGTAGTTTCCGGCCGACAGCGCAGACAAAATGTGATCCCGGTCGATAACGTCGCCTTCCAAAGTTGTATACAGATGTCTGAACTGGCGCTTCCAATGAAAGTCGACCCCATAAAACGCCTTCATACCTTCCCGGCGCATCTGTAAACGCTGCAGCAATTCGAAGGTGCCGGCACGTGGGCCATATTGTCCGTCATACTTGGAATTCCATGTTTCTATGCCGCGGGGAAGTACGGAGAAAGATTCTATCCACGGGAACGCACTGTCCATCGGGTGAGCGATAACTGAAACGCCTCCCGCTTTTTCAATGTGTGAAATCACCTCTTGCGGATTAGTGCTCGAGACCAATTCAGTTACGCCGTAACCAAGCACATGCATTCGCTGGTCGCACGTGAACTCCAATCCCGCCACGAACAAAAACTTGTCGTCGGAAAGTCGCCCGCATTCATTTTCATAGGCCAGGATCGTTTGCTCGTCGAAATACTCTGCATGCTCAGTCATGCAAACAAACGAACACCCACTCGATAGAAATACTTCCCGCAGCTCGCTTAAGGAGTATTCACCATCTGAATAGGTGCTATGTGCGTGAATAACTCCCTTGTGCATGCAACTGACTCCTTGAACCCGCAGACTTTCTAAAAACTCGCGGCAAGCGACGTCCGATCAAATCCAACCAGTCTCCCAGCTCCGGTAACGGATCGCTCAGATTAAAGTTATCGTGAAAGGTGCCCGGAACTGGTCTTATTACCTCAAACAGAGTCCGTAATCGACCGGGAAACGCTACCGGATATCCTTTGGGGGCTCCACGCCACACCGCCAATAAGTGTCGCAGATCGCCCAGCAACCACCGGGAACGTACATTGGGTCTATAGTTCGATACAACTGGAATGTCCCCGTTTTCGAATATTTTGACCAGGAGAGCCGGGAAATCAGCGCCAGCGTAAACGGTTAACGCTAATGAGTGCCAGAAGCGCCCATTGACCTCCAGAAAGACGGGCGTACCATCAGGCCTGAGACGGAATTCAACCATCGCCGGACCATGCCAGTTGAGAGCCCGCAGCAAGGCGAGGCCAGCCTCACGCACACGAGGGTTCGGCAATACGCTCATGCGATAGGAACTGCCGGAACCGGTCGGTCGAGCGTCGCGGATACGCTGGTGAGCAAACTCCGATCGCAACTCTCCATTGTTGAAGAGAGCAAAGTATCCAATACCTGTCCCCACTACGAATTCCTGAACCAGAATAACGGAAGAACGTGCACGCAAAGAGAGGAAGGCCGCGATAAACTCGTTTTTATCCTTAGCATAGAGCGGCGCTCCTGTCTTCAACACTCGCCCGTCATTCGCAACCTCCTGCGAACTTGCAGGCTTCAAAACAACCGGATATGGCAACTCGGGGGCCGCGGCTCGAGCACTAAGCTCGTCACTCAAAACCCGTGTTTGAGGAACCGATATACCGAGTGAGGCCGCCAATTTGCCCGTGTATTGTTTGTCGAATGCGTTGGCGATCACGTCATGAGGGGGCAATGCCAACTGACCACCGGCTCCGGTGACAACAGAACGATGCTGCGATAACAGCAGCGTCGTCTCCTCCGTCATCGGTAACACGAGCGCATTCTTTACGAGCCGCACCTGGTCCACGACTGCGGCCACAAAACCTTCTGCATCGTCAGCCGGCGAAGGGTATTTAAAGGTGCCATGCGAAAACCGGGACCAGCCGGCCTTGGACCAACTGGTCGACGAACCCACAAAAACCTCGTGTCCCGCGCGCGCTAGAGAACGCACGCAGGCCACCGCTTGGTTTTCATTGCCGTCGAGGACCAGAACTCTCAAGATAAACTCTGTACAGACGCGATTCAGTAGCTGGCTTCGGCCAGAACTGGAACCATCTCTACCGGATCGGACTCTCCTTTTTCGTCATCTATAAACTGCCTCATCCAAACCTCAAAAGTAATCAGCGCCCAGAGTCGATCCGCGTGATTGCTTGTCCCTTCGTGGTGTTCTGTGACCAGTCGTTCAACCGTCTGCCGGTTAAAAATATTCCGGGCTAACGCGCGTTCGCCAAGAACATACTCATCGACGACAGAACGGTAACGCTCGCGCAGCCAGCTTCCTAAAGGCACCGGAAAACCCATTTTCGAGCGGCTGATAATCTCGGGGGGCAACACGTCTTTCATACTCCGGCGCAGCACGTACTTGGTGGTCCAGCCGCGTAATTTAAGACGGTCAGGTAATCGGGCGGTGAATTCCACCAACTTATGGTCCAGGAAAGGCACGCGACTTTCAATCGAAGCCGCCATGCTCATTTGATCTTGTTTCATCAGCAACTCATGCAGATATGCTTTGGTGTCTACATACAGCAACTGATTGAGTAACGACTCGGCATCGGTCTGATCGAGGTAGCGATGCATTTCGCGATAAGGATCAGTATCAACTATTTGCTCTTTCGCTTGATCGCTCAACAACGCTGCCTGTCGCGCTCTGGTGAACACAGCAAAATTGTCGAAGTAGATGCTGTCGATGTCCGGCGACAGCGTGAGGAAAGTGCGCGACAGCTTTTGCCGGACTTTCGAACTTGCAGGCAGGCGTTCCAATGTTCGCTTGAGTTGGTTTCGAACGACGCCAGGTAGTTTTTGATAGTGAGTGCCGAGACCAATGTTGTATATCGTCTTACGATATCGAGCATAGCCGGCCAACATTTCGTCACTTCCTTCGCCCGTCAGCACTACTTTGACGTGATCCCGCGCCAGCGACGACACGAAATACAAAGGAATACTCGCCAGGTGCGCAATGGGTTCGTCTTCGTGCCAGGTTAACTTCGGCAATGCCTTGAAGAATTCGTCAGGACTGACAACGATCTCATGGTGATCCGTGTTGAATTTGCGCGCCACAAGTCGCGCGTACTCCAGCTCGTTAGCTTCACGCTCTTTGAAGGCTACGCTGAACGTCTTGATCGGCTCCGACACCATCTGGCTCATCATGGCTGCTATAGCAGACGAATCAATGCCGCCGGAGAGGAACATTCCGAGAGGAACATCTGCCATCAGGCGCAGACGAACCGACGTGCGAAACAACTCGGTCCATTCTTCAACGTAACTGTCATCACTACGCCCGCTTTCATCAGCGGGCGAGAACTGGACATCCCAGAATCTGAGGACGTCGACGCTTCCATCCTTCCATGTAAGTGTGTGGCCCGGCGGCAATCGCCGGATGCCGCGGAACATGGTCTCCTCGCCCGACGGAGCATGGTTCGCCAGATAGTCCGGCAGCACGTTGAAATTGAGCTCCGGTTTGCGACCCCAGACGGCGAGTATTGCCTTCATCTCAGAGGCGAAGAACAGTGAGCCATCGTTAGTCAGGGCGTAGTACAGTGGCTTGATGCCGAGGCGATCTCTGGCCAGCAGTAGTTTCTTCTGGCGGCCGTCCCATAAGGCGAAGGCAAACATGCCGCGCAGGTGTTCGACACACCCCGCCCCGTGTTCCTCATAGAGGTGCAGAATCGTTTCGGTGTCGCAATGCGTTTTATAAATGTGACCGCGCGCTTCCAGCTCGGCACGAAAGTCGGAGTGGTTGTATATCTCGCCGTTGTAGGTGATCTGTAGTGAGCCATCTTCGTTGGTCATCGGTTGATGACCGGCGCTGACGTCGACAATGCTCAGCCGCCGGTGGCCCAATCCGACCGGTCCCGCGATAAACATTCCTTCATCATCCGGGCCGCGATGCCTAATCGTGTCGCGCATTCTTTCGATCAGGAACGAATCAACAGTGCGACCCGATCGTGATGAAAACGCAATACCATTAATCCCACACATAACTGAATTCCCTTTATCCGGAAACCTGTCTACCGAGATGCCGAAACACTGCCTCGAGATCGGGAACAGGTAATCGCAAATTTAAGACGGTACCCTCGGTTTCAACACTGAATTCTTCGCCGATTCGTTGCGCCACCAGGTAACTAAGCCGCGCACTCGATTTCAGCATCTCTCGTCCTTCCAATTTGAGTACGGCTCCGTCAAGCAAAATCAAATCTGTGGGCATGCGGTCCTCATGATTTGAAAACCGCGCCCAGGTCCACGCAAAATCCGAAGCCAGTCTTTCCGTTTCAACCTCCCGGCCAGGCGCTGTCGCAATCATTACAACATCGAAGCCCCCTTCGTGGCTAACTTCGAAGCCTCTCCCGTTAATGGCCTCGACCTCTCGTACCGTGAGATTTGCCTGCAAAGCTCCGTTTTGCGGGAGCAAAAACGTTATGAGGTTCGCGTCACCAACTACCCGGGTTGAGAACCTGGCGACGGGCGCCTCCCCTATAGATCCATAACAATACGAAACCCACCCAGTTTCTCGTTTCCACTCGCCGGTGGACGACCCAAAAACGTTAAGACTAAGAAGATTTTCACCTTCTCCTAGGGCCGCTAATTCCGAGTTCGATTCTAATTCCAGTGTCACACCAGGCGGAAAATGGAACAGTAAATCAGCCTCGTGATTTCCGCGCCCCGTTAGGCGGTCACAAAGAATCCAGTATCCGTTCTTTAGAAAGAAAATGCTGCGGGCATGTGTCAGCGGTGTGTCCAGACGGGTGTAACCGTCATGAGAACCTTCGACGAAATTAAAAACAGCCTGACTGCGCGAATTCGAGCAGCGGCTGCCGGCAATGAACTTCCAGGAAAAGGGATCGCCCGTGACTGACGAGGGCTGGTCGTCAATCACGAGCGTATTGTGTCCTTCAGAGCCACGGAACCAGTCGCGCAGTTTTTTTGACGCGGTATAGGTGTGGGTACCGGGATCGATCAACAACGTGCGGCCGTTCGCCGCCAACTCGAATGAAAGCGCATCAGCGTGAGCATGACCGCCATTCACTGTGCCGTGGGGTCCACAATCGAAGAGTAAAAAATTTGACTGCGGACTCCAGCCATCACGCATGACGTAATAGCCGCTCGCGTGAAAGGCCGCGCAAGTTTGAGCAGGCTCACGACCGGCGAGGTCGTCGAACGTCTTCAGACTTTCATGACCCATCAACCATAAAGTCTCCTCGCGCACGCTCCCGGCAACGAACTTATAGTCCGGTCGTTGAAACAAAACCGCACCGTTGGACAGCACGGCGCCAAAGTCATTCGATCGGCTGCGATCCAGGAATAGCAGCCTGCCACCATCATCGTCGCCATAGAAAGGCGTGGTCCCATCAGGACGGGTGATGTACATCAGATGGTCCATTAATGCTTGGAGCCTGTCTTCAACTTCCGTGGGAACATCATCGCCAGTCAAACGCGATAGAAGAAGAAAGTGAGTGTAGAAATCTGCTGTGTAGCGATGGTAATAGCTCGAGCTTTCAAAATAGACGCCATCAGCGCGGACGTGAATCGGTAACTGGTCGAGGAGAATCTTTCGTCCGATCGTCTTCCACCGGTTTGCATGTTCGAATTCCGGTAGCAGCGATCCCAGGTAGAACAAGCCAAGAGCCTCACCAGTAAGATGCGTATTTGGACTGAAATACGTTGAGAGATACGTTTCCACGTGACGAGCATTTACGTATAGAAACTTCAGCGCGCGCGTAAACACCTCATTCGTGAGTGAGCGAGAATGCTTAAAAAAATGGAACGCCCACAACCAGGAAATCGATCGGAAGGCGATTTCTAAACTGCTGGACCAATGGGTACCCAACTTTGGAGGATTTTGATCCATCCACGATTCGAGGTGGCTGACAAAGGTTCTTGCGTAGCGTTCGTCATCAGTTATCCAATACGCCTGTCCAAGAATGATGAAGTATTGATGACGGCTGAGCTCTCTCGTGATCTTTTGATCGCCTATCTTGTCGACGTCGAACTCGTCAATTCGGCTCCAGTGCTCCGCCGGGGAACGCCTTCCGCTAACGGGCTCCAGGTGCCAATCAATCGGATCCCCAAACGAAAGTTGACGATAGCCAAGCAGATCAAACTTGCCCGCGACAATACGATCGCCGGCCTCAACTATTTCGTTTCTTGCGTTGGGCCAGCGAAGTAACAATTCGTTGATCGTCTGTTTTTTTCGTTTCGCGGAGATGAAGAATGTCGCCCTGTTAGTCTCCTCGCGCAGGCGGAAACGATCGAGGAGGGTGTCAGTGGACGGGGCCCTTGGATCGAGTAGTTTCACCAGACTTCGATCGTCTGGCAGCGCGGTCAACGAACCGAAGTTCCGCTCAGCAAAAGACCGGAGCGCCTGCCCACCACGCACACGCAACTCCTGAAGTCCGCGCCCTCGCAATTTGCCTAACTTCGTTAAAAGGGCCATTCGCTTTGCCTACTCTTATTGCACCTGGCGTTGCAGAGCCCGGTTCTTGAATTGTTCAAGACCGGACGTTGTCTGCTCGAAATGGTCCAGATCGAGCTCAGCGGGAACACGTGCCAGAGCGTGAGGATCGCTTCGCTGATCGTTCAAACGCGGAATCGTAGTAACGGCGACGTTGTAACCGGCTTTCCGAACCGCCGCCTCAACGCGCTCGTCATAACTACCATTGGGATAACAAAAGAGTGTTACTGGACGGCCAAGCTCATGCTCGAGCTTACTCCTGGAATCTATCAATTCGTGACGGAGTTGTTCATCATCTACATTCGGCAGGATTGGATGCGTGACCGTATGTGACCCTATCTCAATACACGCCCGATTCATCTCTCTTACTTGATCCCACGTCATTGCCGCGTATTCCGCGGGCGGTTGCTCAGGTAATGCCAAATTTAAAGACTCAGCCATCTCATTGATTGCCGCATTCTTTATGAACTCAGGAAACGTTTTCAGGAGCGAGTTAATTTTGCCCGCAGCATGGGACCGTGAAAAGGCGCCATCCAACCTAAAGGCGAGGTCGTATTTCTCAAAACTGAAACTTACCGGTCCATCCGGCAACTGTGACATTAGATATCGGAGCTTATCAGTCCATAGCCATATCTTTTGATCTACAAAATCCGTTATCACAAAGACTGTTGCCGGCAGGGCCCGCTCACGCAACTGAGGAAAGGCGATCTCGTATGCATCGTAAAAGCCATCGTCGATGGTTATTGTGGCAGCCCTTAGCGGCAGCGGTTTACGATTGTTGAGGCAATCTCCAAGTTCGGACAGAGACAATACTGAATAATGATCTTTTAAGTGGTCCAATTGCTCGGCGAACGCTTTCACAGATGTCGACCGGCCATCTTCCTCCTTCGAGAACCGGTGATAGGTCACAATAAGCACCTTCGTCTTATTAAGGTATCTGAACGAGGCAAAGACGCCACAGCGTCGCAGCAGTGTAAGCAGCTTTCTTTTCACCCGATCTCCGGTTGTGAATGTTTCCAGGTGTCAGGGGAACGTGGCTGTCGCTTACGCAGCAGGCGACGCAATTCATCTTTTTCAGCCTTGACCGGAAGTCGATAACGTTTACCAACATTTGGATCCTGTCGCTTTGGGTTTACTGTCCCGCTGGCGATTAACCTCACTGCGTTTGCAACCATCTCCGCACATTGGCTACGTAACCCGTTACAGAAATCCGCGATGAACGACTCGTAGTCAGATCCGTAACTGTAGTCGTATTTAAGCGGTACGCTCTGCTGCAAGATGATGTCACCGCTATCTACTTTGGCAGTGACGCGATGAACAGTCAGCCCTACCTCAGGCTCGCCGTTGTATAACTCCCAAAACACTGGTGGACCACCGCGATAGAAAGGAGCCAGGCCCTGGTGCAGGTTTATAGAGCCCAGTTTCGGTAAGTTGAAGACAGTTTCCTTGATGATGTTGGTGCCATAAATCACACCGAGATCCGCATCCACCGAACGCATCAAAGTGATTGTTTCCGGATTGTGATAGTCATCGACGACATGGAACGGAATGTTATAGCTGTTCGCGACTTTTTCCAGGCGACCGCGCATCTCATCCGCTTCAACCACATATGGATTTCGTCCTTTACCGGGGACTATCTTCCGGATAAGCTTGGCGGCGGTCGCGACATACCCATCGTAGCGAATTGATCTCTTTGTTTTTTCGCGGAAGCTATACTGACGAGCAATACTTTTTTCAACAAATATGCCTACTAGTTCAACGTCGCAAAGCATTAGACGTTCGATCAGCTCTTCAGCTCCGCCGTGAGTCAACAAGATGACACGAAGTTTCCTGGCGAGGTTTTTCTCTGTTTGAGTATTGCCGGTCAATTCAAACCCCTCTCCGTGTGTAACTTGCCACTATGTTCTACAACGTTGCCCTGGTCCGCCGATAGCAAACGATGATACAGACTCTCCGTTTTTCTGAGTTGCGCCTCACAGGAAAACTCTTGTTCGGCAACACGCCTCCCGTTTGCGCCCATTTCTCTTGCTCGCGCAGGATCATTTAGCAACTCAACAATGCGTTGGGCCATCGCTTCAGGATCTCTCGCTGGAACCAGGAAACCTGTTTCGCCTTCGCGTACCGCTTCTCGTGTGCCGCCTACATCGGTCGCGACTACCGGCCGGCCCGCTCCCATATACTCCAGAATGGCATTTGGGAATCCTTCAGCAATCGAACTCAAAACGCATACGTCGGAAATAGCGAGCACCTCGTTAACGTTTTCACAACGGCCGGTGAAAAATGTGTGTTCGGCAATGCCCAACCTGGCCGCAAGTTGTTTCATGGAATCAACCAGCTGACCTTCTCCGGCAAGGATAAAAGCGCTGTCAGGCACCAAATCATGCACGATTCGACAAGCTGCCAGAAACGTTCCATGATCCTTTACCTTATGCCGTAAGTTAGCAACGATGGTCACAAACCGGCGACTACTCAGTGGCAAATCCAGACGCCGAAGCACAGGTTCACGAAGAAAACTATTCGGAACTGTGACCCGTTTAAGATCGAGGCCATTGTGGATCGTTACAATCTTTTGTTCGCTGATGCCCTCGTCGATCAACGTTCGCTTTACGGCGTCGGAATTCGCAACTATCGCGTGTGATAACTTATAAGCCAGCTTCTGCGTCACCTTTTGCCTGGTGGTTCGTACGCCGCTAGTTTCTCTACGTGCTCCAACTCTGACTTTCACTCGCGCGAGGGCAGCGCCAAATATGCCGAATACATTGGTGTAGAAGTCGTGCGTCTGTATGACGTGAATGTTTCGATCGTGTAGAAATCCAACAAATCGGCGCATCTGCTGAGCAGCTTGCCAATCGTAAAAGCTGGTGAGGGGAAAAGACGGAATTTCAGGAAAACTGCATGCTTCAGCCTGATCACGCAAAGTGCCTTCCGGGGAAAGCGCCGCCAGATGAACGGCGAAGCTATTGCTAGTGTTCATCAACTGCGCCAACTGAAGGGCCTGGCGCTCAGAGCCACCCTGATGAAAACTACCGATTAATTGCAGGACGTTGTGTTTCAAGAATTACAGCCTTAGGAGATTACGGAATTGACTCGACGAGCGTAGATTCATTCGTAGGCGACGGCGATTCGATCAACGCGTGATCCAAATATGTGCGGCACCATAACTCGAACATCAAAACTGTCCATAAAGCTGCAGAATGGTCTCTCCTGCCTCGGTTGTGCTCAGCCCGCAAAACGTCGACGTATTCGGGCCGGATAAACCCACGTTGCCTCGTCCGCGGATCACTAAGAGTATCGTCGATCCGTTCTCGCAAGTGATTGTTAATCCACGCTCCGATGGGAACTCCGAATCCTTGTTTTGGACGATTTAAAATCTCATCAGGCACCAATCCCTTAATCGCGTCTTTGAAGATAACCTTTGATTCGAGACCGCGCATTTTCCAGGACGACGGCATACGAGCTACAAATTCGACCAGGACATGATCCAAAAGGGGTACTCGCGCCTCTAGTGAAACTGCCATACTCATGCGATCGACTTTGGTGAGGATATCCCCGGGTAAGTAGGTCTTGCTGTCTAAATACAGTAAGCGATCTATTGAATCCCCGGTCCGCACGCGCGCTGCAAACTCCCGGTAGAGTAACCCAGCAGGATGATATCGTCTGAGAGTGCCGACGAAGTCTTCAGAATACAGGTCCGACTTTGCGAGATCGGTGAATACCGAAATGCTGTCGATATAGCGTTCCACCGGATCCTGAGCAACGTTATAGAGGTAATTACGGCCACGTGTTCCATGCGGTAATCGCTCGCTAAGGGGTTTCATCACCCGTTGTCTGACAACTCGCGGCAGATGCTCGAAACCTTGTCGCTTTCGGTCGATCGCGTAACGGGAATAGCCGGCGAATAACTCGTCGCCGCCGTCGCCGGATAACGCGACCTTTACATGCTCGCGAGCGAGCTTCGATACGTAATACGTCGGAATCACCGACTGATCCGCAAACGGTTCATCAAAATGCCATAGCAGCTCATCGATAATGTGACACACGTCAGGCGTTACAATGAGCTCCCGATGATCAGTGCCGAAACGTTTGGCAACCAGCCTTGCAAACTTCAGCTCGTCGTAACTGTCTTCTACAAATCCAATTGAGAATGTCTTAACCGGCTCTGACATTTCCTGAGCCATTAGGGCAACGATCGTGCTGGAATCAATTCCACCGGACAAAAAAGCACCGAGAGGAACGTCAGACATGAGCCGCATTCGTACCGACTCCTTCAGCAGCCGGCGCAACTCTTCCAGACATTCTGAGTAGTCAAGGTGTTCGTCGGTTTCGGCTGGAAAATCCCAGTATTGCTGGACCTTCAAGTTGCCGTCGCTGAATATTAGAAAATGCCCGGGCGGCAACTTATGGATTCCCCTGAAGATGCTGAGGGGATCCGGAACGTAACCAAAGGTTAAATAAGCGTCGAGAGCCTCCGGATTAATCTCGCGTTTGACCTCGGGATGCTCAAGCAGCGATTTCAATTCTGAACCAAAGACAAATGTTCCGACCGAGGTTGTGGTGTAGTAGAGAGGTTTTTCGCCCGCACGATCGCGAGCGAGAAATAATTTTCTGAGTGGCGCGTCCCAGATTGCGAACGCGAACATTCCGCGCAAGTGCTGAACGCAATCATTACCAAACTCCCGGTAGGAACGGAGTACCGATTCCGTATCTGACCTGGTGTGAAAGTGATGGCCGCGCGTTTCCAGCTCTTTGAAGAGTTCGCGGTAGTTGTATATCTCGCCATTGAAGACGACCGTTACGTCTCCTTCTGGAGTCGTCATCGGCTGCTGCCCACCGGCAAGATCGATGATTGAAAGTCGACGCATACCTAAGGCGACTTCCCGGTCAATCATCGTGCCCTGGTGGTCCGGTCCGCGGTGCGCAATTATCCGACACATTCGGTCAAGCACAATGGCGCGATCCAGCCGTGGGCTGGCGTCAGAGTCTCGTGCAACAAATCCGGCTATACCGCACATGGTCTTCGTCTACTGCAGAAACTTTATCGAGCACCTGTCACGGATTACTCTCGACCGCATGTGAGGCCCCTTCACGAATCGGCTCCCAACGTGCATAACGCTCTCCCCTAACGAATTTATAAAACGCTATTGTTGCCGCCAGATTCGCAAGGAAAAAATATGTCGGAAGCGCCACCACGCGACTGTTAACCCCGAAACTCGATAAAACCCAGCACAAACCGATGACGCCGTACATGAAGAGTTGCGCCGCCAGAACGACTGCGAAGAAAAACGAACCCATCGCCAAAACAGCCGAAGTGACCAACAGCAGGATCATAAAAACAGGGATCAGATAACGAAAGATTTTGTGGGAAATCAATTGCACCGCATAGAACCCGGTACGCAGCGGATTCAGCATCGCTCGATGACGCCACAGATCTGTGTAGGTCTGGGTGATCACTCTCACGCGCATCTTTAGTTCTTTTTCCGCGGCCTGATTAGTCTGTTCCCAGCATAAAGCGCCGGGCTCATAAACTGCTCGTAACCCCTGCTCGACCATCTTGGTGGCTATAATGAAATCGCTGCACGCTTCGTTATAGAGCGGGACATAGGCCGAGCGGCGAACCGCATAAAGACATCCCGACGCGCCTATTAATGAACAGACGTTACTCTCGAGTTGCTTAAGAAAAGTTTCGTATCCCCAATACGAACGCGCTCCGCGCCCTATACTCGAATTCTGCGAATCAACATAAATGAGTTTGCCGGCAACACAACCGACGGTTGGATCGGCAAAACTCGGGACCATTGTTTTTAAGACATCTGGTTCGTAAAGAGTCGTGGCGTCAGAAAACAAGATCACTTCGCCACGCGCCAACTCAACTGCCGCATTCTGTGCAGCAGTCTTCCCCAGGCGTTCGCTTTGCCGGTATAGAATGACAGACTCGGAGGCAAAGCTATTAACAATTTCATCTGTTCTATCGCTCGAGCAATCTGAGGCTACAATGACTTGCAAACGTTCAGGATCATAGTTGAGTGATAAAGTGTTCTCGAGTTTGGTTGGAAGATCTCGCTCTTCGTTGTAGGCGGTTATGATAACGGTAACAGTGGGTAAATAGGGTGCCCTCTTCACCGGTCGGGAACGAAACCGGTTCAGCACAAAGAGTAAAACCGGGTAACCGATGTAGGTGTAAAGGATCGCGATGATGGCGAGCCAAAAAACGAACTCCAGAAGCATGGTCGTCATATAGCTCCTACCTTCTGCCGCGATGGCTCCAGCAAAGCTGGTTTAAGCTCAACGGATGACTCCTTCGGCGCTACCTCACTGACAGGCCCATACAGACGGCCGAGACAAACCGCATATGCGACGAGATAATAGAGATACCAAAGAAACGCGACAGACGCGAAGAAACTGCTGACCATGTAGCCTATGATGCCGGCCTGCAGACCGACTGCCAGATAATAGAACTTAGCCTGGTCTTTGTGTCCCCGGGTTTCGTTTTCAATTCGCCGTAGGTTCTTCAGCGGGGTTAGCATGAATAACACATAGAAGAATAAAGCGGCCATGCCCATTTCAGAAGCCACTTGCGTGTACGAGTTGTGACTAACCTGCTCGTGGATGGACCTAAAATGGAAGTTTCCAATACCCACACCGAATAATGGATACCTGAGAGCTACAATCACCGACCGCCAGAATAAATCCTGTCGAGCACCGGCAGACCCAGTCACGTCTCCACCAAATATCGACGCCAGTCTGCCGCCATATTCCGCTGGGGCGAAAATCATGAAAGTTAGAACTACAAGAAAAGAAATCACGATCACAGCAGGACGGTTCTTGCGACCGAATTTCAGGGCAAGGACGATGGCGGAGGCGATCAAACCAAGGAAGCCGGCTCGGGAAAACGTACAGATCACTGCTAACACCATTAGCGCAATAGCGATTGCATATATAACTTTCTTAAAGCTGCCCGACCGGCAAAGAAATAGACCCACCGTCAAGGGTATTATCGTCACGAGGTGAAGTGCCAGATCGTTTGGGTTTTCAAATAGTCCGCCAATGGCCCCTTTTATTCGCTCGCCACCGACCAGCAAGTTACCTGTACGATAATCGTTAATGGCTGCAAAGCTGGTCGTGAGGCTGACTGCCAGGGCAAGCCACAACATCCAGCGCAACCTTCCCTCGGTCCTGACGACGTTTACCATCACGATAAACATCACTACGACCTTCAGAAACTCAGTGAAATTATCCCAGCCCTCATTGATGCTGATAGCCATCGGAAGTGATAGTAAAGCGGTTAAAGCAAGCAGTAGAACTAATCTGACTTCCCGGGCCTTCCCTACGAGATTTCCCTCCAAGCCTAATTGAGTCGGAATGAATACCGCTAGCGTAAATGTCGCGATCCACTTTGCGCCTGACATTAAGAAAGAGAGCCCTGGCGAAAACTCGTACGGCCGGAAGTACACAAAAGCGGTAAATAGCATGAGGCCCAAAAAACTAATGGTATGCCCGCGTTTGAGAAGTGGGGAGCTGATAGACTCGGCTGTTGAATATGCGTTTCGGTTTCCGTCCTGGCTGGAATTGAGGTTGATCGACTTAGCAGCGAGGCGCGGTTGAGAATGGCGTCTTAGCTCATTCCCATCCATCCGCTTACGATTCGGAAATTCTTCTTCGACGGGCAAACCGGAGGTTCTTCCCGTTTTACGATTAATCAGTGGCTCGTAATCATGAGACTTGGAGTCGTGCACCAGACGTGATCCCCAATCAAAAGTTAAATCATAAAGGCCCAAATTAGCTTCAGGCGCTCGTCACTCACCAATCTTAGAGTCTAAGCTCTAAAAGCCAAAACCGCCCTCAGATTCTTTTGGGCTGGCCTAATTAGAGCTTAATAGAATAGACTCCTGAAGCCCGTTTCTTCTGACCGGATTTTTCGGGCTCTTCAGAAGCATTTGGGAGTGTGCCTTCTTCTCGTAAAATGCAAAATATCGCTTAAGGTTAGTGGAAAAATCACCGATTACAATTGTATAACCATCAGGGTGCTGATGATTCGTAAAGAAGCCCTGTGCTTTGGCCCATCATGAATCCCGTCATGAAAATCAACGTCTGTATCCTACTTCTGGTAATGCTAGCCTGTGCGATCCAAGCCCAGGCGGACCCTTTAACTTTCAGCAACGTCACGGCCCTTCAAAATAACGGGAACACGTCCGTGGATCTGTTCTCGACACCAAATGTTATGCTATTGGGGCAGGAGCTTACCTTCACAGTGCTGTTATCCGGCGTACTTCCTCCAGGTGGTTCAGACACGCTGCGCGTGACTTACATGGATGCGTTCGGAGCTTCCGTGGTTCAAAACTTCGACATACCTATCTTCGGTATACTTCAACCGCCGCTCACACTTTTCATTACCATTAATGTCCCAACTGTTGACTTCGCGGGAGTCCCCGCGACACTAACACTTGATTTACTGAGCAGTAATCCCGATTTTGTAATTCCGTCCACCGGTTTGGGGGTGAACTCATTTACGTACTCGTTCAACGTTGCCGAGCCTGTGCCCGAACCCGCAACCTTGACGTTACTGTGTGGAGGACTTACGGCTCTATTCGCACGGACTTGTCGACGCCATCGCAAAAAAGGCTGAAGCGCAAGAGCACAACAGCCTGTTTTCCATCATAACCAGTTCAATTTCGCGGAACGCGGAATTACTCTTAAACAACAACCTCTTTCTGATCCAGCTCACGAATTAATGTTTGGACATGCTTTCGCAGCGCCAGCTCAAACTGTTTCGCCTCTTCGACCTCGGTAAACGAAAGCGCGCGCAGCTCCTGCTCGATACGCCGGCGGCAGTCAGAAACCAGTGAATCAGAAACACCTAATACTGCCGCAACTTCCAGTTGCGTCGCATGATCCGGGCTGAGGTAGCAATACCAGAGCACACCGATAATCCGGTTGTACTGCTTCACTTTCCCACGCACGGCCTCATTCAAACTCGCCAGAAACTGCTCGACGAAGTTCGCAGCTTCGCGCTCCGACTCACGTCGCAGTAACCCCTCTTCAGGGTTTTCGCGCTTGTCTACGGGCTCGTAAGCATTGCTGTTTTCGTTGTCGCTGTCGTCGCCGTCGAGTGGAACGAGATAAATATCCATCACCGGCAGGCGCGACATCACGAGACTGCGCAGCGTGCGCACGTCGACCGGCGAATCAACCGCATCGAGCACTGACACTATCAAGTCTTCAAGATCGGCATTGCTGATCACGATCTGCGAATCACCAGTGCAGCCGACCATTCGCGTATCTCGCTGGCGCACCGCAATGATCTGCACGCGCTGCTCGACGTCGTGGGAGCCACGGCGGGATTTATCGTCTTTCCACTCACTCAAACCATAAACGCGATCGGCGAGACGGCGGTGTGGCTCGTCGTCGATGCCACTCGAATCGAAGCGGCGGAAATTCGGGCTTGACTGGATCAACGTCGAAATACGTCGCGCCAGGCGATAACTTTCCGGGTGTCGCTTGCGCAGCTCCGCGGTGAGTAAATTTGTCAGCTCGATCTGGCTGATCTCGCATTCGATCTCGTAATCGGTCATGGCCGTTTCGAGGTAGTGCTCGAAACGGTTTTTGCTGAGTAGTTGGACGAAGAGCTCCTGGGTCAGATCGGTATAAGCAGCGCCCGAGCCTTCTTCAACCAGCAGGCCGGCACTGCGCGACGCACGTACCAGCGGATGATGCGAAACTATGCGGTGCAAGTCGGTCCAGAGACGATTGACGTCGGAAGACCGCAGGCTATCCACCCATTTCGCATGCTTTCCTTGCCGGTCGTAGCGGCGCTCTCTCGGCGACCGGCGACTATCACCCGGCTGGAGGCCCGCTGTCTTTTCAGGATCTTCGCTTATGGATTTCACGGGTTGTCGTTTGCCCTACTCGTCTGGGAGTTCTGGTTCTGAATCGGGTGGGGGTGTGTGAGCTTCGGATGGGTTGGGTGCGTCCGTTATTTCGGCATAGAAATACAGGGTGCCAGCCGACAGCAAGCTGTTTGAAAGTTCGCGTTTTAGCCCGATTTTTTCCGCTGGATCGCGGTTGGTGCTCCTGGAGATGCGTCAGCTCGATGACTGACGAAGGCATGGTAGCAGCATTTTAAATTACGAGCAACATGTTTTTACACGCTGTAAAAATTAGAAATTTCTTAGAAAAAGCTCTGGAAACTGGGGTTGATTCGGGATTTTATACGGGTGAATCTCAGGGATGGCTCAATGAAGACCTCCACAACACCCTTCCTAAAGACTGCTACGTGTCCTGCCGCAGCGACACTGGTCTCGTTTCGCTGCCGGAACTTACCGGAGGACGTAGCAACGCCGGTTAGCGAGCACCTGACGGGATGTGATTTTTGCTGTGCTGAGTTGAGGCTGCTGGCGCATCATCAGCCAATTATCATGAGGTATCCGGTGCCGGAAATCCCAATGAACCTGCGTATTCTGGCGGAGTCGATACTTAACCGCAGATAAACGCGGATTGAAAACGCGGATCGGGATTTAACATCCCGGTTATCCGTGTTACGAATAAAGCTCCTCGATTAGATCCCCGTAGCGGTCGTCAATGACCTTGCGTTTCACTTTGAGCGTTGGCGTGAGCTCGCCGCCGTCGATGCTGAATTCGTTTGGTAGTAGGGCTATGCGGCGGATACGCTCGTAGTCGGCGAGGGATGAAGTGAGTTTTCCTATGTCCTGCTGCACGATCTTAATGGCTGCCGGAAACTTGCTCAGGGAAACATGATCTTTCGGGGCTTGTTCGCCAGCTTCGGCGAGCGCTTCGTTCAGGTTTTCCCAATCCGGAACAATCAGGGCCACAGGCTGCTTTCGACCCGCACCAACCACCACCACCTGGCTCACAAACTCGCTCTCTTTTAACAGGCTCTCGATCAACTGCGGCGCGACGTACTTGCCGTTCGATAGCTTGAACAGATCCTTCTTGCGATCCGTGATATAGAGATGCCCGTTTTTCTCGATGCGGCCGACGTCGCCCGTGTAGAACCAACCATCTTTGATCACCGCCGCGGTGGCTTCCGGCTGGCCGTAATAACCACGCATCACGTTTGGACCACGCACGAGGATCTCCCCGTCTTCCGCGATCTTGATCTCGATCCCGTCGAAAGGTATTCCGACTGAGCCAACGTGATTATTACCGGGCCGGTTTGCCGACACGATGCACGTCTCCGTCGCGCCGTAACCTTGCAGGATCGGAATGCCGGCGGCGAGGTACGAATACGACAATGCCGGCGAGAGTGGCGCGCCACCCGAGACGAAGTATCGCAAGCGCCCGCCGACACCTTCACGCCACTTCGAAAACACTAGCTTGTCCGCAACCTTCTGTTTGATAGCCAGGCGCGGAAAAACCCACTTTCCCTTGTCCTTCAGCTCGCCGTATTTTTGGCCCGTCGCGAGCGAGCTCATGAAGATCGACTTCTTGTAACCCTTCGCGGACATGCCTTTCTTGATGATGCGGTGGTAGACCTTCTCAAACAGTCGCGGCACGGCCGTCATCACGGTCGGCGCGACCTCGCGCAGGGTTTCACCGACTTGATCGAACGAAGCCACGTAGAAAACCGACACGCCGCAATAACAGAAGACGTAAAAACCGTCGCGCTCGAAGATGTGCGAGAGCGGAAGCACGGATAGCGCCACGTCAGTCGGGATGATTGGCAAACCTTTCGCGATCGAAACGACGTTCGAGGTGAAGTTGTTGTGCGTGAGCATCACGCCTTTCGGCTCGCCGGTCGTGCCTGACGTGTAGATGATCGTCGCGAGATCATCCCCCCTGACGGCTTGCAGGTAAGCTTCGAATGCGCCGGGTCGTTGCTGGGCCAGCGCGCGTCCATTCTGTTCCAACTGTTCAAGGGTAATACCGTGCTCGACGTCGTCCACGATATCCGATTCGAAAAAGATCACATGCTCGAGCGGTCGCTTTGCGAGCACCGGCAGGATGTGTTTGTAGAGCCGGCGTGTGGAAATGAAGATGGCGTGCGCGCCCGAGTCGGAAAGGATGTACTCGATCTGTTCGAGCGCCTGCGTCGTGTAAATGGGAACGTTGATCGCGCCGAGACTCAGGATCGCGAGATCCGCGATGGACCACTCAGGACGGTTCTCGGAGAGCAGCGCGATCCGATCGCCCGGCCGAATGCCGAGACCCGCGAGGCCGAGGGCGACGTTCTTGACGCGATCGACGAATGTTGCCGCCGGGATGTTGTGCCACTTGCCTTCAGAACGGTAGTTAAGCGCGTCTTGTTTGTTATGACGCAGGACAGCTTCGAGGATTAAACCCGGAACGGAAGACAAGCGCAGAATTCTCCTTTTTCATGAATTATCCACAGATTACACGGATTCTGAACTCTGTGTAATCTGCGGAATCTGTGGAGCTGCCTCGCTGCTACTCCGACGGTGCTTTTTGCGCGGTGCTGGCGCGTCCTCAACCCGCCCGTTGAGCGTCGCGAGCGCCGCCATCACGAGAAACAAAAGCGCATTCGAAGTCGTGTGCAGCGTGAAGTCGAAAAAGCTATGCACCAGCACAGCGAAACATCCACTCAGCGCCGCGAGCGCCACGCCACGCCGGAAATCATCGCGCGATTGCGCCCTTGAAACCGCCTTCCAAACCAGCAGCGCCACAAAACTGAACGCCAGCAACGCGCCGATGATGCCCGCGTCTGAAAGCACTTGCAGGTAATCGTTGTGCGCCTGCTCAAGCCGGTACAAACCATTTCGCGTGTCGTAGCGCGTGTAGATCACGCCAAAGGCGCCGAGGCCCGTGCCGAGATACGGATGCGCCTTGATGATATCCAGCGTCACCGACCAGAAATGCGCGCGACCCGTCGTCGGATCGTCTGTGTTCACGCTGTCGATAAAACGATTGATCGAAAACTCACCACCGAGCAACACCACGCCGAGGAACAGCGCGAACAGCAACGCGCCCGTCATCCCGAGCCGCGAGAGCACGAATTTGAAACGATGCGTCTTCCTGCGCCGTCTCTCGCTTGGCTTTCTCCAGATCGCGGTCACGATCATCAGAAAGAAGATCTCGGCGATGAGACTGATGATGCCGCCGCGCGAGGCCGTCATCACGAGCGCCACACCCATCAGTCCCGCCACAAACAGGTAAATGATTCGCTTCTCTTTATCCACCGCGCCCGCGAACAGCAGCCCGAGAGGCAGCGCGATCGTGAGCTCCATGTAGCCGGCGAAGTGGTGTCGATTGATGAATGGTCCGAACGCGGTACTCTGGTTCAGCTCGCGAAACCAGTAGACCTTCGTCGGACTCGTGAACGACTGCGACAAACCCAGGATAGCGAGCAGAAATCCGAAGACCGTGATAGTCCGCACCAGTAACTGCAAACGATGCGGCGTATCTACAAACACGAGCGTCGCGGCGAAGTAGATCAGGAGTCCGGTCAGTTGGACCAGCACGAGCCTGGTTGAATTCGGATCGAGTGAATACGTGTTGACAAGACGGATCGAAGTGGCGCCGCCTGAAGTGATCTCACGCAGCGGCAGCAGTTGCACGAGGCCGAGCACGAGCGCGCCCAGCAAGGGCAGTTGCAATAAGTTACGACTGACACGCAGTGCTCCAAGATTCCAACTATCAACCGTCCACAAAACAAGAATCGTCAGGGCGCCGATATTGAACAGACCGAGCGCCCAGTAGTGAACTGTTCCATACGCGAGCGCGGAGAGCACGATCGCGACGCAGATCATGAGAAACGCAAAGCGGCTCGCAAGCGTGTGCCGGATGCGATAGTAGCTGCGTTCCCCCGGGGTCCGCAGCACTGGCGGCACCGCGCTTTCCGCAACGACGACGCTAGTTTGTTCGTTTGAGATTGAAGTCGTCATACCAAACTGATCCAAAAATCGGACAGATCGGAGTGTCTTCGTTACTACACGAGAAACGCACGACCTTCAGCATTACGGCCTGAGTCTTGTCCTTCGTCTTAAAGTTAAAAGCCATGCGCTGCCAATCGTTACTGCCGGTCGGCGCCATCAGAGAAATGGCCAAGGCTTCGCCCGTGTTTGCATCGACAATTTGAAGCTGCGGCCCGCTGCCGGTTTCGAGTTTGTCGGTCGCCACGTAATACTCAAACGCGTACTCCTTGTTAGGCTGCATCGCGATGAGCTGCGACGCATTGAGATCCTGAATATTCGTGCGCACCTGAAACACCAGTCGCAAGCTGCGTTCGCCGTTGTGACCCTTGTTCGGATCGATGCCGATGTGCATCTGCGGCGCACCTCTAACGTACCAACCAAAAACTGTGTCGGGAGCATAGATGACAGCCTCTTCGAAACTGCCGTCGAAGATCTTGTCTATCTCCATGCGAGACTTCTCGCCATTGATGTCGTTCCAAACCTGGAGCGCATCGTGATACCGCAGCTCGGTGATCAAATGTTTGACCATCTTGTCGCCGGTGTCTTTGTTTGTTCGCTTCTCATCGCTGCTCAAATCGTTCCAGAGACGCAAGCCATCGTCGGCGCGCTTTCGCCCGAGCAGATAGAACGCGAAATATGCGCGCGCGGCCGCATTCTGTCCCACGGCGTTTTTCAGTGCTTCAGGATCGTTGCTGTAGATCTCCCAAACGAGATTGAACAGTTGCGGCATCAGCTCGGGATCAGCCTGGCTCGCCAGACGCAGCTCCGCAAACGCCTCGTCGTAGCGACCGGCTCTGAGATACAAATTGCCGAGATACCAGCGTGGATAGGCGTAAGCCGGGGCGAGTGCGACCGCGCGTTTCAACGCGAGCTCGGACTGCGCGTCATTACCGACTTGCTCCTGCGCGGTTCCTAACGTCATCCAGAAACGATAATCGTTAGGCGAAAGACTTACGGCCTTTTCGTATTCGGGAATCGCCGCGATTTGCTGATCCAGCGGCAGTGTTTTTTGTGAGATTTGTGCGATACGCCAGTGCGCGAGCGGATCGTCGGGCGCCATCGTAGCGGCCCACTTCGCTGCATCGAGTGTGCCCGAACTAGGATCGAAATACTCGGCCAGCGTGTTGCCGAGATACCAGCGGATAACATAGTAAGACCACACACCTGCGGCGAGCAGCAACAGGATCAAAAAAATCTTGACCGGCAGTTTGCGAACACTGATATGAGCTACTTCCTGTGGCATTCTTTTTTACAACAACCCATCAGTAGAAATGAACAAGTTAGGATGAACAATGAACAAGTCAGTTGGAATGAACAATGAACAAGTTAGTGGAATGAACAATGAACAAGTTAGTGGAATGAACAAGTCAGGAAGAGGGGCTTGCCCCCGCTCGTCCAATCCAAGCAGCGGCGGGGGCAAGCCCCTCTTCCTGACTTGTTCATTCCAACTGACTTGTTCATTCCAACTGACTTGTTCATTCCAACTGACTTGTTCATTCCAACTGACTTGTTCATTCCAACTGACTTGTTCATTCCAACTGACTTGTTCATTCCAAGTGTCTGGTCAAATCCTCCATCGTGATCCGCATCCGCTTCACCGCGATCTGTCTTTCAGAGCAGGTGCGCAACACTTCCTCAAGGCGCTCTTCCGTCATCTTCATACTCGAAATCACGATCTCATCGATCTCGTGCCGCGTGCAGACACTGCCCAGATCTCCATTGCCTCCAAACACGCGCAGCCCGTGTATCACCTTCCCACTCTTCGCGGGATCGTCGTCTAAAAACCCGATCGGCGCCAACTGTAACTCACGATTGTTTCGTAACTCTCGCAACAGCAGCTCACCCGCATCGCCAGCGCCGTAGATCAACACGCGCCGCCCGTCGTGTTTACTCACCACGGGCAACAACTGCCTGAAAAATCTGAACGCGAGGCGACTGCCGGCCAGCAGCAGGAACATCAAAACGGCGTCGATCGCAAACACCTTGCGCGAGTACCCCTCGAAACGAAACGCAAACAGGATGAGAATCAAACTCGCCACCGAGCTCAATATCACTGCTTTGCCAAACACGATCAGGTCGCTCATGCTCGTGTAGCGCCAGAGCCCGCGATAGACGCCCATCACGAGAAACACTGACATCTTCATGAACACGAGCACCGGCAACGTGCGAATAAACAACTGCCACGCCGGACTGTTCGCCGGAAAGTTGATCGCGTACGACGCCCAGTAAGAAAGAATTACGAGCACCACGTCGAGCAACACTTCAAAAATGCGGCGCTTGTAAGAAAGGTCGACGAGAAACGCGTAAAGCTGCTTCTCTTTGAAGGCGAGGTCGGCTTCGCTCTCGTCGTAAACCTTCACGCCCGCGAGATACACGCCGACGAGTGTCAACACGATCGTAAAACCCGCAATCGCCGCGAGACTTACGTCCAGTCGCGCGCGCTGCACGAGTATCGCGAGCACGCCTGAGAGCGCCGCGAAACCGTAGAGCATCCAGACCGCATGTCGCTCAGACATGCCCAGCGCCACCAGCCGGTGCGACGTGTGATCGCGACCGCCCTGAGACGCAGCGCGACCCGAAAGCTTCCGCAGCACAGTGACGAAGGTCGTGTCGAAGATGGGAATGAAGAGAACGAGGATCGGCACCGCGAGCACGGGCAGAAGGCTTCTCGATCTGCCGCCACTGACGTTGATGAGCGCAGAGCTCGCGAGAAAGAACCCGACAAACATCGAGCCGCAGTCGCCCATGAAGATCGACGCTGGATTCGAGTTGTAAACAAGGAAACCAAGCAGCCCCGCCGCGAAGATCAGACATATCAACGCTTCGGTGTACTGGCCGCTGTTCACGAAGCTGATCGACAGAAAGCCGGCGGCAACGATGGCGATGCCGGACGCCAGACCGTCCATGTTGTCGAGCAGGTTGATCGCGTTTGTGATGCCGATCAGCCAGAAGATCGCGAGCGCCATGTTCACCAGTACTGAGCTGGTCCACGGTAGCGTCAGGCCGTAGTAAACAACGTAGGCAGCGCCGAGGATCTGCCCGATCAGTTTCTGGTAAGGCTTGATGTGAATCAGGTCGTCAACGAGACCGACGAGAAAGAGGAACGTGCTCGCGAGCAGGATCTGTTTGCTGTACGTGATCTGGAGCGAAAAGACGACCGAAGTGATGACAATTGAAAGCCAGATCGCGATACCGCCGAGCATCGCTGTCGGTTTCTTGTGCCAGCGATCTATTTTGGGTACGGCGACGAAGCCGAAGCGACGCGCAATCGCGCGCACCAGCGGCGTCAGTATGAGCGCTAAACAAAATGATGCGGCAACCGCCAGGAGCGTACGCGGGCTAAAAGGCATAGGAGCGGGAAAACTATGCCACAAAAAGGCACAAAAAGCACAAAATAAGTTTGTCGAGTTCAGAGTTCAGCCTTTAGGCTGCTGTTGCGAAAGAGCAAGCTAAAGCTTGAACTCTGAACTTTCTGCTTTGTGCTTTCTGTGCCTTTTTGTGGCTAATTTTTCTGGCTAAGTTTTGCGGCGGCCGAGGTGGTGATCGACGACGCGCTCCAAAATGCCATCGAGGCTCATCTCGGGACGGAAGCCGACAAACTCGCTCACCTTAGAGATGTCAGGCACGCGCCTCGGCATGTCTTCGAATCCTTCCTCGTACGCCTGGTCGTAAGGCACAAACACGATCTCTGATTCAGAGTGCGTGATCTGCTTCACGCGCTCGGCAAGCGCGAGTATCGAGATTTCGACGGTCGAGCCGATGTTGAAGACTTGCCCAACTGCGTCCGGGTGATCCATCAGCTTGACGAGCGCGCCGACCACGTCGCCGACGTAACCAAAACAGCGGCTCTGTTTTCCATCGCCATAAACCGTAATCGGACGGCCCGCGAGCGCCTGCTTCACGAACGTCGGAATCACCATGCCGTACTGGCCTGTCTGTCGCGGCCCGACCGTGTTGAAGAGACGAACGACAATCGTGGGCAGCTTCTTCTCACGCCAGTAAGCGAGGGCGAGAAACTCGTCGATCGCTTTTGAGCACGCGTAACTCCAGCGACCTTTCGTCGTCGCGCCCATCACGAGGTTGCCGTCTTCACGAAATGGCACGTCGGCGCTGAGTCCGTAGACTTCGGAAGTCGACGCGATCAAAACCTTTTTCTTCTTCTTGTTCGCGATTGAGAGAACGACTTCAGTGCCGCGCACATTCGTCTCGATCGTACGCACGGGACTCTCCACGATCAGCTTTACTCCAACCGCCGCCGCCAGATGGAAAATGACATCGCACTGATCGACCAACTCGGCCGTCACGGGATGGTTGTGAACGGTATCGATCGTGTAATGAAAACGCGGATGACCTTTGAGGTGTTGAATGTTTTCGATCGTGCCAGTCGAGAGATCGTCGATCACGTAAACTTCGTCGCCACGTTGAATGTAAGCATCACTGAGATGCGATCCGATAAAACCCGCGCCACCCGTTATCAGTATTCTCAAACTCTGCTCCTTTTTTAGCCACAAAAAAGCGCAAAAAGCACAAAAGAAATCATAAACGAGTTGCCGGTAACATTTGTGCTTTTTGTGCCTTTTCGCGGCTCAGCTCTTCATAGAGATCCTTGATGTCTTCGAATAATCGTTCTTTGGAATAGTTTACTTCCACAAACTCCAGGCCGCGCTCGCCGAGCTCCTGCCGCAGCGAACGATCGCGAATGATGCGGCTCAAGGCCGCCACAAACGCTTCCTCGTCGCCGGGCGGAACGGCGATCCCACGACGACAAACCTGGTATGGTCCATCTTCAACGACGTCGCCCAGAAGATCCACGACGCCACCAACATTCGTCGCCACCACCGGACGCGCATTCGCCATCGCTTCAATCAGCGTCAATGGTGTGCCTTCATTACGAGACGTCAGCGCCACCACATCGAGCGCGGGATAGAAGTACTCCGGATCCCTTCGTCCGCCCACAAAAATCACATCCCTGTCGAGTCCGAGCGCGAGGCTTTGCGCTTCGAGTGTCTCACGCAGGCCACCATCGCCGATGATAATAAATCGCACTTCACCTTGCCTGCGACACGCCGGATCGATCGCTTTCAAACGTGCGGCGACGTTCAAAAACATCTGATGGTTCTTGATCTCCGTCAGGCGTCCGACAATCCCGATGAGAATCGTGTGATCGGGAACACAGAGCTCATGACGAAACTTCGTGCGCCGTGAAGCATGTTCGGCAAACAAACCGAGATCGAGCCCGAGGGGAATCACTTTGATCTGCCCGCTGCGCCCGACACGAAACTTCTCTCCGATCTCGACGCTCTGCTGTTTGCTGATCACGATCAGGCGATCGGTGATCATCCGCGCCAGCATTCTTTCAATCAGGAGAAACAGTCGCGTCCGGTTGCGACCATAGTAACTATGAAAGACGTGCCCGTGATAGGTGTGGACAAACTTGCACTCGCGCGGCTTACCCACGAGCGCGCCCGGCGTTAACCAGCGATACATAAAACCTGCCGCGCGCCCGACTGTTCCGGCCTTGGCGGTGTGAGTGTGAACGATGTCAGGTCGATGGCGCAGAAACAGTTTAAAGAGTTTCCAGATCGTGATTGCGTCTTTCAAAGATATCTCGCGGCTCATCTCCGAAAAGTAGAGCGGCGTAACGTCGCACTCAGCCGCGAAGTAGCTCATGTCTTCTTCGCCTTCCGGGACCTTACCCGTCACGAGCAACGTCTTGAACCCCGCCTCATTTAGCCCGGAAGTTAACCAGACGACGTGCTTCGCTGGTCCACCCACATTCAACCGAGCAATGATGCGAATGATTTTCGTCATCTTGTTAATCTTGGGAAATCTTGAAAATCATGTAAGACGTTGAACAAGATTTACAGGATTTCACAGGATAAACAAGATTCCTCAATTATCCATTCTGAAAATTGTTTCGCCATCACTTTCATGCCGAATCTCGTCAACCTTCTCTTTCCTTCCGGTGCCGGCATACAACCTGTTCGGACAGTTGATCACGATGCCGTCAACAGCGCCGGCGTTTTGATATCCATGCACGACACCGGCCGGTATCAACACCGCCGCCGGATTGTCCTCGCCCACCACCATCGTCATCATTCGCCCAAACGTTTCCGAATCTTTCCGGTTGTCCCAAAGCCGCAGCTTGAAATTCGACGGGCCGATGAAGCAGAAGTAGTCAGCCTGGTCCCAGTGTTCGTGTGGTCCACGCGTGACTCCCGGGTTAGTCGATGAGATATACGCCATCGCCGGCAGAAACTCGGCATCCAGCTCATCGTGACGGAAGAGCTCAGTCAACCAACCGCGCGAGTCGAAAAATCTCTGCAGCTTGCGAACAACTACCCCCTTGATCTCACCCTCAATAAACCTGTCGGGCATTTGTAGCCACCCCTTCCGGTTCGAGATGTAATTTGTTGGCGCCTGTGTCCCAGACGAGGTTCGACGCGCGCAAGAGGCTTTCAAACGTGCCGGCGTCGGTCCACCAGCCTTTGAGCTCTTCCCACGTCATCGCGTCGCGCTCGATGTAAGCGTTGTTGACGTCGGTGATCTCGAGCTCGCCGCGACCGGAAGGCTTTAACGAGCGGATGATGTCGTAGACTTTCTCGTCGTACATGTAAATACCGATCACGGCGTAGTGTGACTGCGGCTTCGCGGGTTTCTCGTCGATATGCAGGACGCGACTGCCGTCGAGACGCGGAACACCGAAGCGCTGCGGATCGGGAACTTCCTTCAGGATGATCTTTGCGCCGCTGCCCTGGCGTTTATAAGCTTCAACAGCACTAAGAATATTTCCCTCGATAATGTTGTCGCCGAGCACGACGCAGACTGGACCACCGGCAGCGAAGTGTTCTACGAGCGCGAGTGCGTGGGCGATCCCACCTTCGCCTTCCTGGTAAGCGTAGTTGAGATGTTTGAGACCGAACGCTTTCCCGTTACCGAGGAGGCGCAGGAACTCGCCCGCGGAGCTGCCACCTGTGACAACCATGATGTCAGTGATACCCGCATTCACGAGGGCCTGAATCGGGTAATAGATCATCGGCTGGTTATAGACTGGCAGCAGATGTTTGTTTGTGACAGAGGTGAGTGGACGCAGTCTCGTCCCCAGACCACCAGCTAGAACAACACCTTTCAAATTTTTCCTCCTAATGAATGGGCTCTTCATCCACAGATTACACAGACTTACTAAACAATCTGTGTAATCTGTGGATAAGTTTTATTTCGTGGCGTAGATCTTCAATGAGTCGCCGAGGCGGCTCACGTTCAACATGCCGTTAATGATGTCTTTGATGGCCCGGCGTGGGCGGCTCCTCATCAACGACTCGTTCAACTGGTAGCCAGTCGTCACCCGATCGAAATGCTGGTCCACCGTCTTAGGCGCATCTTTCCTGCGGCCCATCGCGTGAAAGATCTCGATTGGATTGCCGCCCGTCGTACGCACGCGTATCTCCCGGAAGCCAACCTCGCGCAAAAGACCTTTCAGGCCACGTGCGGAGAATAGCTGTAGATGCTCCGGCGGCCAAATGCAGCGCCACTTCAAGCCCAACACGCGCGCAGACAAACCACGGGCATGAGGCGTCGTGGTCCAAAACAGTCCGCCCGGCCGCAGCAGTCGCGCCACTTCGTCCAGCAGCACACGCGGCTCAGGCAAGTGTTCGACGATTTCCGCCGCAGTGATCACATCGAAGTGTTGCGCCGGAAACTTCGCGTTCTGAAGCTCACCCAGAAATACTTCAAAGCCGAGCGAGCGCACGTGCTTCACCGAGCCTTCTGACACGTCCAGGCCGTGCGCGTTCCAGCCATTCTTGCGCGCCGCCTGTAGTAAGTTGCCGGCGCCGCAGCCGATATCGAGCAAACGATTCGTCTGCCGGTAGGGCGTAAACTCCGCCGTGATCTCTTCGAGTCGCGTTTGTATAAACGCCGGCGGTGACAAACTCGCCTCCGGATAATAACTCTCGTAGTACAACTCGCTCGAATACCACGGCGAGTAAGGCGTGTAGACTGTCGCACACTTGCGGCACGACACGATCTCGAGCTCGTTCTTCACGCCGAGAGGCTGCGCGTCGCGAGAGCCGCACGCCGCACAGGCGCGCAGCGTCTTCTCCGTGCGCGGATCCATCGCCAGTATCTGCTGGCCCGCAAATTCTTCGACTTTCTTCGGCGCGTGCATGAGCCTTAATCAATAAACCGGTTGAACCACAATTCGAGCATCAGCAAGGTCCAAAGCTGGTGCGAGTGATCGCGTTCGCCACGCATGTGCAACTCAACGAGCTGCCGCACCGCCTCAGGCTTGAACAAACCTCTGCGCAAAGCCTTTTCTGAAAGCACAACCTCGCGCAGAAACGGCTGCATCTTGCCACGGAACCAGTGCCCGATTGGAACTCCAAATCCCATCTTCCGTCGATTCAGATTCTCGCTTGGTAATAGTTTGCGCAACACCTTTTTCAAAAGATACTTGCCAGTGAGTCGTCGCAGCTTAAGGTTTTGAGGCAAGCTGGCGGCAAACTCGATCACGTGATGATCGAGAAACGGCGAGCGTGCTTCCAGCGACACCGCCATCGTTGCTATGTCAACTTTGACCAGCAGATCGTTTGGCAGGTAAGTCATCTGATCGGTCAGCAGCAGCGCATCGACAACACCAATGCCGTTAGCGCGCTGCATCCATGTTTCCAGAACGCCCGTTGCATTCGCGCCCTTCGTTTGTTCGCGGAAGAAATCCGAATAGAGAGGCTGTTTGGTCTCGTCGTTGAACGTGCTCATCCAGTGCATGTACCGGCCGGACTTATTCCTCTCCACAACGGCAAGCAGGCGCTGGGCTGATTTGATCTTGCTCCTCTTTGTAGGATCGGTGGGAAACAGGTTGACGGCCTGCCGGATCATTAATTCGCGAAAGAAGTATGGGAGTCGTCGATACTTCTCGGTTAACCCCATCGCAATGTATCGCTCGTAGCCGGCAAACGACTCGTCGCCGCCATCGCCATTGAGCGCGACTGTCACATGCTTGCGAGTTTCTTTCGCGACGTAATAAGTAGGCACTGCGGATGAGTCCGCGTAAGGCTCGCCATAATGTTCGACCAGCAGTGGCAGCACTTCGACTGCGTCAGGCCGAACAATAAACTCATGATGGTCTGCGCCGACGTGCTCGGCCACACGGCGCGCGTGATGTAGCTCGCTGAAGTCCTGCTCGTCAAAACCGATCGAAAAAGTTTTGACGCGCTCGCTCGACTCCTGGCTCATCAATGCCACGACCGCGCTCGAATCGATGCCGCCGGAAAGAAACGCCCCAAGCGGAACTTCCGACATCAAACGCACCTTCACCGCATCGCGCAGGATCTCGACCGTCCGTTCACCTGCTTCTTCCTCGCTGATGTCGAGCTTCTTCGTGAAGTCAGGTTGCCAGTAACGCTTTATCTCGATGTTGCCGTTGCGCCAGCGCAGCCAGTGTCCGGGTTCGAGCTTGCGAATCGCGCGATACGCGGTCAGCGGCGCGGGTATGCACATGAACGAGAGGTAGTAATCGAGTGCTTCCGGTTCAATGTCGCGACCGACATCCGGATGCACCAGCAGCGCGCTGAATTCCGAGCCAAAGATCAACTGGCCGTTCACGTCTGCATACAGCAACGGTTTTTTCCCGACGCGATCGCGCGCGAGAAACAGTTCCTGCTTGCGCTCGTTCCAGATCGCTAAGGCAAACATGCCGCGCAGGTGGTTCGGGCAGTCAGTGCCGAACTGATCGTAAGCATGAACGATGGCTTCGGTGTCGCTGTTGGTGTAGAACGTATGACCCAGCTTTTCGAGTTTTTCGCGGAGTTCGAGGTAGTTGTAGATCTCGCCATTGAAGACAATCCACGAGCTGCGATCCGCGTTGTGAATGGGTTGCTGGCCGCACTTGAGGTCGATGATCGCGAGGCGGCGCATCGCGAGGCCGGCGGAGCCATTGATATAAAAACCGTCCTCGTCAGGCCCGCGGTGACGAATAGCCTCGTTCATCCGCGCCAGGAGTTGCTCATCAACCGGTTTTCCGTCGTTTCGAACGATTCCTACGATTCCACACATTGGTCACGTATATTAGCCAACCTTACAGGGGCTGTCCAAAACCTCGTCCACAGATTACACAGTTTGGTTTAATAGAATCAGTGTAATCTGTGTAATCTGTGGATATGTCTGAATCATTAACAGAGGAACTTCCGGAAACTCTCGCACACGCCAAAACACTGCCGACCGTGCGTCTTTCCGAGCGCGCGATCTGCGATCTCGAGCTGCTCGCAGTGGGCGCTTTCAGTCCGCTCGACAGGTTTATGGCAAAGGACGACTACGATCGTGTCGTCGCAGAGATGCGTCTGCGCGATGGTCACCTGTTTCCGATACCGATTCCCCTGCCCGTAGACGAAGACGTGAAACTCGATCGCGAAGTCGCGCTCGTCGATTCGCGAAACGAGATCCTTGCGGTGATGACGATCGAGGAGATCTACGAGTGGGATCTCGCCGAGACGGCGCGCGAAGTCTTCGGAACGACTGACGAGCGTCACCCTCTCGTCGCCGAAATGCACCGCTGGGGAAAGCGAAACATCTCAGGACGATTGCGCGTCCTGCGTCTCCCTTCGCACTTCGACTTTCGCGAGCTGCGTCTGTCGCCTGCACAAACACGTGCTCGTCTCGAAGCGACCGGCTTCGAAAACGTCGTCGCGTTTCAGACTCGAAATCCTTTGCACCGCGCGCACGAAGAGCTCACGAAGCGCGCGGTCGAAGATGTGAACGGCGTGCTGCTGTTGCATCCGGTGGTCGGCATGACCAAGCCGGGCGATATCGATTACTTCACGCGAGTTCGCACTTACAAAGCACTCGCGAATAAATATTACGATCAGCGACGCATCGTGCTCGCCCTCCTGCCGCTCGCGATGCGACTCGCTGGACCACGCGAAGCACTCTGGCATGCACTGATCAGACGAAACTACGGCGCAAATCACATGATCATCGGCCGCGATCACGCAAGCCCCGGCAACGACTCAACCGGCAAACCGTTTTATTCGCCCTACGCCGCGCAGGAGCTGGTCCAGGGTCTCGAAAACGAAGTAGGAGTGAAAGTGTTGCCGTTCGGCGAATTTGTTTACCTGCCGGAAGAGGAACGTTACGAGGACGTGCGAAAGATTGGACCAAACGCTGTCACCGCGCAATTGTCAGGCACGCAAGTGCGTGAGTGGTATCGGGACGGCGGAACCCAGCTACCCTCGTGGTTTGCGCGACCGGAAGTCAGCGAGGCGATTGCCACCACGTATCCGCCGCGTCACCGGCAAGGCTTTTGTGTTTGGTTTACAGGGCTGAGCGCGTCCGGCAAATCTACAACGGCTGAGATACTCACCGTGTTGCTACAGGAATTTGGGCGACAGGTTACCCTCCTTGACGGTGACATCGTGCGCAACCATCTTTCGCGCGGCCTCGGTTTTAGTAAAGAAGATCGTGACACGAACATCCGGCGGATCGGGTTTGTGGCGGCAGAGATCGTGAAGCACCAGGGCACGGTGATATGCGCGGCGGTGAGTCCTTACCGCGCGACCCGCAACGATGTGCGAAACACGATTGGGGCAGAAAGATTTATAGAAGTGTTCGTCGATACGCCGCTGGAGGAGTGTGAACGAAGAGATGTGAAAGGGATGTATCAGAAGGCGCGCCGTGGTGAGATCAAAAACTTCACCGGAATCGACGACCCTTACGAGCCACCAGTGCAACCTGAGATCGTGATCGATACAGTTGAAAAATCAGCAGAAGAAAATGCGCGCGTGATTATTAGTTATCTCGTTGAGAGAGCTTACTTGAAGTAGTTGAGCCGCAGATGAGCGCCAGATAAACGCTGATCTGCGTTGATTCGCGTTCATCCGCGGCTAATCACGCAGTCTTGCGTCGCGCCAGCACGCGTGCGGCCTGCAGCTCCGCAAGCTCCTGTTTGGCCATCTGCGCCTGCAGTCTGCGATTCTCAGCGCGCTCTTTCATGATGACCCCGCCCACCGCCACGAAGATGAAATAGAACACCAGCAACTGCGAGCGCTGCCTGTAAGCCGTACCGACGTTTCCTTGAAACAGCGAATAAGCGAGCGTCAACATCGTCGTGAAGATCACGATCGGAGAAACCTGCCGCAGACGGTGTTTAATCGAATACCATAACCCCACCACCAACAGAGGAAAGGCAAACCACCACACGATCATCTCAGGCAGCGTGATCGTCTGTCGCAACGTCGAGAATTGCCACGGAAACGGAGCAAACAGCAGGTACACGATGCCCAACGGAATCACGGTCAGCGCACCTTCGGTGGTCGTTACGTCAACATCCTTACCAAACCCTGAGCCGGCCTCGGCCTGGTCCTGACGACTCGCCTGTATCTGCTTCAGATTCGCAAAGCGATCGAACTGATTACCCGCGTACTGCAACACGCCAAACCACGTAAACGCCATGCCGATTGCTGCTACCGCCATAAAACGCTGCACAAAACTCTGCGCGCTCAGCGTCTTCATACCAAGGACGAAACTTCCGGCAATCGCAGCCGTCATCATGTAGAAGATGTAAAAACGCAAACTCAGCAACGTCAGCAACGACACCGTGATCACTATCACCCAGCCAACGGTGATCTTTTCCATGAGCCGCAGTGTCGCGAGAATCGAGATCGCGAGTGCAAGAATAATCAAACCGTCTTTGAGCGCCTGTGACGACCAGAGGATGAGCGAAGGAAAAAACGTGACTAAAATCGCCGCGAGCTTCGCCACGCGTACGTTGTTAAAGAGCTGCATCGCCGTGAAGTAAACGACGACACCCGTGACCGCTCCGACTGACGCATTGACGAGCTGGATCGCAAACAAGTTTCTGCCGACCACTTCGTAGACGGCGGCCACCAGATACAACATGCCCCACGCGCCCGCGCCCGAGGCAACGAAGTCCTGGTACTTCCCCATGTGGTAATTGTCGCCGTGCAAACCCTGTAGCAACGACCGCCCAAAGATGTCGTAAGTGTTGGCATCGCCACCAAAGAACTCTTCCATGTGGCCCACGTTGATGACGGCGGCGAGCAAGATTCGGACCATCAGGCCAATCATGAACATCCGCAGGAGAAACGTTTTCTCATCGCGAGTGCGCGCGAGAATGAGAATCGTGGGGGTCGAGACAGCGGCGCACATCACTAAAGCACCAGGCGCCATCGTGGGCATGATCCAAACCAGGGCAACGCAAATTATCAGGAGCGACGCGATGATCAGAGTATTCATAAAGCCTGTATTAAACGTCGTCCGGAAGATCGGGACGAGTTTTCCGTTCAATCAAAAACTGGTCTTCTGAGCTTAATTCCTTGACCGGTTTGGCCGGGACACCGGCGATTAGTTTACCCTCTTCTGCCAGCGGCGCGGTAATCACGGAGCCGATGCCGACGATCGATCGCGCTGGAATCGCGCTGCCAGGCGCCATGCGAATTTCCGAGCCAATGTAAACGAGTGAGCCGATCGTGATCGGCATCGTGCGCTGGCGATTGTGTGTCCAGATGGACGAGTTGCGGCCGCCGAGAATCACGCGACGGCCGATCTCCACGCGATCGGTGAAGTCGATTTTATGTCCGGTAGTGACAACGCTGCCATCGCCGAGGAAAAATACCGGATCGATCTGGTTGACGACTTCCGGATCGGGAATCGAGTTGATCTCATTCATCCGCATGATCTCGCAGTAGCGACCGAGACTGACTTCGTCGCCGCCGCGGATGATGTTGAGATGACCGATGCGGACGTGATCTTTGATCGTGAGTTTCTGCACGCGCGTAACGACGTTGAAGTGGCCAATGCTTACATCATCGTCGATCGTGCAGTCGCCGGCGTCGATGATGCTGAGACCGATGCGGACACGTTTGCCGATTTTGTAACCGTAGAAGAGGCGGTAGAGAGGACGTTTGAGAAACGATGGCAAGATCGCGATTGTGGCTAGCGTTAGTAAACGCGGCTTGCTCGTTTTCTGCATAGTTGAGGTATCCACAGATTTCACAGATTTTATAAATCGATCTGTGTAATCTGTGAATAAGGACTCTTACCTGACAAGCTGGCGGCTCTCGAGCTCAGCGGTGGCGCTCTCGACTTTATCTCTCGCAGCCTGCTCGCGCACCCACGACAACAACTCGGGGATGCCGCGCTCGAGTGTCACTTGCGGCTCGTATGCGAGTAACGACTTCGCTTTCGAGATGTCTGCTACGCAATGGCGAATATCGCCCTCACGATACTTGCCGACAATCTCCGGCTCCAGATCGAGACCCAAACCATCCGCAAGCAGCCGGCTCACTTCCCGGATCGATGTCGCTCTGCCAGTACCGATATTAATCGCCTGGTAATCCGCGCGGTTAGTCTCGAGCGCTAACAGATTAGCCTGGACGATATCACTGACGTGCACGAAGTCGCGCGTTTGTTCGCCATCTTCGAACACGAGCGGGCGATTCTTGTTGAGCAATCGCGCCGAGAAGATTGCGCAGACACCGGTATATGGGTTCGAGAGCGCCTGTCGCGTGCCGTAGACGTTGAAGTAGCGCAACGCGACGGCGGGGATTCCATACGATCGGCCCACCGCGAGACAAAACTGTTCCTGGTCCTGCTTTGTCACGGCATACACCGACGTCGGAAACAGTGGTTTCTCTTCACTCGTCGGCGCAGGCGATAACTCCTTGCCACACTTCGGACACTTCATTTCCCAGTCGCGATTCAACAGTTGCTCGACTGGTCGCAGTTGCGGAGCTACAGGACCACAACTCTCACACTTGTAAGCACCTTCGCCGTAGATCGACATTGACGACGCGACGACGAGCTTCTTGATCTGTGGTCGTCGTTCGAGGATCGCTTCGAGCAGCACGGCCGTGCCGAGATCGTTGGCGCGCACGTAGCGCTCGATCTCGTACATCGACTGGCCCACGCCGACTTCCGCCGCTTCGTGATAGACGACGTCGATACCGTCGAGCGCTTTGTCAACAAGCGCGCGATCGCAAACGTCGCCCTGAATAAATTCGGCCTGCGTGTTGAGATACGCAGGCGCGGCGTTCTCACCGTGTACCTGCGACACCAGCGCGTCCAACACGCGCACACTAGCCCCATGCTCCACCAGAGCATCCACGAGGTGCGAGCCGATAAAACCGGCGCCACCAGTAACCAGCACGTTAACTTGTTCCAATTATGACTCCTAGTTCCTGAGAAATACCCAGCGCTACCGCGCTCGGTTCTGTTTGACCCCGCCATCACGCACAGAACCGAGCGCGGTAGCGCTGGGTAAACTCTTACTACTTGCGATGTCCGGCACGCTCACATCGCGTAGCACAGACTTGAAAATCTCGTAAACTCTGGGCGTCTGGGTTATAGCTGAGTACTTCTCTTCCACAGTAGCACGGCCCGCCTGGCCCAGTCGCTGGCGCAGCTCCGCTGAGCGCAACAGGCGCGTGAGCTTGTCGACCCATTCATCTTCCGTACCGGCGATAAAACCATTCTGATCGTCCTGAATGATGTCGGTATTTACACCGACCGGCGAGCAGATCGTCGGAATGCCGAGCGCCATAAACTGAAGCGCTTTCAGTCCACACTTGCCTTTGCTCCAGCGATCGTCAGGAAGCGGCATCATCCCGATGTCGATTTCACTCAAATCTTCGAGCTCAGTGTCGGCGCGCCACGGCATTGCTTCAACGTTGACTGGCGGGCACTCGTAAGCCGGAGTGCCGATCACACGCAAAACAAACGATTCCTTCGCTGCGAGTTTCTGCAGAGCGCCACGCATCGTGTCGAGATGCTGGACGGTGCTGTAGCTTCCGGTCCAGCCGATCACTGGTGGACCAGTTTTTTCCTTCCGCTCGGGCACGCGATATTTCTCGGTGTCGATCGTCGTGGGGATAACAGTGACCCGATCGTTAACCTGTAGCGCATAATCAGCGAGATAAGGATTTCCCACCATCACGTGCGACGCGATCCGGCAAATCGTTTTAGTTTTCGAAGCAAACTTCAGGTAGCTCAAGTAGCCGTTTGAAGGACTGCGATACGAAACAAAGATGGCATCGTCAAAGTCGAAGACCACCGGCACGCCTCTCTGGGCAATCAGCCTTTCAAAGATAGGCGGGCCGAGCAGTGCGGCTTCGCGCAGGATATAGACCAGGTCGTAATCCTTCACTTTTTGGACCAGCGACAGCCTGCGGCCCAAACCGCGCGTGACGAGCTGGAGTTTCTTACGCATCATGCCGCGCTTGTATAAAAACGCGTGCAGCTCTTCGTCTTCGAAAGCGGCAAAAGTGATTTCCACACCGCGTTCGCGAAGCAGAGGCTCCCACTGTTCAAGGCGATAACGCTGGCCGGGCGAAGTGTCGTAGAGTGCGGGCATCAGGGCGAGAACACGCATAGTAAATTCAGAAAAGTAAGTATACAGGATTTAATTTATTAGCCACGAAAGGCACAAAAAGCACAAAAATTGACTTTAAATTTAGCTTATTCACTACTCTGAAGTGTCCGGTTATTTTCGCTTTATTTTTTGTGACTTATCTGCCCTTTTGTGGCTAATGTACAAAAAGTTTATTGGGCCTTCCGTCCGGTCGCGATCCATCCAAAATTCTCGCCCACACTTTGCGCCTCCAATGACGCACGGGCCAGCCAGTTTTGCACGTCCTCTCGCGTGTAGCGATTCTCGATCGGCGCTGAGAAGCGATCGAGCTGATCGTTCACACACACTCGGAACGGTAAATTCGCGTACTGCTTCAACGGAATCTCTTCCGCCATGCGGTTGAAGATCGCAAATCTTCGCAAAATGCGATAGGGCCAGACAAAGAGCGTGAACGCGACTGCAGCCGTCGGATACGCGAGCACGTAGACCGCACCGTGCGGCAGACGCGTGGTCAGCCTGCGCGCCGCCGTAACGCCTGACAACATCGCCGACTTGATGGGCCGCTGTTCGGGTTTCCAGTAAAGATAAATCTGCACCACGCCGCCGGGCTTCAAAAACCGCAGCAGGTTTTGAAATGCCGCTTCGGGGTTCGGAAGGTGATGCAGCACGCCGATCGAATAGATGAAATCAAAACTCTCGAGCGCGAACGGTGGATTGTGCAGGTCGGCCTGTACGACGTGAACGTTGCGCGACTGTGTGTTGCGTCGTGCAACTTCGACCGCCGGGCCAAGATCGATGGCCCAAACTTCAGCGCCATACTTCGCGGCGTAATATGCGAAACGACCGTTGCCGCAACCCGCGTCGAGAATCTTCTTGCCGGGGAAGAAGTCTGCGGCGTGCGGTTGCATGTAGTTGAGAAACTGATTCTCCCACTCCTCGTACATTTCCGGGAAGCGATGCCACTCGTAGCCAAAGCTCCGTGCTGTTTCGGCTTCGACGTTGGTGGCCCCTGCGGCGGTGAGGGCGTCGCGCATTGAGGGAAGGAGGAGGCGTGGTATGCCGTCGATGATCGGATAGCTGATGTTGCACTGGGAACAGCGCAGAGTTTCACTGGATTGCGTGAGGCGCGAGCGACAACTCGGGCAGCGCAAGGTTTCCAGCAGCATCTCTATTCCGTCGACCATTGTTAGATAGGTTTATCCACCGATTACACAGATTCTATTAATCAATCTGTGTAATCTGTGGACAGAACTTTCTCGTAAAGCGACGCGTATCGCTCTCCCGCAATCGTCCCCAAATTGAAAACTCTCTCAGCCACCGACCGCGCCTTCTTTCGTACGTCATCAGCAGCCATTATCTCTTCAATCTCCCGCGCCGCCTTCACAAAGTCATCCTCACTAAAGTCCTCAATCAACACACCGGCCTTCCACTCATTAATCAACAGATCGGAATCGCCCACACCCGCATTGATCACCAGCGGCAGTCCACACGCGAGATATTCACCACTCTTCGTGGGCGACGACGCAATCTTCGACACGCATCTTTTAATAAACGCCAGCCCGACGTCCGCAGCCGCCAGGTACGAAGCGACCTCGCCCGAGGCCACCGCCCGCACGCTGAAATTATCCGGCTCAATGTTCCGGGCGCGCATCAATTCCCTTACTCGATCGTGACTGCCCGTGGTGAGCCAGAGCAAGTGGGTTTCGCGATTATGCCTCAGAAAGCTGGCGAAGAAATCAGCCATCTGCTCAGTAAGATACCAGCCGTCGAGGGAGCCACTGTATACCATCGTCAGCCGGTTGCCGAGTCCCAGCTCGCCACGCCGGCGCGCGCGCTCCTCGTCGCTAAACTTAAACAACGAAAGATCGACGCAACACGGGATCACTTCGTGATGCACCGCACGGCCACGCAGTCCTGGCCACTCCTTGATGATGGGCCAAATGCGCTCAGTGAGTGTAACGATACCATCAGTCGCGGCCAGAATGCGGCGTTCAGCGGCCTTCGTGATCCGGTAAGGCAAGCCGCCTTCGCGCCAGTGTTCGGCGTCGACATACTCTTCCGCCATCAACCCGCGCAAGTCAAAAATCATCCTGATGCCGAAACGGCGCTTCAGTCCGAGAGCTATAGTTGCGGGAATGTGACCGCGCGCATGGACCATCTCGATCCGGTTACGACGAACGAGCGCGCCCGCTTTGCGATAGCCGGCGATTACGTCGTAGGTCGTCGCGGGTATCGATGGTCGTTGATGATAACGCAGCCAGTGCCATTCGATGCCCTCGGTTTTCAGCTTCGCGCGCAGCTCTTCGCAGTGCGCAACGCCTTCGGCCGTAAACGCTTTAGGCCGTTCGAAACTCAACAACGTAAACTGCACTCCGCGCCCCGCCAGCTCGCGCAGGTACGGCAGCACCTGGCTCTGGCCGAGCGGGTCAAGCATGCCGTTGTAAGAGATGAATAAGACGCGACGGCCTTCAAGCGCCATTGCCCGCCTCCACTGGAGTCTTCCTGCTCCAGCGAAAACAATCCAGCAACAGCCACTGAATGCTGCCGACGATCGCAGCCGCGTCGAGCACCGCGATGAGTGACATCACCATCACGCCGCGCGCGACGTTTTGCAGGAAAGAGGCGGGATAACAAACACGATTTCGCCGGATGGAAACAGCAGCCCGCGCGGCCAGCATGAAGAGCCACAACGCAATCACAAACCAGATCCAGCGCGGCTCGATCAGCAACACCGCCAATACCAGTATGGCAAGCACGCCATAGCGCATGAGGATCGTCGACTGCCACTGTCGAAACAGTCCCGCACGAATGTTGTTGCGTGAATAAACGACGAATCGTTTGAACGTGGACCAGAGCGTCGGCCTCAGATCCCAGTGAACTTGCGCACGTGGCTCAAAGACGAAGCGATACCCTGCGTTCTCGACGCGGTCCATGAAGATCAGATCTTCAGCGGAGCGAAGGTCCTCAGGAAAGCCCTTGACCTTTTGCCACGCTTCGCGACGCAACAACGTCGAGGCGATGAAGCGTGGTCGCGTGATGACGCCGTTGTGCGACGCGGGCGGCGGCACGTAAGCGATCGCCGCACACTGTTTGAAGAACGTGTTCGTCACCGGCTGCCAGGCTCCATAGACAACGTCGATTGAATCATCTGCTTCGGCTTTCGCGACGAGTGTTTCGAGCCAGTTATTGGCGAGACGAATGCCCGCATCAGTAAAGCCCAGCCACTCGTGACTTGCCTGCGCCGCGCCGAGATTACGGCCACGTCCCGGCAATGCAGCACCCGCGCGAATCAGCCGCACCGGCGCGCCTTTGTATATGTACTCTTCGATGATTTGCGGTGTGGCGTCGACTGAGCCACCGTCAGTGATCACGATCTCGTCCGGCGGGCGCGTTTGTGCGAGCAAGCTGTCGAGTAGCTCGCGGATCGAATGCTCTTCATCGCGCACGGGAACGACGATACTGACCTTCATAGCCACAAGGGAGAGATTAAGCCACAAAAAGGCACAAAAAGCACAAAATGATTAAGAAAGTTGAGAAGTCAAACTCAATTTACTTTTGTGCTTTTTGTGCCTTTTTGCGGCTAAATTAACTGGTCGCGAGGGCGTTCACCGGCGCCTGCTGCTTTTCGAGCTCGCCGGCGATCCAGTGGTAGGTGACTTTCAGACCGTCTTCGAGAGAGACAGACGGCTCCCACTGCAACACTTCGCGCAGACGTGTGTTGTCGCTGTTGCGGCCCCTGACGCCCTGTGGCTTAGTGAGATCGTAGCGCTTGCTGATCTTTTTGCCCGCAATCGTCGCAACGATGTCGACCAGCTCGTTGATCGAGATCATTCGATCCTGGCCGAGGTTGATGGGCTCGCGATGATCGCTGTTCATCAAGCGATAAATGCCTTCGACACAGTCATCGATATAGCAGTAGGAACGGGTTTGCTCGCCGTCGCCCCACACTTCGATCTCGTCGACATCTTCCGCGAGCGCGATCTTGCGACAGATCGCGGCCGGCGACTTCTCGCGGCCACCGTCGTAAGTGCCTAACGGTCCGAAGATGTTGTGAAACCTGACGACGCGCGTGTCGAGTCCGAAGTCTTCAGTGTAGTGACGGCAAACGCGCTCCATGTAGAGCTTCTCCCAGCCGTAACCGTCTTCGGCGTCGGCCGGGTACGCGTCTTCTTCTCGCAACGGCGTGACGTCGGTTTCCTTTTGCTTGTATCCCGGATAGATGCACGCGCTCGACGTGTAGAGATAACGTTTGACGCCATTGCTGCGCGCCGCTTCGATCGAGTTGAGATTGATGAGTGTGTTGTCGCGAACGATGACGGCCTTGTTGGTCTCGATGAAGCCGATGCCACCCATGTTGGCTGCGAGGCCGTAGACCTGGTCCATGCCCGCGGTAGCCTGGAGGCAGTTATCAGCTTTGGAAAGATCCAGCAGCAGGAACTCGTTCGCACCGGTGGGCTCGTATTCCGGCTCCTTGATATCGACGCCGCGCACGTAGTAGCCGCGATCAACCAGATACTTCGTTAGATGATGGCCGATAAAACCACCTGCGCCCGTTACCAGTACTTTTGTCTGTTGTGACATCAATTAGTGTTCTCCAAAGTGGGACAGGATACGACACTGTTATCAGTCGTGTAAACCGTTACTGCTCAGCGCGAGACGTCGCAAACAGCCCCAGAATGGCCTGTTGAGCAGGCTTTCGGGGTGAGTCGCGAAGGCGCGCACTAGCCAGCTCGCCGCTTCGCTTTTACGTCCGGCTTCACTGGCGGCGTATGAGAGCCGCAAGAACCTGGTGGCCTTGCACCAGCGTTGGTCCACGCCCTTCAACTGAGGCTCGTAGAACTCCGCGATCCGATCAAACTCTTCGAGCTGTCGATGACCTTCGGCGATCGTCTTGCTTACTTCGTGTAGTCGATAGCCCGCCATCGGCAGTGGAATGTACTCACACTTGTGACCGGCCAGCAGCAAGCGCACGTACATGTCGTGATCGAAGTCGTAGCTCCAGCGCTCCTGAAACCCTGAGCGCACGAGCTCCGTGCGCCAGAAGTGGCCCGGCTGCGGCGCGCGATAAGCCCACGACAAACAATGCGCCGCGGAGCGCGGGATCACCGCGCGAATCAGTCTTGTCTCGTGGCCGTCGCCGAACATGATCGTGTCGCCGCAAATCCATTTGCTTTCGGGATTCTCCGCGAAGTGCTCCATGATCGCATTGAACGCGCCGGGAAGATAAACGTCGTCGCTATTGATGAAGGCCAGAATGTCGCCCGTCGCCCGCGCGATGCCCTTGTTGATTGCGTGTACCTGGCCGCGATCTTTTTCACTTTCCCAGTAGGCGAGTTTGTCTTCGTAACGGCGGATTACCGAAACACTGTCGTCAGTGCTGCCACCATCGATGATGATGTATTCGAGAGGCTCGTAACCCTGATTCAGCACAGACAGGATCGTCTCTTCCAGGAAACGGCCCTGGTTGAACGAAGGTGTGATGATGCTGAGTTTCAGTGGCATTGTGCGTGTTAGGTGGTTGACTGAGTTTTTTGACAGGATTTACAAGATTTTTCAGGATGACAAGATAAATCATGTAAATCCTGCAAACATCCTGTTAATCCTGTCCAAAGCTCTTGATGGTATCAACGACGTAAACCTGCTGCTCTTCCGTAAGCTCCGGATAACACGGCAAAGCGAACGTCTCATTCGCTGCGGCCTCCGACTCCGGAAGATCACCTTTTTTATATCCCAGATACTCGAAACACTTTTGCAGGTGAAGCGGAATCGGATAGTAGATTTTGCTGCCCACATCGTGCGTCTTCAAGTGCTCCATCAACGCATCGCGATTTCCGGGAACACGAATCACGTACTGGTGAAAAATGTGACGGCCATCGGATCTAACCTGCGGCGTGACGAGCGGAAACCGCAGGTCCGCGTCATTCAAAAGCTTCGTGTAAATCTCAGCCTTTTGCGCGCGCTCATCAGACCATTTATCCAAACTCGGAAACTTCACATTCAATACGGCCGCCTGCAACTCATCGAGCCGGCTGTTGATTCCGACTTCCTCGTGCTCGTATTCGTTCGATCCGCCGTGCGCGCGCAGTCGCCGCAAACGCGCGTCAACGTCGTCGTCATTGGCGGTAAGAATCCCACCATCACCCGCGCCACCGAGGTTCTTGGTCGGATAAAAACTGAAACATCCGATCACGCCCATCGAGCCCGCGCGGCGTCCTTTGTCAGTCGCGCCAATCGCCTGAGCCGCATCCTCGACCACCGGAATCCCATGACGCCGCCCGAGCTCAAGCAAAGGATCCATCGACGCACACTGGCCGTAAATATGCACCGGCATGATGACTTTGGTTCGCGGCGTGATCGCATCGGCAACGCGTGACGGATCGATGTTGTAAGTGTGTGGATCGATATCGACGAAAACAGGGCGCGCACCGAGTCGAGTGATGCAGGCGCCGGTGGCGAAGAAGGAAAACGGCGTCGTGATCACTTCGTCGCCGGCTCCGACGTCGAGGGCCATCAAAGCGAGCAGCAGTGCATCAGATCCGGAAGCGCAGCCAATGGCGTGTTTGGCCTGGCAATACGCGGCGATGGAAGTTTCGAGGCCCCGCACTTCGTCTCCGAGAACGAAGCGCTGCGAGCTCATCACACGTTCAACTGCCTGCGACAAGTCATCTCGAATCGAGACATACTGCGCCTGGAGGTCCAATAGGGGGACGTTCATAGAATAGGGAAAGTTGAAATTGCCCCAAAAAGGCACAAAAGGCGCAATTTGTTTTTGTGCTTTTGTGCCTTATTGTGGCTTCAGGCGGTCTCACCGGCGGAAGCGCCCTGGCCGCTGTCGGTTTCGGTCGAGTAATAATTCGAGTAGTAACCGGAATAATAGTAGTCCTGCGTTTCGAGCCTCACGTTATTCAGCACCACACCAAAGATGTGTGCGCCAACGTCGAGCAACTGCTGCTTGGCTCTGCGCACAACCGCGCGCGAGCTTCTGCCGCCGTGGACGACCAGCATGACGCCATCGACCATCGTCGAAAGAATCGAAGCGTCCGTAAACGAAATCGCGGGCGGTGAATCGATGATGATGTGCGCGAAACGCTCACTCAAGCTATTCAGCAGCCGTCGCATCTCTTCCGAGCCGAGCAGCTCCGCCGGATTCGGTGGCACCGGACCAGAAGTCAGGATCTTCAGGTTATGAGTCTTGGGATAAGTCTGCAGCAGGTTGTCCAGATCTCTTTCGCCCGAAAGCCACGTTGTCAGCCCTTTGGAATTCGGAATTTCAAACTGCGTGTGCAGGCGTGGCCGTCGCAGGTCGCAGTCGATGATCAAAACTTCAACGCCCGTCTGCGCGAGCATGAAGGCGGTATTGATCGCCGTAGTCGTTTTTCCTTCAGACGGCTGGCTTGACGTGACGAGAATCGTCTTCGGCGGCTGTCCCGCTGACGACAACAGCAGCGACGTTCGCAAGTGACGGTACGACTCCGCGATCGGCGACCTCGCGTCGTCGATCAACGCGAGGGCTGTGCTTTCTGAAGCTCCGGCATTCGGCCGCGGAAGTCCCTTCAAACTCGTTCCCCCACGGCTGGCTGGAATCATCGCCAAAGCCGGCAGGTGAATGTATCGATCGACGTCGTCGAGCGACTTGACCGTATCGTCGAGGAAGTCGAGCAGGAACGCGAGGCCGATACCGGCGACGAGCGACAGCACAAACGCGATCATCACGTTTCGCAGGCGCGCTGGACCAACTGGCGCTCCCGGCAGGCGGCTGTAGTTTTCAATTCTGACTTCTGAGCCCTTGTCGCCCTGCGCAATCTGAACTTCGCGCTGCTTCTGGAGCAGCGTATTCAAATACTGTTTGTTGGTTTCGAGACGCTGCGTGTATTGCGCCATCTCGATTTGATCGCGAGTCTGCTGATCGGTAGTGCCACGCTGTTTGAAGTACATATCGCGGACACTGCTCTCATGAGCGAGAGCCGAATCATATTGCTGCTTCAGCATCGCAATTGATTCTTCGGTCTCTGTTTTCAACTCGTCTTCGAGTCGTTTGACGGCAGCTTCTACTTTTTTAACCTCCGGCCACTCCTTCGTGTAGGTCACCTCGAGGGCGGCTTTGCGTTCTTTGAGATCCGAGATTCGAGTCTGTATCTGGGAGATGCGCTCTGACTTTCGCACCTCCGGGATCGAATAAGGATCGGAAGAATTCTTCGCGCTCTGGTAGATCGCCTGTGCATTCTTACGATGATTTTCCGCCTCGAGAAGCTGGCGACTGATATCCGCAAGGCGTTGCCCTTCGACGTTCAGGGCGCTGTCCATCGTCGGCGGCAATCCTTTTTCCCGAGCGTAATTAAAGAGCGACTCGGTGTCGTGCCTGATCTTTTCCTGGTAGGCGGCGATTTCACGCACCAGCAGCTCTTCGGCTTTCGTTGAGTTCTGTGTGGTCCGCTCTACGTTGTTGGAACGAAACACTTCAGCGAGTGCGTTGGAGACTTTCTGTGCGATTTCCGGCTCTGTGTGACGATACTTGATGATGAACAGGTTAGTGCCGACGACACCTTCGACTTTTTCGGCGCCGATGATCGCATCTTCGTAAGGTTCGAGTGCCGACAACTCTTCAGGCGTCAGCGGCTCATCTTTGAGCTGCGCTTCACCGATGACGCTGAGTCCACCAGGAGCAATGGCCGGTAGCGCAGCCGGCTTTTTCTCACCGGAGACCATTCGTCGTAATGCAGTGAAGATTCCGCCCTGGGCTTGAGTACCGAAGAAGTTTGGATTGTGTTGCAGGTCCAAACTCAGTGCGACCTGGCGCGCGAGTGCCGGACTCTGGAGCAGCTTGATCTGCGTGCCCCAAAAGTTTGTGTCAGGCTGCGCGTTGAGTACGAAGTCTTTGGTCTGGAGAACGTTCTGGGTCCGCTGCTCGATCCTGATCATCGCCTCCGCCTCATAGATCGAGGGTTGGCGAAACATCTGCACCGCAACCAGCGAAGTGACCACCAGGCAGAGACTGATGATCAACCACTTTCGCTTCAGCACTATGAACAAGTAATCCCGAAGCTGGTTGGGCTCAGTAGCGGCAGGACCATAGGACCTCACCTGACCAATATCACCGATCGGGCGGTCAAGGCCACGGTCGACTGCAGGCATCGGTATTAAACGGTTATCTTGCGACATCATTATTCGGCTTTCGTCAATACAGACAGTTAACTAATGCACACTACTAGAGGCTCGGGATGATATCAAACATTTAGCTACGGTTGAACCACAGATCAGCGTAATTTGTGGTTAATAAAGTGTGCCAGCCCTTCCTGCCAGGTGGGTAAGGGCGGCAAACCAACGGCTTCCGAGAGCAGGCACTTGAGTCGGGAATTGCGCGGACGCGGCGCCGGGCGTCCCAGAGAATCACCGTCGATGACCTCAAGCTGGTCGCTGTTGAGGTCCGCCAGTCGCAGAGCTTCGAGAGAGAATGTCTCAAAACTAGCGCCGTCACCGGAGCTGACAACGTGGTAAATGCCCGGTAAATCAAGCACTGCGAGCTCGCGCAGCCTGATGGCCAGATCGCGGCCGTAAGTCGGCGTGCCCCAGTAATCGCGGATGGCTTTCAACTTTTTACCTTGCTGAGTCCATGCGACCACGTTGCTCAGGAAGTTTTTGCCGCCCGTGCCGAAGATGTATCCGGTGCGGACGACAATCGTGCGCGCGTGTGCTTCCTGTGCTTTGCGTTCACCTTCGAGTTTGTATCGACCGTAGACGCTGATTGGGCGCGGCTGATCGCGTTGCGTGTAAAAACCGGATTTCTTGCCGTCGAAAACGTAATCGGTTGAGATCGTGATCAGGAAAGCTCCGATATTTTTACTGGCGTTTGCGAGATTTTCGGGGCCGATGGCGTTTACCTGTTCGGCTTTTGTGGGATTGCTTTCACAGCCATCAACGTCAGTCCACGCCGCACAATTGATAACAGCTTGGGGACGTTGTGCCGCGATCGCAGACTCAACCGCTTCGGCGTCTGCGATATCGAGGGCTTTGTGGTCGTAAGCCAAAACCTCATCACCGCTCGTGGAACAATGCTCCACGAGCGCCCGCCCAACCAGTCCCTTAGCTCCGGTGATCAGTATCTTCAACGACAACACCGTTCTTTACCCACAGATTACACAGACTCGATTATTCATTCTGTGTAATCTGCGTAATCTGTGGATCCATATTGCGCTTTGTAATACTCGCGATAAGCGGGGTTACGAACCTTTTCGATCCAGGAGCCGTTATCGCGGTACCACTCGATCGTCTTGCGCAGGCCGGTTGCCCACGTTTCACGCGGCTGCCATCCGAGCTCCGATTCGACGAGCGACGGATCGATCGCGTAACGACGATCGTGACCGAGACGATCTTTGACGTACTTGATCAAGCTGCGCGGTTTGCCAAGCGTTTCCAGCACGGATTCGACGACGTCGATATTCCTGCGTTCATTGCGAGCACCGATGTTGTAGACGCCGCCGGCGCGTCCGTTCTCGGCGGCGGCGAGAATCGCGCGACAGTGATCCTCGACATAGATCCAGTCGCGCACATTCTGTCCATCGCCGTACACGGGAATCGCCTCGTCATTCATCGCGTTAGCGAGCAGGAGTGGCAAAAACTTTTCGGGAAACTGCCGCGGTCCGTAGTTGTTTCCGCAACGAGTGATAACTGTGTCGAGGCCGAATGTGTGGTGCGCCGCACGAACGAGATGCTCCGCCGCGGCTTTCGAAGCTGCGTAAGGACTGTTTGGTGCGAACGGCGACGTTTCAGTGAAAAAGCTCGCGTCGTTTTCGGGCAAGCTGCCCATCACTTCGTCAGTCGAAACCTGCACGAAACGTTTCACACCGCGCGCGCGTGCAGCATCGAGCAGAACCTGCGTGCCGATGATGTTTGTTTGTAGAAACTCGTCAGCGGACGCGATGCTGCGATCGACGTGTGATTCAGCGGCGAAATTGACGACGACGTCTGTATCCTGGTCCAGGTTAGCAAGTACTGACTTCGGATCTGCGATGTTTCCACAAATAAAGCGATGCCGGTTTTCGTCGAGTCCGGTCAGGTTGTCAGGATTGCCTGCGTAGGTGAGCGCATCGTAGTTCACGAGGTTGCAGTTTAAATTTTCATTTAGTAGCAAGCGAACAAAACAAGATCCGATAAAGCCCGCTCCACCTGTAACAAAGAATTTCATAGAAAGAGTTTTTGCCACAAAAAGGCACAAAAACACAAAGTAAAAAATTACTCTCGGCGGCAGAGAATTTTTTGTGCTTTTGTGCCTTTTCCTTACCCGAAACAAAAATGCAACGCAAATGCAATTTGACCTTAGGGGCAAAATGCACTATTACATCCCCCGCTTTTTTGAGAATAGGTCGCGTGACCTCCTCGCTCGAGCTAGTGGACTCCGCGCTTTTGTTTGTCCACTCCATTTAAGAGTTTCTGCTAACTACAGGCTGGTCGCTATTCCGGTCGTAGTATCCCTGGCCATCATTCTGGCCTAAGTCGCTGCAAGTATTTTCGCAGACCATTTCCTGTGATCAAGTTTTTCTTTCTTTAGTGTGCGGGCACTAGGGCCCCGGTCTCGTCGCGTGAGACCCATCCCATTAGCCCTCAAGGAGAAAAATCCAGAATGCTAAACACTTTGCCCTCCCGATTTCGTATCGGATCGCGATATTCCATTGGTATCGCTGTTTGTGTTGTTGCAGCGCTTTTAGCGCTTCCCCTATTCATCGGATCTGCAGTTTCACCCATTAAACCAATCAATAACGATAAAGCCCAGAGCGCGACGCCCGCTAACTCCCACAGCCGTGTCGCTGCTTCCAGTTTTAATTTTTTGGCGCCACCCCCTCAGGCAGCACCAGTGACGCTTCAAACATTCGCAAGCGATTGCACGACACCGAAATCGGTTTACAACGTTCAGGACACCGATCTAACGGTGTGCGCGAAGATTACTAGTGCGGTTCCCGGCTGGAGAGTCATCTGGTCCAACGCACGTTTCGTTGCGGTCCAGACCACATCGCTTACCGCCGCAAACACCACGTCTACGTTTACGCTCACTCCAACTTCCAGCCTCGGCGACTGGCGCGTAATTTTGTTCGAGCCGTTGGGCGGAACGGTCCAGGCCGTGACCCCGTTCACTGTGATTGACGAGGCCAATCCGGTCGCTGATCTCGCAATTTCGACAGGCGCGATCTCCAGTGCCGTATCTTCTGGAGGACAGGCGCTCTTCTCAGTTCAAGTAACGAATCTCGGACCGAGCACTGCCAGTGCGGTCGAGATCACAGATGCAGTTCCGGCCAACACGACTTTCGTCTCGTTTGCTCAGTTGGACGGACCAGTCTTTACTTGCACCAGTCCGACCGAGGGCGGGACTGGCTCAACATCGTGTACGATCAGCAGTCTCGCGCGTGGAGAGACGGCTGTCTTTATTGGTACTTACCTGGTAGGAACAGCAAGCGTCATTACGAATACGGCAACGATCAGTAGCACGACTACTGATCCGGTGACACCCGACGTCGATAACAATACTTCTTCCGCCGATGTCGAAGTCACCAACACTCCCTGCCAGCTTTCAATTCCGGAAAACATCACAGTGAGTGCTGATACCGGCCAGGCAGGCGCGGTAGTTACTTATACGGCGCCAACCGGAACCGGCGATTGCGGTAGCCCGAGTACGGGTGAAAATGGAGAAACAATTCCGGCGATTACCTGTAATCCAGTGTCAGGATCGTTCTTCGGGGTTGGAACTACGACAGTGATTTGTGCTGCTCAAACCGGAGCAGCCGTGAGCTTCCAGGTGACGGTTGATAATCCCGGAGCGCTTTCGATTTCACTTCAGGGCGGCGAATCAATCACGCTGGAATGCGGTCAGCGATTCGGCGATCCGAGCGCGACGGCGATCGACGGTAACGGCGATCCAGTCGAAGTTTCGGTCGCTTACTCGAACGGATTTGATCCAGACGCGCCGGCTGTTGGCACTTACACTGCCACTTACAGCGCCACTGAGGGAGCAAACTCGGTCTCGGCAACTCGGAACATCACTGTCACGGATACTGAAGGCCCGTCCATCACGGTCGACGGAGCGAATCCATACCGGATTCAACAAGGCTCCTGCTCGCCGTTTGTGGATCCCGGCGCCACCGCATTCGACACGTGTGCTGGCTCGAAACCGGTTACCAGCTCGATTTCAGGACCAGGCGGAGCAACATCGGTTGATACCAGCGTAGCCGGAACCTATATCGTCACTTACACGGCGACGGATGGCACGCATTCATCAACCGCCACCCGTACGGTGATCGTCGGCACGTTCCCGGAAGATGAAGTGGATCAGCCCGGCACTGCCAACGTTCCACCGACACTCGTGCTCAATGGTGACGATCAAATCACTATCGAGTGTGGCTCAGCCTTTACCGACCCCGGCGCCACTGCGTCGGTTTGCGGAAGCTCAATTCCGGTCACGGTCACGGGCGCCGCCAATCCAAACGCGCCCGGTGTCTACACGGTCACGTATTCGGCCAGCGCCAACGGCTTTACGTCTGAGGCGACGCGCATCGTGACGGTCCAAGATACTGTAGCGCCAGTAATTACGCTCAACGGCGCTAATCCGATGCAGGTCGGATTCGGCACAGTTTTCACCGATCCAGGTGCGACTGCGTCGGACGGCTGTGCGGGCGATCTGACGTCTTCAATCGCCGTGACGGGCAGCGTTGATACCAATACGGTTGGTTTTTACGCGTTAACTTATTCGGTGAGTGATCCGTCAGGACACAGTGACACCAAAGTCAGGACTGTTGAGGTCTTGCCTTACAACTTCACTGGGTTCTTCTCGCCGATTGACAATCCGCCCGCGCTCAACGAAATGAAGGCCGGCCAGGCAGCACCAGTTAAGTTCAGCCTGGGTGGCAATCAGGGGTTGAATATCTTTGCCGCGGGTTCACCGAGCTCGATTCAGATCAACTGCAACAGCAGTGATCCGATAGTTCCGCTCGAAGAAACTGAAACGGCAGGACAAAGCTCGCTTAGTTATGACTCAGCCTCGGATCGGTACAAATACACTTGGAAGACAGAAAGCTCCTGGAAGAACACGTGTCGTCAGCTCACGCTGACATTAAGAGACGGCACAGTTCATGTCGCCAAGTTTAAGTTCAAATAGGGAAGTTCGAGGGGCGGCATCATCAGCACTTCGATGCCGCACCTCTTTTATGAGGAATGGTCAATTAATTATCAGTAATGACCAAAAATACCCTTTCAATGGCGGGGATATTCGGCGTAACAGTGAACGGAACTAATCCTTGTTCTACTGACGAGCCCCCCAAGACCTTCAACTAAAGGAGACTAAAAATGAGTAAGTTTCGGTTCACGATCAAGGTTTTGGCAATCGCGACCTTCATGTTTGCAACTGTGTCTATCGCACAGGCACAGGCCTCCCGAACATGGGTGTCCGGCGTAGGGGACGATGCTAACCCCTGCAGCCGTACCGCTCCTTGCAAAACATGGGCTGGCGCCATCTCCAAGACCGCGGCCTGCGGTGAGATTGACGCACTCGATCCAGGTGGTTTTGGTGCCGTGACGATCACCAAGTCGATCACTCTCGATGGTAGCGGCACGTTCGCTTCGATCCTGGCTTCCCTCGTCAATGGTATCGTCATCAACGCAGCCTCTACTGACGTAATCACTATTAGAGGTATTTCCATTAACGGATTCTGTAATGGCATCAACGGAATAAACATCCTCCAGGCCAAGACCGTTAACGTGGAAGACTGCGTGATCTTCAGGTTCAATACCGGAAACGGCATCACCGTTAATGAGACCAACGATCTTGCGTTGAATGTGAGGAACACCGTCATACGTGACAACACGCTTGACGCAATCAATACGGCTACCAGCGGCTTGGCGAACCGCGTGCGAGTCACTTTGGACAACGTGAGATTGAGCGGAAGTGCAAACGGTCTTCACGCTCGCAACGGCTCCCTTGTGACTGCACGTAATTGCGTGTTCTCCAACAACACGAGCAACGGTATCTTCGCTGATGCTATCGCGGCTAACGCGGTCAGTGTTTTCGCATGGAACAACCAGATCTCGCTCAACGGCGCCAGCGGCGTCCGTGCCGGTAACGCCGGTAACGCAGGCACGTCTGCGGTCGAGCTCAACCAAAACCAGGTTGATCGCAACACTGGTAACGGTATCACTATCAGCACCAACGGTGTCATCATCACGTTCGGAAACAACTCGATCGCGGGTAATGCGGTCGATGGATGTCCGGGCTGCACGCCGGGTGGTCCAGGCTCCTAATAACTGGTGAATCATCGGTAGACTTGAAAGTGAGGCGGCTGGGTTAAAATCCAGTCGCCTCATTTTCTTATCAATACGGCGGTGTTAAAGAATGCGAATACTCGTAGGAAGCGTCATTATTTTCTTTGTTTTGATTTCGGCAGTTGTGGGCCAGCAGGTTGCGCCGCCGGCAAGTGGGAAGTTGACTGGCCGGTGGCAAGTCAGCTTTGCGCTCAACAGTGACGCAAAGAAGAACTTGTCATTTGAAGCAAAGGGGAAAGGCGCAGGGTCGTTTTCACTGCTCGACACTGGACCGGATAACAAGCCTGTTCCGGATCCGGTATCGGCGGCGTGGTCGGAGCTGACGAACAACCGCGTCAGTTTTTCCGGTGAGGTTGAATTGCCGCTCGGATCGTGTTGTCGCGAGTTTGGGACGTTGATGTTTAAAGGCCGGTTTGAGTCGGCTGATTCGATCAAGGGCTCATTGATCTTCGTCACCAGCGTCGACGAGGAAGAGAGCCCATACAAATTTCACTCGGCGGTGGGAACCTTCACTGCGACGCGATTAGCCAAATAGAGACGAATAGGTTATCCACAGATTACGCCGATTTGTTTGTATCATCTGTGTAATCTGTGGATGAGACGTCTGAGTAGTGGTCAGTTTGAAACGTGATTCCATAACGCCGAAGGCGTTCGCTAATTCCAGCCCGGGGTTGGAGCTTGCGACAACCCTGGGATGGGATAACAAACAAACGAGCAACCCTGAAAAGGGTTTGGCTTAAAGCCGAACCCTTTTCAGGGTTCCATCGCTAATGTAAATCGTACCCAAGGTTCTCGCTTCGCTTCGAACCTTGGGCTAAAATTAGCGAACGCCTGCGGCGTATTCATCGAAAATTTCAAACTGAGGCATTACCGACGTCTGCGTCTTGTTGACGGCCCTTGCCTGCACAGCTAGACTAAATTTCCTCTGTTGGTGCGTTAGGGTTACATGAGTACAACTACGGACGATAGCGCTCAGAACCTTCCGAGTTGGCGTGCTCCAATTCCTGAATCGATTGATCTCCCCTGGTCGACCATCGAACGAACCAACTCCTGGAAAATTTTCGATCTGCGCGAGCTGTGGGCTTACCGCGAGCTGCTGGTTTTTCTCGCCTGGCGCGATGTGAGAGTTCGTTACAAACAAGCAGTGCTCGGGATGGGATGGGTCGTCTTACAACCACTACTGATGACGCTGGTTTTCACAGTCTTTCTGGGCGTCATCGTGCGCGTGCCGTCAGATAATGTGCCATATCCTTTGTTCGCTTATTCCGGCCTGCTCCTTTGGACCTTTTTCTCCGGGGCCATTTCCGGAAGCGGAAACAGCCTGATCGGAAACGCGCACCTCATCACGAAAGTGTATTTCCCCCGTTTGCTCATCCCGCTCGCTTCCATCCTGGCCCGGATGGTTGACCTGTTCGTCGCATTGGTAATGCTCGTCGGCCTGATGATCTATTTTCGAGCCGGTATTTCCGGTGGACTGCTCATGGCGCCGTTACTGATCGGGCTGCTGGCGTTGCTGGCCCTGGGTTTAGGCATGTGGACCTCGGCTTTGAACGTCAAGTATCGAGACGTCGGGCTTGCGCTTCCCGTTTTCGTCCAGCTTTGGATGTTCGTGTCGCCGGTGGTCTATCCACTCACGCTCGTTCCTGAACCGTGGCGATTTGTGTACTCGCTGAACCCGCTGGTCGGAATCATCGAGGGTTTTCGGGCGGCGCTCTTCGGCAAGAGCTTCAACTGGCAGGCGCTCGCTATTTCAGCAATCGTCACCCTGGCGCTCCTCGTGTACGCGGGCTTTGTCTTCAAGAGGCGCGAAAAGACATTCGCGGATATTATCTAAGTCAGAATGCCCACCATCATCACGGCGGAAAACCTGCGCAAGCAATACCAGATCGGTCCGGACCAATCTGCCAGATACCTCCGCGACACGCTCGGAGGTCTGCTGAAGAGCCCGCTCAAGCACGCGCGGACCAACGGCAAAACTGACGACCGAACGATTTGGGCCCTTAAGGGCGTCAGCTTCAATGTCGAGCAGGGCGAGATTATCGGACTGATCGGCGGCAATGGCGCGGGCAAATCCACACTGCTGAAAATCGTCTCTCGTATCACTGAGCCAACCTCTGGACGCGTGCGTCTCCGCGGTCGAGTCGGGAGTTTGCTTGAAGTCGGCACCGGCTTTCATCCGGAACTAACCGGACGCGAGAACATTTTTCTGAACGGGGCGGTGATGGGAATGAAACGCAGCGAGATCGCACGCCGCTTCGACGAAATCGTAGACTTTGCCGACATTGGAAAGCTGCTCGATACACCAGTCAAACACTTCTCGAGCGGCATGTACATGCGACTCGCTTTCGCAGTCGCGGCACACCTGGAACAGGAGATTCTTCTGGTCGACGAAGTACTCGCTGTCGGCGACATTGCCTTTCAACAGAAGTGCATCAAGAAGGTCAGCAACATCTCGCAATCAGGCAGGACAGTTCTCTTCGTCAGTCACAACATGGAGGCGGTCTCCCAACTATGCCCGCGCGTGATTTTGCTGGAGGCTGGGAATGTGATCACTGACGGACCAACTGAGGAAACGCTGCACAAGTATCTTTGGGGCAAGGTGCAAAACAGCGGTGAGTACGTGTATCAGCCGAGCGAAGACGAGAATCCACCGTCTGAATTGATGATCCGTTCGGTCAAAATCAAAAACAGCCGGGGCGAGACTGCGGCCTCCGTCGATTCCCGGCAACCGTTCTCGTTTGAAATCGAGTATGAGGTATTTGAGCGACTGCCATTCGCGTGGGTAGGTTTCGTGATCTCCAGTGCGAATGGCGTGGTTTTACTTTGCGGGATTGAGGCTGACAACGCTGAGTTCGCCGGACCGCGCGAACCCTGCCTGTATCACGCGACCACCACGATTCCCGCGCGCTTTTTCAACAGCGGAAACTATCTGCTGACTGTTCTGGGCGCCAAGAGAATTGCGGGCGCATACACGATTCTCCATGAATTGAAGAATATTTTGTCGTTTCAAATTCAACTCGCCGAGATAGGATCCGACTTCGGCGGGCGCGTCGGCTTTATGTATCCACCGCTCGAATGGCGCGTAAACCGGGCCTGACGTGTTAATTTTGCGATAGCGTCCTAATAGTTTTCTCTGGAAATCTTGTAACCTGAGCCGTGCCGATGAACCAACAGGAAATCAATCTCAGATACATCCCTCGCGAACAGCCAGTCACGGCGCCGCCGACGACCACGGATGGCGCCGTAACGAATCTCAAACACACGATTGTCGCCACGCGTCCCGGAAAGTGGCTTCGGTCGGTCTGGCATTTCCTGCTGCGGGTGCGAAATCGCCTTCGTCCCGCAGAGATGCAACGTCAGTTCCTGCTCGTGCAACGGCTTTTGTTATTGCCGGTTGCTTACGGGACCAGCGTGGTCCTGATTGTCTATCTGAAGCTGAAAGTGGGCGCTCAAAAGGATTCAATCAATCCGCTTCACTTCGGCGCAATCGAACACGTTGATGAGCTTGCCGAGCAATACCCACTAAGTCTTTACCCGATCTTGTACAAGTCGATTCAGATCTCGTACCTGAAACAAGAGCTGAGAGACAAGCTCGCGGCTGACGCACGCTTCATCGAGATGGCAATCGGAGAGGGAAGCTTGTCGCGCCGGTTCTTTCCGCCCGACGCAGATGTGGTCGCGCTGGACATCAACACGCGAGCGCTGCGCCGCGCCGCGACTCTGCCTCATGTCAAAGACGCAATCATCTGTAACATCATGGATGCGCCCGTGAGGCCGGGTTCGTTTGACGCGGTGGTCTCGAACAACTTTCTCCATCACGTCACGGACAAGGAACGCGTGCTCCAGATATGGGCCGGGCTGGCGCCCACCGCGATCTTTAACGAGTGTACTGATGAATGGAAATTCGCCTGGCCGGGACCATACGTTCTTTCCAATCTCGGAATGAAGGACTGGGCGGCATCGAGAGCGACCCGGGTCGAAGACAAATTCAACAACACGTTTCTTCCCGCGGATGTCGTTGACGCGAAGGTTGAGACGCACCATGACATCGCGCGTCGCGTGTCATATCTGAGCAAGCCGGTGATGTCACTGAGTTTTCTCTTCTGTGTACTCCAGCGCGCCAACGGACCGCTCACCGGAGAAGACGCGCGGCCGATTCTGGCGCTCTGCCGCGGAATTTTGCGTCCCTTCGTGATGCCAGCGACGAGAGAACTGGCGCGACTCCTGATCGTTTGGGACGCTCTGCGAAACAGAGATGAAGACGCATATGTGTCATACACCATAACCAGCCGCAGTTTCAGCAAAGCCCAGGGCGAAGGTTATTTGCTCTGTCCGAATTGCCGCGCGGATCTGGGCGGCGTTCCTGAATGTTCAGCCTGTGGCGTTAATTACGAAAGAACCTGCGGTATGTTGTTTTTACTTCCGAAAGAGTTAGCACACGTTCGGGCGAATTTTGATCCGGCTGACGAAGGTTATCATGGTGGCAGCGAATAACATGAGCAACTCTTATCCGGAAAGTCGAAAAGCCGCCGAAGAGTTTCCGCTCATGGTGGTAATGTCCATCATCTACCCATGCAACTTCGGTTGTCCGATGTGTCCTTACACTGACGGCAACTCGGAGATCCGCAAGTTTTACGGGGAGCGTGACGGCGACCTCTTCCCCGTGAAACTCTGGGAGAGCATCGCGCGCGAGTGTGGTAAGTACAACTCGTGGATGCGCTGCACGGGCGGCGGCGAGCCGATGCTGCACCCGCACATGGTCGAGATGATCGAGTACGCAAAGTTGCAGGGCGCGCGCGTTTGGATGAACACGAACGGCAGCATGTTTGGACCAACAGCGCCGCACCGCGAGAAACTCGAACGTCTCATCAAAGCGCATATCGATCTGATCGAGTTTTCGATGGACGCCGGTGATCCACAGCTTTACGCGCAGCTTCGTCCACCGCGCGGCGGCATGACCAAGTCGCCCGAAGCGTGGTGGGAAAGACAAGTGAGCAACGTCCGCGCAGCGCTCGAATTGCGAAAGAAGCATCTCGCGCCAACGCGTATCGTCGTTTCAGTAATCCGCCAGGAAGCGATCGAAGGCAAGCTCCAGGAAGCCATCGACTTCTGGATCAAAGTCGGTGTCGACGAAGTGATTACACGAAAGTTTCTGACCTGGGACGACAACACGACGATCCCACAGGGCAAGGCGTTGGACAAACATCTTTACGCCGATCTGCCAACGGAGCGAAAGCAACCGTGTGTGTGGCCGTTTGAGCGTCTGAACGTCGACACCCTCGGCCGCATCTCGCTTTGCGGACAGGACATTTCATTCCGCACGGCGGAGCTTTTCCCGAATGCCAACGACGTCTCGATCCAGGAGATCTGGAAAGGCGACGTGTTCAACTGGTATCGCGAGATGCATCTTTCCGGGCGCGGCGCCGAGTGTTTTCCGTGTCGTGGCTGCTCGGCGTGGTTCGCAGGCATTCGCGATTGGGAGCACGGCTGGCTCAAGGTGTTGAAGAAATCCGGCGACCACCTCAAACAGGTGCTCAGCGAAGATCTCGGCGCAGAAGTGGACATCTACACGCCCGAGGCAAGCGAATCAATTTCGATCTAATGAATACTGCTCAGACGGTGTGGCTACGGCCGCTCGAACGGCGTCATTTGGACAAGACGCTTGAATGGGCCAACGATCCCGAGTTGATGCGCCTGCTGAATCGCGCTCAGACGGTTTCTCGAGACGAACACGAGCAGTGGTTCGCAGGGATTCAGAAACGCCAGGACTGTTGCTACTTTGCAATTGAGACTGTCGAAGGCAAGCATCTCGGCAACGTGTGGCTTTGGGATATCGATTTGCGACACCGGCGCGCGGAGTTGCGCATCGTGATGGATCTCGATCACGCGGGCAAAGGCGCGGGCACGGAGGCCATTAGTCGTCTCTGCGATGACGCGTTCGAGCGACTCAACCTGCACAAGGTGTATGCCTACGTCCTCGCGATTAACCCTCGCGCCCGCCACTCGTTTGAGAAGGCCGGCTTCGTACTCGAAGGCACTTTGCGCGAAGATCGCTGGACCGGTGAATCCTTCGTCGACGTCCAGCTCTTAGGAAACTTAGCCACAGATAAACACGGATGATTACGGATTTTACGATAGCGATCAGTCTTTATCCGTCTAATCCGTGGCAGTTTTTTCCTTCGCCGCTTAGCGCGTCGACCCACGCGTTTATCAGAGTTGCGTACGGCGTTTTGATGCTCGGCACGCTGCTGTGGGCGCTGCCGCACTGGCGTCGCTTCTTTGTGAGCGAGCGCTGGGGCGGTTATGCCGAATCCTCACGCGAGATCGATTTAATCCAAAACCCCTTCAGCACGATCGTCATCGCTATCATCTGGTTTACCTCACTGGTCCTGTTAACACTCGGCTATTCGACCACCGTCGCCGCGCTCGTCAACCTGATCTTCTGTTACTACTTCTTCGTGCGCATGCGCTGGAAAGGAATTCTGCGCGGCATGGGCGCTCCCGGCTTCATGTCCTACTGGCTGGCCGCAGTCGTTTTCCTGCTCGAGTACGCGCTTTATCATCAACCATCGTTGCTGCCACTCGTGCTGCTCGTCGCGCAGGTAGACTTCGCTTTCATCATGCTCTCGGCGGGGATTTACAAGTTCACCGCCGGCTACGCGAGCAATCACGGGATGGAAGGCGGCATGGTCAATCCGCAGTGGGGTTACTGGTGGTGGATCTATCAGAAAATCTCGCCGCGCCACCCGCTGTTTCCGTTTTTGAATCACATGGCGTGGTCGCTGGAAGTGATCGCGGGAGTGTTGATGCTTTTGCCGCCGACGCGCTTTATCGGCGCGTTGCTAATGTTCGGCAGCTTCGTATTCATCGCCACGCACATTCGTCTCGCACTGCTTTGCGAGATGGTGATCGTTTGTTGTTTACTCTTCTGCTATCCCGGCAGCTACGGCGATCAAATCATCTCGTTCGTGACGCCGTCAGTGACTGTTCCCGTAACCGTGGCCCTGCCGGCAGTGCTCGACAAGCTGATCGAGATCTTCCTGTGGCTGTATCTGGTGCTGTTGCCACTCGCGCACGCCGGGCTCTTCTACAACTTCTACCGGCGCAAGAGGCTTCCGGCAGTTTTACAGCGCGCGCTCGAAACGTACACAAACGTCTTCGGCATCATCATCTGGCGCGTATTCTCCGCCGATCACACAAACTTCTTTCTGCGCGTCTATGAGCGTCCACCGGCATCAAGCGGGCGTATGGTCATCTCGCGTTTCGGTATTAGCAACGGCAGTCTTCGTTACAATCACGTCGCCGAGTCGATCGTGCTGACAACGCTCTTCACGACGCTCAAATATTATCCGAGTAACAACCAGCTCTTTCACGATCGACTATTGCGTTACGCGCGCACGATCAAACACGCGCCCGGCTCGATCCTCGACTTCGACTACATCTCGATCAAAAAAGCCGACGATCGATTTGAATTTGTGACAGTTGCAACGTACACAGTAGACACAGCGGCGGGCACGATCGACGAGAACCTGTTCGATCCGAGCTTCTCCGTGCGCGCCACACTCTCCGGCTCGCCGGTACACGAAGGCGTGAAACCCGGCAGCTACGTTCCACTAAAGAGTTAAAGCAATGTGCGGCATCAGCGGCGTCTTTGGACGGCCCGACATTGAGACAGTCAAACAGATGATGGGCGCGATCGTGCATCGTGGCCCGAATGACGGTTACTCGGTCGTGGGCACGCACTTCGCGCTCGGCACACGACGCTTGAGCATCGTCGGCGTTGTTGACGGTCGACAACCACTCTCGAACGAGGACGGCACGATCTGGGCCGCGCAAAACGGCGAGCTCTACAACTATCCGCGTGTGAAACCCGAGTTGCTGCGCCGCGGTCATCAACTGCAAACACACACTGACACAGAAATCCTCGTCCATCTGTACGAAGACTACGGCGCGCGCCTGCCGGAACAGATAGACGGCATGTTTGCGATCGCCGTCTGGGACACGGTGAACAATCGCGGCCTGCTCGCACGCGATCGCATGGGCAAGAAACCGCTCTATTACTACCGCGACGATGACGCGTTGTATTTCGCTTCCGAGATCAAGTCGTTGCTGCGCGTTCCCGGTTTCGAGCGACGCATCAATCTCGAAGCTCTGCATCATTACCTGAGTTTCAAACACATTCCCTGCCCGCTCTCGATCTTCGAAGGCATTCACATGCTGCCGCCCGCGCACGTGCTCGAGTTTCAGCTCGGCGAAGAACCGAAGATTCGACGCTACTGGGACGTAGATTTCTCGCCTCAGAGTGAGACGGCGAACGCGCCTGAAGAAGAGCTCGTCGAGCGATTGCTTGCGCTCTTGCGACAAGGCATCGAGCGACGATTGATGTCTGACGTTCCGATCGGTTTCTTTTTGAGCGGCGGGATCGATTCGACGCTCTCGACTGTACTTGCTGCCGAGATCTCGAGTACGCCGATCAAGACTTTCACACTCACGTATTCCGGCGACTCGACCACCGAAGGCAAAGAGCAGGACACACGCTGGGCACGCTGGGCCGCGGCGAAGTACGGCACCGAGCATCACGAAGAGCGCGTCGAGTTTTCGAATTTTCCGGAAAACTTACGGCGCATCATTCAGTGTTTTGACGAGCCTTTCTGCGGAACGGTGTCGACTTACTTTCTTTCGAGCCTGATCGCGAAGCATGTGAAAGTCGCAGTTTCGGGCGACGGTGCTGATGAGCTGTTTGGCAGTTATCTTTCACATCGTCTTGCGCAACCGCTGGCGAACCTGGACCATCATCGAGGGACTGAACAGTTTGATTACCTATCCACCTTCTATGAGGACGAGGATTGGAAATGGCGCGCGAAGCTGTTTGTGTTGAGTGACGATGAGAAGATGAATCTTTACGCGCCCGGGATCGCGGAACGGATGCGCTGCTTCTCTTCGCGCCGGCAGTTGCAGCAATACTTCTCGAATTTAACTGCTGCCGATCCGCTGAATCGCGTGCTCGAGGCTGAGTTTCGCACGATCTTTCCCGACCAGGTGCTTGCGTTTGTCGATCGACTGTCGATGGCGCACTCGCTTGAAGTCCGCACGGCGTATCTCGACACGGATTTTGTGACGTTCATAGCCGGGCTGCGAGGAGAGCTCAAGATCAAGAATGGCGAAACGAAGTATCTTCTGAAACAAGCCGCGCGCAAGTACTTTCCGGATGAGATGGTCGATCGCAGGAAGGAAGGTTTTCTGATGCCGGTGACGGAGTGGCTCTCCGGCGATCTCGAAAGTTATGTTCGCGATACGTTGAGCGCCGATCGATTGCAGCGGCACGGTATCTTCAATTCAACGCACGTGACGAAGCTGATCGACGATCTCTATTCGGGCAACAACGATTATCGCCACGTGAACAAAGTGTTCGCGTTGCTGGTTTTTCAAGAGTGGTATGACTTGTATCTTGGAGGTGCATGATTGAGGCTGGCGGTGCTGCAACCGGGCTATTTGCCGTGGCTCGGGTTCTTTGATCAGCTACAGCGCTCCGATTGCTTCATCTTCTATGATGACGTTCAATACGACAAAAATGGCTGGCGCAATCGCAATCGCATCAAGTCCGCGAGCGGCGAATCGCAGTGGTTAACAGTCCCGGTTCGCGTGCTCAGCCTGTCGCAAAGTTTGATTGACATCGAGATCGACAACCGGCAGCCGTGGCCGCGTAAGCACCTCGGCACGATTCGCCAGTTTTACGCGAGCGCGCCGCATTTGAAACGCTACCTGCCGGAGCTGGAAGAACTGCTGCGCGGCACGAAATGGGAGCGACTTTGTGATCTTGACCTCGCCGTGATTAAGTTGATGTGTAATTGGCTGGGCCTCGAGCGCGATACGCGGCGCTCGTCTGAACTCAAGATCGACGGCGATCGCAGCGAACGACTCGTAAACTTTTGCCTCCATGCCGGCGCGAACCGATATCTTAGCGGCAACTCGGCGCAGTCGTATCTGGACGTCGAGTTGTTTGCGCGCCACGGCATCGAGGTAGAGTGGCAAGACTATAAACATCCAACGTACGCGCAGCAGCACGGCGACTTCGTGCCTTACTTGTCGACGCTCGATCTACTGCTGAACTGCGGCGACGACAGCTTACAAATAATCTCGAAAGGAAGCAGAGACGCGAGATAAATGAAAACAATCTTGGTAACCGGCGGGGCGGGTTTCATTGGCAGCAATCTGGTCCGGCACCTGTACAAAAAGTATCCGGAGTACCGGCTGCTGGTAGTCGATGCGCTCACGTATGCCGGCAATGTTCACAACTGCCCTGACGGCGCGCTGGGTTCAAAGAGGTATGAGTTCTGGTATGGCGATGTTCGCAACGGCGAGCTGATGGACACGCTCGTGGGCCAATCGGACATCGTCGTACACATGGCCGCCGAGTCGCACGTCACACGCTCGATCTACGACAACAAACTCTTCTTTGAGACTGACGTGCTCGGGACGCAGGCCGTTGCGAATGCCGTCGTCAAGCATCGCAATCGCATCGATCGATTCATTCACATCTCGACTTCGGAAGTCTATGGCACCGCGATGGCCGAGAAGATGTCTGAAGAACATCCGCTGAATCCGATGAGCCCGTATGCGTCGGCCAAGTGTGGCGCGGATCGTCTGGTTTACTCTTACTGGGCCACTTACAACGTTCCGGCAGTCATCGTCCGTCCGTTCAATAACTATGGACCATACCAGCATCTCGAGAAGGCTGTGCCGCGGTTTATTACAAGTGTGATTCTTGGTGAGCCGTTGACAGTTCATGGCGACGGCGAGATGGCCAGAGACTGGCTTTTTGTCGACGATCACTGCGAGGCGTTGGACGCACTCATTCACGCTGACATCTCTGCGATTCGAGGTGAGGTCATCAACATCGGCACCGAGCGACATCACAGCGTGGTGGAAATTGCGGAAGCTGTTTTGAAAGCGATGGGACCGGGCGACAGCCAGATACAGTTTGTCGGCGGCCGCCCGGGGCAAGTGTTTCGACACACCGCCGACGCTTCAAAACTCAAAAAATTAATTGATTGGCAGCCGAAGCTTAGCTTTGAGGAAGGACTCGACCGCACGATTCGCTGGTATCGCGACAACGAAGCGTGGTGGCGCCCGCAAATCTGGATGCGCCACATTCCCATCATTACCGCGACCGGAAAGAGGGAGATGCATTGAGCCGCGAAAAGGCAGAAATAGATTTTAGCCACGAAAAGGCACAAAAAGCACAGAATGTGCCTTTCTTTATGCACGACCTCGGCCAGCCTGAGCTTGATGCGGTCGCTGAGGTGCTGGCGAATCCGATCCTGACAACCGGCGCGTGGGTAGAGCGTTTCGAGAAGCGATTCGCGGAGTATCTGAAGGTGCGACACGCGATCGGCGTCACGAGTTGTACCGGCGCGCTGCATCTCGCACTGATCGGGCTCGGTGTTGGTCCAGGCGATGAAGTGATCACGACGCCGATGACGTTCATCGCGTCGTCGACGGCGATCCTCGAGGCGGGCGCGAAGCCGGTGTTTGTTGATGTCGAGCCCGAGACCGGCAATCTCGATGTGAACAATATCGAGGCCGCAATCACCGAGCGCACGCGCGCGATCGTCCCGGTTCATCTTTACGGTCAGATGTGCGACATGCGCGCGATTCGCAAGCTGGCGGATAGTTACGGGCTCAAGATCGTCGAAGATGCGGCGCACTGCGTTGAAGGCACGCGTGACGGCGCCGGTACGGGTCAGCTCAGCGATGCTGCGTGTTACTCGTTTTATGCGACGAAGAATCTCACGTGCGGTGAAGGTGGCGCGCTCGTCACGAATGATGATGAGCTCGCTGCGAAGGTCAGGCTGCTGCGTCTGCACGGCATGAACAAGAACGCCAACGACCGTCACCGCGAAGGCTACAGGCACTGGGACATGACCGTCTTCGGCTGGAAGTACAACATGGACAATATTCAGGCCGCGATGTTGCTGCCGCAGATGGACCGGCTTGAAGAGAATTGGCGCAAGCGACGCGAGCTCGCCGAGTATTACAAATCGCGGTTGTGGGATATACCGCATCTTTCACGACCAAAGACGTTGCCGCACGTTGAGCATGCACAGCATTTGTTCACTGTTTGGATCGGTGAAGGCAAACGGGATCACGTGATTTCTGAGCTTCAAAAAGCCGGTGTCGGCGTGATGGTTAATTACCGTGCGATTCACTTGTTGAGCTACTTCAGCGAGACGTACGGATTCAACCCCGGCGATTTTCCGGTGGCGGAGTGTATCGGAGATGCGACCATCTCACTTCCCTTCTACCCGAACATGCCGCTCGAGGACATCGACCGCGTGATTGAAGTGCTGCGAGAGATTCTGCATTAAGCCATGGAACAAACACGGCCACTGCGAGTGCTGCACATCATCGATACTCTCGGCGGCGGCGGATCGGAACGGCTGGTCTGGGACATCGTGCGACTCTCGGATCCGGCGCGCGTGCAGCACAGGGTGGTGACGATCTTTCCCGATGGTTATCTCGTGCCGTGTGTTTACGCGGAGGCGCTACGTGAGTTGGGCGCGTATCGCGGCAAGGCTGAAACCAGGAATGAACAAGCCCCTCTTCCTGACTCGTTCTATTCGGACTCGTTCATTCCACGATCTTCCTTGAGAAATCTTCCTCCGGCGTTGAAGAAACCGGTGGTGCGCATCTGGAACTTCGGCTTCTCGATCTTTCGAAAGTTGAAGCACATCGCGGTGCATCTTCGGTCGATGCTAAGCGTGCCGGCGGAGTATTTTCGCTTCAAACCGGACGTGGTCCATACACACGGTTTTTACAGCTTCAAATACGGTTTGTTGTTCCGGCGTCCGACAGTGCACATCGTTCCCGCGTTGTTCTCACAGATGGAAGCGCAGGGAACGGGATGGCTCGTGAATCGTTATCGCCGCTTTCATCGCCACGTAGATTGCTTCACACTCGACGCCGGCTACCGTAACGAGTTGCTCAGCATCGGCGTGCCCGCGCAAAAGCTCTTGTTGATTGACGGGACATTGGATCTCGAGGCGATCTCAGCCGTGCGAGCAGAGCGCGAGCGACATCGACGCGAGATTCGTCGCAAGCTGGAAATTCCGGACGATGCGATCATTGCGCTCTCTGTCGGGCGATTGGATCCGAGTAAAGGTCACTCCTATGCGATCGAAGCACTGCCGTCAATGCTCAAACAGTTTCCGAACCTGCACTGGATCGCGCTCGGCGAAGGCGAACAGCGTCGCGAGTTGGAAAAACGAATCGCAGAGCTCGGAATTGAGCAGCACGCGCACCTGATCGGCTTCGATTCGCAGGCTCTCCCGTACTACGCCTCAGCAGACCTCTACTTGCGCACGACGACGATGGAAGGCGAGAACATCTCGAGCCGGCAGGCGATTGCGATGGGTTTGCCCGTCGTCGGATTCGATACGTGTCGTGAGACCGACCTGATTGCGAAGCTCGGCCACGGCATACTCGTGCCCAACGCCGACGCCGCTGCACTTGCTGCCGCAACGTGCCAAATTCTCTCCGCACCCGATCGCGGCGCCGCACTCGGCGCGCGTGGCCTTGACTACTGCAAAGCAAACATGAGCATTCAAAAACACGTCGACGATCTGTTGTCGCTGTACACTCAGTTGCAAGGAACTCATCCTGTGAGTCGTGAAAATCCTGTCATCCTGTCTAACTGATCTGAACATGAACCTCCCACCGGAATTACGCTGCATCACCCACCGCCACGCTCTCACAGAGTCTCTTTCGAATCTCACCTGCGCGGACGGCTGCATCGTCTCCATCATTAACAACATCCCGCGCTTCGTAAGCTCCGAGAACTACGCGAACGCCTTCGGTCGCCAGTGGAACAAATTCCGCAAAACCCAGCTCGACTCACACACCGGCACAACCATCTCCAGAGATCGCTTGCAACGTTGTCTCGGCGGCTCGCTCGACGTCATAAAAGGCAAGAGCGTGCTCGAAGTCGGTTGCGGCGCCGGTCGCTTCACTGAAGTCATGCTCAAAACAGGCGCGCGCGTCTTTGCGTGCGATCTCTCATCCGCGGTCGAAGCGAACTATGAAAACTGTCACCAGCTCAGCGCAAACTATTTCGTTTGCCAGGCTGACGCGCTCAAGCTTCCAGTGGCGCCACAATCGTTCGACTTTGTCGTCTGTCTCGGCGTGATTCAACACACGCCTTCACCGGAGCAAACGATCGCGGCGCTCGCGCGTTACGTTCGGCCCGGCGGGACACTGGCGATCGATCACTATCCACCCGATTATCCGCTGACACGTTCGCGCGCGTTCACAAGAAATTTGCTGTTGAAACTGCCGCCGCACGTCGCGCACCAATTAGCGTTAACGCTCGCACGCGTATTAGTTCCGATTCATCGACTGACCTGGAACAATCGTCGCGGCGTCTGGCGTGTGCGTCGCTGGCTCGCGAAATACTCGCCCCTCGTCGACTATTACGGCGTCATTTCAATCACACCCGCTTTACTCGCGGAGTGGGCCATCCTCGACACGCACGATGCCTTGACGGACCACTACAAACATCTTCGCTCGGAAGCACAGATCGAACAGTCGTTGCGCGCCTGTGGCTTCTCACGCGTGCAAGTATGGCGCGGCGGCAACGGCGTCGAAGCCCGAGCCAGTTAGGCCACAAAAAGGCACAAAAGGCGCAGAAAATTTAATTTGAGTCATTTGTGCTTTTTGTGCCTTTTTGTGGCAAAGTAAGGCGTTTATGTGTGGCATCTGCGGAGTCTGGGGTGAGGGTCGTGCAGACGTGCGCGCGATGATTAGCACTATGCATCATCGTGGCCCTGACGACAGCGGCGTGCTTGAAGATGGAAACGTGACGCTCGGCATGACGCGGCTCGCGATCATCGACGTCAGCCACACCGGACACCAGCCAATGGTCTCGCTCGACGGTCAAATCCGCATCGTCTACAACGGTGAGCTCTACAACTTCCGCGAAGAGCGTGACCTCCTCGAAAAACTCGGCTACACGTTTCGCTCAACATCCGACACTGAAGTCGTGCTGCGTATGTACGAGCATTACGGCGACGACTTCCTGCTGCGTATGCGCGGCATGTTCGCACTCGCGATTCACGATAAGCGCTCAGGACGCGAGCGACTGCTGCTGGCCCGCGATCAACTCGGCATCAAGCCTCTGCTTTACACGACTCTCCGCGGTCGCTTGATCTTCGCTTCAGAGATCAAAGCACTGCTGGCGAGTGGCCTCGTCGAACCGGAAATCGATCCAGTGGCGTTGCGCTTGTTACTGACTCACGGCGCGATCGTTCAGCCACACACGATCTTGCGCGGCGTGAAGATGCTACTGCCCGCTCATCGCCTCATTGTTAGCGAGGGTCAGCAACCGAGAGTCGAACGCTACTGGTCGCTCGGTCTCGATCGTTACGCAGGCCGGCGCGCTCAGAGTTATGAAGAACAGATTGAGGCCGTGAGACACGCGCTCGAGGAATCGGTGCGTTTGCAGATGGTTTCGGACGTTCCGCTCGGCGCATTTTTATCAGGTGGCATCGATTCCTCCATGCTCGTTGCGTTGATGGCGAAGAACACGAGTGGTGAACGCCTCAAGACTTTTTCTGTCGGCTTCGAAGCTGAGGGCGAGCACATCGACGAGACTGATCAGGCGCAAACGACTGCACAGTTTCTAGGCACGGATCACTCACGCGTAGTCGTACGTGGCGAAGACCTCAGAGATCGTATCGAGCAGATCGCTTATGCACTCGATCAACCGACGGTCGATGGTGTCAACAGTTATTTTGTCTCCGCCGCAGCGCGCCGTCGCGTGACAGTGGCGATCTCGGGTACAGGCAGCGACGAGCTGTTTGCCGGTTACCCCTGGTTCGAGCAGATGTCGTTTGAAGAGACGCGACACCAGGGAGCGCCGTTGAAGTCGGCGGCAAAGTCTCTGCTGACGTCGGTGGCGCGCCAGCCGGTGCTCGATTCACTCGTGCCGCTGCGCGGTGGTTATCGCTTCGGAACGTGGCGCGACGATACTGGATTTCTCGCGCGTTACTATGCGGCAAATCCGATGTTTGAAGCACCGTGGACCGCGCGGCTATTGGCGCGCGACCTGAGAAGCGCAGCGCAGGCCGGACGCTCGCCTCATCACGATCTGTCAGCGATCGATGAGTTGCCAAACGGCTCGGTAATCGAGCGCGTCACCGGATTGTGCGTGCGTGGTTACACTGCAAACCAGTTGCTCAGAGACATCGACGCGGCTTCGATGGCCCACAGTCTTGAAGTGCGGGTGCCGTTTTTGGATCCGGTCATCGCTGATGTCGCGCTCTCGCTACCAGACAGCGCGAAACTCGGCGGCGATCCGCGTTCGTCATCTGATTCGCCACGCAGCTATCGTGAAGCGGGCACGAAACGAATCCTGCTTGACGTTGCGGAAGATCTGTTGCCGCCGGGTTTCGACACGCGTCCAAAGACAGGTTTCTCAATGCCGTTCAAGTCGTGGCTCAAAGGTCCACTGCGCGACGTACTGCTTGACACGCTCTCTGAACCAGCAGTCAGGAAGCGCGGGCTCCTCGACGCGCAAGCCGTTGCCGGTGTGCGCGATCAATTTCTCTCAGGTGTTACCGATTGGCCCCAACCCTGGCTCTTGATGATGATCGAGCTCTGGGCGCGTGAATTGTTGGACAAATTGAAGCCACAGATGGCTAATTCATGAGTGGCTTAAATAATCAGCACTTCAACTCAGATCGATATCCGGGGCGGCCGCGGATTCTCTTTATCGGCCTCGGTGAGAACAGTCACACCCACTCCTGGATCGATCTGCTTGAAGACGCCGAATTCAACGTTCGACTGTTTTCGATGCCCACCGGCTCACCGCCTGACTGCTGGTCCGTTCGCACTTACGTCACCTGCTATCACGGCCCGCGCGTGAAAACGAGCACGCGCACGTCACTCTATCCGGCAAACAGCGTTCAACGTTTTGTGAAGCGACAAACAGCGCGTGCTTTTGGCATGGGCGACGTCGAATCATTCGCCGGCCGCTGGCTTGCAAAAATTTTGCAAGCGTGGCAACCGGATATCATTCACACACTCGGCATCGAACAGGGCGGCGAGTTTTTTCTTCACGTGCGACGACGTTTTGGTCTCGAGAAGATCGGCAAGTGGGTGCTGCAAACACGCGGTGGATCGGATCTCGCATTGACGCATCTCAATCCGGAACGTCGCAAAGAGCTAATTGACATACTCGGCGCGTGTGATCAGCTGATCAGCGACAACTTAGACAACTTTCGCATCGCGCGTGAGCTCGGCGTGCGCGAAGAACAACTTGCGCCGATCGCTCCCGTTCCCGGAACAGGCGGTATCGACGTCGAGTCGCTCCACCAGAAATGGCAGGGCCCAACCTCGAGTCGCAGATCGATCGTCTGGCCCAAGGCTTACGACTCCGCCTGGGGCAAAATGCTGCCGTCGTTTGAAGCGCTAAAAATGGTCTGGAACCAGATCACGCCGTGTGAGATACACATGCTCTCGATGAATGCGGAGTCGAACATGTGGTACTGGTCGTTGCCGGAGGAGATTCGCCGCTCGTGTCGTCCCCGCGAACGCGTTGCGCGCGCAGAAGTGCTGGAGCTGTTGCCGAAAGCTCGCGTGATGCTGGCGCCGACGTTGATCGACGGCATTCCAAACTCGCTTTATGAAGCAATGGCGTCCGGCGCGTTTCCGATCCTCTCGCCCATCGAGACTGTACTGCCAGTGGTGAAGAACGAGGACAACGTTCTGTTCGCGCGCAATCTGTATCCGGACGAGATTGCCCACGCACTCGCGCGTGCAATGACTGATGACGGTCTGGTGGATGCGGCGACGCAGAAGAACCTTGAGCTGGTACGACGCATTGCGAGCCGCGACCTGATCCGGCCAAAGGTAATCGAGTTTTACGAGCACTTAGGCAGGAAGAGTTAGACAGGATTTCAGGGTTTTTCAGGATTAACATGATTCTATATACTGTCGTCCCATATGCATGAAGTACATCTCCCGGCCGAGCCTCTCGTCGTCATCAAGCCGAGCAAGCGTTGGTCCATAGTCAGCTTAAAAGACATCTGGGCGTATCGCGAGCTGCTCTTCTTCCTGACCTGGCGCGACGTCAAAGTGCGTTACAAGCAAACGGCGCTCGGCGCGGCGTGGGCCATCCTGCAACCGCTGTTCATGATGATCATCTTCACGATCTTCTTCGGACGGCTCGCGGGAGTCGCTTCGGCGGGAATTCCTTATCCACTATTTGCACTCGCCGGGCTCGTGCCGTGGACGTTCTTCGCGAATGCGATCACCGCCAGCGGTAACAGTCTCGTCGGCAGCGCAAATCTCATCACTAAAGTTTATTTTCCGCGTTTGATTGTTCCGGCGGCGGCGATGATGGCGGGTTTAGTCGATTTCCTGCTCGCGTTTTTGATGCTGGTGGTGTTGATGTTCTATTACCGCGTCACACCGACTGTGCAGATCCTGTTTTTGCCGGTGCTGATTCTGCTGACCGCCCTGTTCAGTCTCGGCGTCGGCACGTGGATGTCTGCGCTGAACGTGAAGTATCGCGACGTGCGGTTTGCTCTTCCTTTTCTGATCCAGTTGTGGCTGTTTGTGTCGTCAGTCATTCTTCCTTCAACTTCAATTCCGCAAAAGTGGCGTTGGCTAATCATGTTGAATCCCATGTCGGGCATCATCGAGGGTTATCGCGCCGCACTGTTTGGACTTCCGTTTGACTGGCCCGCCCTCGGCATCGCGTCTGCGCTGACCATCGTGGTCCTGCTCTACGCGATCTATGCTTTCGGACGCGTGGAACGCAGCTTCGCGGACATCATTTGATGCAGCCGATCATCAGAGTGCAGGGACTTGGCAAGCAGTACCAGCTTGGTGGTGCGCGCGTCCCCTACTCAACGCTGCGAGAGTCGCTCATGGACCTCGCGCGCCGGCCCGTTCGTGCGTTGAGGAGAAACGGTAACGAGTCGACGACACTCTGGGCCGTGAAAGATCTCGACTTTGAAGTCGCGCCGGGCGAGATCGTCGGCATCATCGGACGCAACGGCGCCGGCAAGTCGACGCTGCTGAAGATCCTTTCGCGCATCACTGAGCCGACGCTCGGGCGTGTCGAGTTGTATGGTCGGGTGGCGAGTTTGCTTGAGGTTGGTACAGGCTTTCATCCTGAGCTCACCGGACGCGAGAATATTTATTTGAACGGATCGATTCTCGGCATGGCGCGCCGGGAGATCGAGCAGAAGTTTGACGAGATCGTCGCGTTTTCCGAAGTTGAAAAGTTTCTCGACACGCCGGTCAAGCGATACAGCAGCGGCATGTACGTGCGGCTCGCGTTTGCCGTCGCGGCGCATTTGCAACCGGAGATACTCGTCGTCGATGAAGTGCTGGCGGTCGGTGATTACGCGTTTCAGCAGAAGTGTCTGAACAAGATGCAGGATGTCTCGACTGGTGGCCGAACGGTGCTGTTTGTCAGTCATAACATGGGCGCGATCAGCCGGCTTTGCCAGCGCTGCATCGTGCTTGATAAAGGGCAAATCGTCTCGTCCGGTCCGACGGCTGCCGCAGTTCAAACTTACATGACCAGCGGCTTGATGGAACGAGCAGAGTTCACTCAGAGCGGTTCTGCCGATAAGGCGGTGAATCTCTTGCGGATCGCTCTCGTCGATGAAAATGGCGAAGTTCGGAGTGAAGTTCCTTACGACGGCAGCTTACGCTTCAATCTCGAATACGAAGTGAGTCAGAGTGTTAACGGAACGAGTGTGGGCATCGCATTGTTTACCGTTGATGGGACCTGCGTGCTTGCTACCGGCGACTTTGATGCGCATCCCGAGTTGCTCGCAGCCCGCGCGCCGGGCCGGTATCGAGCCACTGTCGAGATTCCTCCGTGCTGGTTGAATACTGGCCGTTACACGGTAACCGTGTACATTGCGAACGCGACGAGTGGAGTTGTTTACGATCAGTTGGAAGTGATTGTATTCAGTATCGTGGATACGGGGACGCCTGGTTCGCGTCACGGTGTGTCGCGCAAAGGTGTATTGCAGCCGATTCTGGATTGGACCACGACGCCAGCAAGCAAATGAAGATCGTCGTCATGGCTGACTCGCTTGCGATGGCACGCGAGGGCGAGACTAACGTCGCGTATGAGACAACGTATCCGTATCTTCTCGATCAGTGGCTGCGGCAGCGTTTTGGAGCGCAGGCGCCGTTGGTCATCGAGCGTGGCATGCGACGGCGCACGATCGAGTATGTGCTGGATGAGTGGTATGAGTTTGTTGACCTGCGCAAGGCTGATGTAGTGGTGATTCATGTTGGGATTGTCGATTGTGCGCCGCGAGTTTTTCTGAGACGTGAGCGGCAGTTTGTCGAGAATCTCAGACCCACATTCCTGCGCGAGGCTATTCTAAGCAACGTTCATCGACACCGGCGCGCAATCGTCAACATGCGCAAAAAGGTCTACGTGCCGCCCGCTCGTTTCAATGCGCTCGTGGCTCAGGTAATCGCAAAGGCGAAGGAAAGTAAGCTCAGGTCGCTCGTTATTGTGAACATCATTACGCCGCCGGCTGAGATGGATGAACGTTCACCCGGTTTCGTCAGGAACGTCGGCGTTTACAACGACATCCTGAAAGCACACGCGGATGCCACGGGAATTCACTTGATCGATCTTGATGCGATGATCAAAGAAGCGGGCGGCGTGGAGCAACTCACGGTGGACGGCATTCACATGAACGACGCCGCTCATAAAATGCTCGCAAAAGAAATTGAAAAGCACGTGCTGAGTTTATCCACAGATTACGCAGATTCGTTAAAACAGTCTGTGTAATCTGTGGATAAACGTGGAGGAGATTGTTTGAGGGTTGCGGTAATTGGAGCGGGAAACATTGCTGAGAAGCACCTCGAGGTGCTTCATGCATTTTCAGACGTCGAGCTGGCAGCGATCTGTAGCCGAGGGCACCCGCGCATCGACGCGCTCGCCGGTCGATTCGGCATTCGTGAAAAATTCACCGACTATCGCAAGATGCTCGACTCGGTTGCGGCTGACGCAGTGTTTGTTCTCGTCAGTGCGATGCAAATCGTGCCAGTCGCGGCTGAGTGTCTGAAGCGTGGCATTCCTACGTTGCTCGAAAAGCCGCCCGGCCTGTCAGCTAAAGAAACAGAGACGCTTGCGCAAATCGCTCACGAAACAAGCTGTACCAACATGGTGGCGTTGAATCGTCGCTTCTATAGCGTCATGCAACGAGCACGCGAGGAGATACTGAGCGCTGGTCCACTCATTTCAGTTCTCGTCGAAGGTCCCGAGAGATTGGGCGAAGTGAAAGCTGTCGGTATCCATCCGCCGGAGATCATCGAAGGGTTGCTCTTCGCAAACAGCATTCATTGCATCGATCTTTTGCGCTACTTTGGCGGCGACGTCCAACACATCGCGGCCACGTCGAGCCAATGGGACGAGGAACAGAAAAATTCATTCGGCGCCCTTATGCAATTTGAGAATGGAGCGACCGGTCATTACATCGCGCATTGGATGTCGCCGGCGAGCTGGGCCGTTACGCTTTATGGAATGGGTCGACGAATCTCGCTTAACCCGCTTGAGAAAGGGACGCTGATCGATTCTGATCGTTCTGAGAAACTCTTGCCGGTAGATGAAGTTGACGTGAAGTTTAAGCCGGGTCTTTATAGGCAGAACCGGTTTTTTCTGAATGCGGTTCAGGAGCGACGTCCGATCACTTATCCCGGTTCAGATCTGGTTGACGCTGTCAAAACAATGCGACTGATCGAATCCATTTCTGGAGGCGGAGCTTGGTAACGCGGGCGGCGGTTATTGGAGTGGGCCGTCACGGCATGCGGCACCTGCAGGCGTACCAGCGTCTCGACGGTGTTGAGATTGTTGGTGTTTGTGATGTGCGTGCGGAGAATGTTAAGGCGGCAGTGGCCGAGTTTCCCAAGGCGCGCGGGTACAGCGACTGGCAACAATTACTCAGTAGCGAGCAACTCGATGTGATCAGCGTTGTGACAAATGGTCCAACTCATGCACCGATCACGATCGCAGCCGCGCAGGCCGGCGTGAAGCATATTCTCTGTGAAAAGCCGTTCGCTACTTCCGTCGCTGATGGATTGCGCATGATCGACGCCTGCAAGAAACACGGAACGCGACTGTCGGTTTGTCACGGACGTCGCTGGGTAAGTAGCTACCAGCAATTGCGCGACATGATTGCCGCCGGATTGATCGGCAAAGCGTGTCACTTTTGGTTTACTTGTGGCGGCGGTCTGTTTGCCGGCAACGGAACTCATTTTATGGATCTGGCGCGCATGTTGAGTGGCGGGAATCCGATTTCCGTGACGGCGACGGTTGATAATACGGGCACGCCGAATCCGCGCGGTATTGAGTTTGAAGATCCGGGGGCTTTGGCGGTCTATCGTTTCGACAATGGCATGCGTCTGGTAGTTGATATGTTTGAAGATCTCGGGATACCGCCGCGCATCGAGATTGTGGGTAGCATCGGCAGAATTCTGATTGACGAAGTTGAGAGTCGCTGGGAAATCAGCGCCAGGTCCGGTGCTGATCGTGAGCAGCCGGTGGGGCAATACTGGTTACCACTTGTTCCTGTACCTTTTGAGCCGGTGGCTTTGGATATGGTCGAAATACTGGTCGGTGGCTTGAAAGAGTTGTTGAGCGGAGGAGCCATAACCTGCTCCGGCCGTGATGGTCTAACAACACTCGAAATGGTGATCGGTGCTCACGTCTCGAGCCGTAGCGGCGGCACCCCTGTGCGCCTGCCGCTCAGCGACGAGCACCATCACATCGATATCCCACTGACGTAACGCCGAAGGCGTTGCCTCGTTTTGCGTTCACTAGTTTAACGCCGAAGGCGTTGGCTAATTTCAGCCCATGGTTGGAGCGAAGCGACAACCATGGGATCACGTTTTATAAAAACGACGGAACCCTGAAAGGGTTCGCCAACCGCCAAACCCTTTCAGGGTTAGGTCATGTATATTCAATCGATCCCAGGGTTCTCGCTACGCTCGAACCCTGGGCTGAAATTAGCCAACGCCTTCGGCGTAATCAAACCAGATTCGATGAACCAGATTCGATGAACATTCTCTTCTTAATCACAGCGCGTGGGGGATCGAAGAGCGTCCCCAGGAAGAACCTCAGCGAGATTGGGGGGATTTCGTTAATTGGCTTCAAGGCGACGGCCGCATTGCGCTCGAAATACTGCACGCGGCTGATAATCTCAAGTGACGACGTCGAGCTACAACAAAACGCGCTCAGTTACGGCGCTGAAGTTCCCTTCACTCGACCGGCGGAACTCGCCACCGATACGGCTTCAAGCTTCGACGTAATTCGTCACGCAATGGATTGGATCGAAGCCAACTCAAACGAACGCTACGAAGCAATAATGCTCCTGGAACCGTCCGCGCCTTTTGCCACCCGGGTCGATTTCGACAACGCCGTCGAAATGATGATCGATAGAGACGCCAGCGCCATCATCGGCATGCGCGAGATGGAAATCAATTCCGTGTTTGTCGGAGAGCTCGACGAAGCCGGCCGCATGACGCAAGTCATCGACCAGATGAAACAGCGTTACCTGCGCCGGCAAGACACGAAGCCTGAATATACGATGAACGGCGCGCTCTACCTGTTCAAATGGGATCTCTTCAAAGAGCATCACACAATGTATGTGGATCGCGAAAACACCTACGGCTACGTCATGGATCGTTACCACTCGATCGAGATCGATGAACCGATAGATTTGCAGTGGGCCAGGTTTCTGGTAGATAACAGTTATATCGATCTCTCGTACTGGAAATAAATGCGCACCCTAAAACAACTGATGGATTTACAAAACCGGGTCGCGCTGATCACGGGCGGCGCCGGACACATCGGCCGTGTAATCGGTGAGAGCCTCTCAGAGCTGGGCGCTTCAATCGCCGTGCTCGACATAGATCAAACCGCCGCTGACACGGTCGCTGGTGAAATCGCTCAGAGCTACAACGTTAAGACGCTACCACTCGCAGTTGATCTGAACGACATAAGCGCGGTTAAGTCGGCGCCGGAAAAAGTTCTAAAGGAATTCGGCCGGCTCGACGTCCTGATTCACAGTGCAGCATATGGTGGCGACACAAAGTTTCCGGGTTGGGCAGTTCCCTTCGCCGAGCAAACCACCGAAGCATGGGACCGCGCGTTGCGAGTTAACCTGACCTCCGCTTTCGCCCTCGCGCAGGCAGCGAGACAACCGTTAACTGACTCCGGACATGGCTCGATTTTGTTGATCTCGTCTATCTACGGACTAGCCGGGCCGGATATGAGTTTGTACGAAGGCACTGCAATGGCCAACCCGGCCGGCTACGGCGCCTCGAAGGGTGGACTCTTGCAACTGATGCGATACCTCGCTACCGTGCTCGCTCCCCACGTGCGAGTGAATGCGATTTCGCCGGGCGGTGTTTGGCGCGAGCAGCCCGAGCAGTTTCACGATCGGTATAGCAAGCGCACTCCGCTCGGTCGCATGGCCACGGAAGAGGATCTCAAAGGCGCGGCGGCTTATCTTGCAAGCGATCTATCGAGTTACGTGACTGGACATAATTTAGTAGTGGATGGAGGCTGGACCACCTGGTAACGAACAAAATGGAAGAAAAACAGACTGGCCAGCAACTCTACCGGCGCGCTCGTCAACGCATCCCCGGCGGCACACAACTGCTTTCCAAACGCCCCGAAATGTTTTTGCCCGAACAGTGGCCCAGCTACTACTCGCACGCGAAGGGCGCAGACGTTTGGGATCTCGACGGCCGCAAGTTTACTGACATGAGTTACATGGGCATCGGCGCGTGCGTGATCGGATACGCTGATGACGACGTGGACGCCGCAGTTAAAGCAGCGATTGACGACGGCACGATGACGACACTTAACTGTCCCGAGGAAGTCGAGCTTGCCGATCTACTTTGCGAGCTGCACCCGTGGGCCGACATGGTCCGATACACGCGCGCCGGTGGCGAAGCACTCTCGGTCGCCGTGAGAATCGCACGCGCCCACACCGGACGAAATCGCGTGGCGTTCTGCGGTTATCACGGATGGCATGATTGGTATCTCGCCGCAAACCTGCTAGAGAAGGATGCACTCGGCGGACATCTGTTGACAGGTCTCGAGCCCAGCGGCGTGCCGCAACAACTCACCGGGACCGCAGTTCCTTTTCACTTCAATCAAATCGAGGAGCTCGAACAAATCCTCGGCGATCGTCGTGAAGAGTTTGCGGCCATCGTTGTTGAGCCGGTTCGAAACTTCGATCCGCAAAGCGGCTTCCTCGAACGCATCAAGGAGATCGCGGAAGAGATCGGAGCAGTGCTGATCTTTGACGAAGTCACCTCGGGATGGCGTCTCAACACGGGCGGAGTTCATCTCGTGTATGGAGTGTCGCCCCACATGGCAGTGTTTGCGAAAGCGATGGCCAACGGTTATCCGATGGCGGCGATTCTCGGCACAGGTGATGTGATGGAGGCGGCGCAGGGAAGTTTCATCAGCAGCACTTTCTGGACTGAGAAGATTGGACCAGTGGCGGCGCTTGCGACGATCCGCAAACACCGCGCGCTGGATGTTTCGTCGCACCTGGTGGGGATGGGTAAGCTGGTGCAACAATCCTGGCGTGATGCCGCGACGAAGCATGGGTTATCGGTGTCAGTTACAGGCATTCCACCGCTCGCGCATTTCTCTTTCGACTATCCGAACGGTCTCGCAATGCGCACGCTGTTCACGCAACTAATGCTCGAGGCTGGGTTCCTCGCGACAGGCGCGTTTTATGCAGCTTATGCCCATCAGGAATCGGATGTTGCCCGTTATGCACGCGCGGTCGATGACGCATTTGGCGTGATTGCAAACGCCGGCGACGTTGAGAAGCTTTTGAAAGGACCAGTAGCGCACGCCGGCTTCTACCGGCTTTCATGATCAGCCACAAGAGTCACATAAACTTCAATTAAAATCACTTTTGCTTTTTGTGCCTTTTTGTGGCGAAAACAGATGCAGAACATTCAAGTAGCTGACAAGTTGATTGGACCGGAGCAGCCGGTTTTTGTGATCGCTGAGGCTGGTGTGAATCACAACGGCGATCTGAAGATGGCGCGCGCGCTGATCGACGTGGCCGTCGAGGCGGGCGCGGATGCGGTCAAGTTTCAAACGTTTCGGGCAGACCTTCTCGCTACGACCGATGCTCCGAAAGCCGACTATCAACTACAGACCACCGGCGACGCTGAATCGCAGTTTGAGATGCTGCGACGTCTTGAGCTCTCCGCAGATGCACACCGCGAGCTACAGGCTTATTGCAACGAGCGTGGCATCATTTTTCTTTCGACGCCATTCGATGAAGAATCTGTCGATCTTCTTGACGAGCTCGGCGTACCGGCGTTCAAGATCAGCTCGGGCGATCTTACCAACTCGCCGTTGCTCGAACATGTCGCCGGTAAAGGCAAGCCCGTGATTCTCTCGACCGGCATGTCAGAGCTTGCAGAGTTGATCGAGGCAGTCAGCGTCCTGAATACGGCCGGTTGCGAGAGCCCGGTGCTGTTGCACTGCGTCTCAAACTATCCAGCCGATCCGGTTGATGTAAACTTGTGCGCGATGCAAACGATGCGTTCCGCGTTCGACGTGCCCGTCGGGTTCTCGGATCACACGGAAGGAATCGACGTGGCCCTCGCGGCTGTGGCGTTAGGAGCGTGTGTGATCGAAAAACATTTCACACTCGATCGAACGCTGCCCGGCCCGGATCATCGCGCCTCGCTCGAGCCCGCCGAGTTGCGCGACCTCGTGCGATCGATCCGCAGAGTCGAAGCGGCGCTGGGTAATGGTCGAAAAGTTCCCCGCGCAAAGGAGATCGAAACCGCAAAGGTTGCGCGGCGCAGTCTGGTCGCAGTCCGTGATATTCCCGCAGGCGCGACCCTGGAGCGCGACATGGTAGTGATGCGACGCCCGGGCACCGGCATGTCTCCTGCTATGCTCGGCGCGCTGCTCGACCGGCGCGCAGTAAGAGAGATTTCGGCCGGCACGATTCTGGGAGAGGATATGTTTGAATGAGGTTGAGTTCACGCAAAGGCGCGCCCAATCTATTTGACCCGCCTTTGCGTCTTTGCGTCTTTGCGTGAATCCTATTTTGACCCCAAGGGACATTCGCTTGAACATCTGGATTACGGGTTGTAGTGGTTTTCTCGGCACGAGGCTGGCCAATCACTTCGCAAAACAACATCACGTCACTGGTCTTTCGAGACGCGAGTGCGCCGCCGCAACTCGCTCCGTTTCGATCGATCTCGCAAAACGCGATTCGCCTCGCGTGATTGAAAAACTCTCCGCAGAATCCTTCGCGCCCGAAGTCGTCATCCACGCCGCGTCCAAACAACCCGGCCCGGGCGATCTCGCTGACTTCGTCGACGCAAACGTCCACGCAACTTCAAACCTGATCGAAGGATTAACACTCCAGCCACCAAGCCTGCTCGTCTACACCTCGACCTTGAGCGTTTACGGCCGGCCGGCGGTAATACCGGTCCATGAATCAGGTCCGGCAGGCGGCACGCTGCCCTACGGCGCCACCAAACGCTGGGGCGAGCAAATGCTCGAAACGTTTCAACGCTACTCGCGCATCGTCGTGCTACGCATGCCGAGTCTTTACGGCGCGGGCCAGGCTGACAGTTTTATCGATGGACTCGCACGCACCGCTCAACTCGGCGACTCGATCCAACTCTATTCACGCGGCGAGTTGATTCGCGACGCACTACACGTCAGCGACGTCGTCCGCGTGATCGAGAATTGCATCGCGCAACCGCCTGGCAACGCATTCACGATCCTGAATCTCGGCTGCGGCCAACGTCTCAAAACAAGCGAGTGGGCACGCGCGCTTGTTGACGCGCTCGACAGCAAAAGCGCTATCATTCCCGTCGATCGCGAAGCATCCCAGTTTGATCTCTACGCCGACATCTCCGCCGCGCGGCAACAGATCGCTTTCGCACCGATGTCGCCGGCCGAATCGATGAAAGTTTATGCAGATGAGCTACGAGCATGATCCAGACCACCCGCTGACGACTGCTTTTCCTTACTTTCCACCGGAGGAGCAGCAGTGGCTGGCAGGCGAGCTGAACCAGATACTCAATGGGATGCTCGCGATGGGCCCACGTGTCGCGCAGTTTGAAAAAGAGTTTGCGGCGTATTGCGGCCAGCCGTACGGCATCGCGTTTCCGAGTTGCACGTCGTCGATGGAAGCGGCGCTGCTCGCGTTTGGAGTTGGACCAGGTGACGAAGTGCTCGTACCGGTTGAGACGTTCATCGCGACGGGCATGGTCGTGTCACTCGTTGGCGCGACTCCAGTCTTCACTGAGATCTCTGAGAGCAGCTTCTCGATGGATTTTGACGATGCGTGGTCGCGTGTCACGGAAAAAACACGCGGCGCGATCGTCGTACACTTCGGTGGTTTCATCTCGCCGCAGCTTCCGGCGTTTGTCGAGAAGATGCGTGCGTCCGGTCGCTTCGTGATCGAAGACGCCGCGCACGCGCCCGGCGCAGAGTTGAATGGGAAGCGCGCCGGCAGCATCGGCGATGTGGGCTGCTTCTCGTTTTATCCGACGAAGATCATGTCAACGGGCGAAGGTGGAATGCTCGTCACTAATATTGAAGATATCGCGCGAGCGGCCAGGAGTTTGCAGCTTCGTGGCCGCGATCTCGACGCGCCCGGCGAGCTCTACGTGCGCGCCGGCAGAAACAATCGCTTCACTGAAATCGCCGCCGCGATGGGTTTGAGTCAATTGAGATCGTTGCCGGAGTTTCTCGCCAGCCGGCGGCGTGTCGCGGCGATTTACGACGAGATGCTGCTCGGTAGTGAGCTCTTCGTGCCGTTACTCGCAGAGGATGGAAGCGCGCCGAGCTACTGGCGCTACGTCGCGATTCCGACAGTTGAGATCGATCGCGTTGCGCTTCGAGATCGTCTCGCAGCGGACAAGATCACGATCGACTGGGCCTACGATCCGCCGTTGCACCTGCAACCGGTTTTTCAACGCACGATAGGCACGCATCCGGGCTTGTTGCCGCGTTCGGAGAGCATACTCGCGCGGCACATCTGTCTTCCGGTACACGCTCGTATGCGCGACCAGGACGCCGAGTTTGTCGCGCGGGCGTTGCTCGCTCACGTCACTTCTTTATCCACAGATTACACAGATTCTAAAAAACAATCTGTGTAATCTGTGCAATCTGTGGACACCATCGTCGTGAAGATTGCCATTCACCAGCCGCAATATTTTCCCTGGCCGCCTTATGTGCACAAAGTAATGTCTGCTGATATATTCGTCTACCTTGATACGGTCCAGTTCAGCAAGAACGGGGTTCAAAATCGCAATCAAATCAAGACGTCGCAAGGCGCGCAGTGGCTGACGATCGCCGTGAAGCACGAGCTTGGCCGCAGCATTCGCGACACGCCGCTCGCCTCAGCGAGTGCGACCGTGAAGCACTGGAAAACTTTGCAGGCAAGCTACGCACGCACGCCGGGTTTTCAGCGCTGGAAAGACGAGTTGCACGGTCTGCTTTACCAGGAATATCAAACGCTCGATGAGGTCGCGATTGCATCGACTGAATGGATGATCGACAAGTTGGGAATCAGTAACAAGCGCCTGCGAGCTTCCGAGATCCCCGGTGCAAACGGGCGCGCGTCGGAGCTCGTCGCCTCGATTTGTGAAGCTCTCGAAGGAGATCAATACCTGACCGGCACGGGCGCGCTCGCTTACCTGCAAGCGGAGGATTTTAAACGCATCGACTGCGAAGTTCTCGTGCAGCGCTGGCAGCCGTTTTCATACAACCAGGCACACGACGATTTCACACCTGACCTATCAACACTCGATCTTTTGCTCAACGAACCAGATAAAGCAACAGAACTGATCGAGACTGCTGGCAGTTGGGAGGCGCTCGAAAGCGTATGACCAAACGACGCGTGCTCGGCATCACTGCGATTCGCTCCGAGTATTTCCTGCAGCGTCCGATCCTGCGCGCCATCGTCGATCATCCCGAGCTGGAGCTTGAGCTCGTCGTCACCGGCGCTCACCTATCGCCGTTGCACGGTCACACAGTCAAAGACATCGAAGCCGATGGTTTTCCGATCGTTGCGCGTATCGACAATCTAATCTACTCGGATCGCGATGCCGCGCGTCTCAAAGGCGCAGCGTCACAATTGCAGGTTTTAGCTCACGTGGTTGACGAGCTACGGCCCGACTGGCTGCTCGTGCCTGCCGATCGAGAGGAGTCGATGACGCTCGCGCTGTGCGGAACTTACATGAACATCGCCACCGCGCATTACGCCGCCGGGGATCGAGTGGTCGGCAACGCTGACGACATGATTCGTCATGCAGTATCGCGTCTCTCGCACCTTTTGTTGACGACGCACGAACAGGCCCGCGAACGTTTGATCAAGGCTGGTGAAGAAGAGTGGCGCGTTCACAACGTTGGACACGCGGGTATCGATCGCCTTCGTACAACTGAACAGCTCAGCACTTCGGAGCTTGCAAGCGCGCTCGGTGTAAACGACATCGATGATCAATTTGCAGTGATCATTCAACATCCATTGACGTCCGAGATTGAAAACGCGGGACCACAAATGCGTGAAACGATGGCGGCGGCGTTGGAGCTCGGCTTGCAGACGTTTGTTAGTTACCCAAACTCGGATCCCGGCAGTCGCCGGATTATCGAAGTGATCGAAGAATTCAGCCAAAATCCGCACCAAAATCCGCGGCTATCCGTGTTCAAAAATATTCCGGATAAAGAGTTCGTGAATTTATTAAGACGCGCAACAGTCCTGATCGGCAATTCGAGTCTGGGATTACTCGAAGCGCCGTACTTGAATTTACCCGTCGTGAACGTCGGCCGCCGTCAGTCAGAGCGACATCACGCAAGCAATGTGTTCTTCGTTCCCGCTGATCGTGAAGCAATCGTGCGGCAGGTACAAGCGATTATCAGTAACAAAACCAGCGAGTGTGAAAACCCATTCGGCAACGGCCACACCGGCGAGCGCGTCGCAGAATTACTCGCTGCAACACCAATCAACGAAAGGCTCTTGAACAAAGACCTAACTTATTAATGCCAAACTGGGACGACGTTTACAGCAAAAACTTCATGACGATGTGGTACCCGCACGAGGATATCATTCGCTTCTGCGCGCGCCTGATCCAGAAACAACTCACGCACGACAAGTTTGACGTCAAGCGTCCGGTCGAGCGTGTGCTCGATCTCGGCTGCGGCAATGGTCGCCACGCAATCTACTTCGCGCGCCAGGGTTTCAAGGTGTCGGGCATCGACGTCTCGGAGCAGGCGATCAAGTGGGCAAAAGACTGGGCTAGACGCGAAGGTCTCGAAATCGACTTCCGCACCGGCTACATCGAGCATCTCCCTTACGAAGACAAAACCTTCGACGTCGTCGTCTCGCACGGTGTGCTCGACCACGTTCACATGGAAACCGCCCGGAAAGCTGCCGCGGAAGTCGGTCGCGTATTGAAACCAAAAGGCCTCTTCTACTGCGATCTGCGCTCGACTGAAGACTACGAATACGGCACCGGCGAACAGGCGGGCCAGAACACTTTTGTCGTCACTGAAGGCTACGAGCGCGGGCTGGTCCAGCACTTCTTTTCGCGCGCGGAGACAGACGAGCTATTTGACGGTCTTTTTCGAATCCTCTACAGTGAAATCACCGAGTCGCGACTCGGGCCTGACTTCCAGCGAAAATTTTCTCGGTGGGTTTTCGCCGCTGAATCGCTCTGATTTGCATGCGAATACTTGTCATAGCTCCCCATCCCGACGACGAAACCCTGGGATGCGGTGGCTCTTTACTGAAACACAAGTCAAACGGCGATAGCCTCTCGTGGCTCGTGGCGACGCGCGGCCATGAGCCGCAGTGGCCCGCCGAGCTCCTCGAACAAAAGGAGCGCGAGATCAGCGCAGTCGCCGCGGCTTACAGTTTCGACAACACTTTCCGGCTCAACTTTCCGACTATCAAGCTCGACCAGATACCGCTCGAAAAGATCATCGCCGGGATTCGTGATGCTGTCGCTGATTCGAAGCCTGACTGTGTTTACGTCAACCACGCGGGCGACGTGCATTCCGATCATCGCGTGCTCTTTGAGGCGACGATGTCAGTACTGAAACCTTTTAACAGCAACAAGCATGGGGTGAAGCGCGTTTTGAGTTACGAAGTGTTCTCATCGACGGATGCTGCGCCTGTTAATCCGGCGCGTGCGTTTTTGCCGAATGTGTTTGCTGACGTGACTGAGTTCCTCGAACAGAAGCTCGAGATCATGGCTTTGTACGAGTCGGAGTTGCAGGCGCCGCCGCTGCCACGCGCGCTCGACAGTCTCCGTGCATTAGCGCGCGTGAGGGGCGCGACGATCGGTGTCGAGTATGCCGAGGCGTTCATGCTCGTGCGCGAGGTGAGCTGATGATTCCGGTTGTCGGCTTCGGCGCGGGCGGCCACGCGAAGGTCGTGATCGAGATACTGCGATCGTTGCAGGGATATCACCTCGTTGGCTTGCTCGACGTCGAACAGGAGCTGTGGGGCAGGAATGTTCTGGGCGTGGAAGTGCTCGGCGATGATTCGATGATGCCCGGGCTGAAGCAACGCGGGGTGACTCATGCGTTTATCGGAGTCGGCACTGTTGGCGACGCACGAGCAAGACGCGGGCTTTATGAGAAAGTGTCGGGCTTCGGGTTTGAGATGGTGGCGGCAATACATGCAGCAGCGATCGTTTCTCCGTCGGCAACGATTGGCGATGGGCCAACGATCATGGCGGGCGCGATAGTTAACGCGAATGCCGTGCTTGGGAACAATGTGATCGTCAACACCGGGGCCATCGTCGAGCACGATTGTGTGATTGGCGATCACACGCACCTCGCCACCGGCGCGCGACTGGCGGGTGGTGTTCATGTTGGACCAGGCGCGCACATCGGCATCGGCGCGGTTGTGCGACAGGAGATCAAGATCGGTGCGGGCGCGATCGTCGGCGCAGGCGCGGTCGTTGTGAAGGATGTTCCAGCAGGAAAAACCGTAATCGGTGTACCAGCAAAATGAATGAGCTAGCTCGAGTAACGGTCAAACCAGAGAGTTCCGTGCGGCAGGTCATGGAGTGTATCGACCAGTCTGCCAAGGGCATCGCGCTCGTGCTCGATGAGCAACGATACCTGATCGGCACCGTGACCGATGGTGACATTCGTCGCGCGATCCTTGCCGGAATGGATCTGGAGCTCTCGATCAGTGAATTGTTGCAGCAGCGCCAACCGTGCTTTGCATCTGGCGCCATTACGGCTCCGCTCGGCACTGATGACGCGACGCTCCTGCACCTGATGACCGAGAACGACGTCCGACATATCCCGCTTGTGGATGAAGGCGGATGCGTCGCTGACATTTCTTTTCTCACTGAGCTGGTGAAGGAAATTGACTTGCCGCTGCGTGTACTCGTGATGGCAGGCGGCCAGGGCAACAGACTCCGACCGCTGACGGAAGAATTACCGAAGCCGATGCTGCCCGTCGGTGACAAACCTTTGCTTCAGTTGATTGTCGAGCAGCTCAAACAGGCCGGCATTCGCCAGGTGAATGTGGCCACGCACTACAAAGGTGAAGTGATTGCCGAACACTTCAAAAACGGCGAAGCGTTTGGCGTCGACATTCGCTACGTCAAAGAAGATCAACCGCTCGGGACCGCGGGCGCGCTCAGTCTGCTCGAAGAAGTTGACGAGCCTCTGCTCGTGATGAATGGCGACATTCTAACCCGCGTCGACTTCCGCGCGCTGCTCCATTTCCATCGCGAGCACAAAGCCGACCTGACGGTGTGCGTGCGACAGTATGAGCTCAAGGTTCCCTACGGCGTGATCGACACAGACGGCGTGAACGTGAAGGGTATCTCGGAAAAACCAGTCGTGCGTCAGTTCATCAACGCCGGGATCTACCTGCTGAACCCCCACGTGCGACGCTTGATCCCGAACGGCCAACCCTACGACATCCCCGATCTAATTGAGCGCTTGATAAAAGAACACGGCACCGTCGTCTGCTTCCCGATCCGCGAATACTGGCTCGATATCGGAAAAGTCGATCAGTACGATCAGGCAAAAGCCGACATGGCCGCAGGAAGATACTAAATCGTGTTTTAAAATTCGTGTAATCCGTGGCTAAAGATCACTACCAGTTTAAGCACGAGAGGGAACGCGAGCACGCACTGCAATCGATGCGGGCGTACCTGCGTAACAAACCCGAGCAGGTAAAATTCTTCGAAGAGATCGCCGGCCCGTATCTCAAAGACGACGTCTCGGTGCTCGACGCCTGCTGCGGGATCGGCGACCTGATCTACTTCCTGACGCAACTCAATCCGAACGCGCGCTTCACCGGCGTCGACAAAGCCGAATTTCTGATCGACGAAGCCCGCACACACTTCGCCGGCAACCCAAACGTCACCTTCGAGCGGGGCGACATCTACGCGCTCTCAGATCAGTTCGATAAAAACAGTTTCGATCTCTCAGTTTGCAAACAAACGCTCTCGTGGCTTCCTTCATACGAAGAACCGGTCAAACAGCTCATGGCCGTCACGCGCCGCGCAATCTTCATCAGCTCGCTCTTTTACGACGGCCGCATCGATTTCGAGACGCGCGTGCGCGAACACACTACCGACACTGGCCGCGACGGCTATAATGCTTTTTACAACGTCTACAGCTTCCCGATCTTCAAGGAGTTTTGCCTGAGCCATGGCGCGAAAGACGTAGTTGGCTTTGACTTCAACATCCGTCTGGATCTCCCAAAGCCCGCGAATCCGGATCGCATGGGAACTTACACAGTGCAGTTACAATCAGGCGAGCGCTTGCAGATCTCAGGCGCGCTCCTGATGCCTTGGAAGATCGTTAGAATCGATTTATGAACTGGAGCGACAAAAAGGTTTTAGTAACGGGCGCCGGTGGATTCATCGGCAGCCATCTGACCGAGCGACTCGTCGAGCTTGGCGCAAAGACACGCGCGTTTGTGCGTTACAGCTCGACCGGCTCATGGGGTTGGCTCGATCAGTCGCCGCTGAAGAACGACGTCGAGATCGTGCTCGGTGACATCCGCGATCAGGACACAGTTACACATGCGATGTCCGGCGTTGATGTGCTGTTCCATCTCGCGGCCCTAATTGCGATTCCCTACTCTTACCAGGCGCCGCTTTCTTACGTGCGCACAAACGTCGAAGGCACGCTGAACGTGCTGCAAGCTGCGCAGCGTGTCGAGTCGGAGATCCTCGTCCATACGTCAACCAGCGAGGTTTACGGCACGGCGCGAACGGTACCCATTGACGAGAATCATCCGCTGCAAGGACAGTCGCCATATTCCGCGAGCAAGATCGGCGCTGACAAGATCGCCGAGTCGTTTCATCTCTCGTTCGGTTTGCCGGTCGTGACGGTGCGACCGTTCAATACGTATGGCCCAAGGCAGTCTGCACGCGCAGTTATTCCGACGATCGTCACGCAGGCGCTCAGCGGCTCCGAGATCCGGCTCGGCAATCTCGAACCTACACGCGATCTCAACTTCGTCGCCGACACGGTCGAGGGATTCATCAAGGCCGCGGAAACACCGAAAGCCATCGGCGAGACGATCAATCTCGGCTCGGGCCGTGAAATCTCGATCGGCGACCTCGCCGCGCTGATTCTCAAGCTGATGAATCGCGAGATTCCGATCGCGCTCGAAGACGCGCGCGTGCGTCCGGAGAATAGCGAGGTCGATCGGCTGCTCGCTGACAGTCGCAAGGGTCAATCGATCCTTGGCTGGACGCCGAAATACTCACTCGAAGAAGGATTGATGGCTACCATTGAATGGATACGAAACAACAGTGAGCGATACCGAACAGGCATATACGTCATTTGAGCCCGGCGCGGCTGTGGCCGCGGGCGCTATTCCGCTCTGCGTGCCCGAGCTGCGCGGCAACGAATGGCGCTACGTCAAAGAGTGTCTCGATACGGGTTGGGTGTCGTCTGTTGGTCCATTCGTCGAGCAGCTCGAGAAGAGTGTCGCGAGTTATGTAGGGGCGGCGCATGGTGTCGCGATGTCGACCGGAACTGCAGCGCTGCACATTGCATTGCTGGTGGCGGGCGTGAAGCCGGATGATGAAGTGCTCGTTTCGGATCTGACGTTCATCGCGCCCGCAAACGCGATTCGATACGCGAACGCGTGGCCCGTGTTGATCGATGCTGAGCCGGTTTACTGGCAGATGGGTGTCGCGCGTGCTATCGACTTCCTCGAAACGCAGTGCAAATGGACGGACGGAAAGCTAGTCAATAAGATCACTGGCCGGCGTGTGAGCGCGATCGTTCCGGTGCACATTCTTGGGCATCCGGTTGATGTCGATCCGCTCGTCGAAATCGCAAACAAATACGGGCTCGCGATTGTCGAGGATGCGACGGAGAGTCTTGGCGCGGAGTATCGCGGGCGAAAGACCGGAAATCTCGCTCATATCGGCTGTTTCAGTTTCAACGGCAACAAGATCATCACGACCGGCGGCGGCGGCATGATCGTCACCAACGATCCCGCCTATGCTGCGAAAGCGAAGTATCTATCGACACAGGCGAAAGACGATCCGGTTGAGTACGTTCACAAGGAGACGGGTTTCAACTACCGGCTCACGAACGTGCAGGCCGCGCTCGGCTGCGCGCAGATGGAATTGCTCGACGAATTCATCGCGATCAAACGCGGCATCGCCGCTGAGTACGCGAAAGCATTTGCGAACGTGCCGGGTGTGACAATGATGGCTGAAGCGAGCTGGGCGCGCAGCATCTTCTGGCTGAACACAGTGCTGATCGATGCGGAAGAGTACGGCGAAGACAGCCGTGCGCTAATGAACCGGCTCGCGCGACGTGGCATTCAGGCGCGGCCGTTGTGGGAGCCGTTGCACCGATCCCAGGCTCTTCAAGGCGTGCAAAGTGCCGGCGGTGAAGTGGCTGACGATATCAATCGACGCGCGCTGAGTTTGCCGAGCTCGGTCGGGATGACTCCGGAACAAGTGCAGGAAGTGATCGGCGCAGTCTGTGAGTCGGGACGTGTAACGCGGTGACGATTGGCCGGCGCATTAGCAACTCGTGGGAACGCGATGGCCTGACAGGCACGTTGCAACGCAGCGCACTCTTCCTCCTGCGCCGCGTCGGTTGGCGTGCTGATGCGTGGTCCAAATCGCTGGACCATCGTCTGACTGAGCAGTCGATACTGCGTAAATATGGACCGTTGCTCAAACGGAACGAGAAGTTTCGCAACTGTCATAAAGGTCAGCGCTGTTTCGTGATCGGCAATGGACCTTCGTTAAATGCGCAGGACCTGACGCCGCTTGCCAACGAGATCACGTTTGTCTCGAACTACTTTCACCATCACAAGATCATCAGCGAATCCTGGCAGCCGAAATATTATTGCCTGACCGATCCGGTTTATTTCGATGGTGGCGAGCCGATCGAGCTGATGCGCGACATCGTTGCCACCGTGCCGTCCGCCCCGTTTTTCGTGCCGCACTACGCGAGTGATTTTCTTTCAAAGACCAGAGCGCTGCCTGAGGATCGGACGTACTATGTTGGGTTGTGCGGTGGACTGGAAGATGAGTGGGACGAGCTGCCGGATTTTACGCGCATCACGCCGGGTGTGCAGACGGTCGTGCAGCTCGGGATCATGGCGAGCATGTACATGGGCTGCTCGACGATCTACCTGATGGGCCTGGACCACGATTGGCTTTCGCAGGGTGGCGCAGCGAATTTCTACAGCAGCCAGCCGCAGAAAAATGCCAGCGGCTGGGATTACAAATCGCTGATGGTGGCGATGACGACGATCTGGCGCGTTTACGAAATGCATCAACGGATCGCGGAGAGATATGGGATTAAGATTGTTAATGTGACGAATGGCGGGTTCCTCGATGTGTTTGAGCGCGCCCGGTATGAAGACATTATTTTAGCCGCGGATGAACGCGGATAAAAACGCGGATAAGAATAGACAAATTGATTCGTGATCTGAAAAGTCTGATTTTCCTCGCGCAACACAAGCGCCGATATTCGCACGTTAAGATCGGCTTTGGCTCGCGTGTGATCGAATCAACCTTTGACGGCGATCAAATCGAGATAGACCGAGACTGTTACATCCGAAGATCCACCTTTGGCAAGGGCGCGATCGTCAAAGACGGGTGCGCCATCTTCGACTCGACTTTCGACAAGCATACGGCCGTCTACCGTAACTGCACGCTGAGCCGCGTGAAGTTTGGCGCGTACAGCTACGTCAACGAAAACGCCGCCATGGGACGGGTGACGCTGGGTCGCTTCACGTCGATCGGTCCGGGTTTTATCTGCGGCTATGGCGAGCATCCGACAAATTTCATCACAACCAGTCCCGTGTTCTATTCAACGCGCCGCCAGTGTGGAATTTCATTTACCGAAACGAGTCGTTATGATGAGCAACACGAGACGACCATCGGCAACGACGTCTGGATCGGCGCGCGCACGTTTATTAAAGACGGTGTGAAGATCGGCGACGGCGCACTGATCGCCGCGGGCGCGGTCGTGACCGCCGATGTTCCCGATTACGCGATCATGGGCGGCGTGCCCGCAAAGCTGATTCGTTATCGTTTCCCGGAAGACGTCGTGCAACAACTACTCGAGCTTCAGTGGTGGAACTGGAGTGAAGACCGCCTGCGAGCGGCTCAGCCGCAACTCGCGCAGCCTGATGTAAATTCGTTTTTGGAGTGGGCCAAACGCTACTGATGCTGAACTCAATCAAACAAGCGGTCAAGCGAACGCTTCCGGAAGACGCGCTCAAACTGCGTCGCGATCTCGAAGCGCGCCGCGCGTGGGAGAAGCAGGGCCGCCCGTCACCACCACCACACATCATCAAAGAAGAGCTGATCCGCGATTACGCCAAAACTTTCAACACAAATGTCCTGATCGAAACGGGAACGTACCTCGGCGACATGGTCCACGCGATGAAGAAATGTTTCTCGCGCATCATCTCTTTCGAATTGGATCAAACACTCGCCGCACAAGCCCAAAAACGTTTCGCCGGCGACAATCACATCCAGATTATTCAGGGCGATAGCGGCAAACTTCTCGGCGATTGCATCGCCACCATCAATGAGCCCTGTCTCTTCTGGCTCGACGGTCACTACTCAGGCGGCATCACCGCGAAAGGAACCCTCGAAACACCGATTAAAAACGAGCTGAGCTCGATCCTTTCACATGCAGTCGACGGCCATGTGATTCTGATCGATGATGCGCGCTGCTTCACTGGCGAGAACGACTACCCAACGCTCGACGAATTGCAAACCTTCGTCGCCGAACGTAAACGGGGCTGGCGCTTCACGGTGGAGACGGACGTAATCCGCGTTCATCCGGTCTGAATCCGAAACATCCGATTATGAAGGTATGCTTCCCAATGTGGATCGGCCGCAGGCATCAGGGAATGGGCAATGAGCTCATCCCGTGGGCCAAGGCCTTCATCGCCAGCGAGGAGCTAAACATCAAGTTCCTGCCGCCGGCGCTCGGCCTGAACGATCGTCGCTACCACGAATACTTCGGCACCTCGCGCTTCGACTGGATCTACTACGCGATTCTGAAAAAGCTACTCCCCTGCTACGTCTTCACCGAAGAAGAGTACAACTCAACAGGCGAAAAAGATTTCGCGCGTGCGGTTCGCGTCTACGCCGACAAAAAAGGCCTCGCAAACAAAAGCTCGTACGCGCTGCTGACCGAAGGCTTGTGGGGCAACTGGTATTCAGTTCGCAAAGCGCGTCACTTCGTGCTCTCGCAGCTCTATCGCACGCGCCATCTCACACACAATCTCTATCAGCTCGATCGACAGATCGCAGACAAGCGACTCCTCGTCGGACTGCACATTCGCATGGGCGACTTCCTGCCCGTCGCAAACCCGACCGATTACCAGGGACTCTGGAACACGCGCGTGCCGCTCGCGTGGTACGTAAACATCTGTCGCCAGTTGCAAGCCGCGCTCGGCGACAATGTAACGTTCATGCTGCTAACTGACGGCAGCGAAGCCGAGTTGAAAGACTTCGTCGCCGAGTTTAACCCGATCACAAACTTCGGCCAGCCGTACGCAGTCGTCAGTGATCTGCTCGCGCTCGCGACTGCGGACGTGCTCGTCTGTTCGATCTCTTCGTACAGCATGTGGGGCGTGATGCTTTCCGGCGCGCCATATTTTTGGTACTTGCCAAACTTGCGCGAGCTCGACGGCTACCTGACCCTCTGGCAGGAACGCATCGAAGGCATCGGCGATGACGCCGCCGCGAGTGAGATCCTGCCACGCGGAATTCCACTTGCTGAAAACGGACGCATTCCCGATTCCGTACTCGATTACCTGCGTTTGAAGATCAAACTCAACTCTCTTTCTCTGGATCTCGTGAAGTCGGGCGGCGTCCCCGTCGACTACGAAACGGTGCGCGAACAACAATGCATTACCACTTAATCGGCATTTGCGGAACAGCGATGGCTTCTCTCGCCGGCATGCTTCAGGCGCGCGGTCATCACGTTAGCGGCTCTGACCTGAACGTCTATCCGCCGATGTCGACAATGCTCGAACAACTCGGCATCAACGTCTTCCACGGTTACAAACGCGAGCATCTCACCCCCGCGCCTGATTGCGTGATCGTAGGTAATGCGATCCCGCGTGGTAATCCAGAAGTCGAAGAGACACTCAAACGCAAACTTCTCTATCGCTCGCAAGCCGAAGTCGTGAAGGAAGAGTTCATTCGCGGTCGACACTCACTCGCAGTCGCGGGCACGCACGGTAAGACAACGACCACGAGCATCGCCGCGTGGGTGATGGACCAGGGCGAGCTCAATCCGTCGTTCCTGATCGGCGGCGTCGCGCAAAACTTCGGCAGCAGCTTTCGCGTCACTGACAGCGATTACGTCCTGATCGAAGCTGACGAGTATGACACTGCATACTTCGACAAAGGTCCGAAGTTCATGCACTACCTGCCCGAGCTCGCAATCGTCAACAACATCGAATTCGACCACGCTGACATCTATCGCGATCTCGATGCCGTGAAACTCGCGTTTCGTCGCTTCATGAATCTCGTGCCTGAAAACGGCAGGCTGATTGCCGGTTGGGACAGTCCAAACGTGCGAGCGGTAGTCGAATCGTTTGGCGAAAGATTATTCACGCGTCTTGAGACTTTCGGTACTGATCCGAGCGCGAAGTGGCAAATACGAAATGCCGAATTTGGAGAGGGACTGTCACGGTTTGAAGTGTTCTGTGAGAATCAATCGTGGGGAGAGTTTCAGACGCCGCTCGTTGGCGAGTTCAATCTTTTGAACTGTCTTGCAGTGATCGTCGCGGCTGATGCGTGGGGCGTCAGCAAAGCGAAAATCAGTAGCGCGCTCGAGAGTTTTCAGAATGTGAAGCGACGTGCGGAAGTGCGTGGCGAAGAAAAAGGCGTGCTCGTGATCGACGACTTCGCCCATCATCCGACCGCCGTCCGTGAAACGCTGCGCGCGTTGCGAGCAAGATATCGTGATCGTCGTTTGATCGCCGTTTTCGAGCCACGCTCGTGGTCGTCGCGATTGGCTGTGTTTCAGGACGACTACGCAAACGCTTTCGCAGCCGCGGATTATGTGGTTATCGCCGCTGTTTTCGACAGTGATAAGGTCACAGAAAAGGGACGCGCGCTTGATACCCGCGCGTTAATTGACGCGATTTCGCAACAGGGAAAGCCTGCGTTTGCCTTGCCTGACCCCGGCGAAATCGTCACGCACCTCGTGCCCGAGCTTCGAGCGGGCGATGTGGTGGCTATTATGTCAAACGGCGGCTTCGGCGGCATCCACGAGCGAATCCTTAACGCCCTCCGAACTCAGTGAAAAGAACAAGTCAGGAAGAGGGGCTTGCCCCCGCTCGTCCCATCCAAGTAGCAGCGGGGGCAAGCCCCTCTTCCTGACTTGTTCTTTCCTTACTTCTAACTCAACCGGTGTCTGTTCCTTGACGCACACACTTTAACGAAATCTTCGTAACGCTCTCGCAGATTAAGTCCGCTAAAAGTTCTCTCTGTAAGCAGGGAGGCCCTCCTCAGTGAGAAACTTTTCTATCTTCGAGCGAGCCCTCAAGTTCTCCACCTCTCAGGACGTTGAGAACGTTGGTGAAATTGCGAGCCTCGCACGGCGCGACTTCCAGCGCGAAAGTTTTATCTGTCACACCACTACCGCCTCGGTCGAGTACGGTTGCCTGATGATCGAAAACGCGATTCTGCTCCGAACAAATCGCTCGGGAAGAGTCTACGCAGGCGTTGAGAAGTTTTCGCTTCTGCAACCGATCATCGATCGCTACATGCGCATCGCAGACGTATCAGAGTCGGTTTATCTGTTTGGACAGGACGATTGGCGACCGCCGCGACATCCAAACATCAGGCTCATCACACTGAATAAAGATTTTCGGCTGGCCCGCGAGTGGTTTGTAATTACCCACTCAAAATCATTGAGCTGCGCACTGGTGGCATTTGATGAGGCTGGTTCAGATTCAATGCCCGAGCAGATCAGATACTGGGCGTTGAAGACGAGTAACACGCAATTAGTTGCCGAGCTGGCGAACGCAGTTGAAGGCGTGATCGACTGGTCGCTCGCCGCTTAATTCGACTGAACAGATTCGGATTCGACCACCGGCCGTTCGACGAGTAACGGCGTTTTCATCGTGTCTTTCTGCCCGCGCGGAGTTTTCGGTGCTTCGACGTTTGATGTCAGTACGCGCCGGATCCGTCGCGGTAGTAGTTTGCCGGCGAGAAGCGCAGTCGCTCCGACCAGTTCCACCACGTCTCCGCCACCACGCCAATGCTCGCGCACGACGCGCGGATCGGTCACAGTCATCAAACGCAGCAACGTCAATGCGACGAGGTAAGCATCATCGACCTGGCCGACAAACGGCAGCATGTCCGGGATGAAATCGAGAGGCATGAAGGCGTAGAGGATCGCACCCGCGACGAGCAGCCGTTCTTTTGCAGGCACTCTCGGATCGACCATCAACCGTGCGCTCAGCAAAAGCAGGTTGGGAATAACGAGGAGCAGGTTGGTCATTCGACTTCGCAAGTTTAATTCTGACATAGCAAGCGATTATACAGAATTGTGTTTAGTTTAGAGTTCAAGCTTTAGCTTGTGTGTTTGGGGAAGAGCAGCCTAAAGGCTGAACTCTGAACTGGATTATACAGAACCGTGCTGATCCGTGTAATCTGTGGCAACATTAATGCCCATGGACATCCTCGATCGAATCCGACAGCGCGCCGCGTCAAGACCGCAACACATCGTTCTGCCTGAAGGTAATGATCCACGCACCGTGGCCGCGGCGGCCGAAGCTACAGCACAGCGCCTCGCGCGTATCACACTTCTCGGTGACGACGAAAAAATTCGCTCGATCGCACAAGATAATCGACTCGATCTCGGTGGCGTAACGATCATCGATCACAAGCGCGCAGCTGATTTCGAGAAGATGGTCGCCCTCTTTCACGATTTGCGCCGCGCCAAAGGTCTTATGGCCGATGAGGCGCGGACGCTCGTCTCAGATCCTTTGTATTACGGCAACTTGATGGTCCGGTCAGGTCTTGCGGATGGATCGGTTGCGGGTGCGACAAACACAACGAGTCACACTGTTCGTGCGGCGCTTCATTGCATCGGCGTAAGAGAGGGATTCAAGCTGGTGTCGAGTTTCTTTCTGATGGCGCTGCCGAATGCTAATTTCGGACACGACGGCGCGATGATCTATGCGGATTGTGGCGTGGTGATCGAGCCGAGCGCCGTAGAGCTTGCGGAAATCGCGCTTGCAGCGGCAGATTCCTGTCGCGCACTACTAGGAACTGAGCCACGTGTTGCGCTGCTCTCGTTCTCGACGAAAGGGAGTGCGAAGCATCGCTTGATCGATAAAGTCGTGGAAGCGGTGCGTACGGTGAAGGCGCGTGCGCCCGAGTTGCAGGTCGATGGCGAGCTGCAAGCCGATGCAGCGTTGGTTCCGGCAGTAGCGCAGTCGAAAGCGGCGGGATCGCCGGTCGCGGGCCGTGCGAATGTGTTGATCTTTCCTGATCTACAGGCTGGAAACATCGCTTACAAGGTGACGGAGCGCCTCGCGGGCGCCACCGCCATCGGACCGATTCTCCAGGGTTTAGACAAGCCCGCGAACGATCTGTCTCGCGGCTGCACGGCGCGCGATATTGTTGACGCGATTGCGATCACCGCCGTCCAGGCCCAGGCACGGAAAACATAGCCACAGATTTCACGGATGAACACAGATCTTAACCGTGTTCATCTGTGTAATCCGTGGCTTAAAGGCAACGCAGGCTTTTAGCCAGCATCAAACACCCGATTCCACAATGTATTGGCTGAAACGCACAACTGGCCTTCTCGTCATTGCGGCTCTGTTCGCACTCGCCGCCACGCAGATCTCCAGCCAGGAACCCGCGAAACCTAAATCGTCGCCACAAGCATCTCCAACTCCCGAAGACTCAGAGAAAATCTTTACTGAAGAAGTCCGGCTTCCGGTCATGGCCTTCGACGCTTACGGTCACTACGATCCGACACTCGAGCTCAACGATGTTCTCGTGCTCGAAGATGGCGTCGCCCAGCAGATCCGCAGCGTGCGGCACATTCCGGCAAACGTTCTGTTTGTGCTCGACACCGGCGGCGACCAGAGCGGCATGGGCGGCATGTCTAAAAGGACAAGTCTGACGCGCGACGTCGCGTCGCAGCTCGTGGCCAGGCTTGAAGACGGCGCGTCGATCGCAGTCATGCAATCGGCTAACGCTACGGAGATGTTGCAGCCTTGGACCACCGACAAGTCGGTTGTGTTGAAGACGCTGAAAAACAAACTGATCTCAGCGAAGCGGTCCAGGATCTCCGAGGCGATTGCAAACGCGAGTACGCAACTGAAAGATCGACCGGAGGGCAGTCGTCACCTTGTGATGATCACTGACGGCGTCGACTCGCCCGGCAGCAAAGTTGATCGTGCGGCAGCGATGAAAAATCTGGTTGCTGCGCGCGCCACGGTCCACATCATCAGTTATACAGAGTTTGTGCGACAGAAGGATCCTGACAGGTCGAAGAAAATTTCAACGGGTCAACGTCCGCCGAGCTCAGATCCGATCACGGCCACTGATCCGACACTTCCTCCCGGCACTACGCGCTCACCGTCTTTTGGTATCGGTATCAGATTCGATCCGGCGATGAAGCGCATGCGCAAGGCGTACGAAGCGGAAGTGAAGAAGAGCCAGGAGGCCTTGAAGAATGTCGCCGATGAGACGGGTGGGAAAATGATGTTGCCGCTCAACGCGCAGGAGATGTTGGTCCAGGCGAACGAAGTCGCACGCGCGATCGGCGCTGAATACGTTGTCACTTACCGTCCGAAGCGGCCACTTGCAGAAGCGAAGCCGGGCGAGTATCGACGCATTGACGTCGCGTCACGCCGCGTCGGCCTCAGCCTTCAATCTCGCCGCGGCTACATCGTGCCTCAGATGAATTAGCCACGAAAAGGCACAAAAAGCACAAAAAAGAGCAAGCTAAAGCTTGAACTCTGAACCTCTCTTTTGTGCTTTTCGTGCCTTTTCGTGGCTAATTCATCTGACGGCGGCTTCGAGGCCTGATTCCATCATGCGCATCACCTGCCGCGCGTCAAACTGATCGGGCTTGCGTATCAACGACTGCCGGTGCAACTCTTCCCAATCTTCCTTCGGTACACGATGAAACGCTTCCACGACTTTCGGATCGAATTGTCGACCTGCCCAGTCGTCTAACTCCTGTGCTGCGGCTTCGTAAGGCTTCCCACGTCGATACACGCGATCGCTCGTGATCGCGTCGAACGCATCGGCAACCGCAAAGATGCGCGCGCAGATGTCGATATCTTCGTGATGTAACCCAAGAGGATAACCAGTGCCGTCCCACTTCTCGTGATGTTGGGCCACCACGCGCGCCGCGCCTTCAAGAAACTCAATGCCGCGCAGGATCTGCTGTCCATGAAGTGGATGTTCGCGCATGCGCACCCACTCTTCTTCCGTGAGCTTCGCCGGCTTGCGCAGGATCGAATCGGGCACACCGATCTTGCCGATGTCGTGCAACAGCGAGCCAAACTCGAGCCACTTCATCTCTTCGCTACTCAAACCGTATTCGCGTCCGAGTCGCAGGCTGTAAGTCACCACGCGTTCAGAGTGCCCGTGAGTTTCTGAATCTCTGGCTTCGAGGGCCGCTGTCAGTGCTTTGAGTGTAGAACGATAGGCGCCTTCGAGTGAGTTGAGTGCTTTGTCGAGCTCTACCGTTCGCTGTTCGACAAGCTCTTCGAGATGGTTCTCATAACGCTGCTTCGCAACCACGAGATCGTGATGTTCGAGCGCGCGTTTGACGACCGCCTCGACCTGCCGGAGATCGAATGGCTTCATCAGGTAATCGAATGCGCCGAGACGCAGCGCGCCGATCGCGCTCTCAACAGTCTGCATACCGCTGATCATCACCACCACGGTATCTGGCGAAAGTGCTTTGACGTGAGGGATCATGTCGAGGCCGCTCATACCGGGCATCGTGATGTCGCTGATCACGAGCTGAAACTCGCTTTCGTGAAGGTGCGCGAGTGCTTCCTCTGCGGAGGCCGCACGCAGACATTCGTATTCTTCACTGAGGAGATCGGCGAGGATTTCGGTTATTTCGACTTCGTCGTCAACTATCAGTATCCGGGGCGACACAGTTGTCGGCATGGGTTTCTCCTGAGATAGGCAGGGCATCAGCGGCTAGAAAAGATAGTAGAGCTAAACCAGCTTGTGAGAGTTCGTGGGTAAGGGGCTGGGTAGACCCCGCCAGCACCTGGCTCCCGCATTCTAGCTGTTTTGCCAGCATTGTGGCAAACATGTTTTTACACGCGGCTCAAGTATTGAAATAGCTAGGGATAGCACAGAACCGAGCGCGGTAGCGCCGGGTAAATCGTCCCACCGAGTCAAAAAGGACGGTTTACCCGGCGCTACCGCGCTCGGTTCTGTTAATGGTTGCACTCGGGGAGGATGCGCCTTATCATGTGCATCCTTCACGCCGGAGTGGCGAAATTGGTATACGCACCAGACTCAAAATCTGGCGAGGTTCACTCCTCGTGTCGGTTCGAGTCCGACCTCCGGCACCAAACACACCCCAAATCCTGAGTGCTTGAACGGGCGTAGGCCTACTACTCCCACGCCCGCGTATTTCCTACTCGTGACACTTGGGCACGAGCGAGATGCTATCCGACCCGCGGATTTGTTGTCCGTCTTGCAAACCACCTGTAATAAACAGGCTGTCGCCGTTCGAGAACATTCCCGCAGTATTTAACTCCTGAGTTCTGAATTTCAGAACAAGATCGATGGTACCGTCGCCATCCACATCCTCGAATGAAGACCTTTCGGGACTCACACCAGCTGTGGAGAGATCACCATCATCATCGATTTGAATAGTTTGCAAATCGATCTGAGTGACATCGACAGTACTGCCCAGCACCGCGACTGAGATAACGCCGCGACTCTTGGGTTGAATGCAGTTGTTGCCGCTGCCGGGTTTGATATCAACTGTAATGGAGATGGGCTCCGGCTCTGCAGCCGCTTCTACGACGGCGATGATCGCGGAACCTATTCCTGCTCCAGTTGTTGCAATCGTACAAACTAAAGGCGCCCCTTCAGGCAGATCCACTATTCCATCCGCATTACAGTCAACACCACCGGGAGGTGCGAAAGCATTAGTTGCCGCTGCCATTGCCTGCAAATCGGCTACGCCGACGCCTCCCGACGAGATACCTATGACTTTAGGCGGGTCGAGCGCAAGAATCGCGGCAACCGTGTCGGCGAAACTCGGTCCTGGATACGGAGTCGAGCCTGGATCGCCGGGCAGGTGAAACGCAGCATCGGTCCACAACAGGAAAAGTTTTGTAGCTCCGTTTCTGAAATTAGCTTGTTGCCCTGCGGGGATACTCGCGCCTGGAAAACCGATGCCCGAAAGATCCTGCCCATTGCCGCTTGCCGCCTGGTAGAGCGCGGGTAGCTGACTTTGGGGGAGATCGAAACCTGATCTGGTAAACAGGCCATTGATAACTGCTTCCACCGCAGCCGTATCAAAAGTGAGATCGATATTTCGGCGGTAGGCCACGTCACCGCTACCCGGATCACCAAATGGCATTATTGGGTAATCCTCAAACGATCCTAAACCAAACCTGGTGTTTGGATTTGACGCTTTTAAGGTAGAAATTATCGTTGGCACCTGAGCTTTGAAATTTGGCAGGTCATCGAAAAAGCTACCTGAAGTGTCGACCAGAATGAAGATGTCGGTCGGCGGTGCTGTAAGCAACGTAAAAACGTCCCTCAGATTAGGACGCGGACCGATGTGCTCCGTCGTCGTCCCTAACTGGAGGCTTCCTGTTTCTACCAGCAATTGCCTTAATTTCGAATGGTGTAAGTGGTGTGCCGAATCGGTTGATGGCAATGGCCTGCAGGTTTGCCGCAGCTCCCGTGACTATAGGTGAGGCGCTTGACGTTCCATTGAACCCGGTCGTATACCAAAAATTACGATTCCCCGGATCATCTGGATTTGTGTAGCTGCCGTATCCGGTAGTCTGAACACTGCTTCCCCATCCCTGTAAATCAACGCGGCTACCGTAGGTCGAGAACGACTCGCGTTGACGGTCGGAACCACTGCTCGGTGGCTGTCCGGCGCCTACAATGATGGCGCCAGAATCACGCACGTTACGATTGAAGGTGGTGCCACAGGCAGCCTGGTCCAGATTCACATTTCCATTACCAGCTGCTTCCACCACTACAAATCGGTTCGCAACTGCGGTTTGTATAGCGTCGAAGACAGAGGAGATCCACTCGGTTGGACCAAAGTCTGACAAACCACAAACACTCGCTTGTTGCTCGATGAGAATGACATCGCCTGGCGAACCATCAGCTACTGCCAAAAGAATGGCATTCGCGGGGTTATAACCCAGATTGGCGGTATTCGCAGGAGCCATACGAACGTCCGCACCCCATGAAATTCCCGTGACTCCTTTACTGTCATTGTCCGCGATCACTTCCCCCAGGACTGCGGTGCCGTGATTATTGTCGCTGAAAGGATCGATGGCTGAATCCCCAGGATTAAGAAGCAGGGGAATCCCATGAACCTTACTAAGATCCTCATGGTTTTGGTTCCAGCTATATTCGACATCGTAAATCGTAATACCGGCGCCGTTACCATTGGGTTTTGTCCATGCAAACCTGGCGTCGATGCCGCCTGTACCAGCGTCGAGATAACCCTGGTTCGCGGTGAAATCAGGCGTGATTGCAGGCGGTATTTGTGGTAGCGGTACTGGTTCTGCGATCTCAATGTTTGGCACCTGCTTAAGATCGGCAAGAAAGGCTACCGGGTCTGTTCCTGGTTTCAAGCTTAGCCTAAACCACAGATTCAAATCGGGAAGTCGATTCCGAGAATGGCTTCGGCCTTTCTCTCTGATTTTGTCCAACTTGTCCTTGGGAACGTTGAAGGCCTTATCGCTATGAGTTATTGAGTTTGCGAGGTTTCGCGGAAGTACTGATTTCATCTTCGACAAATCAACGTCAGTGCCATCGCGAAACTTAACGTCAATGTCCGTCGATGAATATCCTGGCGGGAGCGAGGATCTCGTTGCGGTTACGGGTCGATTCGTGAGGCTTATGCCGATGAAGGCCATTAGCACACATGCGAGTGTGCATAAGCGTTTTATGGTTGTTCTGGGCGAGTGGGAAGGGCGGGAAGTCATTTCTGTATCTCCTAATTTTTAGAGGTAAAGGTGAAGGTAGAAAGCATGCGGTCAAACACCGCATCATGTTGAGGGTCGAGTGAGAACCTGAATTCTGCTACGTAATCATCTTTCTTGTGCTCGGCAAAATACTTTTCAGTCGCCGGCGAGGGCTGCCGCTTTCTCACAAGAATTTCTTCAGCATTAACTGTCACTGTTCGAACGGTGGTATAGGTGTGATGGACCGGAAGTGGAGGAGTCTTCTTGTAGTTGATAACGACGATGGCTATGGATTCTTTGTTTGACTTGGCCTCTGGTGGTCTGAAATACCAAACATTTTCAACCTGCTCTACCGTCCAGTTGGGAGGATATTCAACGCGATAGCCAAACTCGCCGTTCGAGTGGGTAAATACTTTCCACTCTGTGCTTTCCTGGTCCACAAAGAGGAGTAGAGAGACGGCCAGTACGCTGAGAAGAATTACAAAGTTCATGCACTATGAATGATGAAATTGCAGGAAACGTTTCTTCTATACGTTAAGCTTCAGCCACCGCTCAAGAGACGAACTGCGGTGAAAAGGGTCATTAAGCTGGATTGAACTCTGGAATTCGGAACAAACTCATTGTGCTTCTTGTGAGCTATTCAATTTAATCGAATTCTCGTCAGAATGCCGGGGGGCGGTTAGTTTGACTGAGGCGTATGGTCCATTCCGCGGGAGTTTATGGACAAATACACACTGGCACACCATTGGCTTACAGTCGGGTGGCGAATAGCCCGCACGCTTTGACAACCCACGAGTGGCGATTTCCCAGTAGCCACTTAGCTCTATTCGAATCAAACATTCCTTTGAGCCGGTTATGTTTCTCGATAGCAACTCTTTTATCTCCCGCGCCAGCCGAAAGCTTTGGCTCCTCCCTATCTTCGTGATTCCAGCCGCGCTTGGATTCTGCTTCATCATCTCCGCGCTCTTCGGATCCAACCTTACTGAACTCGTCGTTTTTCTCGTCATCGCTCAGGTAATTGCCAGTGTGGTCGTCTGGAAAAGCTGGCGCGGCACTCAGGAACAACTCGCCGGTGTCAGGCACGAGCTATCAAGCCTGCAAGGCATCGTCGACGTTTCGCGCGACGCAATCATCGGCGTTACTACCGAAGGCGTGATCATGAGTTGGAACCGCGGCGCACGCGGTATCTATGGCTACACTTCCAAGGAAGCTCTCGGCGCACCAATCTCTATGCTCTTCGATCATCGTCGCGGCCAGGAAGCTTCGTTACTGTTTGAAAAAGTCACGCGCGGCGAGAACGTCACGCAGCACGAGATGGTCCACCTCAAGAAAGGCCGCACACCGATCGACGTCTCGTTAACGATCTGCCCGATCATGGAAGGCAAAACCATGACTGGTGCTTCAGTTGTGGCGCGCGACATCACCGAGCGCAAACGCGCCGCCGGCTCTCTTGCCCAACAGGCGGCGGCTATGAAAGCCTCGATGGACGGCATGGCCATCATCGATCATAGCGGCGCCTGCATTTATCTAAACGACGCTTACGCGAAAATTTTTGGTTACGCGGATCCCACGCGACTGATCGGCGCGAGCTGGGAAAAGTTTTACTTCGAAGAAGAGCTCTGCCGCATGAAAGAGCAGGTCATGCCCGCTGTCTGGCGTGATGGCTCGTGGCGCGGCGAAGCAATGGGTCTCAAACTCAACGGTGGAACCTTCCCGCTCGAAATCTCAATCTCGAGTGTCGATGGTGGTGGTCTGGTCCAGGTCGTGCGCGACATCACCGAGCGCAAAAACCTCGAAGAAACGTTGCGCAACAGCTCGCTCAAAGACGATCTAACCGGTCTACTCAACCGTCGCGGATTGCTCAAACAGGCCGCCCCTTACTTCGACTTCGCGCGCCGCCAAAAAGAAAAACTGCTGCTGCTCTTCATCGACCTCGACGGCATGAAGAAGATCAACGACGAGTTTGGACATAACGAAGGCGACAACGCGCTCATCCAAACCGCGGCGATTCTCAATCATAGTTTCCGTAGCTCCGACATCATCGCGCGTCTCGGCGGCGACGAGTTTACAGTGCTCGTCACGGATCTGAACGCGAGTAAAGAAGACGCAATCGCGAGGCTCAACGAAAGCCTGAAAGCCTACAACGCGAGCGACACTCGTAGTCACAAGCTCTCATTCAGTATCGGTGTGGCGACGCTCGAACCGGAGCGCATGGCATGTTTCGAAGAGCTGCTCGAACAAGCGGATCAGGCGATGTACGAACAGAAGCGCATGAAGCGTCGCCGCCCATCCGAGCGAGCGCAGAACGAAGCGCAGCTCGGTCCCGATGCGATTCCGTTCGCGCTCTCGACAAATTCGAAAGCAGTTGGCAGTTATGGCACTTTCGACAACGCCGCGATCGGAATGGCAGTCGTGTCAGTCGACGGCAGTTGGCTCCAGGTGAACGAATCGCTTTGCAAACTGCTCGGCTACTCGGAACACGAGCTGCGCGCGACCAGTTTTCAACGACTCACTCATACCGAGGATCTGCGACACGTGCAGTCCCACATTCAGCGCGTGCTCGAAGGCTACGTGCCAAGTCACGAGCAGGAGAAGCGCTACCTCCACGAGCAGGGCCACACGGTCTGGGTGCAGTGGCACGTCTCGCTTTTGAAGGATTCGGAAACCGGCGCGAAGCGATTGTTCTTCCAGGTGCAGGACATCAGCGATCGCAAGAAGGCCGAAGAGAAACTGACGCAGGATACGCTGACGGGCCTGCCAAACCGCGCGCGCTTCTACGATCTGCTCAAGCTGCGCGTCTCTCGTAGAGATCAGCAGTGCGCGGTGTTGCTGCTCGACGTCGATCGTTTCAAGCTTGTTAACGACAGCCTTGGCAATGCGAGCGCGGATCAACTGCTGATACAGATCGCCCAGCGCGTGAAGACGTGCATGCGACAGGGAGACGTACTCGCGCGTGTCGGTGGCGATGAGTTTGCAGTGTTGCTCGATGATGTTTCGGGTGAGGAAGAGGCATCGTCAGTGGCGACGCGCATTCAGCAGGCGCTGTCGATCTCGTTCAACCTGCTGGGCCAGGAAGTTTACACGACGATGAGCATTGGCATCGCACTCGCTTCCGATTACGAGCAGGTGTCAGACATGCTGCGCGATGCGGAGACGGCGATGCACCAGGCGAAGGCGCGCGGCAAAGCGCGTTACGAGGTCTTCGGACACGATATGCACGGCGAGCTGATGAGCCGTTTGAAAATGGAGACTGATCTGCGTCACGCGTGCGAGCGCGACGAGCTCTTCGTTGACTATCAGCCGATCGTGTCGCTCGGAAGCCGCACGCTGATCGGATTTGAAGCGCTCGTGCGCTGGCATCATCCGGAGTTTGGAATCATACCGCCGAACGAATTTATTCCAGTTGCGGAAGAGACTGGGCAGATCCTGACGCTTGGACAGACCGTGCTGGAGTCGGCGTGTCGACAGGCGCGCGAGTGGCAACAGACTTATCCTGCCGCGTCGCCGTTGTTTGTTAGCGTCAACCTGTCAGTGAAGCAGTTTAATCAGCCGGGTCTGGTTGAGAACATCGCGAGTTTGCTGGAACGGTTCCAACTGCCGCCACGCTGTTTGAAGCTCGAGATTACTGAGTCGGTGTTTAGTGACAATATCGAAGCGGCGGTGGGACTGTTGACGCAGTTGCGAGAGCTTGGGGTGCAGCTGAGCATTGACGATTTCGGCACCGGCTATTCAAGCCTCAGCTACTTGCAGCGCTTTCCGATCGACACGCTGAAGATCGATCGCTCGTTTGTGACGCAGATGATGGAGAACGAGGAGAACCTCGCAATCGTGCGCACGATCGTCGCGCTCGCGCAGAACCTCGGGATGGATGTGGTTGCGGAAGGTGTCGAGACGGAAGATCAATTGAAGCTGTTGCGAAAGCTGGAGTGTGAGAATGGTCAGGGGTATTTGTTTTCAACGCCGCTCGGCGGACTGCAACTGGACCAATTCATCGCGACTTGTAATCTTCAGCCGGCGCTAGACCTGGTAGAGGTCGCGGCCTGAGTCTGGCACGATCAGTGTGCCGGGATCTGAGCGCATCGCTTCGTAATCAAGCGTGCGGTAATCGAGATAACCTAGATTGACGCGGCGGCAGGTTTCTTCATCCAGACCGGTCGCCATCGTGATTTGATAACGCGGGACGATCTTGCCCTGGTGGTCTAACCTTCCGGCGTACGCGACGTGCGCGAGGTGGGCCGCGATGCACAAATTCTCACGAAGCTCCGGCGACACACCCAGCATGTCTCGCACGCTCTCAAGCGGCGCATATCCATATTTCTCGATGAGCGCACCGTGAGTTTCAGAGAGCTTTGTCAGGTGTGGCGCGTAAATGATTAGCTCGCCACCTTCCTCGATGATGGCGCCGAGCTTGTAACTCGCCTTCCCGCCAACCCAAAGCTCGTCGTAATGGGGATCGAGCAGCGCGATCACACGTTTGTATTTACGTCCGGTGTAACGAATGTGAACCTGACGGCTCACTTCGGCGGCGCGCCGGAAGGATTTTTTGATATCGCCGGTGAAGAGCGCGTATGTGACCAACGCGCCGTCTTTTCTCGAGACGACTGTGTTCAGCGAGATGGTGCGCGCGGGAATTAGAGCGGCGGCCGCTTCGATTAAACGGCGCGTAGGTGTCTCGACTTGTCCGATGATGTTTTCGATCCCGGCGAGCGCTCCGAGCCAATGCGTGGTATGGGTCAACTCTGGCCCCGCGACGCCTGGAAAGAAATACTTCGCGCCGCCCGCGAAGCCCGCAACTTCGTGTGGGACTGTCGCGCCAAACACGAGCACCGTGTCGTAGATTCCGGGCGCGAGCAGCTTATTGATACTGACCGGCACAGCTTGATCGATCAGTCCATTTGTTAACTCATGCACGGTCTCAGCGCTTAACTCACCGAGCGTGATTAATTCATCCCTGACATCCCAGCGATGATCAAACAAAGATCCGCGGAAATCCGCGTTCCCGATCTTCGACAGCTTCTGCGCCGCGGACATCGGCGGGTGCGTGCCCTGTGCGACCAGCGCATCGAAAGACGCAACCCCGCGCTTTTTTAAGAAGTCATTGGCGATCGGGAAGAGCTCGTGCGTGTTATCGTCGCGCGTCTTGTCGGGAATGATAGCGAGAACACGCTCACCCGGCCGGATCACCTGCAGCGCCTGATAAAGAATCTCCTTAACGTCAGCGGCAGTTAACATAAATATTTAGCCACCGGTTTTACAATGAGACTGTTTAAGACGCACGCGCCTCTTGCACAATCTCAATAAACTGTTTCGCCCGCTCGGTAATCAACGCACTTTGCCCTTCACGAATCGCGTTGATATCAACCAGATCAGCACCAACACCGAGCGCCGCCGCACCAGCACGAATAAAATCAGCGGCAGTCTTGAGCGATACACCGCCCGTCGGCACAAGCTCGATCTGCGGCAGTGGCGCCTTCAAGGCTTTCAGATAACTCGGCCCACCAACCGCACCCGCCGGAAACACCTTCACAAAATCCGCACCAGCGTTCCACGCCTGGACCACCTCGGTCGGCGTCAACGCGCCCGGCAGCACGACAATATCAAGCTCGCGGCAACGCGCGATCGTTTCGAGATTGAGCGCGGGACTCACGATAAACTGTGCCCCAGCGGAAATGCACGCCGTCGCTGTTTCCGGATCGAGCACCGTTCCGGCGCCAACCAGCGCATCTTTTCCATAACGCTTCGCAACGTCTTCGATCACCTGCACCGCGCCCGGCACTGTCATCGTAATCTCGAGCACCGAGATCCCGCCTGCGCGAATCGCATCGATCGCGCGCATCGCTTCATCAGCGGTCGTCGCCCGCACGACCGGTATCACACCAGTCTCTTTAATATGTTTGATAACATCCGTCTTCATCGTTTTCAGCGTGCCACCCTCGCTGTTCCGCCTTTCATTACTCTCTCAACCTCAGCCAACGTCGCCATCGTCGTATCACCCGGCGTCGTCATCGCCAGCGCACCATGGGCTGCCCCACACTCAACCGCCCATTGTGGTCCACGCTCGGTGAGAAAACCGTAAATCAATCCTGACGCGAATGAGTCACCGCCACCAACGCGATCGAGTATCTCCAGATTCTCTCGCACCGGCGCCTGGTAAAGCTGGCCTTCGACGTAACAAACAGCACCCCAGTCGTTGATCGTCGCGGTCTTCGCATTTCGCAGTGTCGTCGCTACGACTCTGAAGTTTGGAAACTCAGCCACTGCTCGCTGGATCATGCGATGAAATCCCGTGACGTCGAGTTTCGAATGGTGTTCGTCCTGTCCTTCAACTTCGAAACCGAGCGCGGCAGTGAAGTCTTCTTCGTTACCGATCATCACGTCAACTAGCGGCGCCAGCTCGCGATTGACAGCAATCGCACGCGCCTGCCCGCCAATCGACTTCCAGAGTGATTCGCGATAGTTGAGATCGTAAGAGATGATCGTGCCGTGTTTGCGGGCGACCTCCATTGCCTCACGCGCCACCGCGGGCGTGCTTTCCGAGAGGGCGCAAAATATTCCACCCGTATGAAACCATCGTGCGCCTTCTGCACCGAAGATCTGTTCCCAGTCGATGTCACCAGGCTGCAGTTGCGAAATAGCAGTGTGACCACGATCCGAGCAACCCGCAGCCGCGCGCACGCCAAAGCCGCGCTCGGTAAAGTTGAGACCGTTACGAACCGTACGCCCGACGCCGTCAAACTTCACCCATTTCAAGTGAGACTGGTCCACACCGCCCTGGTAGATCAGATCCTGGACCAAGCGGCCCACGGCGTTGTCGGCGAGCGCCGTGACCACGGCAGCTTCCATTCCGAAGCATCGTTTAAGCCCGCGCGCGACGTTGTACTCACCGCCACCTTCCCAAACCTGAAAGTTACGCGTCGTCGACACACGTCCCTCACCAGGATCGAGCCGCAGCATCACCTCACCGAGACTCACAATATCCCAGCGACAACCACTCTTCGACTTTGCCTCTAAAACGCTCATAAGATCTTTAGCCACAAAAAGGCACAAAAAGCACAAAAGGTTTTTCTTTTCTGTTTTGCGCTTTTTGTGCCTTTTTGTGGCTCATGTTCTTCAAAGATTAGCGGGGTCGAGCTTGGGTGACAATAAATGAAAAAGAAGTAATGCCACAAGGTAGGCCGAGGCGGCAATGATGAAGATGGGTACGTAGCTGCCGGTCCGCTCCAGTATCTCGCCTACCAGACGCGCGATCATCATGCCGCCCACCGCACCCGCCATCCCGCCGATGCCGACCACCGATCCGACTGCACGTCGCGGAAACATGTCTGACGTCGTCGTGAAGAGATTGCATGACCAGCCCTGGTGCGCCGCAGCCGCGAGCCCGATCAGCACAACTGCCACCCAGAGATTTGATGTCTGTGCCGCGAACACGATCGGCACAACTGCAAGAGCGCAAAGCAACATCGCGAGCTTCCGCCCCGCGTTGACGGTCCAACCGCGCTTGATCAGCGACGACGAGAGCCAGCCGCCGCCGATGCTGCCGATGTCTGCCATCAGATAAACAACGACGAGCGGCGGTCCAAAATCTTTCAAACTCAGACCGTGGCGTTTGTGCAGAAAGTCAGGCAGCCAGAAGAGGTATACCCACCAGATCGGATCCGTCATGAATTTCGCGACCGAGAAAGCCCATGTTTGCCGGTGCGGCAGCAGGCTGCCCCACGGAATGTTGACTGTGCTGTCCGGCGGATCGCTCTGAATGTATGCAAGCTCGGATCTTGATAGCGAAGGGTGCTCCTCAGGGCGTCGATATATCAGGAGCCAAGCTACGAGCCAGATGAATCCGATCGCACCTGTGACGATAAATGCAGCGCGCCAGCCCCACGCGATCGTGATCACCGGCACGACGAGTGGCGTCACGAGCGCGCCGATGTTCGTGCCGGAGTTAAAGATTCCCGTCGCGAGCGCACGTTCTTTTTTAGGAAACCACTCAGCGACAGTCTTAATCGCTGCCGGAAAGTTTCCCGCCTCGCCGAGACCGAGGAAGAAACGCGCGGCACCGAAGCCGAGCACGGTGTGAGCCAAAGCATGGGCCATCGCCGCCGCACTCCAGAAGACGATCGCGAGTGAGAAACCTTTGCGTGTGCCGATGCGATCGATCAGGCGTCCGACGCCGAGCAGACCGATCGCGTACGCCGCCTGGAATGAGAAGACGACCCAACTGTAGTCAACTTCGCTCCAGCGGATTTCGTCGTGGATCGTTGTTTTGAGTATGCCGATGACCTGGCGATCGATGTAGTTGATCGTCGCGGCGAAGAACAGGAGCGCGCAGATGACCCACCTGAATTTAGCCACGCATTCACGCGGATTAACACGGATCGAAACAACTGCTTCTGATCTGTGTTTATCCGTGTCTATCCGTGGCTCAATCATCTCCCCATCCAGCCTCCGTCGACGACCAGTACGTGGCCATTCACGTAATCACTCGCGCGTGAGCAAAGAAACACTGCGGCGCCAGCGACGTCTTCGGGTTCGCCCCAGCGACCGGCGGGAATGCGTTCGAGGATTTGGCGGTTGCGTGTTTCGTCAGCCTGAAGCGCTGCCGTGTTGGTCGTGCGCATGTATCCGGGCGCGATCGCGTTCACGTTGATCCCGTGTTTGGCCCACTCGTTTGCGAGCGCCTTCGTGAGCTGCGCAACCCCGCCTTTCGAAGCGGCATACGCAGGAACGGTGATGCCGCCTTGAAACGAGAGTAGTGAAGCGATGTTGACGATCTTGCCGCCGCGCCCGCTGTCGATCATCTGTTTGCCTGCGAGCTTTGAAAGACGAAACACACTCGAAAGATTGACTTCGATTACGGCCGTCCAGTCGTCGTCTGAGTAATCGACTGCAGGCGCGCGTCGAATCGTGCCCGCGTTGTTGATCAGGATGTCGATGCGTCCGAAGCGATCGAGTGTTTGGGCTACGAGATGCTGGGCTGTTTCGGCTTTGCTGAGATCGCCCGTGATTGGATAAGCAACGCCACCCGCGCTCGTTATTCGATCGCAGGTTGACGCAGGCGAGTGTGTGTTGCCGTGACAAGCTACGTGGGCGCCTGCTTCGGCGAGCGCGATCGCGATCGCGGCGCCCAGTCCGGTCGACGCCCCGGTAACCAAAGCAGCGCGCTCGTGTAAGTCAAACAGAACCGAGCGCGGTAGCGCCGGGTCAAGATCATTGTGCGATGTGTTCATTTAAGTTTGACCCGGCGCTACCGCGCTCGGTTCTGTAGGAAATCTTCACGCAGCGGGGAGAAGATATCGATCAGCACCACTTCCTCATCCATCATCGTGGCGCCGTGCCAGCAGTTTGACGGGAAGTGCAGCACATCGCCGGCGGACGCGATCTGTTCCTTGCCCTCAATAAAGAACCGTACGCGACCGCGCTCGACGATCGTCATCTGCTCGTGTGGGTGATCGTGCTCGGGAGTCACCAGAAACGGCTTGAAACGAAAACGACAGATCATCATCCGGTTGCCGATGAACATCTGTCGCTCGATTCCCTCGGCCGGGTGCTCGACGGGAATGTTGGACCAGTTCAAATGCCGCGCAAAGTGGTTACCGTTCCCGTTTCCATTCTCAGAAGTGGTGGTAGACATTTTCCGTGTTCTCTACTTCTTGTCGCTAACAGCTTCCAGGCCCGATCCGCCGGCAGCGTATTCGGGTTGCACGTTCACAACACCGTACAGCCGATCCTCACCTTCTCTGACGGCCGCCATCATCCAAAGGAAGTTGATCTGGCCGCCCGGCGCAGCGACGTTCGGGTGATAACCCTGCGGCATCAACACGCAATCGCCCTCACGTACGACCTGGACCAGCTCAGGCTTATTCGGATCCGTGTAAACAAACTGCACTCCAAACGACGGCGACGGCATGTCGATAAAAAGATATGCCTCCTCGAGTAGTTTTGAATGTTCGTGTGGGGGCCACGACGTCCAGTTGCCGGGCGTCGAGAAAGTCACACCAGCCATGATGCGGCCGGCTTCGACATTCGCGCCGATGAGCACGTTCAAGTCGCGCTCCGCGGGTGGCTTGCCGGCGATCAGGTGCAGCTTCGGGTTCTGCCGCACTTCTTTGTACGAGACAAACCTTATTGGATAGCGCTTCTCGACGGGGGCTGAGACTTCAGCGAGATCGCAGCCGTCTGTGGTGCTTACTTCGATCTCCGAGTCACGTGGCGCGTAGAGCGCATCGTATCTATCGAGATCGAATGTTTCGCCTTCAGCGCGTACGGTTGCTTTGCCGTTGAGGCAGATCAGTCCGACTTCATGATCGTTGTTGTTGAACTGCAACGGTGGATCACCAGCGGCGAGCGTGATGCGGCCGTAATGGAGAAAACGCGCGGCGGTCGTGCCGGGCTGAACTGCCGTGCGGCGTCCTTTGCCTTCGTGCGTCTTGGGTACGAAACACGTCTCCGCGGTGATTGGGTTTTGCTTTACTTCCTGGTCCATCAGTAACTCCTTGATTCAACGTTTAGAGTTCAGCCTTTAGGCTGTGATTTTCAGTCAACAAGCTAAAGCTTGAACTCTGAACTCTTACTTCGGCGTAAGCGCGATCTTATATTTCAACGGCGCCTGAACATCCCGCGCCTCAAATACGAGATGCAACGGTATCGCGCCATGCACTCCACGTCCAAGCGCGCTATTGCCACTCGCCACGATCGACGTCTGCAACGGAAAATTCGCGTCGAGCATTCGCACCTCGATCGATCTTTTCCCAGAGCTGAATCGATCCATACGCGCGTTTTTAATTACGTCAGTTTCAACCTGATCGTATGTGCTCGGCACCGCGAGCCGCCAGCGACGAATAGTAACTACGCCTTTTGCACTCAATGTTTCTTCGCGCGTTAAGGTCCCATTCTCGATTCGCCAAAAAACCTCGCTGATCAATCCAACGTCCTGCACCTTCCCGGACGGCGTACCAACAACGGCCCATTTCGTCCAACGCACACGCAACGACAGACCATCACTGGCCGGCTCGATCTTATCTGCCCCATCCGTCGCAACCACAGTACGACCATCAGCGAGCTCAACGTACGGCGTCAGCACCGGATAGATCTGCTCAACCGGCGCGGCGAACCCCGGCAGTCCATGCGGCGCCGGCAAATAGTCAGACATGCCGGGCTTTGGACCTGTCGTGATCGGCAACGCGAATCGCAACGCACCCTGCCTCACAACCCACACACCCGCCGATCGCTCAGGCGACTTTCTAAAAAACTCAAAACGGGCCACCGACGGCAGTGCCGGGACCAGCGGAAACGTCGCGATCCCTTCCTTCTCCAACGCGTTCATGATCGGCGTGTGGGAGTTTGCAAGCTTTCCAAAGAAGCCCGTCGTCTGTTGCCACTCACGATCGCGCGAGATGTACCCGTAGTTGCCGCGCCCGAAGGCGAAGATCGAGAGCAGGTGCGCGTCGCTTCGATAGTCGTGCAGCAGGTAATTCCACGCCTGGTAATAGAGCGCGGCGATGTCCGCGAGTGGCGCAGGCCTAAACTCAGGGTGCGACGCCAGAAACCCTGCGATCTCGGGCGTGTCGAGATAACTGACCACGCCCTGGCTGCGCCCCCAGTTGTAACCATAGCCATCTTCCGAAACGACGTCCCACCAAAGGCGCATCTGGACCATCAACGACGGCCGCACTTTGTCCGACAGATCTTTGCGCCCGGCGGTCTCCGCTGCTTCCCAGATGTAGCGCGCGTACTCGTTTGAGTAACGATCGAAACGTCCGGTTGGCGGCGCGTCGTCGGCGTAGAGATTTCCTTCCGTAAACTGGACCGCAGCGCGATCGAGCAGCTTGTCGAGAAACGCGCGATCGTTCGAGATGCCAAGCTCGTAACCGATACTCGCGATGCGCGCCGCGACGCCGAGATAGTTCTCAGCGAGATTGATCACGCGATTCGTTTTCGGATCGTAGAAGCGCTCGGGATTCAGCAACGAGCGCCACGCCTTCTGCTCCTCCGGCGACAAGCTCTGCCAGAGAGGATTCGTTTTCAAGTCGCGTCCGAAGTGTCGCAAAGCAAGCGCGGCGTAAAGCTGTGAAAACGCTTTGCTGCCCGCGCGCGATTCGATCAAACCGATCTGGCCCACCCACTTCGCCAGATCGCGTCCCGCCAGCTCGCGATTGCCGGTCGTCTCCGCGTACGCAGCGAGCGAGCGCATAAACGTGCCCCACGAAAATTCACCCGTGGTCGGCACACCGAGAATTCGATCCGGGGGCGGATCCAGCGAATTGATCGCGCTCAAGTGCGCGGCGAGCTCCTTACCAAGAAACGTATTGACCTCGTCGCGTAAACTCGCGGTCGTTACAGTACTCGCACGCGCCTGGGCAGCAACACAAATGGAAACACAGATGACACAGATAAAAACGGATTTTATTCTTCTGATCTGTGTCATCCGTGTAATCTGTGGCTAGAAAGTCAGTTTCAGTCCAAACTGAATATTCCTCGGCGGACCGGAAGTTGAAATCGTCCCGAACGCCGCGCTGCTGAGATTGTTCTCCAGATCCCGGAAATTTGTCCGGTTGAAAGCGTTAAAGATATCAGCCTGGAAGCGCAGCTTGAACCGCTCGGTCAACCTGAAGTTACGACGCAGCGAGAAGTCCCACGTCTGCGCGCCCGGGCCCAGCAGCGTACCGACGCCGCAAGTGCCGCGGCGCGTGTCGGGCGCAATCGCAAACGCGTCACGCCTGGCCCAACTGTTTGGACCACGCTCGCCATCCTCGAACAGCGTCTCGCTGCTGACACAATCAGCACGACGATTTCCAAATACCGAGTTCGCCGTTCCCGTAACGGTCAGGTAAGGACCCGATTGTAACCGCGTCACCCCGCTGATCTCATAACCGTCAAGCACCGCCTTAACAAAACCGTGCGTGCGTGCAAACATCCGCACATTGTAAGTGTACGTGAGCGCGAAGACGTGACGCCGATCGAACGTGGCCGGTCCATAATTGAATTTCCGGTTGAACGGATCCTCCGGATTGTCGTTGAAGCCGCTCGCGTCTGTCAGCACCTTAGACCACGTGTACGAAGTCGTCATCAACAGATCGCCTTTTCGCTTCGTGGCGTAAAGCTGCATGCCGTGATAGTTCGACGTCGAATCGCTCATGCGCATTCGGATCGCGGTGTAGCCTTTGAACGGCCGCAGCGCGTTGACGTTGATGTTTGGACCTGGAGGAAGATTCGCGCGAAGCTGTTCGAAGGTCGGCTGATTGACGTCGGGCTGTCGAATCAAATGCCGGCCGAGATTACCGACGTAAGCAGCCTCCGCAAAGATCCCGTACGGCAGCTCGCGCTGCACACTAAGGCTGTAGCTCATCGTATAAGGCGTGTCGAGATCCGGATTCACCGCGTTGATCTGGGCGAACGGCGCCAACGTGGTCGAACCGCCGGTGATGTTGCTCAGGTTTGCGTTTTGAAACTGCGCGCTCGTCGCGAACGGCGGATTGCTCAGCGACGGGAAGATCAAATTTCCTTCGATGCGATCGTAGTACATGCCAAAGCCACCGCGAATCGAAGTCTTGTTATCGTCGAAAGGTGAATAGGCAAAACCGGCGCGCGGCATGAAGTAATGATGACCTTGGTAAAGTCCGCGCGGTGCGCCGGTCGGCACGGCTCGCACGTCAGCACTGTCGCCGCCGGGGACGCGTCCGAACTCTTCAGTAGGCACACCGTCACCGGCGCGTACGATGCCGTTGAAACGATTGCCACCTCGGGTCGGATCGATGTTTCCGCTCGCGAGAATCGTGACGGCCTGCGCCGGGTTGTAAAGTGATGGATCGAAGTTCGCGAGATTGTTGGCCTGCGTGTAGATCGGCTGGCCAAACTGGTAACGCATGCCGAGCTCGAGACTCAGCTTTCGATTAACTTTCCAACTGTCTGCGACAAAGGCTTCCGTTTGCGTGAAACGGAAAAAGCCCACCGGATCGAGGGCTTGTTCGCTGTAAGTTCTGAAATTTCCGAGCAGCGCATCCGCGAAAGAGTTGTTTGAGGTGCGCGTGTTGCCGCCGGTGTTGAAATCGACCTGGCCGGCGTAAGTCGTACGCGCGTTTTGATCGATGCGATTGCGCGTGACGCTCAGGCCGGTCTTAAGCGTATGGTTGCCGCGCACGAGCGTGATCGTATCGCTCGCGTTGATGTCAGTTGTAGGAGACACGAGGGAACGCGCCGCGCCGAAAAAGCTTGCGAAGCCGTTGATCGTCGTGTCAGGAACCGAGTTTTCGAATCTGCCGCCGTTAAGGAATAGTTGCTGGTATTGGAAGCCGTAAGTCTCGCGCTTCCAGAGATCCCCGTCCGGTGGAATTCGTTGGGCCACTATCGCGCCGGTCGCCTTTGCTTCATTAATAAAAGTCGGGCTGATCATCCAACTGTGCGATAGCTGGATCGAAGTTCCCGGACGCATGCGCAGGCTCGGAATGGTCGGCACCTGCGTGGTGATGAACGTGCCGAACGGATCGATCAAAACGTTCTTGTCGTGAATGTAACGACCGTAGAGCGTGTGCTTCGAGTTGATGCGATAGTCGATGCGGAGCAGGTCTTCGCGATAGTCGAGAGGGTTTGGCTGCTGGAATGTGATGTTGTTGCCGACGGGGCTGTTTGTATATGCAGTGGCAAGACCGATCGCAGTCTGGTAAACATTCGCGATAGCGCGGCCGTCAGTAGTGATGCGGTTTGTCGGAATGATGTTGCGCAACGCGGTGTTGTTGCCGCCGAAGCAACCCGTGCGATTCGCCGGTGTGGTAACCACACCCTGAGCATTGATAACCGGGGCAACGCAGGTGTTCGCTGCATTGTTCGGATCGCGCAACACGCCGTCGTCAGCAGTGCCCACGGCGCCGTCTGGTCCACGCAGGCGGAAAGAAAAGTCGCCGTTCAACTCAGCGAGCGCCGGAACGGTGCGGCGTTGCGCGGCCGACAGACGGCGGATGTATTTCCATTCCTGGCCGCCAAAGAAAAACAATTTATCTTTGAAGATTGGGCCACCGAAGCTGTAGCCGAAATTGTTGAAGCGCAAGGTCGGTCTGACTGGCGCGAAGAAAGAGCGTGCATCGAGTTTGTCGTTCCTCAAAAACTCGAATGCGCTGCCGTGAAAGTCGTTGCCGCCGCTGCGCGTGACGAGACTCACCTGCGCGCCGGAGTTGCGACCGTACTCGGCTGAGAAGTTTGAAGTCTGGATTTTGACTTCCTGAATGTAGTCGATACCGAGGTTGTTGACCTGGCTCGCATTGCTGCCGGATTGTAAGTTAAAGCCGCCATCGATGGTGACGTTGTTTGTCTGGCCGCGGTTGCCGTTGATCGACTGGTTGTTGGTTGCAAGACTCGTAGTCAACTCGAGCTGATCGTCGTTGAGCAACGCGACGCCGGGCACGAATGAAAGCAACTGAATGTAGTTGCGACCGTTCAATGCGAGGTTCTGCACCTGCTGCTGATCGATCACGCGCGAAACTTCGCCGGAGGTGGTGTTGACGGTCTCACCAGCCGCGCCGACGATCTCGACTGTTTCCGAAACTTCACCGACTTCGAGTTTCATATCGATAGTGAGTCGCGCATCAGCCGTGACGCTTTGGCCGGAGACAAGGGCTTTCTTGTAGCCTTTCGCTTCCGCTTCGATCGTGTAGACCGCGACCGGAAGATTCGTGATCGTGTAGAAGCCGTTCTCATCGCTCGTCACCGTGCGTTCTGAGTTGTTCGCGCTGTTGATGACTTTGACCGATGCGTTCGGAACGGCGGCGCCATTCGCGTCCTGCACCGTGCCGGATATGCGACCGACAACGGTTTGGGCTAGTGCCGGTTGAGAAGCAACGAGGATGATGGAAAGTAGCCACCAGAGTCGGGTTTGTTTAGAGCCTCGCATCGATCTAGGACCTCCAAGGGAAGATTTTTTAGCCACAGATTACGCAGATAGCTTCGCCAAACGGATTTCTAAGCAACCATCGGGGCCGCAAAGGCTGGTGCGGCCACGAGGGCAACTGCGCCGCGCAGGCGCGGGTGATCTTCCGCGGGCACGACGTGGATTTCGGTCGCGCCGCCAAACTCGGTTAAGGTACGCTCGCGTAGCGCACTGCGCACGATCGGCTCGATCAGGCTCCACGCAGTCGTGATTTCGCCGCCGATGTAAACGCGCGCGGGATCGAGTGCGTTGACGATCGAAGCGAGGCCGAGACCGAGGTAACGTGCGGTCGAGTTGAGGGCAGCGAGTGCTTTTGCATCGCCTGCGCGCGCACGCGCGATCAAGTCTTCAACAGTGAAGCTGGCGGTTTCAGAATCACGCGGGCGCGGATCAGTCAAGTCGCGTCCGAAGTAACGCGAGAGAGTAGCCAGGTTCGAAACGTACGCTTCCCAGCAACCCGTCGCACCGCACGAGCACTTTGGACCATCGATACTCAACGGCACGTGACCAAACTCACCGGCGGTGTTGTGACGTCCGCGCAGCACCTCGCCATTCACGACGATGCCAACACCGACGCCGTCCGAGACGCTCACGAAGACCGAATTTCCTGAAGCAATAACGTCGCTGCGCGTGGCCCAAAGTTGCGCGAGGGCACACGCTTTACCGGAATTCTCGATGTGGACCGGAATGCCCAACGCTGCGGCAAGCGGATCGCGCAGGCTGACGTCGCGCCAGGCCAGTGTCGGCGCATGGACCACACGACCCTTCGTCGGCTCAACCATGCCCGGAACCGCCACACCGACGCCTTCACAAGCGTGGTAATCGGTGAGTATTTGCTTGATGCGACGAGCGAGCTCCTGGATCAAAGTATCGACGTCGCGATTGGTCTGAAAACTGCTGACCGCGCCGAGCTGCCGGCCTACAAGATCGGTGACCAGGATGTAAGTGCGCGACGCGCGAATATCGACTCCGACAACGCAGCGCTCGCGAGAGTCGATGTAAAGAAATGTCGGACGGCGACCGCGGCCAACTAACTCACCGAGCGCGCCCTCGAAGATCAGATTTTCGCTCAACAGCTCGCTTACCAGCAGACTGGCAACGCCGCGCCGCACGTTCATCAGCCGGGCGAGGTCAGCGCGCGAGACGGGCTGGTGTGCGCGAATGAGGTTAAGAGCGATCTGCCGGTTGATCTCGCGGCTGGTACCGCGCCGGGCGACCGTGAAATCGTGTGGGTTGATCTTGCGCATGAGCGATATTGTTCTTTGTTAAGACTAATTAGACTAACTATCTACAGGCTAAATGACAGACCTGTTTTATTCTGGTTTATTTGGGTAACTGGGACGAACGAATTTGTCTAAACGCGGAACATATACTCTTCCGGCTAGCGGGCTGTCAAGTTTTTTGTTGTTTTAGACGCTGATTTTCGCGGCTGAGCGCGGATCGCGGCCTCGGCGAGCGGGGCCATCACTACATAGCCTTGCGCGTTGGGATGAAGGCCGTCGTCACTCAACTCATTTTTCAGAAAGCCTTTATCGTCGACCATTGCCGAGAAGTAATCGAGATAGGTGTGGTGACGCGTGGCGGCGTACTGTTTGATCCACTTGTTAAGCTCGAGGATCTGCGCGGGTGGACGGCGCACGGTCTGCACGATCGGCTTACCCTCACGCATCTCATAGTCACTGACCGGAAGCACCGAAGCGAATACGACACGGATGCCGTTCGCGGTGGCGAGCTCTGCCATCGACATGAGATTGTCTTCGATTGCGTCGAGCGTAGTTGGACCAGTGTTACCGGCGAGGTCGTTTGTGCCTGCGAGTATCACGACAACTTTCGGTTTTAGAGCGATCACGTCGGGACGAAAGCGGATGAGCATTTGCGGTGTTGTTTGCCCGCTGATACCGCGATTGATGTAAGGCTTGCCCGGAAAGAAGCCGCCGTATTTGGGGTCGTCCCACGAGTCGGTGATCGAGTCGCCCATGAACACAACGCGCAGCTCGTTCTTCGCCGGCGCCGGTGACTTCTCATTGTCTTCACGATAACGAGCGAGCGCCGGCCAGTCTTTCAGCCTCGTCTCCGCTCTATCGAGGCGCGTCTTCATCTCAGCACAATCAGAGCCCGCTGTCGCCTGCCCCAAGGCAATACCGCACACCCAAATCACAATGACAAACACCGCCACCAATCTCACGCTCATCTATCTCTCCTTTTATGTGCTTTTTGTGCCTTTTTGCGGCTAATTTCGAGATCTCCAGCGATCGATCGCCACCGCCACAACAATGATCGCACCGATAATGATCTCCTGAATGTAGTTGGGCCAACCCACCTGCTGACAACCGTTGCGCAGGAACGCCATGATCAGCGCGCCAATCATCGATCCCAGAATACTTCCCTCACCACCACTCAAACTGCCGCCACCAATCACCACCGCTGCGATGATGTCCAACTCCGATCCCGCGGCGACTGTCGGATCGCCTTGTCGCAAACGCGACATCTGCATCACGCCAGCGAGTCCAAACAACAGTCCCGCAATCCCATAAATCCAGATCTTGAGCCTGTCAGTAGCGATGCCACACGCGCGCGCCGCCGCTTCGTTCGAGCCAAGAGCAAACACGCGCCGTCCAAACACCGTGTTACGCAGAACAATTGCCGCACAAACAGCGAGAATGATCGCGATCCACACGCCCGGCGCGACGAGCAGCCACGATGGTTTCGGAAACATTACCAGCAGCTCATTTAGCCACGTGCCCGGCATATTAACCGTCTGTTGATTCGCCAGCCACTTCGCGACACCGCGCGCCACGCCGAGCATCCCAAGCGTCGCGATGAACGGCACCACTTTCAAGCGCGTGATCACAAGTCCATTAATCACACCGACGATCCCGCCAACTAAAATTCCGCTCAACAAAGCGACTGACGGCGGCAAGCCTGCGTTGATGGCGAGCGCGGTGACGACACCGGTCAAAGCGATCGTCGATCCCACAGCGAGATCGATACCGCCGCTGATGATGATCAAGGTCATTCCGATCGCACCGATCGCGACGATGACTGTTTGCGAGAGGACGATACGAAGATTGTTTGGTGAGAGAAGCCTGCCCGGTGTATCGACTAATAACGAGAAGACGCCGATCACGAGCAGCAGTCCGAGCACCGGCCCGAGACGGTTTAGATTCTGTTTGAGATCAACCATTCAACGAAGACTTAGCCACGGATTACACGGATGAAACCCGGATTATTTTAAATATTGGTCCAGTGGCGGATGGATTAACGCGTTCACTTCCGGTGATTGCAGGTTCTCTTTCGTCACGAGCATGACGCCCGTATCGATCTTCTTCTCAACCGGTTTGCCGAGCAGGCGGTCAACCATCGTGCGCACGCCCAGGTAACCCATGTTGAACGGGTTCTGCACGACGATGCCGTGCAACTGGTTTGCGTTGATCGCGTCGATAAATGCCTGGCTCGAATCAAAGCCGACGAACGAAACCTTCCCCGCCTTGCCGATGTCCTGAAGCGCGAGCAACATCCCCGCCGTCGATGACTCATTCGGTGTGAAGATCCCCTGCACCACGTCGCCAAAACGATTCAACAGATTTTCTGACGCGCGCTTCGCCGTATCGCGTGTCGCGCCCGCGTACTGATCCGTCGAGACGAGCTCGATCTCCGGAAACTTTGCTTTCATTTGTGAGATGAAACCCTCTTCACGCTCCGTCGTGCTCGCGGAGCCTTCCGCATAACGCAGCACGAGCACCTTGCCTTTGCCGTTCAGCAGTTGGCCCATGCGATCGGCGGCGAGGGTTCCGCCTTTGCGATTATCAGTGGCGACGAAGCTTACAAAGTCGTCCGACTCCAAGCCTGAATCGATGATCACAGTCGGCACGCCCGCACGCTGAGCGTCGGCGACGGGTCGAACGAGCGCACGATTGTCGAGAGGCGCGAGTACGATGCCGCTCACGCCCTGCGCCGCGAAGCCTTCCACCACCTGTATCTGCTGTTCGCGATCGTCTTCACGCAACGGGCCCTTCCAGATCACTTCGACTTCGGTGCCTTGCGTCGTGAGCTCTTGGGCGGCTTTGTTGCTGCCGGCGTGAATGCTCTTCCAGAACTCGTGCGTCGTGCCTTTCGGGATCACAGCAATAATGAGTTTCTTCTTTGCGTTGCCGGCGGTTGGACCACCATTTGGCGTGCACGCGATCGCGAAAGTCGGAACGAGCAATAGCAGAAGTAGTTTGCGCATGATGTTTTCCTGTTAAGAGTTTTCGGGACCGACCACTGGATTTCCCAAACCGCCCATACCTTCGATCAGTACTTCCATCTGATCGCCGGGCTTCAGAAATACCGGCGGGTTGCGTGCGAAGCCGACGCCCGGAGGTGTGCCCGTTGCGATCACGTCTCCCGGCTCAAGTGTGATCGACTCCGATAGAAACTCGATCAGCGCGGGCACACCGAAGATCAGTTGATCCGTGTTTGAATCCTGCATCGTGTGGCCATTCAGCACCAGCTTGATCGACAGCTTGTGTGGATCCGGGATGGCGTCGGTGGTGACAATCGTCTGGCCCATCGGCGCAAACGTGTCGCACGATTTTCCGCGCTGCCACTGCCCGTCGGCAAACTGGAAATCGCGCGCGGTCACGTCATTGAAAGCCGTGTAGCCTAACACGTAATCGTATGCGTGAGCGGCTTTGACTTGCTTCGCGCGGCGGCCGATGACGACCGCGAGCTCCGCTTCGTAATCGACTTGTTGACTCGTCGCTGGCAGCACCACCGGCTCACCAGGCGCGATCACCGCGGTTGAGAACTTGGAAAACACGACTGGCTTTTCGGGAATCGGCATCCTGCTCTCGGCGGCGTGATCGCGATAGTTGAGACCAATGCAGATGATCTTGCCCGGGCGCGGCACGGGCGCGAACCAGTAAGCATCGCTACTCGGAACGAGCCAGCCTCTGTCGCGTGCATCGTCGAGCGCCTGTTTGTCTGCAATCAGGGTGTCGTGTGTTGCGCGCGCTGTCTGAAACCATGGACCATCCATGTCAAACCACGCGAGCGGATTCGACGGGCGCTCCGCCTCGGGAAACAGCTTCTCGCAATCGAGACGATAGCCGGTGTCGTTACCATCGACGTGCAGGATCATACCGAGGCGCGGCACGCTCCAGCTCGTCTCCACTGTGGCGAAAGAAATGATGTGCATTTACTTTGATCCGTCCACGATGACGTACAACTCCTGCGGGCCGTGTACGCCGATGGCCAGAGTTAACTCGATGTCGGCCGTGCGCGATGGGCCAGTGATGAATGTGATTGCCGGGCTGATTTCCCTCTTCTGCAGCAGCGTCAAAGCATCGCCGAGTGTTTCGACAATTGCTGAAGCGTTGACGATAGCGATGTGTACTGGTGGAACGAGCGAAACGAGTCGATGGCGTTCGCAGGCGCTGTCGAGAACGAGCGTGCCTGTTTCAGCGATCGCGGCCTGCGCCGTTGAGATCCCAACCTCATAGTGAAAGATATCGTGCGCATTTGGCGGATCATCCGAGTAGGCGACACGCTGCACATTCAGATCCGTGAGAATCTGCTTTAACGCATCCGTGACATCCGTGGTTACGAGACAGTGACCCGCCACGGATTCGACGGATTCTTTAAACCGATTTACCGGATCTGATTTTGACAGGATGACCGGACTTGCAGGATTGACAGGATGATCTTCAGAAGGCGGACTCGCAGCGAGGTGCGTGCGGATCGAGCCGAGGATTGATTCGCGTGCGGAGTTATTCATTGGCCCACAGATCGTGAAAACTCTTCGACTCGATCGGACGCAGGTCGCGACCACTTGTCCATGCGCGTGAGATCGGCATCACCCGCTGGAGTATGCGACCGGCAATGGAGCTCAGCCTGTATAACGACGGGCTGGTCATAACACGAGCCCAAATCCGGAACGCGAGTCGCTCAGCAGCGCTGCCTTTGCGCGGGCTGATCTCGCCGCGAAGATGTAACAACAACTGCGGGATGTCGATCTTCACCGGACAAACTTCGCGACACGCACCACACAAACTCGACGCGTAAGGCAGTTGCGCCGCTTTTTGGATTCCCATCAACTGCGGTGTGATCACCGCGCCGATCGGGCCTGGATACACAGACCCGTACGCGTGACCACCGATTTGCTGGTACACCGGACACGCATTCAAGCACGCGCCACACCGAATACAAGCGAGGGATTGCCGCGTTACCGGATGGGCCAGCATGCGCGAGCGCCCGTTATCCAGCAACACTATGTGGACTTCCTCCGGCCCTTCGTCAGCCGGCGCGCGCTTGGTTCCGGTGATGAACGATTGGTATGTCGTCAGTTTTTGCCCAGTACCCGAGCGCGGCAGCAGCTTGAGAAACACATCGAGATCTGCGAAGCGCGGTATCACCTTTTCAATACCCATCACCGCGATGTGCAGGCGCGGCAAGCTCGTCGTCAAACGAATGTTGCCTTCGTTTTCGACGATCACGATCGTGCCGGTCTCGGCGATCGCAAAGTTTACGCCGCTGACGCCGACGTCGGCAGCGGCGAAACGATCGCGCAGCTTCGCGCGCGCGGTGCTCGTCATTTGGTCCACGTCGTCGGTCGGCGGCATACCCAGCTCTGCCGTAAAGAGCTCGCCGACCTGTTGGCGTGTCTTGTGAATCGCGGGCGCGATGATGTGTGAAGGCGGCTCGTTGGCGAGTTGAATGATGTACTCGCCGAGATCCGTTTCCACCACCTGCATCCCCGCGGCTTCGAGCGCGTCGTTGAGATGCATCTCTTCAGTCGTCATGCTCTTGCTCTTGACGACGAGGCGCGCGTTTCGCTCAGTTGCTAAGCCGCAGATGATTGAATTTGCTTCAGCAGCGTCGCGCGCCCAGTGAACCCTGGCGCCACGACTCTCCGCGTGGCGCACAAACTCTTCCAGATATCGATCGAGATGCAAAAGCACCTCGTCTTTGATCGCGCGCGCCTGCCTGCGCAGATCTTCCCAATTCGCCAGACTCGCCGCCGCCTCTTTGCGCCGTTCACCAAACAACGACGTGGCATTCTTCAACGCGCCACGAAGCTGCACGTCCGCGAGCGCCGCCTTCGCATTCTCCCTGAATGTCTCACTGCTGAGATGATTCATTTAACAGTTCCGCGAGATGCATCACCCGCACTTTCGATCCGTGACGCGAGAGCCGTCCGCCGATCTGCATCAAACAACTTGCATCACCCGAAACGACAGCCTGCACGCCGGCGCGCTCGATCGCGTCGATCTTCTGGTCCAGGATCGCGAGGGAGATCTCTGGATACTTCACCGAGAAAGTCCCACCAAAGCCACAACACGAATCCGCATTCTCGAGCTCGACAAACTCAGCGCCACGCACGTTGCGAATTAACGTTCGCGGCTCTGTTTTGATATTGAGATCGCGCAAGCCGTGACACGCGTCGTGCCACGTTAGTCTTCCATTCCACGAGGCGCCGACGTCTTCTTTCTTGAGCACGCGAACAAGGAATGAGCTCAGCTCGTGCGTCTTCGAAGCAACTCTCTGCGCACGCGGCAACCATTTGGAATCACCGGCAAACAGGTGTGGATAATGTTTCACCATCGCCGTACACGATCCCGAGGGACTGACGATCGCATCAGCCTGGCTCTCTTCAAAAATACTGATGAAGCGCCGGGCCACGAGGCGCGCTTCATCGAGATAACCGGTATTGAAGGCCGGCTGCGCGCAGCAAGTCTGCCGCTTATCAAACTCAACCTCACACCCGACCCGTCGCAGCACCTCGACACTGCTCACGCCGATACTGGTCCACATTTGATCGACGAGACACGTGACGAAGAGTGAAACCTTCATATAAGAAAAGTATTAGCCGCGGATGAACGCGGATTTTCGCTGATCTGCGTTTATCCGCAAAGATCCGCGGCTAAAATAACGACACCCTTGATATAGTCATCCGTGTGGATGTCGCGTGATAGAGCTGACTCCACATCCGCAAACGACGAGTAACGATGCGTGATCAGCGGGGCGACGTCGATATGCTTTTGCTCGATGAGATGCAAGGCGCGCCGGTAGACTGCCGGACGCCCATCACTCTCAAACCCACCCGAAGCCCCGACAGCGCTCACGAGCACCGGCTCCTTGAATAATATGCTGCTCAACACGCTGAGATCAGTGCCTGCGTGACCGTGTCCATACAACAAGACGGAGGCTTGCTTGCAGATGAGCCCCGGCATCGATCGAAAGACATCGCCTGAACCCGAGGCTTCGATTAAATACTCGACACCCTTTCCACCCGTGTGCTCGTGTACCACCTCAACCAGATCTGCGCCGGGATCAATCGCTTCATCAGCGCCGAACGTCTTTGCGAGCCGGCGCTTGCGCGCATTCGGATCGCTGACGAAGAGCAAGCCTTCGTAAGAGAGCACGTTGCGCAAATACTGAGTGAACAACAATCCAGCAGGTCCGGCGCCGCATATTAACACGCTCCGCACACGACGTTCCTCATGACGCGCCCGCGCCTTCGCCACCATGTCAGACGAGTGAATAATGCAGCCAAGAGGCTCAACGAGCGCCGCCGTCGATGCTTCGAGCGGAGCCGTGATCTTGATCGCGTTCACCGCCGGAACCGCGATGAACTCGGCGAGACCGCCCGGCAAACCAGTGATGCCGTGCTCGCGATAGAGCTCACACTGGTGGCTGTTGTCTGTGCGGCAGTATTCACAAAGCACTTCGCGACGCCGACTCACGCAATTTAATCCCTGATCGATCACGACCCGGTCGCCTTCACGTACATCGCTGACCGCACTTCCGATTTGCTCGACGACGCCGGTGATCTCGTGTCCGAGGATCTGCGGCTGCAAGGCAAGCGGGATCGGTTGACCGTACTCGTTCGTGTTGTAGTTGGCGTGACCGGCGAAGATGTGGACGTCGGTGCCGCAGAGCCCGACTGCCGCGACGCGAATCAACACTTCGTAAGCCGAGATTACAGGACGTGGGATGTCCCGCACTTCGAGACGATGTACGTCGCATAAGACGCTGGCCTTCATCATGTGACCCGGTACTGGTGCTGCACTCATGAGATTAAATCGCGATCTGCATCCTTGAACGCAGATTATACGGATGAAAACCGATTTTTCGCGGATACCGGCTAATCTAAAAACTTTTCCCAACTGGCTAGTATCGAGCGGAGCTCGTCTTCCTCTTCGGGCTTGACGTTGACGAGCGGTGGGCGGACTGGACCACCGTTCAATCCAACCATGTCCATCATCGCTTTCATAGCTGATACTTCGTATCCCTTGCAACGCGCGCGCATGGCGTAGAGCGGGATGACGCAGCGGTCCAACAATTCCTTGAGCACTTCCCAATCACCAGCATCAGCCAACTCGTAAAGCCTCAACGCCAGTCGTGGCGCAACTGTAGCGATGCTCGAGGTGAAGGTGGTGACGCCGATGCTGAAGTAAGCGGCGACCAGGTCGTCGCCGGCCCCGCCGATCCAGTGCAGGCGCTCGCCAACGTGATTGATGATCATCTGCAATCGACGAATGTCGCCTTGTCCATCTTTCCAACCGATTAAATTGGGAATCCCGGTCAAGCGCTCCACGAGCGACGGACTGAAATCGGCCCAGTCGCGAGTGTAGATCAGCATCCCGAGGCGCGTGGCTTCACCGATCGTGCGGTAATACTCGAAAAGGCCTTCGTCTTCGGCTTGCGGGTAGTAAGGTGGAAAAACGAGGATGCCGTCAGCGCCGGCTTTCTCCGCTGCTTGCGCCATCTCGATCGCGAGACGCTGCCCGAAGCCGACGCCTGCGATCACCGGAACACGATCCTCGACCGCAAGAGCCGTCAATTCTATTACGCGCGTGTATTCGGCGGGGGTGAGCGAGTAGATCTCGCCAGTACCACCCGCAATAACAAGGGCGGAGATCGGGTATTGCAGTAAGTGCGTCAGGTTTTGATGAAGTGCCGGAAGATCCAAAGAGAGATCTTCTTTAAACGGCGTGATGGGAAACGCGATCACGCCGGAAAGTTTGCTACGAAGCACGCCTGGATGCATGGGATTCCCTGACCTGTGGTAATTTATTGTGACCAATAACACTACTGCGGGAGAGAAGCAATGACCAAGTCTCGTGAAGGAAAATCTCACGATCCGGGCAGGCGCAACTTTCTGAAAGGCGTCGGTATCGCCGGCGCGGGCGCGGCAATCGCCGACCACTTGCGGGTCGAAGCAGAAGCCGCAGAAAGTTCTGCCATTCCGGAATCGCTTTCGGGAACGGTGAAAGTTGTTCTCGACGTGAACGGACAGAAGCGTGAGGCGCAGGTCGAGCCACGCACCACCCTGCTCAACACTCTTCGGAATCATCTCGATCCCGCCGTCACTGGTCCAAAACTCGTTTGCGACGTGGGCACGTGTGGCGCGTGCACCGTTCTGCTCGACGACAAGCCGGTTTACTCGTGTCTCGTCCTCGCCGTCGATGCGACGAGCAAAAAGATCACTACCGTCGAAGGTTTGGGGACGCCGGAAAAACCGAACGCCGTGCAGTCAGCATTCGTCGAGAACGACGCTTTGATGTGTGGCTTCTGCACGCCCGGCTTCGTCACCACGATCTCAGCCTATCTGAAGAAGAACCCGAACCCATCGCTCGCGGAAGTGCGCGAAGCGTGCAAGGGCAACTTCTGTCGCTGCGGAACCTATCCGCGTGTTTTCGAAGCGGCGCTCGCTGCCGCACAGAACCGAGCGCGGTAGCGCCGGGTAAACAGAACCGAGCAGAGACTCATGGAACAACAGCAACCACAACCATCTCCTTCCCCTAAACCGAAGAAAAAGATCCGCGTGCCGCGCGCCGTCAACGGCATCGAGCAGATGGTCGAGATTGAAGTCGACGCGGATGCCGGCCCAGGCTGGGGACCAAACGACAAACACAAGCTGCTCAATCAGCGCATCACGCGGGTTGATGGTCCAGTGAAAGCCACCGGCGTCGCGAAATACACCTACGATCAACGCTTGCCCGGCATGCTTTACGCACGCGTGCTTCGCAGCCCACATGCACACGCGCGCGTCACGAAGCTCGACACCGATGCCGCAGCGAAGATTCCGGGTGTGAAAGCGATCATTCCCGCGCCGCTGACTGAAGTTCGCTTCGCGGGCGCTCCGGTTGCCGCAGTCGCAGCGACGACGCCGGAGATCGCGGGCGACGCGTTGCGCGCGATCAAAGTCACGTATGAAGTGTTGCCGCACGTGGTCCATGCGCACCACGCGATCCGACCCGACGCGCCGCAAGTCCTCCCCGACGAGAATAATCTCGTGGAAAAGGGCAAAAACGGCGACGCGCAGAAAGCCGAAGCTGGTTTTGCGACTGCCGATGCGATCGTCGAGGCCGAATACATCACGTCGCGCGTTCATCACGTGTGTCTCGAAACGCACGGCATGGTCGTCGATTATCGCGGCGGCGACTCCGCCACCATCTATGCGTCAACGCAGGGAACCTTCACGATCCACGACGAAGCGGCCAAAGAATTGGGACTGGCGGCAAACGCAGTGACAACGACGGTCGAGCACATGGGCGGCGGCTTCGGCTCGAAGTTTGGACTCGGGCTCGAAGGCCTGCTCGCGTGCCGGCTCTCGAAACAAACCAAGTCGCCAGTGAAGCTGATGTTCACGCGTTACGACGAGTTTGTGATGGCGGGCAATCGCTCGGGGTCGTGGCAGAAGTTGAAAGCGGGGGTGAAGAACGACGGTACGATCGTCGCGCTCAACGCGCGCCAATATCGACTCGGCGGCCTCGGCCAGGGCTCGCAGGCCGCTCAGCCGTACATCTATCGCATGGGCGACACATATCGCGAGGTTTACGCGCTGCACACGAACGAGGATTCCTCGATTGCGATGCGCGCGCCGGGTCATCCGCAGGCGTCGTTCGCGGTTGAGACACTCGTCGACGAGCTCGCTTACAAGATCAAGATGGACCCGGTCGAGTTTCGCAAGAAGGGCCTGCGTGATGAGGTTTATCACCGGCAACTGGAGCGTGGCGCGCGGGAGATTGGCTGGTCCAGGAGGAATGCGGTTGCGGGTGGAAATGCTGGTCCATTGAAGCGCGGGATGGGTTGCGCTGTCGGCACGTGGGGTGGCGGCGGGAATAACCAGTGCAAAGTTGATGTAACGATCTCGCGCGATGGATCGGTGCTCGTCGCGGTGGGCACGCAGGATCTCGGCACGGGCACACGCACGTACACGAGAGCCATCGTCGCCGAAGAGCTCGGCCTGGGGATCAAAGACGTGAAAGAGCGTATCGGCAATTCGAAACTCGGTGCTGCAAATCAGTCTGGTGGCTCAACGACAGCGCCGTCATTGTCGCCGTCAGTGAAAGACGCGGCTATCAAAGCGCGCATGTTGATGGGGGAGCGCGTCGCGCCTCTGCTTGGTAATCCAAAACCTGAAGAAGTGCTCTTCGCTGACGCCACGGTTTCAGCAAATAGCAAGACGTTGTCGTGGCGACAGGCCGCAGCGGCGCTGCCCGCGGCGGGCATAACCTCGCATGGTGAGTGGCGTGTGGACTTGCAGGCGCGCGGCATTCATGGCGTGTGCTTCGCCGAAGTGGAAGTGGACGTTGAGACAGGTCACGTGAAACCGATCAAGATGGTCCACATTCAGGATGGTGGGTTGCCGCTGAACCGTTTGACGATGGAGAGTCAAATCAACGGCGGCATGATCCAGTCGCTCGGTATGGCGCTTTGGGAGGGCCGCGTGATGGACGCGCAGCTCGGCATGATGCTCAATCCCGGCATGGGTGATTACAAGTTACCCGGCAGTCTCGAGATGCCCGAGATGGTGCCCATCATCGACGATGATGATAAGCGAGAGGCGGTGATCGGGATCGCGGAAGGCTGCATCATCCCGGCGGTTGGCGCGCTTGCGAATGCGGTCTTCAATGCGACCGGCGTGCGCGTGCGCGAGCTGCCGATCACGCCGGATAAGATTTTGATGGGGCTAACGAATTCGACTGTTCTGAGCCGAGGATAAAAAGATGAAAACGTTTGAATGGACGAATCCGGCAAGTGTTGGTGCAGCGGTGAAGATGCTCACTGTCTCGACGCCCCGTGATATTGGCGATATTGATGAGGCGCCGCGCCCAATAGCGGGTGGGCAGGATCTGCTGACCACGATGAAAGACTACACGTCGCGGCCGGTGCGGGTTGTGAACCTGAAGAATATTCGCGGGCTAGATAAGATCACGATCAATGCGCGTGGGCTTACGATCGGTGCGCTCGTTACGTTGAGTGAGCTTGAGGAGCATGCGGGTGTGCGCAAGAGTTTTCCCGGGCTCGCGGAAGCTGCGCATTCGATCGCGACGCCGCAGATTCGGAATCTCGGCACGGTCGGTGGAAATCTCTGCCAGCGTCCGCGTTGCTGGTACTTCCGGCTTGAGGAAGTCAACTGTTTGAAGAAGGGCGGCTCGGAGTGTTACGCGGCGAAGGGCGAGAACAAGTACAACGCCATCATCGGTGGTGGTCCATCTTACATCGTGCATCCGTCGGACCTCGCGCCGATGTTGCTCGCGCTTGGTGCGTCCGTGAGTGTGGTGGGCGCCAAGGGTAAGCGCTCTATTCCGCTGGATAAGTTTTTCACGTTGCCGTCTGAGGGAAATATTCGACGTGAGAACGTTTTGAAGAACGAAGAGATCATAACGGAGATCCTTGTTCCGTCGTCGCCCGTTGCCGCGCGTTCGACGTACTTGAAATTCAAAGAGCGTGAGTCGCTCGACTTCGCGCTCGCGTCGGCCGCAGTGGCGGTACAGCTCGATGCTAATCGCGCGGTGCGTGATGCGCGAATCGTGCTTGGTGGCGTGGCGCCAATACCGTGGCGCGTGCCGGCCGCAGAGAAGTTTGTGATTGGAAAAACACTGACGCCGGACGTGCTCGCCGAGACCGCGAAGATCGCGCTCGCCGAGGCGCGCCCGCTCGAGAAGAATGCGTACAAAGTCCCGCTCACCCAAACGCTCGTCCGCCGCGCATTAGCAAAGGCCGGAGATGTTTAGAGTTCAAGCTTTAGCTTGTGGTTTTGGAGAATAGTTATGCCTGAAAACTCAGTCGAACCAGTGCAAACACCATTCTGCGGCTCGTTGCGTTCGAAAAAGTATTACATGCTCGATCGACTCGCCACGAGCGCCGATGAGTATCTCGACGCGACCAATCACGTCTGGTGCTGCGAAACGCAGGAAGTGATCGGGCCTGACAACGCCAGCGTCGATCCGGACCGCTGCAGTCCTGGCCGCGCTTGCTACACATCCGCACTCAAATCCGTATAATGAAATCCTGGAGGTAACGAGATGCGAAAAGGATTATTAACGGTCGCAGCGATGCTCGTAGCAGTGAGCGCGCTTGTTTTCAGCTCGCAAGCTGAGAATGTCAGTCTGCGTGGGGATTACGTTGAGGTGCGCACGGCGAGCGTGTTTGCTGGTGCGTGTCACTACAACGGCGAAGTGACCACCACCGGACGCGACGCGATGATGGCCTGGAACGTGACCTCCGGAAAATGGCAGGGCATAGATCTCAGTGGTGTGCGCGTGCTGGCCATCGTCAGCGCCGACGCGAATCTCGACGAGACTAATGCGGCGCGCCAGTCTGAGATCATCGTCGACTCGAATGCAACACGCATACAGGCACTCGCGATGGTTAACGCGCTGAAAGAAAAGTATGCCGCGTCGCTCGGTAATGTTGTCGAAGTACGAAGCGCGCCGATCAGCTTCGCGCGCAACGGTCGCGAGTACGCGGTTGTGACGAACGAAGCGGCGATCAATGTCGAAGCCATGCCGAACGATCTCTGCTGCAAGATGCCGAATCTCGTCTGGTACACACCGCTCGTCGGACTGGAGAATCGCAAGGTCGGCTACACTTCAAAAGCGCTCTATTCCGGTAAAGTTGTCGGCGAGCCGTGGTCGCGATCGGGTGAGAACAGCGCGTTCTACGGAACCTTTTCTCTCTAACTAAAACCTAACCACGGATGACACGGATAAAATCGGATTTTCTATCCGTGTTATCTGTGGCTAAAAATGACCCTATATTTCACGTTACTCCTATTACTCCTTCCACAAAACGGCAACATCGATCTCCGCAAGACCGTACTCAAGTCAACTACACCATCAGAGGAGATCGTTCGCCTCGACATCAATCACGACGGCAAGCCCGACATTCTCGAACGCTGGTGGAACGGCAAGCGCGTCCGCTGGCTCGATGAAAACGGCGACATGCTCCCGACTGACACGCGTGGCGATCAGGTCGGCGACGTAATGCAGATCGATAAAAACAGCGACGGCATTTACGACAGCGAAACCGATATCAACATCAAGTGGGCCGACAACGACGGCGACGGCCGCGCAGATCTACAAGCATTTGTTACGCAAGGTCGCGCGTGGTCCAACGGCGCTTTCGATCCCGGCGAGTCGCACTGGATGGTCTTCATCGACGTCGAGAAAGATGGCGTGCTCGGCTGGGTCGACTGGCAGAAGTACGACTTCGGCAACGATAACTGGGGCTACACCGGCACGACAGACTGGCTCCCCGACTACAACGGCAACGCTGTTTTTCTGAAAGTTCACCGCCCGCCGCAGTCACTACCGGACCCGCGTCTCAACTGGGAAAACCCCTTCGCTTTCTTCGATTTTGATAATGATGGCGCCAGTGAGATGGCGATCCGCTGGCTCGATCCAGTGCCGCCACTCGACAAAGACGTGACCAACCTTTCGGGCGTGCTCAGCGAGGCGTTTGCGACGTTTGATCTCGACAACGATTCGAGCAAAGGCAACGAGACCGACTACGACATGTCGCTGCGAGGCGCAGGTGGTCCAGGCGTTCCATACCGGCAGTTTGCGCACAAGTATCCGGCACTCAAAGGCAATCCGAAATTTGATAGTTGCTTTCAATGGAACAACTGGCGCCGGATCGATGAGTTGATGTATATGCCGCACGAGAAGAGTTACGACGAGTTCTTCAACGCGCGTTGGGCGGGAATGTATTTCGTGTTTGATGAGGACGACGACGATCATCGCTGGGAACGTGTTGAGATGTATTACCCGATGCATGGTTTTGGTGGTCCAAAAGATATCGATCTTTATTCGACGAAAAAGTGGCGCCGCGGCAACTACGCGGAGCTGGCGATGGCGGGGCCAAACGAGAAGGCCGGGCTCTCGGGTCATCCACAGGCTGATTCACTCGGCGATCGTGGTGAGTTTGATGAAGACAATTCCGGTGGCGGCAAGCTGTACGTCGGAGTGTTCGATCGCAAGTTGCACCTTGCGGGCGCGGAGTGGGGCGCATGGACTGTTGATAAGAATGCCGAGTATCACGGCGGCAGCAAGACGCCTTCGCCGAAGCCGATCGCGCCACGCGTTGAGGAATTGGTGAAATATACGGACACGGATCGAAACGGATTTTTAGACACGATTGAATACGACTATGACGGTGATCGAACCATCGATCTGCGCGTTACGCTGCTCGATTATCGCAGCGCGAGCAATCCGCACCCGGATGTTGTGCCCTTGATCGATACTCACAAGGAAGGCTGGAAGGGACTGAATGCGCTGTTCGGGCAGATCGCGAGCCAGTCGTTCCAGGAAGGATTAATGGTGTATCGCGCGGCGTGGCGGCGCGGGTTGACGACGCCCGAGATCGATAAGCTCGCGTCCGCGTCGGCAATCGGAGAGCGTTACGATCACGGTTACTGGCTAAAGGAAAAGATCTTCCGAGAGATTCGTAAGCGCGTCCGCGGCACTACATTGGAGAAAGATCTCACCAAACTTTACTACACTGGCCAATTCGAGGAATACGCCCGCCGTTTCGCGGAAGTACCCGCACTCTAAAGTTTAGAGTTCAGCCTTTAGGCTGCTGCTCGAAGCAGGCAAGCTAAAGCTTGAACTCTAAACTCGTCGCCTAAATAATTTTTATCTTCCTATAAAGATTATAGCTTTGACTCTTGGCCCAACCCTCCGTAGCATCCTCTCTTGCTTGCCCGCAGGAGGGGAACCCCATGTCACAAAACCGAGTCAGCATCTTCGATACAACTTTACGTGACGGCGAACAGTCGCCGGGCTGCTCGATGAACCTGACAGAGAAGATCCGGATGGCCAATAAGCTCCAGGATCTCGGAGTCGACATCATCGAAGCAGGCTTTCCGATAGCGTCGGATGGTGATTTCGCCGCCGTCAAAGCCATCGCCGCCCAGTGCCGGCACGTGAAAGTGGCCGCGCTCTGCCGCACCTCCGCACCGGACGTCGCGCGCGCTGCCGAGGCGCTGAAGTATGCTGCTCGTCCGCGTATTCACACCTTCTGCGCAACCTCCGACATCCATCTCGAACACAAGCTGAAGAAGACGCGCGCCCAAGTGCTCGAGATGACGCGGGCCGCTGTGCGACAGGCACGCAGCTACGTCGATGACGTCGAGTTTTCAGCGGAAGATGCGACGCGCAGCGATATCGATTACTTGTGCGAAGTGCTCGACGCTGCCGTTGATGCGGGCGCGTCAGTGCTGAATGTGCCGGACACGGTCGGATACACGACGCCGAACGAGTACACATATCTGGTCCAACAAGTGCGCGAGCGCGTCGTTAAGGATCGAGACGACGTGATCGTCAGTGTTCACTGTCACAACGATCTCGGTCTCGCAGTCGCAAACAGTCTCGCGGCGATCGAAGCGGGGGCGCGACAGGTTGAGTGTACGATCAATGGCGTCGGCGAGCGTGCGGGCAATGCGTCGCTCGAAGAGATCGTGATGGCGCTCCACGTGCGCGCAGATCGTCTGCCGTTCGAGACAAACATCAAGACCACCGAGCTTTATCGGACGAGCCAACTGCTTTCGAGCATCGTCGGGTTTGACGTGCAACCGAATAAGGCAATCGTCGGCCGCAATGCTTTCGCGCACGAGGCCGGGATTCACCAGCACGGTGTGATCAATAATCCGCTTTGTTACGAGATCATGACGCCGGAATCGGTCGGTGTGCCCGCGAATTCCCTCGTGCTCGGTAAACATTCCGGTCGGCATGCGTTGTCGTTGCGGTATGCTGAGCTTGGTTATGACATCACCGCCGCGGAGCTCGATGCGGCTTACATGAGGTTTACAAGCCTCGCCGATCGCAAGAAGAACATCTACGATCAGGATTTGATTTCATTGATAGGCAACACCCACAACGTTGTAGCAGCTTAGAAAGAAGATTTTATGCGAGCAAGAATTACGATTCTTCCCGGGGATGGGATTGGACCAGAAGTCACTACCGAAGCAGTAAAAGTACTGCAAGCGATAGCAGCTATTCACGGTTACCGATTCGAATTTGAAGAACACACCATCGGTGGCGTTGCAATCAAGAGCTTTGGCTCGCCGCTACCGCGAGTCACGCTCGACGCCGCGCTCGCGTCAGACGCGGTATTGCTCGGCGCGGTAGGAGCGCCGGAATTCGATCGCGTGCCACCGAATCAACGTCCGGAAGCAGGTCTGTTGTTGCTGCGAAGCGCGCTTGGCGGGTATGCGAACCTGCGGCCAGTAATCGCATACTCGTCAATCGCGGCTTGTTCGCCCGTGCGCACCGAAGTCGCGCGCGGCGCCGATATTCTCATCGTGCGCGAGCTGCTCGGCGGTCTGTATTTCGGCGAGCCGCGCGGCATCGATGCTGAGGTCGCGACGAATACGATGCGGTATTCAGTCGAGGAGATCGAGCGCGTCGCGCGCGTCGCGTTTGAAGCCGCACGCAAACGTCGTGGCAAAGTGACTTCCGTCGATAAAGCAAACGTGCTCGAGACTTCACAACTCTGGCGACAGACCGTGATTCGCGTTTCGCAAAATTATCCTGACGTGACGCTCGAACATCTCTACGTCGATGCTTGTGCGATGCACTTGATCGCGAACCCGCGTCGCTTCGATGTGTTGTTAACCGAGAATCTCTTTGGCGACATTCTTTCCGATGAGGCGGCGGTGATTACCGGATCGTTGGGCATGCTCGCCTCGGCGACGATCGGCGGCGAGGTCGGGCTTTACGAGCCGGTGCATGGTTCGGCCCCCGATATCGTCGGACAGCATGTGGCAAATCCTTGCGGCGCGATTGCGTCAGCGGCGATGATGTTGCGCTACTCGTTCGGCCTCGAACAGGCCGCAAACGATATCGAACTGGCAATTCAAGACGTGCTCGAAGCCGGGTATCGCACGCCTGACATTTCTGAAGGCACGGGTGGCTACGTGGTGACGACGAGCGAGTTTGGTGAGTTGATTTGCCAGGCCGTCACTGAGATCGCCGATATGCGTCACGCGTATCATGCTGTGTAAGACGTCAGACCTATGCCCACGCTATTCGATAAACTCTGGCAGTCGCATGTCGTGCGTCAAGCGCGCGGCGAGCCCACGCTCCTTTACATCGATCTACACCTTATTCACGAGGTAACGTCGCCGCAGGCGTTTGCCGGTTTACGCCAGGCAGGTCGCAAAGTGAGGCGCCCGGATCTCACTTTCGCCACTGTCGATCACAACGTGCCGACCACCGATCGCAGTCTGCCGATCGCTGACGCGACAGCGGCCAATCAAGTCGAGACACTGCGCCGAAACTGCAACGAGTTTGGCGTTCAACTCTTCGACATTCACTCGCCCGAGCAGGGCATCGTTCACGTCATTGGACCAGAGCTTGGACTCACGCGGCCCGGCATGACGATCGTCTGCGGCGATAGTCATACGAGCACGCACGGCGCGTTCGGCGCGCTCGCGTTCGGCATCGGCACGAGTGAAGTCGAACATGTTCTGGCAACGCAGTGTCTGCCGCAGAACAAGCCGTCGACGATGAAAGTCGAAACGCGCGGGGCGCTGCCGGATGGGGTGACGGCGAAAGACCTGGCGCTCGGCATTATCGGCAACATCGGCACTGACGGCGCGACTGGTTGCGTGATCGAATACGCGGGCGACGCCGTGCGATCTCTGACGATGGAAGGCCGCATGACGTTGTGCAACATGAGCATCGAAGCAGGCGCGCGCGCGGGCATGATTGCTCCTGATGAGACTACGTTTGCGTATCTCAAAGGTCGGCGATTTTCTCCCCACGGCAACGAAATGGTTGAGTACTGGAAAACTCTCCGCAGCGATACGGACGCGAAATTCGATCGTGTCGTTGAGATCGGCACATCGCAACTCGAACCGTTTGTGACGTGGGGCACGAGCCCGGGCATGGTGGTGCCGGTGACGAGTTCTGTTCCCGATCCGGCGGATGCAAAGAGTGCCGCAGATCGCCAGGCGGCGGAACGTGCGCTCGAATACATGGCGCTCCAGCCACGTACCAACATTCAAGACATTGCAATCGATCGCGCGTTCATCGGCTCGTGTACGAATGCGCGTATCGAAGATTTGCGCGCGGCGGCGCGGGTGGTGAAGGGTTACCGGATTAACTCGTCGGTGAGTGCGATGGTCGTGCCCGGTTCGCAAGAGGTAAAGCGCGCGGCGGAACTGGAGGGCCTCGATCGAATTTTTCATGAGGCGGGGTTTGAGTGGCGCGAAGCGGGATGCTCGATGTGTTTGGCGATGAATGCTGACACCCTGCAGCCGGGTGAGCGCTGCGCGTCGACGAGTAATCGCAACTTTGAGGGAAGGCAGGGGCGCGGCGGCCGCACGCACCTTGTGAGTCCGATGATGGCGGCGGCGGCGGCGATCAAGGGACATTTTACGGACGTGCGAGATTGGGATTTTAAGTAACGCGGATTTGCGCGGATAAAAATGCGGATTATGAAAGCATTCACGAAACACACCGGTTTAGTGGCGCCGTTGGATCGCGCGAACGTTGATACGGATCAAATTATTCCGAAACAATTTCTCAAGCGGATCGAGCGCACGGGATTTGGTGAGTTTCTGTTTTACGATTGGCGTTCGGATCCAGCCTTTGTTCTGAATGAGCCACGTTACAAAGGCGCGTCGATTCTCGTTGCGGGGAAGAATTTCGGTTGTGGATCGTCGCGCGAGCACGCACCGTGGGCGCTCGGTGAGTTTGGGTTTCGAGTAATCGTTGCGCCGTCGTTTGCTGATATCTTCGCGAATAACTGCTTCAAAAATGGCATGCTGCCAATCACACTGACGACCGAGCAGGTCGAAGAAATCATGTCACGCGCGCAGCAGCATGAAGGTTACGAGTTGACGGTCGATCTCGAACGGCAGACGGTTGCAGATTCGCGTGGGTTGTCGATCCTATTCGTTGTTAGTGAGTTTCAGCGGTACTGCTTGTTGGAAGGGTTGGACGATATCGGATTGACATTAAGGCATGAGGATCTGATACGCGAGTATGAAATTAACCACGGATGACGTCGATCTCGCTGTAAAAAGTGTTGCCCCAGTTGTCGTAAAGCTCGGTGACGTAGATATCGAAAAGCAGGTAACGATGTTTGCCTAAATCGCTAACGCTCGCGGCGTATTGACCGCCCATCTCACCGCCATCAGGAAGCGTGCTCACGAGCGCGATCAATTTCCAGCCACAACTCGCCGGATCGATACCACGTTTTGGATCGAGATTGAATTTCGGATCTGATCCATCTGCGGCGTAGAGTTTGTACAACTGTTGACCACGCGAGCTCGGATGCCATGAGTAAGTGTTGACGTGGGCGATGTCGATCGGAGATCCGAAGTCCATGCGGAAGCGGCCACCGGAGCTGCCGGCCCGGAAGTAAACATTCGAGCCCGGCTCGTCTTCGTCGCGTGGCAGCCGGCCGTCTGTCAGCGCGGCGAGCTCAGCGCTGCCTCCGTCCAATTCGCCGTCGATCAATGTGAGTTTCGCGTGCGCGGCAGCGTCATCTTTGGATGGGGAAGCGATACGATTGAATTTGAATTCCCGGTTGGCGATGTTGCTCGGGTTGTGATCGAAGACAACTCCAGAACCGAGCAGCAACAACAAGAATATTTTAGCCACGGATGACACGGTTTTTTTTAGTCGGATTTGAACTGATAAATCGTTGTCTGTGTATATGCTTCACCGGGACGAAGAACGGTTGAAGGGAAGTTTGGATGGTTCGGCGCGTCCGGGAAGTACTGCGGCTCAAGGCAAAGGCCGGTGTACAGTGCGTACGCGACGCCGTTCCTTCCTATCAAACTCCCGTCGAGAAAGTTGCCTGAATAAAACTGCATGCCGGGCTCCGTCGTCAAGATCTCGAGGGCACGCCCGCTTACTGGTTCGTAGAGGCGGGCAGCTAGTCGAAGCGTGCCGTCCCAGTTGTTCAAAACAAAATTGTGATCGTAGCCGCCTGCGACCTTACCGAGGTCTGATCCGATCGCTTTGGCTTTGCGGAAGTCCATCGGTGTGCCTTCGACAGGCTTGATCTCGCCCGTTGGAATCAGATCTTCGCTGACAGGTGTGAAATGATCGGCATTCAACGTCAGCTCGTGGTCCAGGATCGTGCCCGCGCCGCGCAGGTTAAAGTAGGAATGATTTGTCAGGTTAACAATCGTGTCGCGATCCGTCGTCGCGCGGTAATCAACGCGCAGCTCGTTGTCGAGCAGAGTGTAATCGACTGAAGCCGTAACATTGCCGGGATAACCCTCTTCGCCGTCTTTGCTGAAATATGTGAGATGTAGCGCCTTCTCACTTTCGCGCACATCCCACACGCGCTTATCGAAGCCTTTGAAACCGCCGTGCAGGTGATTAGCGCCGTTGTTGCGCGGAAGCTGGTATTCAACGCCGTTCAGCGAGAAACGGCCACCGGCGATGCGGTTAGCATGACGCCCGATGAGCGCGCCGAAATAACGTGGACACCGAGCGTATTCGTCGAGCGTTTCAAACCCGAGCACGATCTCACCGAAGTTGCCGTCGCGATCGGGTGTTTTCAGCGACGTGACCGCGCCGCCGTAGTTCGTAACCGAGACTTCAAAGCCGGCTTCGTTCTTGAGGGTGTAGACTGTTTTAGCCACGGATGACACGGATTTTTTACGGATTGCTAAACACGCGGTTCGCTTCTTCCAGTGTCTCGATTGAGCCGACGTCGTACCAGATGCCCGGCACCTTCCACACATAAAACGGCACGCGCGGGTAGAGCCATTGGACCAGGCGGCCCGGCTGATCGGGATTGTTGCCGTCTTCGATGTACTGGTGAATCAACGGCAACACCCACTGCGGGTAGAAATAAAGCGCGATGCCCGTCAGCGTGCTCTGCGGCTCTTTCGGTTTCTCTTCGAAATAGGTGATGCGATTGTTCTCGTCGATCACGATCGCGTTGTATTTCTTGATCTGTTCGAGATCGCCGACGTCGTACACGCCCGTCACCGGCGCATCTTTCTGTTTGCAGTAATCACCAAACTCGGCCAGGTCCTCGCTGAAGAGATTATCGCCGCCAACTACGATGACGTCGTCTTTGATCTCGTGCTGTGTCAAAACAAGATGCATGTCGCCGATCGCGCCCAGCTTGTTCGAATCGTCAGTGCTCTTGTCGTTGACAATCGTGAAGCGAAAGTGAAGATCGGGGCGATAATTCTCAGCCCACTTTTCGAAGTGAGTAGCAAACTTGGCGTTGGTGACGATGTAAGCCTGATCGATATCGGGAATGGTGGAGATGTTGTCGAGCACGTGCTCGAGCATCGGCTTACCCGCGACCGGCAGCAGCGGCTTGGGTTGATTCCGTGTTAGTGGATAAAGGCGCGTCGCGTAACCCGCCGCTAAGATGATCAGCTTCATATCTCGTTAATCTCTTCAGCGCCGTTCCCGGCACTACGAACGTAAATCTCCGGTTTCAAACCTGTGACGCGCTCGTACCCCTCAGCCACGCGCGCACGAAACTCTTCAGCCTGCTCTTCCTTCACCAGATTGACGGTCGATCCGCCAAATCCACCACCAGTCATGCGCGCACCATAAACTCCGTCAATGTTCTGCGCCAGCTCAACCATCAGATCCAGCTCATCAGAGCTGACCTCATAATCATCACGCAAGCTCACGTGCGACTCGCCCATCAACTTCCCGAAGCGATTTAAATCGTGCTGCTCCAGCGCCGCTCCCGCCTCAATCACACGCGCATTTTCCCTGGTCACGTGCCGGCAACGTCGATAAACAACCTCCGACAATTCACTGCGGTGTTGTTCGAGCTGCTCGATCGTCACGTCGCGCAGCGCTCGGACGTTTGGATAAAACTGCGCCAACAATCGCACACCCGTTTCACACTGCGCCCGCCGCTCATTGTATGCGCTCGACGCCAGCTCATGCTTCACCATCGTGTTGCAAATTATCAACCGAACGTTGTCAGGCAGCGGCAACAGCTTGAATTCGAGCGAGCGACAATCCAGCAGCAGCGCGTGCTGCGCTTGCCCAAACAACGAAACAAACTGGTCCATGATCCCCACGCGGGCGCCAACAAACTCGTTTTCCGCACGCTGGCACAGCAACGCGAGCTCGCGCGCGTCGATTTTCAGGCCGGAATTCGCTGTAAGCGCACACGCTGTCGCGACTTCGATCGCGGCGGATGAGCTGAGTCCCGAGCCGATCGGGACTTCGCCACGAATGCGCAACGAGGCGCCGCGCAGACGATATCCCGCGCGCTCAATCACAACCGCGACGCCGACCGGGTAATCGCTCCAGTGGCCACGCGCCGTGAGATTTGGATTGTCGAGATCGACCTCGACTTCTTCATTAAAATTTTCTGAAAAGACGTGCAGTCTGCGTTCTTCGAGTGGTGAGAGACGCACCCAGGTGAAGAAATCGAGGGCGGCGGGCATGACGAAGCCGTCGTTGTAATCGGTGTGTTCACCGATGAGATTTACCCTTCCCGGAGCTCGAAATGTACGCACTTATTTAGTTAGCCACAAAAAGGCACAAAAACACAAAAATGATTGAATGAGTTAACGCGCTGAATTCTCCCACACGAGAATTGTCGTCTCAACTCATTCAATCATTTTGTGCTTTTTGTGCTTTTTTGTGGCTAATGTGAATTCGTTACGTCCATCACAATACGCCACTGGCCGTTTTGTTTCTTCCAGATGCGGACGTAGCTGCCGCGCTCATTGGCAGCTTCGTACGTGCCGTGTGTGTATCCGAGATCGCCGGCGCTCGATACATCGCCACCTATTGGTATCCACTTAACCTCGCCGGTCGTCTTCGAGAGTTGCTCGATGGAGGCTTCGCGGCCGATGAACGGAAGATTATTCGCGCGATAAAGACGGACCTCACGCGCGGCGTATGCGGCATAGCTCTTAGCAAACCCGTGACTCGACACAGCCGCAGCATAATTTCGATCACGTTCAAGGAGCGTCTCGCGTGCAATCGGAACGTCAACAGGTTTGAATTCTTTTTTTGGCGTCTCAGCCGGTGTCCACAGCGTCTGTGGTCCACCCGACTGCGGATGCGAAATGCCGAGGTCAACGACGAACTTCCACGAACCATCCGCCTGCTTCTTCCAGACCGTCACGAAATGACCGTAGCCCTGCGGCTTTTCATCTATGATGTCGGCTTTTGCTTCCCATGGTCCAGTGGTGAAACCCATGTCGCCCGACGCCGAAATTCCGGCATACGCAGGCTGCCACGCAAGCAACGGCCTCTTGTCGCTCGGCGGTGGCGCCGGACTCTTCAGCAGCCATTCCTTACCATTGACCGCGCCCGGCCGGAACAACAGTCCGTCGTCAGCAATGAACGCTATGAACGCATCGCGCGTGTTCTTCTCCTCGGCCATCTTCGAAAACGCTTGCTCGGTCTTCACCATGTCATGTAACGGTGACTGCCCATTCACAACCACCGCAAAGCAAATAACGATCAGAATCACCACTAATCTCATCGCCAAATCCGTCCTTAATCCGTTTAATCCGCGTTAGAAATAGCCGCCTGCAAAACCGACTCCGGAGTCCATTCATCGATCGATCTGACTTGCGACAACCGCCCACGACTCATCACCGCCAATTGATCGCACATCCCAAACAACTCCGGCAAGTAAGAGCTCACCATCAATACCGCTTTGTTCTGCGCCGCACACTCAGCGATCGTTTCGTAAACCTGCGCTTTGCTGCCGATGTCGATGCCGCGCGTCGGCTCGTCGAGCAGAAGCACGTCTGCATCCTGGTGCAGCAAGCGCGCGACGATCACCTTCTGCTGATTGCCGCCCGAAAGCGATCCAACCTCCTGCTGCACGCCCTGCGTTCTGATCTTCAGCGCTGAAACAAGCTTCTCGGTTTGCTTGCGTTGCGCGCTGAGATCCAGCCAGCCCCAACGCGAGCACGAATCGAATCTGGTGACCGTAACGTTGTCAGCGATCGACTGGTTCAACGTCAGGCCGTCGCCTTTGCGATCTTCGCTGAGATATCCGAGACCCTCGATTAGACGCATCGCAGGCGTGCTACGTCCTGGCCGCAAACTTTTTTTGTTTACCTTGATCGTTCCACTTTCCGGACGTTCGAGTCCGAAGATCGCGCGCAACAGCGGCGTGCGTCCTGAGCCCATCAAGCCGGCGATGCCGAGTATCTCGCCACGACGCAATTCAAACGATGCATTCTTCAATAATGGTGGCGATGCAAGATTTTGGACCTCAAGTATTGTCTGTCTTTCGCCTGTCGCTTGAGAACGTACTGGGAAGAGATTTTGTTGCGCCCGGCCGACCATCTTCGCGATCAATTCGTCGTCGGTGACTGAAGCAATCTCGCCGCTCGCGACGCTACGACCATCGCGCAGCACAGTGAAGCGATCCGAAATCTGGCGCACTTCTTCAAGAAAATGACTGATGTAGATCACCGAGATTCCTTCAGCGCTCAACTTGCGAATCAGGTTGAAGAGTTGGACCACGTCTTCGCGTTGCAGACTGCTCGTGGGCTCGTCCATGAGGATGATGCGTGCGTGGGCGGCAAGCGCGCGTGAGATCTCGACGATCTGGCGCGCCGCAACGGAGAGATCGCCGACGCGTTTTTCCGGGCGAATGTCTGCGTGATGAAAAGTTTTAAGAACGTCGTTGGTGCGGGCGATGAGTTTGTCGCGATCGAGCCAGCCGAGGTGCGACGACTCGATGCCCATCAGGACGTTTTCGGCGACGCTCAGGTGTGGGCAGAGTGAAAGCTCCTGATGGATCAGTGATAGGCCATGAGTGCGGGCGTCGAGAGGGTTTGCGGGAGCGTACGGTTTGCCGTTGATCTCCATCGTGCCTTGCTCCGGATGAAGTGAGCCGGCGATGACGTTCATGAGTGTGCTCTTGCCCGCGCCGTTCTCGCCGATCAGGGCGTGGACTTCGCCCTCTCGCAGCTCGAGATCGACACCATCAAGCGCCACTGTTGGGCCGAAGGATTTCGAAATTTTTGATAGCTTGAGCGCGATCATTCTTCAGGAATTAAAATTTAACTTGCAAGAATTAAGAACCTTAAATTAGAACAAGTCAGGAAGAGGGGCTTGCCCCCGCTTTCCCCTAACAGCGGGGGCAAGCCCCTCTTCCTGACTTGTTCTTTGCTTATCATTCAAATTCCTCCATGAAATAATTCAGCGCTCCAACGTGTCGTAGAGTGGGTGAGCGGGCTTGACCATCGAGCGTTCGTGGGAGGCGCTGATCGCCATGATGCGAACGCGGTCGTTGTTTGGCAGGGTTAGTGTTCCCGCGTTTGTGGGTACGTCGAAGGTGTAAACGAACAAGTATGAATAGGCGTACGCTTCGTTTGTGCCCGCAGGTGTGTGGCGATGCGATGCGAACCAGCCGACGGGCGCGCGTTTGATAAAGCCCGGTGTGATGCCCAGCACTTCGCCGTACGGATCCAATCTCGTTCGCGATTTTTGCAACAACGCGGCGACGTCAGGGGGAATGTCCGGCGGCGGAGTTCGTGGCTGTAAACGCACTTCCGTCTGCTTCCACTGTCGATCGTCCCACTGGCCGATGAAACCGCTCCAATCCTGAACCGTCACGTTCACCGCTTCACTGCCAAGACGGAAAGCGACGCTCTGATCGCCACCAACCGACGCCGCGAGTACGTACAACCTGCTCACGCCCGCAGGTAATGAAATCTCCTGCCCACGCGCGACGAGCGCATTCGCTTTATCTGCTGGTCCAAGACGGAAAGTTATGCCGCCGTAAGCAAGCTCGTGCGGAAGCATTTCACCGGGTAACGCGTAACCTTCACCATCGAAACCGGCCTTCAATCGCTCACCGTCTCGATTAGCGCCGGCGAGATCGTAAGGCAAACTGATCGGCATCGATTGCGGTTGGGTAAACTTCACTGATCCTCGCGCGAGCTTCACGGCAAACGTCCGCGGTCGAAATCGTCCAAGACTCGTTACCAGCTCGCCTTTGTTGATCGAAGCTTTGCCGGCGGGCAATTCCTGACTGTCAACTTCACGCGCAGCAATAACCGGCGCCGCAAACCCGATATGCACGTCAGGCTGTTCGCGCCCATCAAGCTCCACGATCCGCACGATCACTTCATCCGTGTCTTCGGCTTTCTTCAACGCGAGCACACGAACGCGAGTACTGTTTGTACGCAGAATCGAAAACGTCTTTCCCAGCGGGCCCGCATGCTTTGCGCTCTCAAATGCGATCAACGGCTGGTTCAAACGCTGCGCGTGCCAGTCAGTCTGTGCGCGACGATAATCGCCGGCGTGTGACGCGAGACCGTAAACGATCTCGTGCCGTCCCCAATCCTGTGTTGATTGATCGGCGTAACCGGCGCGCGGAGCTATCCCCGGCGTACGCAACAGAGTCAAACGAAGGGTTTTGTCGTCAGGCTTGTCAGAACCATATTTGCAGTCGGAAAGTATTGTGACGCCAAACGTACTGCTGCGATCCGTCAGATCGAACCACTGGTGTGACGGCACTTCAAACTTGCGCTCGTCATTGTTGCCACGCTCGATCGTTCCGATGTCCCAGTTGTAAGTCGCCTTCGCATTTGCGGCGGTAAGCGGAAACGTCGCTTTGAGATTTGCGCTCGCAGTCTTCCACTCGATCACGTCGTTGAACTCGACACGATTGCCGGCATCTCCAGTTGAGAGGCGGATCATTTGTCGAAACTTCGATCCTTCGGTTTCTCGCAAGACTTCGACTGCGACACGCACCGGTCCAGTCTCAGTCACGCGTATCACGGCATTTCCATTTACATAAGCGCGCGGCTTTTTCTGCTGATCGACCCAATCCATGTTCCACGCGGGCCACTGTGCCGGCGTGTCGTTCTTGATCGCGAGACGTATCGGGCCGGCGAGCAGCTCGCGGTTGAGTTTTTTGTCAAAAATGCTCGACACATCTCCGTCGTTATTAAACGCGATCCGGTAGCGCTGATTCTCGAGCAAGTCCACCGATACCTTTAACCGCCCGGCAGGACCATAATCAGGAGCAAACCGAACGTCGTAAACCGCATAGCCAACCGATGCCACTCGCGCCAGAAACAACACCTTGCCGTCAGCGACTTGCGCCGGAACCTCGCGGCCATCGGGACCAAATACACGCGCTGCTCCCGCACGAATCGGAATATGTGCTTCAACAACGTCTTCGCGCTCAATGTTCAGCGGGTTGTAGACAACGACCGGCGTCCCAACTGTCTGCGTGTTCAGTGCCGAGGCGATTCCCTCCGTCGCGCTCGTCAGCACACTCGCAAACTGATTCATCGCGATCACATCGTCGTTCCACGAAAAGTTAAACGCCTTCGGTGTGGCGGTGCCCGGCAGAATGTCGTGAAACTGGCCACCCATCACGAGCGTCCACGCATTGTTCAATCGTTCCTGCGGATACACGCGTGTGCCTTGCCAGGCGGCGCCGACTGACGCTTTCTCCGCCGCGTCAGCAAGCAGCTCGTTCTTACGGTTCCAACGTTTCTGATATGCCTGCGAAGTGATCGATCCGGCGGAGTGATCGGTCAACAACAGATCACCTTCATAGCGCGGCAGACGAGCGATGTGTTCGGGACGAATGTTGAGAAACATCTGCTCCGCTGTTGCCGAAACGACTTTCAGTGGTCCATCACCAACAGCGGCCTGTGCTTCAACAAGCGCATTGTTGCGCGTGACGATGGCTTCCATCATGCGCACGGAATCTTCACGTGGGCTTCCGCCCGTGTCGCCGGTGCCGTAGTAGTGATAATCGGTGAATAGCCCGCTCGCTTTTCCGTTTCGCTCGACTCGACGCGCCCAATCAACCGGATTGTTGCGCCCGCTTGCATCCGCAATCGCGGGACTCTTGCTGATGTCTTCTCTGACCTGCCCGCCGTAGCTGCCGGGATTGAGCGCCGCGACGATGCCACGCCCATCTGGCCCAACCCAGTAACCGACGTTGAAAGGAATGCCGCGCGGTGTCTCCTCGATCGAGCCGCGGCCGCCGGCGGGCGCGGCCGAATTCCACGTGAGCTTTTGCGTCGAGAAACCTTTCAATCCGGCGTGCGCGAGAATGCTCGGCAGCGATGCAGGAAAACCAAAACAATCAGGCAACATGTACTCCGCGCTCGTCTTGCCAAACTCACGTTGAAAAAATCGATTGCCGTAAAGTATCTGGCGAAAGATCGACTCCGCTGAGGGAACGTTGACGTCTCCTTCTTCCATCGATGAGCCCGCTGGAAACCATCGACCCGCGGCGATGTACTGCTTCAGGCGCGCGTAATCGGCGGGCCAGTATTCCCGCATCATGCGATAACGATTCGCGCCGCTGAAGTTGAAGATGTAGTGCGGATACTTATCGATGAGCGCGAAGTTGTCGTGCAGCGTCTTGGGAATGTAGTCGTTGATGACGCGCGGATACTCCCAGCGCCACTGCGTATCGAGATGCGCGTACGCGACCACGTACAGCGTCGGATCTTTGGTGAGATCGGTTTGTGCTGAGACTGCCAGAGAACTTGCGAGTAAAACAGCAAGAAGCTTAGTTAATGCTCGCATGCGCGTGGGCTCCTTTTGCAGGGACAAGAATACCAGATAGCGCACAGAACCGAGCGCGGTAGCGCCGGGTCACATTCATTACTCAGGCGCGTATTGGATCTTTGACCCGGCGCTACCGCGCTCGGTTCTGTGCGCTGCACGTGCTCTGTTAGAATGCGCAGCCATGACGATTTCATTCTCGGATCGCGTGACGGTCCCTGACGACGTCCTAATCTCGCAGCTTCAGGAAGAGTCGGTAATTCTGAATCTCGACAGTGAACGCTACTACGGTCTGGATGACGTCGGCACGCGCTTTTTATCAGTCCTCACAACTTCAGAGTCGATCGAGACTGCCTACGACCGCCTCCGCGGCGAATACGACGTCGACCCGCAGGTTCTGCGCGAAGATCTGCTCGCGCTCGTCGAGAACCTCGTCGACCAGGGCCTCTTAATGCGTACTTAATCCGTAAAATCCGTGGCTAACGACTTAACGATCACAGCCAACGCCCGCCTTGATGCTCGCGAAGACTTGATTGGATCTGATGCTGAATTGATCCTCCAGGCGTACGAGAAATGGGGCGACGACTGCGTCAAGCACCTGATCGGCGACTTTGCCTTCGCGATCTGGGACGGTCGGCGAAACCGTTACTTCTGCGCGCGCGATCATTTCGGCGTGAAGCCGTTTTACTTCACACACATCGACAACGATTTCGCCTTCAGCAGCAGTCTGAATGAGCTGCGCCTCAACCCGCGCGTCTCGAACACGCTCAACGAAATCGCCGTCGGCGACTATCTTCTGTTCGGAGTAAACCAGGATTTATCAACGACGATCTTCAAAGACATTCAGCGACTAAAGCCCGGCCACACGCTTACCTTCGCAAACGGCTCGATCACAACCCGGCGCTACTGGACACCCGAATCGTCAACCGAAGTGCGCTTTCGAGATCCGTCGTCGTACAGCGAACGTTTCTACGAGCTGTTATCGCGGGCAGTTAAGGATCGCGTGACCACGGATCGCGTCGCAATCTCGATGAGTGGCGGTCTTGACTCAACGAGTCTGGCAGCACTTGCGCGCGAACAATGCAAAGATGTTCACGGTTTCGCAGTCGTTTACGACAGCCTGATTCCAGATGAGGAACGTCACTACTCAACGCTCGCCGCCGAGCACATTGGCATTCCGGTTACGCATTTGAGCGCCGATCGCTATTCGTTGTTTGACGCGCAAGTGCCCGGCGAAATGGATCAACCCGAGCCGTTTCTGATATCAGCGCTAACGGGACAGTTCAATGATCTGTTGAGACTATCTGCGAAGTTCAGCCCAATAATGCTGACTGGTTATGATGGCGATGCGTTTATGAACGTGCCGCAGCCGTCGCGTCTGGGAGGCGTCAGGAAAATAATTAGGCGTTTGATCCCTAAGAAACGGGCGGCCACGGAGGGCCGCCCCTACAGTTGGCTGGACGAAGCGTTTGCGAAACGGACGCATCTCCAGGAACGCTGGGGAAGACAATCAATTAATCAGGCCAGTCCTTCGAATCCGATCTGGACGGCGCTTTTCGAAGGCTACGATCGAAGCTCTACCAAACTGAATCTCGAAGTGCGTCACCCGTTCATGGACGTTCGCCTCGTCGAGTTTCTGTCGTCGATCCCCGTGCGACCCTGGCGCGTTAATAAACACATTCTCCGCGTCGCAATGAAAGATAAACTACCGTCTGTCGTACTTAATCGACCCAAAACACCACTCCAAAGCAGTCCGGCTCTTCAATTGGTACGGCGCGGTGGTGTAAGATGCCTCGATAGTTTTGAGGTCAGTCCGCAGCTCAGGACTTATGTTAACCTGAATCGACGACGATCACTGGCGGATGAAGAGACATCCGACGGCCTCTGGGCCAATCTCCGAATCTTCGCGTTGAACTACTGGCTTGCGAACTCCCAGCCCGGTGTTCAACGAACGTCGCAAACACAGGTAACCACAGTCGCGGCATCAAAGATCTCAATCGCTTAAACTGATGAAGATGGAGATGATGCATGGAACCTAAACCCACCACCCGGGAACACGAAACCAAAAAGCCATATCACAAGCCGGAAGTCATCCTTTACGGAAACATTCGCGAGATCACGAGGAACGCTGGTCCAAAGGGTGCTGATGATGGTGGCGGTGGCGCCGCCGCCGGACCAAAGACCGGAACCTGATCTCTGTCATGCATTACCGGTGCTCGATCTATGGTCTTGGAATTATCTCCAATAGAACCATTCCCGGCGTTCCTCCCGCAACGATAGCATCGGAAGACGTTCGCATATCCTTCGGCTCACTTCCTGCATGGCTCGACGAAGTAACTGCCATGCAGGTTGAGACCTCATACGTTGCAGACTACAAAAGTGAATGCGGTGAGCCTGCCTTGCGCGTTTTTCGCGTGCGCGACGGCATGTATTACAGGTTCTGCTACGCCGACGAGACGGAGTTTGTGATCAATAAAGCAGGTAGCGAAGTCTGGGCTGCATGGCGCGAGCCGCTGACGCTCGAAGACACCGCGACTTACCTGCTTGGCCCAGTGATGGGATTTGTGATGCTGCTGCGCGGTGTTGTTTGTTTACACGCCAGTGCGGTTGCGATCGGAAATGAAGCGATCGCTTTGCTGGGTCCGGCAGGATCAGGTAAGTCGACTACGGCGGCGGCGTTTGCGGAGCGCGGTTACAGCATTCTCGCGGAAGATGTTGTGACGTTGGACGATCGCGGCGATCACTTTCTCGTGCGGCCGGGTTATCCATGTATTCGTTTGTGGCCCGCGGCGGTCAAAGCGCTTTATGGATCCGAGACACACTTGCCGCGACTCACGCCAAACTGGGACAAGTGCTACCTCGATTTAAACGATAACTTTCAGCGGGAGCCGTTGCGGTTAGCGGCGATCTATCATCTCGGCGAGCGACGCCACGACCCGACGGCGCCTTTCATTCAGCCGCTCGATCGTGCGGAGGGAATGATGTCGTTGGTGGCAAATACGTATGCGACAAAGTTGATGGACAAGCACATGCGCGCGCGTGAGTTTGAATTGCTGGCGCGAGTCTTAAAGAACGTGCCCGTGCGACGAGTAACACCACACTCAGACGTCGAACACATCCCCGAGCTGTGCACACGGATTTTGACGGATTTTGAATCCGTGTTATCCGCGATAAATGTATAGTCTTCACTTCTATGGCCAGATGCTCGCTGATGCACCGCGCATGGATGCGTATGCGTCGGCGCTCCGTCGTACCGTTAATCGCGATTCAGTCGTGATGGATCTGGGCTGTGGCCCGGGTGTGTTTGCACTTCTCTCGTGCAAACTTGGGGCGCGGCGTGTTTGCGCGGTCGAACCGGATAACGTGATCGGTCTGGCGCGTGAAGCGGCTGCTGCAAATGGCTGCGCCGATCGAATCCAGTTCTTCGAAACGATGTCGACTGAGATCGCGCTGCCTGAGCCCGCGACGATCATCGTTTCTGATTTGCGCGGCGTGCTGCCTTTCTATCAAAAAAACATTCAGTCGATCATCGACGCGCGCCAAAGACTACTGGCGCCCGGCGGCGTGTTAATCCCCGGTCGCGATATTCTGTGGGCTGCACTTGTCGAGGCGCCCGAGCAATACGCGGAGCTCCTTAATCCCTGGCAGAACCAGTTTGACCTCGATCTCTCCGCCGGAACACGCTTCATCACGAACAACTGGCGGAAGACTCACATCAAACCGGAACAGTTTTTGGCTGAGCCCGTGTGTTGGAACACGATCGATTACGGGGAAGTTGAGAGTAGCGACGTGCGCGCTCAGATTACATGGCGCGCGTTGCGAAGCGGCACAGCTCACGGATTTGCCGTCTGGTTTGATTCAGAGTTAATCGACGATCTCGGCTTTTCAAATCATCCGGCGGCGCCGCGCCTGATCTACGGCCAGGGCTTCTTCCCTTTTTCGCAGCCGGTGGAAATCTCTGAAGACGATCGCGTTGAGTTGCGACTCGCGGCGGATTTTGTGCAAGACAATTATGTTTGGCGCTGGGACACTGATTTCATAGATCAAAAGGTGAGTTTCAGGCAGTCGACGTTCTATGGCGTGCCGCTCTCGACGGCGCAACTTAGATAATGTTCAGCTCAGTCAAAATCCTCAATTCAAAATTGCGCAAAGCGCTCGCGCAATTGCCTTACCTGCCGCGTGCATTGAAGCTCGTTTGGGCAGTGGCGCGGCCCTGGACTACTGCCTGGATCGTGCTGCTGATCGTGCAGGGGCTTCTGCCTGCGGCGACTGTTTATCTCACGAAGCTGGTCGTCGATGGTGTTGTTTCCGCACTGCGCAACGGCAGCTCGCACACGGTGCTGTTGCCGTTGTTGCTGCCCTTGTTGCTACTTGGGGGTGTGTTGTTGTTGATGGAAATCGTGCGCAATGCGATCAACTGGGTGCGCACGGTGCAGGCCGAGTTGTTGCAGGATCACATCACTTCGTTAATTCACGAGAAGTCAGTTGCAGTTGATCTCGCGTTCTACGAGCTCTCTGATTATTACGATCATTTGCACCGCGCGCGTGCGGAAGCGCGTTACCGTCCGGTAGCGCTGCTCGGCAACCTCGGCGCGTTGCTGCAAAACAGCATTACGCTCATAGCGATGGGCGCGATCCTGATTCCGCTTGGCCCATGGCTGGCGCTTGCGCTCCTGCTCAGCACGTTACCGGCGTTTTACGTCGTCGTTCATTACGCGCTCGCTGAGTATCAATGGCGGCAACGCACCACGACCGACGATCGTCGCGCGTGGTATTACGACTGGATCATGACCACCGCCGAAGCGGCCGCGGAGATCCGGCTCTTCGGTCTCGGCAAGCACTTCCAGGCTCATTACAAAGGTTTACGAAACCGGTTGCGCGGCGAGCGGCTGCACTTAACGCGACGACAAGGTTTCGCGGAATTAGCAGCAAGCCTGATCGCACTCGTGATCATGGGCGCGGCGCTCGGCTGGATGGTTTGGAAAGCCTCGCGCGGCCTGGTCACCCTCGGAGAGCTCGCGCTGATCTACGCCGCCTTCAATCAAGGACAAGGCCTGATGCGCACGCTGCTTGAAAACGCGGGCCAGCTCTACGGCAACAGCCTGTTCCTCGGCAACCTATTTGAATTCCTTTCACTTACAAACAACTGCACGGGTGGCCCTCTCTCACCCCTTGCTGATATTCAACGCGCCATCACCTTCAACCGTGTCTCCTTCAGCTATCCCGAAGTGACGAGCAAAGCTCTCGACGACTTCACGATAACGATCCCGAGTGGAAAGATTGTCGCGATCGTCGGTCCGAACGGCGCGGGAAAGAGCACCCTCGTAAAGTTGCTGTGTCGCTTTTACGATTCCGACTCCGGCTCGATCGCGATCGACGGCAAAGATCTCAGGGAATTCCCGATCGACGATCTCCGGCGATTAATCACTGTCTTATTTCAACAACCATTTCACTACAACAGCACTGTGCGCGATAACATCCTTTACGGCGATCTCAAACTCGACGCGGCTGACACAGAGATCAAAGCTGCGCTTCGCGCCGCAGGCGCCGAAGAGATCGTTTCGCGTCTGCCAGAAAAAGAGCAAACGCTGCTCGGCCGCTGGTTCGCGGGCGGAACGGAGCTCAGCGTCGGCGAGTGGCAGCGCATCGCACTCGCGCGCGCGTTTCTGCGACAAGCTCCGATTATCATTCTCGACGAGCCCACCAGCGCGCTCGATCCGTGGGCCGAAGCAGACTGGCTCGAACGTTTTCGCCAACTCGCGTTGGGTCGAACCTCGATCATCATCACGCACCGCTTCACAACCGCGATGCACGCTGACATGATCCACGTAATGGACCGCGGGCAAATCGTCGAATCAGGCAGTCATCAACGATTAATCGCGCACAACGGTTTATACGCACAATCATGGTCACGCCAGATGATTTCAACAACGGGCATTAGACCAAGTCAGGAAGAGGGGCTTGCCCCCGCTGTTGGAAGGGCGGGGGCAAGCCCCACTTCCTGACTTGTTCATTTCTAACTGGTTCATCCCAAGTTGCTATCACAATGAAGAACGAACGTCCTGAACACAATTTGATCCTCTGCATCGCGCACCGCGAGATCAATGCAGATCACTTACGGATGCTCGCGCGTCAGGAGATCGATTGGGGCTACCTGATCGCCGTCGCCTACGCCCACGGCCTGCTGCCACTCCTTCAGAAGCACCTAAGCAACACCGCCATTCCAGCTCACATCCTTTCGCGTCTGAAACGCGAGTCAGTTGCAAATTCACAGAACGTACTGCATCTCACCGGCAAACAGCTTCGCGTCTACAAGCTCTTCAAGGAGAACCACGTTCCGGTTGCGCTCTTTAAAGGCTCGCTGCTCTCCCAAATGGCTTACGGGGAAATGTCTTTGCGCCAGGCCGGCGACATTGACGTGCTGATCAATCGCCGCGACTTCACGCAAGCACGACTGCTACTCGAATCGCTCGGTTACGAAATGACGCCGCCACTGACGCCCGCGCAGCTCTCTTCACACCTGAGCAATCACTGCGAGATCCAGTTCATGCGCGACGAATGGCTCACGGTCGTCGATTTGCACTGGGACCTGGCGCCGCGCAGCTTCGTCTTCGGACTCAAAGCCGATGACGTCATGTCGCGACTGCAATCAGTCTCGCTCGCGGGTACCACTGTTGAGACTTTCGGCGCTGAGGATCTGGTGCTGTACCAGGCAATGCACGGCGCAAAACATCTGTGGCGACGTTTGGAATGGATCTCGTGTCTCGCGGAATCAATACGCGCCACAACGACGATCAACTGGGACACGCTCGTCGATCGCGCAGCAAAAGCACACGCAACACGCATCCTCTCGCTGGGCTTGCGACTCGTCGAAGAGTTTTCAGACGTGCCGGTTCCATCCGAAGTGTTCGCATCAATCGATCCGGACAAAACGATGAAACGCATGGCGGCGCAAATTCGCGCGCAGCTTTTCACAACCTTTGGCCCAGCCGAGTCGACCGAAACCAATCTCTACAACCTGCGCATCATGGACCGCAAACGCGATGCGCTCGTCTCAATTTTGCGCTCGATCTTTGTCCCCACCCTGCCAGACTGGCAGTCACTCGCGCTCCCCGCATCACTGCACTCGCTCTACTACGCCTATCGCCCATTGAGACTGTCAAGGCTGTATGGCGCCGCACTTTGGTACAAACTCACCGGGGCTCGCGATGTATAAGCCGCCTTTGAAGTGGGCCGGCGGCAAGCGTTGGCTCGTCTCGCATCTCAAACCGATCTGGGAAACGAACAAGCAGCGTCGATACGTCGAGCCATTTTGCGGCGGACTTGCTGTCGTGCTGGGTCTGCAACCAAAGCAGGCACTTCTCAACGACGTCAATCCGCACCTGATCAACTTCTATCGCCACGTGCAAAATGGTTTACGGACGCGCGTGCGGATGCGCAACGACGAGGAGCTTTTCTATCGCCAGCGCGAGCGCTTCAATCGTTTGATTCGACGCGGCAAGGCGCACACGGACGAAGGTGCGCAATTGTTCTACTATCTCAACCGCACGTGCTTCAATGGTCTGTGTCGTTTCAACAAAAGCGGCGATTTCAACGTGCCTTTCGGCACTTACAAAGCGATCAACTACGCGCGTGATTTTTCGAATTATGCGGCGGTGTTTCGGCAGTGGGAGTTTAGTAATACGGATGTGGAGGCGCTCTCGTTGCGGACGGGAGATTTTATCTACGCCGATCCGCCGTATGATGTAGAGTTCACGACGTACAGTGCGGGTGGGTTTTCATGGAATGATCAGGTGCGCACCGCGAAGTTTTTGGCGGCGCATCGTGGGCCGGTCGTGATATCGAACCAGGCGACGCCGCGGATTATCGAGTTATATGCGGGACATGGGTTTGAATTGAGTTATCTGGATGCGCCGAGAAGGATTAGTTGTACTGGGGATAGAACCGCGGCGCGCGAGGTGTTAGCCATAAAACCTTAGCCACGGATTTATACGGATGAAGACGGATCGAGCGTGGTTGCCGGATTTGATCTATGTCGACGGACGCTTTCAGTCTGATCTCGCGATCGTGTGTGATGAATCAGGAAAGATCGTGGAGATTGCCGGGCGCGATGATGCCATTCGCTTGAAGAATCGGGCGTTGTTGCCGGGCATGGTCAATGCGCACTCGCATGCATTCCAGCGCGTCATCCGCGGCCGGACCGAGCATCGCTCACAGCACACGACCGACAGCTTCTGGACGTGGCGCGAGCAGATGTATGCCGCTGCTAACCGCCTCGGACCCGAAGAAATCTACAACGCATCACGGCTCGCGTTTCTTGAGATGGCGTTGACGGGCATTACTGCCGTCGGTGAGTTTCACTACATTCATCACGCTCCTGACGGCTCAACTTACTCCGATCCAAACCTGCTCGCGCGTGAAGTGATCCGCGCCGCGCATGACGTCGGTATTCGCATCGCTTTACTCCGTGTTGCGTATGCACGTTCAGGATTCGGACTCGAAGCAAATCCACAGCAGATCCGTTTTATTGAAAATTCTCCGGACACGTATCTACAACATCTCGAACAACTGCTCGACGCGCCTGAGTTGAAAACCGGCATGGCATGGGCCGGCGTCGCGCCACACAGTGTTCGCGCCGTGCCGCTTGATTACCTGAAAGCGATCACGGGCTTCGCAAATGAGCGTGGTCTTCCGGTTCACATGCACGTCGCCGAGCAACCGGCGGAAGTGAGTACGTGTATTGAAGAATATGGTCGCTCGCCCGTGGCGTTGCTCGATACCGAAGGCTTGTTGAGCAAACGATTCACCGCGGTCCACGCGATCCATGTGACACCGAAAGCGATCGCGTCAATGGCGCGCGCGGGCGCGATCGTGTGCGCGTGCCCGACGACAGAAAGGAACCTCGGCGACGGAGTGGTTCCCGTTGATGCGTATTTTGACGCGGGCGTGCGTGTGTCGCTCGGCAGTGACAGCCAGATCCAGATCGATCTGTTAGAAGACGCGCGTGAGCTTGAGTATCACCTGCGCTTGCAGAAGGCTGCGCGGAATGTGCTCGCGCCGTTTGCTGACGATTCGAGCTCGGCACTTGCGCGAAGATTGTTTGAGTGTGCGACTATCCGTGGCGCGGAGAGTATTGGTTTTAACGGGGGGAAACTCGAACCGGGCGCGCCGGCTGATTTCTTCACTGTCGATCTCGATGATGTGTCGATTGCGGGATGCTCGGTTGAAGATTTACTCGCGAACATCGTTTTTTCACTTTCGCGTACGGCGATTCGGGACGTGGTTGTTGGTGGGAAGCAGATCGTTAACACGGATTAGCCCATGATTAAGCAGATTCTCGCGAATTTGGTACGGATTGATTCGGTCTCGACGCGATCTAATGCGGAGATTGTTGCGTATCTTGAGCAACGGTGTAAGGCGTTGGGTTTGATCACGCGACGCTTTCCGTACGCGGACGAGCATGGAATCGAAAAGATTAATTTGATTGCGTTAACGAGCGATGTGAGTGAAGTTGAGCTGGCGTTGGTGGGCCACACGGACACTGTGCCTTACGATCCAAACTGGTCGGAAGCCACGAACCTCACCGAACGTGACGGCAAACTTTACGGGCGCGGCGCGTGCGATACGAAAGGATTTATTGCCGCGGCGCTCACGGCAGTCGAAAACATCAAAACAAGCAAGCCACTCGCGCTGATATTCACCGCCGACGAAGAAGTCGGACTGCTCGGTGCGAAGAAGCTGGCCCAGGCGAAACCGCTGCGCGTGCGTTACAGCATCGTCGGTGAACCCACCTCACTACGGCCCATTCGCGCCGGCAAAGGCTACTCGCTCGCCGAAGTCACGGTAAAAGGACGTGAAGCACACAGCGCTTATCCGGCGCTCGGCGCGTCCGCTATCTTTCGCGCCGCCAGACTTATCTACCGGCTCGAATCAATCGCGACACAGATCAAACACGACCAGCACGCCTCATTCGATCCGCCTTACACGACATTGAACATTGGCCTGATTCATGGTGGCTCGGCGAAGAATGTTTTGCCTGGTGAGTGCCGGTTCACACTCGAGTGGAGGCCGATACCAACACAATCGTCAGAACACCTGCTCGATCTTTTCAATGCCGCGATCGCCGAAGAGATGAAGTCCGATCCGGATTTTCAGTGTGTGGTTGATGCGAGCCGCCAGGACACCGGCTTCGAGACTGCGCCTGGTTCACCGCTGGTTCAACTGCTGGAGCAGGCAACCGGCAACGAATCCGGCACAGTATCGTTCGGAACCGAAGCCGCGCAAATGATGTTGCTCGGGAGTGAAGCGGTCGTCATCGGCCCCGGAGACATTCGCGAAGCACATCGAACCGGCGAGTTTGTGCCGGTGGGCGAGCTTGAGCGTTGTGCCAAGGTTCTGCGACAATCCATCCAGCAACTTTGTTGAGGCAACCGCTCGTAGTGAAAGTCCATCGGAAGATTCAATGTCCCGCATTAATAAAGCTCTTTTAGTAGTTCTCCTTTTGTGGTCGTGCATTCCGCTCGTAGCCCAGGACCAGAAGCCACTAACCAACCAGGAATTCGTCAAGCTGCTCTATCAACTGCCGCGCAGCCCCGAGACGCGCGACGATCTCATCGAACAGATCCGCCGGCGTGGCATCGGTTTTCCACTCACCGATGGCATGCGCTCCCTCGTCGCGACCAAGAGTGGTAACGATTCGCTGTTGCGACGCACGCTCGAAGAAGCGGAGCGACGCCGCGTAAATCCAACCGCCTCCGCGCTGCCTTCTGAAAACGAAGGACGCGAGCTTCTCGACCGCACCCGCAACGTCACACTCGCTGCCGCGAATGCGATGCCCGATTTCCTCGTAAAGCAGATTATCAAGCGCTCTGTCGCTTACGGCAACACCGCGAACTGGATCCCGCAGGACAATTTGACGATCGCTGTTGGTTATCGTGCGAATGTCGGCGAGGAATACAAAGTTCTGACAGTGAATGGAATGGCGCCGCCGCCGGGAGAGGAGGCGGAAGCGAGTAAGGATTTCAGTAAGAACAAGTATGTGCCGAAAGGCGCGTCGTCGAGCGGCGTGGAATACATCTCGGCGCTCGCGGATATTTTCAAGCCGGAGTCTAAAACCGAGTTTCGGATGGTCGATACGGACACGATTCAGACCAGACGAACGGTCGTTTATGAATACGTGGTCAAGAAAGACAACTCACAACTGACGCTGGGTCTTGCCGATACCGGTGCGAAAGCGTTGGTCGGCTCGCGTGGCCGCGTGTGGATCGATCGTGAATTGGATCGCGTGCTGCGGTTCGAACAGATCGCGACTGAGATTCCGCCTGACTTTCCGATCACCGCCGCCAGCAGCTTGATCGACTACGACTGGGTGATGATTAACGAGCGTAAGTACCTGCTGCCGACACACTCCGAGATCCTTTTGACGACCATCAACCCGAAGTTCGTACTTCAGAGTCGCAACGACATTCGCTTCCGTAGCTACCAGAAGTTTGGCGCCGAGCTGAAGGTCATTGACGAAGTCGGCGAAGACGACGACCCACCACCACCACCTAAAAAACCGTAGCTAGTCCACTTTTGGTCACGCCTCACTTGGGTAGTGTGTCCATCCGTCTACACGAAACAACGAAATTCCTCATATTTTCTACGGTACGCGCTTTGCCAAGAAGACTCGCGTAATGAAGCCGAGGATTTTGATAGTTGATGACGACTCCCAGATCACACAACAGCTTTACTGGACGTTGTGTGATGAGTACGACGTGGTGACCGCCAACGATATGCAGACCGCGATTCGGCGGGCGACCTTTTACAAGCCTGATATCTCAATATTGGACTTGCAAATGCCTCCCGAGAAAGACTCGCCCGCCATGGGTCTGCGATTGATTGAGTACATCAAAGGTCACCTCTCGACCTCGAAGGTTTTGATCATGAGCTCGAACACTGACCCCGATGTGCGGAAGTCGTGCGTCAACGCAGGCGCAGATGGCTTTTTCGCCAAACCCTTTGAGCTTGAAGACATGCTGGCGAGCATTTGCCGGTTGACCCCAGTTCACAGGCTGGAACTGTTCGCGCAGATTCTTTGACATCCGGACGCACACTCCCTTTGGCGTCCGTAATGCACCGTGGATGAAACCCCTCTTCATTTGACGGTGTGCTCGATGGCCCCCGCTCACGTTGCCCAACACGAATAGCGGGGGCCGATTTTTTTCTACGTCTTTGCGGCCCTGCGCGCGCTCTGCCATAATCCACTCCGTCAGCCAATCAAATAATGAGCGAAGCCAGCGATAAAGTGCGTGGGCTGCACCAGCTCCCACTCTTTCCCCTGCCGGTAGTGCTGTTTCCCGGTGTGCCTCTGCCTTTGCACATCTTCGAGCCGCGATACAGGCAAATGCTTCTCGACATTCACCTCGCGAAGAACCTCTTCGGTCTCTCTTATTTCGATCCGACAACTTCCGAGAATGAAGTGCCGCCGCAAGGTCACGTTGGTTGTGTCGCTGAAGTAACTGAGACACAGACGTTCCCCGACGGGCGCTCAAACATACTGACCATCGGTGTGATCAGGTATCGCATCGAGTCGTACGTCGAGCGTGGTGATCCGTATCTCGTGGCCCAGGTCACTTACTTCGAAGACGAAGACGAAGACGAAGAGCTGCTCGCTGCGCCTTCGAGAGAAGTGGCGGAGACATTCACGCGCATCGCGCAGGCAGTGCGGACTATCAACGACGAGCGCGCGACGTTGCCGGACATCTCGAACACCGAGCCGCAGCGACTCTCGTTTCTGGTTGCGGCGGCGATGGAGATCGATGCCGAGGTCAAACAGGAGATGCTCGAGCTTCGCTCGACGTCAGAACGGCTGGAGCGATTGCGATCGATGTTGAGCATCGCGGTCAAAGGATACGAGGAGCGGGCGCGGATTCACGAGCTTGCCAAGAGCAACGGGCATGGCGGCAAAAGGATTGAGATTGAATGACGAGTGCGGTGAACATTCGTGTGTTGTTCTTCGGCGCGGCGCGTGATGCGGTTGAGGCCAACCAGATGGATTTGGCGCTTGAGGCTCCGGCGACGGTTTCGAGTGCGTTTCAGAGTTTGAAGACGCGTTTTTCGAAGCTTGAGCGGTTTGGAAGGTCGTTGCTGTTTGCGGTGAATCAGGAATACGCCACACCGGATACGCAGTTGAACGACAATGACGAGCTCGCGGTGTTTCCGCCGGTGAGTGGTGGATCGCATGACTTCTTCGAGTTAACTAAAGAGCCGATCGATGTGGGTGAGGTGGCGCGCCGGGTTGTCCTACCAGAATGCGGTGCGACAGTCACACTCGACGGCTACGCACGCGAGTGGACCAAAGGCAAACGGACGCTCTATTTGGTATATGAGTCTTACGACGAAATGGCGTTAACCGAGATGCAGCGCCTGGGCGCCGAAGCGCACAAGCAATTCGAGATCGCGCACATCGGCATCGTCCACCGCACCGGCCGCATCGACATCGGCGAAACAAGCGTCGTCATCGCCGCCAGCGCCCCTCACCGCCGCGCCGCCTTCCAGGCCTGCGAATGGGCCATCAAAGAACTCAAACGGACTGTCCCCATTTGGAAAAAAGAGATCTTCGAAGGCGGTGAAGAATGGGTGACGCCGCAAACCGGACCAGAATAAGTTAGCCACGAAAAAGCACAAAAGACACAAAAATGATTGAATGAGTTAAGGCGCCTAATTCTCGTGGGGGAGAATACGACGCCTTAACTTCTCAAAAGGCTTTTTGTGCTTTCTGTGCCTTTTTGTGGCTAAAATTCTTTTGTGCCTTTTGTGGCACTACTCGATTACTCCTTCGGTTTCTTCCTCTGCTGCGGCTTCGACCAAAGACGCACTCGTTACCTTATCGCCCGCATCAGTCTTGATCAGGCGTACGCCCTGGGCGCTGCGACCGGTCTTGCGGATGTCGGCGGCTTCGAGGCGGATGAGTTTGCCCTGTTGGGTGATGATCATGATCTCCGCCTCGTCTTCAACCGGAAATACCGCGACCACCTTCCCGGTCTTGTCAGTCGTCTTCATGTTGATCACGCCCTTGCCACCACGCGTTTGCAGTCGATAAGTCGTGATCGCGGTCTGCTTGCCGTAGCCCTGCTCGGATACCGATAGCATCCGTTCCTTGTCTTCGGCGGAAACGGGGCAGACAGATACCACGTAATCATCCTGACGCAAATCGATGCCTCGCACGCCACGCGTCGCGCGTCCCATCGGCCGCACGTTCTTCTCGTCAAACCGAATCGCGAGCCCGTTGTGCGTGGCGATGAAGATGCGCTTTGTGCCGTCAGTCAACACCACGTCGAGCAACTGATCGCCTTCATCGATATTGATCGCGATGATGCCATTCGTACGAATGTTCTGGAAATCAGCCAGCGACGTCTTCTTGATCACGCCCTTGCGCGTCACCATCACGACATACCGGCCCTCCGCAAACTCGCGCACCGGAACCACACCCGCGAGCCTTCGATCCGACGGTATGTTGATGAGATTCACGACCGCCTTGCCGCGCGCAGACGCCGCCGCATCAGGCACTTCGTGAACTTTAATCTTGTAAACCATGCCATCGTCCGTAAAGATCATCAGGTACGCATGTGTCGTCGCGATGAAGAGATGCTCGACGAAGTCGCCATTCTTCGCAGCAGCTCCGAAGCGACCTTTACCACCACGTCCCTGTCGTGAATAAGTCGTGATCGGCGTGCGCTTGATGTAACCGCTGTTCGTGACCGTGATCGCCACGTCTTCATCAGCGATCAGATCCTCGATCGAGAGCTCAACCCCTTCATCGACGATCTCCGTGCGACGCTCGTCACCAAAATCTTTCTTAACTTCTTCGAGCTCTTTCGCGATGACGCGTCGCAGCGAGCGCTCGTTGCCGAGAATCTCTTCAAGCTCGGCGATGTGCTTGATCACCTGCTCATACTCGTCGATGATCTTCTGCCGTTCGAGCGCAGATATCCTTCGCAGTTGCAGATCGAGAATCGCCTGCGCCTGAATTTCAGAGAAGGCGAGACTCTCCATCGTCTTCTGCATCCGGCTCAGGTAAGTCTTGAGCTGCACGTCAGAGGGAACGCCCTTCCACGCCTTGACGTCATTCGTTGTTTGCAACTGGCCCATCAGCCACTGCCGCGCTTCGTCAACCGAGCGTGAATTACGAATGAGCGTGACGATGTAATCGAGCGCGTCGATGGCCTTCGTGAGCCCTTCGAGGATGTGTGCGCGAGCGCGGGCCTTGCGAAGCTCATACTCAGTTCGCTTGCGCACGACCTCGCGCCGAAACTCGATAAAGCACTCGAGCATCTGCTTGAGATTCAGGACGCGCGGTTGTCCATTTACGATCGCGAGATTGATGACACCGAACGACGACTGCATCGGCGTCAGCTTATAAAGTTTATTGAGTACGACTTGTGGCACCGCGTCGCGTTTCAGCTCGACGACAATGCGCATACCGGTCCGATCTGACTCGTCGCGCAAATCGGAAATACCGTCGATCTTCTTCTCGTTGATCAGCTCGGCGATACGCTCGAGCAGGCGGGATTTGTTGACCTGGAACGGAATCTCAGTGATGACGATTGCATCGCGTTCCTGCGCGCCACGTCCGATGCGATCGATGCCGGCGCGCGCGCGTATCTGCAACACGCCGCGGCCTTCTTCGTACGATTTCCTGATCTCTTCGCGGCCGTAGATGAACCCGCCGGTTGGAAAGTCAGGACCAGTAACGATCTTCGTGAGGCCCTGAACAGTCGTCTCGGGCTCTTTCAACAACAACAACGTCGCTTCAACTATCTCGGTGAGATTGTGCGGCGGGATCTTCGTCGCCATTCCGACCGCGATACCGTCTGAACCGTTGATCAGCAGGTTCGGAACGCGCGCCGGTAAAACTGTCGGCTCGCTGAGCGACTCATCATAGTTTGGCTGAAACGGAACTGTCTCTTTCTCGATGTCGGCAAGAATTTCATTCGCCAAACGCGCCATGCGTATTTCCGTGTAACGCATCGCCGCCGCTGCATCGCCGTCGACCGATCCGAAGTTGCCTTGTCCGTCGATGAGGGGATAACGCATCGAGAAGTTCTGGGCCAAACGCACGATCGTGTCGTAGACGGGCATGTCGCCATGCGGGTGATACTTACCGATCACGTCGCCGACGATGCGCGCGCTCTTCTTGTACGACTTGTTGTACTGGTTGCCGAGCTCGTGCATGGCCCACAACACGCGCCGGTGCACGGGCTTCAAGCCGTCGCGCACATCCGGCAGCGCGCGGCCGATGATTACCGACATCGCGTAGTCGAGATACGAGCGCCGCATCTCGTCTTCGATGTTTATATGATTGCGTTCAGAAGTTGTTTCCATCTAATAGCCTTTCCAGTACAATCCGCGACACAGTTTGGCCCCGCTGAAGAGATACCGAGCTTGAGTTTGGCGCTTTTCGGGGAGAAAAAACGGGTGAAGCATAGGACTCAAAGTAGCCCGTATTTTAGCCTTTTTTGAGTGTGGTTGGCAAACACGAAATAGGCGAAAACTCTAATAAAACCAATAGCTTCGTGTAAACCCTCCCGACGTTTTCGGAACCGTTCTCACGTCCGTCGGCTTCCATGAGTGAACAGGGACATTTTAAGCGTATTCGCGAGCGACTCCCTCTCTCGCTGCCCGTGCGCGTGCGTGGCCGCGACACGCCGACTTTCGAGTGGAACGAGGTGACAAGACTCACGAATGTGACCCCGTTCGGCGCCGGTTTTACACTCAGACATCCCACCGAAAAGGGTCGCTTGTTGCACATGACGATCCCGATGCCGCGGCAGTTGCGCGTGTTCGATCATGTGGAGGACCAGTACAGGATCTGGGCCGTCGTGAGGTATATCAAGACGTCGATTGTTGAAAACAAAACTGTGTTTGAGGTGGGCGTCGCGTTCGTTGGTAAGCGTCCACCGGCGAGTTACGAACAGGAACCATCGAAACGTTACGACGTCACCAACAGCACCTTTCAGGCTGCAAAGTCTGCCGGCGAGATTCTGATACCGTTTGCCGACCGGCGAGCTTACACACGACACAACATCGCCGTTGATATGCGCATTGAGATTGTCGACGAAAAGGGCAACATAATTGAACACGAGCAAACAGTGACGGAAAACATCAGCACTAAAGGCGCGACGCTCTTCACGACGCTCGAAATCCCGTCCGGCCGCTTTGTTCGTTTGACGAGCGAGCAGTACAGGATCACCGTGCACGCAGCGATTCGTTCGTGCAGCAAAGGCGCTGACGGCGTTCCGAGAATTCATGTCGAGTTCATAGATAAGGAATGGCCGTTGTAAGATAGCCTCCCATAACCGTGAGTACTGTAAGCAACAACGGCACAGATAAACGAGACCCGCGCGCCGCGGCCAGCACCGCGATGCTGCCGCAATGGGCGCTGGACAAGATCCGGCCCGTCGTCGGCGCGTTCAGCCGCGTGCTTTGGAAGATTGAATTCGCTGGTATCGAAAACATACCCACGCGTGGCGGAGTGATCGCGGCGGCGAATCACCAAACGTATATCGATCCTTTTTGGCTTTCGCTACCGATCAAACGACCGACACGCTATCTCGCGTGGAGTGCTGCGTTTCGCTGGCCGATTGTAGGGACGGGTCTGAAGTGGCTCGGCGCGTGGCCACTCGCGCTCGAAGGCAGTGATCCGGCAGCGATACGTACGTCATTGCAGTGGCTGCGAAACGGTGGCGTGGTGGTGATTTTTCCGGAGGGTGCGCGGAGTACGGACACCGGTGCGCTTGATCGATTTAAAGCGGGTGCGGTGCGTTTAGCTATGGAAGCGCAGGTGCCGATACTGCCGGTGACGATCAGGGGTGGAAATCGTGTGTGGCCAAGAGGCTGGCGATTTCCGCGACCGGGAAAGGTCATCGTGACCTATCACCCGCTGTATTATCCGCAGCAGTGTTCGAACGAAGAGACGCGTGCGTGCGCGCGCCGCGAGAGTGAACGCCTCGCACAAGTCATCGCTTCAGCCCTTTAGCCGCAAAAAGGCACCAAAAGCACAAAATAGTTGAATGATATAAGACGCCCAATTCTTTTACAGGAGAATTAGACGCCTTAACTTCTGAAAAACTTTTTGTGCTTTTTGTGCCTTTTTGTGGCTACTTTCGCAGGACGTGCATCATGGCGTCGTGGATGAGTCCATTGCTCGCGAGCACCTGCTCGTTGTAAATGTCGAGTGGCTGATCGTTGAAGTTCGTCACTCTGCCGCGCGCCTCGAAGATCAACAGCGCCCCGGCTGCGATGTCCCAGGGGCTCAAGCCGTCTTCCCAGAAACCATCAAACCTCCCACACGCCACATATGCAAGATCCAGCGCCGCTGAACCATCGCGTCTGACAGCCTGCGCGTTCATCGTGAAGTTTGTGAAGTCACGCGCGAAGTCCGGGCGCTCGCGCACGTTGTAAGGAAAGCCCGTACACAACATCGACCCACTCAATTCATCAACTGTCGACACCCGAATCTTCCGATCGTTGAGCGTCGCGCCGTGCCCGCGCTCCGCCGCAAACATCTCATCGCGCATCGGATCGTAAACAACTCCGAGTTCCAACTGTCCCTCATGCTCCAACGCGATCGAGACACAGAAACACGGGTAACCATGCGCGTAGTTTGTCGTACCGTCGAGCGGATCGATGATCCACTTCCACTCGCTCCGTTTGCCACCTACCAAAACGGCCTCGCCAGACTCCTCCGCGAGAATTCCATGTTGCGGGTAGTAAGAACGGATGCGCTCGATGATGAGGTTTTCAGCAGCGATGTCGGCTTCGGTGACGAGATTGATGTCGCCCTTGATACTGATCTTCGCGGAGCCGAGTTTTTGGACCAGCAGGTTCCCCGCCTCACGCGCAATGTCAGTAGCGAAGTTAAGCACCTTTGGTTAATCCGTCTTTTCCGTGTTAATCCGTGGCAAAGGGAATGTGGATTCCCTTTGCGCGCGCGGTGTCTTCGGCTTCCTCGTAACCCGCATCCACGTGCCGCGCCACACCCAAACCGGGATCGTTCGTCAACACGCGATTCAGGCGCTTTGCTGCCGCTGCCGTTCCATCCGCGACTGAAACCTGCCCCGCGTGCAGCGAATATCCGATCCCAACACCGCCACCATGATGAAACGAAACCCAGCTCGCCCCACTCGCCGTGTTCAGCAACGCATTGAGTATGGGCCAATCAGCAACAGCATCCGATCCGTCTTTCATCGCTTCAGTTTCCCTGAATGGCGATGCGACCGAACCGGTATCGAGATGATCGCGCCCGATCGCGATCGGCGCCTTGAGATCCCCACGCTTCACGAGATCGTTGATCGCCTCGCCCATCTCAGCACGCTCACCGTAACCAAGCCAGCAGATGCGCGCCGGCAATCCCTGGAAGTGAACGCGCTCGCGCGCCAAACGCAGCCAACGATTCAACGTTCGATCGTCAGGAAACATCTCGAGGGCGAGATCGTCAGTCTTGCGAATGTCTTCTGCCTCGCCAGACAGCGCGACCCAGCGAAATGGGCCTTTGCCTTCGCAAAAAAGCGGACGAATGTACTCGGGCACGAAACCCGGAATCTCAAATGCATCCTTGCAACCAGCATCAAACGCCTGCTTGCGAATGTTGTTGCCGTAATCGAAAGCGACCGCGCCCGCACGTTTCAACGCGAGCATCGCCTCGACGTGTCGCGCCATCGACTCCATCGACCTTTCTACATAGGCCGTGGCATCTTGCCGACGCAGCTCCGCGGCTTCGTCGAGCGTCATTCCCGCCGGCACGTAACCATTCAACGGATCGTGTGCGCTCGTTTGATCTGTAACCACATCGACCTGTACACCGCGCCACACGAGATCCGGTAACACTTCCGCGCAGTTGCCAACGAGGCCGACGGAAACCGCACGCTTTTGCTCGCGTGCGTCTTCGCAGATGCCGAGCGCTCCATCGAGCGTCAGCGCCAGTCGATCGCAGTAGCCGGTCTGAACGCGTCGCTCGATGCGCGCGGGATCGACGTCGATGCCGAGAAACACAGCGCCGTTCAACGTGGCCGCGAGTGGCTGTGCGCCGCCCATTCCTCCCATGCCGCCTGATACGACGAGCCTCCCCGAAAGATCGCCGCCAAACTGCCTGTCAGCCATTGCCGCAAACGTTTCAAACGTGCCCTGCACGATGCCCTGCGTGCCGATATAAATCCAACTGCCAGCAGTCATCTGGCCGTACATCATCAAACCGCGGCGCTCAAGCTCGTGAAAGTGTTCCCAGTTGGCCCACGCGCCGACGAGGTTGGAATTTGCGATTAGAACGCGTGGCGCGTGCTCGTGAGTACGAAAGACGGCGACGGGCTTGCCTGATTGGACCAGCAGTGTTTCATCGTTTTCGAGCGCGCGGAGCTCACGCACGATCGCGTCGAAGCTGGCCCAGTTGCGTGCCGCTTTGCCGGCGCCGCCGTAGACGATCAGATCGTCGGGACGTTCGGCGACGTCCGGATCGAGATTGTTCATCAGGCAACGAAGAGCTGCTTCCTGATGCCATCCTTTGCAGCTCAACTCAGCACCGCGCGGCGCGCGGATTACTCTGTTCGACATTAGTCCTGCGCATTCCAAAAGCGGCTAAACCAACCGGCTTTTCCTTCCTTCCGCACGAGTTGTCCGAACTCGCCGGGGTCGAGCCACACACCGCTGCAGTTCTCGCAGGTATCAATCATGACGCCTTCGAAGTCGCTCTCTTTCAAATTCCCGCCACAACGCGGACACTTCATCGACGAAAGACCCGCCGCCTTGGCATCTTCGGCCACTTTCATCTTCGCGCGCAGCTTTTCGAGCGCTTCCTGATTCTGGCGATAAAAATACTCTTCTTCGAGTCCTTTACCACGTTCGTCCAATGGATTCGACATTAATAATCCTCCAAATAGAACCGAGCGCGGTAGCGCCGGGTCAATTTAACTAATGGCGCGCTGAGGTGAGATCGACCCGGCGCTACCGCGCTCGGTTCTGTCGTTTACAGCGCCTTAAATTCACCCTTCACGATCGCTGATGTTAGCTTTTCTATATCAGGCGCCATGGCGCGATCCTGCGTGAGCGGCGCTACGTGGCCGCGCACGATCTCGTACGCCTGCCTCACGCCGCGTCCCGGCGTGAGCGGCATAAGATACTCCAACGCCTGCGCGCCTGCGAGTAGCTCGATTGCCGTCGCCAACTCCGCCAGCTTCACGATGCTGCGCAGTTTCGTCGCCGAAGTCATGCCCATCGAGACATGATCTTCTTTGCCGCCGTCCGTCGGCACGTTATCGATGCTCGCTGGATGCGCCAGCACTTTCGCTTCACTCAAAAGCGCGACCGCAGTCACTTGCAGCATCATAAATCCCGAAGAAATGCCCGGATGCGCAGTCAGAAACGGCGGCAATCCTTCGTTTGAATCGGGATTTACTAAACGATCGATGCGACGCTCAGTGATACTCATCAAGTCTGTCAAAGCAATGGCAGCGTAGTCAAAAACGAGTGCGAGTGGCGCACCGTGGAAGTTTCCACCGGACAACACTTCACCAGTCTCCGAAAAAACGAGTGGATTGTCCGTCGCGCTGCCGCTCTCGATCTCGACGACCTGTTTCGCGTGATCCAGCGCCGTGCGAATCGCACCGTGAACCTGCGGCATGCAACGCAAACTGTAAGCGTCCTGCACGCGTGGATCACCCACGAGATGCGACTGCCGGATCTCGCTGTCTTGCAGCAACTCTCGGAGGTGCGCCGCGACTGCGAGCTGTCCCGGGTGTGGACGCGCCGCATGAATGCGCGCGTCGAATGCGACGGGCGTCCCTTTCAAAGATTCGAGTGTCATCGCGCCCGCGACGTCAGCGAGTCGCAAAAGTCTTTCCGCGCGATGAAGCGCAAGCGCGCCGACAGCGCCCATCGCCTGCGTGCCGTTGAGCAGCGCGAGACCCTCTTTCACCTCTAATTGCAGCGGTGCGATCTGCGCGCGCTGGAGAGCCGTGGCGGCGGGCAGACGCTCACCTTCGTAGAAAGCTTCTCCCTCTCCGATGGCTGCGAGCGCGAGGTGTGCGAGTGGGGCGAGATCACCGCTCGCGCCGACGCTGCCCTTTTCCGGAATGACCGGCGTCACGCCTTTTTCGAGCATCGCTACAAGAGTGTCGATCACGAGTGGTCGCGCACCGCTGAATCCTGACGCGAGTACATTCGCGCGCAACAGCAACATCGCGCGTGCTTCCGGCTGCGACAACGGATCACCCAAACCGCACGAGTGACTGCGCACCAGGTTCAATTGCAACTGGATCAGATCGGCGCGATCGATGCTTACGTCTGACAACTTGCCGAAGCCTGTGTTGACGCCGTAAACAGTCCGCCCCTGCGTGACGATGTCCTGGACCACCTGGCGCGCCTGCTCAACGCGCACGCGTGCGTCGCTATCGAGAACAACCTGTTCCCGGCCCTCGGCAATGTCTACGATTTGCTGGAGTGTGAGTTGTTGGCCACTAAGCTGAAGCATAGACTAACTACGGACCTCAGCTCGCGTTTCGGGTGTTTCCGAAATATCGATCTTCTTGAACTCGGCGGTTGTGTCACGGCTGCGCACACGTTGGCGCGCGCGCTTCGCGCGGACGGTGGTGCGGCGTGTAGTTGCGGCTGTCCAGCTTGTCATTCGTTTCAATGGTCGTAGTGGTGAAAACTCGTGTTTCGGCAACACTTCCCCAGTCGCTTCGCGCAATCGAACAGTTCCCATCGCAAAACCAAACACGGCAGCGTTAAATACTATCCCGAGGACAAAGATGATCCAACCCGGCACGATGCCGACCGTAGCGCGATCGATGAAAACATTGAAATCACGCGCGGGCAACGGGTGCATATAAACTTTCAGGTTCCAGCTCAATGCGAGCAGGGCGAAGATCCAGAGATAGTTTCGACGCAGGCGACGCCCAACAGCTTCCCATTCCGTGATCGTGAAATGTGGTGTCGTGAGATCGGCTGCGAGGTGCTCGGCCCACGACTCGTCGGCCGGTCTGCTGTCAGGCATCAGCAGATGTGCGAAGTAACCTGTTTCGAGGATTCTTACGCGACTGGACCAGATCTCGTAGTAACGATAACGCCGCGCCTCCATCAGCAGAAAGATCGCCACGAGGATCGAGTTGATCGGGATCACGAAGTGCGGGTTGCTGGGCGAGCTGAAGACGAACGAGAGGGTCGCGCCGGCGGTGATGACGGCCCAGTTTGTAGTGGTGTCGAGACGGTTTCGCCAGGTGTTTGAGCGTTGCACTTCGCCGCGGTAGAAGTGAATCATCGCGGTGTTGAATTCTGCCGGCGTTATGCGGCGCATCAGCCCGGCGGGTGATTGCGCGCTGGTGTCCGTCAACGGCTCGGCTGGTGGCGTCGACCTGAGCCTGCCGGTAACCCTGTCTGACGTTGATTGACCACTACCTCTATGACTTGCTTCGGTGGACATTGGACTTGAATGGATCGCGCCGCCAGAGTGGAGCGCGGGAACTCCGGAAATTGATAATAGCACGCGAGGTCACAAAGACGCACAAAAAGCACAGAACCGAGCGCGGTAGCGCCGGGTCAATTTCCAAAGTAACGCCTGCAAATGGAATTGACCCGGCGCTACCGCGCTCGGTTCTGTGCTTTTTGTGGCCTTCCTTGACACTCTTTCAGCGTGCGCCCTATAGTGGCCGTTCGTTGGAATCAGAGTTGGATGAGCAGTGGATGCGGCAGGCACTTGTGGTCGCGCGCGAAGCCCAGGCACTCGGTGAAGTGCCCGTCGGCACCTGTATCGTTAGCGAAAACAAGCTCGTCGCTGTTTGCGGAAACCGCACACGCACCGATTGCGATCCAACGGCTCACGCTGAAATCGTTGCGCTTCGCGAAGCCGCCCGTAAACTCGGGAATTACCGGCTCACTGGAGTAGATGTTTATTCCACGATCGAGCCGTGCGCAATGTGCGCGGGAGCGCTGATTCAGGCGCGAGTGAGACGTTTGATTTACGGCGCGCCGGATGAACGCGCCGGGGCAGTTTCGAGTCGCTTTCGTATCTGCGACACAGATTTTTTGAATCACCGGATTGAGATCAGCGCGGGCGTGTTGGAAGCGGAGTGCCGCGCGCTGATGCAGGAGTTTTTCCAGACGCGGAGAGGTCGCATAGTGGATTAGTGCACCGGTCTCGAAAACCGGAGTGGGTTTACGCCCACCGTGGGTTCGAATCCCACCCTCTCCGCCACGTTTAGAGTTTAGAGTTCAAGCTTTAGCTTGCTCTTCCAGCAGCAGCCTAAAGGCTGAACTCTAAACTTTAATTGAAAACGGAGAGGTGCAGGAGTGGTTGAACTGGCAGCACTGGAAATGCTGTGAACGGGGAACCGTTCCGTGGGTTCGAATCCCACCCTCTCCGCCACAAACAGTTCGAGTTTCCCGACGCCCCACGGTAACAACGATCAATCTACATTGGGGGACCTCGATGAACGACGACAAGTTAGCGATCGAAGAGGCAAGGCGCGCGGCGCAGCACGAGTCGGTAAAGAGTCAGGTTGAAGGCGAAGTCCAGGCTGAAATCGGCGAGCGCGCCGCAGTAAAGACGGTACCGGGCGAATCACAACGAATCGATCAGGTCGCCGGTGAGTTTCGTTCGAAGGCAGTAAACGAGGTCGTTGAAACTGAGCGCGAAGTCGGGCGCTCGCGCGGGCTGGCGCGAATTTCCCAGATCGTCGATTACATTTTCTGGGTAATCTACGCGCTGCTCGGAATGCGTTTTCTGCTGGCGTTGATGGCCGCGCGCAGCACCGCCGGATTCGTTCAATTCATCGTCGCCATCAGCAACCCGTTTTACGCGCCTTTTCGCGGAATTGTCGCGAGTCCGAGCACGGACAGTGGTCACACCTTGCTCCTTCCGATAGTTGTAGCGATAATCGCTTACGTGCTTTTACATCTGGCTATCAACGGTCTATTGCGGATGTTCGCGCATCGAAAGACAGAGATTTAGGTTTATCAGATCCCGGGCTCCGCACAACGCTCGCCTTGTGAACCCCGCCAGGCCGGGAACGGAGCAACGGTAGCAACGGCAGCGTGT